>MKWU01000013.1_pt1 | contig 381234 bp, 347 predicted proteins | sample 809101 | NCBI WGS metagenome assembly MKWU01 (sample SAMN05860141, study PRJNA318959) | sponge metagenome | host: Aplysina aerophoba | place: Slovenia: Piran, Adriatic Sea, Gulf of Piran | collected 2013-05-07 | reverse complement strand
CGGAGGATCCCCTGGATGTGGTGGTGTCCTGCGGCGTGGCCTACGAGAGCGACTTGAAGCGGGTGAGGGCGGTGAGCCTGGAGGTGATGGAGACGTTGCGCCGGGAGTGCCCGGGGGCGGATCCGGATAGCGAGCCCATCTTCCGGTACGAGGCCTTTGGGGAAAGCAACATCAATTTCTACATGATCATCCGGGCGCGCAATCGGCTTGCGGGCTTCGAGGTGCGCAGCGAGCTGATCGAAGAACTGCACTGGCGGCTGGCGGCCGAGGGGATCACGATCAACTACCCGGTCCGCAAGCTGCAGTTGCCCGACGGCCTGACGTCCTTGCCGGTTGCGCCGGCGCTTCCCGCAACCGGAGACGACGACGGCAGGCACGGCGGCGCCAACGTGTGAGCGCCGCAGGGTCAGCGGGCGTCGTGGACTACAAAACCTCGTAGCCGTGCAGGCCCTCGTTCCAGACGCGCCGGATGACCTCCCCGGGGATGTCGCGGATTTCACTCCGCATGGCGAAGCCCACGTCAGGGGTGCCGGAGAAGGCGATTTTCACCAGGTCGGTCTCGTCGGTGGTGATTTCAACACGGAGATCCGCGTCGGCCCTGAGTTCCTCGACGAGGTTCACCAAACGTTCCAGGGAATCGGCCAGGGCCAGCTCGGTGACGATGGGTTTCCGCTGCTCCGGCATGGGGGCCTCCCGGGCGGAAAGTCTGTGATGGAAGTCGCCCATTTCGTGCACGGGCGTAAACCATCCCGCAGGGCCATTTTGCCACATTGGAACGCCGCTCCTGACGGTGTGCGACACCGGGCGGGCGTCGGAGAGCTTCCTGGCGGCGGCCGGTGACCTGCCCCTGCTGGCCACGACCCTGAAGCAGGCGTTGGATGGTCCCATAACCGGAGGCGCCACGGTGTGGCGGGTTCCGTCGGGCGACCCGGCGGCCCTGCGCTGCCAGCCGAGGCCGGCATCATGACGGCCGACCCAGGCCAGGGAAGATGTTCACCCTGGCTGGGCCGCAGCCGCAGGTTATGCAGAGGATACTATATTTGATGCAATAGATATGCTTAATTGATGTATATGATGCTAAACTCTTGAAAGGCGTAGGGAAGTGTGACGTTCTGATACGCATAATGGTTTCGTTGGGGACTCGGACGCGCTGGCGCGGCGCTTCCTTATCACGCTTTACGCCCATGGCATGGCTGGTGCGGCCGGCCGTGTCGGTATTCGCCCGGTGATGAGAATGCTGAGATTCCCGATAGGCAGAGACGGATGCGTCAAGACCCTTGCCCAGCAGCCTGATTATGTGGCGATCCGCCCCCTGCCGCTCGCTTACGCTTTCGTCCGGCTATTGCCCGCGCACCCGGCGCAGTTCGGCGTGAGTGAATCGGTCCAGGCCTGCCCGCCATGCACGGATGGGCGCCGTTCCTTCCGACTTTCCCCCTCATCCAGTTTGGGAAACCAGGAACTCCGGGCCCGTCACCTTCAGGAGGTGATCGCATGAGTCTCCCAGGTCCCGCCCAGGCCATTCGCCGGTGGCCGCTGCTCGCCTTGGCGTCTGCGCTAGTCCTGATGGTCGCCCTGGCCGTGTTCTGGACCACAACGGCTCCGGCGGGCGCGCAGGACGACGGCGAAACCAAGGTCCCAGCCAAACCCACCGGGTTGAGCGTCGCCACGGAGCGGGGTTCGCTGGAGGTGTCGGCGGACTGGGACGACGTTGCGGGAGCCGACGATTACCTGGTGCGCTGGCGGCCCAGGGATGGGCAGTTGAACGACGGCGTGAGGGTCACATCTTCCAGCGCCGCCGTCTCCGTAGCTGACTACGGCCGCTGGGTGATGCGGGTGCGGGCCTGCAACGACGCCGGCTGCGGCAAACCCGTGGCCAGGCAGTTCGAGGTTGAGCCCGCCCCCGAGCCGACACCGGAACCCACTCCCGAACCCACGCCGGAGCCGCCGGCCAAGCCCACCGGGTTGAGCCTTGAATCTGCGGCGGGCTCGCTGGACGTGTCGGTGGACTGGGACGATGTTGCGGGAGCCGACGACTACCTGGTGCGCTGGCGGCGGCCCGGGCCGGACCAGGCAATGAACGAGGGAGTGAAAACCCAATCCTCCAACGCCGCCATCACCGTGTCGGACTACGGCCGGTGGACGGTGCGGGTGGAAGCGTGCAACGCCGGGGGCTGCGGGACGGGCGTCTCCAAGACGGTGCGAACGCGGCAGGCCAGGCCGGGCGAACCGCAGAACCTGGTGGTGAGCGTGACGCCGGGGGAGCTGGACCTCACCGCCATTTGGGATGCAGTGGAGGGAGCGGCGTCCTACCAGATCGGGTGGCGGCGACCGACTGGAAACTTCGACGCGGGCCACCAGGTCACGGCCACGGATGCCAGCGCCGCCATCACGGTAGCGGACCACGGCCAGTGGGTGGTGCGCGTGGAAGCGTGCAACGACGCTGGCTGCGGGCCGGGGGCCAACCAGCAGTTGGCAGTCGAACCGGAGCCGCCCGCCATACCCACAGGGTTGAGCCTTGACGCGGAACGCGGTTCGCTGGACGTGTCGGTGGACTGGGACGACGTAGAGGGAGCCGACGAATATTTGGTCCGGTGGCGCTTGCCCGGGCCGGACCAGGCAATAAACGAGGGAGTGACGACCCAGTCCTCGGAGGCCACGATCACGGTAGCGGACTACGGCCAGTGGGTGGTGCGCGTGGAAGCCTGCAACGCGGGGGGCTGCGGGCCGGGCGCATCGGCCAGGGTTGACGTCGCTCCGTCCGCGTTGAGCCTGGCGCCAAAGCTGGACGATGAAAACCAACTCCTGCCGAGAACCTTCACCGCGTCCTGGGTCGCGGCGCCCGATGTGTCCTCCTACACGCTGCGCTGGAAACTGGATGGGGCGAACTTCCAGGATGAGGACCAGGTTTCGGTGGATGCCAAGGCGACCAGCGCCGACTTCACCGTGTCCGACGATGGCGAGTATGACGTGGAGTTGCGGGGTAACCGCGGCAGTGACTTCACTGTGCTGGGCGACACCGAGATGCAGGTGTATTCGTACCGGCCGGGCCATTTGAGCCTCCACCACATGTTTAGTTGCCAGACCAGGGTAATAACCGGAATCGACGCCGGTCCTGTGGACGGCGGCGTGGAGGTTAACTGGAGCGCCCCGACGGCCTCCATCACCAAGTACCAGTACCAGGTTCAGGAAGGCAACGGGTTCACCTTGGGGTTAGACGATTGGACCGACGCCTCCGGCGCTGGTTCCGACGCCACCTCGCACACGGTGACCGGCCTCGCCAATGGGGAGACCTATGGGGTTCTGTTGCGGGGAGTATCCGGGAGCACGGTCTACTGCTTCGACACGTTGATCTTCGTTACCCCCAGCGACCCGACCCTGCAACCTCCCACCGGCTTCTCGGCCGCAGTGGCTTCCGGCACCAAGGCCAGCAGAGAGGTCAACCTGGCCTGGGACGACCCCGGCGATCCCCTGCCCAGCTATGACATTCAATATCGCGGGCATCCCGGCCCGGTGAACTGGACGCCCATCTCTCCCCAGAGCCCTCCGGCCAGGGCCAGCGGCAAGATCTCCGCTACCGTCTCTGGATTAAACTGCCCCTATACCTACGACTTTCGGGTACGGGGGCGGAACGGCACCGCCATCGGCCCATACTCAGCGGTGCACTATGGGGTTGTGACCATCGGGCTAAGAGGCACGGATGGCGACGATACCCTGAGCGGCGACGGCATGGCTGACTGCATCTTCGGCCTCGGCGGCGGCGACTCCTTGAACGGCCTGGGCGGTGCTGACGTCCTGAACGGCGGTGACGGTAACGACCTTCTCACCGGAGGCGCCGGCAACGATGAACTGTACGGCGGTGACGGTCACGACGTCCTGAACGGCGGTGACGGCAACGACCTTCTCATGGGAGGCGAAGGTTTCGACACTTTGAACGGCGGCGCCGGCAACGATCAGTTGCATGGCGGTGGCGGGGTCCGCGGTGTCGCCGGGCTCGAGACTCTGGACGGCGGCGCCGGCGATGACTTTCTGATCGCGGGTGCGGGCAATAGTCACCTGGTCGGTGGCGCCGGCGCTGACCGGATGAACGGCTCGATGGGTCAACAAATTGCGTTTTATTCCCTCTCCGATGCCGGGGTAACCGTGGACCTCGAGACGGGCCGCGGCCGCAGCGGGCACGCCGAGGGCGACACTCTGGTAGGTATCGAGAACGTCGTGGGCTCGAGATTCGACGATGTCCTCACCGGCAACTACGCGGCCAATGCCCTCGCAGGGGGCGATGGCAATGACAATATCTCCGGCGGTCGCGGCGACGACGAACTGGAGGGTGAAGACGGAGACGACAAGCTGAACGGCGGCGGCGGCAACGACACGCTGCGCGGCGAAGCCGGCGACGACGCATTCTACTTCTACGAAGATTTCGGGAACGATACCATCTCCGACTACTCCCTGGGCGCCAGCCAGGCGGACAGCGAGAAGATCTACCTGTGCATGGGTGACGGGACCAACCTCGCCACCCACGCCGGCGCGGACAGCGGTTCCGACCGGGTGATCACCGTCACCTTCGACGGCGCGACGGCGGGAACGATCACGCTGAAGGGGATCACCAGTGGGTCCGCCAACTTCGCCAACCTGAACGTCATCGCGGCCGCCGCCGACAGCGCAGAGTGCTCGTTCTAACGGCGTCTTTCCACCGGGGCGGGCGTTCCGGCATGGCCAGGAGGGCCGGCGCAAAACTTCCCGCACCTTCTGCCCGTCGGAGGCCGCAGGCCGGCGAGGCCGACCCTCGTGGCCTGGTTGTCCCGCGGCGCCGGAGCGGTTTGCCCACGGCGGGCCGGCCCGTCAGGGGTCGCGGGGGTCGGGCATGCGGTAGCCGACGCCGCGCACGCTGAAGATCCAGGCCGGGTTCTGCGCGTCGTCGCCGAGTTTCGCGCGGAGCTTCCGGACGAAGTTCCGCACCCGGTTGACCCCGCCCTTCTGGGGCCCGCTCCACACCTGGCCCAGCAGGGCATCGTAGTCCACCACGCGCCCCGCGTTCTGCGAGAGCACGCGCAGCAGATCGAACTCGGTGGCGGTCAGATCGACCGGGCGTCCGGCCACCGTCACCCGCCGCCCCTCGTAGTGGATGGCCAGCTCGCCCAGGGCGAAGGGCTCGGGGCGGGTGGCCCGGCGCAGCGCTGCCCCGACGCGGGCGGTGAGCTCGGTGGGCGAGAAGGGCTTGACCAGATAGTCAGAGGCCCCCGCCCGCAGGGCCTCGGCGATGGTCTCGTCGCGGCCGTAGCCGGAGATGAACACCACCGGCAGACCGGCCAGTTCGGGCACGCTTCCCATCAGGGCGATGCCGTCGGCGCCGTGCAGCACCAGGTCGAGGAGGACCAGGTGCGGCCGCTCGGCGCGGATGGTGCGCGCGAGCTGCTCGTGATCGCCCGTGACCGCCACGGCGTAGCCCGCCTCGGTGAGGGTGTGGCGCACATAGCGCAGCATGTGCGGGTCGTCATCGACCACCAGAACGCGGGCGGGCTCCCCCGCCGCCGGAGGCGTGGTGGGCGACTGCGGAGCAGGGCTCCCGAGATCACTGTGCCAGGCATCCTCGGCCACGGGGATGGTGAAGGTGAACCGGGCGCCCTGGCCGGTGCCGGCGCTCTCGGCCCGGATGCGGCCGCCGTGGGCTTCGACCAGCCCCCGGCAGATGATGAGCCCCAGGCCCATGCCGGCGGCCATCCGGGCGCCGCCCTCGTCGTCCAGGGCGTACCTGCGGAACAGGTGGGGCAGCCGCTCGGGGGCCACGCCCCGGCCCTCGTCCTGCACCGAGACGGCGACGTGGGAGCCGTCGCGTTCGGCCTCGACCCGGATCGGGGCGGAGTGGGGCGAGTGCCGTGCGGCGTTGAAGAGCAGGTTGTTGAGCACCTGGACGATGCGCCGGCGGTCGGCCATCACCCGGGGCAGGTCCGGCGGCAGGTCGATGACCACGGTGTGCCGGCCGCCGGCGGACAGGAAGGTGCTGCGCGCGCCCTCGACCAGCGCGGCCACCTCGGAGGGCTCGGGGGCGACCGAGAGGGTGCCCGCCTCGATGCGTCCGGCGTCCAGCAGGTCGCCGATGAGCCCGCGCATGTAATCGGCCTGCTGCTCGATGATGCGGTGGAACTCGTGCCGCTCGGCCGGGTCCAGCCCGTCGGGGTCCGCCAGCAGGGTGGCGGCCGAGCCCTTGATCGCAGCGAGCGGCCCGCGGAGTTCGTGGCTCACCATGCCCAGGAAGTCCGCCCGAAGCCGTTCCAGCTCCTGTAGCGGCGCCAGGTCCTGCAGGGTGATCACCACGGACTTGACCGCGCCGTCGTCAGAGGTGATGGGGGTCACGTTGACCAGGGAGGTGATGCTGCGCCCGTCGGGGACCGAGGTCACGACCTCCTCGGCGCGCAGGGTCCGGGCGCTGGCCAGCACCTGGGGCAGGGGCAACTCGCTGAGCGCGATGTCGGTCCCGTCGGAGAAGCGGCAGGTGGCGATCTCCAACAGTTCCTCCGGCGGCCGACCCGCCGTAAGCAGGCCCTCGGCCAGGCGGCGCGCCTCGCGGTTCATCGACACCGGACGCCCGCTTTGCGCATCGAACACCACCACGCCCACCGGCGAGGTCTCCACCAGGGCTTCGAGGTCGGCGCGAGCGCGTTGCTCGGCGCGGTGGGTGCGGGCGTTGGCCACGGCGGAGGCGGCCTGGGCGGCGAACAGGACTAGGATCTCTTCGTCGTCATCGGTGAACTCGGGGCCGGTCTGCTTCTCGCCCAGGAAGAAGTTGCCCACCTGCACGCCGTGATGGCGCATCGGCGCACCCTGGAAAGTGTCGATGATCACCCCGTCGGTGGAGAAGCCGAGCCCGGCAACGTAGGAGCGCATGTCCGACAACCGCATCGGTGCGGGCAGATCGCGCAGCACCTCGAAGATGTTCATGCTGTCCGTCCACGCCACGACCTGCCGTTCCTCCTCGGGCGAGAAGCCGGAGAGGACGGCATCTTCCAATTGGCCGGTGGCGTCGACGGTGGTGATGACGGCGTAGCGGGCGCCGGTCAGGGCGCGGGCGGACTCGGCGATCTGGTGCAGGACGGTGTCGACGTCGAGGCTGGCGTTGACGCGCAGGATGGCGGTGGAGAGGGCGGCGATCCGTTCCCGCAGCGCCTGGACCTCCCCCTCCGGTTGGCTGTGGCTGCTCAATGATTCCTCCTTCTGCCGGGTCCGGCACGCAGTCCCGGCCGGCCCGTGAGTGGGTTGCGTCGATACACTCACCCGGACATGTTTACTCGGTCTGAGGCCGGTATGTTGCGCAAAGGATACCATAATCGGCGTGATAGATACACAAAAGTGATATATAAAGTGCCAAACTCTAAACTGCCGACGGCAGCATAACGCCACATACGTACTAACTGAGACATGTAACGGCCCAAATCAGGTACAAGACTCTGGATTTCGCACGAGTAGAGCGATGGTCGATGAATCCGTCGAGAAGGCGGTCCACGATGTGCTCCGGTACGCCCAGGCGGCCTGCGGCCGGCCGGCACAAAGCGAGGTCACCATCCGTTGCGCGATGGTGGACCCAATACTGTGGTCCTTGGGCCGGAGCGCCTGGTAGCCGTGGGAATGCCAACCTGCCCACCATGTGCCGCTCCGACGGCAACCGTCCAGGACACGCCGCAAATGCCTGACCGTTTCAGTGCTATGTGCTAGCGGCGATGCTGTTGGCGGTTGATAAATTACACCGCGAATGCGACATCGTTTTGATGGAACTGAGGTGCCGAAAATTCTGGCACGGCACCTGGCCGTTTGCCAATGAAAAGGAGACAGATAATGGTAACCATGACCTTGGAAGAAATGAAATCTCATATCTTGGCGAAGGCCGCTGATGACGTAGGTTTTCGCGACCGGCTGGTGGCCGACCCCAAAGCTGTCATCTCAGAGGAGTTAGGGGTCATTGTTCCGGAAGACTTCAATGTGCAGGTGCACGAAGACAGCGCCACTACCACCCACTTCGTCCTGCCGCCGCCCTCACGCCTCACCGAAGCAGACCTGGCTATGGTTGCCGGAGGCGACTGGAGGAATATGGGGGGACCAGGCGCCGAATGATCGCCGCCGGTGAGGAGAACACAACACGGTGAACGGAAGGGAGATTAGATCATGGCAACACCAACACTAAGCGAAATGAGGGATCGGGTCATCGCGAGGTCTGCCGAGGATGCGGGTTTTCGCGACCGGTTAATTGCGGACCCCAAAACTGTCGTCTGGGAGGAGTTCGGTGCCTTCATCCCGGAGGGGTTCGACGTACAGGTGCATGAGGACAGCGCCACTACCGCACACTTCATCCTGCCGCCGCCCTCACGCCTCACCGAAGCAGACCTGGCTATGGTTGCCGGAGCCGACTGGAGGACTGGAGGCGAAGGCGGACCGTGACCATGGGAAGCCGCCGGAGATTGCATAGCTGAACTCTGGGTGTTTGGACTGGTAGAGGGAGCACGATGCCTGTGCTGAGCAGGGCATCTCGCAAAGACCGCGGATCGGTAAGACTGGAAAATGCTATGGGCACGAATAGCAACACCCCCGGGGTGAACCCTGGAAAGGAAGCTGGCGTGCCCGACGGATCTCCGGCGGCTGTTGCTATCTACAACGAGCGATATGCGCCGATTTACGAGAGGTTGTTTATCGAGCACCCGCTATGGGAGCCGAAACACGCCGTTAACACACGGGTCATCTCCGCGTTGCTGCATCCCTTGGGCCTTTGGCTCGACACCTGCTGCGGGCAAGGTTGGCATCAGGCGCAGTTTCCCAAAAATCGCCGCGTCGGCCTGGATATCAGCAGCGCTCAACTCAAACGCGCGCGGCAGCTTAATCCCGGCGCTTCGTTCATCCAGGCTGACCTTTCCAGCTACGAATTCCCCGACGAGCAGCGTTTCGATCTGGTGACCAATTTTTGGAGCGCCTATTCGTATTTCAACGACGAAACGAAGATACGGGCAATGGTAGATAAGCTTGTTCGCTGGACGGCTCCGGGCGGAAACCTCTACATGGAATTGACGGTGCCGGAGACTCTGGAAGACTTCAATGGCAGCGAATTCGCCGAGGAGGCAGGAACCAAAGTGGTGCTGCAATCGCCCGACGGCGCGCGCTGGCAATTTCACGATCCGGGAGGTATTCACCAGATGATGAGTCCGCCGCTGGAGTTCTTCACGAACTTGATTGCTCCTCACTTTGCCAAGGTGGAGAGCGATGTGGTTGTTCGCTCGCTGCGGCAACTCATAGCTCAAGAAAGAATCTAGGTGTCCTGGAGCCAGACCGGCAGGGGTGCATTGCAAGACCGGCAATGGGGCACTGTTGATTATGCAGCAGTACGTTTCGCTCGGCAGTTTTCTCGAGGACGCGAGGAGCTTGTTTCCTCCCGCGCTGATGGGTGATTCCGGTTGGGATAGGCTGCGGCAGCTGGCGCTACGCCTGCCTTTCTGTGTAACCGATGCCCGCTTCGGCTTCGAGTTCCACCTGTGCGACCCCAACCCCACGGCAGACTTGTGCGTCATATCCGCGCCCCCCACCAGCCTGGCCAAGTTCTTCCGGCAACAAACCGATGACACGGCTTCCGGGTTGGTGGGAACAGACTTTGTCGCCTTTTTGGTTGAATGGGATGAGGATGCTGAGGGCTCTGAATCGTTCCTCGCTCGCGCGAGAACAGGGATCATCCTCGAGTATGACCTCGCAAGGACGCTCCCGGCGTCATACGCCGTGCCGGGTATATTTTTCGTGACCGGCCACTACCCGAAACCTGATCCGATCAAATTGTACGAGGATCCCGCCGCGACGGTCGCCGCGTTGCATCAGGTTGCGGGCTACGAACCGGACCCCGGCGAGTTGCGACTTGTGGAGCGGGTATGTGTAGGCCTGGCAGATGCAGGTATCCACGTTTCCCATGCCGGAGTTATGCCAGGCCGGCCCCACCGTGCCATCCGATTGGTGGCGCTGGATTTCGACTACGCCATATTAGTTGATGGATTGGAGAGCATTCAATGGCCAGGAGATCCCGCGCCGGCCCTGAACATCATCTCCAGCTTCGACGGGGTAGTCTCGTCAAGAGGCGGGCTTGGCATCACCGTAACGCCTCAAGGATTGCTGCCGCGCCTGGACTTGGAGTTCTCTCGAAAAACGGAAAACGACTCCAGTACGGGCGCGTTGATCACCCTGGACAGCCGCGCGTGGAATCCCCTCATAGACCGGCTCGAAGAGAGAGGCTGGTGCCTGCCCGCCAAGGCGGCAGGGCTGCGCGAATGGCCGCGCTTTGAGACGTTATTTGGGCGGGACGGCGTGTATCAGATCCGTCAAGTTCTCAACCACGTCAAAGTTGTTGTGGACCAAGGCGCCATTTACGGCAAAGGCTATGCCGGGATGGACGTGCGGAAGACAGCCTAGCGGCCAATCGCATCCTTTGGTTCAGACGCAGTCGCGTTCCGATCTAGCCGAGGCTGGGATCTGTTTTCGCTAGCGCAATGCTTGATAAATATAGAAGCCGCAGCCTGAAACACGCCAACAGGGATGACACGATTTGCACTTATTGGCGGGACGTAACCACGCTGATTCGTACGCACGTCATATGCTTCAACCATGACAATAATCGCATGGCTTTATGGGGTTTGCTCCCGTACTGGTGTGCCGCTGCGTGCAACTTTTGCTGGGATAGCGGAGCAAACAATTTGATTGGTCGATTGTTTCGAGAACGGGCACTGAGGCGGAGTGGACGCCAGGAGCCGTTGGACGACCGATTGCAGGTTAGCGCGCCGCACGAGTGGTTGATTGTGGCGGGCCTCGGCGTGGCGCTCTTGGCGCTGATAATCTTTGCGGTGTTTGGACGTGTGGAACGCGTCAGGTCCTATGAGGCAGCGCTGGTTCTTCCCGGTGAGCGATACCACCTGATCAGCCCGGACTCCGGCGTCGTGCTGGAGGTTCCTGCGTCAGAAGGAGACTCCGTTACATCGGGGCAGCCCATTGCCAGTCTTAGGACGCCCGCCACGACGCAACACTGGGAGCCGGTGATTGCGGGCGTCATAGACGTTTTGGAGGAGCGCGGGCAGTTGACGGATGCCAGCCATGGGGAGTTGCTGCAAGTCCTGGTTGCAGCTAAACGAGACGCCGAATCTACATTGGAGACCGCGATCATCAGCCCGAACGCAGGCGAGGTGGTCACCCTGGACCTTTCGCCTGGGAGCGTGGTGTCAGCCGGAGACCCGGTAGGTCTGGTTCGGTCGCACGCGCCAGGACAACCGGAAGTGGTTGCGTTCGTTTCCCCCGAAGATGCGGCGACCATCAGAGTCGGGATGGATGCACAAGTAAACGTCGGCAGTCTCGTCGGCGGAGATGTGCAAATCCTCCCGGGACAATTCTCCGAGGTCTCGGTTCTCCCGGACAAGCCGCCCAAATGGCTGATGGAGAAAGGTTTGCCGATACCGGAACGCCCGCATCGGTTGCGCGTGGCGCTGCTCGAAGACAGCCACGACATTCCAGTGGCTGATGGTTCCGAGGTGGCACTGCGCATTGTTCTGGGGCGCGGATCCATGGTGTCCATAGTCGCGTCGGGGAGAGGTGGTCGATGAGATTACCGTCGCTCAAAGGGATGGGGCGACGCCGCGCGTGTACGCCCTTGATGCTGCAGCAAGAGGAGACCGAATGCGGCGCGGTCTCCCTGGGTATTGTGCTTGCGTTTTTCGGACGATGGGTCCCTCTGGAGGAGTTGCGCGAAGCGTGCGCAGTCAATCGGGACGGCTGCAACGGCGCCGATATTGCGCGCGCGGCGCGCCGTTACGGGCTCCAGACCCAGGGATGGAGGAAGGAACCGAATCAACTCCATGACCTGGAGATGCCCGTGATCATATTCTGGGAGTTCAATCATTTTCTCGTGCTCGAAGGCGTCCTGGGCAACCGCTACCTGGCGAACGATCCGGCCAATGGACACCGCGTAATCGACGCTGAAGAGTTCGATGATGGTTTCACGGGTGTCGTCCTGAATTTCCAGCGGACTCCGGATTTCCAAACGGGCGGCGCTCCTCCGGGTGTCCTGCGCCGCCTCTGGCCATGGCTCAGGGAGGTTTCCGGCCCGCTGGCATTCGCACTCTGCTGCGGATTGCTGTTGTCATTCCCAGTCCTGAGTTTGCCCCTGCTTTTGGCCGCCTTTGTGGACTATGTGCTGAGCGGAGAGGAACCGTCATGGGCCGCGGCGATACTCGTCGGCATCGCGATATCCGGCGCGTTGGTCTACCTCCTCACCTGGCTAAGGGAGCGTTGTCTCAGACTCGTGGCAGTGCGGCTGTCCGTCGACCATGCGGACCGCTTTATCCGGCATGTGCTCCGCCTGCGAATGGGTTTTTTCTCTCAACGGTTCCCGGGCGATTTGGTTCATCGAGTTCAACTGATCGACAACATCGCGACGGTGGCGACCACTCAGTTCGTGGGTGTCGTAATAGAGCTGGTCGCCAGCGCTGTGTTCCTGGCGGCAATGTTTTTTTACGATCCGATACTCGCGGCAGTGATAGCCGGCTTGGGGGCAATCAGCGCGATGACGATGCGAATGGTGACCCGGTCCCGCGTGGGAGAGAACCGACGTTTGCAACGTGAACAGGGCAGGTTGCTGGGCATAAGCATGAACGGCTTGGGTAGCATCGACACGATGCAGTCGGTCGGCGGTGAGAATGACTTCTTCGTCCACTGGACCGGATATCAGGCGCGAGAACTCCTGGCGCGGCAGCGGTTTGCCGAGCCGGGGGCACGTAATTGCTTCCTTACCCGGGTTGACCCTCATCATCGGCAACGCCGTGATCCTGGGGCTCGGTGGCTGGCGCGTGATGGAAGGACACATGGCGCTGGGCATGATGATCGGTTTCTATATTCTCGCCACCAACTTCCTTTTGCCAATTGGTCGGTTGGTGCAATTCGCCGACCTGTTTCAGATATTGGAAGCGAACCTGCAAAGACTGGAAGATGTTCTCAACGCGCCCGAGGACCGAAACTTTCAGGACCGGGGCGAACAGCCCGACCAACAAAACAGGACGTTTGCGCGGCAGTTGCGACTCAGCGGACATCTCGAGTTGCGTGATGTGCGTTTCGGATACAAGGCAAACCACGAACCGCTGCTTGACGATATCAGCCTTACCATAGAACCCGGCCAGCGCGTCGCCGTGGTAGGACCCACGGGCTCGGGCAAGTCAACGCTGGCATCGCTGGTTGGTGGGATCCAGCAGCCCTGGTCCGGTGAAATCCTGCTGGACGGCCATCGCCGGGCAGAAGTCCCCCCGGAACTCATCAACAACTCGGTGGCCATGGTTAGCCAGCGCATCTTTCTGTTCGCAGCGTCGGTGCGCGAGAATTTGACCATGTGGAATCCGGAGATCCCGGACCATCTGCTGGTCGCGGAGGCGACCGACGCCGCCATCCATGAAGAGATTCTGGCGAGGCCATACGGCTACGACTCCCCGGTTGAGGAAGGCGGAAGGAACTTCAGCGGCGGTCAGCGGCAGAGGCTGGAGATTGCGCGCGCTGGTGAGGAACCCGTCGCTGCTGATTCTCGATGAGGCGACGAGCGCGCTGGATCCGATTACCGAAAAACGCATCGATGACGCGCTGCGCCGCCGTGGGTGCGCCTGCCTTATCGTAGCGCACCGACTCAGCACCATACGGGACTGCGACCTGATAATCGTCCTGGACAAGGGGAAAGAGACTCAGCGCGGCACCCATCAGGAACTGTTGGCCGATACCGGTGGGCTGTACTACCGTCTCATGCAGGCGGAATAGGCGCCATGAATGGTATGACGACGGGGAGATCGCCTGCCGACAGGCTGCTGGAACTGGCGCTGTTTCATGGAGAAACGTTTATCGGCGGCGGCAACCGTCCGGTCCGTCTCTCCGACCCCGACACGTTCTGGTTTGTGGTGAAGGGCGCGGTGGACGTGTTCGCCACCAAACTCGGGGATGACGGCGTTCCATCTGACTTCAGGCACATGTTGCGAGCCGGTCCCGGTCGCTTGCTTTTCCCGGCGCCCGAGGCGGCAGGACTGGGGGCGCTGGTGGCCAAAGGGCTGCCCGATTCTGAGCTGCGGCGCATAGCCGTCACCGACTTGGTCAACAACGACCTCGCAACTGAAATCGTCGAACAGGCGAATCACTGGGTCAGTGAATTCTCCGAGTCCGTGGCGCGCAATGTTACTTTCCGCCCCCGCATAGAATGGAACATCACGCCGGGCACGGTCGGGGAGGCCATAGCCGGCACCACCATCTCCCCTCACGATGCCGTGGTGTGGGTTTCCAGCAAAGACGGCAGGCTGTTGTATTTGGCAACCGAGGACCTGGAGCAGTCCGGCAACGGTCTGGTTCCCGTCACCGCCTCGAGCTGGGTCCTTCAAAGTCGAACGGGTTCGGTGAAAGCCGCCAGCACGGAAGAGTTGCACCAGGCAGGGCTGTTGCTTGAAGCGCTGAAAGAGTTCAACCAGCTGGCGATGAGGGCAGACCTCACCAACCAGGCCCTGCTCTTGGCGGATCTATCCAACCTGCAAACTGCGAGCGCGCGGCATCACCAAAGAAGCGAAGAACGGGCGCGCCTGAACTTGCTCGGTTTGCGCGATGGCGACCTCCGGCAAGGGGACGACGGTTCAGACTTGCTACGCGCGCTGGAGTGGATTGGCCGCCATGAAGGCATTGTCTTCCGGTCCCCGCAGCGGGAGCGGCGTGGCGCGTCTGACGAAACGGATACCACCCTGAATGACATTCTCAGCGCGTCGGGCATTCACGCGCGTCGCGTTTCCCTGAGGGACCGCCACCGCTGGTGGTTGAGCGACAGTGGTGCAATGCTTGCCTCGCTCCGAGAAGACGGCTCCCCGGTGGCTTTGATTCCAGGCCCCTCCGGGCGCTATCGAATGGTCAATCCACAGACCGGCAGTTTTGCGCCGGTCACGGCCAGGCGCGCCCATGGCCTTGAACAGACCGCATGGTTTTTCTACTGCCCTCTGCCAGAGGAACTCACTACCAAAGCCGGTCCGCTGTTGCGTCTGTCATTTACGCAGATTTGGGGCGACTTGGCGCGCTTGTTGGGAGCGGGTCTTCTGTCGGGATTAGCTTCGCTGGCCCCAGCAGTGTTCCTGGGTGTGTTTGCGAGCCATGTTTTGCCATCCGGTGATGTGCGCATGTTGGCGATGCTGGCGCTGGCGCTGGTCCTGATTGGATTGAACTTCGCACTGCTCCAGATGATGAAAGGAACCGCCGTGATGCGGCTGGAAGCCCGAGCCGCAGCGCGCATCAGCGCGGCGTTATGGGACCGAATGCTGGTTCTGCCTTCGAGATTCTTCCGCCGCTGGACCGTTGGCGATTTGGGAAACCGCGCCATGGGGTTCCACCACCTGCGAAACCAGGTGGCGGGCGTAGTGGGAGGGACGCTGCTGTCGTTGATATTCCTGCTGCCCACATTCCCCCTGATGTTTCTTTACGACGCTCCGTTGGGCTGGCCGGCCCTGGGCCTGGGAATGCTATCTCTGGTGGTTGCCCTGTATTTCGGTCTGCGGCAACTTCCGCACCATCGCCAGGTATTGACTGCCTCGCGTGAGCTGGCGGGAGTGTTGATCCAGCTTATTGGCGGCATCGCCAAACTACGCTCAAGCGGAGCGGAAGGCTCGGCGTTCGCTATCTGGGCGGCCAACTACCGCCGGCAAAAGCGGGTGGAGATGCGACTGGGCGCCCTGAACGATCATCTGGTGGCGTTCACCTCTGCCGCGCCGTTCTTCGCCATGGCTGCGCTGCTTGCGGTGGCTCTGCCGCGCATCGACCAGGGGCTGTCGATAGCGGATTTATGGTGATATTTGCCGCGTTCATGATTTTCTATGCTGCGGTAACTCAGTTTGGATTGTCATTTTCCGCCATGGCTGCCGTCGTTCCGGCGGTCGAGCAGGCGCTCCCGATACTCCGAGAGCGTCCCAAAAGCGTTGCCGCTGCCTCTCTCATGCTTGAGTTGCAGGGAGAAGTGAGGGTGGACCACGTGACCTTCCGATATTCCGACGACGGCCCCGTCATCCTCCAGGATGTGTCTCTTTACGCTCGCCCCGGAGAGTTCATCGCGCTGGTCGGAGAGTCGGGCTCGGGCAAGAGCACTCTATTGCGCATCGCGCTGGGGCTGGAGAGCCCGCTATCCGGCGCGGTGTACTTCGATGGCCACGATCTCGAGCGGATCAACAGGCGCGCGGTCCGCGACGGCGTGGGCATGGTGGTGCAAGACGCTTCGCTTCGGCCCCAAACCGTGCTGGACAACATCATCGGAACCAGCGACGACCTGACCGAGGTAGACGCCTGGAGAGCGGCACGCCTGGGATCAGTGCACCAAGACATCAGGGCGATGCCAATGGGCATGCGCACGATCACCTCTGAGAGTTCTGCGGCTTTCTCCGGTGGGCAAGTGCAACGAATAATGCTGGCAGCCGCCTTGGTGCGAAGCCCCAGCGTGCTTCTGCTGGATGAAGCCACCAACTGGCTCGACAACGAGACCCAGACCAGGGTGATGGAGGAGATAGAAGGCCTCTCCATTACCCGCATAGTAAGCGCACATCGCCTTTCGACCATACAACGGGCGGACAGAATCTACGTATTGCAGGGCGGGACAATAGTCCAGCAGGGCAGCTTCGATGATCTGATGGGTGAGGAAGGCATTTTCCAGGATATGGCGCTGCGGCAGATGACGTGACGCCAGGTTCGATAACTGACTACGCGAGCCTATTGTGATCTTTCTGACCAGCCTGGCCCTGCGGAATCGCACCGTGACCGTAATGGCGCTGATCCTGATCCTGGTCGGCGGAGCGTACGCCTACCGGGAGTTGCAGCAGGAGCTGTTTCCCGAGATCAGCCTGGGGGTCATCAACGTCTCAACTACCTTCCAGCAGGGCTCGCCCTATCAGGTCTCGCAGGAAGTCACCAAACCGATCGAGAATGTGATCATCGGAATGGAGGGGCTGAGAGAAGTCACTTCGACCTCGTGGTGCCACCGCTCCACAGTCCTGGCCAGCTTTGAGACCAACATCGACCTGGAGGAAACGGAGGCGGAAATCTTCAATCGGGTCTCTGCTCTCCGGCTGCCCGACGCTGCCGGCGATCCCAGGGTGGTCGGGCTGACGCCTGGCCAGGGGCCCGTCATGGAACTCAGCATTTCGGGCCACCGCGACATCCCCGATCTACTCAGGATCGTCGAACGGCAGATTGCCCCACCGCTGCGGGCCGTTCCCGGCGTGTTCGACGTGGCCATTGAGGGAGGGGTGTCCGAGCAGGTTACCGTCACCGTTGACCCCAAGTTGCTGGAAACGCACGGTCTGAACATCCAGACCGTTATCGGGGCGTCGCAGGGCAATTCCGTGGATCTGACGGCGGGCAGCATTTCCTCGGACGACGGCGCCGTGACGGTGCGGGCTTTTCACGGGTACGCCGACTTGGATACCATCCGCAACCTGCCGGTAGGTTTCGCCCGCGTCTCCGGCCAGCCTGGAACTGGTCGGGATCACGGCGGCACGGACACACCCATCACGCTATCCACGGTAGCTGACGTTCGGGTCGACACGCCTGAAGCCAGGACCGTTTCGCGAACCAACGGGCAGCCCAGCGTAAGCCTGAACGTGTTCAAAACTCCGGAAGGGAACACCATCGCTATCGCGCAAAGAATCGACGCGCTGTTGAGCGAACTGAAGCGAGAGTTGCCCGCAGACTTGGAAATTGCCGTGATGGACAGCCAGGCGCCGCGCTTGGAGGAGGAGTTAAGCAGGGTCATCAACCAGGGAGTCCAAGGGTTTGCCTTTGCCATCATCGCCGTTTTTGTGTTCCTGCTGCAGGTCCGCCCGACGATAATTTCGGGTGTCATTAACACCATCAGGCCGACCGTTATCATCGCATCCTCGATCCCGTTATGCATGATGGCAACGATATTGGTGATGGCAGTTTTCGATTGGACGATGAACTTCATGAGCCTGGCCGGCCTCGCCATCGCCGTCGGGCGCATCGTGGACGAAAGCATTGTAGTGCTGGAGAACATATACCGGCACATCCAGGACGGCAGTTCGCGGCAGTCCGCCCTGTTCGACGCAACCCGTGAGGTGAGCCCGGCGATAGTTGCCTCGACGCTAACCACGGTTGCGGTGTTCATTCCGTTGGGCTTCCTGCCCGGAGTAGTGGGCCAGTTCTTTCTGCCATTCGCCCAGACTGTGTGCGTGTCGCTGGTGGCGTCCACTCTGGTGGCGCTGACCGCAGTGCCCGCTTTGGCGTCCTGGTTCCTGCGCCAGGGCGACATGGCGACCGATACGGTCCCGCGGCAGCAGGACACGCTGCTTCAGAAACTCTACACGCCAGTGTTGCGGAGCGCTTTGCGCTTCCGCATGTTAACCGTCGCCGCGAGCGTGGCGGTGGTATTGGCTAGCCTGGCATTGATTCGCGTGCTGCCCATCGAGTTCTTTTCGCAGGGACCTACCGAAGGCATCCGGATCGATCTCAGCCTGATCAGCAACCCTTCCGCCGGGAAGCTGTTCCACGAGGCACGTGAGGTCGAGCGCGTACTGGACGGTTTCGTGGCGGACGGCATGGTGGAGAGTTACCAGGTGACGCTGGGCGCCCGCAGCCGCGCCTTCGGGGGCGACACGTCGTTCGACCGGGCCGGGTTCACCGTGGTGCTGCCGGAGGATCCACCCGCCGACCTGGACGAGCGCATCCGCGCGGCGCTGCCCGAGAGCAGGGACGTGACGGTGCGTGTGTTTGCCGATTCCGGTGGACCGGGCCAAAGCAGCGGCTTTCGGCTTACTGTTACCGGGGCCAATTACGAGGACGTGCGGGCCGCAACGTACATGCTCCAGGCCGCCGTTGAGAATGACCCCGGGGTGCGCAACGTGACGACCAGCATAGCGGACGGCGCTGAAGAGTTCACCGTCACCATTGATCCCAACGAGGCAGGACTGTACGGGCTGACGCCGACCAACGTCGCCAACCAGATGCGCATCTGGCTGCGGGGCAGCGAGGTGACGGAGTTCAATCTGGGCGGGGACACCCTGGACGTAGTGGTTCGGGGGGCTCCCGAGACGGTGGACGACGCGGACGACATACGGCTGCTGCCAATCTCGGCGGGTGGCGGCGTGGTCCCGTTGGGGGCTATTTCGGACTCCGGCTACACCGTGGGGCCCAGTACGGTCACCCATTACGACGGGTATCGTTCGGCCGGCGTTTCCGGCAGCCTGGCTGGGCGCGACGCCGGCGGCATTGGGGAACGCATCGACGCCATCGTCGCGTCCACGCCGTTGCCGCCGGGCATCAACGTACGCTCGGGCGGGACGTTCAGCTACATCCGGGAGGAGTTCAAAAATATTTACGTGGGCATGGCCATCGGGGTTTCCCTGGTGTACCTGGTTATGGTGGCGACGCTGGGTTCGCTGAAAATCCCGTTCATCATCGTGTTGAGCATGCCACTGGCGGTAGTGGGCGCGCTGATTGCGCTGGTAATCACCGACCGGTCTTTGAGCCTGCCGGCGCTGATGGGATTCTTGCTGCTGGTAGGCATCGTGGTGACCAACGCCATCGTGTTGCTGACCTTTGTGCAGCAGTTGCGCCAACGTGGCGAGTCCCCGCATGAAGCGGTCATGCAGGCGGGGCGAGCGCGCCTGCGTCCCATCCTGATGACCGCCTTCACCACCATCCTGGCGCTGATCCCGCTGTCGCTGAGCGATTCCGCCGGCCTGGTGGGCGCGGAGTTGGCGACGGTAGTGATCGGAGGACTGATCAGTTCCACCTTCTTGACGTTGGTAGCCGTGCCGGTGGTGTATATGCTTTTTGAGGAATCCATCCCTAACCTGTATGCCCAAGTTGTACGGAAGGCTGGACGCCTAACTCGCCGGCGGCCGACGGGCGAGCAACATCAGGAATCGCCATCACCGTCCATCGATTCCACGACCGCGGAAGCGGACGGAGATCCTTTATTGTGAAGGTCGGAGATAAGGGAGTGTTGAAAAAATCAGCGCTGAAGCCGATTGCAGTGGGGTGTAGGGCTACGATGCCGGGACAGTCCGTTGTTGACGCGGGACAAAACCTCCTCCGTAGGAGACGCACTGCACGCCCTCGCTGTCCGGCAGGGCGGGCCGGAGATTGCCGAGGCCCTGTTGGACGCCGGAATCCACCCCGCCTACGGCCACGAAACGGATCCCACACTGCTTCACCAGGCTATCTCTGTCGGGAACGCTGACATTGTTGGCGCGTTGGCGGTGGCATGTCCACAGGATCTGAACGTCGTACGAGAGAGTAGAAGCCGCTACGAGCAGACGCCGCTCAGTTTGGCGATTGAAAGCGGCAATGTTGTGGTAGTAGAAGTAGCTCCACTCCTGGTCGGTGACCAGCCCCAGGGCGAAGCGGGCCGCCAGGTGACTGGTTCGGTAGAGCGGGGAGTGGTGGCCCGGTCCCCGGAGATGTAGGCGGTCACCTCCACGAGGCGCCGGTCAGCGCGCGGGCGGACTCGGCGATCTGGTGCAGGACGGTGTCAACGTCGAGGCTGGCGTTGACGCGCAGGATGGCGGTGGAGAGGGCGGCGATGCGCTCCCGCAGCGCCTGGATCTCCCCCTCCGGTTGGCTGTGGCTGCTCAATGGTTTCTCCTTCTGGACCCGGCGCGCAGTTCAGGCCGGCTCGGCCCCTCGGTGGGGAGATTTCCATCGAAACGGGGGACGGTACCAAAGATCACGTAAAGAATATCATAATAGGCACGATAGATACACAATGATGATATTCGGAGTGCTAAACTTTTATTCGCGTGTGGAAGCGCGTCTTTCTGGTGCCCAGAATGGCTGCGTTGACGGCGCTGATGTTCTGGCGCGGCGCTGCGTTTTCACGCTCTCCGCGCATGGGGTCGCCGATGCGCCAGGGGAGAGTTCACGGCGAGCCACAACCCGACGTCGGCATCACAAATCCGCTTACATCCTGACCAAGGTACGCAACAGCCCAAATCAGTTACCAATCTCTGGACCTCGCAAGAGTAGAACGATGAGCGATGAACACGTCGAGAAGCCGGTCTCCGACGTGCTCCGAAACGCCCAGGCGGCCTGCGGTCTGTCGGCACAAAGTAAAGAGGCAAAAAGAACCCCCAATTAACGGAGCGTCCCGGCCGCCCCGTTGCCCAAGGGGCGGCCGACCATGCACCGTTCCTGTTCGAGGCGGTGATGCCTCCCCTCCTCGATGGAGGAGGCTGTCAACGCCGACTAGACGGCACGCGGGTAGGCGACGGCGACATGACCAAGAGCAGCCTTCCCGAACCTATGGCGGAAGCGGCGCGGGACCTGCTCGGCATCTGTGGCGCGCTCAACGTGCCTACTCCAGCGACGCAGGTGCTCCAATCCAACGACGGTACCAAGGCCATTCAGATCGGCTGGGCCTACTCCGCGGTGGCGGAGGCCTTCGAACTGGCCGCCGGCGTGCAGCGCGATCCCAGCCGCTACGGACTGGACGCTGTCGTGGGCGCGCTGGCGGCCCTGATGCTCCGGCGGGTCGCGCGCAAACTCGAAATGGAGACCGACCGGTGGGACAACGCCTGACCGCCGCCGAGCCGTGGACCTCCGCGCCGCTTCATACCGCCCTACCAGGCTACTTCCGGCGCCAGCGGGACCACCGGGCGGCCTACGCCTGCGAACGTGCCTGCTCCTGCAGGCAACGGGCCCGATACGGCTGCGCGGCTGGCAGTTCCACACCGGAGGTTGACGACGATGGGCTGGAGACCGTCTACCGGCAACGCGTGCTGTCCCATGCGGTGGGCAACATGATGCTGGTGGCGCGGCTTAGGGACTCGTCCTTCTTCGGCGCGACCAACGCCGACATCCACGATGCGGCCGTGGCCGCTCCCACCATCACCGAGCCGGCGACGTGGCGGATCAGGGAATACCGGGATGCACCGGCTGCCATCGACGGCTCGGCTGTGCACTACCGCATCGTCCGGCGCCAGGTCAGCGTCGCTGACGACAGCGCCTGCGCCGAGCAGGCCGTGGCTGCCGCAGAGGGCGCCGGAGTGATGCTGACGAGCCTCACCGGAGGCATCGAGCACACGGTGCAGGTCAAGGCGAACCACGTCAACGGCCATAGCGACTGGAGCAGCGCCACGGCCACACTGAACCAGGCCCATGGGGCGACGCGGGTTCGTCGCGCCGGGCCTGCTCCGCCGGCAATATCCACCCTGCGCCGGCAGTCTGATCTTCTCGGCCATCCGCGATGCGTTTGAACGACGTCGAGGACGCCATCCGCAACGTGCTCCGGAGCGCGGAAGCGTTCGGCGCTGGACTGGCGCGACGCGAAACGCTGGTCCGCTCCGCCATGGTCGAACCCATACTGTGGTCCCTGGGATGGCGCACCTGGCTGCCCTGGGAATGCCGGCCGGACTTCACCCTGGGCCGACCCGGCTCGACTGACTACGTCCTGTTCAACCGGGACGGCGAGGTGGTGGTGGCGATGCTGATCCGGCCAATCCCACCGCGGCTGGAACAGGACCGGCTGCAGTTGCGAGAACGGACGCGGACCATGACCCGGGGGATCGCCGTGCTGACCTACGGGTGGGAGTGGGAGGTGTATGACCTGGAGGACCGCACCCGCAGATTCCTGGACCGTCGGGTGGAGCGGCTGGAGCTGGACGGTGATGCGCCACACAACGTGGAGCGGGTTGCCGAAGGGCTCTACCGGTGGCTGGGCAGGGACCGGTGGTGGTGACCGACCCAGGCGCGGTCTCCGCCGCAGCGTTGCACGCTGTGCCCGAACTCGGGCGGGAAACACAGGATGAGAAGGAACTGATGCGCAGAATGATTGCATGGACGGCGCCGGCCCTGATCGGCGCCCTGACGCTGCTGGCGGTCTCGGTCGTGCTGGCCAGCGGCGATGACCGGTTGCCAACTCTCACGCCCGTCGGCGCAGCCCTCGACACCTCTTCCGAGGCGGCAGGGCAACGAAGGGCAAACCACGGGGTCGGGTTCGCCGCGATGTCCGAACAGGTCAAGGACCGCCTGGACCTGGTGCGGCGGCGTGGACACCTGGTCTGTGCCACCAGCGACGCCATCCCCGGCTTCGGCTACCTGGCGGACGGCGCGAACGCCGGCTTCGACGTCGACCTGTGCCGGGCCGTGGCGGCCGCAGCGCTCGGCGATCCCAACGCCGTCGAGTTTCGCATCAGCGTTCCCACCGGACTGGGCGCCGCCGTGCGGTCGGGCGAAATCGACATGGTGGCGCGCATCCTGACAGCCACCACCACCCGCGAGGCCGAGTGGGGCAACTTCGTCCACACCATGTACTACGACGGCCAGGGCTTGATCGTTCGACGCAGCCTCGGGGTCGCCGCCGCTCGGGAACTGGCCGGAGCCTCCGTCTGCGTCACCGAGAACACCACCACCGAGCTGAACCTGGCGGATTTTTCCAGGCTGCACCGCCTGGACCTCCGCGCCGTCGCTTTTGCCAAAACCAGCGCCGCGGTGGACGCCTACCTGGATGGGCAATGCGACGCGTTCACCACCGACCATTCCGGCCTGCACGCCTACCTCAGCGTGTTTCCAGACCCGTCAGGCCACGTGGTGCTGCCCGACGTCATCTCCGAGGAACCGCTCACTCCGCTGGTGCCCCACGGCGACGACCGGTGGTACGACATCGTGAAGACCGTTATGGCCATCCTGATCTACGCGGAGGCCTACGGGGTGACGTCCGACAGCGCGCTCGCTCAACCCACCGGGGACGCCAGGGTGGACCGCCTTTTCGGATTGGCCGGATCCTTCGGTCAGGAGGACCTTGGGCTCTCCCGCACCGTTGCCCAGGACGTGATCCGGGCAGTGGGCAACTACGGGGAGATCTACGACCGGCATCTGGCGCCGCTGGGGCTGGAGCGTCGGGGCAGCCGCAACGCGCTCTGGGCCGGCGCTCCGTGTTCGGACTGCCCCCGGGGCGGACAGGTTTACGCCCCGCCGCTGCGCTGACCTGTTCGGCGACCGGCAGGCCGGGCGTTTTCACGCTACAGGAGTTGACCATGACCACGGTGCTGGACAAGCCAGGCATCCAATGCCGCTATCGCAACGCCGGAGGCTGGCGGTGTCCGCTGGACGCCCTCGAAGCCGAGTAGCACTGCGAGCGCCACCTGCCCGCGTAGCGGGTGCAAGCCATGGAGATGCAACCCGCCAAGCCAGTCCACGGAGGCAAAAACACCCGATGACGACACCGCGTTCTCGCCGCCCACGCAACGCGCGCCTGCTGGCCCACGTCGCCGTGCTCGAACAGGCAGTGGCCCACCTGCTGCGGGTGAAGCCGCCCCCTCCGGACTCGCCGGAGCAGTGGATCAGGAACATCGAGACGTTGCTCGATGGGCCGCTGTTCCGGGACTGGAGCGACGACGCCAAAGAGCAGTTCCTCACCGACGCCCGTCTGGCTCTCACGGCGCTGCTTCGCCCACCCTTGTCGGAAGACCAGTAGCCACACGGGAGTAACTGGACAAGGCATGGAAATAGTCGTTGCAGGCGGAACCGCTCTGTCGCGTGACGCCACGCTCGTCATCGCCCTGGCAGCGGCGGCAGCCTGTGACCGGCGCACACATGGAAACGCGACCACAGGGGCGCTCCACCGGGCGGAACCGGACACCGGTAGAGCTTGGTCATCACCACCGCGACGGCGCAAACCCCGCGTGACCAGCGGATGGGAAACGTGGTCCGAACGGCCGGCGTCGACATCTCCACCGCCGACAATTGCAAGCGGTGAGACACGCGGACAATGAGCATGATGTCGTTCGGCACGCCGGCTTCGCGCCTCGCGCTGTTGGCGGTGATCGTGGCGCTGGCGACAGCCCTTACCGCGATCTCGTGCCTCGACACACGGTCCGCCTCAGGGCCAATGGATCCGGGCATCTCCGACGGCGAGGTCCGGTTCGGGCAGTCCGCGGTTCTCCGGGGCCCGAACCAGGATTTGGGCCGGCAGATGCGCCTGGGCATCCAGGCGGCGTTTTACGAGGTCAACCAGGCTGGCGGCATTCACGGCCGCCAGTTGCAACTGAAAACCATGGACGACTCTTACGAGACACACTCGGCGCTGCACACCAACCAATGGCTCATCGAGAAGGTACGGGTCTTCGCCCTCATCGGCGCAGTAGGCACGCCCACGTCCCGCGTCGCGGTCCCGCTGGCCCACGACGCTGGCGTTCCTTTCCTGGCTCCGCTCACGGGAGCCGAGTTCCTGCGCGACCCAGCGTTGGGCAATGTGATCAATCTCCGGGCCTCGTACTACCAGGAAACCGAGGAAATGGTCGCGCGGCTGACCGATGACCTGGGAATAACGCGTGTCGCGGCGCTGTATCAGAAGGGTCCCTGCGGCCAGGATGGCCTCGAGGGCGTGCGGCGGGCCCTGGCGCGCCGGGGGCTGGAGCCGGTGGGGTCCTGGCATTACGAACGCCGAGCGAAGCGCGCGTCGCCCGACATCGTCGCCGCCGACCCCGAGGCGGTCATCGTGATTGGCGATCATGAGCAGGTTGCCGCTATGGCGAAGTTGGCGCGCCGCGACATCGACCCGGTAGTCATGACCTTCTCCTTTGGCGGCGGCCAGGCGCTGGCTGAGAAACTCGGCGGGGACGGAGCCGGCGTTTACGTTACCCAGGTGGTGCCATTTCCGGCAGACTCCAGCGTCCCGGTGGTCGCCAGCTATCAGGCTGCTCTCGCCAGCATCGCCCCAAAAGGGAAACCCGGGTTTATTTCACTGGAAGGGTATCTGGCCGGCCGCCTTGCGATCATCGGCCTTGACGCCTGTGGTCGCGACCTCAGCCGACGATGCTTCATCGACGCCCTGCGCGCCGCGGAGACCATCAACCTGAACGGATTTCAGATCGAGTACGGCCCCGACGACAACCAGGGTTCGGACGCCGTGTTCCTGACCGTAATCGGCAGGGACGAGGAGTACCGCCAGGTCGAAAAACTTGCCGGCTCGCACTGACCAGCGCAAGCCGGCCGCGCCGCCGACATATTTGCGCGACATTTCGGCGTTATTGTGCCAAACACCCGAAGATGCTTTGTTCAGGAAGGCGGAAAGATGCCGATCACCAGGCCGATGACGGCGGCCGTTGCGGTCGCCTGACCGGAAGCCATCCCGATGCGAGTGTCGCTGGGATTTGCCAACACATTGCCGGAGGTGACCACCTTGACGACCACGACACCAACGCCGATGAAAGCCGGAATCACCCGCCGGATGCGACGCCAGACCATTGGACGGTTCCCGGCACGCACGGAACGCATCGACTTCAAGACGCCATGCCGGAAGTGCGGCAACGTGCCGACCTGCATGGTGAAACTGGGGCCGGTGGTCATCGAGCGGACCTGCCACACCTGCGGGGACATCGAATTTCTGGATGAAACTGCCGTCGCGTGCCTTGAGGTTCCAGACCGCAGGCCCGAAGAGGACACGGCACAAACAAGCCCAACCGGGTGGAACGTTTGCCACGAAAACCTCCTTCAACCACCGCTGGACCGAGAGCGGTCAGGCGGCGTCCTTCGAGGCATGGCTGCGTAGCGATGAGTGAGCATAACGGAGTGTGCGACATGACGAACATGAGCATAGAGATCGAGGGCAGCATCGACGAGGTGGTCAGTATCCTGCGGAGGCTCGGGACCGCGGGCAGCCCCGCAACGGCAGGGGACTCTGACCGGTCAAGCGAGCAACCTGCTGCTGGCGTCGGGGAGAACGCTCCAGCCACCGAAGCGCAAAAGATGGCGGTGTCCCACGAGACCCCTCCCGGGGAATGGACGGAGATGCTCGCTCTAGATTTCCTGTCCGGTTCGCAGCCGGCGGCCCGGCGGATGGCGCTGCACGTGTGGCGGGCCGGCGCGGCGGGCATCCACCGGAGGGCGCTGTGCCAGCGTGCGGAACTGACGCCCATGGAGCTGCGCGCGCTGTCGATGCGGATGGGCCGCGCGCTGGCAAGGTTGCAGCGGGAGCGGGGGATGATTTTGTCCCGGCCGGTGGCGGCCAACAGTCCGCTGCAGAGCTACTTCGTCGCCGCCGATTTCGCCGCGGTGGCGGATTCCCAGATGTTCGGTGGTGGGATGCCGGACGGGCTGGCCGACGGCGCGGGTTGTCCCTGAAGGTTTCCGTCGTTGGGCGCTTGGGAGAGCCGGTTATGGGACGATTGTGGAAGGCGCTGACGATGACGGCCGGCGTGTGGTTGGCGCTGGCCTGCGGAATGAACGTTGACGACCGGATGGTACGCCGGTACGCCGAGTGCATGGTGGACCCCTACACCACGCTGCATCGACTGATGGTGTCCGGGTCATTCGGGACCGTGTTGCTGAGCGCCGAGGCGGTGGAGGAACGGCTGCATGGGCAACTGTCGTGAGGGGAGCTGGCGATGGCGGAGATCCAGGCGGGCTACGGGCGCTACTGCGAATAGGCGCGGGCCAGGGTTTGACGAAGGGCGGTGAAAATCGGGAATGCGCTGGGGACCCTGATCCTTCGCGGCCAGGTTACGTAATGACCCTTGAGCGAAGCACTGCGGGTATCGATAAGGTGGAGCACGCCGGAAGGGCTGGAAGGCGCATTGCCTCAATAAAAACGTTACTTTTATGAAGTGATTGTCGTCGCAAACAGTCATCGCCTCTTCCGACTGGAACTGGCAGGCGGTGGGCCGGTATGTGCAGGACCGCTTCGGGTTGGTGGTGAGCCGGAGTAGTTGTCTGAACTACCCGCACCGCTTGGGATTTGTGCTGAAACGGTCTACCAAACGCTTGCGCAAGGCGGACCCAGTGCGGCGGTAAGCCTTTGCGGCGGAGTAGGTGGCTCTGACGATCGCCGCTCGATGAACCGGGGGCAGGATATTCTTCGCCGACGAGGCCCATTTCCGAGCGATGGCGACTTGAGGGGCCAATAGGTACTCAATGGGGAACCCGCCCTGGCGGACTCCGCCCGCACGGCCATCGTAAGGCTGAAAATGGACAACCAATGCAACAGCCACGCCAATGACTGCCCCCGTCTTCGACCTCTTGGACATTGGCCTCAAGGACTGGCGCCAGATCATCGCAGTAGATGACGCACTCCCAAACCATTTACAGGACGCTACTGGGCCAACTATTTCCTACGCAAATACAACATTAGGCCCATTGGAATAGCGCCGTGGGTCAGTAACAATAGATACACAACGGCACCGGGCGGTCGTCAGGGTGTTTGACGAAGGGAAAGGCGGCGCCTCCTCGGTATGCCTCTCAGCGCGCTTCTTGGGGCCACCAGCATGATCGGCGGCCCAGCCTCGAAGCGTCCAGGGATCTGAATTCCCCCGAGTGCTCCGACGTGGCGCGCCGGGAGTTTCACCCAGCACTGATGGTCCACAAGAGCTCCAGGCAAGGTGCCGCGAAAGGTTCAGGTTTTTACGCCGCTGACCGCGCCCGTAAGCAGTAGCCCCATCGGTACAGGATGCCCAGGTCCGTCCACCAACCAACAAAACTTACCGACCACTAACCACAACATTCCAGACTAGGGAGGCACCCAGTGGCCAATTTCACACCGCTAGGCGAGCGAATCGTCATCAAGCCCATGGAACAGGAAACCGAGACCCGGGGAGGCATCCTGCTCCCCGACACCGCCAGGGAAAAGCCCCAGGAGGGCGAGGTCATCGCCGTTGGCTCCGGCCGCGTCGCTGACGACGGCTCCCGCATCGCCATGGAACTTTCCGTCGGCGACAAGGTCATCTACTCCAAGTACGCCGGCACCCAATATGACGACGACGACGATGAGTACCTGATCATGCGTGAATCAGACGTCCTGGCCAAACTGGGCTAGCGGTTCCGTTCCAACTCCGGAGCTCTCGTACGTACACGAAAACATCCCTGATAGCGCACACTCCAACGAGGAGACCCCAATGCCCGCAAAGCAAATGGCATACGCTGAAGACGCCCGCAAGTCGCTGCGCACCGGAATCGACATCCTGGCCGACTCGGTCAAGATTACCCTGGGTCCCCGCGGCCGCAACGTCGTGCTGGACAAGAAGTTCGGACCCCCGCAGGTCTGCTCCGACGGCGTGACCATCGCCAAGGAGATCGAGCTGCCCGACGTTTTTGAGAACATGGGCGCCCAGCTTCTGAAGGAAGCCGCCACCAAGACCAACGACGCCGCCGGCGACGGCACCACCACCAGCATCGTGCTGTCCCAGGCCATCATCCACGAAGGCTTCAAGAACGTGACCGCCGGCACCAATCCCATGGCCATCAAACGTGGCATCGAGGCCGCCGTGAGTCGCGTGGTCGCCGAACTGCAGGGCATGTCCCAGCCCGTGGAGACGCGCGAGCGCATCGGGCAGGTTGCCTCCCTTTCCGCCCATGAAGACGCCATCGGCGAGACCATCGCCGAGGCCATGGAGAAAGTTGGCAAGGACGGCGTCATTACCGTCGAAGAGTCCCGCGGACTTGCCGACGAGATTGAATACGTCGAGGGAATGCAGGTCGACCGCGGCTACACCTCTCCTTATTTCATCACCAACGCCGACCGTATGGAAGCCGTCATCGAAGATGCCTACCTCATCATCACCGACAAGAAGGTTTCCGCCGTTGCCGACCTGGTCCCCGCCCTGGAGCAGCTGCTGCAAGCTGGCCAGAAGAACGTGGTCATCGTCGCCGAGGACATCGACGGCGAAGCGCTGGCCACTCTGGTGGTCAACAAGCTGCGCGGCATCATGAACGTGCTGGCGGTCAAGGCGCCCGGCTTCGGCGATCGTCGCAAGGCCATGCTCGAAGACATTGCAATTCTGACCGGTGGTACCGTCATCAGCGAGGAAACCGGTCGTCGCATGGATTCGGCCACCATCGAGGACTTTGGCCGCGCCCGTCGTATTTCGTCCACCAAGGACGACACCACCGTCGTGGAAGGCCACGGTTCCGAGGACGCGATCCAGGCCCGCATCAACCAGCTCAAGGCCCAGATCGAAGACACCACCTCCGAGTACGACCGCGAGAAGTTGCAGGAGCGGATGGCCAAGCTGTCCGGCGGCGTCGCTGTCATCAAGGTTGGCGCAGCCACCGAGATCGAGCTCAAGGAGCGCAAGGCCAGGGTGGAAGACGCCCTGTCCGCCACCCGTTCTGCGGTTGAAGAAGGCATCGTCCCTGGTGGCGGAGTCGCTCTGGTTCGCTCCCAACGGGCCCTGGATACCATCGAAGGGTTGACTGGAGACGAGATTGTCGGCGTCAATATCATTCGTTACGCTCTCGAACAGCCGCTGAAACTCATCGTTGAGAATGCCGGTTCCGAGGGAGCCGTGGTGCTCAACCAGGTGAAGCATCAATCCGATGACTACGGTTACGACGCCGAGCTGGGCGAATTCGGCCCCATGCTCGAGCGTGGCATCATAGACCCGGTAAAGGTGACCCGGTCTGCTCTGCAGAATGCCGCGTCCGTGGCCGCCATGGTGCTCACCACTGAGTCCATGATTGCCGAGATCCCCCAGCCGGCTTCGGGCATGATGGCCAACCCCCAGATGGATTTCTAGTCCCACTGCATCCAGCGGGAATTGCAGCCGGGGCGGTCACCGCGACTGCCCCGGCGTTGCAGCCCTGATCGCCGACCGTGTCCGTAACGCTTCAGGTTCTAAGGAAACCGGATAATTGCAGACACTGGAAGAGCTCGCGCGCACCCGTTTTCACCCGAACTGCCATTGCGAGCGCAGCGTGGCAATCTCGTTGCCGATTGAGTCGTTACGCAGGCAGCGAGATCGCCGCGTCATTTCGCTCCTCACGATGACAAACTGGGTACGCGTGAGACGGGAAGAGTGATTGCAACGACACTCCTGTCGCCCGGGGCAGCGTTTATTCAAGAGTTCTCTCAGGTCCAGTCACCAAGGCGCGCAGTCGAATTGCGCCGCGTCGCACATACTCGACACCGCTTGCTTCCTTGCCCATGGTCTGCGCCCGGCAGGATCGGCAGGAATGGACATCACACCCAATCTGTCAGGACAGCAGCAGTCGTCCGCACCGACCGCGATCAACGCCAATCCAATAAGGAGGAAGGTCATGTTCAGTGGTATCCCGATCATCAGATTCGGTGCGACCGACGGCCGGAAGGCCAATGTTTTTATCAATAACCGACCCGCCGGGGCGATCCGGCGCTATGAAGGGACAATCTGGACCTATGAGCACAGTGGCCTCAGCCTGGTGGGTTCGCAGTTGGAGATCAGGCGGGCCATAGTGCGTCACCATCGGCCAGCGGTGGTTTCATGATCGAGGCACTGGCCGCTGAGATTATCGTCTGCGCTGCCCGGCGCTACATCGTCATGGGATCTTAATACAACGGATCGACCGGCACCGGTCGGATCCACGGAGGCAAAAATGGCGACTCCAGACGAACACGTACCAACACTGGGCCAGTCGGCCACTCCGGCCAGCAAGTCGCAGCAACAGTCCTGGGCCCAGGACCTGCTGGATACCATCAAAACCAACCGGCTGGACACGATCATGACCAACCGCCGCCCCACAGCGTGGCTATCCCGACCATACTCCCAAAACGAAGCTGAGATTCCGATGCTGGCCGCCGAGCTCATGGCGAACGTCCATTCTGAACAGTACACGCCGGGAACCGGCGCAAATCACAGTGGTGGCCACCGCAGCAGCCGCGAAATCGCCATCGCCGCCCAGCAGGTCATGGGTGACGCCCCGCCCAACATCCGCCACCAAATGGCGGCCGCGTTCGCCGTTCTGATCGTCGAGCCGGCCCGCGCCGCGGCCGAACGTCGGAAAGACCGCGACGTTCGCGTCAAGATCGCGGCCATGCAGGAGTTCATACGACTCCATCTGTTCAAAGGCGACGCCCAAGTCTACCTCGCCCGCCCCTTTGCCCAATTGACCTGCATCGCCGAGCCAGACCGCTAGACGCCGCTGCACCGATCGGTCGGGGTCGCCAACGATTCATCAGGGTGGCGTGCTTGCGATACCACGACTTCACGGCTTCCGGCAGGAACGTCGCGGAATACGTGCCGTAGGATCCCGCCGGTCCGGTTCACCAAGTCGGGTTACCTGCGCTCCAACGCGACGCGTACTTCTACGGGTCGATTCCGGTAGGGGGCAGAATCGTACGCTAAGGCCGCTATCTACGTTTTGGCCACCGGTATTCGCCGGCGAGCAGGATGTGGGCCCATCCAAGGGGTGAGATGTGGGCCAGGAGCTCGGGCTCGACGGTCAGGCCGGCGTGTTGCCGCTGTCTGACCGCTTGGCTGAGATGGGCGGTATTCCAGCAAATGACGATGGCGGCGAAGAGGTTGAGCTTGGCCATGCAGTAGTGCTGGCCCTGGCTGGAGCGGTCACGGATTTCGCCCTGGCGTCCGATCCGGAGCGCGTTCTTGAGCGTGTGATGAGCCTCGCCCTTGTTCAGGCCGGTGTTTGCCCGGCGCTGTCCGTCGCATTGCCTCAATAAAACCGTTACCTAACGCGAGTGGTTGCCTCAAATAAGATGCTACCGAACGGAGCGCTTCGCGTAATGACCCTTGTACGATACGAAGCGCCCCCAGTATCATTACACCCGCTACACCCCATCATCCGCCGCCGGCCTCAGCCTGATATTGTGGATGGACCGGTCGACCTCCGCGATGACTCGCCTCCTGACCCGGGGGACCAGTTGGTTGATCCCCTCAGCGGCGTCCAGCGCCGCCCAGTCCGTCATCCGGCCCAGTCGGTTGGTCAGCTCGATCGGCGGATCCGGCGACCCGGTCGCCTCCGTGAGTATCACCCGCGGTGGGCACGTGGGACAGGCTGTACACACTCCCGTCGTCAGCGTTCCGGTGTACCACCAGGCTCGCGTCACCCGTCTCGTAGCAGCTGACGTCTCGCCACTCAACGCCTTCCCCATCATCCTGCGACGCGTCCGCCTCGACCGGGACGGCAAATGCCAGTAGGTGTGCATTGGCGGTGAGAAACGCCTAAACTTCGTGCAGCCCAGCAACTGCATGGGGAACGGTTCTGCCATGCGTGCGTCGGTTCTATTAAGTTTCACCGGAAAGGACGGCGATGATGGAAACTTACATCGGGAAGACGATTTCCGATTTCACACTTCAGTCCAGCGATGGACAGACGATATCCCTTAGCAGTCTTCGCGGACAAAAGGTCCTGCTGTACTTCTTCACGAGTCCGGGCGGTGGTAATTGAACCCGCATGGCTCTCGGGTACCGAGAGCATGCTGCCGAGTTCGCCGAGAGGAACGTCGTGCTGTTCGGAATCCATGACGGAAGCTTGGATGCTGCACGCCAGTGGGTCGAGAAAGAGCAGCTTCCGTTCGCGGTCCTGAACGACCCTGATCGACGAGTAGGCATTGAGCTAGGCATGTCCGCTCTCGATGGAGAGAGGTACGTCAAAGACCCGTCTGACGGGAAAAGGCCCGCAGTTGTCATCGACGAACAAGGTGTGATCTGCGAGTGGGAATCCGACATGAACCACACCGATCAGATTGCAAAGTTACTGGAGCGTCTGTAGGACGACCTCAACGGTGCGGGCTTTTCGACTGTTGCCCGCCCTTGTGCAGCCTGCAAAACGGGGTTCAGCTCGGACTGTGGCCTAGCAGGCCGATATCGAAAGGCGCAAAGCTGGAGCGCGAAGCCCAGCCGGTTGTGTCCCCCGCGCCGCACCCGGATATGCTCGATGTCGTCGGACAGCGTGTAATGGCGCAGCAGGGTGGCTTTGTCCGTGGGCGGGTCGAACCGGGCCGCGCGCTGGCGCGCGCTCCAGATGCTTCGTCTCGGCATGTTCCACCGCTCCGTTATCCGTTCACACCGGCAGGCGCGGCGCTGTCCCTAAGGGGGACATCCAGCGGACCGCCCAGCCCGTCGCCACAACCCCCGCCACACCAGAGCCAGCAGCGTCTCATATGAGTGGTACGGAAACAATTGCGGATGCGGGACCCTATGCGTTCACTGCCGCCATGACGACAATCCTCATCGCATACGCGTGCTGTTCCACCGACCGGCAAGATCTGGCCGCCCAGCTCCAGGAGCCCTGGAACTCGGCGTCGCCGAGGACCGCATCTACACCGACCACGGCCTCACCGGCACCAGCCGCGCCCGTCCCGGCCTCGACCAGGCTCTCGCCGCCGTGCGCCAGGGCGACACCCTGGTCGTGCCCAAACTCGACCCCCTCGCCAGGTCCGTCCCGGATGCCCGTGCCATCGCCGACCAGCTTCAGGAACACGGCGTGAAACTGGCCCTCGGCCCGGCGCTCTACGACCCGGACGATCCCATGGGCAAGATGTTCTTCAATATCCTCGCCACCTTCGCCGAGTTCGAGGCCGATCTCATCCGCATGCGCACCCGCGAGGGCATGGCCATCGCCCGCGACAAGGGGAAATTGCGCGGCAAGCAGCCCAAACTCTCAGACCGACAGCAGCGGGAACTTTGCCGCATGCACGTCACTGGCGAGTATTCCATCAGCGATCTCGCCGAGATCTTCACTGTCTCAAGACCAACTGCCTACCGCACACTCAACCGACGCCATTCCCCTTAGCGTACGATTCTGCTCCCTACCGGAATCTACCCGTACAGGGTATTCTCAATTGCTACTGGGGTGAGTGTCGAGCATCTCGACCCGTACCTGCATTGCTCTGGGATATAGCGCCGGGCCAAACTGATTGAACATCGCGACGTCCGCCGCATCACGCCCATAAGCGACGGCAACTCGCCCTCCACGTGGAACGGCCTGCGTTGCATCGAAGGTGTACCAACGGCCACCTACGTACGCCTCGAACCAGGCGTGAAAATCCATCGGCTCGAGTTCGTGCAGATAGCCGACAACGATACGCGCTGGGATACAGAGACTGCGGGATAACGCGATGCCCAAATGAGTGAGCTCGCGGCATACGCCCTCGCGCTGCTGGTTGACCTCGACTGCCGACATCTGAAAATTGCTGGAATCTGGATTGAAACGCACGGAGGCGCGGATCCACCCGACAATTCTAGCCACTTGATCGTAGCCGGGCTCGACGCCCTCTACGAGTTCCCTACCGAGGTCTGTAAACCGGTCGGACTCGCAATAACGGCTGGGAAGAAGATAGGTTAGGACCTCGTACGGCAGATTGTGCACCTGCTCAAATGGCGCGCCAGGCGACACATCAATGCCGTCGGCGGTTGAAACGTCCGCAGATCTGCGGATAGAAAACTCACCCGGGGGTGCTATTAGGCGCTCGCACAGGTTGCCGTAACTGTCCGCGTGCTCCGTGACCGGTACGCTTGGCGTCGACGTGCAGTCTTCATGCGCCACCCACTGTTGTGCCCCGCTACGGGGGCGGAGCATCAGGATAAAAGGCGTAGGGACGCTCACATCAAAGGTAATATCGCAACTTGTACGAAGCCACATTTCGACCCCCTCACTTGTCAAAACCACGTCATCAGCTAGCTATGGTCCGGTTTTACAGGACGCCTTGTCAAGATCAACGGCAAGACGTACCACTGCGCTGTCGATGACCAGCGAAAAGCAACTGTGTTTGATATGGATCGACCGTCGCGTTCCAATTGCCGCCGGTCAGGAAAGGGGTCAGTGGCCATCCGGCGCAAATGTGGAACCATCCACTTACGGATTACGGACGGTGGCGCCGATCAAACAGCGTTGAGGAACAGTTCACCAATGCCCTACGCGGCACGGAGATTGTGGCCATTGCGGCCTTCGAGACCGGAGTTCACTGCATGGAGTATACCGCCGCGACGGGCCAGGCAATCCATCTGCCCCTGTAGTAACCCCACAATTGCCGGGATGCCAATGCCGCTCCTTCGGCCAGCGCCTCCAATTCGGCCCACATGATGGTGGGGTGCACCCAAGGATTGAACGCGCCTTGCGAAAACCCGCAGTCAGTGCCGGCCATCACGTTCTCCCGGCCCAGCAGGAAGGCATGCCGGTCGACAGCCAGGAGCGGCAGGCGATACTTGACGCGGCGGATTTGTTGGGGCAGTTGCTGCTCCAGGACGTGGAGCGTGGCGGGACCGGCGACGACGCTGACGGAGAGGTGAGCCTCAAAGATGGGGTGAGCAAGGACCGGTGGTGTCGGTGCATGATCCCCAGATGCGCCACGGCCACAAGAGCAAAAGCCGGCGCTTTGACGGACACAAGGCCGCGGTGGTGGACGCCGACACCCAGTTGATCACGGCGGTGGACGTGCTGCCGGGGAACGGTCCGGACAATCTGGGCGCGTTGGAGTTGGTGGAGCAGAGCGAGGCCAGCGCCGGTGTGCCGGTGGTAGAGGCCATGGGGGACACCGCCTACGGCGACGGCAGCACCCGTCAGGCCATTGTCGCCGCCGGGCGCAAACTGGTGGCTCGAGTGCAGGGACAGGCCACCGGAGCCATCGTCCCAGCAGGGAAACGAACCGACTAATTGTCGTTAAGCACGAGTTACCAATTAACTCTGCCATCCCGAGCGAAGTGTCAACGCGGGCGAGTTGGCCGGCGTTACGTAATGTACGTTCGTCGCACTGCAAGGTCAACCGCCAGATGACGTTCATCGCCTCGCGCCACCATTGAGCCGCTTTCATCATGAGACGCCGTTTACATCACGCTGTTCAGCACGCCTTGACCCGACTTCGCAGTCGTCGGCAAAACGGAACTTAGCTGATTTTGGAGCGAGATTAACGGTTACTGCGAAGGAGCAGTTCACGGGATAGGCGCCCCCTGAACTGCTGGTCTCGATACGGGAGATAGCCGGCGCAGAAGGTCGTGATTTCGAGGCAACTCTGGAAGATGCGATGCGGCTGTACGTCGAATGCAAGACTGGCAACGATGTACGGCCCGATGCGATCGCTCATTTCCGGACCAGCTTTGAGCGCAACCGTCGTCTCTACGAGTTGCTGGCCCAATCGCGCTCCGGTTCCTAGCCGTAGAAACTGACCTGACGATACACAGGGTTTTTGCGTGGCACTCATAGAACGGCGGCCACGCATCGCAGGCCGCCGGACCAGTCCAGGATGCGGCGGTCGGCGGTCACCAGTTGGTGGCCGTTCATGGCGGTGGCGACGATGATGCGGTCGGCCGGGTCGGGGTGGAAATCTGCCAGTTCGTTGGCGCGGATGCCGATCTCGCCGTCCACGGGGATCTCGATCAGGCCCTGGCCCAACTGCTCCAGCCGCCACCGGCTCACGTCGTCGGGGTATTCGATGCGTCCCTTCTCCCGAAGCATCGCCATCTCCCAAAAGGACATCGCTGACACCGCGACCTCTTCGGCCTGCCAGGCCCGCTCAATCTCGGAGCGAGCCACTGGACCCAGCCTGGCGTCGCCGGCCCGCAGCCACAGGGCGGCGTGGGTGTCCAGCAGGATCACGGGTTGAGCACCCGGTCCGGGTCGGACTGGGCTTCCCACTCAACGTCGATGGGCGAGATGATGTCGCCCGTGATCTTTAGCCGGCCCTTGTCGATGCCGAACAGCGTCTTGGGCCGCTCGTGGTAGGCGGTCAGCTTGGCCACGGGCTTGCCGTTCTTGGTGATGACGATCTCGCCGCCGTGCTCGGCCACCTCATCCATCAGCCCCAGGCACTTGGCCTTGAACTCGGATGCCTTCATCGCCCGGCTCTGGCCGGTGTTCCCGCTGTTGGTGGTCATGGTCAACGCTCCGGTGGGATGGGCGTGTTTACCCTCACCCCATTACACAGTGGTCATGACCATGGTCACTAATGTGAGACGATGAGCGGGTTGCTATCGGGAATATCCCATCCCCGCAAGCAACTCGTCCATGCGAGCCACCGCCTCGTCGCGGCGGCGCTCAGCTTCACGCAGTTGGGCGAGGGCGTCCTCCACGCTCATCACCTCCACCGGTTCCGTGGTGTCCACGTACCGGCTGATGTTCAGGTTGTAGTCGTTGCCCGCGATCTCCTCCAGGTCGGCCACGTGGGCGAGCCGCTCCATGTCCTCATAGCCCCGGAACGCACTGACGATGCTGTCGATGTGTTACCTGTCCAGGAAGTTCTGCGCCTTGCCGGGACGGTAGTAACCATCCTGGGCAGCATCCACGAACAGCACCTTGCCGCGTCGCTCCGCCGGCTTGTTCTTGTTCAGTACGCAGATGGACACCGGGATGGCCGCGCCGAAGAACAGATTGGGCGCCAGGCCGATGATGGCCTCGAAGAGATCGGTGTCCACGATGCCCTTGCGGATCTTGCCCTCCGCGCCGCCGCGGAACAACACGCCGTGGGGCATCGCCACGCCCACCATACCGGTGGCGTTTGTGACTCCCAGCATGTGCAGCAGAAACGCCAGGTCGCCGCGGGTTCGGGGCGGGATGGCGCCATCTCGGTCGAAGCGGTGGCGAGGATCGGCTGGAGCGAAATCGTGGCCCCAGTTTTTCATGCCGAAGGGCGGGTTGGCGATGACGCGGCCATAGGATTGCAGCGGCCCTGGGAGTCCACCAGGCCGGGTTCGGCGATGACATCGCCCGCCACCAACCGCGCCGACGCCAGGCCGTGCAGCAGCATATTGAGCTTGCCGATGGCCAGGGTATCCAGGTTCCTTTCCTGACCTTCAAGGACCAGGTTCTGGCGATTCCCACCACGTTCCTGCACGTAATCGGCAGCCAGGATCAGCATGCCGCCTGACCCAAAGGTGGGGTCGCAAATGCGCATGCCCTCCTTTGGCTGCAACAGCTCCACGATGAGCCGGACCACAGAGCGCGGGGTGTAGAAATCGCCGCCCTTTTTTTCTGGCATCGTCGGCAAATTGGTAGATGAGGTACTCGTAGGCGTCGCCCAGCACGTTGCCGGTGCCGTCCCCATCGGCGGCGAAGTTGTCATCCCGCAGGTCCAGGTCGTTAAAGTGGGTCAGCAGGCTGCGGATGATGCGCTCGCGGTTGGCGGGGCTCCCCAGCTTGGATTCGTCATTCCAGTTGGTGCCGGTGAGCACGCCGTCGATGCGGCCGGCGTTGGCGTACTCAATCTCATGGCTGGCGATGTTCAGCGCCTTGCCCAGGTTCATGGTCGCCTTGACGATCTGGCTCCAGTGGGCTGATCCGGGTACCGCGAACCGGCGTTCGTCGGGATCGGCCACGGCGGCGGCCCGGGGCACGCCCGCAGCCACGGCGATCGCCACCTCCTCGTCAAACCGGTCCGACAACCGCTTCAGGAACCGCATCGAGAAGATGTAGCTCTTCTAATCGGTGGGATTGATCTGGCCCCGCAGGACGGCGGCGGCCTGCCGGAGCTTGGATTGCAGTTCCTGGCTGGTGAGTGACATGGATCACTCCCTAAAGTGCCCGGCCGGGCTGGAGTCCTGTCGTGCAAACACGCGACTGGGAGTATTACCAAGCTGCAGTCCATCGGTCAATCTTGCGCCGCTCCTCTGCAAATCGTTGGGACAAAGCGCCCAGGGATTCACGGTCTATTGCCGTGCACGTGCTGTTCCCCGGCCAATGCGGCACGCAATTCACTCACGAAGTAGGAACGGTGCTTCGACGGCCTGAGCCCGCGACGTCTTCACCGTCACCAGTTGCGACACTTGACTATCCGGACGAAACTGACATCGCACCGGTTGAAACTGGACGGTGGTGAAATAGTGCCCGATACCTTGAATCGGCCGTCTTCAACGAGCCAAGCTCCAACGAGCCAGCACTTTGACCCGAATTTATATCCCTGTAGGATCCGAAACTTTTTGCAAAGGACTGCGTACGCTGGGATCTGATTGCGTCGGTTTTGGCCCGAAAAACGGCTTTGCCGCCGTTAATGGCGGCAAAATTGCGGCATTTCTGCCGCCGCAATGCTTATTGATACCCCTACCAAACAGGGATTGAAGCCTATTGAGAATTTGGTGCCGAGGGAGGGACTCGAACCCACACACCTCCGGGAGGTAGCGGATTTTAAGTCCGCCGCGTCTGCCGTTTCGCCACCTCGGCACGTTCCCAAACTAAAACGCGCAACGCGTCGTCAAGACAATGCGCTGCGCCGGTTCTCTATGGCCTCGCGGGCCGTTCAGGTGATGAAGTTGGTTGGTGACTTGAGGGTTTGGAGGCGACGGGCGGATTCGAACCGCCGAATAGAGGTTTTGCAGACCTCCGCCTTAGTCCACTTGGCTACGTCGCCTCGTTTCTGCGCTGCGCTGTCTTGATCATCGTCACGTTGTTTTTATGCGACGGTGATGGTGCCGAGGGCGGGACTTGAACCCACACGAGCGAAAGCCCACGGCCCCCTCAAGACCGCGTGTCTACCATTTCCACCACCTCGGCTAGCGCATGGGCGAGTATAGCATACGGGCGGAAACGTCTGTCAAACCGTCAGGCAGTCGGATAGCCGTTGATGCTCTGAGCGCGGGTCATGTCCTGTGGCTGGCCCGGGCCGATTCTGGGTTGCCACCCACACTGCCGCGACCATCGGTAAGGTCAACCCGCTTCCCGCAACTGCAACGAAAAGCGGGCCGGAGCATTGCTCCGGCCCGCTGCGCTTCCGAGCTCAGTGGTTAGTTGACCTGGTGTTCCTGGTTCAGCAGTTCCTTGGCCGCGTCGCCGATGTTGGCTTCCATGCAATCTCGGAGCGCGGAGTATATCGAGCGCTTGATTGCGTCCATCATCCAGCCTTCGTATTCGGGCGCCGTCTGGTATTCGTTCTTCACGACGATCAGCTGTCGCAGCGTTTCCAGGTAATGCGACTGAAGCGGCGTCATCGCGTCGGTTTCGTATTCCTCTACCTGAGGACCTGCCTGTTGCTCCACGCCTATTGGCGCGGCGTTCACCACGGGTTGTTCGTTATCGAGATCCGTGACCTCTGTATTATCTCTTTGTGATGCGCTCATTGCATTTCTCCCAATGTCCGGCGAGGCGGCACCCGCAGCGGATGGTGAGCTCAACGTCATTATAGCACTTCTGCTATCGCTCGAATACGACGTTGGCCTAGTTTACAAGGGATTTACGGTTTGGCAAGTCCTTCGCCTCGCTGGAGACCGCTCGGAAGCCGGCTGGAAACAAGTTGGCCTGAAGCGATGACGGCACGGAGAGAGTATCCCGGCATACGTGGGCGGCTCGCGAGCGGTTTCGTGGAACCGGAGCTGGGACGAGCGCAATACTCGTCCCAGCCTGGAAAAATCCGGTACGTTCAGACTTCGCGGAACTCACCTTCCACCGTGTCGTCGGGTCCGCCGTTCGCGTCACCGGGAGCGGCGCCCGGACCACCCTGTCCTGGCTGGGAATACACCGCCTGGCCCACACGCTGCAGGGCTTCGTTCAGCTCGTTCATGGCCGTCTGCATCTGCGCCACGTTGTTGGCCGCGATGGCCGAACGCAACGCCTCCAACTTGCCCTCGGCCTCGGCCTTGAGGTCGGCGGGCAGCGTCTCGGCGTTTTCGGTCAGCAGGCGTTCCGCGGAGTACGCGAGGCTGTCGGCCTGGTTGCGGGTCTCGATTTCGGCGCGGCGCTGCCGGTCGTTCTCCTCATTGGCCTCGGCCTCGGACATCATGCGCTGGATGTCCTCGTCGGACAAACCGCTGCTGGTCTGGATGACGATGCGCTGCTCCTTGCCGGTGCCCTTGTCCTGAGCGGACACGCTCAGGATGCCGTTGGAGTCGATGTCGAAGGTGACATCGATCTGCGGCACACCGCGCGGCGCCGGCAGGATGCCGTCCAGCATGAAACGGCCGATGGTCTTGTTGTCGGCCGACATGGGCCGTTCACCCTGCAGCACGTGGATGTCCACGCTGCCTTGGCCGTCGGCCGCGGTGGTGAAGGTCTCGGTCTTCTTGGTCGGGATGGTGGTGTTCCGGGGGATCAACGCGGTGGTCACGTTGCCCAGGGTTTCGATGCCCAGCGTCAGTGGGGTAACGTCCAGCAGGACGATGTCACCCACTTCGCCGCCCAGCACCCCGGCCTGGATGGCCGCGCCCAGGGCCACCGCCTCGTCCGGATTGACGGAGCGGGAGGGCTCCTTGCCGAATATCTGCTGGACCTTGGCCTGGACGGAGGGCATCCGGGTCATGCCGCCCACGAGGATGACGTCGTTGATGCTGCTCGCGCTTACGCCGGCGTCGGAGATTGCCTGACGGCACGGCCCTTCGGTGCGGTCGATCAGGTCGCTCACCAGTTGCTCCAGGCGGGAGCGGCTGAGAGGTTTGACGAGGTGTTGCGGGCCGCTGGCGTCGGCGGTAATGAACGGGAGGTTGATTTCCGTTTCCAGCGTGCTGGAGAGCTCGATCTTGGCGCGCTCGGCCGCATCGCGCAGGCGTTGCAGGGCCATGCGGTCCTGGGAAAGGTCGATCCCGGTTTCGGCGCGGAACTCCGTGACCAGCCAGTTCAAAATGGCTTCGTCGAAGTCGTCGCCGCCCAGGTACGTGTCCCCATTGGTGGACAGTACCTCAAACACCCCGGCGCCGAGGTCGAGGATGGTGATGTCGAAGGTGCCGCCGCCCAGGTCGAACACGGCGATCTTGGAATCGGTCTGTTGCCGGTCGATGCCGTATGCCAATGCGGCGGCGGTGGGTTCGTTGATGATCCGCTTCACGTCCAGGCCGGCGACCTTGCCGGCGTCCACCGTGGCCTGGCGCTGCGAATCGTTGAAGTAGGCGGGCACGGTGATGACGGCCTCCGTGATCCGTTCGCCCAATTTGGCCTCAGCGTCCTGGCGGATCTTCTGCAGGATCATGCTGGAGATCTGCGGCGGGGCGTAGTTCTGCCCAGCCATCTCCACGTGGGCATCGCCGTTGTCGCCGGCGGCGATCGTATAGGGCAGGCGCTTGGCGGCGTCCTGCACCTCGGGGTCACTGAAACGCCTTCCCATCAGCCGCTTCACGGAGAAGATGGTGTTGTCGGGGTTGGTGACGGCTTGTCGCTTGGCCGTTTGCCCCACGTACCGTTCGCCGCTGCGGGCGTTGACCGCCACTACGGAGGGCGTGATGCGGCTCCCCTCGGCGCTCTCAACCACATCAGCCTCACCGGCTTCGATCACCGCAGCTACCGAATTGGTCGTGCCGAGGTCGATGCCTAGAATCCTTGCCATTGTCGTGTCTCCTCGATGTATTTGTAGATGCAGTTTGTGCTTTGCTCGCAATCTGCGTCAGGGCAGGGGCGAGTTTGACGGGTCTGTCCGGTCAGCGTGGCTGGCCGGATTATTGGTTCACCACCACCTGGGCGACCTGCACGACCCGGTCGTGCAGGCGATAGCCCTGGCGCAGCACCTCCACGATGCTGCCTGATGCGGCGTCGCCGACCTGGGCCATGCTGACCGCCTCGTGCAACTCGGGGTTGAAAGTCTCGCCCAGGCATTCGATGCGTGCCACGCCCTGGGACTCCAGGAACGTAGCCAGCTTGCGCTGGATTAATCGTACGCCTTCGGACCAGGAGTCTGACGGTTCCGCGGTTGACGTTGTGGCGTCGCTTTCCAGGTGGTTCACCGCCAGGTCCAACTCGTCCACGATGGGAAGCAGGCCGACCAGCAGGCGGCTGTTGGCTTGCCTCTGGATGGTGAGCCGTTCCTCGTCGTGACGGCGGCGGGCGTTGGCCAGGTCGGCCTGGCCGCGTTGGACGGCGTCGGCCTGGCGAGCGATCGCCTCGTTGGCCTCGGCCAGCGCCATGCGAAGCATTGCGGCCTCCTGTTCCGGCGTCAGGGGAGGTTCGTCGTCCGAGCCTTCCTGCGGTGAGGAGGAACCGGGAGCGTAGAAATCCGATGCAAGCGTACCCGGCTCGAGATCTTCGGGTTGCCGCCCGTCGGGTGGTTGGGTTTCATCAATTGCCATTTACACGTTCCTGTGTCGCGATTTTCAGTGTGCTTCCGTTTGAGGTCATTCCGGCGCGGGCAGGCTGAGGCTGCTGCACAATTGGGCGATCTCTTCGCGGATGTTTTCAACCAGCACGTCGTCGCCGGTGGCGCGGGCCAGCCGGCGGGAGAATACGCTCAGGTTGTTGACCAGTTTCAGCGCGAATTCGACGCCGGCCAGGTTGAGCCCGAGGTTGTCCATAAGGTGGCGGATGAGCATCACCTTGCGCAGGTCGTCCTGTGAGTAGAGCCGGAGCATGCCGACGGTCCGGACCGGCTGGATCAGGCCCAGGCGCTCGTACTTGCGCAGGGTTTGAGGGTGCATCTCCAGGAGACGGGCGGCCACGGAAATGATGTACACCCCTTCGAGTTCCATGTTCGGGCCGGCGGAGTTCCCGTCCGGCCTGGCCGCTTCCGGCGCGGTCGGCTCGCCCGGTGCCCGCGCCGCCGGGGACACCCCCTCAGGCCATCCCGCGGGCGCTTCGACGTTTGGAGCAGGATACGGCTCCAAGCGAGTGCGGCGGGTCTGGTTGGGGTTGGTCCATCGCTGTTGCATCTGGGTGACGCTCCGTGCGTGAATTATATCACATGCTACGGGGCCAATATAACCCCTTGACACGGCGCGTGTCAATCTGTATCATCCTGTCCAACGGAGGTACCGGAGACAACAGGCAACGGAAACATACGGACAGGCATTCCCAAATCTGACATCCAACCAACCGCTTATCTCGTATAAGAGACGATCAGGTTCCCAAGGCGATACACCAAAATTTGCGAATAGCAAAGATTTCGGTCAGGAGGTAAATCATGAGACTGAAGTTCAACGCCTGTCCCAAGTGCTCCGGCGATCTGGAAGTGCGACGCGACATCTACGGAATGTTCGTCAGTTGCCTCCAGTGCGGACTGCAGAAGGATCTGGACGCTCCCAACCAGGCAATCGAAATGGCCAAGACGGCGCAGTCCACCTCCACCGCGACTGCGCGAGCCGCGCGTAAGGAACTGCTCAAGGCCGCGTAGCCACCACATCGACCCACAGTCGAGGGGCGGGTTCAAAACCCGCCCCTTATTTTTGTCATTGCTCGGTTCCCGGCGCTCAGCGCGTCAGCTCGGGCCAGAACCGCTCTTCCTGCCAGGGGTCGGCGTTGTTGTTGTACCCCCGTTGTTCCCAGAACCCCGGGGCGTCCTCGGCCATCAGCTCGATACCGTTGACCCACTTGGCCGATTTCCACCCGTAGCGGCTGGGAATGATCAGACGCAGGGGCCAGCCGTGGTCCTTCCCCAGTTCGGCGCCGTTCTGCCGGTGGGCCAACAGACCCTCGGACAGGGCCAGATCCAGCGGCACGTTGGTGGTGTAGTCGCCGAAGCAGTGCGCCATGAGGTGCTTCGCATCGGGGGACGTGCCGGCCACCTCCAGCAGATCCGATACCAGCACGCCCTCCCAGGTCTGGTCCAACGCGGACCACTGGGTCACGCAGTGGAAGTCGGCGTCCATGACGACCTGCGGCAGGGCGCAGAACTGCGCCCAGTCCAGCGTGATCTCGCGCTCGACGAGACCCCAAACCCGGATGGTCCAGGTGGACAGGTCGATCTCGGGCGTATCTCCGTAGGTGAGCACCGGGAAGGTTTTGGCGACGAACTGCCCGGGCGGGACCTTCTCGCCGCCCGGCGGCGCGATCTTGATCTGGTCCGGCCGCTTCAGGCCGAATTCGGGCTGGACGCCCGTCGTCTTCTGCTGGCCCGTCGGCTGCTGCTGGTTGGATGTGGTCATGGGAAAACTCCGCGTTGGTTCACTTGGCGGCGTGGATGGTTCCGGCCGGCCCGTCGGTGACGCGTCCGACCACGGCGGCGCAGGGCGCTCCCTCCTTGAGGAGGGCGGCCACCAGGGCGTCGGCGCGGGCGGCCGGAACCGACATCAGCAGGCCGCCGGAGGTCTGGGCGTCGCACAGCAACAGCCGGTCGTCGTCGGTCAGCGCCGGGTCCCAGGTAACCGCATGCTCTACGCTGCTGAGGTTGCGGTGGGTGCCGCCGGGAGCGACGCCGCTGTCGAGCAGTTTACGCGCGCCGGCCAGCACGGGGATGGCGCCCAGGCTCACCTCGGCGGCGACGCCGCTGCCCTTGACCATGCTCTTCAGGTGGCCCATCAGGCCGAACCCGGTGATGTCGGTCGCCGAGTTGACGCCCACCCGCTGCATCGCCTGGGCGGCCGGCCGGTTCAACGCCGCCATGGTCTGGACGGCGCCGGCCATGACGTCGGGGTCGACCACGCCCTGCTTGCCGGCGGTGGTGATGATGCCGGTGCCGATGGGCTTGCTGAGGATCAGGACGTCGCCGGACTTCGCGCCGGCGTTGCTGACCTGCTTGCCGGGCTCCACCACGCCGATGACGGAGAGGCCGTACTTGGGCTCCGGATCGTCCACGGTGTGGCCGCCGACGATGAGGCACTCGGCCTCGGCCGCCTTGGCGTAGCCACCCTGCAGGGTGCGCCCCAGGATTGACTTGTCCAGCGATGCGGGAAAACCGACGACGTTCAACGCGATGAGTGGCTTGCCGCCCATGGCGTAGACGTCTGATAGCGAGTTGGCCGCCGCGATGGCGCCGAACTCGTAGGGGTCGTCGGTGATGGGCGGGAAGAAGTCGACGGTGACGATCAGCGCCGTCTCGTCGTTGATGCGATAGACCGCCGCGTCGTCGCCGGTCTCGGCCCCCACCAGCAGGTCGGGGTGCGAGAGCAGCGGAACATAACTCAGGACCTGGCCCAGGTCCTCAAGGCTCAGCTTGGCCGCTCAACCCGCGCAGTGGGACAGCTCGGTGAGACGGATGGGTGGGGTATCCAGTTGCGTCATAGTGAAAGGTCCTATTGCTCGAATTGTTTCAGGAAATCGATCCAGCCCCTCGCAGGAATTCCCGCGAGAGGGAGGTCAAGCAGTTCCGGGATGTATTCGTCCATTATACCCATCCTGGCCAATCGCCCGAAATTGCCCCCTCTATCGCTGACGGGACGGTCGGCGACGTGGTCACTCTTGGCTGGATAAGGGTTAATCCCCTGAGGTATTGTGATCCTGGTGTCGGTTTTGGTTTGCCGGACGTCCGTCCACCAGTAATTTCGGTATTCGGCGGCATATTTGGCCTGAGTGATGAACGGTTTGTAAGTTACCGGAACCCCCGATAAAACGTTGCTCAAAGCCCAAGGATTCACCACTATGTGTTGAGAGTCTGCAGGTCGGTCGCGGCGATGCCTTCAATGGCTGTTCTGCTGGCGAAATGCGCCGGCGCCGCGTAGATGGCGTCGATCACCCGGCGGTAGGTCGCGTAATGTTCCCATGCGTCGGCAGGTTGTGACGGATCAGGGGGTGGCATGGCAAGCAAGCCTGTCGCGGGCTGCTGCGAAATACTCCGGCAGTATTTCCGCGCTATGACACTCTCGGCCCCGGTTCGCTGCGGCGATGGCGACCGAACAAAGCCCGCCGAATGGTTCCCAAACCACATCACCCGGGTCAGTGGTCGCCACAATTACCTGTTCCAGCAGCCGCAGCGGTTTTTGGTTCATGTGTACGCTCTTGTGGGCGTCTTTGATCCGTTCTTCTCCGCGAACTGCCGGCTCCCGCCAGACGTTGGTGATACCCACATCACAGTGGAACTTGGCTCGCATCCGAGCCCATTCTTGCGCCGTTGCCGGGCGCGTTCCGTCCAGGCTGTAGTATGGCCTGCCTTGCGAGTTCCCATGCTCGTTGGCGTATCGAGCCAGCGACTCGAACGCTTCCGGAGGCGGAAAGTACCACAGGTGGCACTTCGTAAGGTACTTGCGGGTGGCCGCATTTTTCACGCCGCACGCCGCGTTGGCTTGGTACAGCGGCAGACCGCTGCGTTCCCACTCCGACCGCACCCATTCCTTCACGCTCATCGCCGAGCCATTGGTCCCGACTTTGACTTTTCTCACGTACTGAGCGCAAACCTCGGTAACGACGGGAAACCGGCGCAGCGTCTTGCTGTTGGAATTCCCGGCGATATGTCCAACGCCCTTGTCCCAAATATGGCAGGAGCGGTATTCCCAGCCGTGTTCGACCAGCACCGGATGCACGCTGGCCCAGCCTATTTCCGTATTCCAGAACCAGAGCGTGGTCTCCGGCAGAGACCGCTCCGCCCAGCGGGCGACGTGCGGCCGATACCATTCGGCTAAAGCTTCGTGAGAGACCGGATCGCCCGGAAAGCTCCCGACCCCGTAGGGGCCGTCAACGATTATGACCGTAGGCGAGGGCCACTCGGCGGACACCTGGAGAAAATCCCCGCAGTACAGGGTTGCGCCAAACCTGCGGTAAGGCGGCGGCGACTCGCTCGGTGAGTTGGACTCTTCTGCCGCCCCGAAGAGTTTGCTCGTAGCCATCCGGAGAACGCCCTACAGCTGGTACTCGGGGCGACGCAGGAGTTGGCGGGCGATGACGAGGCGCATGATCTCGTTGGTGCCTTCGCCGATGATCATCAGGGGAGCGTCGCGGTAGTAGCGCTCCACCGGGAAGTCCTTGGTGTAGCCGTAGCCGCCGTGGATGCGCATGGCCTCCATGGACACCTCGCCGCAGATCTCGCTGGCGAAGAGCTTGGCCATGCCGGACTCGAGGTCGATGCGCTCGCCGCTGTCCTTCTTGGTGGCGGCGTCGTAGACCAGGAGGCGGGCGGCCTGGATCTTGGTGGCCATGTCGGCGATCTTGAGCTGGATGGCCTGGTGCTGGCTGATGGGGACGCCGAAGGTCTCGCGCTGCTGGATGTAGCGCATGGAGGCGTCGAGGGCGGCCTGGGCGACGCCGACGGCGCGGGCGCCCACGTTGATGCGGCCGGTCTCGAGGCCGCTCATCACCTGGCCGAAGCCCACGTTCTCCTCGCCGCCGATGAGGTTCTCGGCGGGGATGCGGAAGTCCTCGAAGAAGAGCTCGCAGGTGTCGAGGCCGCGATAGCCCAGCTTGTCCAGGTGGCGGCCCACCTTGAAGCCGGGGCTGCCGTCCTTCTCGATGACGAAGGCGGAGAGGCCGCGGTGCTTCAGGGAGGCGTCGGGATTGGTGCGGGCCAGCAGGCAGAAGGCGTCGCCGGACTCGGCGTTGGTGATGAACATCTTGGAGCCGTTGACCACGTACTCCTCGCCGTCCTTAACGGCGCGGGTCTCCAGGGCGCCCACGTCGCTGCCGCCGCCGGGCTCGGTGAGGGCCAGGCCGCCGCGGATCTGACCGGTGGCCAGGCGCGGCAGGAACCGGTCCCGCTGCTCCTGATTGCCGTAGTGGGTGAGCACGTAGGTCAGGATGTGATGGGTGCCCAACGCGCCGGTGAGCGCCATGTACCCCTTGCTGATCTCCTCGAAGATCATGGCGAAGGTGGTGTAATCGAGGCCCATGCCGCCGTACTCTTCCGGCACGTTGATGCCGAACAGCCCGAGCTCCTTCATCTGGTCGATGAGCTCGTAGGGGACGGTGTCGTTGGCGTCATGGTCGGCGGCGGCGGGCTCGACCTCGCGGCGGACGAAGTCCCGCACCATGCTGACGATCTGGTTGCGGGCTTCCTCGGGGGTCTTGGTAATCGTGGTCACGGGGGCTCCTGTGCTGTCCCTATATATGGTGGGGGTCAGTCTATCCCAGCCCATGGGGAGGCGCAACTTGGCCGCGTCGGGCAACGTCCCCGGGCGACTTGCGACCGCGCACCAAAAAGCCCGCCGGAGCGGGCCGTCAAACGCAAAAGGAATGGCTGGGGATACAGGATTCGAACCTGTGATACCTGATCCAGAGTCAGGCGTCTTACCACTAGACTAATCCCCAGCGACGTATTGATTTTAGCAGGGGATGGGCGCGTTTATCAACGCGGCGCCGGAATATTGGACAGTAGGTCGTCGACTGATCAAGGATCCGATTCGTCCGACAGGCCCAACATGTCCAACAGATCCAGAATTGCACCCAGCACGGCCGGGTCGATTGTGATGTTACCATCGCCGTCATCTTCCAGGACATCCATACCCAGCAGCGCGCTCCAGGCGTCGTCGTCACGCTTGGATGTCCGGCGAGACAGTTCATTTGATCGATCGACGACCCATCGCCCTGAAGGAGTGAACCATGTAATCAGGCCGGGTGCTTCGACATATGCGCGCAGACTGGCCAGCCCAGCGGCGCCGTGATCCGCAAAGAGCGAGACCAGACTACTCCTTATTCTATCTCTCGCCCGACCTAGCTTCGTCAACGCTTGCCGCGCCTGTCGTTCGCGACGTCGACGTCGGCGCGCGCGCACCCAATCTGTCAGTAAAGTCACGATTACGAATCCGACTGCGAATACGAGGATCATGTGGTATATGAGCAGCGCGCTGTAGGCGATAGCACGGACGCCCTGCGTAACGATGTTGCCGCCGAATGTGCGTTCGAAAAAACCAGCATCCCCGTCGGCCACGGGCTCGGTTGAAATATTAATGTCTTCAATGCCCGCGATTTTCCCGAGAGGGGATATGTAAGGAGTATGTGATTTCAAGTGCCATAAGAATACATCCAGAACGAACCGTTCGTTTTCTTCAAGTATGATTTTGTCGAATAAAACCTTTCGGGACGTTAGACGGTCGGCCCCAATGCCGTTTTGGGTCTCTATCCGCGGATTTAGGTTGGTACGTATATAGTCAGAGTTGGATGCAAACTGTGTCACCTCTAACACGCTTGCGTTGTTAAATAAAATTCCCCATTCAACGGTCTGATCAAAGTGGTGCGGCGATATGGTTGTTCCGCCGGTATTTTCGACTACTATGGTCATAACCTGAAAATTTTCCTCTTGCTCAGCGATATCACGCCCGTAGAGCTCGATCTTGAGGCCTTCAACTTCTTGATCTAAAACGATAGCATCCGTCTGGCTGATTATCCGGTAGGTCATTCCTGGCTCTTGTTCGACTAGAGCGAAATAAACCGTTGCCGTTATGCTGAGAGCGGCCAGGAAGAACGACGCTATCCTGAGAACGTTCCAGAACCGTGGCGACGGCGTGAACCATCCCTGACGGCGAGATGCGACGTTGGAATCTGCGGAACGCATTCGTGATACAAGGAGCAAGCTGAGAAATCAAATACCTAAATACATGGCTATACTGTATATCAACGTGAACGGAGCTGTCAAGATTATTGGATAGGTGCCAGTAACGGAACAAATAGTTGAGCAACGATGCATTACCGGTCTCATTTGAGGCATTATCTGTTTATCAATAGGATCTAATGCACACGCGGTTGCCCCGCTCGATGCGGCGAACCCTGGGGAAATGGCACGAGGTACGTCGGCGTGTCGGCTCGTGGATGAGGGCCCGGCACCGTATCTGTTTGGTAGACAGTCAAGTTGTGCGAATCTTCGGCCGGCGCTGCGGCGATGAAAATCCCAAGAGGGCGGATCGGCTACGCGGAACGGTCGCTCGAATGCCCGACGGCCGAGGTCGAGGTGCTTGCGCCTTGCTGCGATGGCGAGGAACGCAGGTACACCATCGTGTGATTTGCCGGGTGTCACACCGCCGCCATTGACACCCCCAAGGGTTGTTGGTAGCCTGAATCTGCGTTCCGGCGCACCATGGCCTGGCCCGCTAGCTCAACTGGCAGAGCAGCTGACTCTTAATCAGCAGGTTCTCGGTTCGACCCCGAGGCGGGTCACCATTTTTTATTTAATCGTTGCGTGAGCCGGCGCATTTGGCCACGCCAACGGTCGGGGGGAAGTGTCGGAATTGGCAGACGAGCATGACTTAGGATCATGTGCCCCTGGGCGTGCGGGTTCGAGTCCCGCCTTCCCCACCAGTGCCCTTCGCGACTTCAGCCCTCTTCACCCTCATAGGGGTCCAGCCAGCCGAAGCGGCGGAAGCTGATCCGGTCGGCGTTGCTGAACTCGACTCCCTCTTCTTCCAGCAGTTCGCGTTGCAACAGCGCGCCCAGGCCCTCGCCGCGGGGACTGATCTTGCCCTGGGCGTTGATGACCCGCTGCCACGGGATTTCGCGGCGCTGCTCCTCGGGATATCTGGCCAGCGACGCCAGGCAGAAGCCGACCATGCGCGGCGTGCAGCCACCGACTATCTGGGCGATCTGACCGTAGGTCGCAACCTGGCCGTGGGGAATCTGACGCACCACATCCAGGACGCGCTCGTACACCGGGGGCAGGTCGGGAGCGTCTTCCACGACCGGGTTACTCCGTGGAGGTGGTGGTTGCCACGTTGGCCTTGTTGGCGACGGCGGCCCAGGTCAGCTCGGTGAGCATCCGCACCGGGTCCAGGACCATCCACAGCACTGCGATGTTGAGGAAATAGGCGTTGGCGAAGACCACGGCTCCCAGTGCAGCCGGTACCGCGGCTCCCGCCTTGCCGGCCGTGCATCCGCATCGCCACAGCGCCACCGCGGCGATGCTGCACGAGGCGATGAACAGCGGGTTGACCGTGCGCCACACTTCACCCCAGTAGTCGCCGAAGAGGCCGGTGTATCCGTTGATGAAAACCATCAGCGCCAGGACCGCCAGGGCGAGGCTGCGCACCCAGGCAACCCGCCGCGTGCTCAGCCAGAACCACCAGGCCCCGGCGAACCCCATCACCAGGGGGCCGATCTGCCACAACTTCCATCCCCAATGGGTGACGCCCACGTCGTTCGGGTCCGCGACCGCGGTTTTCGCCGTCCACGCGAAGATGGCAAAGATGATGATCGCCGCGGCCGCGAGGGCAGCGATCGGGTCAAGGTCGCGAGGGGCGAAGGGTTTGAACACGGTGGAACGCTTTACGAGTTGTCGCGACGCCTTGCTGGATGATCGTTGGTCAGAATCAGGATTTACCGGATTAAGAAGACTAGCAGGATTGGGAACGTCTTACCGCAAATGGCCTCAATCCTGTCAATCCCAAAATCCCGGCAATCCTGATTCTGACAGTTCTTTCTTGCCTCACGCGTACCCAGTTTGTCATCGCGAAGAGCGTAGCCCGCTCATGGTGAGATTGTCGAACCACGTGGCGATCTCGTTGCTGGAAGAGACCCTGGTTGCCATCACGAGATTGCCACGCTGCACTCGCAATGACAGTTCCAGTGAAACTGGGTACGCGTAAGCCGCCTTACCAGTTGACCAGGCCGGGTTTCTGCGCCTTCCAGCCGGCGTCGGAGGGGAAGACGGTCTCCATTTCCACGCGGCCAAGGTCGCCTTCAAACATGTGCTCGACGGCGGAGCGCCAGGCGACGTAGTGGGGCTGCTCGCGGTGCGTGGCGTGGGCCTCGCGGTTGGCGTACACCTCGTAGAGGTAGAACTGGTTGGGGTTGTCAGGGCTGCGCAGGATGTCGAAGCGGAAGCAGTTTTCCTCGTCGCGGACGCTGCCCTGGCCGTCGCCCAGGCTCGCCTTGGAGAACTCGTCGGCGTAGCCGTCCTTGATGTTGATGGTCACGAAAATGGCGTACATGGTCGGGATTCCTCCTGTGGATTGAGGCGGCGTGAGACAGTTCGGATCGGCCGCCGGGCAGAATTATAGCAGGCGACCCCGTGCTAAAATGCCGCGAGGAGACTGCCCATGCCCACCCCCAACGACTGTTTTATCGACCTGCGCGGCCTTCCCTTCCACTACCGTGACTGGGGAGGCGACGGACGACCGGTCCTGCTGCTGCACGGGCTGGCGTCAACCTGCCACATCTGGGACCTGGTGGCGCCGTTGCTGGCGGAACAGTTCCGCGTGGTTGCGCTGGACCAGCGGGGCCACGGCCAGTCCGTGCAGGTGGACGAGGGCTATGACTTCGCCACGGTATCCGGCGACGCGGCCGCGTTCATCAAGCACCTGGGATGGGAGCGGCCCATCGTGGCCGGCCACTCGTGGGGCGCGGACGTGGCGCTGGAGTTGGCGGCTGCCCAGCCGGATATGGCGTCGGGCCTGATCTTCGTGGACGGCGGCACCATTGAGCCGTCGGCGCGGCCCGGCTGGTCCCCGGAGCAGGCTCGCGAGGACATGGCTCCGCCGATCTTCACCGGATTCACGCCGGAGATGATGCGGTCCCGCGTGATCGAGGGCGCGCGCTTCGGGCCTAATCCCTCGGAAACGGTGGTCGAGGCGGTGCTCGCCAACTTCCGCGTGCTGGAGGACGGCACCATCCAGTCCAACCTGCGGCGGGAGAACCACCTGCGCATCATCGACGCGCTGTGGGACCACAAGCCTTCGCAGCTCTACCCGACCCTGCAGTGCCCGGTGCTGATGCTGCCGGCGAGGCAGTCCACGCCCGACGCCATGGACCGGCGGTTCCGGCGCGAAGAGTCGATGGCGAGGGCGGCGTCGCTGTTGCCGGTGAGCGAGATCGTGTGGCTGGAAGACAGCATCCACGACGTGCCATTGCAACGTCCCGAACTGGTGGCGAACACCATCCGGGAGCACATCAACAACGGGTTCTTCGACCGCAAAGCGTAGACACCGGACAATTCGTCACAGCTCACAGCGAAACAGGAGGCTGATCATGACCACCGTAGGCTCCGGCAAGTACACCTACACCCTGGAAGAGAATTGGGCGCGCCTGCCCGAGGGCATGACCATGGGCAACGCCTCGGCGGTGGCCACCGACTCGCACGACCGGGTCTATGTGTTCCAGCGCAAGGACCCACCCGTTCTGATATTCGGATCAGGCGGCAACTACGTGGGCTCCTGGGGTGTCCACGCCATCGACGAGGCCCACGGCATCTACATCCAGGACGACATCGTCTACATCACCGACCGGACCGATTCGGTCTGCGTCATTTTCACCCTGGACGGCAAGCCGCTGCAGGTCATCGGCGACCGCGGCGTCCACTCCGACACCGGCTGCGAGATCCCCGGCGAGGTGTGCCCGCGCTCGGCTGGTCCGTTCAACTATCCCACGGAGATCGTGCCCGCGCCCAACGGCGACCTGTACGTCTCGGACGGATATCGCAACGCCCGCGTGCACCGGTTCTCCCGCGACGGAGAACTGAAGCAATCCTGGGGCGAGCCGGGCAAGGGCGGCCCGGGCGAGTTCCACCTGCCCCACAGCATCGTGGCGCATCCCAACGGCAACCTCTACCTGTGCGACCGCGAAAACAACCGGATGCAGATCTATTCGTCCGACGGCGAGTACATCACCATGTGGGAGGACATGCGGCGACCGCTGGATATCTCCATCGACAGCGAGGACAACCTGGTCATCAGCGAGGGCGGCGCGAATGGAATGTCCCCCCGCGTCAGCATCATGGACCCTGAGGGCAACGTGCTGGCGCGCTGGGACTCGCAGTCCGCCCACGGCAGCTGGGTCGATCCCCACGGCAACATCTACATGGCCCTGGGAGCCCAGGAGCGGGTGGACAAGTACGTGCGGCAGTAATCTGCTCCCCGAGCGGAGACTGAATGTGCTAGAATACCAACTCTGTTTCGAAGCATGTCGGTTTGGGTTTCACCTGACGCCGAACCAGCGCACAACACGATAAGTCGGTACTCATGAAAGCATCTGAACTTGTTCCCCCAGAGGTCAACGAAAATATCCCCGAATTCGGTCCTGGCGACACGGTTCGCGTGAACTTCCGGATTCGGGAGGGTACCCGCGAACGCGTGCAGGCCTTCCAGGGGGTGTGCATCCGGCGCACCCATGGCACTGGGCCGGCCGCCAATTTCACGGTTCGCCGCATTACCGCCGGGATCGGTATCGAGCGTGTGTTCCCGCTGCACTCCCCGCTGATCGAGTCGCTGGAAGTGACCCGGCAGGGCAAAGTGCGAAGGGCCAAGCTCTACTACCTGCGAGGGCGACAGGGTCGTGCGGCGCGCATCAAGGAACGGACGACTTACCGCGCCAACCGGTAGGCAACTCATTCGAAGCGTCGACCGCCGCCCGCACCCGTTACCGGTGCGGCTGCGGCGGTTTTGTATTATCACATCCTGCGACTCACGCCGGTCCCGAGGGAAGGGGTGGAAAACGAGGTCGCACCGTGAACTACGCCGATGTCGCCATAGACGCTGACTGGATCCCGCCGGGAAAGACCTTTTCCTATCGGGTACCGCGGCATCTGCCGGTGGAACCCGGGCAGTTGGTGTGGGTCCAATTCGGCCGCAACGTCGTGCAGGGGCTGGTGCTCAGCCTGGCGGATGCGTCGGCAGTGTCGGAAGAGGAAACTCGGGACATCCTGCACCCGGTGGAGCCGTCGCCTGTGGTCGGTTCGCTGGGCCTGGAGTTGGCCGAATGGCTGGGCCAAACCTACCGGTGCTCCCCCTTTGAAGCAGTCGTGCCAATGCTGCCCCCCGGCTTTCGGGCGCAGCAGCGGTCAAGACTAACCGCGATCTCCGGCGTCGCGGATGCGGGCGAGTTGGCGTCTTTCCGAGAACCCACGCGTATCGCGTGGCAGGAACTGGCCGCCTCCTCCACGGCCTGGGAGGAAATCACGTTCCTGAAACGGATCGATCCAAACCGCGCCAACGTGGCCCGACGTGAACTGCAGCGGTTGGTCGGGTGTGGGCTGGTACGCAAGGAGGTCAGTCTGCCGCGACCGCGAACACACCGTTACCGTCGGCTGCTGATTCCGGGACATTTCCCTGATTCCAACGACGAAGGGGCAGATCCACCGCCGATGCGGGGGTCGCGTCAGGTCGAGTTGCTGGCGGCGGTGCGGGAGTCGACGGTCGGATACGACACCACGGGCGCCGCCGGCCGCTTGGGGACCGCAGCCGACGCCCTGCTCGAACGCGGACTGGTGGCAGAGGAATGGCAGCGACAGGAACCCGAGGTTCCTCCCGGCGTGACCCCGTCCAACCCGCCGCCGGATTGGCTGACCGCGGCTCAGGATCAAGCCGTGGCCGGGATAACCGCGGCCCTGGACGATCCGGATGTGCTGCCGCGAAGCTTTCTGCTGCATGGCGTCACCGGCAGCGGCAAGACCGAGGTGTATCTGCGGGCCATCGCCCATGCGGTGGAGCAAGGCAAGCAGGCGATTTACCTGGTGCCGGAGATCTCGCTGACACCGCAGACTGTCGGCATGGTGAACGACCGCTTTCCCGGGCGTGTTGCGGTCCTGCACCATCGCCTCACCGAGCGGCAGCGGTTCGAACAGTGGTGGAACATTCGTGACGGGTTGGCCGACGTGATAGTGGGTCCGCGCAGCGCGCTGTTCGCTCCGGTGATTGATCTGGGCATCATCATTGTCGACGAGGAGCACGAACCGTCTTACAAGCAGGATGAGCACCCGCCCTACTATCACGCGCGGGACGCGGCCCTGGCGCTGGCTCGCCGCTCCGGAGCGGTGGTGGTCATGGGTTCGGCCACGCCCGACGTGAGCACGTACCACGAGGCATCGCGGGGTCGGCATCACCTGCTGGGATTGCCGAAGCGAGTGCCGCGCCCTGATGGAAGCGCGACGCCCCTGCCTGAAATCAGCGTGATCGACATGCGCCGGGAACTGCGGGAAGGCAACCGCAGTGTTTTCAGCCGCGACCTCGCCAAAGCGCTGGACTCGACCATCGCCGCCGGCCAGCAGGCGGTCCTCTTTCTAAATCGCCGGGGAAGCGCGGCGTTCATGCAATGCCGGGATTGCGGGTGCGCGATCAATTGCAGCCGGTGCTCCGTGACCTACGCCTTTCATCGTGAGGCGGGTCGGTTGATCTGCCACTACTGCAACCTGCAACGGCGATTGCCTCGGGCCTGCCCGCAGTGTCGCGGGGGCAGGATCCGCGAGATGGGCGCCGGGACGGAAACGATCACGGCGGAGTTGCAGGAGCGCTACCCCGGCGTCACCGTCGAACGTTGGGACTCGGATTCGGTTCGAAATCCGACAGAGCTGGAGGCGGCGATGGAACGTTTGGCCAGTGGGCAGGCGCAGGTCCTGGTGGGGACGCAGATGGTGGCTCGCGGATTGGACCTGCCCAACGTCACGCTGTCAGCCGTGCTGCTGGCTGACCTGGGACTGAACCTGCCGGATTTCCGCGCCGGAGAGCGGGCGTTTGCGCTGCTCTGCCAGGTGGCGGGCAGGTCCGGCCGGGGCAGCGTGCCCGGGCGGGCGCTCATCCAGACCTACCAACCGGACCACTACGCCATCGCGGCTGCCGCTGAGCAAGACTATGCCGCGTTTTATGGTATCGAAATTGCGGCGAGGCAGCTCCAGGGCAACCCGCCCTTCAACCGGCTCGCCCAGGTCTTGTGCGCTGATCTCAGCGTGCGCGCCGTACAGCAGACCTTGGGAGACCTGGCCCAGTCCTGGCGCGAACAGGCCGCGCAGGATGGTCGGGTGGACGTTGACATAATCGGGCCCACTCCCTGCATGCCGGAGCGGGTTCGGGGCCGGTACCGGTGGCGGCTATTGCTCCGCGGCCGCCGGATCTGGCAGTTCCTGGAAGGGCGGACCATCCCGAGGAACTGCCGGATTGACGTCGACCCGGTGAGGCTGGACTGAGGTTGCCCGCTGCAGACACATCAAAGGTGGCCGCTATATTGACAACGTGAACGATTTTGGTGTATCAATCTGCTACTGCTTGCGCGCCCCAATTCCTAGAATTGGTAGCCTTGTCACGGAGGAGGAACCATGCCAGACATCTATTACGCCAGGCCCAGCAATTTCCTTTCCGATCCCCGAGACCGTACGGTGATCGTGGGTGAGTCCGAGGATGAAGTACTCGAGAAAATGTTCGCCTACCTGGCCAGCCCCGAGGCTCAGGCACGCTACCCCGGCGTGGACGATCCGAAGGAGCTCGAGAACAACATCCGGACGTGCATCTTCAAGAAGGGCACCAAGGCCATCCACAACCGCCCGCCGGATGCCGAACCGGTCAAGTAACGCGGCAAAATACGGCTAATGAATTGCGCCCCCGTTCTTCCTGGACGGGGGCGTTCTGGTGGGCGGGTTGCTGCGCTATCCGCCCGTGGTTATACTGCGGCATCATGGCGATCAATCCTGACGATTTCCCGCCGGGCACCTACCACGAACTGCCCCTGTTCCCACTGAACAACGTGGTGCTTTTCCCCGGCATGCCGCTACCGCTGCACATCTTTGAGGAGCGGTACAAAGCGATGATCGGCGACTGTGTCGAACGGGACGAACCGTTCGGGGTGCTGCTCATCAGGGAAGGCAACGAGGTCGGCGAGGCTGCCGAACCTCATTCGGTCGGTACCACCGCGCGGGTCTCGCAGGTCCAGCGCCTGCAGGAGGGCCGCCTGAACATCCTGACCCGTGGCGAAACCCGTTTCGAGTTGCTGCAAACTGTGCAGACCGTACCTCACCTGGTGGGGTTGGTCCGGTTCATGGAAGACGACGAGGGTGACGTTTCCGCAACCGCGCTGGCCGGCGTGCGCGAGCAATTTATCCAGTTGCAGCGTCAACTTACCGCCATGGCCGGCGGATGGGACCGTGAAGTGACGGTTCCCGACGAACCCATAGCTCTGGCCCGCACGGCCTCGGCAACACTGGCCGTCAGTCTCCCCCTGCCCCCCGATGTGCGGCAATCCCTGCTGGAAACCCCCACCGCCGGCGGGCAGTTGGAAAAGCTGCAGACGCTGATGCGGCAGGCCAACCGCATCGTTGCGGAACAGGCGGAGCAGAACACGCCGTTCAAAGGGCCGAGGCTCAATTAAGGCCTGTTGACATTACGCGAGTCACATCGGCGTTCCCGGTTCAGCAGGAACCCAGACAGTTTGCACGAGAGCAACGTCGGCCGGATTTTGTGCCCACTGGATTCCCGTGAAAGCGGGGATCCAGTGGGCAACGCGTTCCAGCCCGCGGCGAGGGCCCGCGCCGATTCCATCCCGGCGGCAACTGTCAGAATCGGGATTTAATCAGGTCCTGACAACCCTCTAATCCGGGTAATCCTGATTCTGACAATGACTTCGCACAAGTCTCCACGCGCGCCTACGCTTTCTGGCCGGAGCCGTAGATGCGGCGTGCGCCCGCCTCCGGGATCATCCCGGCGAAGAGCTCAGGATGGATCATCTCCGCGAGTATCTCCAGACCGGTGACGAGCCGGGGTCCCGACCTGCTGGTGTAGTTGCTGGCGTCGATCACGTACACCCGGTCATTCTGCACCGCCGGCAGCTCAGCCCAGCCCGGTTTTTCCGTGAGCAGGGGGATGTCTTCCATGCCACGGGGTACCTCAAAACCGCAGGGCATGACCACGATGACTTCCGGTTGGCTCTCAACGACCGCGTCCCACTCCAGGGGGAAAGAGCCCATCTCTTTGTCGCCGAAGCAGTTGGTTCCGCCGGCCAGTTCCACCATCTCCGGAACCCAATGACCACCGCACATCAACGGGTCGGTCCACTCCAGGTGCAGCACTTTCGGGTGGGTGTCAGCCAGTTCCGACCGCTGGGTAATGGCGTCGATGCGATCCTGCATCCGGGTCGTGACCTGCTCGGCGACGGACTCGGCGCCTGTGGCCCGTCCCACCCGCCGGACGTCTTCCAACACGTCGCCAAGGTACTGCGGGTCCAGCGACAGGACGGTGGGTTCCTTATCCATGTTGGCGGTGGACTCGGCGACCTGCCGAGAAGACACCGCTCAAACCTCGCAGATAGCCTGGGTGAGCAGCAGGTCCGGGTTGGCCGCGTCCAGGATTTCCTGGTCGATGTGGTAGATCCCAAGCCCCTCGGCGAGGCGCTCTGAAATCACGCGGCTGATCTCGCCGCTGCTGGGCTGAGTTCCTTCGAAAACGCTGCGCACCACCCAAGGCTTGTCTTTCGCCTGGGCCGGGTAGTCGCACTCGTGGGTTACACCGTAGAGCTGGTCCTCCAGCCCCAATGCGTAAACAATCTCGGTGGCGGAGGGTAGAAAAGAACAGATGCGCATCGCGTCGCCTGCCTAAGGTTGATTGCACGCATTGTAGCACCGCGCCCGGAGCAACCCTAATCCGCATCCCTCTGGGCAGCCGGCTCGGCGCCCTCGGGTGGCCGCGCCGGCGCCGGAGTGAACAATTCGATGCGCTCTTCCAGGAATCTCCACAGATCCTCGGTCGACTCTTCCGCTTCCTTGGCCGCTGCGGCTGCGGCGCGCTCCTGCTGGACCGGCTGCGCATCCGGGTCGGCCCAGTGGTTGAAGGACGGGCTCTCCACGTCCATTGCCTCGAAGGCGCTGGAGGCTGGCGGATCGGTACGACGGGGCGCCGACGGAGCAATGAACGTGTTGCGGAACACCGGTCGCAGGACGCGGTGGACGTGGAAGCCGGCGAACACCAGGGCGCCTGCGGACGCCAACAGCAGGAACAACGACAGTGGAACCGACAGGCTTCCCAGAGAGAAAAGCTGGATTATCAGCGGTATCATCAGCAGGACGCCGACGAGCAAAAACGCTGTGGCCATGCCGTCGCGGAGCAGAGTGCGAAGGGTGTATCGCGCCGGCTGACCCGCGGTGTCGCGTACTGTCGCCCGAACGGTCAGGCTGGCGACCACCCGCAATTCCCGCCAGATGGCAATGGCGGCCGGGAGGTTGATCCCCACCGTGGCGCCGCCCAGGATCACGCCCAGCAGCGCGTGGGTTACCGACTCCGGGTCGGCCAGCAGGTCGGGCAGGGTAAACACCGCTGCGGTGCCAATGGCCGTGAGCACCGCGATGATGCAGATATCGATGATGATGCGGCGCACCGAGTTTTTTAGCAGCCGGCCCGTCTCCCCGGGCAGCGAGAACGCGGCCCAGAACGATTGGATGCCCAGGAAGATTACCAGGTTGACCGCCAGGACCGCCGGCGGCGCGTGCCGCTCCAACCAGTCGTAGGTGGGCGTCGCGATCTTTGAGGTCAGGGGGGCAAACACAGCTGTGATCGCGGTGGCGATTGCCAGCACCGGCGCTACCACCGGACCCACCGCGGCGTTGGTGGCGCTCAGGTGACCGATGGCCAGCGAAAATTCGCCCATTTGCGGCATGGTCATCCCGACTTGCACTGCGGTGCGCGACCGTCGCCCCGCCAGCACCGCTCCGATGGTGTTGGCCAGGATCTTGCCGCTCATGAACACTCCCACCACCACCAGGGCCGGCACGATGTAGTCGTCCAGCGTCCGATAGTCGATGAGCATCCCGATGGACAGGAAGAACAGCGCGCCGAACATGTCGCGCACCGGGTTGACCAGCCGTGTCACCCGGCCGGCGGCGTCGGTGTCGCCGATGACCACGCCGATCAGGAAGGCACCGGCCGCCGCCGACAACCCGAGGAATTCGGCAGTCAAGGCGAGGCCGAAGCAGCAGCCCAGTGAAGCCACCAGCAGGGTCTCGTCAGACTGCATCCGCGAAAGGAATCGCATCAGGCGTGGCGCCAGCAGCGCGCCGAAAGCCAGGGCCGCGATGCAGAAGATGCCCAGCTTAGCGGCCAACCACCCCACGTCCGCCAGGTTGGTGGAACCCGTGGTCGCAAGTCCGGCCAACAGTGTCAGCAGGACGACCGCGGCGAAGTCCTCCACCAGGAGGATGCCAACTATGGTTTGTCCCCATCCGGCGCGCAGGTTGCCGCTGTCCCGCAAGCCCTTCAGCAGAATCGCCGAACTGCTGATGGCCATGGCCCCGCCCAGGTACAGAGCGTTGGCTCCGGATATGCCCAGAACCTTGTCGGCTATCAGCACTCCCAGGTAGGTCAGGGTGGAGATCTCCACCACACCGATTACCAGCACGCGCAGACCTATCTCGCGGATCCGCCGCCATCCCAACTCCAGGCCTATGCCGAACAGCAGCAGGATCAGTCCCAGTTCGGCCAGCAACTCGATGGTGTCCAGGTTGCTGATAATCGGGTGCGGCAGGGTATATGGCCCGATGATTACCCCGGCAATGAGGTAACCGAGTACCGGTGGCTGCCATACCAGCCGGGCTAGCGCCAACCCCACGGCCGCGATAGCCATCGCGATCGCGAAGTCTTTCAGCAATCCGGCTGATGCGTCGGACAGGCCGGCTGCAAATATGATAAGCGGGAACTCTATCTCAGATCTCCCTGCCGGTATTGTAGTGCGCGCGCCCGGTATGGGCGCCAAATCCGCCCTATTGACAACCTATGGGCTAGTCGAATGACCGTTCCGACAACGCTCATTACATGCGTTGCTGCGTATTGCCCCCGGCTGGCGAAACCGCGCCGGCCGGGGGCACATGTCTTCGCCGCCCCGCGGCGAACACTTTGTCGAGGGGGTTATGCGACGCGGCCGGCGTGCTTCTGGCGCGACTCGGCGACGAACTCGGCGGTGACGGAAGTGCTGGGGGTCGCCACGGCGACCGAACCATACAGTGGTCAACGCTTCTTCCAGGTGTCTACCAGGTAGTTGCCCTGGTCGTCGTCCACGCCCCAGATTTTGAAGTGGATGCGCACGTCGGCGTAGAGGCTCACGTCCCCGGGGGTTGCTTCCGGGTCCCTGAAGGCTTCAGCGGTTACTTCCATGAAGTCCACCGGGGCGTCGTCGGTTAGCGCGATGCGCTCCACCATGTTCACGGCGCAAGCCGTAATTCCGGAAAGGAACAACTCGCCGGCTCCCACCGCGTCACCGCCGCCATCATCGGCAACCCAGTGATGCGTGCGGGCGTTGCAGATTGCTCTGCCGTGGGTCCCTGAGCTGTACGTTTCCACGTGATAGGCCATTTCCAATGCAGCCATCATGCCCCCTTTGTCGTAACGCGCTCCGCGGATGTTCCACTCGTCTGATATTGATACTCACAACGGCTAGATCATAAACTATAGAGGCTTGAACGCCAAGCCTGCAATTTTGCGACGTGTGGTAAATTGGAAACTGCCGTGAACGAAATGTCCAACGATCTACTGGGTGTTGTCGTGGTGGCCGCGGGACGTAGTTCCCGGATGGGCGGCACAGACAAAACCTTCGCAGATATTCTCGGGGCGCCGCTGATTACGCACACGCTCAGGCGCATCGCCGCGTCGGATGTGGTGGATCGCATAGTGCTGGTGGTGGCTGCCGATGCGGTCCCCGACGTTGAAATGATGGTACGGGATTCGGACATTCCCAAAATTGCCGAGGTGTGCGCCGGTGGCGCCCGCCGCCAGGATTCGGTCCTGGCCGGCCTGGTGGCCATGGGCCAGCGCCAATGGGTAGCCATTCATGACGGAGCCCGCCCGTGCGTCTCCGCAGACATCCTCGAGCGCGCGCTGGACGAAGTCCGGGGATCGGGCGCAGCGATCGCCGCGGTGCCGGTGAAGGATACGATCAAGGTAGTGGGCGACCAGCAGTTTATTTCAGGCACCCCCGATCGCTCCACCCTGTGGGCGGCGCAGACTCCCCAGGCTTTTGATTATCAAACCCTCCTGGATGCCCATCGCGCAGCGGAGGTCGAATACACCGATGACGCGGCCATGGTCGAAGCGGCAGGCCACCGGGTTACTGTTTTCTGGGGCGATTACCACAACCTGAAGGTAACTACTCCTGAAGACTTGGATATTGTCAGCTTGTTGTTGGGCCGGCGATAATCCGAAACTGCGACAAATAGCGTGTCGGTTTGCTTGCAACAATGCGACTGATTTGCATACGATGTTTCATGTCGTCCCTATGTCACGCATGGGCGTGCGCCTGAGTAAAACGCGCACGTTTGGACGAAGGGTTCCGACAAGCGGAGGATCAGAATGGTGGCCAGCACCATCAACCGTCGCTCCCGTTACCGGGAGTACGCTCAATTCCTGCGGCTGAGCGCTGACCGACTGGACATGGCGGTAGCCCCGGGCCGGCTGGAGCATTTGCGCTCGAAGGTCAATGCCGAGCGGAATATGTTCCTGGCATGGGTCATCATCTGGTCCGTACTTGCTCTGGTTTGTGTGGCGCCACTGGTGATGCTCCTGATTGCCCATATGGGCTTGCCGGCGCCCGAACTGATCGTGGCCCAAAGCGATGTCCTGTACTCCCAGCTCCGAATTGGCGAAGAACCCACCAATGCCGACTTCGTGGCGTCAGGCTCGGCGCTGGCTTTCCTCACGGCGGTCGTCATCGGCTATGCGCCGATCATAGTCTACGGCGGCCCGCTGAACGACATCGAGCAGGCGCACCAGGTTCTCAGGTCAATCGAGCGAGGGTAGGCGCTGGCCGCGGGTCGCGGTCTGCCCCGGCGAATCCTTCGGTGCAGTATCGAGTAGGGACCGGAGCCGATGCCCATGCCCTGGTTGACGGGCGGGCGCTGGTGCTTGGCGGCGTCAACATACCTCATCCCACCGGGCTGGCCGGCCATAGCGACGGCGACGCGCTCAGCCACGCCGTGATCGACGCCTTGTTGGGCGCGGCCGGCGCCGGGGACATCGGGGCTCACTTCCCTCCGGGAGACCCGTCCCTGGCCGGGATTAGCAGCTTGATTCTGCTGGAACGGACGGCCGTGGCGCTGGCCGATGGTGGTTGGTGCATCGCCAACGTTGATGCTACAATGCTCGCGCAACGTCCCCGGCTGTCCCCTCACGTGCCGGAGATGCGCCAGAATATCGCCACCGCTCTGTCGGTAGAACAGTCGCAGGTCAGTGTCAAAGCCACCACCACCGACTACCTGGGATTCACCGGACGGGAAGAAGGGATCGCGGCTTTGGCCGTGGCGATGCTATGGCGGCCTTGACACCATACGATAATCAGACGAGCGCAAGCGCCGTCGTCCACCTTTAGTATGAAGCTCTACAACACTCTGAGCGGACAGGTCGAGGATTTCGTTCCCTCCGACGGCAACCTGGTCAAGATGTACGTGTGCGGAGTCACCCCGTACTCCTCCACTCACGTCGGTCACGCCCTCAGCTACGTGGTATTCGATACCCTGCGGCGCTACCTGGAACACACGGGCTATGAAGTCCGCCACGTCCAGAACTTCACCGATATCGACGACAAGATAATCCAGCGAGCGCAGGAGTCCGGCGTCTCCGAGGACGAACTGGTCGAGGAGTTCATCGGAGATTACTTCCAAACGATGGACGCGCTGAATATCCAGCGCGCCGCTGAATATCCCCGCGCCACGCGCGAGATTCCCCGGATCATAGACGCCATAGCCGGCCTGATTGACCGTGGCCACGCCTATCCCGCCGCCGGGGACGTCTACTTCCGCGTGACCAGCAAGGATGACTACGGCAAGCTCAGCCACCGCACCCTGGACAGCATGATCGCCGGCGCGCGCATCCAGGTGGACGAGAACAAAGAGCATCCCATGGACTTCGTCCTGTGGAAGGGCGCCAAGCCCGGCGAGCCCTCGTGGGAGAGCCCGTGGGGACCGGGCCGGCCCGGCTGGCACATCGAATGCACCGCCATGTCCCTGGAGTACCTGGGAGAGCAGATTGACATCCACGGCGGCGGACACGATCTGGTGTTCCCGCATCACGAAAACGAGATCGCACAGAGCGAATGCTACACCGGGATGAAACCCTTCGCCCGCTATTGGATGCACAACGGCCTCCTGCAGTTGGGCTCCGACAAGATGAGCAAGTCGCTGGGCAACCTGGTGTCCGTAGTGGAGGCTCTGGAACGCTACAGCCCGGACGCCATGCGGCTGTACTTCCTCACTAGCCACTACCGCAGCCCACTGGCCTACAGCGACGAGGGCGCTGCCGCAGTGGAGCGTAGCCTGGAGCGGGTACGCCGGGCGCTTATCCCCGGCAATGGTGCTGGCCCTGAGGTTGACGCGGAAACCCACCGCGCGAGATTCGCCGCGGCCATGGACGATGATCTCAACACTCCCCAGGCCGTTGCCGCCCTGTTTGACCTGGCGCGCGATATCAACCGGGGCCGGGACTCGGGTCAGAGTATCGACGAAGGCCAAACTGCCCTGCGTGAGCTGGGCAGCGTGCTGGGCCTGACCTTTGAGGACCGGCCGGTTCGGGAGGACGACCTCGCTGCGGCCCCATTCATCGATCTTCTGGTATCGGTACGTACCGAACTGCGGGCGGCCCGTGAATTCGCCCTGGCGGACCAGATCCGGGACGGCTTGGCCGAGCAGGGAGTGACCCTGGAAGACAGCGCCCAGGGTACCCAGTGGCAGAGGCAGACGACGGAATAGCGTTGTCCCCGTGTCGTCCTCCAGCCAGTCCGATTCCGAAACCGAACGGCCGCCGCCGGGCGATCTGGCTGCCAGCCTCGCCTCATTAGTCGGAGCGGAGCACGTTCTCACCGGGCCGGCCGAGTTGGATCGCTATTCGGCCGACGCCCTGACGCCGTACCGGGCCTATTACGCCGACGCCGCTTTTGATCGACTGGCCGACGTTGTGGCGCGGCCGGCAGACACCGCCCAGGTTTCTCAGATCGTTGCGCTGGCCCAGAGCGCAGCGGTTCCGCTGATTCCGTACGGCGGCGGTACCGGGGTGATGGGCGGGATCCTGCCGGTGCAAGGCGGGATTATCCTGGATCTCGGGCGGCTGAACCGGGTGGTCAATATCGACCCGGTGTCGCAAACCGCCGAGGTCGAGGCGGGTTTGATCCTGCAAGACCTGTACGACGCGCTGGAACCCCACGGGCTCATGCCGGGCCACGACCCGTACAGCGTGCCCATCGCCAGCGTGGCCGGCACCATCTCCACCAACGGGGTGGGCTACCGTGCCGCCGCCTTCGGCCCCATGGGTGACCAGGTGGTGGCGCTGGAGGTTGTCCTGCCCGATGGCCGCGTGATCGAAACCCGGGCCGTTCCCAAGCAGTCTTCCGGCCCCGATTTGAACCACCTGTTCATCGGCAGCGAGGGCGTCTTTGGCGTGATAACCCGGGCCACGCTGCGCGTGTTCCGCCAACCCGAGGCGGCCGAGTACGCGACCATGGAGTTCGCCGATTTCGATGCCGGTTTCGCCGCCGTATCGGAAATCGCGGCCCTGGGTATCCGCCCTGCGCTCCTGGACCTGACCGAGGATAGCGAAGGCGTTTTGCTGCACCTGCTGTTTGAAGGCTATCGCGAAGGCGTGTATGCCGCGCTGCGCCGCACCATATCCGTTTGCGATGCCGCCGGCGGGTGGGACGTGGGCCCGGAGCCGACCCTGTCCTATTGGAAACACCGGCACGACTCCGCCGTAAACTACCGGCAGACGGCACTGGGACGCCCCCGCGAAGAGCGCTGGCAGCGGCAGTGGGGCCGCACCTTCGACTACCTGCACATGAGCCTGCCAACCAACCGGGTCCTGGAGTACCGGCGCCGCGCCGACCGGATGCTGGAGGCCCGGAAGATCAAGGTGGTGGAATACTGCCTTTGGAGCCGTCCCGAGTTCTTCTCGATGCTGGTGGTGCCCGACGGTGACCGTCGGGTAGTTGGTCGGGACGGCTATGATCCCGACGTGCGGACGAACCTGGCTGCCGGAGTGGATGAGGTGCTCACCCTGGCTCAGGATATGGGCGGGATAATGGAATACTGCCACGGCGTGGGCATCAAGCTGCACCATCTGTTGGGTCGTGAGCTGGGTGTCAGCCGGGATGCGCTGCTGGATATCAAGCGAGCGCTGGACCCGGCCGGCATCATGAATCCAGGGAAATTAACGTTGTAGCGCATCCGCGGGCCGGGTCAGGGTCATCGCTGGGGGCGGGTTCACAACTCGCCCCTAAATTATTCACAAAATCTATACACTTGATCGTTCAATATCTGTTGACGGAATACGGCGGGCGCGCTATCATATTTACAAATGATCATGGGCTATTAGTATTAGCCAAGAGGAGCAAGCAAATGGTTACCGCAATCAATCACGAAACCGAAAACAAGCCCGCGGTTGCCGAAACCGCCGAGGCGCCGGCTGCCGTCGACGTTTCCGCGATCCCGGAAACCCCGGCCGAGCTGCTCGGGCAGTGGGAAGCCTCCCGCAAGCCGTCGGTCCAGGCGACCATCGTCGCGAGCTTCGTCGCTCTCTGGAACGTCGTGGCCGGTCCCGCTATGACCGACCAGGCGCGCCTGGAGCGCGAGATTGCCGAAACCCGCGGCTACCGGGATGGTTTCACCAAGCTGGTCTAATCAGCCAACACTGACCACCGGGTAGCGCCGCCCTCCCTGCGCTGCCCGAGAGTTGGCAGGGGCCGTCGCAGCAATGCGGCGGCCCTTTTATATTGGCGCAAACATCCGGTGGCGCAACATCCGGCCAAAGGTCCGGACCGTAATACTGGCAACGGACACCGCCCGATACTACAATCGGGGACACGGCGTCCGAATCAGGCGTCGCCACTACATTCGGCGGTGAGTTGCCATGTCGACCCCTCGCGCTTTCGTGACCCGTACCCTGCTTCCCGAGGCGTTGGACGTCATCCGGGAAGTCGCCGACGTGACCGTGTGGCCGGAAGAAACGCCGCCGTCGGTGGAGGATTTGCGCCGGCATGCCGGTGATTCCGAAGGCATCCTGACCACCATCATGGACCGTGTGGACGGAGACCTGCTGGACGCGGCGCCCCGCCTGAGGGCGATCAGCCAATTGGCGGTAGGGCTGGACAATGTCGACGTGGCCGAGGCGACGCGACGGGGCATTCCCGTGGGCTACACTCCCGGCGTGCTGGCGAAGTCAACCGCCGACCTGGCCATGGCTTTGCTGCTGGGCGCGGCCCGGCGCACGTCGGAAAGCGAGCGCTGGTTGCGAGGCGGCGGCTGGCAGATCCAGTTCCACCCCACCCACTGGCTGGGACAGGACGTGCACGAAGCCTGTCTGGGCATCGTGGGTTTGGGCCAGATCGGCCGGGAGATCGCGAAACGCGCCGGCGGGTTTGACATGGACATCGTTTACCACTCGCGGACCCGTTATCCCGACGCGGAGGCCGTATACGGTTTGCGTTACGCCGAATTCAACGATGTCCTGGCGCAGGCCGATTTCGTGGTACTCAGCGTGCCCCTGACCCCGCAAACGCATCACCTGATCAGCGGGCCGCAACTGGCCATGATGAAACCGTCGGCCATCCTGATCAACGTGTCGCGCGGGCCGGTGGTCGATCCCGCGGCGCTATACGAAGCGTTGCGCGACGGGCAGATCGCGCGGGCCGCCCTGGACGTGACGTCACCAGAACCCATCGCACTGGATGACCCTCTGCTGACACTCGACAGCCTGGTCATCACACCGCACATCGGCAGCGCCGCCCTGCCCACGCGCCTGAACACCATGAAACTGGCTGCGCGCAACCTGGTGGCCGGCCTCAAGGGCGAACCCATGGAAGCCTGCGCCAACGTGGAGGCGGTGGGGTAGATCTGACCTCATTTTGTCGTTCACGATGGACCGGTGGCCGGCTGGGAGCAAACCAGGCAACAACCGTTACGGGTTTGGCGGACCCCGGCCCGGCTGATGACCGGCGCGGTTGGTGATACGTGTGGGGTCCCGAAGGGGCTGACCCGCATATTCGATGGCATATGCTATGATATGCGCTCCAATCAGGGTTACCCCCGCCACATGTTCTCCAGGAGTTCCGATTACGATGACCACCCCGACGGTTTCCGTCCAACTCGAACCCCGCGACACCCTGGGCAAGAAGGTTAAAGTCCTGCGCCGCAAGGGCATAGTGCCCGTGCATCTCTACGGCAAGGGTGTCGAATCCCGCTCACTGCAGTGCCAGGCACGCACCTTGCTGTTGGCCATCAGCAGCGCCGGCGGCGAATTCGGCCAGCCCATGCGCGTGACCATCGCCGGCGAAACGAGCGAGTACACCGCCGTCGCTTCGGAGATCCAGTGGCAACCCCGCACCGGAGACGTGCTGCACGTCGACTTTCGGACCGTTGCTCAATAGTCGGTCCGAGCCGCTGACGCTGGCAATCGCCGCCGTCACTGCCAACCCCAGTCAGGGCAGATAGAGCCCGCCGCGCCAGCCTGGGAGGCTACCATGTACCTGGTTTTCCTCAGTGAATCCGGCCTGACCGGCCTCAGCGCCGACGATCCCAACCAGCCGCACCATGTCCACGCCGGACTGCTGGTGCAGGAGAGCCAGTACATCTCCATGACGGGCGAGTACGACGCTTTGCTGCGCCGTCACTTTGGCGCCCCCGGCGGTTCCGACGGCGTGCCGACCGAGTTGCGCCCCGCGGATTTGTATCAGGGCAAAGGGTACTTCCGCTCGTGGCGGCCGGAGCGTCGCGGCGAGCTCATCCAGGATTGCCTGAGCATCCTGATCCGCCGCGAAGTCCCGCTGCTGGTGTCATACATCGACAAGGCGCAGTATCTCACCGCCAGCAAGACGGAGGGCAACTCAATCTACGGCAATTCGGACCCATCGCAACTGGCGTTCAGCCGTTTGCTGTTGGCTCTGACGATGTTCCTTGATGAAAACGTCATGTCCCAGATGAATCCGGATGACATCATGGAGTCGGTGTGGAACGTCAACGACTATGCGATGCTGATGGCGGGTTCGCCGTCCACGTCGATTTCGTTGGCTCTGAACGATTTCCTGAGCGACGAAAACGATTCCATCAACCCCAACCTGTATGACGACCTGATGGTGGCGCCTGCCGCCACCAGCGTCGGCGGGCAACTGGCGTCGCTGTGCGTCTATATCATTCGGCGATGGCTCCAGCAGCCCCAGATTACCCACGGGTACTTCGACGCCTTGCGGGACGGGCGGGTTCTCCAGGTGGTTTACCCTTATCAGTTCGATTAGGGGTCTGGGCTTCGATAGCCCAGGATTGAATTGAACCCCGGTCGGGACTCCGGCCGGGGTTTTTTGCGCTCCACAGACGTCCCCGCAGAATTGATATACTGCCTGACACGCAACTGCCCAATAGGTATCCCCCGGCAATGAAGGGGGACGGTAGGGTGAGGGATTCCGATGGTTACATTGTTGAAAAAGATAGTGGGTGATACGCCCGAGCGAGCCGCCGAGAAACTGCGCGGGCAACTGGTGCCACAGGTCAACCGCTTGGAAGATTCCCTGCGGGCATTGACCGACGAGCAGCTTGGAGCCAAGACGGACGAGTTTCGCCGACGGCTGGACGACGGGGCGTCGCTGGACGATCTTCTCCCCGAGGCGTTTGCAGTGGTCCGCGAGGCCGCGCGCCGCACCCTGGGCCAGCGACACTATGACGTGCAGCTCATCGGCGGCGCCGTGTTGCACCAGGGCAAGATCGCTGAGATGAAAACCGGAGAAGGGAAGACCCTGGTGGCGACCCTGCCGGCGTTCCTCAACGCGGTCACCGGCGACGGCGTCCACATCGTCACCGTCAACGACTACCTGGCCCGTCGCGACCCGGTGTGGATGGGGCCCATTTATCACCTGCTCGGGCTCTCCGTGGGCTGCCTCCAGCACGACGCGGCATACCTCTACGATCCGGAACTGACCGACGTGGGCCGTGGCGAGTTCCCCAACCTCACTCCCGTTTCCCGTGCCGAGGCGTACCGCGCTGACATTCTCTACGGCACCAACAACGAGTTCGGCTTCGACTATCTCCGTGACAACATGGCGGTGGAAGCCGAGCTGCAGGTCCAGGCTCGGGAGGTCGGCCGGCCAGCACATCACTTCGCCATCGTTGACGAGGTTGACAACATCCTGATCGACGAGGCGCGTACTCCGCTGATCATCAGCGGCCCGGCCCAGCAGCCGGTGGAGCACTATGCCAACTGCGCCCGTCTGGCGCCCCGGTTGAGGGAATACGAAGACTACACCATTGACGAGCGGACCCAGGCGATCTCCCTGACCGAAGAGGGCATCGGCAAAGCCGAGCGTCACATGCGTGTCGACAACCTGTACGATCCCGAGAATTTCCACCTGGTGCAATACGTGGAAAACGCGGTGGTGGCGCAGATCCAGAAGGTGAAGGACAAGGACTACGTGATCAGCAACGGCGAGGTCGTCATCGTAGACGAGTTCACCGGCCGGCTGCAATACGGCCGCCGCTGGTCTGATGGGCTCCACCAGGCGGTTGAGGCCAAGGAGGGGGTCAGGGTCCAGCGCGAAAGCGTGACCTACGCCACCATCACGCTGCAGAACTACTTCCGCATGTACCGCAAGCTGGCCGGTATGACCGGTACCGCCGTCACCGAGGCCGATGAGTTCTACAAGATCTACGGCCTCGAGGTGGTTGCCGTGCCAACCAACGTGCCCATGGTCCGGGACGATTCCAGCGACCTGATATTCCCCACGGAGGAAGGCAAGTGGCACGCCGTGATCGAAAACATCGTGCAGCGGTCGGACGCGGGGCAACCGGTCCTGGTGGGCACGACCTCCGTCGAGACATCTGAAGCGCTCAGCGACCGTCTCCGCCGTCGTGGCGTCCAGCACCAGGTGCTCAACGCCCGCAATCACGAGCAGGAGGCGTCCATCGTTGCCCAGGCCGGCCGAGCCGGCGCGGTCACCGTGTCCACCAACATGGCCGGTCGCGGCACTGACATCGTGCTCGGCGGCGCCGACACTGACCGGGAAGGCTGGCGGGAGGAACACGACCGCGTCATCGCGATGGGTGGCCTGCACGTCATCGGGACCGAGCACCACGAAGCTCGCCGCGTCGACAATCAGCTACGGGGCCGCGCCGGTCGCCAGGGCGACCCCGGCAGCAGCCAGTTTTTCGTCGCCCTCGAGGACGAGTTGATGCAGCGTTTTGGCGGCGACCGCATCAAGAACGTGATGAACTGGACCGGCCTCAACGACGATGAACCCCTGGAGAACAAGCTCATCACGAAGTCGATCTCCAGCGCGCAAGTGAAGGTCGAGGGCCACCACTTCGACATGCGCAAACACCTGCTCAATTTCGATGACGTGCTCAACCAGCAGCGCTCCGTCATCTACGAGCAGCGGTCGCGCATCCTGGCCAGCGAGGGGCTCCGGGAACGCATCCTGGACATGCTTGGCGCAGAGTTTGATCGCCTGGTTTCCAGCCACCTGCAGGCCCGCCACGCGGACGACTGGGATGCGGAAGGGTTCGTGGGCGCCCTGCGGCAGATCTGCCCGCCACCTGATGAGCTGGACTCGCCGGACAAGGTACTGGCGCTGCGCCGGGATCATATCAACGACATCCTGGACAACTACACGGAGACGCTGTACGAGGCCAAGGAGCGTACCCTGGGTCCCGACAACATGGCGATCCTGATACGCTTGCTGCTCCTCAAGTCAATCGATACCCACTGGGTCAATCACCTCACCCACATGGAAAACCTGCGTACCGGTGTGGGGCTCCAGGCCGTGGGACAACGGGACCCGCTCACCGTCTATCGCTCCGAGGGCCAGCGCGCCTTCGCCGAGCTGACGCGACAGATGCAGCGTGAGGTCACCCATACCCTCTTCCACGTGACCCTGGCGCCGGAAGCTCCGGGCGCACGCGCCCAGGCCGACAGCGCCAGTCGCGCCCCGGTCAGCCCCATGGCGGCGGTATCCGGCGGGCGGTCCGCTCCCGCCCCCCGCGCCGGTGGCAAGGTAGGTCGCAATTCCAAGTGCCCGTGCGGCAGCGGCAAGAAGTACAAGCGCTGCTGTGGCGCGGCTGCCTGACCGTCGGCTCCAGGCTTTGTGAAAACGCGAGAGGCGGGTCCAGGCCCGCCTCTTGTGGTTGGGGTGAACGCCGCCTATTGGCCGCGGCGGAACAGACGCCGCACGAACGTGACCGGCTGGGGTTGCGGCTCTCCCATGGTGATGGGCTTGTTGCGACCCGAAGCCCATCCCTCGGGGTCTCGTTCGAAGGCGATGCGACATCCCGGCGCGCAGAAGTAGTAGGTCTGCCCCGCGTGCTCGCTGGTCCCGCCGTTGGGGTTATCGGTATCCACCTGCATCTGGCAAATGGGGTCGGTCGCGGTTGCCATGGCTTTTCTCCGAAAGTGTACGGTTGATGATCAGGCCGATTGTACCAATGGTAGCACGGTGGGCGCACACGCCAATGGTCGCCGGGCGGTCACTCCAGGTTGGCCCGTCGCAGCCGCAGCGAGTTGCTCACCACGCTGACTGAGCTGAAAGCCATGGCCAGGGCCGCCAGGATGGGATTGAGGAACCCGGCATCGCCGAAGAAAAACGCCAGCCCGCCCGGCACGCCCCCCAGCGCGGCGAACACCGGATACAGCGCCCCCGCGGCCACCGGGATCAGCAACGTGTTGTAGAAGAAGGCCCAGAACAGGTTCTGCCGGATGGTGCGCATCGTGTTGCGAGACATCCTCAGGGCGGTAGCCACGCCCATGAGTTCGTCCCGCATCAGCGTGACGTCCGCAGTTTCCCGGGCGATGTCGGTCCCGCCGCCCATGGCCACACCGACGTTGGCCCGGGCCAGCGCCGGTGCGTCATTGATCCCGTCGCCCACCATGGCCACGGTGTGGCCTTCATCCTGCATCCTGGCAATGGCATCCGCTTTGTCGGCCGGCATCATGCCGGCGTGGTAATCGTCGATATCGCACTCTGCAGCCACCGCCGCTGCCACCTCCGGGCGATCTCCGGAGAGCATCACCGTCCGGACACCCATCGCATGCAGAGCCGCCACCGCCGCGAGCGCCCCGGGCTTTACCGTGTCGGCGACTGCGATCACGCCGACAACAAGACCGCCCCGGGCTACGAACATGGGCGTGTTGCCGCTCTCCGCCAGCCGTGTTGCCGCCGCGGTAAGCTCGGCGTCCGGCGACGCGCCGACCTTCTCCATCAGTGCGGCGTTGCCGACCGCTATTCCTTCCTCAGCCATCACGGCCGTGACACCGGCGCCGACGTGGGCAACGAAATCCGTGGACGGCGTGACCACCAGACCTTCGGATTGAGCCCGACGCAGCACGGCCCGACCGATGGGGTGTTCCGACAGGGTCTCAACCGAGGCGGCGTATCGCAGCACGTCGGTAGATGAGACGCCCGAGGCGGCCACGGTCTCCGTGACCTCCGGTTGACCGGTGGTGAGGGTTCCGGTTTTGTCGAGGGCAACCACGTCCACGCGGTGGGCGGTTTCCAACGCGGCGGCGCTGCGGATCAGAATGCCTCGCTCCGCGCTTCTGCCCACGCCCACGATGATTGCGGTGGGAGTTGCCAACCCCAGTGCGCACGGGCACGCGATGATGAACACCGCAACCAGGGTCAGCATCGCGTACCGCACCGACGGGTCCGGCCCGAGGAACAGCCAGAGCACCGCCGCCGCCAGCGCGATCAGACCCACCGCCGGCACGAACCAGGCCGCGACCCGATCGGCCAGTCGCTGTACCGGCGCCGCCGAGCCCTGGGCTTCTTCCACAAGCCGTATCACCTGGGCCAGTGTCGTGTCCGCGCCGACGCGGGTGGCGCGGATGAGTACGGCTCCGGTTTCGTTCAGGGTGCCGGCAAAAACGGAATCACCGACTGATTTTTCGGCGGGAATACTCTCGCCGGTCACCGCTGACTGGTCGACGATCGTTGCGCCGCTGGTCACATCGCCGTCAGTCGGGATCTGCTCGCCGGGGCGAACCGCCAGGGTGTCACCGGTTTCAACCTGATCAATTGGCACATCCGATATGGAGCCGTCCGCGGCCATGAGGTGCGCCGTTTGGGGCCGCAGATCCAACAGCCTTTCGATGGCGCCCGAAGTGCGGGACAGCGCGCGCGCTTCCAGCCAGCGTCCCAACAGAATCAGCGCGACGATTATGGCCGTCATGTCGAAGTGCAGTTGGTGCGCTCCCGGCGAACCCAGCGCGCCCGGGGATAGCAGCGTCAAAACGATAACAACGACGCTGTACCCGTACGCCACCGACGTGCCCAGGGCGATCAGCGTGTGCATGTTGGGCTGCAACCGCCGCAGACCGGCCCAGCCGGCAGAGTAGAACGACCAGCCGGCCCAGAACTGCACCGGGGTGGCTACTGCCCATAACAGTACCGGATACCACCACCCCATCGCGAACAGTGCGGGGACCCAGGGCAGCGCGGGGAAGCTACCGAGCAGCAGCGCGCCCCCGCTCAGGGCTGCGAAGATGAACCGGACCCGGACGCGTTTTTCCTCCCGCGCCCGCGGCCCATCACTTCCGCTGCCGTCAGCCGCCGATTGAGGGTTGGTATCGAGACGGTATCCGGCGTCGGCGACGGCCCTGGCCAATGTCTCCAGGTCAGGCGTACCGGCGGCATCGCCGTCGTCCAGGCTGATCGTCGCCCGCTCGGTGGCGAGGTTGATACTGACCTCGGTCACCCCGTCAACGGAGCGCAGCGCCTCGCCGACATGGTACACGCACGCGGCGCACGTCATCCCGCCAACGGCGAGAACGAGGGTGTTTTCGGTCGATTGAGGCATGGTGCCGGGTCATCGGTGCACGACAGGGTTGGCGCACGTCACCATACTCATTGTAGCAGCGGCGGCGTTTCCGGGGCGGGAACATCCGCTCTCGTCTGGAGCAGCGCGGCGGCGCGGGTTCGGTAGACCTGGAAATGCCGTGGCGTGTCTCTGGGCGGCGTTTTGGGTCACATGTTGGCCTCAGATTGTGACAATTAGTGACCAATCCTCCGTTAGGGGCGCGCATTTCTGCCACACAGGTCATGCAGGGGTTCTGGAGTGTTACCGGTTTTGTGCACGAAGCGAATGTTGAGTGTGCAAATCTGTACATGCACAGACTTTCGGCAATTGGATGCCTAGGATTCGTTCCGGTGGAGGATTCGACTCGGCGATCGAATCGGTAGTGCGTCAATGTCGTGTGGTTCTAGAGACATTAGCCTCCGGGGTGAAGCAGCATGCACAGCTACTGGCAGGAATTTACACCCGTCACACGCCGACGCGCAGATCCAAATGTCGTGAGTGCCCAACCCTTTACGGTTCCATCTGACGTCTGGGATCTGACGGGCAAACCTCCCAGGTGAATTAGTCGTTTATTTCCGTTATTGACTGGCATCCCCTGGACGAAGCGGAGGAATTATGGCTATTGGAGCAGTACGAGTGATGGCGGCTGGCAAGGCCGGCCTGGAGAGCTTGCCGTTCTTTGTTGACGAACTGTTGGCGCAAGGCATACCCCAATTGGCGCCTTGGGCTATTGACCATGATCAGGATGAAATAGATTCGCTAGTATCACGAACGCGCGGGAGGGTGCGGGGCGATTGGAGCGGTATCTTCAACATCGGAGTGTCGCCACCGGGATCCAGGATGGAAACCGATACGTCGCCCAGTCGCCGTCTGTTAGAGCAGATTAATCCGCTCGCTGCCCAGGCTACGGAATTGGCCGACTCACCGGCTCAGCTGGGAGCTTGGTGCCGCAGACAGATCAACCAGTATTGTCGCGATACCGAGCGCCTCTGGGAGCAGTTCAAGAGCCGAGAGGGTCTCACTTCCTCCTATCAACTCGCCGTGGTCATACCGTTCTGTCCAGAAGGGCCGACCTCGGGGACCGTCAGTATGTACCTGGGCGCCGCATTGAGGTCCTATTTTGCCGACCAGGGTAAAGCCGATCAGCTTGTGGTCTGGGGAATAGAACTTTGTCCTCCCGTCCACAGGGGGGAATCCGGCGACATGGACCGGATGGCGGTACAAAACGCATTTCGTGGTTTCGTGGGCCGGCAAGAGCTACTTGAGGGCGTTCCGCTTTCGGAAATGCCGGATCACGACGAGCGCACGCAGTGCTTCGACATCAACATCGTCTTCGACGGCGGGACCGCCAGGTCGGCTACGACGTCTCGGGAAGTTGCCTGGAGCGCGCTGGATCGGGCGGCGGCGCAAGTGACTGCCTGTTTGCTCAACGGAGCTGGCGGGGGCGACCGGCCTGAATCCACCGTGCAACTCAAAGCGGGGCAGCGCTGGAACGCTTATTTGGCACACGTGGTTTCCGAACGATCTTACAGCCAGGCTTGCCGCTATCTGCGCTATCGGACATCCTTGCCGTGGCATCGGGACCGGAATGCCTGGGAAGGGGAGGACGTGAGACCCAAGCACGACGCTTTCATAGAGCGCGTAAAAAGGGAGATTGCACCGCTACTGACGTTCGAACCGAACTCGACCGTCAGGTCTCAGTTTGAGGAATTGACGGCAGTAGCCGACGAGTTGGAAAGAATCTCGCTGGAACCCGGGTTGTTGAACCGGTTGAACGGACGTTTGAAAAGCGATCGGGCCCTGGCTGCTACCAAATTGGCGGATGCATTCGAGAAAGATCAGGACAATTATTTGGACGCACGCAAAGCCAGTAGGGACACGGACAGCATTATTGCCAGAGAGGACCTGTTCTGCATCAACATCATCCTGCCCGAAAGCCAGCGTGTCGAAGCCGCCGAAATTGCCCGCGATAACGGGATTCCCGGCCCCATCGCCGAAGTAATCGGAGACGCCGGCATCACCACTGTGCGGCATCGTCTCACTGACCTGTGCAATGGAGTACTCCGTCGCGCAGACTGCGCGTCCATGGATGTCAACTCGGAAGCGCTGTTTGACGAGATAATGTCGATTTCCATCGGAGATTGGAGCCGAGGCGCCAGCAATGACGCCTTTCGTCCGACGCGTGAAGTTCTGCGTGATTTCATTGCTGAAAATCGGCGGAACGTTCCCGGTTCGTTCTCCGAATTGAACTTTGACCTGAGCAAAGTACTGACCACGTCTCACCGCATGACCAAAGATGCTGGCGAACGGCAATCTCCGGGCGATCCGCAGCAACAAGAAGGAGTAGTCGCCGAGCATCCCGCCGCGTTGCAATGGAAATTGAGCGATGTTGACCACGACGTGCCCGTGGAATACAGCATCCTGGTTTTGGCGCGGGTACGAGATGGCGACAGTTTCAAGGACGTCAGTGCTTACGAAGAGCTGGCATCGGTCTACCACGACCTGATCGCAGACCTGTCACGCTGGCGCGAACACGCTCGATACTACGGTATCATTCCGCCCCGGGAACTGAAGGACGACGGCGCCCTCGACCCTAGTGACGCTGAGCCTGCGAGCGCTACAGGTCGGGATGACGCCTGATGAGGTCAGCCGATAGTCGCTTCATCCGGACGGTGGTCTGGCTGCTGCTCGCTGCGTCGGTGGCAGGGTTCGCGATCATACCACTGACCCTCGAGGCATCCGGACCCATGCAGGGAGATGCCGTCGTGGATATCTCCGAAACTGAGTGCGCTTTTTGGCTCGATTTTGACGGTGACGGTGAAGGTGACGAAGCGGTAGAAATCCACCCTGACAAATACATCAGACAGGAGATGCCCGTCGTCGGCGGTTGCGAGGTCAGGCTCAACACCCAGGAGGAGGCGACGCTGGTCCTGGTTTCGGAACTGACTGATTGGAGCTCCGAAGTAGAAGTCATCCAGGAACCGGGGATGCCGCGACCCTTCACCCTGCATCCCGGCAAAAATGAGATAGCGGGCCTGCAGGGTAGTATGCGCATCGAGGTGAATCACACGGGCGTCACGCCTCGCAGCGTTAAGTTGCGCACCCTTCGCGATGGGTACGAGCACCAAGTACAGGTACCGCGTCCCTTCCGGCTGTTGGAAGTTACCATAATCACCCCGGACGGGCGCTTGGACCGTCTTGAAGAGAGTGTTCAGTCCGCCAGCGCCGCGTATATCAGCGCTCACCAGTTGGTTTTCGGCAGCCGTTTTGCTCCTGACGCTACGGGCCAAAGCGAAGTGGTTGCCCTGGCCAACGCTCTGTTGGAACAGGGTTACCCGCAGATTGCCAGCGACGTGCTGGCACTGGAGTCAGGGAGTGTTGGAGGAGGGGTTTCAGCGATGTGGATGTGGACGGCCATAGCTCTCGCGGTGGTTGTCCTGGCTCTCATCGCTGGAGCGATCGCTGTCGTTTTAGCTTCGAAGCGTAATTTGCCGGAGGGTGCGGAACGCAGATCAACCGGTCTGCGGCGCAACAATATGTGATCGCTGTGGGGTGGAGTTCGGATTGCTTCGCAGAGTCCGGGTCCATACCCGCTCCAAAGGCAACGTTGCCTGATGCGGTGGGAACGGGCAGACGCGCCGTAACGCTGCCCGTCCATCCAAGCGCTTCGCGCCGCGACTTTCATATTCCCAAGTCACTGCTCCGCAGGCGGTCTCAGTGGCCAGTGTCGCGTGGACCATTCTGTAGGTCGCCGTGGTCAGGGCGTTGCTCTGCGGGGTGGGCGTCCGCTGCCCTGGGGTGGCGCGAATAATTTACTCGACTCGTCCCCTATCTGGGCATCTTCCGTCTCCTTGCCTGGCAATATTGGCGTCGGTGCCGGCTTCTCGCGTGCTGGGAGGCAGAGACCGTCTATTCGACGTTGCTGACTCAACATAACGTCGAAGCATGTGGGATGGAGCGATGCGTTCCAGCCCGCCTGCGTGCCGCTGCTGCCTGTAATGGGCCAGACCGTGTCATATAATTAATTGAGCGGAGGATATTCGCAGGAGGTGGAAAGCATGGACGTACTGAATACGATGGCCAGCCGCGGTCACGAACAGGTGACGATGTACAACGACCCTGAATCCGGCCTGCGGGGCATCATCGCCATCCACGACACCACCCTGGGGCCGTCTTGCGGCGGAACCCGCATGTGGCCCTACGCCACCGAACAGGAAGCGCTTGCCGACGCCCTGAACCTGTCCCGGGCCATGACATACAAATCGGCGGCGGCCGGCCTGCACCTCGGCGGCGGCAAGGGCGTCATCATCGGCGACCCCCGCACCGCCAAGACCGAATCCCTGATGCGCGCCTGGGGTCGGTTCGTGGACACGCTGGGGGGCCGCTACCTGACCACCACCGACGTTGGCACCACCGGGCGGGACCTGGAGGCCGTGCGCCAGGAAACCGAGCATGTGGTGGGACTCGACGTCACCCTGGGCGGCAGCGGCGACACTTCCGTTATGACCGGCCTCGGGATCTACATGGGCATGAAGGCCTGCGCCTCCGACGTTTGGGGCAGGGACGATCTGCGCGGGCGCACCGTTGCGATGCAGGGGTTCGGAAAGGTGGCCACGCACACCGCGGGTCATCTGATCGAGGACGACGTTCGCATCGTGGTCACGGATATCAGCGAGGCGGCGCTTGACCGGGCCCGCCAGATGGGCGTCAAGGTCGTCGGACCCGATGAGATCTACGACGTGGACTGCGATATTTTCGCTCCATGCGCGCTGGGCGGGGTCATCAACTCGGCCACCATCGACCGCCTGCGCTGTCAGATCGTGGCCGGCGGGGCCAACAACCAGCTGATGACAGCGGAAGACGGCGAGGAGCTGCATCGCCGGGGGATCGTCTATGCCCCCGATTTCCTGATCAACGCCGGCGGCATCATCAACGCCGCCGCCGAGATCGGCCAGCCGTACAACCCCGATCGTTCGCGCCAGCAGACGGAGCGGATCTACGAGCAGATGTCGGCGGTGCTGACCACGTCGCGGAAGCAGGAGATATCCACGGCGCAGGCGGCGGATCTCCTGGCGGAGTCTCGCCTGGACTCCGTGCGCCGCATGCGTCGGATCTGGCGGGGTTAACCCTGTCGGAAACCCCGCAATCGGAAGAGCCCCACGGTAATTCGAACCGTGGGGCTCCCTGATTCTACCGGCGTTTCAACCGAGCGGCCGACGGCGCGCTATTCCGCCTTCAGGTCTTCGATCCAACCCCGGATCGTGTTCACGTCGGTCGGTGCCCCGGGGATGGTGTGGGCGACCCGACCGGCCTTGTCGATGAAGATGTAGAAGGGCACGCCGGAGACGCCGTATACGGTGGCGAGTTGCCCGTCCGGGTCGTGGGCGATCGGGAAGGTCAGGCCCTGTTTATCCATCAGTGCGCGGACCTCCGGCTCGGGAGCGCTGATGGCAATCCCCACTATGTCGGCGTCGACGCCGTGGTACTCCTCGTGGAAACCCTGGACAGCCGGCAACTGCCGCTGGCAATGCGGTCACCAGGGAGCCCAGAACATCAACAACGTCGGGGTGCCCACGGTGTCCTCGAGCTGATAGTCGTTGCCGTCCATGAAGGTCCCCGCGAACATTGGCGCCGTCGGGCGTTGCGCGGCTCCGTCGGACGCAGACCGGAGCCGCGCCGTCGGTTGCAGGGCGGGTGTCGCGGCAGACGCCGCAGACGGCGGGGACATGGAGGCTGGGTTTGTACCACCGACTGAGGACGCCGGCTGCGTCTCTTCCAGGGACCGCAGCGCGGCCGACACGGTGGCCTCGATGTTGGGCGGATCGGCCTGGGCGTCGCCGGCGCCTGGGTCGTTGGTCGGTGTCTGGCAACCCACCATTGCGAGGCAGAGGGCGACCGCCACGGCAAAGGTCACGATGACCGAGCAAAGCCGCGCCATGCCGGTAGCTCAGCCGGTGGCGGGATACACGACGGTATCCGGCCGGTACACTGCCCAGGAGAACCACAGTTGGCCGATGCGGCCCGGCACCGGGGTCAATTTCGCGCCCTCCAGCGGTCCGTCTACCGCGCGGCCGAATATGTCCCACTGGCTGCTGGTCTGTTGGTCTACGATGCGGCCTTCCGCGTCCGGCGCGAAGGTCAGCGAGTTGCCGTCGGGACCCTGAGGCGAGAATATGCCGGCGGTGCCCACATCCCGTCCCCGGGATATCGATCCGGAATCCAGCGCGGACGCGGTTCCCGGTGACCAGAACACCACAATGTCCTCGCCGGCAACTGATGTAGTGACCACGCGCTCCTCGGCCAGCGTCGTGAAGGACACGGCCCAGGCTTCGTTGCCGCGCTCCACCGCCACTACCCGCTCCACTGCCGGCAAGCGAGGGTCTTCCTCGCCACGGAACAGGAACGGTTGGCTGCCCGGACGGTCGTATCCGGCGTAGGGGTTACTGCCGTAGGCGCGACCGGAGTCGGGTCGGGAAAGCACCTGCCCTTCAGGGTGGGCCGCTTTGAAATCTCCCCACGACACAATGGACAGGTAGAGCTGCTCCAGCTTGCGGCCGGCGAAATGCCCGATCACTCCCTCGCCGCCCACTTCCTGCCACCACGTCTCGGTCTGGCGGTCGTACATCAGCAGGTTGCTGTCGCGGAGCGCGCCGGTGGTACCGAAGTCGAGGATCGTTCCGTCAACCGTCCGCCTGTACACGAAGGCGGTATTGCAGAGTGGTCAAAAGGTGATGACCACCGGCTCGCCGCCGACGGTGTCGTTGACCAGTTCGTGCCACACCATCACCTGGACCGGATACGCGCGAACATCGCCGTTGAGATCGACCACCTGCACGGGCTCGAGATCGTCGAGCCAGAAGTCAGCGTCCGCAATTGATTCGAACTGCGGGTTGTCGATCGACGGGATGCCGTCTTTGGGCGGCCCGCCGGTCATGATCTCGTCGAAGGCGATCGTCGTGCGCGTGAAGTCGGTGTCCCAGGTCGCTCGAAGGAGGCGCTGGTAGCGGGTACGGGCCTCTTCGGCCTCATCTGCGGTGATTGTCTGGACGTTGACCTCGGTTACTGCCGGGAGAGAGGTGGCCGCAGGCAGCGCGGTGGCGGGTGACGCGAGGGCTGCGGTGGGCAGCGGTTTGGCTGGGTCGGCCATCGCTGCGGTAGGCAGGTCGGCGGCGGGTTGCAGCGTGGGGAAGGGCGCATCGGTTGCCGCCAGTGGAACCGTCCATGGCTCGCTGCCGGAGGCGTCTTCAGACGGAGCGCAAGCCAGCATCACAGAGACCAGCAGAATTATGCCGGCCAGCGTGAACAGCGGGCCGGCGGCGATTTCAGTCAGCAGTTTGCGGATTGGCGTCAGCAAGCCTAGCGTCCGCGCAGGCGGGGGTCCAGCACGTCGCGCAGGGCATCGCCCAGCAGATTGAAGCCCATCACGACTACGAAGATTGCGACGCCCGGGAAGATGCCGACCCACGGGGCGGTCAGCACGTGCTCCTGGGCGGCCCGGGTGAGCATTCCGCCCCAGCTGGGCTGGTCTGGGGGAGCCCCGACGCCGAGGAACGACAGAGACGCTTCGATGATGATGGCGAAACCCAGGTAGTAGGTAGCCAACACCAGATAGATCGCCAAGCAGTTGGGGACAATATGCCGGAAAACGATCCGCCATGGGGGCGCGCCGATCGCTACGGCTGCCGTCACATAGTCGAGCTCTTTAACCGAGAGAACCTGCGAACGCACAGTTCGGATCACCGGAGCGATCATTCCGATGACGATGGCGAGGATGACGTTGTTCAAAGAAGAACCGAGCACCGCGACAATCGCCAGCGCGATGATCAGGCCGGGCAGGGCCATGAGCGCATCGACCACACGCTGAGACGACATGTCGATGATGCCGCCGGCATAAGTCAGGGTCACCCCGATGATGAAACTGGCGGTAATGCCGATGAGGACGCTTCCCAGGCCGACGTACAGGCTGATGCGCGCTCCGTAAATCAACCGGCTGAGAACGTCGCGCCCGACGTGATCGGTGCCGAGCAGAAACTGGGAATTGGGCGGGATGTAGACGGTGGAACCACCCTGGCGGCTGTCCGGGAGATCGCGGGCTCCGTATGGAGCAAGCACCGGCGCCAACACGGCAACGATCACCAGCGCCAGCACCAGGAGACCGCCTATGGCGCCCAGGGGCTTGCGACGCGCAAACCGGTTCACCTCTCTGAGGCCGGCTGCGGCCGGCTGCAGCATCCCCGCGCGCGGCGGGGGCGCTACTTCAACGCGCTGAGTGGGTTGATTCGCCATGAGTACGAACACTCCTCACGGAACACTGGCCAGCAAGCGCAGGGTGTTCCGATACGCCTGCAACCTACGAGTACCTGATCCTGGGGTCCAGTATTCCATACAGGATGTCAATGACCAGGTTAAGAAGCAACACCACGGCGGCAGCGAGCAGGACAACACCTTGAACCACGACGAAGTCGCGGTGGATGATGGCGTCGATCAGGTACCGGCCCACACCGGGTATCACGAAGATGGATTCGATGATGATGGTGCCGCCCAACAGCCGGCCGAACTGGTAGCCGGAAACCGTGATCACCGGAAGCAGGGCGTTTTTCAGCGCGTGGCGCCCCACGACCATCCATTCGTTCAGGCCCTTGGACCGGGCGGTTCTCATGTAGTCTTCGCGCATGACTTCGAGCATGGCCGAGCGGGCCACGCGAGCCGTGAATGCCATGTCGTGAAAGGCGAGAACCAGCGCCGGGAAGATCAATTGCTGGAGGTTGGTAAACGGATCGCCCCACAAGGTGGCATAGCCCAAAGGAGGCAGCCACCCGGCCAAATAGGTCAACCCATAAATCACCAGGATTCCCAGCCAGAAGGTGGGCAGAGCTATGCCCACAAGGGCCAACAGCCGGCTGATGTGGTCCAGGAACGTATCCTGCTTGACTGCTGAAAGCACGCCCAACGGCACCGCAGCGATGAAGGCCAGGATTATGGCCAACACCGAGAGTTCCAGGGTGATGAAGAACCGGTCCTTCAGGTCATCCAGAACCGGAGTGCCGTACCAGACGGAGTCCCCGAAGTCTCCCTGCAGGATTTTCCAAAGCCATTCCCCGTACTGGATGTACACTGGGCGGTCCAACCCGAGTTCACGCTTGAGGTTGTCGAGGTCCGCCTGGGTAACTTTGCCGCCGTCACCTTCCTCGCCGGTGAGGATCATCATGGCCGCGTCTCCGGGAACGATCCAGAACAGCGCGAACACCAGGATAGTTGCCAGGAGAATGGTGGGTATGAATAGCAGGCCGCGGCGGGCAATGTAGGCGTACATGGTCTGGCCTCATGTCGTCAGCGAATAACGCCAACGACAAATTGATGGACATGCGGCCGGTCCCAGCGTCAAGAGACTATTGGGCCGGCCGCCTTTGTCCTTTTATTTCACGGTCGTGTCTGGTGCGGTCCCATAGACGTAGCCAGACTGCTGGCGAGACTACGGCTGGTATCCGGATTCTGCAGGCTGTTCGCGGTCGGGGTCAAACCAGACGTGGTCCCACTTGTGGACCTGCTGGAGGGTCGGTGGAGTGTGGAAGTTCCGGATGCGGTAGTCCAGCGCTCCGCCGTTGGATCCCCAGAAATAGACCACCAGATGGCTCTTGCCAGTGTGAAGGATGTCGGCGATTTCTTGCAGATGATCCTGGCGGACACGCTGGTCGATGGCGCGGTTCTGGAGGTCGATGAGCTCGTCGATCCGGTCATCCTGCCAGTTTTGTGGGTTCCTCAGCACGTCCTGGAGGTAGAACTGGTTCAGGATGTCTGCCGGATCCCGAAGGATGATACCGGTGCCCACCGTGGAGATTTCGTGGGTGCCGTCACGCATCACCGCATAGGTGGTCGCGAGGTCGTTGGGGAGAATTTCGATGTCGATACCCACGTCCCGGCGCAGTTGCGCACTGGCGACTTCGGCGGCCGGCAGCGTGGGGTTGGAGTTGCGTGTGTTCATCTTGACCTTGATGCCGTCCGGATACCCGGCTTCCGCCAACAGCGCCTTGGCTTGCTCAATCGCTGCGGTGCGATCTTCGGCGAAGGCGGAGTTGTTGGCCCGCAGGTCGTCCATGCTTTCGACAACTCCAGGAGCGAAGTACGTTCCCGGCGTGCCGAAGCCCTTGACGGCCCGCTCAATTCCAAGATCGCGGTCGAGACCGAGGTAGAAGGCCTGGCGCACGCGTTCGTCGTCGAACGGCGGCTTGGCGTTGTTCAGGAAGTAGGCCTCGAAGCCGGAGTCGGGCAGGATCAGGGCGCGCATCTGGCCGTCGGTTTGCTCTTCCAGGATGGCCATGTCTTCGGGACGGTTCACTCCGGTGAAGGGGTTGAATGTGCCCAGAACCTGGCCTGCCTGAAGGGCGGCGATCCGCCGCGCGGTATCAGGGATCAGGTACACGATGATGCCGTCGAAGAAAGGACGGCCCGACTTGAAGTACGTGGGATTGCGGTCGAAGGTGTAGCTCACGTCCTTCTGCCACCCGCCAAACAGCCACGGTCCGGAGCCGATCAGCGACTCGGGCTGGTTGGCCTCTTCCTGCGTCAGATCTTCGGCGATGTGCTTGGGGTACATCTTCATGTAGTCCGAAGCAAGGTTGGGCATAAAGGTGGGAGCGGGGAATTTCAGCGGTACCTTGACGGTCTTGTCGTCCACCACTTCTGCAGACTGGTGCTCGTAGAACGCGCGCAGGAAGCCGGTGCGAGCCCGTTGCGCGCCGGGCAGCGTGATGCGGTCCAGGCTGAACTTGATGTCCTCGGCGGTGACGGGCTGGCCGTCGGACCAAGTGGCTTCGTTCAGATGGAAGGTGAACTCGGTGCCGTCGTCATTGACGTCCCAGGTAGTCGCAAGGTCGCCGATGATCTCGGTGGGACTGACCGGGTTGTACTCAACCAGTTGGTTGAACCGGGGGCTGGACGGCATGAGAGTGGTGTTGAGCGAACCACCGTAGTGGACGTCCCAGAAGCCGGGGTTGCTGTTGCCGACCATCGGGAATGTTCCACGGTAGTGCTTGCCCTCGCCTTCGCGCCACCAATCGGGACGTTCGTCGATTGCCACGGCGGTTGGAACAGGAATCGCGGTCGGCGTGGCGTCAAGTACCCGAGTTGGGATGGGCGTGAATGTGGGAGTCGGAGCCGCCGCGGCCTAACTATCGGAGGCCGCCGGTTGGGATTGCTCGGCCTGGCTTGATGTGGTGCTGGATGTGGGCGCAGCGGTTCCTCCGCAAGCCAGCCCGACCATCAGCAAGGCTGCGCAGCTAACCAGCAACAACCATTGCGGTCTCCCGATTCGTCGGAAATTCATTGGCGAACCCTCCATTTGCATGCTAATCGAATAGAAGTGACGGGACGGCCGCCAGCCGCCCGAACGCTGGCTGGAACAGCCAGTGTGGGGGATGCTACTCACAAGGTAGCCGCTTGTCAATTGGCTGATGGCAATGTCACGCCAGCATGGGCGCCGGTGGATATTGCCACGCCATTGAGGGACTCAACCGTGCCGACGCAAGGCAAAAAGCGCCCCGACGCTCATTCAGCGTCGGGGCGGAGGGCGCGCGCCTGGGGGATATGTTCTGGGAACGGAGTGTGCAACTAGCGCCCGCGAAGCCTCGGGTCGAGCACGTCGCGCAGGGCGTCGCCCAGTACGTTGAAGGCCAGCACGGCGATGAAGATGAAAATGCCGGGGAAGACCAGCAGCCAGATGCCCGTCTCCGGCGTTTCCCGGCTGGCCACGGTCAGGATGCCGCCCCAGCTGGGCTCGTCGGGAGGAGCGCCCACACCGAGGAAGCTCAGCGACGCCTCGATAATGATGGCGAACCCCAGGTAGTAGGTCGCCATGATGATGTAGATGGCGAGGCAGTTGGGCATGATGTGCCGGAACACAATGCGCTGGGGACGCGCGCCGATGGCTCTTGCGGCGGTCACGTAGTCCATTTCCTTGAGGGTGAGCACCTGGGAGCGCACGGTGCGGATCACGGGAGCCAGCATCCCGATGACGATGGCCAGGATCACGTTATTCAGGGAGGACCCGAGCACCGCCATGATGGACAGCGCCAGGATCAGGCCGGGTATGGACATCAACGCATCCACCACCCGCTGGAAAGCGAGGTCAACGAAGCCGCCCGCGTAGGTGCTGGTGATGCCCAGCACGAAGCCCGCGGTAATCCCGATCAGGACACTGCCCAGGCCGACGTACAGGGATATCCAGGTGCCGTACAGGACGCGCGACAGAATGTCCCTTCCGATGACGTCCGTCCCCATGGGGTATTCCGGGCTGGGAGAGAGGAATATGTCGCCGACGGAGGCGTAGGGGTCCGGGACCGGCAGGATGGCCAACCGGGATGCAATGGCGACAAAAATGAGGATGAGGGCGATGGCGCCGCCGACCGCGCCGAGGGGTTTCCGACGGGCGAGGTCCACGGTGGACCGGTACGCAGCGGGGATACCCAACAGCACATTGCGAGCCGGGGAGCCGCCCTCTGCGGTGATGTCGCGAGTAGCCATGATCTGCTCCGTTGATATGCGGTGCGCTACTGATAGCGGATTCTCGGGTCGAGCACTCCGTAGATAAGGTCGATAACCAGGTTCAGGAACATGACCACCGCCGCCACCAGCACCACGACCGCCTGGATCACGACGAAATCACGGTGGATGATTGCGTCGATCAGCATGTTGCCGATGCCGGGGACGAGGAAGATCACCTCGACGATTACGACGCCGCCCAACAGCCGGCCGAACTGGTAGCCGGACACCGTGATGATCGGCAGCAGGGCGTTTTTCAGGGCGTGTCGACCGATTACGCCCATCTCCGTGAGGCCTTTGGCCCGAGCCGTGCGAACGTAGTCGTCCCGCATGGTTTCCAGCATGGACGAGCGAGTGACTCGAGCGGTGAACGCAAGATCATGGAATGCGATGGCCAAAGCGGGGAACACCATCTGCTGCAGGTTGGTCAGCGGTTGCTCCCACAGGTTGGCGTAATCCAGCGGCGGTAACCAGTCGAATACGTAGGCCAGAACGTAGGTTACGACGATCGCGATGAGGAACGTGGGCATGGCAATGCCCAGCAAGGCCACAATCCGGCTGATGTAGTCCAATTTGGTATCCTGCTTGACCGCAGATATGATCCCCAGGGGCACCGCGATGATGAAGGCCAGACCCATGCCCATCACGGCAAGTTGCACGGTGGTGACGAACCGTCCTCCAAGCTCGTCGATCACCGGTGTCTGGTACCAGAGCGACTCGCCCAGGTCGCCGCGGAGCATGTCCCATAGCCAGTCCGCGTACTGGATGTGGACGGGCCGGTCCAGTCCCAGCTTGGCGCGCAGCCGTTCGACGTCCTCCAGGCTGACCCGTCCGCCCTCATTCGGGTCGTTACCCGTGAGGATGAGCATGGCCGTGTCGCCAGGCACGATCCACATCAGCAGGAAGATGATGATGGTTACGATGAGGATCGTGGGGATGAAGAGGAGCAGCCTCCTCACGATATAGGTGGTCATCATTCCTCCCGGGACCGGGCCTGGCGATCGTCGAAATCGTCTCTAGACATTGAGGCGCACGAGCCTACGGCTGGTAACCCGTCCCGATCGGCGGCTTCTCGGCATCCTCGTCCCACCACATGTGGTCCAGCTTGTGGATCATCTGGATGGTCCTGGGGACGTGGTAGTTGCGAATGCGGTAGTCGAGGGTCCCACCGGCGTGCATCCAACCCGTGGGCAGGTAGTGAGGTACCTCGTCACGCAGGAGTTCGACCATCTGGGAGAAGAGTTCCTTGCGCTTGTCCGGGTCCAACTCCTTGGCCTGAGCGGCCTTGAGAGCCTCGAACTCCGTGGTGGTCCAGTTGCCGGAGTTGCGCATGGTGTCGAGCCCGTACCATTGGTTCAGGATGTCGGACGGGTCCGGAAGGATGATGCCGCTGCCGCAGCCGACGATGACCCCGTAGTCGTTGCTGCGCCACTTGGCGTACAGGGTTGCGACGTCGCTGGACTCGATGGTCATTTCCAGGTTGAGTTCGCGCTTCCAGATGTCTTTGACCAGCTGGGCGGAGGTTGCGGTGCAGCCCGTCAGGATGGACGTGATGGTGCCGCTGAAGCCTTCAGGATAGCCGGCTTCGGCCAGCAGCCGGCGGGCTTCGTCCAAGTCCGCCTGCGCCTTGGCGCCGTCTGCGTCCCGGCGGTAACCCGGCAGTTCGTACAGGGCTTCGACACTTTCGTTGGGGGCGAACCCGACGTGGAAGTGCGTGCCCACGGTTCCGTTGCCGCGCAGGATCTTCTCGACGATTTCCTCCTGGTCGATCACCATCCAGAGAGCGGTCCGCACCCGGGGGTCGTCGTAGGGTTCGACCAGCCAGTTGAAGTTGAGGCCGGCGCGTTGCACGTTTTCCATGAACAGGGCGCGCATCCGGCCGTCGGTGTCATGCTCCAGCTGCTCGACGAATTCGGTGTAGGTGGACAGCACCGGGTAGTAGGTTCCGTCGGCCTGCCCGACCTTCAGGGTGGCGATGGCCCGGGCCACGTCCTGGATCAGGAAGACCTTGAACCCGTCAAAATAGGGACGCGGAGCCTTGAAGTAGTCGTCGTTGCGGACGTACTCATAGGCCTCCTGCTTCTGCCAGCTGCCATCCTTGAAGATGAAGGGGCCGGAGCCGATCATGTTCTCCGGGCAGCAGTTGGCGTCTTCCTGGGTCAGTTGGCCGGCCACGTGCTCCGGGTACATCTTCATGTAGTCGGAGGCGAGGTTGACCATGAAGGTGGCCGCGGGGAACTTGATGGGCATCCGCACCGTCCGCTCGTCGATCACCTCTGCGGTCTTGTGCTCGTAGAAGTTGCGCAGGCTGTTGGTGCGGCCGCGGAACGCGTCGGGAAGGGTGATGCGATCCAGGCTGTAGACGATGTCGCTGGCCTTGACCGGTTGCCCGTCGGTCCAGTTTGCTTCGGCCAGGTAGAAGGTGTACACCGTACCGTCCTCGCTGACGTCCCAGCTCTCCGCCAGGTCCCCGATGATCTCCTCCGGGTTGACCGGGTTGTACTCAACCAGTTGGTTGAACCTGGGGCCGGAGGGTGTGAGGGTGGTGGTCAGGCTGGCGCCGTAGTGCACGTCCCAGAAGCCGGGGTTGTTCCGGGCCACCCACTTCATGGTCCGACCGTGCTTGCCACGAGTGACCCAGTCGGTTTCCGGAGCCTGAACTTCCACCGGCTGTACCGTGGGTGTCGGTTCGGCCGCCGCCGCGGAACTACCGGAAGACGCTGCCGGCTGGGCAGCAGCTGCGGCAGCGGTGGGTTGGCTCGCCTGGGAGGAGCTGCCGGAAGGCGCGGCGGTGGGCGCTGATTGCGACCCTGCAGCCGCGCTGGCGGGAGCCGCCGAGGTGTCCGATTCGGGAGCGGGGGCGGTTGCCGCTCCGCCGCAGGCGATCAGGAATACCAGTGTCAGCGAGATTGTGATCAGGATCAGGGCGCTCGGGGTCGTTTTGCGGCGTCGTTTCATGATGCTAACCTCCGTGTGCGCTGCGACAGGCAGCCAGCTGGGTGGACAACCCGATCATTGCCAGTCATCTCGTTTACAGATATTCGATAATAATTCCCAAAAATGGAAGCGATTTTCGATGTCAGGATATATCGAGCAAGCCTAAACCGTTATAAACTTCATTGTAAAGACGAATATCGTTATACTATTGGCATTGCAATATCGACGAAAACGATAATTTATATTGTGAAATCCTGCACAATATGCTCGCTGCAGCGCGCGAATCCGCTGCGCGCGGTCGCAAAAATGAGGGGCGCCCAGTGGTAGGCGCCCCTCTCGAAGGTCAAGCCGGTTGTGTGCTCACTGGCGATTCTCCGCCAGTGCAACGAGGGTTCCGCCGTCCGCGGCGGTGGGAACGAGGACCATGCCTCCCGCCGCGATTGGGGACGCCGTTATGGGATCGTCCAGTCGCGTTTCCCATGCGGTCGAGCCGTCGGCGATGGAAAGAGCGGTCAAGCGCCCCAGCTCGTCGCCCACCAACGCGATGGGACCGGCGGTGGTGGCAGGAGCGGTGATGTCCGCGCCGACGTCGATCTCCCAGAGGATTGTTCCGTCGCCGGAATCCAACGCGGTTACCGGGCCCACGGCGTCCGCCACCACCAGGGTCGTACCCGACAGCGCCGGCTGGTAGGGCTGGTCGTCCACGCTCCATGAGGACCAGACCAGTCCCTGTTGCACCGGTCCCTGAGTCGTGAAACCCCACAACCACATCAGCGTCTTGAAATAAAGGATCTGCCGCTCCAGCGGATACCGGTGGCCCTGGTAGTCGATGCCCCAAATCCGTCCGTTGAAACTGCTGAAGTGGAGCAGATCTTCGGTGGCGATGGGGCCGCCGCGCACCCACCGAGACCGGCCAGCGTCATAGATCATGCGCCGGCGTCCGGTTTCAGCGTCGATAACGTGCACGTTGGCGTCGTTGGCCGTTGCGATCACCTTGCCATCGATCACTGCCGGCGGCGCGATGGTCCAGTCCCCCAGGCGGTACTCCCACAGGGTTTCGCCGTTGGCGGCGTCCAGGGCCAGCACACGGTTCTTGTCGCTTTCGGCCACGTACAGCCTGCCGTCGGCGATGGTGGGAGAAGGCAGCGATGCGGTTCGCAGCCGCTTCGACCACACGACCTCTCCGGTGTCTGCCTCAAGCGCCGACACGAGGCCGGGTCGGAATACGACGAACACCAGGCCGTCCGCCACCGCCGGAGTCACGCCGGCCGGAAGCCGGGAGTCGTACTGCCAGAGGAGGATTCCGGTTCTGAGATCCAGCGCCGTCAGGTTCCCCGCCTCGTCGGTCAGATATACGCTATCGCCCGAGACCGCCGGTGGGGAGACTATGGGCGCGCCGGCGATGTATTTCCATGCGGCCTGGGGAGCCGTTTCCGGCGGCAGGTCGAGGGCGCCGGCGGAGGCCAGGTTGGTCGCATTGCGGCCGGCCTGTGGCCAGTCGCCAGGGGGTATGGGGGCTGATGCGTCGCCGATCCGAGTTGATGGAGCGGGCGGGTCCGGCGGCAGACCGGTGTATTGCCACAGGACCCATATGACCAGGCCGAGGACGGGAAGCACGATTATGGCGAGACGCACCAATCGGCTGCGCAGGAAGTCCAGCCGGATGCGCCGGGAGCGTTCACGGGCTTCGGATTCGGCCATCGTCTCCAGACCCGAGAACGCGCCGCAGCGGGCGCAGCGGCCCCCAGCAGCTTCGACCTCGCCCTGCTCGGTTGCCCGGTTGAGGTGGCCGCAGAACCGGCAGAATAGAACGTTGTCCTGTGTGTCGTTTGCCATGGTGGCAGCGACACCCTCCGGTGGACCGGGCTGAGCCGGCGGGGACGGCTTGCGGTGTTGGTCGGTCTAAAAAGCCGGGCGTTGCAGCACCGCCGGGTCGATCCGGCGGCGGACGCGCTGGCCGTCGTCGGGAGTGCCCAGCAGTTCCCCGTTGTCGACCATCACCTTGCCGCGCAGGATCACCGTGGTCGGCCAGCCGAGGATCTCCCAGCCCTCCCACGGGCTGTAGTCGCGCAGGTGCAAGTCGTCCATGGTGAGCCGCTTGTGGATTGTGGGGTCAATGATGGCGAAATCGGCGTCGCTGCCGGGGGCGATGACGCCCTTCTGCGGGTACATCCCCAGCAGGCGGGCGGCGTTGGTGGCGGTGATGTTGGCGAACTGAGTCAGGGGCATTCCCCGCCGCACCACGGCTTCGGTGTAGTTGACGCCCATGCGAATCTCAATGCCGATGTTGCCGCCGCGCATGTCCTGCACGTTGAGGCCGGCGGTCTTATCCAGGTACGTGGTGAAACTGCTGTCGGTGGCGGTGAAGGTCAGGTTGTTGCCCAGCAGGCCGCTCCACAGGTCGCTGCCGTCCTCGGGGTATTTGAGAGACGGATAGGTGTGGTACTTCATGCCGTCGGGTTCGCGGTACTGGAAGGCGTTGAAGGACAGGGCCAGCGTCAGCACCTCGCCATATACTGCCTGCCCACGGCTGCGGGCGGCGGCCACGGCGTTGACGCCGTCGCTGCCCGTGACGTGAACGAAGTACATGCCGGCGCCATTCTGCTCGGCAATGCGGATTACGTCGCGGAAGGCCACGTCCTCCACTTCCTTGGAGTGAATGAGGTGGGCGTTGTACCAGTCCCACATGCCGCGCTGCTGCGCCAGCAGGTAGTTGTACATAACGATCTCATCATCCTCGGCATGAACGGCCAGCACGCCGTCGTGTCGGGCCAACTGCGCGGTCAGGTCGGTGAGACGGCCGTTGTCGATGCGCCCGGTGGGGGTGAGGCTGAGCGGTGGGTCCGCCGGCGGGCGGATGTTGGTGGTGAATATCTTCACGCTGGGGAAATCGTTGTTGATCAACTCGCCCACCCGGGCGATGCTGTCGGCGGTATTGCTGGTGCGATAGATGACGTGCGCCGAATAGTCGGCGTAGGTATTCCCCTCCCAGACCGACAGGAAGTCGAGGATGCCGCCAACCAGTTCCCCCTCGTTGGGGGCCGGCGCGAAGTCGACCACGGTGGTGGTGCCGCCCCAGATGGCGCCCAGGGAGTGGTCCAGCGGGCCGGCGTTGGGCACGCCCTCCACCTGCTGGTGCACGCCGGGCTGCACGTTGGCGGCGGCGTGGATGTGCGGTTCAATGCCGCCGGGAGTGACGATACGGCCAGTGGCGTCGATGGTCTGCACCGCCTCGTCAGTGAGCGTGCCCGGCGCGCCGATGGCGACGATGCGCCCATCCTGCACGCCGACATCAACGGAGGCTGCCTCGGTGGGCAATACAACGGTTCCACCGGTGATCAGCAAGTCAAACATGGTCAGCCTCCTGGGTGGTGCGTCGGGATTCTGCTCGGATCAGGGACTGGGTTCTGATTGGCCCAATTGGGCACGCAGTTGGCGGATGGTTTCCTCAGCGGTTTCCCGGGCGGATCGCTCATATTCCAGATCCGCGCGCGCTTCCACCAACGCCGCTTCCGTGGCCTGTCGGTCGTCATCGGCAGCATCTATGTTGCGCAAAAAGCTCAGCGTTGCGGGGTCCCAGAAGAGCAGCAACCCGCTGTCCCAGCATAGCCACAAGTTGAGGATCGCACTGTATCCCCAGGTGGAGCCATCCGGCTCCGTCGTCATTTCAATTGGAACGTAACTACCGCTGACCAGCCGGTCTCCGCCCTTGGGCGCATCATGGAACTCGCCTCCGGTGGGATCAAACCGCCAATATTCCACGATCCCGATACGTGCATAGTCGCGTCGTTTGATCACCATGTCACGTTGTCCGGTGGTTTCCGAGGCGATTTCAAGAGCGAAGTCTGGCGGCTTGCCGGCCACCCAGGTCATGTAGCCGTTACGCGGCCAGATGGCATTGACGTCGACGTCGAAGGCGATGTAGCAATCAGGCTCGTAGCGGTTGTTCAGGTTGTCGCGGTCGTAATAGAGGTGACTATCCCTTGAAATGAGGGTATTGGGACGACCGCGCAGATGCCGGCGCAGGGTGCTCATCATGTCGGTGAAATGGGGTTCCTGGTGCATGGCATCGGGCATGGGCGGCGGGTCGGGCGAGACAAAAGTGTCTGGGTCCACCCACTTGGGGATAAAAGCGCCGGGGGAGAATATGGGTGATTTGGTAGTCATGGCCTGTCTGGTGCCGCCGACCGAAGCGATGCTCGGATAGTACCACATGGCCGGTCTCGGCCGGGCGGTGGGTCAGCCCAGCGCCTGCGCCAGATCGGCGATCAGGTCGTCGGCGTTCTCCAGGCCGACGGATACTCGCAGCAGGTCGTCAGGCGTGGGACTGTCCGGCCCTTCAATGGATGCCCGGTGTTCGATGAGGCTCTGCGTGCCGCCCAGGCTGGTGGCGCGCACAAACAGCCGCACCCTGGCGGCCACATCCATGGCGGCATCCCGCCCGCCGGCAACTTGGAACGACAGCATCCCGCCGAAGTCGGACATCTGCCGCGCAGCGATGTCGTGGCCCGGATGGTCCGGGAGCCCCGGATAGTGCACCGCCGACACCCTCGGGTTGTCCTGCAGAAAGCGGGCCAACCGCCCGGCGTTGGCGGAATGCACCGGCATTCGCGCCGGCAGCGTGCGGATACCGCGCAGCGCGAGCCAGCAGTCGAAAGGAGAGGGAACCGCACCACACAGGTTCTGGATCAGCCGGACCCGCTGGAAGATGTCGGAATCCTCGCGGCTGACCACCGCGCCGCCGGTCACGTCCTCATGCCCGCTGAGGTACTTGGTGGTTGAGTGCACCACCAGGTCAGCGCCGGATTCGAAGGGACGCTGCAGCATGGGACTGGCCCAGGTGTTGTCGCAGGCGCACCGGGCGCCGGCGGATTTCGCGATTTCGGCCATCTGCGCGATGTCGGTGATCTTGAGCAGCGGGTTGGACGGGGTTTCGACCCAGACCAGGCGGGTGTTGGGCCGCACGGCCTGGCGAACGGAATCCAAGTCGGTCATGTCGACGAAGCTGGTATCCAGGCCCCAGGGAGCAAAGATTTCGCGGAGCATCTTCGATGTGCCGTGGTAACAATCATCCGGCGCGATGACGTGGTCGCCCGGGGCCAGGGCCTGGAACACGGCTGCCGTCGCCGCCGAACCGGACCCGAAGGCTGCGGCCTCCGCGTTTCCCGCTTCCCCGCCCTCCAGCAGCGCGAGGCACTGCTCCAGGGCGCGGCGGTTGGGATTGTCCACGCGGGAGTAGACGAAACCGCGCGAATAATCGCCGTCGGGGTCCCGCTCGAAAGTTGTCGAGAGGTAGATGGGCGGCGCGACGGCGCCCGTTTCCCCGTCGATCTGGTGGGCCGCCTGTGCGGCGATGGTTTCAAAGTGCATGGGGCCCCTTATGGCGGAAGTGGGAGTCATCCGATTCGTTATTCGATCCTACGGGCGGATGCTTGTCGGTTTAATCTACACCCTGACGACGTGTGGCACTATGTGATTTCAGACCTAGTTGCCGGGTCCAGGCACAACGACCTCAAGCCGGTTGGAAAGCGCCTGGCCATCTTCGGCGCAGATCGCGCTGACAACGGCGCAGTCAGTGGAGATCGGCAATACAACCGTTACGGAACCGTCACTGCCGGGCTGGACGTGTATCTCCCACCCCGTGTTGCTGCCCTCTTCCAGTCGTCGCGCTCGTGTGACCTCGCCGCCGTCGACCGCAAACGCGTGATCCTGTAGTGTCGTGTAGTTGAGCGGCAACCCCCGGCTGAAATGCAGCTCGAATGTGAACGGGTTGGTCCCGTCGTGAGAGGCCGGCGCACCAGCGGCGGCGGCTGTGAGTTCCGATAGTGCCGCAGTGGCCGGCGCTGCGTTCGGCGACTCGGCTCGGCTGAACTCTGCCGTAGTCGGCGAGATAGCCCGTACAACCGGCGCTTCGGTCGTTTGGGCTGGGGGTGGCGCAGCAGTGGCAAAAGCCGACGCAACCGCCGCAGAGATTGTGGCTCCCACGTCCGGGGTAGTCTGGATCACCATGTCCGGACCATCCTCATCCGGTTGGAGCGAGAGAACGATCCCTAGAGCCCCCAGGAGCAGTGCAATCGCGGCGCCGACGGCTAAGGCGACGATCGTTTTGATGGGTCGCCTTTGTCGCGCCGGAATCGGGTCTGGAGGAGCCGGCTGTTTTTCGGCTTCTGACGCAGTTGATGCAACGGCGGGTTCGGGCTGCGGCTCCGGTTTAGGTTCGGACTCTCGCTGTTTCTCGCTCTCGGTCGTGGCGCGCAGTCGTTCTTCAGCCTGGAGTCTCCGGCGTTCTTCCTCCACGCGCCGCACTCGCTCCTCGCGTTCCCGGCGCTCTTGGAGTTCGCGCTGCCGGCGCTCCACCTGTTCCCGATATCGCCGCTCGGCTTCCTCGCGTTGCCGCTGCCTCTCTCTTTCCGCCTGCTGCCGTTGACGCTCATCCTCAGCCGATCGTTGGCGCGCGCTAGCCCGATCTTGCGCCAGGAGATGCACGTCGTAATCAGCGCGTGTCCGCGGGTCGCGGAGAACGTCGTAGGCTTCGTTTATCTGCTTGAAGCGCTCCTCGGCGTCGGAGGCGTCGCTGACGTCCGGATGGAGTTCTCGCGCCAGCCTCCGGTATGCGTCACGGATAGCGGTATAGGTGGCGCTGCGCTCAATACCCAGAATTTCATAGTGGTTTGCTGGCATGGCAGGCTACGCCTGTGAAGTTCCGCAAACATTAAATGTTGAGTAGGGGCGAATCAACGTTCGCCCCTACTCTCAGCAAGCGTTGTTTGGATTACCCGCTCGCCTTGATGAACTCCGACACGCGCTCGCTGATCATGATCGTCGTCGCGTTGGTGTTGGCGCGGATCACATCTGGCATGACGGAGGCGTCGGCGACGCGCAGGCCCTCGATGCCGTGGACCCGGCCGTGCTGGCTGACCACCGCCATGGGGTCGCTGGCGGGGCCCATCTTGCAGGTGCCGGCGATGTGGTGCTGGGTGTAGGCGTTGCGCAGGATCCAATTGTCCAGGGCGTCGTCGCTGACCAGGTCGGCATCTACCGGGTTCAGTCGCTCGACGATGAACTCCTTGAATGGTGATTCTTGGGCGATCTCCAGGGCCTTGCGGATGGCCTGGCGCATGCGCTGGCGGTCGTAGGAATCGCTGAACAACTGGTAATCCAGGTCCGGCTGCACCGCCGGGTCGGTGGATTGCAGCGAAAGACGGCCGGCTCCCAACGCGTTCTGCAGGCCCACGCTCAGGCCGAAGTGGAAGCCGGAGCCGTCATAGCTGATGCTGGAGGGCCGGTGCTCGCTGGTCATCAGCGTGGGCGTGATCTGGAAGTCGGCCCTGGTTGGCGAGTCGTCGGCGCTCCAGCGCAGGCCCACCTGGATGTTGGGCGCAAAGGTGTCGGGCTCCTCGCCCTCGCCGCGGAACAGGATGTAGGCGGCGGGGTGGTCGCGGAAGTTCATGCCAACGCCGGGCAGTTCGTGGTTCACCGGGAGGCCCATCTCGCGCAGGTGATCGGCGGGGCCGATGCCCGACAGCAGGAGGATCTGGGCGGAGCCGATGGTGCCGCTGCACAGGACGATCTCCCTGCCCTCGACGGTGAAAATCTCGCCGCCGCTCTCCACCTCGACACCCACTGCCTTGTTTCCGTCCAGCACCACGCGCCGGGCGTGGATGTTGCCCCGCACGGTCAGGTTGAGCCGGTGGCGGGCGGTGCTGAGGAAGGTCAGCGAGGTGCTCATTCGGACGCCGTCGATGTTGTTCATCGGCCGCGGCGAGACGGCGGTGTAACAGTCCGGCGCGTTCTGGTCGGGGTGCTCCGGGATGCCCAGGCGAACGCAGGCGTCGTAGAAGGCTGTATTGAAGGGCAGCCAGTCCTGGCGCTTGGGCCGTCGCACTGGCAGCGGACCCTCGGAGCCATGGAAGTCGTCGCCGCTGTAGTCCCAGTCGTTCTCGAACTTGCGGAAGAAGGGCAGGCAGTCGGTGAACTTCCACTCGTCGTTGCCCCATTCGGCCCACAGGTCATAGTCCTCGGGAATGCCGCGGAAGACCACCTGGCCGTTGATGGACGACGACCCGCCCATGGCCTTGCCGCGCGGGATGACCATGGGCTCGTCCTGCATCGGGTTGGCGCGCCCGCGCAAGTCCCAGCTGTGCGGGCCGTAGGCGGAAAGCCAGGTGTTGTTTCCCTGTTTCAGGTCCTCGGGCAGATGCTCGAAGTCAGGGTAGTCCGGGCCGGCCTCCAGCAGGATCACTGACTTGTCGGTCATCTCGGAAAGGCGGGTGGCCATGACACAGCCGGCGGAACCGCCGCCGACCACGATGTAGTCGTACTGCATACTTGGTGTCGCTCCTTGAGGGGATGGGAGTTGCGGATATGAGCAATCGAGCGGATTTTAGCATAGGGAACGGTATTGGCCCGGCGCCGGGCCTTGCGGCAGGGCTTGTGCAAAGTCCGTCTTGCCATTCATGGTGAGCCTGTCGAACCACGACTCCGGCGACGGCGACATCCTTCGACAGGCTCAGGATGAGCGGAAACCAAAGAAGTCCATTACTTTGCACAGGTCCTGGTCTTGAGGCGACATATAGCTGCGGGCTCACCGCCGAACGGTTGGTATAATCGCGCCATCCTCGCCAGGTGCAACCGTTTCATTTTGAAGGGGCAAGGTTATGACGACTACCAAACCACAACTGCTGACCGCCGACGACCTGCTGCGACTGCACAGCGAAGGGGTGAAGGGCGAGTTGATTATGGGGGTGCTGCACAAGAAGGTGTCGAGCGGACTGGAACACGGCCAAATCGCGATAAATTGGGGAATATTGTTGGGATCATTTGTGAAGGCCCGCCGGTTGGGCCGAGTATTCGGCTCAGATACCGGCGTGCAGCTGGAGCGTGGCCCGGACACGGTTCGGGAGCCGGACGTGGCGTTCATATCCGCCGAGCGGATGCCTCTGGATGTGCGTGAGCGACGATATGCTCAGGTGGTTCCCGACCTTGTAGTCGAGATAGTTTCCCCCAACGACAGGCCGCTTCCCGTGTTCGACAAAGCCCAAATGTGGCTGCGCCACGGCGTCCGTTTGGTCTGGCTAACCGACCCGGAGGCGCGGACGATTACAGCGTTGCCTCAGTCCGGGCCGACGCGGACGTTCACGGAGGCCGACACGCTGGACGGCGGTGACGTGCTGCCGGGTTTCACCTGCCCGGTGCGGGATATTTTTGAGGTGTAAGCGACCGGGTCCATAGAGCCGCAGCCCATACCGAACGCTATTCTGAGTTCGATCGGCGCGCCGCTCTCGCGATGCCGCGAATCATTCCCCGGAACACGGCTGCGTGTACCGGCCACACCGCGTACCAATAGAGCAACCCGCCCAGCCCCACCGGGTCGAATTCGGCGATTTGGTGTATCACCGACCCCTTGCCGCCCTCCGCCGGTGTGACCTCGAATTGCAGCCATGCCCGGCCGGGCAGTTTCATCTCCGCGCCGAACCGCACCATGCAGCCCGGCTCGTATTTTTCAACCCGCCACCAGTCCACGGCGTCGCCCACGGCCATGTCGGACGGGTCGCGACGGCCCCGGCGCACGCCAACGCCTCCAACCAGAAGGTCGATGAAACCGCGCATGCGCCACAACCAGTTGCCGAAATACCAGCCGGTATCGCCGCCGATGTGCTTGATAGGATTAAACGCTTCCGGTGGCGCGGCAGGTACGACCACGGATCGCCGGTCCACCAGGCGAGCGCCGAAGCGCGCGCCGCCCCAACTCCGCACTTTTCCCGAGGACGACAGAGCGTCGGACCAGCGGGTTTCGGCTACCTCCTGGTCTTCGTTGCGCATCGCCGCGGCGATGGCATCCCTGACCCCCATGGGACGGATGGGGAATGCCTCGGCGGCGGCCGGATCGGTTACCACGCTGGCATTGCGCAGGCTGTCGATGAGCTTGCGCCCGACCCGCGCGTACAGGGGTGTCACCAGGCCCAGCCACAGGCTCGACAGGCGCGGTGTGAGCACCGGCACCGGCAGCATCACGCGGCGCAGGCCACGCAATCGGGCGTACTCTTGCATCAACGCGCCGTAGGACACCACGTCCGCCCCGCCGATTTCGAATATTCGGTGGTCATCCACCGGCAGGGCGATGGCGAGGCGCAGGTATTCCAGCAGGTCGTTGATTGCGATGGGCTGGGCGGCAACCGATACCCAGCGCGGCGTGATCATCACCGGCAATCGCTCCACCAGGGCCCGCACCATTTCGAAGGAAACGCCGCCCGAGCCGACTATGATGGAGGCGCGAAACTCGATGACCGGGACGCCGGATTCTCGGAGTATGTCGCCCACACGGCGCCGGCTGCTCAGGTGGTCCGAGGGGTCCGGCCCGTCTACACCGAGGCCGCCCAGGTAGATGATGCGGCGGATGCCGGCTTCACGGGCGGCCTCGGCAAAGTTCCGGGCGCACTGTCGCTCTTCCTCGGCGAAGTCTCCCGATGAACCCATAGAGTGCACCAGGTAGAAGGCCACATCCTGGCCGCACATCGCTTTGACGAGGGAAGCGCGGTCCAGCAGGTCTCCCTGAACAACCTCGGTGGTTTCGGATAGCCGGCTCCGCAGGTTTTCGGGGCGGCGCGCCAGGCAACGGACGCGGTAACCGGAGTGTTGCAGCACACCCAGCAGCCTGCCGCCCACGTAACCGGTGGCGCCGGTGAGGAGGATACGGAGGTCATCTCCGATGACAGTGGTGTCCGTCATGACACCCGGACTCGTCCGTCCCAATGTTGCGGCGGCGACGCGCGGCTAGAACCCCACCATCCACTGGGCGAAACGTTCCAGCAGCCCTTCCTCACCGATGGCGACCAGGTTGTTCGCCGCGGTATCGACGTCGATGCGCCCGTAGGCCAGCAACAGGTACGTATTGGCGTTGCAGGCAACCAGCATGTCAATGTCGTCCGGATCGGGATGGAGCCCCGCGCCGACCTGCACTCCCTCGGGCTGCACCAGCACGTCGATCGGATCGGCGTCCGAAAGCGCGAAGAGGTAGCGGATATCGCTGGTCGGAGGATCGTCGCCCGGATTGTAGGCGGACCCGAGCCAGCGAGCTGACATGCCCAGCAGAACCGGGACAGCGTCCGGGTGAAGGGCGGCTTGTGGATCAAACGCGCTGCGGATGTCCCAGTCGTGCACCGCCAGTTCCTGTATGCGCTGGCTGACGTACTCACGCGCGGTCATGGTGCCCCGGCGCGGGTGCCAGCAGTCGCAACTCCAATCGCCGCCGGCGAAGCTGCTCAACAGCAGGTGCAGTTCCCGGTAGTTCCGCTCGAAGGTGGGTACCAGATCGTCGCCCAGCGAGATCGAGTAGGCGATGTCGGCGTCGGCGTTGGCGGCGGACATCGCCATGTTGTCGGTGGGTGCGCTGAAGTCGGGAGGCGGCGCCGAATCGCCCTGGCGTCCACGGGTCATGCTGGTTATCTGCCGTTCGGCGCGGTTGGTCAGATGGCCGGCCACATCGCGCACGGTCCACGCGTCGCACGCCGAGTGTCGACGCAGATCATTTGGTGACAAACCGTTCAGGAACTGGTTCAGCCCTCGGGCCAGCGTCCCGATGACCGCTACCTCCTGCCGTATTACCGTTTCGTCATAGGAAGTCATGGTATCCCGCACCTGTAATTACGCTATCGGGTTCGCCTGATGGATGGTTGATCTACAACCCGCCGAACCAACGGCCGAGGTTTCTTAATGATACGTGGGCAATGGTGTCGGCGGTTTGAGATACCCGCACCCGGCCGGCGCGTTTGGCCGTGTTCCAATCCACCCGATTGTACAGGCACTGCAGGTAGGTGTTGGCGTCGGCGCGGATGGTCAACTCGGGTTGATTCTCCGGGGAGCACTCGGAGACCGTGTACGAATCACCGGTAACCACGACATCGTGCTGCAGTGTCGCGCCTTCCCCTCCACCGCCGATTTCGAACCGGTAGACGGCCGGTGTGGTCAGCGGAGCGGTGGGCCGGAAGCAGAGCTGGTACCACATTTCCGACGCGGGGAGCAGGGCCACGATACCCTCGGGGTCGAGGTCGCCTACGCCGGTGTCTCCGGCGCGCATGTCCCAGTCGTGGATCACCAGTTCCTGGATCCGGAGGTCGACGTAACTCTCAGCGGACATGGTGCCGCGCCGCCGGTGCCAGCAGCCGATGGTCCAGTCGGTCCAACCCTGCAGCATCACGTCAAGGTCTGCGTAGTTCTGCTGGAAAACATCAAGGAGGTCGTCGCCCCAATCGTGCCGGATCTGCACGTTGCTCGTGGCGTTGGCAGCCTGAACCTGGTCCGGCGTTGCCAGGAGGGTCTCGCCTTCCGGCGGACCACCCTCGCCGGCCAGCCCGCGGCGCATGGCTTCCTGCTGGCGGACGGCGCCGCCGGCCAGGTGAGCGGCGACGGTTCCCACGTCCCACTCGGAACATGCGGACTGGGCGTTGAGGTCGTCCGCGGAACTGGCGGACAGGCGGCCGTGAATGTCTCCGGCCAGCCGTTTGATCAGGGCAATTTTCGTTGCTACGTCCATGGGCATCGTGCTTCGCCTCCAAGCGTTTTCAGGGTCGGTGCCAAGGCATCGTAAGTGTATCACGGCGGTGTAATTTCCCACGCCGTTGCGGTGTTTAGTTCCGGGGTCGCGCTGGCGCAAAAATGCGGGCCCGCATCGAATGCGGACCCGCGCGAGCCGTCAGAAATCTGGCGCTGTTCAGTTGGGGAACCACGCCACCGACGAGATCTCGCTGAACTCCCGGTTGAACTTGCTCCACGATGCGCCGGCATCGTCGGACTGGTACAGGTAACCGTACCGGCTGCCCGCCAGCAGGAAATCGGGGTTCTCTGGCTGTGAGTTCACCACCCACATCGCCGTGTTGGGTTCCACCGGCAGGGGCAGACTGTTCCAGGTCGCGCCGGCGTCGGTGGAGCGCATGACCACTCCGGTGGAGCCGGGCGTGGTGTCGCCGAAAGTGGTGAAGATGGTCTGGGGGTCGTCGGCCTTCACCTTGATGCCGCGCGGGTATCCCAGGGGGAAGTTCTGCCGCACGTTCAGGTTCCGCCACGAGCCGCCGTCGTCATCGCTCAGGAACACGTCGTCGTTGACCATGACCACCACGCGGTGGGGCGGGCCGGCCGTCACGGTGACGTTGTGGATGTCCATGTTGGGGATTTCCTGGTGCGGCACCGTCTCCCAGGTGTCGCCGCCGTCGGAGCTGTGGCGCAGGCCGTCCACCTCGATGCCCACCCAAATGCTGTTGCCGTTGGTCGGGTCGATGGCGATTCCGGTGACGCGCGGCACGCCCACGGCGGGGCATTCGGCGGCCACCTCGCAGGGACGGTGTTCCCAGGAAGCACCGCCGTCTTTGGTGCGGTAGATCTGGCACGGGTCCGGTGTGCCGGTGCCGGCGAAGCCGACCTGCGGGTTGGAAGGATCGAAGGCGATGGCCCAGACGGCGGTGCCGTCCATGGGTGTGCTGACTGAGCGCCAGGTATCGCCGTTGTCGTCGCTGCGGATGATGCCCTTGTCGCAACCGGCCAGCACGCTGGACGCGGTCCCGGGCACGGGGGTCAGGCAGCGCACCACGGCGTCCGAGTGTATGCCCTGCGTGATGCCCACGCGTCGCCAGGAGTCGCCGCTGTCGACGCTGCGCATGACTCCCTGTCCGGCGGTGCCTACCAGAATAGTGATTCCGTCTGCCATGGTGATGCCTCCTTGTCGTCGATTACCTTGAGGTGTTGTGGGTAAAGGATTGCGGATGCAGTCTATTTGGCGACATGATAACGCGGTAGAACGGCGTTTGCTATGCCGCTACAGCTCGACTCCGTTCGCCGTTTCGGACTGATGCAGCAGGGATTCCACCAGGTCGGCCAACGCGTTGACCTCGCTGACTATGAAGTGGCGGTCCATCGTCGGGTTCTCGATTTCTTCGTAGACATACTTGACTGCGTACGGGGTCAGGGTGGCCAGGTGCGCGAACGGCTGGGCCTCGCTGACTCCATCGCTCGCCAGAATGGCCAGCAGATCCGCGACGTTGTGGGTCCGCTCATAGCGCTGCCCCAGCAACGTGATCCACGCCTTGAGCGTCAGCTCGGCGCCGCGCTGGGCGTGGAAGCCGAAAATGTTCTCGATGAAAGTCTCATCATCAAAGGCCATGGCGGACACGGCGCGAATCTGCCCCCGGGCCATGCGCATCAACTCGTGCGCGTTATCCAGTTCCGACACTATCTCCTCCCCCGGGAGGGTCTCGTGAACGCCAAAAAGTATCAGTCCCTCTCGCCAGGCGCGGCCGGCAACGTGGTTGATGGACCGTTTCTTGATCCGGTACTCGGCGTCAGTCCAAATAATGACGTCGATGTGGTTGGTCAGTTCGGCAGCGGCGGACCGGGCGGCGGCGCGGGCGCGCTCACGCAGGTCGTGCCGCTGCTGGGCATCAAGCTCGGCCTCGGCGGCAACGATAGCCAGGTCGATGTCGCTGTCGTGGCGATGGTCGCCCCTGGCTCTGGACCCGAACAGGATGACGCAGCGGGCATCTATCGCGCTGCCGGCTGCGCTCGCGCTGCGCCGGACGGCGTCAGCGTCGGCGTCCGGTAGGATGGTGATGGTCGTTTCAGTTCCTGTTGGGAAAGTCATCACGGCCTCTGCCCGGATAATAGCACAGGGCGGTTAACCAGCACCGGGGCGGTACAAACACCGCCCCGGCCTGGTCGCGTTATTGAAACTGGAAGCCCGGTCAGTCGCCGTTGCCGGAAGTTGCCGGAGCCGGAGCGCCGCCGGCAGGGGCGGGCGCTGCCGGGGCCGCAGGCTCCGTGCCGGTGCGGAACTCGGGCGGGAGGGCCTCCTCCCAGTCGGGCACCTGATGATGGTGGGTGTCGGGCAGGAACAGGATGGCGACCACGCCGCCCAGGCTCATGATGAACGACAGCAGGATTGTCCAGCAGTAGGGGTTGTCCAGGATGGTGGGGAATCCCAGTTCCCGCACGCCGATGAGCAACAGGCTGCCCAGACCCGCTCCCGACGCCATGCCGGCGCCGGCTCCCATCATCTGGAACCCGTAGGCGCTGCCGATGGGCGCGCTGCCGTAGTACTGACGGTTGATGATCGGGAACGCGGACATCTCGCCGCCAAATCCGATGCCGAACAGGATGGCGAAAAGGTAGAACATCCAGGCGTCGTTGGCGAACAGCAGGATGAGCACCGGCAGGACCTGCAACGCAAAGCAGATTGCCATCACCCACTTGCTGCCGAACAGGTCGGCGGCGACGGGCACGCCGAACCGGGTGATCGTGCTCACCAGGCTCATGGTGGCCGCGGCGCCGGCGCCGATGGCCGTGGCCGAGAGGAGCGCCGGGTCCTGGATGCCCTGATAGCCGCCGGCGGGTCGCAGGGCTTCCACCACCATAATGGGCAGGAAGACGATAACGATGCTGTGTCCGGCGCACCCCCAGTAGTGGATGCCGACAAGGTTCCAGAAAGCCGGGGTTTTGCGCACCTGCTGCAGGAACACGCGCGCGCGCTCCTTGGCGCCGGCGCCGGTGGTAGGCGCACGCCGGGGAGCTTCGGATGCATCGGCTCCCAGCTGGCGGACCCCCGCGTCTTCAGGGGAGTTGTAGAAAACACGGGTCAGGAGCAGCAGGATGATTCCGCCCAGGATCCCGGGGATCCAGAAAGCCATCCTGATGCCGATGGTGTCGGGCTCCAGCCATGGGAACAGACCGGTCCAATGCTGACCGGGGCCCACGGAGAAGAACACCACCAGTCCCAGCATGACGGGCGGCGCGATCACCGGGCCGAACCCCTGTGACGACTGCAAAATGCCCATGCCCAAGCCGAGATGGCGGCGGAACCAGGACGTAACCGACACCGTCAGCGGGACCTGGAATATGCCCATTGATGCGCTCAGCATCACTCCGAAGAACAGGTAGAGTTGCCAGATCTCCGTCATGAAGCCGGTGAGAATCATCCCGGCGATGTACAGAGACGCTCCCAGGGTCATGGTGAACCGCGCGCCGTAGCGATCACCCAGCCAGCCGGACGGGGGACCGAAAACGCCGGACACCACCCACTGCAAAGAGAATGCCAGCAGAATGACCCCTTCGCTCCAGCCGAACACCTCGGAAATGATGGGGACAATTGCCGGGAACGACATCCGGAACGACGATGACACCAGCCGCATCATCGCGGTGATGGCGACTATCGCCCAAGCGTAGTGGACGCGATAGCCGATCAGCGTGAACTGATCGGGGCGGAGGTTAACTATGGCCATAATCCTCTCCCTTAAGCGCCGCAGTATGCTCTCGCGTCCGATACTGTGTCAAGGAAATTATTCGAGCCGGCGCGGACTGCGCTGCCCGCGCCGTTGAGTTGCCCCGATCAAACCCATGATTCAGGCATCAACGCGGACGTGCCGGCGCGGAACCGAGGTGGCTGCCCGCGTCCACCAGGATGGTCTCCCCGGTAACGTGCTCCGCGCCCTCGATGAGCCAGACCACCGGCTCTGACACGGTTTCGGGCGTGCCGGCCGAGCCCAGCGGCGCGGATGCTGCGTAGCGGTCGATGAAGCCCTGGTAATTTTCCTCGCCCAGGCCCTCGCGCCACCAGCGGGTCTGCATCACGCCGGGACAGACCGCGTTGACCCGGATCTCCGGCGCCAGGGCTCGGGCCAAGGAATAGGTCATCACGTTGAGCGCTGCCTTGGACGCCGCGTAAGCGATGGAACTGCCGGAGCCGCTGAAGCCCGACCCTGACGACACGTTGACGATGGCGCCGTGGCCCTGTTCCTGCATCGCCGGCGTCACGGCTCGCACCATCTGGAACGCTCCGATGACGTTAACGTCGAGGACGCGCCTGAAGTCCTCGGAGGTCAGACCCTCCAGGTCGTAATGCGGAACGATAACCGATGTGGCGGCGTTGTTCACCAGGCCGTCGATCCGGCCCCACTGTTCCAGCGCCGTCGCCGCCATGCGCCGGCAGTCGTCGTCCGAGGACACGTCGGCCTGACACAGAATGGCCCCGCCGCCGAGGCTGCGGCATGCCTCCGCGGCGGCCTGCGCCTCGGCCTCGCTCTTGGTGTAATTGATGACCACGTTGCCGCCCTTGGCCGCCAGACGCTGGGCTACGGCCGCGCCCAGGCCGGTGGCCGATCCCGTCACGATGAATACGCCGTCCTTGATTTCCATCTGTATCACCCCGATGTCATGCCATTGCAGAGTGCGCCGATTATAGCGAACGGGGATGCTCAACTTGACCCGCCCAACGGCGCCGCTACAATCGTTGCACCATCGAGTAGCAGGAGGCGGAACCATGCGGCTGGAAAACAAGGTCGCCATCATCAGCGGCGGAGCAAGGGGAATGGGCGCGCAGGAGGCCCGGCTGTTCGCCGCCGAGGGCGCCCGTGTGGTCATCGGCGACGTGCTGGACGACGCGGGACGGCAGACCGAAGCCGAGATCAACGAGACGGGCGCGGAGTGTCTGTTCGTTCACCTCGACGTCACCAGCGAGGAGGACTGGCGGAGTGCGGTGGCTGCGGCAGTGTCGCGCTTCGGCAAGGTGGACATCCTGGTCAACAACGCCGGCATCTCCACCCGGGGCGGCATAGAGGACATGACCACGGAACAATGGGACCGCACCATGGACATCAACGTGAAGGGCGTGTTCCTGGGCACCCGCGAGGTGATACCCGCCATGCGCGACGCCGGTGGCGGCTCCATCATTAATATCTCCTCGGGAGCCGGCATCGCGCCGGCGCCGGGCACTTCCGGGGCCTACGCGGCCAGCAAGGGCGCAGTGCGGCTTTTCACCAAGTCCACCGCGATCCAGTATGCCGGCGAGGGCATCCGGTGCAACTCGGTTCACCCCGGGCCTGTGCAGACGCCCATGCTGGGCACGACGCTGGATGACGAGGAACGGATTGCTGCCCAGGTCGGACGGGTTCCATTGGGGCGCGTGGGCCAGCCCATTGAGATCGCCTACGGCGTGCTGTATCTGGCCAGCGACGAGTCGTCGTTCGTGACCGGCTCCGAGGTGGTGATCGACGGGGGGCGGACGGCCCAGTAGAGTATCCGCGCGTTAAGACCCAGCTGGAGCTGCGAGTCTTCGGGCGCCAGCAATTGGTTCGGGCCTGCGCCGGCGAATTAGGGAGATCAACGAAATCGAGACGCAAACACCCGGAGGCGCCGAAAAAGGGATAAACAAGGCCTGGTTTTTTGCCGTGCTGTCGCTTGCCGTTTTTGCCGCCCAGAGCGCGGTTTTCATAGTGCCGCCGCTGCTGGTGGAAATCGCGACTGATCTGGAGGTCTCGGTGGCGGTGGCGGGACAGTTGGCTACTGCCACGTTCGCTGCCTGGGCCGTTTCCCTGATCTGTGTCGGGCCCCTGTCCGATTCCTTCGGCCGCCGGCCCGTGGCTCTGGTCGGCCTGACGATCCTCTTCGCGTCCGTACTCGCTTCCGCATTTGCGCCCAACATTGAAACCCTGTTGGCGCTTCGGATGTTGACGGGCCTGGCCGGCGGAACGCTGCCGCCCACCGCGGTGGGGGTAGTGTCCGACGTCATTTCCCCGGCCAGGCGGGCGCAGGCGGTGACCGCAATATTGGCCCTCAATGCAGTGGTGTCGGCCACCACCGTACCATTGGTGGCCGTGCTGGCGGACCTGGGCGACTGGCGCCTTCCGTTCCTGGTAACCGCACTGTTGCTGGCGTCGGGACTGTTGACCAACTGGATCTGGTTCCCGAAGGACAGCCGGAACCGGCTTCGGGGGTTTGCATTCTTCTCCAGATATGTTTCGCTGCTCTCGTTGCGGTTTTTCCGCGTGGCGATAGTGGTAGGCACCACGCAGCGCATCGCTTTCTGGGCGACCCTCAGCTTTTTCCCGGCGCATCTGATACTCACCTACGATGTGCCCCTGGGACTGGTGGCCGTGCCGCTGGTGATAACCGCCGCCGGTCAAATTGTCGGAAGTTATTCTGCCGCATATGTTGCCAAAAATAGATACCGTGCCGCTCTCATTGCCAGCACCTCAATCGTGGGCGGGGTCTGTTCGTTCCTGTTCTTTTCTGTCCATTTGGGACTCTGGACCGCGGTGGCTGTGGTCGCGGTGGCGGCCGCGTTTCTGAGTGTGGCGATACCGGCGATGGTCGCAGCCAGCACCGAATATTCGGGCGAATCCAAGTCCACCGGGGCTAGCCTCATGGGCTTGAGCAACCAGTCCGGCGGCGCGCTGGGGGCAGCCATCGCCGGCGTCCTGCTGGCGAGCCTTGGCTACGCCGGGATTGGTTACCTGTGCCTCGCCGTAACGGTTGCATGCGCGCTGATGACTCCATTCTTCGGCAGGCAATTCGGGGAATCAGCCGGTCGTTTCGCTGGGCCGGGGCCGAGTGTTCCGCAGCCTGAGCGCGGCGGCGATTAGGAATAGCAAAACCGCCCCGGCAATAACGGCCGGGGCGGTTGAAGGGTGCAGTATGCCGCGGATGCTGGAACTAAACGCCAGCAGCCACCGCCGCATGGGCCTTGAGGAACCCGCGCACCTGCTCAATCGTGAGGGCCTTCAGGTCGGGGTCTTCCTTCCAGGGCCACGCCGTCGTCTGGGCGTTGGGCGCCAAAGCCACCATGTCCATGGCGGCCTGAAGCGAGTGAGACGGCGTGTCGTCGGGCATGACCAGCAACGGGGTCTGGCAGTTGCGCGCGAAGTCCTTGTCCACGCTGTAAAAGAAGTCCGGCTGCACTCGGTACAGGTTGTGTAAGTACTGCCGAATGGTATCCATCGAGATGTCCGGCCGGCCGGCGATCAGCGCCGGCCCCCAGGGGTCGATCCCAGAGTCGTACATGGCATCCGGCGTCGCGTCGGCGTGGCCGACCGGCTGGCACAGGACTGCACCGCGCACGCGATTGGGCGCCTTCTTGATCAGCGTCATGGCGAAGGGACCGCCGATGCAGAAGCCGATGAAGAGGAATTCGTCGATCCCCAGGTGGTCCATGAGCCCCAACTGGTCGTCGGCGAACGCGCCCCACGGGTCCTCGACCTGGACCGGACCGGTGGACTGGCCGCCCTGGGCGTTGCGCTGGTCCATGGTGATGCAGCGGAAGTCGTCCTTGAATTCGTCGAACGCGTTGATGACCTGCCTGGGCCAACCGCTCATGATCGAGTTCAGGCCGCCGCCCGGCGTACACAGCAGGGGGAAACCGGAACCCTGTTCCTCATAATGGATGGTGACATCGCCTCTGGTGTAGAACGGCATGTGAGTGTCTCCTTGGTGTCGTGTCTAGGGGCCTCCGGGCGATTGTAACTTGGGCCATGGGGTTGTCAAGATGAGCAGTACCCTCACGCGTACCCACTTCGCCTGAACTGTCATTGCGAGCGAAGCGCGGCAATCTCGTTGGGGCAAGGAGCGCTGCTGCGGGAACGAGATCGCCACGTCGCTGCGTTCCTCGCGATGACAAAATGGGTACGGGTGAGGAACAGTACCGTGGCCGGAGTTGCCATGGCCGGACTTGAGGATGGGATACGGGTCACCGCGGGCCGTCAGTCGGAATGTCTGCTGGTAGTCAAGCAGCGATCCGAAGCGAAGCCTGGTCTTCAGTTTCCTCAAATCCCCACCACCTCCGGCTCGCCCACACCCCGCTGTGCCGCCGCATCCACGAACCAGTCCACGATCTGCGGGTGGCAGGTGAACACCAGCACCTGGTTGGTCTCGGAGAGGTCGATGAATGAGCCGGCGGCCCGGGCGCCCCGGATCGGGTCGAAGTTGACCAGCGCCTCGTCCACGATCACCGGCAGGCGTTCCGAGTGCTGGCCCATTTCGAGGATCAGCCCGAAGCGCAGGGCCAGGAACAGCTGCTCGCGGGTGCCCCGGCTCAGCTGCTGGGCCGTCCTGACGTTGCCGGCCGCGTCCGTGACATTGATCTCAGAGCTGCCCAACTGGGAAAACACGGTCTGGTACGCGCCATCGGTCACATCCACGAAGAAACGCTCGGCGTGGCGGATCACGTCGGGCTGCCGCTCCTTCTCGAACTTGCTCTGCGCCCGCCGGATCAGGTTTTCGGCGATGGTACGGACGGCCCAATCCCGCGCGTGCGCCCGCAGCTCTTCCGACAGGCGATGCCGCTCCAGACGCAGCCGCGACGAGTCCTCCTCGCTGGCGAGCCCGTCCAGCGCGGCAAGGATGGAGCCGCGCTCGGTGTCTCGTTCCGACCGCTGTGAGTCAATCTCGTCCAACTGTGCCTGGCGCTGGCGGACCTCGTCGCGAATGGTCTGCAAATCGGTTTTCGCCAACGCGGCTTTGAGGGTTTCCGGCGCTTGGCCGGGCCCGCTGATCCGCTGCATCTGATCCTGGGCGTCGGAGATCGTCGCCTTGAGACCGGACCGATCCTGATAAACGCGGTCCCGCCTCCGGAAGTCATCTGCGTCCTCGGCCTCAGCGGACTGCAACAGCGCGGCGATCTGGTCGGCGATCTCCTGCTGGCTCTTCTGCCGCGCCGCGAGATCCTGATGCGCCTCCTCCAGTTCCTTCTCCGCCTCGGCCCGGGTTCGGGCGGCCTCGGTCACGTTGCGATGCAAGTCGATGATGTCGTCGGCGATTCCTGCGACCCTGGGGTAGTCGGTCCACTCCGCCTCAAAACCGTGGGCTTCCGCCAGCGGTCGGGACATCGCGATGAACTCATCGATGTCCCTCTGGATGGCGGCGATGCGACGCTCGAAGTCGACTACTTCGCGCTGGTGGGTCCTCGCCAGTTCCACCAGCGTGCGCAACTCCTGGATGCCATCCGGCGTGAAGGCGCCGTGCATTCCGCGCTGTTGCAGCCATGCTTGCCATACCTGGCGCTCAGTGGCCAACGCCGCCTGAGCGTCCTGTAAAGCGTGCTGCGCGTCGTCCCGTCGCTGGGTCTGGCGTTCGGCAATTTCGGTAGCCTGGGCCAGCGTGGTTTCCAGCTGCCCCCACTCCCGGAGGCTCGCATCCGCCGCGTCCAGACCTTCCTCAGCTTCCAGCAGCGTGTCGGAGTTGAGCGCATCCAGACCCAACGCGTCGGCGTCGTCCTGGAGTCGCGAACGTATCCCCGCCAATTGCTCGGCCGCTTCGCCGATCTGCCGGCGGATTCGCGAGGCCGCCGGCGAGGCCGCTGTTTGCCCGTCGGAGCGGGTGCGCATGAACGAGAAAACCGCCACCGTGGCCAGCACGGCTCCGATTGCAGCGAGAATGGCGCCGGCGCCAAAGGTGGTGGCAGCCAGCCAAAGGCCGGCCACGAGCAGCGCGACGCCCACCACGCCCAGCACCCCTGCCAGCAGCCGGGATCGTCCGGCCGGCGTCCCGGCCTCGCCGGGCTCCAGATCATTGCCAACCTGCGCTTGCAGATCGCGGCTCCGGTCCTGGACACGACCCAGTTCATCCAGGGTGGCTCTGGACTGACGTATTCTGCGGCGGCGTTCGCGAATGTCGTTTTCGTTCAATTCGGGAGGGCCCGCCTGGTCCCGTTCGGCCTGCGCCCGTTCCAGGCTCTCCCGGGCGTCCGTCAGCGTCGCTTCTTCCTGCGCCAGCGCGGTTCGGGATCGGTCGACGTCGGCCCGGGCGTTCTGGAGGCGCTCTCCGTGGCTGGCAACTTCCTCGCGTACCACCAGCGAGAGATCAAACCCGGTCAGGCGGTCCGTGTCCCAATCGGGACCCAGGTTTGCCAGCGATGATTCCAGCTCGGAGCGCTTGCTGGCGAGCTCCGCCCGCCGCTCGGGCAGGTCCTTGACCGACTGGTCGAATGCGCTACGAGCATACGTCAAATCGCGAACCTTGCTCGACTGTTCCAAAATAGTCAGGTGCTCGATCTCCGTCTCAAAACTGGCCTTGATGCGCTTTACCCGTTCGTCGGCAGAGGCCAGTTCATCGCGGGCAGTCTCGGCCTGCGCCTCCAACGTTTCCAAACGGATTGCGCCGTTCTCCGGGAACGCTTCAACCGCAGGCAGATTCGACAGCCGTTGTTCTGCGCTGATCAGTTCGTTCCAGGGTTCCCAGGCCCGCTCCAGGTTTTCGAGACGATCCTGTTCCGACGCGGTTTGCAGGCGGCAGGCGCTCACGTCGCTCGATTCCCGTTCGATCTCGGCCAGGCGGTCCGAGTGGCGTCGATACTCCGTTGCGTAGGCGGCGATCTGCTGCAACTCGGAGTTGGTCCGTTCGATCTCGCTCGCGATCTTCGGGATCGATTGGCTGCTGCCACGTGGCACGAAAATCTCGCGCTTCTGGCGATCCAGGGCGCTGAGGGCGCCCGGCAACTTCATCGCTCCGATGCCGGCGCTGTAGATCTGCAGGTTGACGCTGTCGTCGTCCAGGGTGTTTTCGTCGTTCAGCTCATCCAGCGTGAACGCGAAGATGTTCTGGAAAACGCTCTGCGTATGATTCCCCAGCAACCTCGGCAACTCGCCGGCCGGAAGCGTTTCGCCGGCGCCGGTGGAGAGGGACACGGGACCGGCTCCACGTCCCGGCGCCCGGTCAATGGTGATGACTTCCCCAGCGTCGGTGGCGATGGTGACCCTGCCGCCGTGCCGGCCCCCGGCCAGGGGAGGGTACTCGTTGGTTCGGCCGCGACGGTTCGGGAATCCAAACAGGACCCGCCGGACGAACTCGAGGAGCGTGCTCTTGCCCGCTTCGTTGGGGCCGTAGAAGACGGTCACGGGACGCTCCAACGGGCCGAAACTGCGGTCGGCGAACCGTCCGAAACCGTCAATGTGCAGGCTGGTTATTTTCATCAGCGGTCGTCCGCGGCAAGCAGGTTCACGGCCAGCGCCTCCGCCTCATCGAGCAGCACGGCAATCTCCTCTTCGGTCAGAGCGGCAAGATGCTGTCCGAATCGCCGCTGTTGGTAGAGTTCAGCCAGTCCATCCCGTAGCGTCGCGGGATCTTCCCTGATCTGATCGGCGGTGCGCAGGACCTCGGCCAGGAAGTCCTCGCCGGAACGCATGGCGTCGCGGTCTACGGCCGCCGCGGTTTGGTCCTGGATACGTTCGCACCACACGAACGGCAGCCGTTGGGCCCATTGGTCGTTGACACTCGCCAGTAGATCATCCGGCGCGGCCGGCTGGCGAAGGAACCGGTTCAGCTCGCCCCGGCCAGTCAGGGTCACGCGGGCGACCACAGACCTGCCTTCCGAGCTATCGAGCAGGCTTTGCAAGGCGTCGTCTATTGCGTTGAGCAGGTCCTGCTCGGTCTCCAGCGCACTGATGTCGATGCTGGCCTGCTCCCACCGGACCGTGTCGGTCGGTCGGAAATCCAGGCTGATGTTGCGGTTATCGTCGAATTCAACCAGGTAGACGCCCCGGGCGCCGGTCTCGTTGGGGTGCCGGCCCTGAGGATTGCCGGGATACACCACCGTCGGAGCGTGCTGGCGCAGGACCTGGCGGGTGTGAACGTGGCCCAGCGCCCAGTAGTCGATCCCCGACTGCGCCAGGTCGTCCAGCGAGCAGGGCGCGTACAGCGCGTGGTCGGTGTTGCCGCCGACGTTGGCGTGCAGCAGGCCGATGGCCAACGCGCCATCGTCCACCCGCCCGAGACGCGAGACCAGGTTGTCGTACACATCCCGGGTGGGATAGCTGATGCCGTATACCAGGGCACGCTCCGGATCATCGGGGAAAACGGGCGCCGGCGAGAATTCGGAGCCAAACCGGTGGCAGCCATCCGGATAGGACAGCCGCGCCTCCCAGCCATCCAGCGGGTCGTGGTTTCCGTGGCAAACGAACGACCGGATGCCGGCGGCGTCCAGCCTTTGCAGACCGTCGATGAAGGCGCGCTGGGCACGCAGGCTGCGGTCGGCGCTGTCGTAAATGTCTCCGGCGACGAGCAGCGCATCCACGCCTTCGGTGATGCAGAGATCTACGATGTTTTGATAGGAGTCAAACGTAGCCGAGTACAGCGTTGTGGCGACATTTTCGGGAGCGGCTGCCCTGATCCCCGTGAACGGGCTGTCCAGGTGGAGGTCAGCAGCATGAACAAATCGGAGGGTCATATTGGAGCGCACATCCCGTTTTCGCAGGGTTTTGGCATAGGGCCCATGCGGGCCGACATAATGTACGTTCGCCGAACTCAGAGGTCAACCGCAGGACTACCCTCGTAACTGTTCAGAGTTGCGGTGAAAGTGTCATTGCGAGCGAAGCGCGGCAATCCCGTTGGCGCATGAGAGTCCTTCGGGACAGGCGTGGCTGCTACGGCATCGAGATTGCCACGGCGCAAGCGCCTCGCAATGACAACATCCTGAACAGTTACCTACCCTCGCGCATACCCGGGTTGTCGTCGCCGGGAATGCAGCCCGATCTTCGACGCATCCGGCAGTCCCGCTGTCTGAGCGTCGTCTTGTCTCCCCACGAGATCGTCGCCATGCTCACCCACCACGCCGCCGGCGCTGCCCGAGGCCGGGTCCTGGGCAACGGAGCGATCCACCCGCTTCACGTCGGTCACGCCGCAGAGGCCTATGGTCACGCTGAGCTCGGTGCGCAGGATCTCCAGGCAGTGGCGGACCCCCTCTTCGCCGTTGACCGACAGCCCCCAGAAGATGGGCAGGCCCACGAAGACCGCCCGGGCGCCCAGGGCCAGCGCCTTCAGCACGTCCGCGCCCTTGCGGAGGCCGCCGTCGAAGTAGACCTCCAGCCGGTCGCCCACGGCGTCTGCGATCTTGGGCAGCATCTCGATGGTGCCCTCCGTGCCCTGCAAGGCGTGGCCGCCGTGGTTCGAGACCACCAGCGCCTCGCAGCCGTACTCGGCGCAAAGCCGGGCGTCCTCGGCCGTTTGCACGCCCTTGATGACCAGCGGCATCGAAGGTGATGGAGCGCAGCCACTCCAAGTCGGACCAGTTCAGGCCCGACTCGAAGCTCTCGGCGAAGTTCTCCCGCGCGGGCAGGTTGGGCAGCTGGATTCCCTGGCAGTTCTTCAGGGTGGGTTCCTGGTCCAGGATGTAGGCGTAGCGGTATTCCCGCTCCCGGGAGTTGGCGCCCAGGTTGTCCACCGTGAGCATCATGGCCTTGTAGCCCGCGTTTTCCGCCCGGCGCACCAGGATCTCGGTCAGCTCCCGGTTCTCGAAGAAGTAGAGTTGAAACCAAAGGGAATTGGTGGCAGCCTCGGCAACTTCCTCAATGCTGTAGCTGGAGGCGGTGCTGAGCCCCAGAATGGTTCCCGCGCCGCCGGCGGCCCGGGTGGAAGCCAACTCGCCCATGGGGTGGGCCCGCTGGTGGGGGCCAGCATCACCGGCATGCTGATCTCTTCGCCCAGGACCGTGGTGGTCATGTCCCGCTCGGTGACGTCCACCAGGATCCGGGGACGCGGCTTGACTTCGCTCATGGCCTGGACGTTGTTGGTGTTGATTATCCAGTCGGGCGCGCCCAGGTCGCCGAACAGCCGGTCGAACAGGGCCTGGGGCATGGTCTGCCTGGCCAGGGCTTCGTAGTCTCCAATGGTCAGCAGGGTCGGCTGGGTAGTCATGTTTCCTCCTTTTCGACCGGCAGAGCGAATTCAATCGCTTTCCTCGTGCAGCTCGGTCGCGCGGCGACAACCCGCCAACAACTTCCAACTGATAATGCACAGACAGCCATAGAGTACACCTTCTGCGAGACGCTGTAGCAATCCTCGCCAATGAGCGACATCGGGTACCAACGCCACCATGTAGAGCGTGATGAAGCTCGCAGCCAAGACCAACCAGCCCACCCGTTGTACCAAGATAAGTCTACTGTTACAGGACAAGAACACTAGTCCAAGCGTAGTGATTGGAAGAGTGACCACGGACAAAATATTGTGTACGTTCTGGGAAAGACTCCCGGTGCTTGGACAACCCAAATCGCAAGGCGCGAAAGCTGAACCGATGTAGGTTATGGGTTCGGCGATAAGTAGCCAGCAGCCAATTTTGCTAATCCCTTGCAGTCCTGCGCGTGGCGCAACCACCAGCAACAGGACAGCGCCAAGGAAACCCAGGGGGAGAAACCCGAGGAAGCCTATTTGCCAACTCCACGCCGAGCCCGTGGCGTTGAGCTCGCTGATGTACTGGCTCAGATGACTGTATTCAGCCTTCAGCGCCGCGCCGCCAAACAGGACCAGGGGATAGAAAACGGCGAGGGCGACGACGATCCAGCGCTTGCTTGTCGGCGAGTCGCTCCCGGTTAAGTCTGTGCTGCTCATCGCATCAACGTGGGCGTTTTGCCGCCGCTGATTACAACAAGTGGGCGGCGTTTCAAGACCGGCCCGCGTAACCACGAAGCGGACTACAGGGCGTGCAGCGCCGGGATGACCTCGCGGCCCACCAGGTCGATGTGCTCCAGCACCTCCGCCTGGGACATATCCGGGTAGAACAACCTCAGAGCAACGTCGGTAAACCCCATCTCATGGTAGGCGGCGATCTGCTCGACGCAGTCCTCGGGGCTGCCCACCAGGAAGGTGTCGTCCATCAGCGTTTCCAGGTCGCCGGTCACCTTGCTGGTTAGCTCATCGTCGGCGCCGTGGAGACCGTGTTGGGCGTAGACCTCGTATTTCCTCGCGAGCTTGGCGCTGGCCCGTTCCAGTGCCTCCTCGTGGGTGGGGGCGCAGTAGAACTCGCGCACGATGACCATATCCTCGGGGATGTCGTGGCCGTTTTCCTCGAGGGTCTCATGGTACAGAGATATCTGGCGCCGGATGGCAGCGTTGGACTGGGCGGGCCCGACGTAGAGGATGTCGCCGCTCCGGGCGACCCGCCGCACTGCCGGATCGCTCATCGCGGCCTGCCAGATCTTGGGGTGTGGCTGCTGGTAGGGTCGGGCGGTGGGACGCGCTCCGGTGACGTGGAAGTGGCGGCCGTGGTGGGTGACCTCATCTTCGGTCCACAGGCGGCGCATCAGCCCGAGAGCTTCGGTGCAACGGGCGCCGCGATGGGACAGGCTGGTTCCGAACGCCTCAAACTCCTCCGGCCGGTAGCCCAGGCCAATGCCAAGGATAAAGCGCCCTTCCGCGATGTGGTCCAGGGTCGCCGCCTGCTCGGCGACGTCCACCGGGTTCAGCAGCGGCAGCAACAGGACCGATGTGGCCAGTTGCATGTTTCCCGGCTCAGCAGCCAGCCGCGCCAGCACCGGCCAGGGCTGGAAGTGCTGGAAGGGATCGATCAGGTAATGGTGGCCCCAGCAATAGATGTCGAACCCGGCGTCGCGCGAGGCCCGGAACTGCTCCAGGTGGTTTTGCCACTGTTGCTGATGGTCGATGCTGTCCCGCTGCACCACGTGCCCGACCTGATAACCAACGCGCATATCCTCACCCCGACCTGCGTTGACGCGGGTCGCCTGTCCCTACGGAACAGGGCTTGTGCAAAGTAATGGGCTTCCTTGGTTTCCGCACATCCTGAGCCTGTCGAAGGATGCTGTCGTTGCCGGCGTTGTGGTTCGACAAGCTCACCATGATGGGAGGAGGGGCTTTTCACAAGTCCTGCCTGCGGAAAGGGCCGCTTGAACTTTCCCTGAGACCAGGCTCAAGCGGGCTGGCTACTAGCCGCCGACGTGGCGGTACTTGATCAGCCGCTCGCCCTCGAGGTTCTGGTTCACGTAGATGTCGCCGTGGGAGTCGACCCAGACGGCGTGGGCGCCGTTGCCCCACCCTGCGTCACGAGGGCTGCCCCAGCGGGCCAGGACGTTGCCCTCGATGTCCAGGATGGACATGAAACCGTCCAGCTCGGGCACATACACCGCCAGATCGTCGTCGATGTAGATGTCGCAGGGCCGCGCCAGGTCCGTCCACTGCTCCAGGAAGTTGCCCTGGGAGTCGAATATCTGCATGCGGTTGTTCTCGCGGTCGGCCACGAACACCCGCCCGTCGGTGTGCACCCAGACCCCGTGAGGGACGTGGAATTCGCCGGGACCGGTTTTACCCGGCGCGCCCCAGGAGTCCACCAGCTCGCCGTCGGGGGTGAACCGGTGCACCCGGGCGTTGCCGTAGCCATCGGAAATATACAGGAGACCGTCCGGGGAAATGGCGACGTCGCTGGGGCTGTTGAATGGCCCGGCTGCCCTGACCACCGGGTCGCTGTAGTTCCCCGACCAGCCGGTGTCCGAGGGCTTGTCCCACTCGCCCATGGTCATCAGCAGGTTGCCGCTGGGGTCGTACTTAAGGACCACGTGGCTGTTCTTGACCGGCATGTAGAGGTTCTCGTCGTCGTCGATGAACATGCCGTGGGCGTCGGGGAGGGTGCCTTCGCCCCAGGAGGCGAGAAAGTTGCCGTCACGGTCAAGAACGATCAGCGGGTGTTCGCCGCGGTTGAAGAGATACACCCGGTCCTCGGAGTCGGTGACGATGGCGGTTTGACCCAACGCCCATCCGTCGGGCAGCTTCTCCCAGTTCTCGACCTGCTCGTACGTGTACTTGCCACTGCCGACGGTGACCATGTCCTCGCCTCCTCGATTGCGCTTCGTGCGTACTTACATCCGTAAATTGTCCGAATCAAGGTTTACGGGATTTTATGATTGGGCAGGATTGGGCGATCTCCATCACGGAACGGCTCCAATCCTGGTGATCCCTAAATCTTGAAAATCCTGGTTCTGACGTTTCTCCGCCGGAAACTGGGGGACGCACGGGCATTCACGCCCGGTGACCCCGGGAGCAGGTTGTTGGTCGCTCTAGTAGGTTGTCAGCGTGTCGATTACCGCCTGTTCCAGCTGCCCGGCGCGTACCGAGACCTGGTCGGGCGTCAGTCCACCCAGGGGATGAGGAATGCCGAGTGGGTGGAACTCAGGGCGGCCAAAGGTGCGGGCATGGAGGAAGGCCGAGTTCAGGAACGGGTCAGTGCAGAGCACCACCGTGGGGATGCCGAGGTTCTCCAGCGCCATTGCGTCGTGCACACTGCACGCGGTGCAGGAGCCTCAATCGGCAATCGCGGTAACCACGAAGTCGCAGCGCTCGGAGAGATCGCTGATAATCTCATCGGCGGCCGGCCGGGAATAGACGTACTTGTCCACGGCGACGATGTCGCCCAGTTCCAGGTCTTTTGCCATCCGCTCACCGATGTTGCGCAACAGGAGGTCGGCGTTGGCCTTGCGGTTGCCCAGAAAGCCACCGACCTTGTCGTGCAGCGTGTCCAGCCGAGGCGCGGCCCGCCAGCGGGACGCGGCGTCCGGGTCGATGGGCAGGGCCAAGCCCAATTCCCGCATCCGGTCTTGGTAATTCGTTACAGTCATCGTTCCCTCTACTATTCGCCAAGTTGTGTTGATATTTTGAAAGTACACCGTCGTTCTTGCGAAAGCAGGAACCCAGAAAAGCCTTGCGACCGAAACGTTGGCTTTATTTGTACTCTCTGGATTCCCGCGAAAGCGGGAATGACTGGAATGTCAACACAATCTAATCAACGTTGGATCTTTCGCGTGACCCGGCGAGAGCCCCAGCCGGGCAGGTAGGCCGAGTGGGGGCCGCCGGCGCCGCCGGCGACGAAAATGTTGATGCGGTCCGGGGCGCGGACCACCGGCACCATCTGGTCGTCGTCATCGGCGTCGATGTACCTGGGCCAGAAGTGGCCGCGGCGAGAGTCGCCTTGGGGAGGGCCGCCCTGACGGAGTTTTCGCACCGGCTTGCGGGCGTTCTCGTAAAGGAACTGGCGGATGTCCCGTTTGTTCCAGCCGTCGCGGTGGAGGAACTTGGCGTGCTCGGGGCCGATGACCACGAAGGTGTCACCCATGACGTACATCTGGACGTTCCCCAGGGTGCACATGGTGTCGGCGAGCACGGACAGGAAGTTCCGCGAGTGGGAGGCGTGGTACATGATGTTGTGGGGCGCCTCCGCCGGGAACACCGACACCGTGCTGTCGGTCGGGGCAAAGCCCAACTCGACGTGCATCGGCTCCCAGGGGTTGGCGTCCTCGTCTTCGGCAACGCAGTAAGTGTAGGCGCCGGGGTGGCCGAAGGTGGCCTTGTTGGTCTCGCCAGGGATGGCTCCACCCAGGTTGAGCAGGGCGAGCTTGACCGCGCGGCCAATGGTGGCGTTGGCCCGCCAGCCGGAGCCGAAGCAGTTGTAACCGCCGTTGATGTCCAGTTCCTTGACGATGGGGCCGTTGACGATCAACAGCGGCGTGTGGATGCCGGTGGAGCACATCACGCCCCGCAGGTTGAACCGCTCATCCATCATCGCCTCCAGGGCGGTGATGATCACGGGCATGTGCTCCGGCCGGCAGCCGGCCATGACCGCGTTGACCGCGATGCGCTCGACGGTGGCGCGTCCGCCCAGGGGCGGCAGTTCCGCGACGAGTTCGTCGCCTCCGCGGCCGGCGCTCTCCACGAACTTGCGGACCAGGTCTTCGGATGGTGGCACGACCGGCAGGCCATCGGTCCACCCGGTCTCGAACATCAACTCGATGGCATCAGAAACGTCGGTGGAGAGCATTATCGGTCCGTCTGGTACGTTGGATTGTCCGTAGTTCAGCGGGGGCGAGTGTAGTCCGCGTGCATAGGGCTGTCAACGCGACAATCGCCCACGACAACCCCTATGTTCCGGCCCACAACCTCATAACCCCTGTGCTCCTGACCGATGCCAGGGTGCCGCGACCATCTGCTCATGCGTACCCAGTTTCCGCAAACTGGTCATTGCGAGGAGCGACGCGGCAATACCGTTGATGCGGCGACGATCCTGGCCCCAACAAGATTGCCACGCTGCGCTCGCAATGACGGTTCTGTTCCCAACGAGATTGCCATGCTGCGCTCGCAATGACGGTTCTGATCAAACTGGGTACGCGTGAGGACCATCTGACCTTGCACGTCGATGATGGCACGCTTGCGGTCCGCGTTCGATACATTGCTCAAGGCCGCTTTATCGGTATGCACGCCATATAGCGGTGTAGTGGTTGGCTCGCCTGGACGGACGGAGCGCCGTTACGAAAGCCGGCCCAAGCCCGGCATGATGATCTCCCGGAAGGCGTCCACCTCGGCTTGCGGCATGTCGTAGCCACCCTCCTGGGTGTGGGTGGGAAAGATGAAGACGTGGTCGATGCCCGATTCGTCCCGGGCCCGCTGAAGTCGGGCCCGGCATTCCTCGGGTGTGCCGAAGAGACCGAAGGCGTCGCATATTTCGTCCGCCTGGGTGTTGCTGATGCTTTCAGGGACAAAGTCGTCGGCCAGGTCGATGCCGGCCTCTCGCAGCCAGACCAGGTTGGAGTCGCTGGGATACTTCAGGTACGGCTGATCTGGGCGGAACCGTTGTTGGGGGAAGCGACGGGCGGCCGGCCCATCATCCGACACCGTGGTCGGGGTGATGAAGATCGTCTGGAAACCCTCGAGGCTGCGTCCCGACCTTGCCGCTCCGAACTCCAGTCGGCGGCGGGCGGCATTGACCGCTTTGGGATGGAGGCCGACCAGCAGCAGCGCGCCGTCGGCGACCTCGCCGGCCAGTTCAACCATCCGCGGGCCGGCGGCGGTCATGAGCACCGGCGTGGGCGGGTCGCTGACATTGCGCAGCCGGGTCTCGACCCCATTGAACTCCACGGTCTCGCCTCTCAGCAGGCGGCGGATGGTGAGGATGGACCGACGCATGGCCGCGACGGTGGCCCGGGGCCGCCCGATATTGCCGACGGCGAGGTAGCCGGGAGCCACGGTCAGGCGCACGCGCTCGGGCGCAATCTCCTCCAGTGAGTGGGCCAGCGAGGCCAGCACCATCGGGTGACGGGTGACCGGGTTGGAGGTCGCCGGGTACAACGTGAGCCGGGAGGTTCGCTCGGCGGCCAGGGCCAGCGTGAGAAACACGTCCCGCCCGCTGTGCTGATGGTCATGGACGCCAACACCCGAGAAGCCGGCCTCTTCGCATTTGGCGATGAAATCGGCAGTCTCGGGGAGCGGCAGGCCGACGGGCACCCTGATATCCACCCTCATCACACTCACCTACCGCTGGGTCCAGAGATGGGCGAAGTCGACGGCTACCACCTGGTCATAGGCTACGTCCGCGGAGAGCGAGCCGAGACTGCGGCAGAAATCATTGAGGCTGGCTACCGAGTCCGGGGCTATTTCGGCGGTGTAATAGGGAGAGTCCCGCCGCACCAGGTCCTCGATCAACTGGGCCTCGTCGGGCGGGAACAGCCGCCGGCCAACATCCACTGCCAGCGATGGATCGGCCCGCAGCGCCCTTTGCGCCGCCACGATGGCGAGCACGGCCCCCTGGGCTGCGGCGGGAGTTTGTTCAATCAACCTTTCGGTGGCGACCAGCGCGGCGAAGGTGAAGTCGCGGGCGGGCGGCGGGCCGAGACCCTGCCTGGGATCCAGGGCCACTGCGCCCACGCCGCTGCGTATTGCCACCTCCGCTCCCATGGCGTTGGCCCAGAACCCGTCGATGATCCCTTCCCGCAGGGCCTGGGCGGCATGGACGCCGAAGGACACGCCGGCCTCGCCGCTACCGGGCACCGGACCCAGCGCGACACCGTCTCCCTCTGGATCAACACCCGCTTCGACCAGCAGCCGGCGCAAGGCAGCGTCGGGGCCAGGGGCCGCACCGATACGCAGGCCCTTGATCGCGGCAACGTCGCCGGGTTGAACTCCCAGGTCGGCGCGCAACACCAGCACCCAGAAGGTATGCTGGGACAGCGCGGCCAGCAACCTGGCGCCGCGCCAGTCGGTGAAAGCGGATGGGGTCGCATGGGCAGGACCTGCCACGAAGTCCACATCGCCGTCTCGCAATGCCTGCATGGCCCGTCCCACCGGGAACACCATCTCCAACTCCACATCCATCCCCTGGGACTTGAAGAACCCCAATTCCACGGCGGCGACCGCCGGGAAATAGGAGTTGGACACCAGGTCGGGTACCGCGATGCGCATTCGAACTGCCTCCTGCCGTCGGCCCGGATTTGAGGCTCGACGTCGCGCCGAGTTTACCACCGGTCACACACCCGGTATCCTCTCGTTGGAGCAGGTGTGATTATGAGGAGTAGGCAGAGACGCCGCTCCGGGGTTTACGCCAGGGTCATCGGTAATCTTAGCAACGACGGCCCAGCTACCCGGCCTAATTTGTGCCCGCGGCTCCGGACTGTCGCTCTTCAATCCGTGGGAGCGGCGAGGTCAGAACAAATCAAGACGCAGTGCTTCTCCGCAAAGGCACTTCTGCAAAATTATCTGTTTCGCTCACCAAGTGCTGGTTTCAGCTTCATTCTGTAACGACAAACGGATCATAAATCCTGTTCAGCCCTTACGTGGGTTCTGATTGCTAGCCAGAGGATTTCCACGGCATGAAACATCGTTACCGAACTCCATGCCACCATTCCTAAAGCGACCCCTAGGATGATTGGACTGCAAAAGCGCGCCGCAGCCGCAACCGCTGCGCCAAGGGCAAACAATGTGGTAGCCGCGAGCAAAACGATGGCGAACTTATAGTCCGAAAATAGAGACCCGTAGGCGCTGTTTTTCCGTAGGGGCCCAAACTCAGGGGATTGAAACAACCCAATCAATATTGCTATTGATGTTATGGCGAACCCTAGCAACGTTCCGGACAGCCCGGCGATCGTAGCAAAAAGCGTCACGCTTCTCGACGCTGATTCCCCTGGCAGATGGTCGAACTCCCATGCCCAAATCAACGCAGCAGCTATTACGCCTAGTGAGATAGCATCGACTATGCGATGGTTGCGTTGGTATGAGCCCCAAACTTTAGTTGCCATCTTCTTCCGGTCCCTCACCCCACACAGTTGATGCTGCGTGGAGTTGGTCTTCAAGAAAATGGTATGCGTCCACAATTTGGGTCTGAGCCGAACCATGATCTATCGATCTCGCGTTGGCACCTATCAACTCCATTTCTCGTTCCACGCCCAATCGGGTTTTTAACAGATTAATGGGTTGCGTAGTACCATCATCAAGTTGCACTACTGCATACGCAGTACTCAACAATCCAGCGCCTTGTTCAAATGCCCAGTCAACCAGCGCGACAACTTGATCCTTATTCAATCCGTTGCGGTTTTGCAGGTCCAGACCAATCCGTTGTACACCATATCCAGTGGACAATGCCTTGAGAGCTTCACGACCGTCATTCAAATGCTGAATAGCATCAACGACATCCAACAACTCAGGCGCCATCTTGAGAGAGAGCCCTTTGATGGACCTAGCGTTGCGGAGTAGTTCGAGCCGATCCTCATTTATCAGAGGGACTATCCGTATTTTATTGTTTGGAGGCAGACATTGGGGAACTTTGTCTGCGAGGTATCCAGCAAGAGCAGGAAGCCTCGGCCCGTAGTGGTTATACTCACTACCCACGATGTGGCGGTCGAAGAAGACCGTATGGGTTAACTCAGCAAGTTGCCGCCCAGCGGCAATGTTAAGCGGCTCCAATGTTGCTGCCTGTGCTAGCATTGGAAGGCCATGATCTCTGCAACGAACGTAGACTATGGCAGGATTCCCCCCATTCTCGAGGACTTGCACGAACTCGTACGAGTCCCCAGCGTCACTTTCAATCAGTCGAATCCGTTGTGCGTCGGGAAGGGCGGTTAATTCGGCCACCAAACCAGGGACATCCAAGCGCCACGCTACGTCGGCCGCGCGGGTAGCCCGGATTTCGTAGAATAATACGGTCCTCGTTGCCAATTGTTCCTCCTGCCACTTGCAACGGGCGACTCCCGTAGCCACAGCGTGTGGAAATGAGCGTAGTATACGGATTTCGACTTCAACAGGCTATTGTTGGAACGATGGTTCAAACGAGGTTGCCTGAGGCATTGAACCCGGAACTACTGAGTTACTTCCACCTCACGTATGGTAGCAGGCAATGCTTAGCCGTCGGGCCTTGGAGGCATTGACCCGTTCACGGCACCGGAAACCCTCAATTACAGATTCATGGAGGTCTAACCATGTACAACAAATCCATGATCAGCCTGGAACAGGCCCAGAACGCCATCACGGCCATGATCGCCGATTTCAACCGGGATACGGACCGGCGCAAGGTCGATATGGCGGTAGTGGATGATGCCGGAAACCTGCTGGCCTACGCCCGGATGGACCGGTGCCTCAGGCCGACCTTCGCCATCCGCAAGGCCTACACATCGGCGGTCCGCTCGATGGATACCGCCGCCTTCGCCGAGCAACTCAGCAGCACGGGCAGGTCGCTGGAGTCCTTTGGCGACGCCCAGTTGATAGCACTGCCCGGGGGAGTAGCCGTGTTCCACGACGGCGTGGTGGTCGGCGCCATCGGCGTGGGTGGCCTGCCCAGCGGGTTCGACGACGAAGCCATCGCCAAAGCTGGGGTAGCGGCGCTGGGGATCTGACGGCGACGGGTCCGCCCAAATTCCGGGAGTGGAGCAGAAGCGGCGACGCCCGACGGACGTCGCCGCTGTCAACGGCGTTCGCCGGAACGCATCTCGGACAGACCAGGGGTGGAGTCCCCAGGTCAATCGATTTCAATAAACCAGGAGTGATGGCATGTCTGGAGCCGAAAACATCATCGTCCCCAAGGACCTGTACAAGGAGCAGTATTCGCCCGAGTTCGTCGGACGGTGGGACGAATTGATTGACTGGCGGCGCCGGGCGGAGGCGGAAAACAACTTCTTCCAGAATATCCTGAGGGATCATGGAGCCGAGACCGTGCTGGACATCGCCTGCGGCACGGGATTTCATGCCGTTACTCTGAAAGCCGACGGTTTCGACGTAACCGCCGCCGATGGCGCGCCCAACATGGTGGTGCAGGCCAGGGAGAACGCCGAACGCTTCGGGATCGACGACCTTCGCGTCGTGGAGGCCGAGTGGACCAGGCTGAGCGAATCCTTTGGCGGCGAGCGGTTTGACGCCGTGATTTGCCTGGGCAACGCGTTCACCCACCTGTTTGACGAATCGGATCGCATCCAGTCCCTTGGCGAGGTGTACCGCCTGCTCAACAACGATGGGATCGCCATCATTGACCAGCGCAACTATGATGCCATCCTGGATAACGGTTTCAGCAGCAAGCACCAATCGTACTATCTGGGTGAAACCGTCGACGTCAAACCTGAAGAACTGACCGAAGATGTCGTCAAGATGCGGTATGAATACAGCGACGGGGAGGTTCATTTTCTGACCATATTCCCCATCCGGCAGGACTACCTGACCGACCTTTTGCTCAGTACCGGTTTCCGGAGTGTGGAGCGTTACGGCGATTTCGAAGCGGGCTACGACCGCTACGACCCGGATTTCGTGATCCAGCTCGCCAGGAAATAGGCGTGAGCCAGGACTGGTTTGTGGCACGGCGTTCCGCGGCTTGCCCTTGCGCCGCCCGGGATCCTCGTGGGGCCGGTCGCAATCCAAACCGAACCAACGGAGACACTCGCCATGAACGAAAGAGACGTTGGCGCCATCGTAGCCAGCACCCAGGCCTATTACGACGGCCCTGCCGACGAGATATACCGCACCATCTGGGGTGACAATCTGCATCTGGGCGTGCCCTGCAGCCCCGACTGTCCGCATCCCGATGCGATGGAGCATACCAACGAAATCATGGCCAACGCGGTTTCGCTGACGCCGGAGATGCGTGTGCTGGACCTGGGGTGCGGCTACGGGTCCACCGCCCGATACCTGGCGGCGAACTTCGGCTGCGCGGTAACCGGCGCCAACATCAGCGAGAAGGAGTTGGAATTGGCCCGCTCACGGGCTGCCGAGGCCGGTCTGGACGACCGGCTGTCCTTCGAATACGGGGACTTTCACCACCTCGCCTACGGCGACGAATCCTACGACGTCGTCTGGAGCCAGGAAGCCTTTCTGCACGCAGTGGACAAGAACGCCGTGCTGTCGGAATGCCGGCGCGTGGTCAGGCCCGGCGGCAGCCTTGTCTTCACGGATATCCTGGTGCGCCGAAGCACTCCGGAAGCGGACCGTGAGCGGATTTATGATCGAGTACAGTCGCCCGATATGTGGGATCTGGACGACTACCTGCAGGCGTTGTCACGACTGGAACTGCCCGTGGCCCGGGAAGAGGACTGGTCCCAACACGTCGCCCGCTCCTATGCCTGGGTGCGCGACCGTCTCCGGGAAAACCGGGAAACCCTGGCTCCCCGCATCGGTTATGAAACCATCGACCGCACCGTGGACGCGCTGTCCTTCTGGGTCGACTCTGCAAACGCCGGCAACATTGGTTGGGCGCTTTTCGTGGTCACGAAACCGGTCTGAAGGCGGCGGGTGACGTGGTGGTTGATGAACGCCTTTTGGAGCCACATAACCCAAAGACCTTTTCGTAAGGGTCAAACACTCCCCGATTTGACCGTCGATGATGATCTGCGGCGCGCCACGCGACCGTTATGGGTCCCGGTCCGGACGAAGTCGCCGGCCCACAACGGGTTTCGCCGCCCCGGCCTGGACCGGGATCACATCGCTCAGCCGCGGCCGGCCTCTTTGGGGACACCCGGCCGGCGGCTGTGCGGGACCGGCGATCCTATTGTTTCAGTTGCGCTCGTTTCGCTTCCTTGTTCCACGACCTGACGGTGAAACGGTGTCCCAGGTTGCGTTGAATCTCGCGCCACTTGCGACCGTCATCCGGAGTGATGAAAGTTATCACCTCGCCATCTTGGCCCATACGGCCGGTGCGCCCCACCCTGTGCGTGAACAACTCCTCGGAATCCGGGAGGTCAAAGTTGATCACCTGAGCGATCCCAGCCACGTCCAGGCCGCGGGCCGCAACGTTAGTGGCCACCAATATCGGCACGTCGCCGGAACGAAAGCCCCGCATCACGCGTTCGCGCGCGGGTTGGCTGAGGTTTCCCTGCAATGCTCCTGCGGGATAGCCGAACATCTCGAGTTTCTGTGCCAGCTGTTTCACCCCGCGCTTGGTCTTTCCGAACACGAGGATCGGCGCGTCACCGCGCTGATCCAGCAGGGTTCGCAGCGCCGACATCTTGTCGACCTTCTGGATGCTGTACACGCGGTGTTCCACGGTGGGCAGGGCCCGCAGGTCCGCGTCCACCTCCACGGTGACCGGGTCTTTCAGGTGCTTTTTGGAGGTTCCGGCCACCCATTCCGGCATCGTCGCGGACAGCAGCGCCGTCTGACGGCCGGAGGGCGTGCGGCTGAGGATCGCGTCAACGTCCTTGGCGAATCCCAGGTCAAGCATTTCGTCGGCCTCGTCGAGGACCAGGAACCTGACGGCGCTCAGGTCAAGCGTTCTCTGGCGCAGGTGGTCCAGCGTACGCCCCGGCGTGCCGATGATGATGTGGGCGCCGTCGCGCAGGGCCGCCTGTTCTGGCCGCAACGATCGGCCGCCGTACAGCAACGTCACGCGCAGACGCTGCCGCGCCACGAGGTTCTCCACCACGCTGGCCACCTGGATGGCGAGTTCGCGGGTGGGCACCAGGACCAGCGCCTGCACGGCGCGTTCCGACGGGTCGCATCGTTCCACCATTGGGACTGCGTAGGCCAGCGTCTTGCCGGAGCCGGTGCGCGCCTGCCCGATCAGGTCCCGCCCGTCCAGGAGACAGGGTATGGACCGTTCCTGGATTGGCGTGGGCTTCACGATGTTCATGCGACCTATCGCGGCCCGGGTAGCGGGTTTCAAGTCGATCTCTGGAAAGACCTCAGCGTGGGCGCCGGCATGGTCCGGCGCAGTTTCTTCGGCTGTTTCTTCTGTCGCCGGCGGGTCAGCCGCCGGCGCACGGTGCGCGGAGGTTTCGCCGCTCCGGCGGGTTTTCCAGCATTCGGAGCAATACACCGGTCGTTCGGGACTTGGCCGGAACGGGACCGTGGTGCGCGCTCGGCAATTGACGCAGGTCGCGGCGTGTCGCGGCCGGTTTTGCTGGGCCTGACTCGGTGGCGCCCAATTGTCCTGCGGCCTGTTGGATCGGGCTCGGTTATGGGATCGTCGGCGGTTAGACCGGGACGGGGTTTGTGTACTGATAATGTCTCCTTCGTCGAGCGGGGGATCTGAATGGCGCGGGCTCTGCGGGCGAAGATGTTGTGGGCCCGCTGCCTCAAACACTCCGCGACGCCCAAATCGGCGCGTCGCCGGCGTCCAGTCCTTCACTATGTCTAATAGTGTACCAGCACTATCATGCCAACTTCTGATACTTTACGTCATTGCCGCCGTGATTGGGTTGCCAGTCCGGCTCGCCAGCGTCGTCAGTCCGGCGCGGCGCGGACGGCGATTACTTCAGCGACAGGGATATTCGTTTGCGCTCAAGGTCTACCTCAAGCACCGTCACCCACACCCGCTGCTGCACTTTGACAACATCCGACGGATTGTTGACGTACCCCTCCGCCATCTGGCTGATGTGGACCAGCCCGTCCTGGTGTACGCCGACATCGACGAACGCTCCGAAACCGGTGACATTGGTTATCACGCCGGGCAGTCTCATTCCCGCAGTCAGGTCCTCGATCCGGTGGATGCCCGCCGCGAAGTCGAAAGGCTCAAATTCCTGGCGCGGGTCCCGCCCCGGACGTGCCAGTTCTTCCACTATGTCTTGCAGCGTCGGCAGTCCGACGCGATCACTGACGTAGCGGTGGAGGTCAATCTGATCGCCGATTGAAGCGTCTTCCAGCAGCAGCTCCACCGGTCGGCTGAGATCCCTGGCGATTTCGGCCACCACCGGGTAGGACTCGGGATGCACCGCAGTGGCGTCCAGGGGCTGGGCTCCCCCGCTGATGCGCAAAAAACCCGCCGCCTGTTCAAAGGCTTTGGGGCCCAGACGCGGCACTTGTTTCAGGGCGTCCCGGGAGGCGAAGGGACCGTTGCGGTTCCGGTACTCCACAATGGCGTTGGCCAGACGTGGGCCCAGGCCCGAAACGTACGACAGCAACTCCGGGCTGGCGGTGTTCAGTTCAACCCCAACCTGGTTTACGCAGCTGATCACCACATCGTCCAGACGTTGCTTCAGGGCCTTTTGGTCGACATCGTGCTGGTACTGGCCCACGCCGATGGACTTGGGATCTATCTTGACCAGTTCGGCCAGCGGGTCCATGAGCCGGCGACCGATGGACACGGCGCCGCGCACGGTGATGTCGTGCTCCGGGAACTCGGCACGCGCCACGTCCGACGCCGAATACACCGAGGCCCCGCTCTCGTTGACCATGACGACCGAAATCTGCGGGCCCAATTCCAGGGTCCTTAGAAAAACCTCAGTCTCCCGGCCGCCGGTGCCGTTGCCCACGGCGATGGCCTCAACCTGGTATTGGTCGCACAACAGACGTATCTTCCCGGCGGCCTCGCCGGCATCCCGTTCTCCGAGCAGCGGATAGACGGTATCGTGGTGCAGCAGGTGGCCCTGCTGGTCCAGGCATACGAGTTTGCAACCGGAACGGAACCCGGGGTCCAGCGCGAGGATTTTCTTCTGGCCCAGCGCCGGCGCGAGCAGTAACTCCCGCAAGTTGTCGGCGAATACTCCGATGGCCGTGTCCTCGGCTCGTACTCTGGCCGCTTTGCGGACCTCCGTTTCCATAGCGGATTCCAGCAGCGCCTTGTAGCGTTCCCGGATGGCTTGCCGGATCTGCGCGGCTGCCGCCGTCTTGCGCTTGACGAAAAGCCGGTCCAGAACAGACGTCGCCGTCGCTGCCAGCGGCGCGATCCGGACCGACAGCAGCGATTCCTTTTCGCCTCGCAGCATGGCCAGTATTCGGTGGGAAGGCACCCTCGCGATCGGTTCCCGCCAGTCAAAGTAGTCCTGGTACTTGGCCGCTTCCGTGTGCTTGCCCGAAGCCACCTTTGCCGAAATAGCGCCCTGCGACCAGAACAACTCGCGGATCTCGCGCCGTGCGGCGGAGTCTTCGCTGATCCACTCGGCGATGATATCCCTGGCTCCGCTCAGCGCCTCTTTGGCGTTTGCCACCCCGGCGTCGGGATGGACGTACTCCCGTGCGGCCCGGTCGATGTCAAAGTCCCCCTGTTCCCAGAGCCGCAGGGCCAGGGATTCCAGTCCCCTTTCTCTGGCGATGCCTGCGCGCGTGCGCCTCCTGGGCCGGTACGGCAGGTAAGTGTCCTCCAGGGCGGCCATTGATTCGGCAGATCGAATAGCCGTCTGCAATTCTTCGCTGAGCAGACCCCGCTTCTCCAGCGAATCCAGGATCGTCTCCCGTCGCTCGCTGAGCTCCCGGAGTTGCGCCAGCCGGTCTCGGATGCCGGAGATCGCCACCTCGTCAAGGCTGCCCGTGCTCTCCTTGCGGTACCGAGCGATGAACGGCACCGTGGCGCCATCGTCAAGCAAGCCCACCGCGGCTTCCACCTGCGCATCGGCCAACCGAAACTCACGTGCAATTTGGCAGACAGCCGTATCAGTCATGATCGTGGTATCCGATGCTTAGCGTATCCGATGGTCGGCGCGCCGAAAGCCGGGACTGCGATTGAAGGTGGGTTCCGACGTAGTGGTCTGCGGTTTGCGGCGCGAGACATGGAACCGTCCTACCCGGTGGCGTTGACCCCGGACTTGACCGCGGACAGATTGCCGCTTGCGATATTCGCCGGCGGTTTCGAGCGTTTTCTAAGAACGGCGGACACCTCATGCATGTGGCTGAGAATCTCCCGGTACGACGTGAACGTGCCGGTTTCGTAATAGGGGATACCCCGCTGCCGGCAGAATTCCTTGACAATGGGCCTGGCCTTTCCCAATCTGTTCCTCGGAATCATGGTGAACAGGTGGTGCTCAATCTGGTAGTTCAGTCCGCCGTAAAGAAAGTCGACCAGAAAGTTGGGCTTGACGTTGCGGGTGGTCAGTACCTGGGTTCGAACGAAGTCCAGCGGATTGTCCTTGTCCAGGATCAACATCCCCTTGTGGTTCGGTGCGAACACCAACCCGTAATACAACCCAAAGAGCGCCTGGTGAATCAGGGCGAAGACCAATGCCTGCCATGGATTGAGCGCATAGAGCAACAGCCCAAAGTAGAGCGCAAAGTGCACCGCCATCAGCCCCAATTCCGGGAGGTAGGTGTTGGGCCGGCGCGCTCCGACCAGGAACTGAGCGCTGGAAAACCGGAGAGCCAGGCTCTCCAAGGTCAGGATTGGTACGAAGTAGAAGGCCTGGTACGCCACCAGAAACCGCCGGACGTCCCGGATGTCACTGGCTTTTTCTTCCGAGAAGGCCAATACCGGGATCATGGTATGCGGGTCGTCATCAAGGTCGTTGGGACTGCGGTGGTGCTGATTGTGCTGGGTAAGCCACCAGGACTGGCTCATGCCCAGCAGCGAGCAGACGCCGTATCCGATGAGTCGGTTCCCGCGAACCGACCGGCAGACTCCCTGGTGTCCGGCGTCGTGGCCGATGTAGCCGATCTGCCCGAACACAAAGGCCAGGAATGCGGCGTTGGCAATCTGAAACCAGAAGTTGTCCACCACGATCAGCAGCGCGATGCTCAGGATGAGCATGGCCAACGTGGACACTATCTTGAGGGTGTAATAGCGGAGCTGCCGGTCAAGCAGCCCGCTTTCACGAATCATGCGGGGCAGTTCGGCGAAATCGGCCACCGCGCCGGCCGGCGTGGTTGGTTGGGTTTTCGTTGGGTTGGGAGAGAGGTTGGTAGGATCCTGCATATCAGTTCAGTAAAACTCCTCGTCCACGCGGACCTGCCGATTGGACGCCGGGGTTGCCCCGGGTGTTTGGGTGATCTGCCGGCCCGCCAGCTTCGGGATTTTGTCCGGCTTGCCTTTGGCAGTAGGGTCGTGTGGCTCGCGAAGGTCGAGGGCGCGGGTGGCGTACCGGCAGGTGGTGCCCAAGAATCCCCATTGCCCAAAATCCCCGTAGCCAAAGTTAGACCACCGCATCATCCTTGCCCGACGGTCACTAAACAGAACCGGGAGAACGACGGTGGTCACCAACATAATGGACTCAGTCCAGCCATTACGCAAGCGTAGTTCCGTCGGATGTGTGGACTTTGAGCCGGAATATCTGCGCGCGTTGCCCGACGGCTTCGAGGGCTCCGGGGGATCGAACCAACGCGATGCGATCACGTCCGGTCGATAATCGCAATTTGCATCACCGTAGGTGAAGTTAATTCGCGGGAATCCATAGGGCGGGTGATAAGGACAAGGGCCGTCATCCTGGGACCGGTCCGGGAAACTTTCCACCGCCTGGTCCGGTAGCTGGCCGATGCTCCACTACACCACGGGCGGGGCTCTGCTCCATTCCGGGGTCTGGTCATCCCTGGCGTGTACAATCGGGTACCGGCGTATGAGGAGGTTGCTCATGACTGCGGGACTGCTGGCTGGGGTTACGGTTCTGGATTTTACGGCGGCATTTGTAGGGCCCTTTTGCAGCCGGATCATGGCCGATATGGGCGCCGAGGTGATCAAGATCGAGCGGCCGGCGGCGGACCAGGACGAAAGGTTCACGCCGGAGTCGCTGCCCACGCGCAACGGCGTGCCGTATCTGCACCTGAACGGCGGCAAGAAGAGCCTGTGCGTGGACCTGAAAACCGATGCCGGGCTGGAGATCGTTCACGGGCTGGTGAAACGCGCCGACGTGTTCGTGGAGAACTACACGCCCCACGTCGTGCGGAGCTACGGTCTGGACTATCCCAACCTGCGCAAATTGAACCCGGGCATCATCATGTGCTCCATGACGGGTTACGGACAGGAGGGGTTCGCGCACAATCCGGAGCACGTGTGCACCGATCCGGTGGCGCAGGCGGTGAGCGGCCTCAACTGGATCACCGGCGAGCGGGACGGCGCTCCTTACACCATCGGCGGGGGCATCGGCGACACCGTCACCGGCATGACCGGGGCGATGGCCGTGGGATATGCGCTGTTTCACCGGCAGCGCACTGGCGAGGGCCAATACATCGACCTGTCCATGATCGACAGCCTGCTGTTCCTGGACTCGCTGGCGATGCCCCACGTGGCGGCCAACCACGGGGTTCCGCTGCACTACCGGAATGGGGAGCAAAACACCTACACTTTCCCCATGGGCATACTGAAAGCCAGGGACGGCTATATCTCGCTGCAGGCGCCGGGGCAGGGACCCAACAGCGCGTGGGGCCGGCTGTGCGAGTGCATGGGGCGGGAGGACCTGATCGATGATCCGCGCTATCTGACGGACGACGACCGGGTGGAGCGGCGCGACGAGATCGTCGGCATCATCGAGGAGTGGCTGCAGACCCTGCCGGACGACGAGGCGGCGCTGCTCGTACTGGCGGAGGCGCGGATCTCATCCGGGCCGGTGCTGTCGCAGGAGGAGATCTGGCGTCACCCGCACTATCGGGCGCGTGGCGTGTTCCAGGAGATCGAATACCCTGAGGTCGGGCCGGTGGGGGTGGTGTCGCCGCCGTATCGTTTTTCGGCGACGCCGGCGTCAGTCAGCGGTCCGGCGCCGCAGTTGGGGGAGCACAATCACGAGGTGTTGGCCAGGCACCTGGATTACTCGGCCCATGATGTGACGGCGTTGATTGACGCCGGCGTGTTGTACGAGTCCCCGGGGGCAAGACGACGCAGACAGGTAGACTCCGGCTAGGGCTGCACCTTTACCGGGACCGAGACGAGGACCGTTGGCAGGGGGCAATGCAGCGGAGCGCCCGCACGGGGCCACCCGAGGCGATGATCAACTCCGCTTGACCAGATTGTGGCCATGGCCTCGGCCATGCGGTTCCTTACCGGCACATATTGTGTCTCGCCCTCTCCTGGGAACTGGCGTCGATCCCGGATCAATATTTGGGAGTCAGGACAATGCCGGCCGGGTTCAGTTGGCGACGACGCTCCGCAACCGCGGATCCGGGGGGCCTCTGAATAAGCCGCCCTATCCGCCAGAACGCATTCATTGCGGTGCAAGCCGTAATCTGTCTCTCCGGTTTTGGATTTCGGCCCCGCGCCGCAATGACGTTGTTGGGGCGCCGCTGTGTCTTCACTTGGCGCCTGGAGTGATCACGAAGGGTACTTGCCCAGCATCAGCCAGCCGCCGCTGCTGGGGGTGGTGAAGGCGCACAGTGCGGTCTCGGCGCGGACGGTTACCTGCCGGTCGCCGGCGGTGCCCCGCAGTTGCTCGATGCTGTCGGTGTACATGGCGGTGCGGGTGCGGCCGTTGCCCAGGTTGCCGCCACTGGAACTGAAGGGGTGGGGACCCTTGACGCTGATGTCCCCGGCGTAGAAAGACAGGGCTTCGCCGCGCTTGACCCCGTGCCACTGGAAGCCCTCCAGGAAGAACTGGGTCATTATGGAGTAGCCGTCGTAGGGGTTGAAGATGTCCACGTCGGCGGGGCCCAGACCGGCGCCTTCGTACATGCGTGCGGCCTGTCGGTCGGTCCACATCTCCACTTCATCCAGGTCCGGCTGGGTGGTGCGGAACCGGAAGTTGTGCTGGGAATGGTTGAGCACGTACACGGGTTGGGATTTCATATCCCGCGCCCGCTCGCTGGTGGTGAACAGGTAGGCCGCCGAGGCGTTGACGGGACGGTCGCAGTCCCAGATGCGCAGGGGATTCAAGATTGGCCGGGAGCCGATGTAGTCTTCCACCGATATGGGCTGGATGTTATGGGTGGCGTTGTACCCCCAGGGGGTTAGCATCCCGTTCTTGTGCTGGTTGCGGACGAAGTGGACGAGGTCCTCATGTTCGCCGCCGTACTTCATCAGGTACTGACGATGGGGGAAGATGTTGATGAAGTCGTTGCCGCCGTGGTTGCCCCACGGCACGGTCCACTGGCGTGCGCCCCGGGCGTAGTCGTCGGCATTCTCGCCGCCGCGCCGGTACCGGCCTTCCATGTTGCCGGTGGGATAGATAACCAGACAGGTGGAACAAACACCGTCGCCCACGGCCTGGGAGGCCATGCCCACCATCTCGCCGATGGTCGGAACCCCGGTGGGGGCGAATTTGACGTTCTTGAAGCCCATGTTGTCGATGAGCCACTGGGCATTAATCAGAGTCAGGCCGTACTCGGAGTCGTAGGGCGGGTCGAAGTAGGGCCGGGGCGCCCACTGGGAGGCGGTCCCGCCGCTGCCGCCGGCGATGTGGCTGTCACAGCAGACGATGCCGTCCACCTGGTCGATGGTGACGCCGGCCTGCTCCATGGCTTTTTCGCAGGCCATGATGGTGTAAGCGCCCAGCGAGGTATCCAGGTTCTTTTCATCCCACCGCCGGTCCACCGGCGAATGGCCGTAGCCGGCGATGGCCACCTGGCCCCGGTGTTCCCACACGCCCAACCCGTCCTGGTCCCTGCGCCACTGGAAGTCATTGCTGCTGGTCATAGTCCGTCCTTTTGTCGCTTATCCACGTATGAGCGCGAATGTTCAATGGTGGTTATTCGACCACCCGCCACTCGTGTATCAACTGGCCGGGGGCCACTTCCTCGAAGGTGAGCTCCACCGCCGCGCCAACGGGTACTTCGTAGGCCGGGACGCCCGGCAGGTTGGAGTAGAAGTTAACCGTCGGGTCCTGATCCAGCGTCACCAGGGCCAGATTGTAGGGCTGGTCGGGCATCCGGCGGTTGAGGCGGCCGTCCTCGATGACGATGTAGGCGGCGATGTGGCCCTTGCCTTCCGGCTCTTGCCACTCCAGCCAGTCGGAGGAGCCGCATATCTGGCAGACTGCCTGGGGCGGGTACTGGAGCTTGTCGCAGGCGGTACAGTTCTGGATCACCAGGCGTCGTTCGTTCACCGCGTCCCAGAAGGGCTGGCTGAGTTCATCTGGTACCGGGATTATCTTGGGCATTGCTTGTCTCCAAATTTTTCACGCGACTGAATTACAGCGCAGCATATGTGAGTGGCGCCGGCTCGACCCGCGCTCGCGGGTCGGGACTGCATTGGATCGGATTGGATCAGATCAGCCACTCGTGCGTTTGGCGTCCGTGCTGCAGGTTGTCACCGCAAAGCTGGGAAATCGTAATCGCCAACCCCTCAACATAGATTGAAACGCAGTACAGACATCCGAATCGAGGAGGGATGCGATGGGAACGTCCGCCGCACTCAGCTCCAAGCTGACCATTTTGATAGCCAGCACCCTTCGCCAATACGCCGCCGGAGCGCCCGCCCGATGTAGTCAGGATACTTCCGAATGCCGGCGCTGACCGTGTCCTGCAGGCTAATCATTGGCTTGCCCGGCGCATATCTCCTGGCTGCATTGGCTACTCCTGGATGGGTTTGCGTAGTCGCCATTCTACCCGCAAAACGGCGTTGCATCCACTTGGAAACTACCGCCGGAGCCCCGTATTTCTCCCACGCCGGCCAGCGGCTGCCGCTTTCCCAACAATCGTCAATCATCGCGGGCCCGGTGATCGATAACGCGCCGGCCAGCGCCAGCATCTCAGGGTCGCGCCAGCCAAACCAACGCCCGGATCTTCCGTATGCCCCTGTCGGCGTTGCCGAGCAGGCGTCGCTCAACGTTCCATGCATGCGTCGGCCGCATCCTGTAACGCCCGGACTACAACCAACGCCCCTACCCTGTCGGCTGGCGATATGCTGGGTTGCGACGCCGTTGGTAAGGGTAGTCGTTACGGTGGTCTCTCTGTAACCGCAGGGAACCATGTAATCATCAACCGCAATTGACCATTGGTAGTGCCGCCCCACGTGGTTCGCTAAATCTGATGCCGATTGCACGCGGGCGGGGCTATTGGTCACTCAGGGTCGGATCCTGCGCGGGCCGCATAGGGCAAACAACACCCATCAGCCTGGGGCGTTGGACACCGGAAATAGCAATTCATCCGTTGCGGAACACCACGAACTTTGCCCACCGCTGTATCAGCCGGCGACGTTGTTCAAACAGATCGGTTCCTACGCATGACGGCTTGGTGGAATTTCCCAGGTTGTGGGCTGACGCCGTTTCTCGCGGCTTTTTCGTTGGTCTCGATCAGTTGATCTCGTGGGTGGCGCACGGTTGCGGGCCATGGGGTAGGCCATGACCACACGCCCGTTGAAGAACGCCAGTCCGCAAGGCCAGTGACCTTCGCGAGCGCCTGCACCCGCCGGGCGATCTGGCACTCCGAGATCTCGAACACTTCACCTCGCCGCCAGATCCCAAGGGCCGCATGGTGGCGGGGGTGATGGCCTCTACGGCGCCCAGGGTCTCGGCGCCGGACTTGTAGCCGACTGCGGTGATGCGGTTCACGGCGAGCACGCCGGCGGTGAAGGCAACGTGGAACAAGGCGACCAGCGTGACTGCCGTCAGGCCAGTTTCCGACGGTTGAAATCTCAACCCCATTGCGATCGTCAACCCCATTGCGAAGTGCGTCGCGCCATCCCGCCGCGCAACTCTCCTGCCATGATTTTCAATACCCCAGCTACGGGGACTGACACGCATCGTCAGGAGCGGGATTTGCCAGATGGCAACACTGTCGGGAACACTGCAATAAATGGGACGCCGGCAGCCACGCTGCACAATCGGGCAGCGTGTAGAATTGCGGACATCGTTGGTAATCTGATCGACTATCAGGCAAACATATTAGTACCAGGAACAGCCAACAATGTTGCAAGTAACCGAAGAACTGCGAGCGGTTGAAGAGATACTGCTGCTGATCCTCGACACCGATAACGGGGAGATTCGCCACCGGTTCCCTCTGCATTCCCGCGCCGTTGCCTTTGCCGGCGCAGTGTTGATGGACCTGGCGCTGGAAAACCGCATCGATACCAACGTTGACCAACTCATCGTCACCGACCCCTCACCGTTGGGAAACGAACTGCTCGACCCCATCCTCGCGGAAATCGCGCAATCTGGCGATAATCCCCGCGACGCCGCCTTTTGGATCACTCATCTGGCCGGGCAGAGCGACCAGATCCGCGAGAGGGCCCTCACGCGCTTGATCGAGCGGGGTTACCTGGAAGGCGACACCGGTGGTCAGGTCTATCTTTCCCCCGGTGTTTCCCGTATCCGCAGGTACACGACCCCGGACGGTACTATCACGGAGGAAGTGCAACTCCGCATCATGCGGACCCTTTTCAGTGACGATATCCCGGACCCCCGGGACATTGTCATCATAAGCCTCGCTGCGGCCTGCGGAGTATTCGAGAGCATCCTCTCTCAGGACGAACTGGCCCAGGTCCAGGGAAGAATCGACCTTATCGGCCGGATGGACCTCATTGGCCGGGAGGTTGCGGCGGCCATACGGGAGGTGGAGGCCGTGCCTCCACCGGCGCCACCGGCCGCACGCCCCACCGATCAGATTCCCCAGGCGGACGGGTTACCGCTGCTGGGCAACGTTTTCGGCATGGCGGGAGATCTCAGAGCCTTCCTGTTGCGGGAATACCGGCAGCACGGGCCGATTTTCAGGGTGCGGGCACTGCATCACAAATGGGTCGCACTCGTTGGTCCTGAAGCCAACGTCTTCGCGACCCAGATCTCGCCCACGCACTTCCGGTCCTGGGAACCCTACCACGAGTTCAGCGCCGCGCTGGGCGCCCACCGCGTCCTCCTGTCCATGGACGGACCGGAGCATCTGCGCATGCGCCGCCTGTTGGTGAAGGGATATTCCCCCAGGACGCTGGAGTCCAATCTCGACCTCGTCCACGATATCACCCGGCGCGCAATCGACGAGTGGCCACCGGGTCAGCCCATCGGGATTCAGCACGTCATGCAACAGATCATCACCGAACAGATCGGCATGTTCTGCAGTGGCCTGTCATCCGAAGAGTACATCGAGGACCTGATCTACTTCCTGGCGATAGTAATCCAGGTGAACACCACGAAGCGTCTGCCCAAGGCGATGGAGCGCTTGCCCAGGTTCCGCCGTGCCAAGCGACGGGTCACGGAGCTTTACCAACGGATCATGGAGACCCATCAGCGGGAAAGGGGCCCGGACGAACCGCTGGACTTTGTTGATGAGCTTCTGGAAGCGAGCCAGACGGATCCCCAGTTCCTGCCGGAGACGGACCTGTTTGCGAACGTTCTCGCTCCCTATCTGGTGGGGATGGACACATCCGCCAGCGTTTGTGCGTTCATGCTCTACGCTCTCCTCAAACATCCCGAGATACTGGAGCGGATGCGAGCGGAGGTGGAAGAGATGTATGAGGACGGGCCGCCGACTCCGGAAGGGTTGCGCAAGCTGGATGTTACGCGCCGGGTCGCCCTGGAGACGATGCGGATGTATCCAGTTATTCCGGCCCTCACGCGCACCGTGTCCAACTCGTTCGAATTTGAGGGATACCGGGTACCGGCCGGCGCCCAGGTGATGCTGGGCACCACGGTGGGTCACCACCTGCCGGAATACTTCCCGGAGCCCGACCGCTTCGACATCGAGCGCTATTCGAGAGACCGATCGGAGCACCTGCAACCCGGAGCATTTGCCCCCTTCGGCGTCGACCGGCACCGCTGCATCGGCAGCAGCCTGGCGGAATTGCAGATCATCCTCACCCTGGCAACCATCGTCCGCGAGGCCGACCTGGAGCTGGAACGGCCGGACCGCCCGCTGAAGATCAAGCGCTCGCCGGCGGCCCACCCCGATGACTCGGTCCGCATGCGCCTGGTGCGTCGCCGGACCCGCTGACGCTGGGCCTGCTGGCGGCCGTCTTTGATCGTGCCCACCGCCGGGTAAACAATGGACACGCAACGCATTCCATTGATCACGGATTCCGGAGGGATCACCGTGGAATGGATGCGGCAGGCGCTGGCCGCCGGCCAGTCGTCCGATGCACGGGAGATCACCGCCGTCGACGTCCAGCAACTGTCCGACGTCACCAACGCGCTGGGCAATCTCTATCGCTGTCGGCTCATCGGCGGGGACGGCCAGCCAGCCGATCCCGCTTCAGTCATCGTCAAGCTGCCCAGTTCCGATCCCATGGCCTTTCGGTTCAGCAGGTGGTTGTCGCTGCACCGGCGGGAGCACGTGTTCTACCGGGACATCGCGCCGCATGGCTACGTGCGGGCGCCCAAATTGTTCTACGGCGACTACGATGCGGACAGCAACCGCTTCGTCCTGGTGCTGGAAGACCTGGGCCACATGCAGGGGATACCGCAGAGCGTTGGCTTGGACGGTGTGCGGGCACGTCACGCCATACAACACCTCGCCGGGCTGCACGGACGCTTCTGGGAGGTTGCCGATGAGCCAGTCCTGTCCGCTTGCGGCGATTTTCTCACCACCAGGGAAAGCCGCATCATGCAGACGGTCTATCTGCTGACCCTGCCGGCGGCGCTTGACCGCTTCGGTGATCTGTTCACTGACGAAATGCGCCGATTTGCTCGGGAGTTCGGGTTTCGAGTAGCCGCGCATTTCTCCGCCCTTGCGGAAGGCCCGAAGACCGTCGTGCACGGCGACTTTCGGGCCGACAATATGCTGTTCGGCGGCGAAGGACAGGACGACCCTGCCTTGATCGACTGGCAGGGTTTCGGCATCGGGTGCGGGATGTACGACGTCGCCTTCTTTTTCGCAACCAGCGTCACCAGCGACGTCCGCCGCGGCATCCAGCGCGACGCCCTGGACGAGTACCGCGATATCGTGTGTCGTTCGGGCGCGCGGAACTACACCCGCGAGGACTGTTGGCGCAGCTATCGGCAGAACATGCTGGGCACCCTCATGCCCATGGTCATCGGCTGCGGCGCGCTGGACATGAGCGATCCTCAGCTGGTGAGCCAGACGCGGGAACTGCTGAGTCGGGCGCTGACCGCCATCACCGATTTGGACTCGTGGGAGTTCATCCCTCCTCGCGAGCCGTTTCTGGCGCACGGATGGGGCTTTTCGACGCTGTCGCGGTGCGCCTATCCGCCATACCGGCTGGCCCTTCGCCTGATGCCGCGCCGGAAGCGCGCCGCATGAACGGCGACGGTGGCCGCGCCGACGGCGACCGGGACCGCCAAGCCGCGGTGGACGAATCTTCTGCCGCCGACGCAGCGCCGGCGGGGAATGCCGACCAAGGCTCGGCGGCAGACTTCGCGCCGCCGCCGCCCCGTCAGGTCAGGCTGTCGCTGGCGTGCGTTGGGCTGGCGATGTTCCTCGCCGCCCTCAGCCAGACCGTGGTCGCCAGCATCATGGCCCCTATCGTCGCCGACCTGGGCGGGTTCGACCGTTACGCCTGGCCGGCTACGTCGTATTTGGTAGCAGCCACGGTGGCATACCCCATAGTGGGCCGGCTCAGCGACATCTACGGTCGCCGGATGTTCCTCATCGCGGGTATCGCGACGTTCATCGTCGGCTCGGCGTTGGTGGGAGTCAGCGCGTCCATGAACCAGGTCATCGGCTTCCGTCTGGTGCAGGGCATCGGCGGGGGCATCGTGATGACCTGCAGTTACGTTTCCATCGCCGACCTGTTTAGACCTGAAGACCGGGGCAAGTTCATCGGCATCCTGGGCGCCATATACGCGGTGGCGACCGTGGTCGGGCCAGTCATGGGCGCGTTCGTCGCCGAGTGGCTGTCCTGGCACTGGGTGTTCCTGTTCATCGCGGCGGCCGGCGTGCCGACGCTGGCGCTGACGGTGCGGATTTATCCGAGGCCGAATTCGCTCCCGCAGCAGCGGGGGTTGGATTACCCCGGCATGGTGGCGCTGGTGTTGGCCGTGGTCCCGCTGGCGTTGGCCCTGTCGTCCGCCGGCGTCCTGCATGCCTGGGATGCTCCACAGAGTATCGGTTTGCTGGCTTTCGGATTGGCGATGGCGGCGCTCTTCGTGGTGATTGAGTTCAGGTCCGGATCGCCGATCATGCCCCTGGATATCTACCGAAGCCCCGCGGTCGCCGTCGCCATGATCGTGACTCTGATGACCAGCGTGAGCCTGCAGGGTTTCGTGCTCTTTCTGCCGCTGTACTTCCAGGTAGCGCTGGGAGTTTCCGTGACCCAGGCCGGCACGATGCTGGCGCCAATGCTGTTGGGGATGGTGGTGGGAGCGATTCTGGCCGGCCAGCTGCTCTCCCGGGCCGGGAGCCATTACAGGGTGCAGTTGCTGGTAAGTACCGCGCTGATGGCGTTGGGTATGTACCTGTTTTCCACCATGGGCGATGGTGAAAGCCTCGCCCGGAGCAGATCCATTCTCTTCAGCCAGATTTATCTCATAATCACGGCGCTCGGGTTCGGCGGCGTCGTGGCCGTTCTCTCGGTGGCGGTGCAGAACGCAGTTCCGTTCCGGAACGTCGGTGTTGCGACGGCGGCGCTGCAATTCTGCCGCTCTCTGGGCGGCATGGTGGGTCTGGCCGTGACGGGCCCAGTGATGGTGCTGGGCTTCCGTTCCCAAACCGATGCCACGGTTCCCGACGATGTCAGAGCCGCCCTTCCGGACGGGCTGCTTGATTCGGTGAAGCAAGACCCCCGGGCGCTATTGGACCCCGCCACCGCCCAGGCGTTGAAGGAAAGGCTAGCCGAGATGGGCGGTGGAGACGTTGCGGTGGCGGAAAGCTTGCTGAACTCGCTCAACCTGGCCCTGACGGAAGCGCTGAGCGACGTGTTCACCTTGCTATGGGTCGCCGTGGCGCTATCCTTCGTCGCCGCGTTGTTCCTGCGCGTGCGGCCCGACACCGATCACGCCTAGACATTCGGCGGGAAACCCCAGCTGATGGGGCAGCCGATTACACTCCGGGCCATTTGAGTTTGCGGAGTGGAGTGAATCGACGCTGGGCGAACGATCGGACCAGAGGGGTCGGTGGGAATCGGACCATCTGTACCCGGAGGCGGTGGGTCGGGACACCTTCAATGGATTGGTGGCGTCGCTGCGGGGCAAGTTGTTTCGCGATACCGACTTCGCCGAGCTGTATTGTCCGGACAACAGTCGTACCAGGGTAGTGCCCAGCCAGTTGGCGCGACTGGTCCAGTTGGGAATCCGCCAGGCACGGTACTTTGGTCGTGCCCAGACCAATCAACGGTCTGACGACAGCTGCGATGTTGATGTCCGTGTCGCAATGCTTGAGCGCGAAAGTCGCAAAGCCGCCCGGTGGATTGTTGGCCAGATCCTTGTTTCGTTCGACCGTCGCTTCGGCGATCAAGTAACCGTCTTCGATGATTGGTGGGACCGTCCAATCCACCGCGTTCTGGTGCTGTTAAACGGTCGCCCCGTTCTTCACTCCCTGCAGTGCTCCACCGGGTATGGGGATGATGCAGAAGCCCCGCCGGCGTTCGCCAGAAGCTTCGCTGGCAGGCCCTGGAGACGAGGGGGGACCGATGCTCAACAAGGCGATAGCCAGTAACAACAGCAAAAGGGCTTGGGATGAGGTTCGATTCCGCCCGGTTCCGTCGTACTATCGGGAAACCACTGCGCCGGGTCGGGTATTCGGCTGTCCAGCTTCCGACTGCTGGCCGTTGCCTGCTCAGATCAACTGAGTTCAATTCGCTGGCGGAGAGGGCGGGATTCGAACCCGCGATACCCCAGAGGGGTATACCGGTTTTCGAGACCGGCGCCTTCAACCACTCGGCCACCTCTCCGTATCGTGCGGCCCTGCCGAAGCGGTGCCGGCGGGGCCCAAAAGCAGCGTTGGTTGACGCTCATTTATTGTATCAGACATCGCTCTGGCTCGGCCCCGGAACCCGGCGGCCCATCGTCATGCGTCGGATGACTTTCTTCCGGGCGCCCCATATAATGCAGCCACAGCGTTGAATAACCCGGCACCACCCGTCAGGAGGCCCGTCATGGCAACCGCAACCAGGTTCGAACGGATCACCCAACCCCTGGTCAAGATCACCGAAATGGACCACATCGTTCTGCGCACCACGGACGTGGAAGAATCTCTCCGTTTCTACACCGAGGTCCTGGGGCTGCAGGCCGAACGCGTCGAGCAGTGGCGCGCCGGTGAGGTGCGATTCCCGTCGGCCCGGATCAACGCCGACACCATCATTGATTTCTTTGCATCCGACGAAATTCCCAGCGGCCGCGATGATGTTCGCAACCAGGACCATTTCTGCATGGTCATCGACGAGACCGACATGGATGCCCTCAAAGCCCGCTTCGAAGATGCCGGCATCGACATCCAGGCCGGGCCGGGCAAGCGCTGGGGCTCCCACGGGGACGGCATATCCCTGTACATCTACGATCCGGACGACAACGTCGTCGAGCTCCGCCACTACTGATCGCCCATGTCACTACAGTCCAGCTTTCCGCAACCCCCTATCCAGGAAAACGCGCCGGCCCGTCACGACGGGCCGGCGTCGTCGCCTTACTGGGAGGAACCGGCGTCGTCTCCCTATTGGGACGCCCCTGAGTTGGCCGATCTGGAGGTTGGAATAACCCAACCCGAGCCGACGTCCGGCGGCGCTCCGGCGATCCTGCAGGGCCTCAACGAGCCCCAGCAGCAGGCCGTCATCACTACCGAGGGCCCCCTGCTGATCGTGGCCGGTCCGGGATCCGGCAAGACCCGGGTTATCACCCACCGCATCGCCTATCTGGTGGGCGAGTGCGGAGTGCATCCCTGGCAGATCCTCGCCGTTACCTTCACCAACAAGGCCGCCCGCGAGATGCGCGACCGCCTCGACCGCCTGCTGCTGAGTCGCAGCGCGGATGTCACCATGGGCACCTTCCACGCGGTGTGCGCCCGCATCCTGCGCCGCCACGGTGAGCGGGTGGGTTTGGACCGCAATTTCACGATCTATGACCAGGACGACCAGATCGACGCCCTCAAATCGGCCATGCAGTTGGCCGATGTGGACACCAAGCGCTACAACCCGCGGGCGGTCCTGTCACGCATCTCCGCAGCCAAGAGCGTCCTGCAGGATTCCCACGCCATGGCCCGGGCCGCCTACGACAGCGACGACGAGTACGGCGCGCACTGGGTCGACACCTGCGCCCGCGTCTATCGGTACTACGAGGAGGCGTTGACCCGGCAGAACGCCTTGGACTTTGACGATCTGCTGGTGCGCACCACGCATCTCCTGGAGCAGCACTCGGAGGTTCAGGAGCAATACCACCAGCGCTACCGATATCTGCTGATCGACGAGTTCCAGGACACCAACGTTGCCCAGTATCGCCTGGCCCAACTGCTGACGGGCTCGCACCGGAACCTGTGCGTCGTCGGCGACCCCGACCAGAGCATCTACGCCTGGCGCAATGCAGACATCGGAAACATTCTGAGTTTTCAGAGCGACTTTGCCGGCGCAACGGTTATCAGCCTCGGCGAAAACTACCGCTCCACCAAGAACATCCTCAACGCCGCGTCCAGCGTCATCTCATCCAACACGGAGCGGATCGAACGGGAACTGTTCACCAGCAATCCCACCGGCGACCCGGTCACTCTCCACGAAGCCTTCAGCGAGGAGGACGAGGCCCTGTGGGCGGTGGACGAAGTATCGCGACTTGCCCGCACCGGGCGGTTCCGCAACGGCGACTGCGCCATCATGTATCGCATCAATGCCCAGAGCCGGGCCTTCGAGGACCAGTGCATGCGGCAGGGCATCCCCTACCGGCTCGTGGGCGGGGTGCGCTTCTACCACCGCAAGGAGATCAAGGACACGGTCTGCTATCTGCGCGTCATCTTCAATCCGGACGACGAGGTCAGCCTGCAGCGGGTCATCAACCAGCCGCCGCGCGGCCTCGGCGCCAAGTCGGTCCAGCAGCTCACCGCCTTCGCCGCCCAACGCGGACTGACCAGCCGCCAGGCCATGCGGGAGGTAGCCACCGCCCGAGCCGAAAAGCTGCCGTGTCCCATCGACGTCACCGCCCGCGCTGTCCGCGCCATGGCCGATCTTTCCGTCACGCTGGACCGCCTCACTGAGGCTTCCCGTGAGCTGGGTGTTGCTGATTTGCTGGACCGCACCCTGGATATGTCGGGTTTGGCCAAGCATATCAATGCCCAGGACGACGGCGACGAGCGCTGGGAGAACATCCTCGAACTCCGCGGCCTGGCTGAAGATTACGGTCCCTCCGGCGACGGCAACGCCGACGGTCTCAGCGCGTTCCTCGAGCGGGTATCGCTGGTTTCCGACGTGGACGACTATGAGCAGTCCGAGGACTCGCTGACGCTCATAACCCTGCACCAGGCCAAGGGCCTCGAGTTCCCCGTGGTGATGATGGCCGGCATGGAGGAGGGTCTGCTGCCCCACAGCCGCTCCATGGACACCCTGGCTGAGGTCGAGGAGGAACGCCGCCTGTGTTACGTCGGCATGACCCGCGCCAAAGAGCGCCTTTACCTCCTTCGAGCTTTCCGCCGGCGTTATCCGTCGTCGGGCGGCGTCACGCTGCCCTCCCGCTTCCTCGAAGAGCTTCCCCAGGAAATGCTCGCTTCTCCATCTCTGGACCGGCCGCCCGGGTCACGGGCCAACTCCCACGGTCTCGGCCCGTCGCGCTCCTCCGGCAACTCGGACGTAGTGATCGGTGGTTCCTACGCACAGGAGCGGCGCGCTTCCCGCACCCGGCTTGGGGATGGTTCGGGAACCGGCGGTGAGGCCACGCGCGGGCGTCTCCGCGGCAACATCGACGAGCGCCTTACCGAGTGGACGACGAGCCGTCGCGCCGCGTCCAAACCGGAACCGGAGCGCGTTCCCCTGGCGGTGGGCGAAATCGTTCGCCATCCCACCTTCGGCGACGGTGTCGTGCAGGAGGTTGAGGGGAGCGGCGAAACGGAACAGGTCACCGTCAACTTTCCCGGCGCCGGGTTGAAACGGCTGCTGGTTAGCCTGGCTCGACTGGAACGCGGCTAGCCGCTTCCTGGCGAGCGTTTTTTCCTTCGCGTTTTCGCCCGCGGATTAACGTCTGTGGACGTCTGCTGGAGAATATTTGCGCCCCGTGCACGTGTTGGTTCGAAATCTGCCTCTACGAAATACGTGATAATTTGGCGCGAATGATATCAATAGCGCAATAATGAACGATATAGTATGTCGTTCGCAACGGCCATAGTGCAATCGTGAAATCTTTCGCATATAATGCGGCCCTGTGTTGTGCCGCGTTATATTTCGGATACCGCATTTATTGGTGCGCTCAACGGCGCGCGGCGTTCGTCAGGAGGATTTATCGTGCTGAAACCAACGATTGTGCTCACCATCGCTGCTTCGCTTCTCCTGGTCGTGGGCATCGCCTGCGGTGGCGCTGAAGAAGCTGCTCCCGCCGCTCCAGCCGCGGCGCAGCCGACTGCGGCTCCGGCGTCCCAGCAGGCCGCCGCTCCCGCTGCGACTGAAGCTCCGGCAGCGCCGGCGCCGTCGGGCGCTCAAGCCACTGCTGTTCCCGCCATCATAGCCACCGCCACCCCCAGCCCGACCAACACTCCATCGGCCGCGCAAGCGTCGCAGTCCGTGGGAGGTCGCCTTAAGATCGCCGTAACTCCCCCGGTACAGGAGCTGGTGCGCGGCTGGCTCGGCACCACCACTTCGGCCAACGCTCAGGTGCGCCCATTCGCGGAGCCTCTCGTACACACTGACCGTTTCGACGGTTCGCTCCAGCCCGGATTGGCCACTGAGTGGGAAATCTCCAAGCCGGACGGCACTCAATGGGTGTTCCGCCTGCGCGAAGGCGTTCCCTTCCACGGCGATTGGGGCGAATTTACCGCCCACGACGTGCCCCACTCTGCAGCAATGATCACCCAGGAAGAAGCAATTGCCACCGACACTGGCCTCTTCCGCGGGCTGTTCGGCCAGACCCAGGAGGAACTCTTGGAGAACATCCGGGTGGTGGACGATTACACCGTGGAGTTCAACCTGCTGCGCCCTGAGGCTGCGATGGATTTCGTGGTTTCGGCGCAACAGGGCAACTACTTCATGTACAGCAAGGACCAATGGGACACCGAGGGTTTCGAAGGCTACATTGCCGGCGCCGCCGGCAACGGCCCCTGGCAGTTTGAGAGTCGCCAGTTGGGCGTGGGCGGTAACATTGTTTACTCCCGCGTCGAAGACCACTGGCGCCAGACGCCGCACTGGGCTGAGCTGGAACAGATCAACACGCCGGAGCCGGCCACCAGGTTGGCCAATCTCCTGACTGGCCAGGTACAAATCGCTGAGGTCAACCGCGACCTTCACCCCGAGGCCAAAGACGGCGGAATGATAATCGTGGAGAGCGAACTGCCCTCCATTCAGGTCGCTTTCGTAATGGGCGGCATCTATTCCCCGCTCAGCCCCTATCACGACCCGACCGATCCGCATCTGGACGTTCGGGTTCGGGAAGCCATCAACCGGGCCATTGACCGGGAAGAAATCAACAAAGAACTGTTCAGTGGATACGGTTCGCCGCATCCGGTCTGGGGATTCCACCCCAGCTTGCCTGGCTGGAACTCTCGCTGGGCTGAGGAGTTCGACGATAAGTACGGCTTTGACCCTGACCGCGCTCGCGAGCTGATCAAGGAATCCGGTCATGAAGGCTACCCGCTGAAGCTGATCATTACCCAGCTTTCGGGCGTGCCGGAAATGATTACCATGGCCGAAGCCGCATTCACCTACTTGCAGGATGTCGGAATCGATGTGGAAGCCGAGGAGATGGAATGGGCCCGATTCCGTGCCGATTTCTACGTTCCCGGCAACACCCACGGAACCATAGCTCCTATTCGCGGGACGCTGCGCCCCGCCGAGGTAACTCTACGCTTCTACAACGTCAGCGGTCCCGAAGGCTTCCAGCGCATCGTCCCAGATCCCCAGCTCGACGAGCTCTACGCGGAAGCCATCTCCGCCGTCAACCCCGACGTGAAATCCACGGCGCTGCGGAACGCCGGCGACATTAAGTTTGACCTGTACGCCGAGGTTCCAATTGTTTGGCTGCCCAGCCAAATTGGCGTCAACCCCAATGAGGTCGGCGAGTTCATCTGGCCCGGCAACATCAACACCGCCATCACCCACATGGAGTACATCACCACCGCCCAGTAGCAGGCCGCCAATTTCCCGGCGTATACGGAGGGGCGAATGTATATTCGCCCCTGACCATCGATAAGGCGACTGATTGTGCAACGCTACATCCTGATACGGATCGTCCAATCCATCCTGGCCCTGCTGGTGCTGACGGTGATTGTGTTCAGCCTCGCCCGCATCGCCGGGGATCCGCTGGACGTGCTGCTCCCCCTGGAAGCCACGGTGGAAGACGCCGAGCGTGTCCGCGCGGCTTGGGGTCTGGACAAGCCGCTCTACATCCAGTACTTCAAGTTCCTGGGTAACGCGTTGACCGGTGATTTCGGCGAGTCCATCAAGCACCGGGATCAGCAGGCAATCGGCCTGGTCCTGGACCGATTGCCCGCTACGGCCCAGTTGGCCGGGTTGGCGTTGCTGGTGGCAACGCTGATCGCCGTTCCCGTGGGTGTGCTGTCGGCGGTCAAGAAGGACACTTTCTTCGACTACGCGGGGAAAGTACTGGCTCTTACCGGCCAATCGCTGCCGGCTTTCTGGTTGGGCCTGGTGTTGATGTGGATTTTCGCCGTCCATCTCGAACTGGTGCCCACCTCGGGCAAATCGGGCATCAGGTCTTTCATCCTGCCGGCCATCGCCATCGGATGGTTTCAGGTTGCCGCCCTGATGCGTCTGGTTCGGTCTTCGATGCTGGACGTTCTGGATACCGAATACGTCAAGCTGGCCCGCATCAAGGGCGTATCCGAGCGCAAGGTCGTCTGGAAGCACTGCCTGCGCAACGCGGCCATAGCGCCGTTCACCTACTTCGCGCTGATCATGGGTTCCCTCATGGTCGGGAGCGTAAGCATCGAGTTCGTCTTCGCCTGGCCCGGCGTCGGCCTGCTGGCAGTGGACAGCACAATTGCCAGGGACTTCCCCGTCATCCAGGCGGTGGTCATCGTCTTCTGCCTGGTCTACATCACGGCGAACCTGCTGGTGGACATCGCGTACGCCTACGTCGACCCCCGGATCCGATTCAGCTAGTCTGCTGATATCCGGTGTGATCTGTCCCGCCGACCGCCGGGTTCAAACGAGGAGATCGTTCCGATATGGCCGCTGAAGATCGCACCAGCCCGGTTCCCGCCGCCCCAGAGCAGAGCGCCGGGGATTCCCTGACTCAGCAGTCTCGCCTCAGCCTGGGGATCGCGGAACTGCGGCGTGCGCCGTGGTTCCCAGTGGTGATCCTGCTGGTGGTGCTGGTCATTCCGGCCGTCTTCGCCAACCAGATCGCTCCGCATGATCCAACCCGGGGTAGCCTCAGCAGCCGCTTGCAACCCCCGGTCTGGCAGGAAGGTGGCAATTCCGAGCACCTCCTGGGCACCGACAAGGTGGGTCGAGACATCTTGACCCGGATCATATACGGGAGCCGCATTTCAGTCATCATCGCGATGATCGCCATAGTCGTAAGCGGGGTAATAGGCACCGCTCTCGGCATCACGGCCGGATACTGGGGCGGTTGGGTCGACGCGCTCATCATGCGCCTGGTGGATATCTCGTTATCCATCCCGATCATCCTGCTGGGTCTGGTGCTGGTGGCGGCGCTGGGGCCCCGGACCAGCACGGTCATTGGAGTCATTGTCGTGCTGCTGTGGTCGCGCTATGCCCGCCTGGCCCGTGGCGAAACGCTGGCGGTGCGCGTGCAGGACTTTGTCTCCCGGGCCCAGGTCGCCGGTTCCGGGCACATTCGCATCATGTTCAAGCACATCCTGCCCAACGTTTTCAACAGCCTGGTGGTGCTGGCGACGCTGCAGGTGGGCTTCGTCATCATCCTTGAAAGCACCCTGAGCTTCCTGGGCGCGGGAGTTCCCCGGCCCAACCCGGCGTGGGGCCTCATGGTTGCCGACGGCCGCGAGTTGGTGGCGTCCGAAAAGGGTTGGTGGGTCTCCCTGCTGCCCGGCATGGCTATCATGCTGGTGGTGCTCAGCATGAATCTTCTCGGCGACTGGTTGCGCGACCGCCTGGACCCCAAGCAGCGCCAGGTTTAGCATTCTGCGGGCCTGATCCTGCGAATATGCAACGCCCGTGCGCCGCACGGGCGTTTTCGTGTTGGCCGGTCGCATTGACACGGCCACCGCCCGGGCCTCCCGTGGTTGTTGGTCGGTCAGCGTGTCCGGGGCGCGTCCGTAATCCGGCGCACCAGAGCGATAAATCGACCAATCCCGACGCTGGTGGTGTCGATTTCATGGCATAAGATCGCAGAATCACATCCGTAGTTGTCGCATTATGCGTAATATCACGAACGTAATTGTTACGAATTACGTACAGTAAGCCAGCAAGATTATCGCTTACCATGCTTTTGACCGGGCGGTATTCAATCCTTATACTTCGCCCTCGTCGTTGTGGTCGCGTCCGCGACGGCCATATTGTCATCGTTTCTGGGAGGGAACAAATTGGTTAAACCTACGATAGTTTTCGCCCTCGCCGGGGCCTTGCTGCTGGCGATCGGCATCGCCTGTGGCGGCGCCAGCGAAACTCCGGCCGCTCCTGCGGCGCCGGCTTCGCAGCCTTCGTCCGAGCAGCAGCAAACCCAGCAGGGTCAGCAGCAGGCGCCCGCCGCCGCTGAACCCACCGCGTCGGAACCGCCGACAGCCATTCCCACGGTTGTGGCGACCGCGACACCCAGCCCCACCAACACGCCCACTGCAGCCCAGGAGACCACGGCGCTCGGCGGCCGCCTGCGCATCGCGACGATCCCGCCGGTGCAGCAACTCACGGGCAGTTGGCTGGGCACCACTACCTCGGCCAACACCCAGGTCAGGCCTTTCACCGACCCGCTGGTCCACACTGACCGTTTCGACGGCTCCCTGGTGCCGGGATTGGCCACCAGTTGGGAGGCCAACGAGGATGGAACGCAGTGGACCTTCCAGCTGCGCGACGACGTGAACTTCCACGGCGATTGGGGCGCTTTCACCGCCCACGACGTGCTGGTTAGCGCCGGGTTCATCGTCCGCGAGGATGCCATCGCCACCGACACCGGCCTCTTCCGTGGTCTCTTCGGCGATAACGAAGAGGAACTTGCGACCAACATCGTGGCTCTGGATGACAACACCATCCAATTCAACCTCAAGACCCCCAACTCCCTGATGGATTTCTTTGCCGGAGCCCAGCAGGGCAACCTCTTTGTCTACTCCAAGGCCCAGTATGAGGCCGAGGGCATAGAGCAACTACAGCTCAAGCCCGCTGGCGTCGGCCCCTGGGTATTCGAGGAGCGCACCGTCGACGTCAACATCCTTTACTCGCGTAACGCTGACCACTATCGCCGCTCCCCCTTCTTCGATGAGATGGAGTACGTCCTGATCCCCGAGGAAACCACGCGCCTGGCCCAGCTTCAGACCGGACAGGTCCAGATCGGCGAGATCAGCCGTGAGCTGCACACTGACGCGCAGGGTTCCGGACTGGAAGTGCTCCAGAGCGAGCTGCCTTCCATCCAGGTCGCCTTCATCATCGGCGGCGTGTACAACCCTGAAGAAGCCGGGCCCTGCCTCGCGGAAGGGTTCGAAAACTGCTTCTACCAAGCCGATGAACCTCACCTGGACCCCAAGGTCCGCGAGGCGATCAACCGCTCCATCAACCGCGAGGAAATCAATCGGGAACTGTTCGGCGGAATCGGACGCCAGCACACCGTGTGGGGATACCACCCGGCTCTCCCGGGCTACAGCCCGCGCTGGACCGAGGAATTCGACGACAAGTACGGCTTTGATCCCGAACTGGCTGCCCAACTCCTCGAAGAGTCCGGCCATAAGGGCTACAAGCTCAACCTGCTGCTTACTGAGCTTCCCGGCGTCCCCGAAATGATCCCCATGGGCGAGGCCGCCTTTACCTACCTGACCCAGATCGGCATTGATGTGGAAACCGAGGCCATCAAGTGGTCCGACTACCGCGCCAAGTACTACCGCCCCGGCAAGACCCACGGCACCCTGGCCGCCACTCGCGGCACCTATCGCCCCGCTGACATCACCCTCCGGTTCTACAACCGCAGCGGCAACGCCGGCTTCTGGCGCACCTCCGTGGACCCCATGACCGATGTGCTCTATGACACGGCCACCCAGAGCGTTGATCCCGAGGTCAAGGCCCAGGCCCTCCGCGGGTTCCGTTTGTTTGTGCGTGATGGGTATGGTAGCATCGCCCCGAACTATAAGGCAACGGGGCGGTCACCATGCCAGAACGGAACTACTCGAACCGCACGCTCTACCACGGCGACAGCCTCGACTTTCTGCGCGGTATGAACACCGGAACGGTCAACCTGATCGCCACCGACCCCCCGTTCAACAAGGGCCGCGACTTCCACGCCACGCCGGACAGCACCGCCAAAGACGCGCGGTTTCAAGACCGCTGGCGATGGGATGAGGACGTTCACGACGACTGGCTTGTCGCCATACAACGCGACCAACCCGAAGTGTGGGCGGTAATCACCGCCGCCAAGACCGCCTACGGCGACGACATGGCCGCGTACCTGTGCTGGCTCGGTGTCCGCATTTTGGAGATGCACCGGGTTCTGGCCGGCGACGGGAGCCTTTATCTCCACCTGGACGACACCGCCGGCGCTTGGGGCAAATGCCTCCTGGACGCCATCTTTGGCCGGAGCAACTTCCGCAACGCGGTTGTGTGGAAACGGACACGGCGCGGGTTCAAGGGTTCCCAATTCAAGGCCAAGCGGTATAACTCGAATACCGATACCATCCTGTTCTACGGCAAGACTGCCGACGCATTCTTTGACCAGACCCGCGTACTGGAACCCTACGAGCCCGGCTACATGGATTCGTTCCGCTTCAGAGACGACACCGGCCCGTACTACCTGGACTTGGCCTACAACCGCCCCAGCGCAAGCCCGAGGCCGAACCTGTGCTATGAGTATCGCGGCTTCACCCCCCCCCCATCCTTCAGGCTGGAAAGTCGGCTTGGCGACGATGGAAGCGTTGGACGCCGCCGGCGAACTGGTAATCGAGCGCGGCGAACTGTGGCGCAAAATCCGCCCGAAAGCAGGGCGCATCCGCAACGCGCTATGGGATGACATCAACGAAACCCGCGGCAACGAAGATACCGGATACCCGACACAGAAACCGCTACCGCTCTACGAGCGCATCATCCTTGCCAGCAGCAATCCCGGCGATCTGGTGCTTGACCCGTTCTGCGGCTGCGCCACGACGCCGGTTGCCGCCGAACGGTTGGGCCGGCAGTGGGTCGGCATGGACATTTGGGAAGGGGCGCACGAGCAGGTTATCCGGCGGCTGGAGCTGAACCGCCAACTACTGTTCAACCCGCGTCAGGAAATCACCTACTCCCAAAACCCGCCGCAGCGGACAGACGGCGGCGAACCGGCCACGTTGACGCTGCGGACGCCCACAGGCCGCGCATTGCGCTATCCCGCCCCTCGGACGCATCACGGGCGGCTGTTGACCGACATCGGGGCCTTCTGTCAGGGCTGCGGCGCGGACTACCAGTTTGACCCGCGAGTGCTCGAAGTTGACCACATCAACCCACGCTCACAGGGCGGAACCGACGCCTACGAAAATCTGACCCTGCTGTGCCCGCCGTGCAACAAGGAAAAGCGTGACCGCTACACGCTGATCGGCTTGCAGGAAGTCAATCGGGCCAATGGTTGGATGAAGAACGAAAACAACCTGCGGATGGGCAGGGCGCAAGGCCGACGCGGACGGCGTCGGCGGTAAAACGAACATCCCCGCCGGCGACTGTTTGGCGACGCGACCGGCGAGGATGCAGAGGATGGATATGGACTTGCTGATTTGGGCGCTGCGGTTCGCTAGTCAGTCTCCGACACATTTTTTGCTGTCGGTTCTCGCGATGGCTGCGTTGGTAGTGTTTGCCGCAATATCTCTTGGATGGCTTGTGGGTTTGATAGCAGATGTCGCCGTTTCCATCGAGAATACGCTACTCCCACGAAAATAAAAAATGCAACGTAGGGTATCTGCGCTATCAGCACACCGTAAATAAAGTCCGCCGTAACACCGAGAACCATCATCGCCTCCGAGCGCGTCCGCGCTTGCTCAACGCCTTTTGCAGCGAGTCGTGCTTTGCAGTCGTGCGCTGCTTTTTCGGCTTGACGATCTTGCCTTTGGGCAAGGGCTGGCGAACACGCCGCCCGCTGCCAGTCTGTCGCCCCGCGAAAACCCGCCCGATGTCGGTGCGCTGCGTTACAACCCGTCGCTCGACGCTGGGAACCGGCGCGTCCTCATCATCCGCCCGCCACCGCGCCACCGTCGCCGGCGTCGGGGGCCAATCCTCATCGGGATCGTCGGTGTCCGTCTCACCTTTTGGGCGGGTGCGCCTCGTCGGGTCCGGCACAAAGTGAGTTGTCGGCGGCGCCGTGGATTCCCCGTGCCGTTCCGCCCGGTCCGCAACTTCCGCCATGTCGGGCGCGTCGCCCTTGCGCTTGTCGTCCGTGGCCGCAACCCGCACAACGTCCGCCCATTCGGTGAACGGCGGATTGACGCCGGCCATTTCCGCCGGCGTCTGAAAGTCGATGCCCTCGTGTTCCCTGATGACGTTGTAGTTGACGGCCCACCCGTCAAAGTACCGCTGACCCGACTCCATCCCGTCCAGTCCGCGCAGCGTCTTTTCACGGTCTCGGATGGTGCCCTGCAACCGTTCCGACAGATTGTTATTCACCCGCGCACGAATGCCCTCGGACTGGATATGGTCCGCCTCCGGGAACACCGCCTTGATCGCGCTGGTGTAACTGCCGAGCTTGTCGGTGGTGATTGACCTGGGCGGCGCGTCCGCCGACGCCATCGCCTTTCGCATCACGGCTACGGCGGCGCGTTGGTCGCGGTTGGGCGACAGGTGAACCGCCAGCGCGTAGCGGGTGCCGGCGTCCATCACGTTCCACAGCCAATACTTCTCGCCGCCGACCCTGACCTGAACTTCGTCGGCTACCCACTTGCCCGACGTGTGCGCCGGGTGGTCGTCGAGGATGTCTTTGGCGATCTCGGTATATTCGGTGACCCAGCGGTACAGCGTCTCTTTGGACGGTTCGGCAATGTCGTGCCCGTCAGCCATCGTCTCGGCGGTCTGCTTGTACGACGTTCCGCCGTAGTACATCCTGACCGCCATCCCGATCTGCTCGGCGGTGGCCCGGTGTCCACCTACTTGCCCCGTGTGCAGGAACCGCTTGGAACACTGCTTGCAGCGGTAGGTCTGCTTCCCGTTGGCGTTCCTACCGTTCTTGACAACCTTGTCATGGGAGCAGTACGGGCAGGCGACGGTGCGGGTTACGGTTTCGGTGAATTTAGCCATGGCTGGATGTTATCACACGTTCGCTGGCTTTTTTTTGCCTATCCAAGGTGCTCCGGGTCTGGGTATATGGGACCAGTAGTATTTGAAACCCCGATTTGCCCATCATCGAAGGGGGGGCACGTCTGTAGTTCTCAAATTCAGGGACATCCCGGTACTCCCGCTTCCCTTCGGATGAATTGCAAGGTTGACAGAGTAATCCTCGAACGTAACCTGTCGCGTGATCGTGGTCCAATACCCATGACCCGTGGCTCAACGTGGACAGGTCCTTCCCGCATATCCCGCAACGGTCGTTTTGGAGCTCACGCAACCAGACAATTTGTTCAGTAGTCGGCGGGCGCAATGACCATGGCCAGACCATTCCATGTTGTTTCCACCCCTGTTCATCCTCTTTGTTGAATGAACAGCGGAGGCACCATCGTTTCCCTGATTTAAAGCGCCACTTCGGCACGCTGTTAATCTTGCAACGGGCACAGGGTACCCAGTCGTTAGTCATATCAAGAGGGGTTGGCCTAGGATGTCTCGTACACCATGAACCCGGGCCTCTCCAAGCGGTACCTCGGCGGTGAGGCACCAGCGCACCCTTTCACTTCCTCCCAGCCGTGAATCAACCAATCGTCGTAACGGTGGCCTTCTGTCCACAATTCGCCCCGTATGCCGTCATTTAACGGGGGTGGCGAGATGTAGATGTGCGCGGGAGTGGTCAATCTAACAAGGATCATCTGCTGCCATACCTCCCATGTAGGAAAGGACAGAGCCAGCTAACTCTAGCACGCCGGGGGCGTGGTACTGATCGTAGGCATAGGATGTAATGCCTACGATCTCATCCTTATCAGCGCAACCGACCTGCAAAAAAGCCAAGTGCTCCATAACCATTGTCCAAAGGCAACCGTGGCATTCACAATCTGCGGAATCGCGTACTTCCGCCGACCTTATCCATTCTGCGATGGCACGGACTGTTGACTCGGAATGGCTGTATTCAATGATGCGGGCGGGGGAAACCTTTCTTGTAATGGCAGGGTTTCCGTGCTTCCGGTAGTCATGCAACCGCGCCTCATCAACCATATGCCCGCCCTTTCGGTTCATTGCTCGCAACCCGGCCAAAGTGAGATGTGAGCTCTTTTTTTGATTGCACCCTGGACATAGCAATGTCAGATTGCTGATATTGTCAGGACCGCCATCGGCACGGGGGGACATGTGATCTATCTGCAATTCCACAGACTCTACGCGAGGGTCCAAACCGCAGCCTTGACAATAAGAACCCAGCAAGTTTGTGAGGGTGCCCTTCACCATTTTTGATGTCATTTTGATCTCCTTGTGCCGGCGGCCAACCCGATGCTACCATACCCATCACGCACAAACAAACGGAACCCCTCCGCGACCTTGGCGACCTCAAGTTCGACCTCTATTCCGAGGTACCCATCGTGTGGCTGCCGGCCCAGATAGTGGTGAACCCGGCCGAGATCGGTGAGATGGCCTGGCCCGGCAACATCAACGCCAGCTTCACCCACACCGAGTACATCACTCCGGCCTCCAACTAGGCCATCAGCAACTGCTGGTACAATCCGTAGGGGCTGCTCACGGGTAGCCCCTACGCCTTGTAACAAGGTATTCCACCGTGCAGCGTTATATTTTGTTCCGCATCGGCCAGTCGGTCCTCACCCTGCTGGTGTTGACCGTTATCGTGTTCTCGCTGGCCCGCCTGTCCGGAGACCCGCTGGATGTGCTGCTTCCGCTGGAAGCCACTAACGAGGACGCCGAGCGGCTGCGCGCCGCCTGGGGTCTGGACCGGCCGGTGCACATCCAGTATTTCACCTTCCTGGGGAACGCCCTCACCGGCGATTTCGGCGACTCCCTGCGGGTTCGCGGGCGCACTGCCATGAGCCTGGTTCTGGAGCGGCTCCCCAACACGGCGGCCCTGGCCGGCGTCGCCATCATCGTGGCTATCGTAATCGCCGTTCCCATCGGCGTGCTATCGGCGGTGAAAAAGGATACGCCCTTCGACTACGTGGGCAAGGTGATCGCCTTGTTCGGCCAGTCCCTGCCGGCCTTCTGGTTGGGCCTCATGCTGATGTGGGTGTTTGCCGCGCAACTGGGCTGGTTCCCCGTGTCCGGAAAGGAACAGGGAGCCCTGTCCTACATACTGCCCGCAGTAGCCATCGGCTGGTTCCAGGTCGCCGCGCTCATGCGCCTGGTCCGCTCTTCAATGCTGGACGTGCTGGACACCGAATACGTCAAGCTCGCCCGCATCAAGGGCGTCGTCGAGTGGAAGGTGATCTGGAAGCACTGCCTGCGGAACGCCGCAATCGCTCCCTTCACCTACTTCGCCCTCATCATCGGATCCCTGATGGTCGGCTCCGTGTCCATCGAGTTTGTCTTCGCCTGGCCCGGCGTTGGGCGGTTGGCAGTGGACTCGGCGGTGACCAAGGATTTCCCAGTGGTGCAGGCCGTGGTGATCACATTCTGTATGGTCTACATCATTGCCAACCTGCTGGTGGACATCGCCTACGCCTACGTAGACCCCAGGATCCGCTTCAGTTAGGAGATTTCCCGTATGGCTGCCGAAAACCCCGTCGCCAGCCCGCAAATAGCCGAGGCACCCGACTACGGCGCGGTTGCCCAGCCCGGCCGTCTGGCCCGCGTCTGGCTCGAAGCCCGGCGCTATCCGCTCTTCCCCATTGTTCTGCTCCTGGTCGTCATGGTCATCCCGGCCATCGGCGCCGACTGGATCGCGCCCCACGATGCGAAACTGGGTAGCTTGTCCTCCAAGTTGCAGCCGCCAGCCTGGATGGAAGGCGGTTCCACGGAGCATCTGTTGGGAACAGATCGGGTCGGCCGCGACATCCTGTCGAGAATCATGCACGGCGCCCGGGTTTCCGTCGTCATTGCCGCCGTTGCCATCTGCATTGCGGGCGTGCTGGGTACCTCGTTGGGCATCGCCGCCGGGTACTGGGGAGGCTGGGTCGACGCCGTGGTGATGCGTCTGGTGGACATTTCGTTGTCCATCCCCATCATCCTCCTGGCTCTCGTGATCGTGGCGGCGACCAAGCCCAGCATGGCCACGGTGATCACCGTACTCGTGCTGCTCATGTGGTCCCGGTACGCGCGCCTGGTTCGCGGCGAAACCCTTGCCGTCCGCGTCCAGGACTTCATCGCTCGCGCTCGCGTGTCCGGAGCGTCCCACCGGCGGATCATGATCCGTCACGTCTTTCCCAACGTGTTCAACAGCATCATCGTGCTGGCGACTCTGAACGTCGGGTTCGTCATCATCCTGGAGGCCACGCTGAGTTTCCTCGGTGCCGGCATCCCGCCGCCACAGCCGGCGTGGGGTCTCATGGTCGCCGATGGCCGGGTGCTCATCGCATCGGCCCAGGGCTGGTGGGTTTCCCTGTTCCCCGGTCTGGCCATCATGCTGGTCGTGCTCAGCATGAACCTCCTGGGCGACTGGCTGCGGGACCGCCTGGACCCCAAGCAGCGCCAGGTGTAGGGGTTGCGATCAGGCAGTCACTGCGGGAACAGCGAGGCAACCCGTTACGACACGGCGACGAGGGCAGGCTCCCCACCGGGACCGCCCTCGTTTCCATACGTGCGCCCGGCGATAGCGTCGAACCCACCCGGCCTATACAATACTCCCATCTTCGCGCGTGCCGCCTGACCAAGGAGCAACCACCATGCAACTCGGAGCCATATTCCCCCAGACTGAAATCGGCGCCGACCCCATCGCCGTCAAGGATTTTGCCCAGGCCGCCGAGGCCCTGGGATACGAACACCTGCTGGTTTTTGACCATGTGCTCGGAGCCGACCACACTCAGCGCGCCGAGTGGAACCGACCCTACAACAAGGACGACATGTTCCACGAGCCTTTCGTGATGTTCGGTTACCTCGCCGCGCTCACTGAGAAGATCGAATTCTGCACCGGCATCATCATCCTGCCCCAGCGGCAGACGGCGCTGGTCGCCAAGCAGACGGCAGAGGTCGACGTACTTACCAACGGCCGCCTGCGCCTCGGCATCGGTGTGGGCTGGAACGAGGTTGAGTACGAGGCGTTGGGTGAAAACTGGGAGAACCGTGGTCGCCGCTCTGCCGAGCAGATCGAAGTCATGCGGATGCTCTGGACCCAGGAGGTCGTGAACTACGAAGGGCGCTACCACAAGATCACCCATGCCGGCATCAACCCCCTGCCCGTACAACGACCCATCCCGGTCTGGTTCGGCGGAGGCGCTCCCCAGGTGGTGCGGCGCATCGCCCGTACGGGGGACGGCTGGTTCCCGCAGTTCCAGCCCGACGGCGCGGGTCGAGAACGCCTGGAGGAGATGCGCGAACTGGCGCGCGGCTACGGCCGAGACCCGGCGGCGATCGGCGTCGAAGGCCGCGCCTCCCTGGCCGACAGCAACAACCCTGACGACTGGAACAAGCTTGCTGCTGACTGGAGCGACGCCGGCGCGTCCCATTTCTCCGTAAACACCATGCGTGCCGGACTCAAGGGCCCCGACCAGCACATTGAAGCCATCCGCCGCTTCAAGGAAGCCGTCAGTTAGGGAACTATCGACGTATGCACGGTGGGATAAAGGGGCGAATCATGATTCGCCCCTGCCATTGCTTCGGGCGGCGCAACCTTGGCCAGTGTTATCCAGGAGGTTGTCGACGCTTCAGCATGAGTGACCGAACAGAGCGAGTTATTTGATGATGGCGGCTCCCCCGATAGACAATTGTTACTGGGTGGTTCCCGGCAAACTGCTGGCCGGTGAATACCCCCGTAACCTGGATGACGCTTCGTCGCCGCAGAAAATCGCCCGTCTCACGGACGCCGGTGTCTCCGCCTTCATAGATCTGACCGAAGCCGGCGAACTGGCTCCATACGCCCAGTGGCTGAATGGGGCGTCCCACCAACGGTTTGCAGTGGTGGACGCGTCCATACCAGGGTCTCCATCGCTGACCACCGAAATCCTTGACGCCATCGACCACCACATCTCTGAAGGCCGAACCGTGTACCTGCATTGCTGGGGAGGCATCGGCCGAACCGGAACCATCGTCGGCTGTTGGCTGGCTCGTCATGGGTACCCCGGCGAGGCGGGTTTGGGACGTCTCGAAGAGCTCTGGCGGCAATGCCCCAAATCCAGGTACAGGAAATCCCCCGAAACTCTGGAGCAGCGGGACTATGTGCTCACCTGGGAAGAAAACCGATGAGCAACCATAGCGCGTATTCAGGGCATTGGTTTTCCTCGGATTATCATTAACCGAACATAACGTACGGAAAACGACGTAAATTGTGCAAAAGCAACGTGTGAATGATCAGATAGCGGCATGGCCCGGTCCGGTGCTGACTCCGCAACAGGGGTACGAATTATGTCCGACCACGAATCACAAGTAACGCTCATATGGGCGGCCGACCCGATGCGCCACTGGGGTTTTTTGCGCCAGGGCATCGCGGGGATCGATTTCGGCGTCACCACAGACCTGACCGGAATGTCCGAAGACGAGGTCGTTGAGGTGGTTAAGCAATTCGATCAAAGTACACAGGTGGCCGGCCAGTTCAGGCGTCTCTTGTTCGGTACGCCCATAGGCTCGCTGGTGGTCACGGGCGCCGCGGCAAGGGTGACCCGGAGCGACCGGAAATGGTCGATCGGGAGGGTGGCCGGCGGCTACGAATTCCGCGACAGGAATCCGCATGATCGCCACACCATCAAGGTTGAGTGGTCCGACCAGACGTACTCACAAGAGGATTTGACGCGGTTGATCGGGACCAACCCCTCGGGCCGGCGTTCCACGGTGACCCCGCTGGGAACCGCTGAAATCCCAGAGACTGCCGCCGGGACCGGCTGAGGGTCAGGAGCAGGTCAGACTTTTCCAACCAGCGCTTTCAGCGCCGCGTAGGTACGTGGGCCGGATTCGCTGTCGCCTTCGCCGGCGAAGATGTTGGCCATGAAATCAGTTGCCCCGCCGGCGGCGAACGCCTCCAGTTGAAGGCGCAGCGAGTCCTCGTTGCCGATCACCGCAACCTCCGACGGCCCTTCGACGCCCTCGATATCCAGCACCCGGCGGTAGTTCACCAGCTGCCCGTACCGTTCGTAGGCCTCGGCCGCCTGTCGCCGGCCCACCGCTTCGTCGTCGCATACCGTTGTTGGGAGTCCAACGCATACCCGGGGTGCATCGCGGCCGCTGGCATCGGCTGATTGGCTGATACGCGGAGTGATGTGCTCGCGTATCGTTCGCGGTCCTGCCATCCAGGTGATGGTCCCGTCGGCGCGTTCCCCGGCCAGTCGCAGCATCTGTGGCGCCAGGGCCGAGATCAGCACCGGACACTTCGGGCGGTCCAGCACGTCCAGTTCCGCGTTCACGTTGTAGAATTCGCCGGAAAACTGGACCCGGCCTTCCTCCATCAACGGTCGCAGCACCGACAGGTATTCGCGCACGTGCAGCGCCGGCCGGTCGTAGGCCAGGCCAAAGCTGCCCTCAATGCCCGGCCGGTGTGATGGACCCAGCCCCAACAGGAAGCGTTCACTGGTGGCCGCCGCCGTGGTCAGGGCCTGTTGGGCCATGGCGACGGGATGCCTCGGATACGTGGGCACGACGCCGACGCCCAGCTCGATCCGGCTGGTCTGCGCCCCGGCCAGGGCCAACACCGTCAGCGCGTCGTAGCCCCGCGCGGAGATGTGAGGCACCCAGAAGCTGTCGAACCCGTCCTCTTCAGCCTGCTTGATCCGCCCGATCAGTTCGTCCAGGCTCATCAGGTCGGCTGTCGACGCCCCAACAAATACTCCGATACGCATTGTCGCCCTCCATGTACCGCTCGGCGAGGCTAGCCAAACCTGTTTGCGGCGCTACGCGGACAGAATCCTCTCCGCGATTTCCCTCGCCTCGTCCCGGTTGCTGACAAAACGGTCCGCCGGCACCCGGTGCAGGGTGTTCAACGCTCGCAGGTTCCGCTCCACGGGCCCGGAAAGGCCCATCACAATCGGTTCCGTGTCCTCGTCCAACGCGACGTCAATCATCTGCTCCACCACCATTGCCGCGCTGTCGTCCATGTACGCGGTCTCGGTGAAGTCAAATATCACCACCTCGTGCTCCTGGATATCCTGCCCGATGGTGCTCACCAGGTTGCTGGAAGAGGCCACCGAGAATCGACCGCGCATTGACACCAGACCGACCCGGGCAGAGAACGCGTCATCCTCGTCGGCGTCCAATTCGGGAGAGAGGAAAGTCGCGTCCAGCAGTGGGACAGACACCACGCTGTCCAATTCCTGTCGCTCCAGCAGGCGCGCGCTGGCCATGCCCGCCGCAATCAGCCCGATGGCGATGGCGGTCACCAGGTCCAGGAACACGGTGAGCACGAAGGTCATGAGCATGACCACAAGGTGTTCGCGGGGCATCTGGTGGATGCGTGTCACGAACCGCCAGTCCATGATGTCCCAGCCCACCTTCACGAGGATCCCGGCCAGGACCGCGTGAGGTATCGCCTCGACGTACCGGCCCAGGCCCAGGACCAGCGCCAAAAGGACTGCCGCACGAATCGCCCCGGAAAGCTGCGTGTTCCCGCCGGACCGGATGTTGACCACTGTGCCCAGCGTCGCGCCCGCGCCCGGCAGTCCGCCGATGACCCCCGCGATCATGTTCCCGATACCCTGGCCGATCAGTTCACGGTTGGGGTTGTGTCGTGTACGGGTCAGCGAGTCGGCGATCAGCGATGTCAACAGGCTGTCGATGGAACCCAGCAGCGCCAGCACCAGAGCCGGCTCCAGCGCGCCCAGTATGAACCCCACCGAGAACACCGGGATGTGCAGGGCCGGGAGCCCCGTCGGCACGTCGCCGATGACCGGAAGGTCGTTCAGCCACAGGATGCCGAGCGCGCAGCCCACCGCCATTGCCGCCAAAGGCGCTGGCAGGACCCTGCGGAAGGGCCGCGGCCACAGGATTCCCACTACCAGTGTGACTGCGGCCACCGCCAGGGCATGGAAGTTGACGCTTGTAAACACGTCCTCCAGCGCGTTGACCGCCCCAATCACTCCGCCGACCGCCACCGGAGATCCCAAGAACGGCGCGATCTGCACGATCATGATGATCACGCCGATCCCGGTCATGAATCCCGAAATCACCGAATAGGGAGTGTAGGCCACGAATCGGCCGATTCGCGCCAGTCCCAGCGCCGCCTGGATGAACCCGGCCAGCACCACTATCGTGAACGCTTCCGCCAGGCTGTTGGCGTGGCTGGTTACGATAACCGCCATCGCGATAGACATCGGGCCGGTCGGGCCAGATATCTGCGACCGCGTGCCGCCAAACACTGCGGCGAAGAAGCCGACGGCGATGGCGCCGTACATGCCGGCCGTTGGGCCCAGCCCAGACGCTACGCCGAATGCCAGCGCGACCGGCAGTCCCACCACTGAGCAGGTGAGGCCGCCGAAGATGTCGCCGCGGAGATTGTCGAGGCTATAGTTGAATTTCACGGTCTGAGCAACGTCGCAACGCGGTCCAGTATCCTGTGGCCCACCTCGTATTTGGTGAGCAATGGCAGCCTTTCGACCTCCATCTCGCGGTCAATCAGCACCACCCGGTTGGTGTCCACGCCAAATCCGCTGCCTTCTTCCGTAATGTCGTTGGCGACTATGAGGTCCAACTCTTTGCGCCGCACTTTGTCCGCGGCGTTCGCCTCCAGGTTTTCGCTCTCGGCCGAGAACCCAACCCGCACGAAATGCCCTCTGGCCGTCGCCAGGATGTCAGTCGTCTTTTCCAGGTCTATGGACAGCTCGTCCGCGGCCGTCTTCTTGATCTTCTGCTCTGCCATGACGGCTGGCCGGTAATCCGCCACCGCCGCCGCCATGATCAGCGCGTCGGCCGTTGCGGTTTCCCCGAGCACGGCATCGCACATGTCCTGCGCCGACTTCACCTGCACCGTCCGCACCAGGGCCGGATCTGGCAACGCCGTCGGGGCGGTCACCAGCACCACCTCAGCTCCCCGGTCCCGTGCCGCCTCGGCCACCGCGTAGCCCATGCGACCCGACGAATGGTTCGTTATCACGCGAACCGGGTCCAGGGCTTCCTGGGTGCCCCCCGCGCTGACCACCACCTTCCGACCCAGGAAATCCCCGTCCTTTCCCAGCGCGGCCGCAATGTGCCCCAGCAACTCGGCCGGTTCCACCAGGCGTCCCATGCCCATCAACCCGGAGGCCAGCCGACCGGGGGCCGGTCCGGCCAGGAACACGCCCCGACCGCGCAGGCGCGCGATGTTCTCCCGCGTCGCCGGATGGTCGAACATGTTGGCGTCCATGGCCGGCGCCACCAGCAGCGGCGCCTCCGTGGCGATTACCGTCGTGGTGAGAGGGTCGTCCGCCAGGCCGGCGGCCAGCTTTGCGATGGAGTGCACCGTGGCGGGCGCAATAACCACGATGTCGGCCCACCGCGCCAGCGCAACGTGCTCCACGCTATGCTCGGAATCGGCGTCGAAGGTATCGGTGACCACTGCCCGGTGGGTCAAGCTTCGGAACGCCAGCGGAGTTACAAACTGGGTTGCGCCGTAGCTGAGGATCGTTTCAACGTTTGCTCCGGCCTGAACCAACTTGCTGGCCAGGTCCAATGCCTTGTAGCAGGCTATGCTGCCCGTCACCCCCAGCACGATGTTCTTGCCGGCCAGCGCAGATTCCATCTCAGCTCACCCTGCTCAGCCCTTCCGGCGCGCCGGATACGGGCAGACCTGCCGCGTTCTTCCGGAAGATGATGTCGAGCCCGACCAGCGTCAGTTCCTGGTTGATGTCGTCGAACACCGGCGCGTGGTCGGCGATCACGGTTACCAGTCCGCCCGTGCCTACCACCTTGGCGTCTTCTCCGATTTCGGCCTTGAACCGCCCGACCATTGCAGTGACCAACCCGGCATAACCCAGCACGATGCCCGACTGCAGCGAAGTCGTCGTATTGCGTCCCACGGCCTCTGCCGGCGCCACCAGTTCCACCCGTCGCAACTGGGAGGTGTTGTAGTACAGCGCGTCGGCCGAAAGGTTGATCCCTGGTGCGATGGCTCCGCCCAGGTACTCCCGGTCCCGGGACACGGCATCGAACACCGTGGCCGTTCCCAGGTCCACCACGATCATGGGCGCTCCATAGAGTTCAACCGCCGCCACCGCGTCAACGACCCGGTCGGCGCCCACGTCGCGTGGATTGTCATAGCGGACCGGCATCCCCAGGTCGATCTGCGACGTGACCTGCAATGGTGTCACCCCAAAGAACCTGCGGCACAGATCCTCAAACATGCCGGTGAGGGGCGGTACGACCGAGCAGATGCACGCCGCCGTGATGTCCGTCGTCGTGATGCCTCGGAACTCCAGCAGGTTCTTCAGGAGGATTCCGTATTCGTCCGCCAGCCGCCGTGAGTCCGTCGCCACCCGCAGCGTGGTTACCAGCCGTTCCACCGGATTGGAGCCGTTTCCGCGTCCCTCGGCGGCGCTCCCTTCCCGGAACACCCCAATGGTCACGGCCGTATTGCCAATGTCGATAGTCAGGAGCATGGAAATCCAATTATCAGATGAGATTCAACAAGTCATCACATCGGCGGCATTATAAATGTCAACACCGTTCCTCGCAAACTATTTTCAGTTCAAATTCCTGCTCCCAAGTGAATCAGACGTTACGAATTGTCACATTTATCGGCATGTGCCGCGTCATTCGTTGGTTATAGCCATGTCTGGGCGCGAGCCCAACGCGGCCGGGAAGTCGCCCCGGTGCCCACCGGGACGCACTGTCTGCAGCACATTGCCGTGTCGTCTTTCGGGGTTGTCCGTGCCCCTGTGTCACCCAGGGGCGGCGCCCCTGACTACTTCGCGGGCCCGGCGATGCCCACCTGGACGATCCTGGGCTGGTCAACTCCGGTCACACCCACGTACTGGAACGGCTTGCCGTCGGCCTCGCGGGGTTGCATGGCCTGCGTAACCACCTGCTTGTTGCCCAGCAGCAGGTCCGCGAAGGGGGCCGCCTGCGTGCCCGCATCGGGATCGGTGGGAAATGCGAAGTCCAGCCCGGGCTGGGTGGTGAACTCTACCCGTCCCGTCTCGTCGCTCACCCAGAACTCGGCGATGACGCTGGTGTTGGCGATTTCCATCAGCGTCGCGTTGATTTCCTCCGGCGACTTTCCCGCCTCCAGTGCGGCCGCGATATAGTGGGCGGTCAATTTGGCCTCGGCGACCATATGCGCCGTTTCGCCGTCGTTGGTGGGCGCGACCCGGTCATTGGCAGCGCAGCCCGCCGCCAGAATTATTGCCGTGGCCGCTATCGCCAGCACATGGAAAGCCCGCATTTCCGTTCTCCTGCGTCGTTGGTGCGGCCTCGATCCGAGGCCTTATTGGGTGCGATAGTATGCTAAAATCGCGACTGAATCCCCCACGGAGACGTGTAAAAATGGCCGATATCGCACTGGTGCAGATCGTCAAGCAGGGGCGCGACGCCGTCGCCGCCTGGCGCGAAGAGCACTCCAACCAACCGATGGACCTCAACGCGTGCTACATGAGCCATGCCCGCATCCCAATGGTCAACCTTCGGGGCGCCGACATGCGCGACGGCGACTTCATGGGCGCGATGATCCGCCGCGCTGACCTGTCCAACAGTTACCTCAACGACGCGCACTTCTACCGCGCCGACCTCCGCGAAACCAATCTCAGCCGTGCGATTGCGCCCGGCGCCAACCTTCGGGGCGCAGACCTGCGTAGCGCGAATCTCTCCGGCGCCAACTTCGACCGCGCCACCCTGTCCGAGGCCAACCTGTCCGGCGCGGACCTGACCAACGTTAACCTGGACCGCGCCAACCTGGACCGCGCCAACCTTACCGGCGCCAACCTCACCGGCGCCAGCTTCAACGGCACGAACCTGTCTCGCACCAACCTGTCTTCCTGCACTCTCAACGGGGCCGACTTCTACGAAGCCATTCTCAACGACGTCGTCACCGGCGAGGCCGATTTCCGCAACTGCATCATCGGCTACACGGTGTTTCAGAACTGCGCGCTCGACACCGCCGTGGGGTTGGAAGAGGTTCGCCACGACGCCCCCAGCACCATCGGCCTGGACACGCTGCTCCGCTCACGTGGAGCGCTTCCGCGGTCCTTCATCCTGGGTTCCGGGGTTCCGATTGCGGTTGCCGGCGTCCAGGACAGCGTTGCCGACGCGCCGGTAACCACCCTTGAGGTCCACATATCCTGCGCCAACGCGGATGTGCCCTTCGCCCGCGAGCTTGAAGCGAACCTGCGGGCCCAGGGAGTGCGCAGCTGGGTGTTCGCTGAGGGATTCCGCGGCAACCCCCTGGTCGACCGCCGCGCTACCTCAGGCGAAGAGGAGATCGAACGCTGGGTCCGCCACTACGACCGCCTTATCGTAGTGTGCAGCGCCGGAGGCCTTGATAGCGAGACCGTCCGCAACGATATCACCTCCGCCCACGAAGCGCAGAGAACCGCAGATAGCTGGACCATGTTCCTCGTCGACGCCGATGGCGTCATGGGCGCTGGCCGCAACCGCGCCGCCCGCCTCATGACCGAGGAATTGCGTTTCTTCGACCTCACCGGCCAGTCCGATAACTCCGCCGAGTACCAGGCCGCGTTGGAAGATCTGATCACCAACCTCCGCGAAGAGCAGCCCGCCAGCGCGGCCGCTCCCCCTCGCCGGGAAGTCGACCCACGCACGCTTCAGCTGTAGCCATCGGGATCCTTTGACCAAGGAAAGGGGGCGACCGTTCGGTCGCCCCTCAAACTTGTCGTGCAGTTCGCGCTGGCCTTTGGTCACTTGGCGTTGAAACGAACTACGGTGGCGGCCCGTGGCCTCCTGTTTGCCTACCGGAACGGCGGCGCGTAAATCTGGCCACCCTTGGGGCAGTTCTGGCAGGGAGCGTCGGCCCAGAGCGCGTTGCGGCTGCCGGACGGGCGCGGCACGCCCAGCCCGCCGGATCCGAAATGCCGTTCGTAGATCTCTCCGTAGTTCCCCAATTCGCCAACCACGTCCTGGGCCACCGTTTGGCTCACGCCCAGGTCCTCCTGGCCCCAGGACCCTTCCAGTCCGAACAGCCTGTCGACCGCGGTGTTGCCAGTGCTTGCGCTGGGCACGTTACCAGAAGCAATGTCGTATGCTTCGGCATATATGATGATGCCGATCACGGACTTTACCAGGTCAAACCACTGATCGTCCCCGTGGGGCACGGCCAGTGAGATGGGTTCCTCCGAGATGGTTTCCGGCAGGATGATGTGCTCGTCCTCGGCCCCGCCGGCCGCGATAATCTCGCCTTTCAGGAAGGTGCGGTCGGTGGTATACGCGTCGCACTGCCCGGCCACATAAGCGGCGATTGACGCCTCGAACGTTTCGAAGGTGGAAACGTTCATATCGAGTTGATACTCGCGGTTGAAGTCCTCGAGATTCAGTTCCGTCGTGGTCCCCTGTGCCACGCATACGGATGCGCCTTTCAACTGGTAAGCGCTGGTGATGCCCAGATCCGCCGGCACGGCGAAGCCCTGGCCGTCGTACAGGGTGGTATGGACGAAGTTGCCGCCCCAATTTGCGTCGCGGCTGGTGCTCCAGGTATTCACCCAGGCCAGGATGTCGATTTCGCCGGACGCCAGCGCGGGCCCGCGCTCCGCCGCCGATCCAATGATTTGGAACTCCACCGCCTTGGGATCACCGAATACGGCGACGGCAACGGCCCGGCACAGGTCAATCTCGAATCCGTCGTTTGCTCCCTCATTGCTCAGACTGCCGTAGCCCGCCACATCGTTGGTAGTGCCGCAAACCACGTGGCCATGATCCCTGATTTGCTGCAGGCGCGAGGATCCCTGGTTACGGGATGCGGTTTCGTCCACATGGGCGCCGTGGATGGCGGCGCTCTCGGCGCCAAGCGTAGTTGGTTGCCCTATGGGGTCGGTGACGGTGGCGCAGGCTGCCAGTACCAAAATAGGGATCGATGCGACAATGATTTTCCAGTTATTCATTCGCCCATTCTCCGGTCTGCGCGTCGCAGTATGTATGCGCTTTCGCGGTGCGCCAAATCGGGTCGTCCAATAATGCAAATAGGGGGAAGGCGTATGCCCTCCCCCTATTTGGACCGTTCCGAAGAACCGACCGATTTGGCAGGCTACATCGATTTAGATGTAGTCTTCCTCCTCGTACATCATGTCGACGTTGTCAGTGCTCTGGTTCAGGCCGCGGACGACCTGGGCCTTGAACTCGGACAGCATCTCATCGGTGACTTCGTTGCCGTTGGCACGGGCGGCGTCTTTCAGGGCGTCGAAGGCCCATTCGCCGGTGTCGCCGTGAGGCATGTCGAAGAAGCCGGGCTCGAAGACCGGAAGTTCGCCGGGGCCGAAGTAGCCCTTGCCCTCGATGTTGTAACCTTCGAGGTCGTGGGTGCCCTTGCCGAGGACCTGACCAGTGGCAGCGTAGTGCTCCATGGTGGCCTTCATGCCGTACTTCTGGATCGGGCAGACCTTCATGCACACGCCACAGCCGAGGTAGCGAGCCATGACCGGGCGGCAGCGCTTGAAGTAGAGCTTGTTCTTCTCAATTCCGCGCCACCAGATCTTGTCACGCATGAGCGCGCGGCCGGGGCAGCGGTTCACGCAGACCTGACACACCTGGCAGAAGGCGTGGATGCCGTAGTCGACGGGCGCGTCATAGGTGACGCTGGCGTCGGTGGTGATCATCATGATGCGGCAGCGGGAGCCGACGTGGGGGGTCAGCAGGTAGCCGCAGGCGCCCAACTGGCCGAGGCCGGCGGCGACGAACATCGGGATGTAGGGGCCGGTGTTGTCGTTGGGGCTGTGAACCTGGGCGCGATAGCCGAGGCCGCGAATGAAGTTGCCCAGTTCGAGACCGGCAGCGCCTTCGGTCCGATAGGTGCTGGAGTGCACGATCTCGGCGTCGATGCTGGGGATGGTCTGGGTGGGCTCGAAGTCCTGCTCGTAGGCCAAGCAGATGACGTGCGGGAACTGGACCCAAGACTTCTTGCTCTGGTACACGTAGCGGATGTCAAAGGCGGTGATGCCGACTTCGACGAAACCGAGCTCGCGGGCCTTCTGCTTGATGGCTTCGGAGACGTCGTCGCCAGTGGCGTCGGACGTGGGCTCCAGCTCGCCAGTCAGGCGGGCGGCCATGACGAGGTTGCGATTGAGCTTGTCGTGTTCCTTGCGGATCTCACGCATCTCGGCGTGCTGGTCGCGCAGGGTGTTGGCCCAGTCGCGGGAGGCGCGCTCGGTGATGTTCATGGTCTCGACGGGATATTCCCGGGAGTACCAGTCAACCTCGCGCTGGTTCATGGGGATGCCAGGAGTGGTCTCGAGCTCTTCCGGCACCGGGATGGTGACAGGCGCGTCGCCCAGGTACTTACCGGGTCGCCGAACCTCGTGTCCAATATTTAGCATATTCTCCTCCTTGGTTGGATCGCGTGGACAAGCCTAATTTGCCGGGAAGGGTACGTCCCCGGTTCAATAATGTCAATACTCCGCCTTCAAAATCATCATATTCCGTTGCTCGATTATTGTTATTCTGGGCCTTCTCCGTTGCTCGGACAGCGAGAGCAGGGCTACCGATTCCTCGCGAAAAAACGAGACGCGCAGGTGTGTCTCACCTGCTGTCAAACGCCTGGAACAACCGTAAGCCCAGACGGCCGGAGGTGCGGCAAGCCTGGGTGCTGGCGCTAATCCGCTATGCCGACCTGCGCTTCTACGCCCAAGGCGTCCCGCAAGTAGCGGCCGGTGTGGCTCTGTTCGGCTTGCGCCAGCGCTTCCGGGGTGCCACAGGCCAGCAGGTTGCCGCCCTGATGACCTGCCCCGGGTCCCAGGTCAATTACCCAGTCGGCATTCTTGATTAGGTCCAGGTTGTGCTCGATGAGGAGCACCGAGTTGCCCTGGTTCACCAGACGATGCAGGACGCGGAGGAGAGCGGCGCAGTCCTCGAAAGAAAGGCCGGTGGTGGGTTCGTCCAGGAGATACAGGGTGCGGCCGGTGGCGCGGCGGGATAGCTCCGTCGCCAACTTGACCCGCTGCGCTTCCCCACCGGAAAGCGTCGTCGCCGGCTGCCCGAGACGAATGTAACCCAGCCCCACGTCGCGCAGCGTTTCCAGTTTGCTGCGAATGCGGTTGTAGTTCCAGAAGAAGTCCAGCGCCGTTTCCACGGTCATCGCCAGCACGTCAGCTATGGACTGATCACGCAGCGTCACCTCCAGCGCCTCGCGGTTATAACGGCGACCCTGGCAGATTTCGCAGGGCACGGTGACGTCGGGCAGGAACTGCATCTCGATCTGGATGTAGCCTTCGCCCTGGCATGATTCGCAGCGGCCACCCTTCACGTTAAAGGAGAAACGACCCGGCTTGTAACCCCGGATGCGAGCCTCGGGCAGCGAGGCAAACAGTTCCCGGATGGGAGTGAACGCGCCGGTATAGGTTGCCGGATTGCTGCGCGGGGTCCGTCCGATGGGGGACTGGTCAATGTTCACCACCTTGTCGATGTGCTCGATGCCGGTGACCTCGTCGTGGTCGCCGGGTCGGTCGCGACCCTGGGCCACGACCTGCGCCAGTCGCTTGTAGAGGATGTCGTACACCAGGGTGCTCTTCCCGCTGCCGGACACTCCGGTGACGCACCCCAACAGGCCCAGGGGGAACTCAACGTCGATACCCTGGAGGTTGTTCTCTCGGGCTCCCACGACGGCGATGGACTTGCCGTTGCCCTCACGCCTCTCTTCAGGAACGGGAATACGCTTGCGGCCACTGAGATACGCGCCGGTGAGCGACGCTTCATTGGCCATGACCTCGGCCACGTTGCCCGTGGCCACGATGTTGCCCCCGTGCTCACCGGCTCCGGGCCCGAGGTCAACGATGTGGTCGGCGGCGCGCATCATGGCGTCGTCGTGCTCGACCACGATGACCGTGTTGCCCATATCACGCAGGCGGGTCAAGGTCCCGATGAGCCGATGGTCGTCATGGGGATGGAGTCCGACCGTTGGTTCGTCGCACACGTACAGCACCCCGGTGAGGCCACTGCCGATCTGGGTGGCGAGGCGGACGCGCTGGGCCTCTCCGCCGGACAGCGTGCGGGCGGTGCGGTTCATGGTCACGTAATCGAGCCCGATGCCGTCCAGAAAATGCAGGCGTCCTTCGATTTCCTTGAGGATCTGATCGGCGATGACCATTTCGCGCGGAGTCAGGTTGGGTGGCATGTCTTCGGCCGGGGAGCGGCGCCCGTTGCGGCGGGTGCGCCGGCCCTTTCCGTTAGCGCCGTTGGTGGAAGGCTGAGGCTCGACATCGGTCGATGCTTCTGAGGGGTGATGTCCGTTGCTGCCGTTGGCGGGGAACTGGTCCGGCGAGTCTGCAACCGGTTTGATGCTGCGAACCCAATTCAAGCCCTCCCCGATGGTGAGACCGGTGACCTCGATGATGTTTCGACCGCAAATCAGCACGCCCAGGGCTTCAGGTCGCAGGCGCGCGCCGCTGCAGGAACGACAGGCCCGCTGGGCCATGTAGCGTTCGATTTCGCCGCGGGTGTGGTCCGACTCGGTGTCGCGGTAGCGCCGTTGCAGGTTGGGGATTACGCCTTCGTAGGCGGTGTTCCAGGAGTAGGTACGGCCGCGGCCGGTGCGGTGACGCACCTTCACCTGCTGCTTGCCGGCGCCGTAGAGCACGATGTTGAGCTGCTCGTCGGTCAGTTCCCGCACCGGAACGTGGGGCGAGAAGTCGAACTCGCGCGCCACCGCCTCCATCATGCTGGCGTACCAGGCGTTGGCCGCGCCGGAGCGGGCCCACGGTACGATGGCGCCTTCCAGCAGCGAAAGTGAGCGGTTCTGGATCACCAGCGACGGGTCGACCTCCAACTGGTATCCCAAGCCGGTGCACGTTGAGCACGCGCCGTGGGGGCTGTTGAAGCTGAAGGTGCGCGGCTCGATTTCGGGCAGGCTGACGCCGCAGGCGACGCAGGCGAACTGCTCGCTGAAAACCAGGTCGTCCTCGTCCTCGCGTCCCACCGTGAGGACACCCTCGCCCTCGCGCAGAGCGGTTTCCACCGATTCGGTGACGCGGCTGGGTTCGGTGTCGCCGCGGATGATGAGGCGGTCGACCACGATGTCGATGTAGTGCCACTTCTGCTTGTCGAGGGCCAGGGTGTCGGTGTCCTCAACCAGCATCACCTCGCCGTTGACGCGAACCCGTACGAACCCACCCCGACGAGCGGCCTCGAAAACCTCCCGGTGCTCGCCCTTCTTGCGGCGGATTTTCGGGGCCAGCAGCGTGATGCGGGAAGACTCAGGCAACCCGAGGATGGCATCGACAATCTGCTGCACCGTCTGACGGGCTACCGGGTTGCCGCACTTGGGACAGTGCGGCTTGCCGACACGGGCAAACAGGAGCCGCAGGTAGTCGTAGATCTCCGTAACGGTGCCCACCGTCGAGCGGGGGTTGTGGGAGACGCCCTTCTGGTCTATGGAGATGGCCGGCGACAGGCCCTCGATGTAGTCGACATCGGGCTTGTCCATGCGCCCCAGGAACTGGCGGGCGTAGGCGGACAGCGACTCCACGTATCGGCGCTGGCCCTCGGCGTAGATGGTGTCGAATGCCAGGCTGCTCTTCCCTGACCCGGAAACGCCGGTGATGACCACGAGCCGGTCCCGGGGGATCGTCACGTCCACGTTCTTGAGGTTGTGCTCGCGAGCGCCCTTGATGAAGATGACTTCCTGCGGCATAAAGACCTTACCGGATCAGGTTGATGGAACGGGCACGCTGGAACTTAATGGGAGTGGTGTGGATTGTCCGGTAGCCCGATTCCAGTATTTTCCCGGACCTTGCGCCTAGCTGGTGGTTCTGGGTCGGCGGCAAGTCGGGGGTAGTTCTGGCTATTCCAATTCTACCAAAGGGTCGTTGGCGTTGACGGAATCGAGGGGCTGAACGAACACGGTTTTCACCACGCCGTCGCGGTGAGCCAGGATGCTCTGCTCCATTTTCATGGCTTCCACCACGCACACTTCGTCACCGGCGCTGACGGCGTCACCGGGCCGCACCATAACCGACATCACCCGGCCGGGCATGGGAGAGCGCAGGATGTCGTCGTCGACCGGCGCTCCGGGTCCCGCGGGCGTCGCCGTGGGGGCATCCGGAACGGTCAGACCGCCGGATGGCCTTCCCCGGCGTGGCGGCGACGGAGCGGCTGCGACGTCAATGTCGACGTCGAAGGTCTCGCCGTCAACGGTGACTTGAACGGGCGACCGGGTCAGGTCGCCCACTTCGACGGTGTACCAATGGTCACCGACACGTACTCTGATTGTGGTCAATCTACCAGGATCCGCTTCCGAGCCGCGACCGGAACAGCTCCCGCCGGCCCTGCGTGCGCCAACGCGATCCCTCGCCGCCGGCAGACGCACTCTGCCCCTGAGCCGCGTACACTGCAGCGACACCGATGGCCGCCGCCAGCGCTCGGGGATCCATACCCGACGCGGACGCTTCAGGGGTTGTGCCGTTGGTTCCCATGCTCACGTTGCGGTGCCCGTTGGCCTTGTTGCCTTGATTTTGCAGCCGCCTCTCAAGAATGGTGGGCAGAGTGCCGGTATTGTATACGCCCGAATTGAACTCCGGGCTGGCCAGCACATCTCGCAACAACGGTACGTTGGTTTTGACACCTTCCAGCCGGAAGTCCGCCAGGGCGGAATCCAGCGTGGCGATCGCGGCGTTCCGATCCTGCCCCCAAGCCATCACCTTGGCAAGCAACGGTTCGTAGTGTAACGAAACCTCGTAACCGACGTAAAGAGCGGTATCTACGCGGACGTTTTCACCCTGCGGCAGATGAACGTCGGTGACCACGCCGACGTTGGGAAGGCAGGTGTCCGGGTCCTCCGGATACACGCGGGCCTCAATGGCGTGGCCGTTGGGCAAGATGTCGCTCTGCTTGAGAGTGAATGACAGTCCGGCGGCGGATTGCAGCTGCAGCTCGACGATGTCCCTGCCGGTGAGCAGTTCGCTTACTCCGTGCTCCACCTGCAGCCGGGGGTTCATCTCCAGAAAGTAGAAATGGCCATCCGGAGTGACCAGGAATTCAACGGTGCCCGCGTTGGTGTAACCGACTTCCCGGCCCAACTGTCGCGACAAACGGCCAATCTGCTCCCTGACCTCGGTCGGCAACTTGGCTGACGCCGGGGTTTCCTCAATCAGCTTCTGGTTACGACGCTGGATTGAACAATCGCGCTCGTGCAGATGGAGCACATTCCCAAACTGGTCGGCGATCAGCTGTACCTCGATATGGGATGCCCCTTCCAGGTACCGTTCGTAGAACAGGCTGGAATCGGCAAAGGCGGCCTGGGCGGTCTTGCGGGTGCGTTCGATGATTGGTTCCAACTCGGCCATCGAATGGACAACATGGATGCCGATGCCACCGCCGCCGGCAGTGGCTTTCACCATCATGGGGAAGCCCAGTTCCCAGGCCTTGGCGATGGCCTCGTCGTCGCCGACAGGTTCCTCCGTGCCGGGCATGACCGGCAGCCCGGATTTTCGGGCCACGCGGCGGGCGGAGAGTTTGTCGCCCATCTGGTTGAGCACTTCTTCGCCCGGCCCGATGAACACCACGCCTTCGGTTTTGCAGCGTCGCGACAGTTCGCTGTTCTCGGAGAGGAAACCGTACCCCGGGTGGATTGCCGCGGCGCCGGTGGCGTGGCAGGCATCCAGCACCGCGTCGACGTTCAGGTAGGAATCCCTGGCCCCGGCCCCGCCGATGCACGCGGTCCCGGGGGGGGTCTCGCGGGGCGCGGGGGGGGGGGCGGACACCGGGGCCGGGGGCGGCGTGGGGGAGGGCCCCCGGGCCGGCGGCCCCGCCGATGCACACGGACTGGTCAGCCATGCGGGTGTGCATGGCGCCGGAGTCGGCTTCGGAATATACGGCCACGGTCGCGATCCCCATGCGCTGGCACGTGCGGATGATACGAGCGGCAATCTCGCCGCGATTCGCCACCAATACTTTGTCAAACATTCAAACACTCCCCAAACACTCCCGAGTCGCCTTTCCGGCGCGGGCCGCCCGTTATCTCGGGCATTGAACAATATTTGCGGCAAGGTCCAACGATGTGTCGATGACCCGGGCAGTGTGTCCCAAAGCGCCGCACGAGTTCCTGTCACTGTCGATTTATGCGCCCGATCGAATGACGAGCAGTTTACATAGGATGTATGTCACGGACTTTTACGCCATTGGTGGTTGACAGGTCAATAGCCGTCCCGTCCAATTTCAGACGAATTTTGCAGTTTCTAAAAATTCCTGAGACCGTATCCTGCGGTCCAGCCAGTACTGCAACGTCGCAGCCAGAGTATCGCGAACCTCACGCTCCAGAGGCGGCGGAACGGATAACTCCGGCAGCGCTCCGACCGACTCTGTGCGGTGGAGCAGTCGCAGTAGTTTCAGCGCGGACAACGACAGCGGCCTCACCACCACGTCGGTTGGGCCGCAGTCGGGACACAGGGTCCCGCCGGCTCCGACCGCGAAACGGTGTCGGTCGGGTTCCAGTTCCTCACCGCATTCCACGCAAACGTAGAGTTCCGGCAGAAAACCGGACAACCGGAGCAGTTGCAGGTCGAAATACCGCAGGGCGAGATCGGTGTTGCCGGCTGTGCCCAGCGCTGCCAGGGTCTGCACGGCCAGGTCGAACAGTTCCGCGTTGGCGGCGGACAGCGCGCTGAAACCGTCGACCAGTTCGGCGACGTAGAGTCCGCGCGCGGAATTCTCGTAACCGCTCTTGACGGCGGGGAAAGCGTCGACGACCTCGGCTTCGGTGACCTGATCCATGGAACGGCCGCGGGCGACGGAGACCCGTACCAGGGTCAGGGGTTCCAGATGGCCCATCAGCTTGCTGGTGAGGCGTTGCGCTCCCCGCGCCAGCAATTCCAGCTTGCCGTACTCGCGGGTGTACATCACCGACAGCAGGTCGGCTTCCCGCATCGGCGATCTGCGCAGCGTCAGGCCCAGGGCGCGATAGGTTCGGGTGGAGGTCATCGCCAGGGTCGCGGGTCTATTCCAGGGCACTGCGGCCGGCCAACGCTCGGCTCAGCGTGGTCTCGTCGGCGAACTCCAGTGAGCCGCCAACGGGCAGTCCCCGGGCCAGGCGCGTGATATGGATGCCCGTGCCTCCAAGTCGGCGACTGATGAAATCGGCGGTGGCGTCGCCTTCCAGGGTTGGGTTGGTGGCCACGATCAGTTCCTGGAACGGGCTGCCGGTTTCACGGAGGCGCTCGAACAATTGCGGCAGATGGATGTCTTCCGGGCCAACCCCGTTGAGTGGGGAAAGAACCCCGTGGAGCACGTGGTACAACCCGCGGTAGGCGTGGGTCCGTTCCAGGGCCACGAGGTCGCGCCGCTCTTCCACCACGCAGATCTGTTCCTGGTTGCGCTGGGGATTGGAGCAGATTTCGCAGGGGGAGGCATCGGTGAGGTTGCGGCACTGCTCGCAGAACACCAGGCTGTCCCGGGCTTCGAGAATTGCGTCGGCCAGCGATCTGGCGTCTTCTCCCGGCAGTCGGATGACGTGGTCGGCGATGCGCTGGGCGCTCTTGGGGCCGATGCCGGGCAACCGGTTGAGCTCGTCAATGAGCCGGCTCAGGGACCGCGCCGTGCCCGGGTTGTACTCGCTGACCATGATGGTACGGACGAAAGAACGCGGTTTGCGTTGCAGGGGCGAATTATCGTTCGCCCCTACCGGTCGTCAGCACAGGTTGACCGGTGGGTCAGAACAGGCCGGGGATATTCATGCCGCCCGTAACGGCCCCCATCTTCTGCGCGGCGAGTTCCTGGGTCCGGTTGGAGGCATCGTTGACCGCGGCGGCGACGAGGTCCTGAAGAAGATCGATATCTTCCGCGGCTTCCGGTTCGATGACCACCGAGGTGACTTCCTGCTTGCCGGTCATGGTCACGCGCACGACACCACCGCCGGCGGAACCTTCCACGGTCATCTCTTCCAATTCCTGCTGGGCCTTGGCCAACCGGTTCTGCAGTTGCTGGGCCTGGCGCATCATCTTGCGGTTCACCATGATATGTACGGAGCCTCCTGCTAGTTTTCCTCGATAGGACGCGCTCCCAGGCCGATGGCGGTGCGGTATAGAGGGCTGTCCTGCATGGGATTACGTGCCGGTCGGTCGCCGTCGCCGTTGGTTCCGGCCAAGGTGACCGTGAACGAATGGCGCTCGCCGAAGCACTGTTCGATAGCCTGCTCAATGGTATCACGAACCCGAGGGTCGTTGAGTTCTTCCTGCATTCGGTCCAGATTCGCGGTGTTGGTGAAGGGCAATACCAGTGTCGCGGCATCGTCGGACAGGTGGACGCTGTTGGGCCGGCAGTCGCGCAGGAGAGCGCCCAGGTTGTATTTGCTGCCTTTTTCGCGTGCTAATTGCCGGACCGCCTGTTCCCACTTTCCTTGCAGGCTATCGGAGGATGCGGCCGGCGCATTGGTGCGGGCCGGAGCCTCGGGACTGGCCGGAGGCGACTGACGCGCCGCCGGGGCGGGAGCACGTCGAGTTTCACGGGCTGGCGGGCTGGCGGGTGGGGCCTCTCGACGCGGCTGGCGAGATGGCGCAGGAGGCGGGGGAGACGGAGCGGATGCAGCCACCGGAGGAGCTTCCGCGATGGCGTCTTTCCGGCAAATCTCCGCCGCCGCGATTTCCAGTGGCAGCGTTGACGGGGCGTCGTAACGCAGGTTGGCCTCGCCCCAGACCCGGACGGCGCGCAATATAGTTGAGGCGTCGTGTTTCTGCGCCTCGGACGTGAGGGTGGACAGCACATCCGGAGGGAGGTCGAGCGTATCGCCGGCGTCCCACGACAGCAGCAGTATGGAGCGCAGGATTTCCAGGGTCTGCCGATGCAACTGGCGCGGCTCACCGCCCTCCCACACCACATCGTTGATGGTCTCCAGTGAACCCGAGGTGTCGCCGGCCAGCATCTTCTGGGCCAGGATCAGGTAGGCGTCGCTGCGCACCAGGCCCAGGGCTTCTTCGACGTCACGGAGGGCAATCTCCCGGTCGACCGATACCGCCAGTTGTTCCAGCATATTCAGGGCGTCGCGCATGGAACCGCCGGCGTTGCGCGCCACCATGCGCAGGGCGTCGGGCTGGATGGCCACCCCCTCTTGGTCGGTGATGTAGGCCAGGCGGTCGTAGATGGTCTGGCCGGGCAGGCGGCGGAAATCGTAGCGCTGGCAGCGTGACAGGATGGTGGGCAGGATGCGGTCGGCTTCGGTGGTGCAGAGGATGAATATGACGTGGGCCGGCGGCTCTTCCAGGGTTTTGAGGAAGGCGTTGGAAGCCTCGCGGGTGAGCATGTGGGCTTCGTCGATGATGTAGACCTTGCGCCGGTTCTGGGCCGGTTGGAAGTGGACTTTATCGCGGATCTCGCGGATCTCTTCCACGCCGCGATTGCTGGCGGCGTCCAGTTCGATGATGTCCAGGTTGCGGCCCTCGTTGATGGACACGCAGATGGCGCACCGGTCGCAGGGGTCGCCCTCCTGCGGGTCCAGGCAGTTGACGGCCTTGGACAGGACGCGCGCGGTGGTGGTCTTGCCGCTGCCGCGAGTGCCGCAGAACAGGTAGCTGTGGCTGACCCGACCCTGCATCACTGCCTGGCGGAGCGTGTTGCCGACATGCTCCTGCCCTGCCAGGTCCGAGAAGGTGCCCGGCCGCCACTTGCGGTAATAAACCTGGGATGAGGTGGTCATAAGTGTGCCACAAATGCGCGCTGACGGATGCTAGCCAACTATAACGTCAACGGCCCCGCCGATGCCATAGCGGGGCCGCCAGGGATTACGCCGGCTTCGGGGCGCCGGCCGATTGACCTAATCGGCGGCAGTCTCCGACTCGGCGGCTTGGGCCAACTCTTCCGGCGGCGTCAGTTTGAGGTTGGGGAACTGAACGCGGCGGGCTTTGCTCCAGTCCACGTAGTCAGTAGAGTCATGGCTCTCCCACCAAGCGCGCTCTTCGTCTTCGGTTTCGAAATACGGGATGGGTTTAAGTTTCTTGTCCATAACGTTCTCGCTCCCTACGGCTCATATCGCGAGCGGATATAACGCGAATTAGGGATCCCTCGTTGCGCATCGCAAAGGTTACGTGCAGTCGGCGTCCAGCAGAGGTGATGCCGGAAGCGCTGAATCTCCGCTCCTGCTGGCTGTGTGCAGTGTCATCCACAATCAAAAGAGGTTGGTTCGAGAAAACCTGTTCTGCTTCGTCTTGGCTGACATCGTGCGAGTCTAAATTTTTCCTGGCGTTGCCGTCGTCCCACTGAAACCCGGCTACTTGGCTAAGGTCGATCATAAGCGGCGTCAGCGAATCGGCCAACAGGGTGCGACAACAACTCCATTATAAATGCAAACCTCGGGGGAATGGTGGCGGCAATCGACCCGCATTGACACCCGCCGGGCCCCTGCTTAGACTCACGGCGACGCGCCAGCACCATATGAGGAGGAACCGGCGATGCCCGACCTAACTGACCTTTTCCGCCAGGTTGACCAAGCCGAAAATGACATCGTCGCCCTGGAGCAGGCACTGGTGCGCATCCCGTCGGTGAACACCGGTTTCATGCCCACGGGGGACGAGACGCCGGTTTGCGAACTGGTCCGCGACTTCCTGGCCGAGGACGGCATCGAGTCGGAGATCCTGGAGTCGGCCCCCAACCGGGGGAACCTGATCGCGCGGATCGAGGGCCGTTCCGGGAACGCCGGTCTGATGTTCATGTCCCATACTGATGTGGTCCCGGTGGAGGACGAGTCCAAGTGGCGGTTCCCGCCGTTCAGCGCGACCATCGCGGACGGCCGCATATTCGGGCGCGGAGCGACGGACTGCAAGGGACTGCTCACGGCGCAAATGATGGCGGTACGCATCCTGAAGCGCAATGCCATCGAGCTTGAGGACGGGCTGATCCTGGCGGCCGGGGCCGACGAGGAACACGGCGGCCGGTACGGGTTCGGCTGGCTGGCGGATAACTATCCGGAAAAGCTGGCGGCGCCGTTTGCCGTGAACGAAGGCGGCGGCACGCCCATCGAGGCGGCGGGCGCGCTGACCTACGTGCTGGGCGTGGGAGAAAAGGGTCGCCTCCAGGTGGAGATCGACGTCAAGGGGACGAGTTCCCATGCGTCCGTGCCCTGGCAGGGCACCAACGCCCTGTACCGGCTGAGCCGCGCGCTGTCTTCAATCGAGGGGTTCGAGGCCGACCGGGACACCTCCGGCGCGATCTTCGATCACCTCTCAACTTTCGCGATCGAGCACGCCCCGTCGGCGGAGAACGTGGACGACATCATCGCCGAGATCGAGCCGGACAATCCCCGCTTCGCTTCCATGCTGCGGGCGCTGTCGCGCATGACGCTGACCCCCACCATGGTGCGGGGCGGCATCAAGTCCAACAGCGTGCCCGAATCGATCCGGCTGACCTGCGACGTGCGCACGCTGCCCCACCAGGACGATGACTACGTGAGGCAGCAATTGGACGAGGTGCTGGCGGACGTGCCCGGCGTGTCCTACGAAATCGACTACATGGCGCGGCCGAACTCATCGCCCTTTGATTCGCCGCTGTCCGACAGCATTCGGCGCGTCACCGCTCAAGCCCTGCAGCGGGACAACATCCAGTGGGTGCCGGCCATCAGCAACGGGTTCACCGACTCGCGCTTCACCCGCCCCCTGGGGACGGTTACCTACGGTTTTTCCGGTTCCCACCCGGACGACGACCCCATGCTCAACTACACCCACGGGACCAACGAATCCGCGGGCATCAGGAGCCTGGTCAGCGGGACCAAGATCATGCTGGGCCTGGCGTGTGACATGCTGGCGGTGAAATAGAATGGGGTACGAAAACCTGCGGATCGACCGCGACGGCCAGGTGGCGACGGTTGCCCTGAACCGGCCCGAGAAGCTCAACGCCATCGACCGGAACCTGCACCATGAGATGATGGCGGCGTGCGCCGAGTTGCGGGACGACGACGACGTAAGGGTGGTTATCTTCACGGGAGAAGGCCGCGGGTTCTGCTCCGGCGCCGATCTGACCGGGGCGCGGCCCAACGAGGAGCACCCCAGTCGCGGCGAGCGGTTGGATGAGTACAACTGGGTTGGCCGGCAGGCGCTGATGGTGTACCGGGACCTGAACAAGCCGACTATCGCCGCGGTGAATGGTGTCGCCGCCGGCGCCGGCATGGGTCTGGCGCTGGCCTGCGACATGCGGGTCGGCTGCGAAAACACGCGCTTCAAGACGGTGTTCATCGAACGGAGCCTGAGCCCCGACTCAGGGTTGTCCTACTTCCTGCCCCGGATCGTGGGGTCGAGCCGCGCGTTTGATCTCGTGTTCACGAGCCGTGCGGTGGACGCTGAGGAGGCTTACCGCCTGGGGCTGTTGGACCGGCTGACCACCGCCGAGAATCTGCTGGGCGATGCGAAAGAACTCGCGAGGCAAATCGCAGACTGGCCGCCGGTGGCCATGCAGATGTCGAAAAGGGCGTTGCAGCGCAGCCTGGACACCACGCTGGAGGACCAACTCCAGTACGAGACGCACAGCATCGTATTCGCCCGGCGCGCGCCGCATGACGTGGCGGAGGCAGCGGCGTCTTTCCGCGAACGGCGGCCGCCGGTTTTCACCGGCGAGTAGCGTTGCTTTCCGTTTCCGGTGGTTATCTGGCATGGATGCACAGGATGAAAGTGATGTCTCGATTGGGGTTTTCTGGATTCCTGCGCAAGCAGGAATGACGGGCTGGATGCAGAAATGACGGGTCAGACGCAGGGATGACGGATCAAATGCAGGAACGACGGGTTTGAACCCGGAGGTTGGCAATGGCGGTTACCGATTGGGGAAACATCTACAAAGAACTGGGAGCGGTGCCGGTTATCAATGCCACCGGCAGCGTGACCATGCTGGGCGGTTCCACGCCCATTCCGGAAGTGCGCGAGGCGATGGCGCAGGCGGACGGCGCGTACATCCCGCTGATGGAGCTGCAGGAGGCGGCGGGAGCGGCCATAGCTCGCATGACCAACGTGCCGGCGGCGTACATCACGTCGGGCGCGGGTTCGGCCCTGATGCTGGCCACAGCTGCCGCCATGGCTGGGGATGACGACGACCGGATCCAGCAGTTGCCGAACACAGACGGGATGAAGAACGAGATTCTCATCCAGACGCGGCAACGGTACTGGTACGACCGCTGCCTGGAGTTGGCCGGCGCCAGGCTGGTCATGTTCGGATCGGAAGAGCAGACCACCGCCGAGGACCTGGAAAAGGCCATTGGAGCCAATACTGCGGCGGTGCACTACTACGCCGTGGAGCAGGAACACGACCCCAACGCGCTGTCCCTGGAGGACACCATTGCCATCGCCCACGCCCGCGACGTACTGGTCACGGTGGATGCGGCGGGCCAGATTTATCCGCTGGAGAACTTCGGCAAGTACGTCCGGATGGGAGCCGATTTCCAGTGCATCGCGGCCAAGTACATGGGCGCGCCACAGTCCACCGGGCTGGCGCTGGGTTCCCCGGAGATGATCCGCAAGATTGGACTCCAGGCCTTCGCCAGCTACGAGGGCCGCCGGGTGCGCGGTGTGGGTCGGCCCCAGAAGGTCGACCGGCAGGAGATGCTGGGCGCCGTGGCAGCGGTCCAGGTGTGGATGACGATGAACCACGAGGACCGGCTGGCCGATGCGGAGCGGCGAACCCGCGTGATTTTCGGCGCCGTTGACGGCATCCAGGGGCTGAATGCCGAACTGATAGACAACGTCATCGGGCACCAACCCTACGGGCTCAACATTCGGGTGGACTCGGCTGTCGCCGGTTTCGATATCTACGACCTGCGGGACCGACTCAAGGAGGGCGACCCGCCGATCTGGACGCGGGTTCGGGATGGCGAGGACTGCATCACCATCCACATGTTTGGCCTCAACCCGGGTGAGGACCAAATCGTCGGGGAGCGCATCGCTGCCCTGTTTGCCAAGTAAGCGGATCATGCCCTCCTACTCAGTAGCCGTTGATGTCGGTGGCACGTTCACCGACATCGTTTTGTGTGACACGGCGTCCAACTCCCAGTGGGTCCACAAGACCCCATCCACACCCAGCGACCCGTCGGTGGGGTTCATGACGGGGTTGTCGGAAATCCTGGCGACCAACGGCGTGGACGCGCGCGACGTGGGCCATATCTTTCACGGCACGACCATTGCCACCAACTCGGTGCTGGAAAACCGGGGCGCCCCGGTTGGACTGCTGGTGACCGAGGGGTTTCGGTATGTACTGGAAATCGCGCGGCACGGCACACCCCGCCTGGCCAACCCCAACTCCTGGGTGAAACCGCAGCGCCCGGTACGCCCTCGGGATTGCCTCGAGGTGTCGGAGCGCACGGCTTTCGATGGTCAAATCCTGGAGCCTTTGGACGAGGCAGCAGTGCGCCGGGCGGCCGGGCATTTCGCGCGCGAGGGCGTGGCGGCGATAGCCGTCGCTTTTCTCCATTCCTACGCCAACCCGTCCCACGAGCGACGGGCGCGGGAGATCCTGCGCGAAGAGCTTCCGGAAGTGGCGGTTTCGCTGTCCTCGGAAGTCCTGCCGGTGTACCGGGAGTACGAGCGCGCCATCACCACCGTGCTGAACGCCTACGTAACTCCTCGCGTGAGCACCTACATCGAAAACCTGCAGAGTTCGCTGCGGGCGTTCGGAAGCGGGGCGTCGCTGTCGATCATGAAATCCAACGGCGGCATCATCGGCGCCGACACCGCAGTCGAGCAGCCGGTGTATACGGCGCTGTCCGGGCCGGCGGCCGGCGTGATGGCCACGCTGCAGATCGCCGAGGCCACCGGAGTCGCCAACTGCATATCCTTCGACATGGGCGGCACCAGCACCGACGTATCATTGGTGCAAGATCGGCTGCCGGGCCTGACCCTGAACGGCAGGCTGGGAGACTGGCCGGTGCAGTTGCCCATGCTGGACATCGCCACTATCGGTTGCGGCGGTGGCAGCATCGCTGAGGTCTCCCCGTACGGCAGCCTGACGGTGGGACCGGCCAGCGCCGGCGCGGACCCGGGTCCGGCGTGCTACGGCCGGGGATCGCACCGCCCTACCGTCACCGACGCGAACCTGGTGCTGGGACGGGTCAGTTCCAGCATCGCCGGCGGGCAGTTGACCCTGGACACGGAGGCTGCGGCCGATGCGATTCGCGAGGCGGTGGCGTCGCCGTTGGGCATGGATGTGGCGGCGGCGGCCAGCGGCGTACTGCAAATCGCCAACAACGCGATGGTGGGCGCCATCCGCAACATCAGCGTGGAGCGCGGCTATGATCCGCGAGAATTCGCGCTGGTGGCGTATGGGGGCGCGGGGCCGATGCATGCCATCGAGGTGGCGAACCTGCTGGGCGTGACCACGGTGGTGGTGCCTCCACATCCGGGGATCGCGTCGGCGTACGGGTTGCTGGTGGCGGAGTTCAAGAACGACTACGCCAGGACGTCTTTGCAACAGCCGCCGGACTACGACCTGCGGGGCATGGCGGAAATTTTCGACGGGCTCGAAAGGGAAGGGCAGCAGTGGCTGGAAACCGAAGGGGTCGCCAACTCCGGCCGGATGCTGTCGTGGTCGGCCGACCTGCGCTACGAGCACCAGGGTTCGGAACTGACCATTCCCTACGAAGGCACACGGATTGACCGGATCGGGTTGGAAGGGATGATCGAAGATTTCCATCGACGGCACTCCCAGCTCTACGGGTTTTCGCTGGACCAGTCGGTGGAAATCGTGACGCTGCGGGTGACCGCTGCCGGGCAGTTGGGCGACGTGGCGATGCCGACGCTGCCGGCGGGTGGCGGCGATGCGGCAGACGCCGTTGTCGACGAGCGGCGGGTGTACTTCGAAGAGATACAGGACTTTGTTCCGTGCCCCATCTACCGCAGGGAACGATTGTCCCCGGGCGACGGCATCGGCGGGCCGGCCATCCTGGAAGGGATGGACTCGACGGTGGTGATCAACCCGGGTTGGGAATCCCGGATCGACCAATACGGCAACTGCATCATGCGCGCCGCTGGAGAGTGAGATGACGATCAGCAAGAGCCGACCCGAAGCGCACGGCCCGGAGAGTGAGCCCGGCCAACCGGTCAATCCGGTGACCCGGCAGCTGATTCGCGGGTCGCTGCGGGCCGCCCGGCTGGAGTGCGAGCTGATCATCGAGCGCACCGCCATGTCGGCGTTCATCCGGGAGAAGAAGGACTACACGGTGAGTTTCCTGGACGCCGGGGGGCGGGAGATCTACGGGGACACCATGGGCAGCGACATTATGGGCTGCGTGTGGGACTACTACCCGGTGGATGCCATGCAGCCCGGCGACCTGTACTGGTACAACGACCCGTACCTTTCCCACGGCAGCATCACCCACACGCCGGACATGGTGTTCATCGCGCCGGTATTCTTCCACGGCGAGGTGGTGGCCTACTGCCATTCCTTCGCGCATTTCTGGGATCTGGGCGGGTCGCGGCCGGGCAGCATCGGGCCGGCGAACACGGAGATCTTCCACGACGGGACGCTGGTGCCGCCGATCAAAATCATCGATGCCGGCAACCTGAACGACGAGGCCTACCGCATCATCCTGCGGAACTCCAGGTATCCCGACCTGTTGGAGGGCGATTCCAGGGCGCTGATGTCGGCGGCAAATCGCGCGCAGGAACGGCTGCTGGAGATGTTCGAACGCTACGGGCGGGACACGATGCTGGCGGCCATCGCCGAGGATCAAGCGGACACCGGGCGACTGGTGCGGGACAAGACGCTGGAGATGATCCCGGAGGGTGAGTATTCCGTGCGGGACTACATGGACCACGCCGGGGTCGGCGAGCAGTGGCACTCGTTCCATATCAAGCTGATCCGCAGAGGTGATGAGATCCTGCTGGACGCCACGGACAGCGACGACCAGGCCGATGGCTCGATCAATTTCATCGCCAGCGACGGCGCGCTCAAGGCCTACTTCGGGCAGTACTTCCACCAGTTCGACACCTCCCTGCTGGCGAACCACGGGCTGCTGGCCGGCATCGACGACGTGCAGCTCAGGGAGGGCAGCATCCTGCGGCCGGAATGGCCGGCGGCGTTGGGATGCCGCGCCCACACCTTCACCAAGCTGAAGAGCGCGGTGCGGGCGGTGGTCGCCCAGGCCTCCGAGGGCCAGGTCATGGCGTCGCCGGCGGTTTACGTGATCGCCTACTGGCGGATGAAAGAGGACGGGACGGGGAACTGGCTGCTATGCACGGACGGCATCGCGGTGGGGCACGGCGCGCGACCGTTCGGCGACGGGCTGGACGCCATTTACCAGCGGCACAACGAGAACTATCCGGGCGAGTTCATGGAGATGGAGTACCCGCTGCGACTAGAGCGGTACGCGATCGCCACCGATTCGGGCGGACCGGGCAAGTACCGGGGCGGGTGCGGCGTGATTCGGGACGTGCGGCTGCTGTCGGCGGAGGGCACCTTCGGGCTGCGGGTGGAGAACAACCGGTTCCCGGCCTGGGGCGTGGCTGGTGGCAAGGGGGGCGGACTGTCGCGGGTGATGATCAACCCCGGGACGCCGGAAGAACGTGAGATCCGCGCGTTCTCCGACGACAACCACTGGAAGCGCGGCGACCTGGTGCGCATCTGCACGGCCGGCGGCGGTGGCTGGGGCGACCCCCTGGAAAGGGAGGCCGGGCTGGTGCTGGACGACGTGAAGGACGGCTTTGTGTCGCTGCCGGCTGCCCGCGATGATTATGGCGTGGTGATCGACGAAGGCGCCATGGTGGTCGACACCGTAGCCACCGACGCCAAACGGGCAGAAATACGGAACGCCCGGGGCAAGACCGGACTGTTCCACCGCTTCGGTTACTTCGATTCCGCGGCGGAGGAACTGGAGTGGGTCAACCGGAACATTCCGCGGTGATTTGGCGGTAGGAGCCGTGGCCTTTCGGCGGGACTTATATGCCTAACTACACAGCCAACTGTAAACAGCGCAATACCCTCGCCTGACACCTAGTGGCGCGCTCTGTGCCAACCGGCCCTGAAACCGATCACGTAGGAAACGGCGATGACGATCAACAGGATTCCGGCTCCGTACAGGCCGGCCTGCGTGAACTCGAGGAGTATCAGGCGGGTGAAGTTGCTGGTCTCGACCATGAGGGGAGCGACTGTCGCCAGGCTGACGCTCAGGATGCCGAGCCCGAGGGCTATGAGCATCCGCCTGGGATAGGGTATTTTCTCGCCCCGTCTGAGGAAAAGGCTCTTGACGATGCGCAATGGGCTCATGGTCTCCTCCTTATCAGGCATTACATCACTGATCTGTGTAGTTAGGTATGTTATTCCCCTTTCGGCGGGGGCGGACAGCGACGCGATGATGTCACAGGAGGAAAGCCTCCCTGGCCCCGACGAGATTGCCACGCTTCGCTCGCAATGACAGGTTCGGGGGACGGGATTGCCGGGCTGCGTTGGCGGTGACGGATTGGCCGACGGATGGGATTGGGGGGCTCGCGGTGGCGGTGATGGTTCCCTCTGAACCTTGAGCGGGTCAGAGGGGCTAGCGTCTTGCGCGGCGGGGCGGATCCTCGGAGTAGTCCCACGAGCGGATGCGGACCGGGGTTACCCTGATGTACGCCGCGCCAGGGCGCGGCTCGGTGGGCAGGTCGGACTCGGCTACCCCGCGACGCTTTGCTGCTTCCCTAGAGTAGTGGAGTATCTCGTCGGGTTCGGTGTGGACCGTGGCCGTGCCCTGCACCATCACGCCCTTGATGTCCTGCATGGTGCTTCCGGTCTCCAGGAGCAGGCTGACGTTGGGGTTGTGGCCGATGTTGCGCAGTTTGAGCGTGTGAGCGCGCACACCCATCAGGATCTCGTCGCCCAGCCGGAAGTAACCCAGGGGCACGGTGTGCGGGAAGCCGTCCGGCCCGATGGTGGTCAGCACGATCCAGCCGGGCTTGCTGTCCAGAAACTCGTGGGTTTCCTGGGTGGTCAATGGGCGAGGCATGGTCAACACTCCTGGCGCGGCCGGACGATTGTGTCCCGGGCAGCCGGGTTCTAGGATGCGCACATTGTGGCATCCCGGATGCGGCATCGCAATTTGGGCGCGCCGGCTGACAAGTCATATCCCAAGTCTCAGTCGTCATTGGGGAAGGCGGGCGGCCCGGTAGAGGGATTCAGATTGCAGGCCTGGTTGCCGGCGGGCTGGGGTGTTGCGGTGGGTTTCTCCTTGGGTTGGCGGTTCGGACTTTGTGATGGTGGTTTGGATTTGGCGGTCAGGCTTTGCGGTTTCGGGTCGGTGTCGGAGCACGGCCAACACTGTATTTGCGCATAGTTTTTGAGTCCCAAGCTTCCGTGACCCGCGGGCAGCCGGCTGATGAGCCGACGCGGCACGGCACGGGGCGGAGGTGACACGCGCCGGGTCGACACGCGGCCACCCCGGGGAGTAGATCGGGTAGCGGCCGCTGGCGACCATGATGCGAAGAACCGACTGGGGCCGTTGCCGACCCGAAACCGTATCGCCCATCTATTCGGATGTAGGTTAGGCGAAGCCGCTGGCCTGGCGGCGGAACCGGCGGGGCTCGCGAAGCGGCGCCGGAATTACCTGACGAGACCATTATAGAACAAGTGTGCGATATTGGTCAAGAGGCGGATGCCAGCTACCAGGGCCCGGCCTCTCACGCGTACCCAGTTTGACGACGACGGGAGCGAATTTACATCGATAAACAGGATCGACAGGATTTGAACGATTGCCGGAAACACACCGGACCCGGGATGGCGCCATCAGCAGAGCGGAGACCTGGCGTTGTTGGGGTCCGGTTCATGGATGTGAATGATAAAAAGGGTACGCGAGAGCGAAATGGCCTCACGCGTATCCTCGTTCGCCCGTACCGTCATTGCGAGCGAAGCGCGGCAAACTGGCCGGAATAGCCGCGTTTCTTGGGCAACGAGATCGCCACGTCGCTGCGCTCTTCGCGATGACAACCGAAAGATCCTGATGACAACCGACAGGTCCCAGGACCAGCCTCGCTAAGGGGGAGGATGGCCGGCTGTCATACCTGTGGGATAGCCGGGCGCTGGTTGGTGTCTGGTATATTCGTGCCCATCGAAAGGAACGATTTCCCGCGCAAGGAGGACGAAGATGGCCGGAACGAAGCGAATTTACGTGGGAATGCACGACGGAGTATGCGCCGTCACCAGCGCCGATGGCGGCAAGACCTGGGCGCAAGGGCCGGTTACGCAACTGGCTCACGCGGCGGCGCGCCTCAGCGCAAGCCCGGTGGCACGATCCCGGGCCTACCTGGCGGCCTACGAAGCGGGGGTGTACCGGACGGATGACGGCGGCAACACCTGGCAACATCTAGGGTCGTATCCCACCGACTATGCCCATAGCGTGCTGGCCCATCCGGTCGACGGCGATGCCGTGTATGTCGGCAGCGAGCCGGCGGAGATCTGGCGTTCCGCGGACTGCGGTGTGACCTGGGACGAGTTCGACGCGTTTCGCGCGGTTCCCGAGGCGGCGGAATGGGGGTTCCACTCGCCGACGCGGGATTCGCACGTGCGTGACCTGCGGGCGGCTCCGGGCTCAGTGAACCAACTGTATGCCGGCATCGAGGTGGGCGGGATGGTGCGGTCCGGAGACGGCGGGTCGAGCTGGAAGCAGTTGTCGGGACTGAACGACGACATCCATTGCGTCAATCTGAGCGCAGATCGCGCCGAGCGAATCTACGTGGCAACTGCGGTGGCCCCGTATCGCTCGGATGACGGGGGAGAGACCTGGGAGATGATCAACGACGGGCTGGATCGCCGGTACGCGCTGCACATCTCCGCCGCGCCCGACGACGCGGACCTGGTGCTGGTCACCGTTTCGGAGAACGCGCGGCGGGGCAACCCCAAGCTGTATCGCTCCACCGACGCGGGGCGGAACTGGGAACTGGTGCAGGGCGTTGGCCAGGGAGAGGATCCGGCGGACATGCTGGTGGCGTTCGAATGGGATCCGGAGGAGCCGAGCACGGTGTACGGCGGGACCGATGGCGGCAAGCTGTACCGCAGCGGCGACCGCGGCGTCACCTGGGAGCCGTTGCCGGTGGAGGTGGGTACCGTGGCGGTGGGAGCGCTGGCGATCTCGAGCGAATGACAGGGCAATTGCGTCTTAATCAGCGGTGGCGCCGGAGTTGAAATTGGCGGCAGTGAACGGTGAATGTTACCGGGATAAACAGGATGAACGGGATGGACAGGATATTTTGACGCGGGTTTTTTGAGTAACAGGAGGGTTCCTGGCTCACGCGTACCCAGTGTCTGCAAACCTGTCATTGCGACGCCGCACTTGATGCGAGGGTGGCAATCTCGTTGGGGCAAGGAACGCTACTGCGGGAACGAGATCGCCACGTGGTTCGACAAGCTCACCATGAGCGTGCTTCGCTCCTCGCGATGACAGGATGGGCGCACGCGATGACAGGATGGGCACACGCGAAGGCAGAATGGGCACGCGTGATGACAGAATGGGTACGCGTGAGGGGTTTCCGGGACTTCGAGGCGCGGAGATGTCTGCGCGTTATGGCTTACCCGGATACGATCCAGAACCTGGTATCCAATATGTTGAAAACGCGATTGCCCTGCCGGATGCCGAGTTGGCGCCGTGTTATCATCCGCCTGACCGATCCCTGAACCCAAGCGCGCCCGGAACGTAAACGCGCCCGCAACCCGAACGTGGAGGTGCGATCATGCCGCCGAGTGGCAACGAATGGCTGGCCCTGACTACGGAACCGATACTGGAACCCGATCTCCCGATCTGTGACCCGCACCACCATTTCTGGGTGCAGCGCCCGGAGCCGTTGGACTACCAGCAATACCTGCTGGCGGACCTGGCGGCCGACATCAACAGCGGCCACAACGTGCGGTCCACGGTGTTCGTGGAGGCGCGTTCCGAGTACCGCACCGATGGGCCCGAAGAGATGCGTCCCGTGGGCGAGGTTGAGTTCGTCCAGGGCATCGCGGATGAGAGCGCGACGGGAGCGTACGGAGAAGGGCGGGCCGCCGCCGCGATCATCGGCCGGGCCGACCTGAAGATGGGCGACGGCGTGCGGCCGGTGCTGGAAGCGTTGCAGGCGGCGAGCCCGAATCGCTTCCGTGGGATCAGGCACTCTGTAGGTTGGGACCCGCATCCGGATGTGGAGAACCGCGAGGTTGAGGGCTTGCTGCAGCGCGACGACTATCTGGCCGGTGCGCGGGTCCTGCAGGACATGGGCCTGATCCTGGAGACGTCGGTCTACTTCCCGCAGTTGCCGGAGTTGGCCGAGTTTGCGCGCAAGGTGCCCGACCTCACCATCGTGCTCAACCACATCGGCGGGATGATGCGCACCGGGCCCTTCGCCGGCCGGGACGACGAGGTCATTCCGCAGTGGCGCAGCGGGATCGAAGCGGTGGGAGCCGAGCCGAACATCATCATGAAGCTGGGCGGGATCGGGATGCCGCGCATCGGGTTCGACTGGCACACGCGGGAGACGCCGGTCGGGTCCGAGGAAATCGCGGATTCCGTGGGGGACTGGATGCGGCATTGCCTGGACCAGTTCGGGCCGGATCAGTGCATGTTTGAGAGCAACTTCCCGGTGGACAAGGTCTCGTTCTCGTACCACGTGATGTACAACGCCTTCAAGCGGCTGTCGCAGGGGTACTCTGCCTCGGAACGCGCGGCGGCGTTTCACGACACCGCGGTGCGGGTTTACCGGATAGGAGCGTAGGGGCGGCGACCGCTCCCGACCACTGAAAATAGGGGCGTCCACAATGGACGCCCCAACTCAAAACCGAAAGGAGGCTTGGCATGGAGCCCTTTGAGATTGCCATAAGCGACGAGGTGCTGGAGGATCTGCGCCGGCGCCTGCAACACACCCGGTGGCCGGACGAGATGCCCGGCTCGGGTTGGGAGTACGGCTCCAACCTTGATTACATCAAGGAGCTGGTCGAGTACTGGCGGACGGATTTCGACTGGCGCGCCCAGGAGAAGAAGCTCAACGCGTTCCACCACTACAAGTCGGAAGTGGACGGGTTGAGCATCCACTTCATCAAGGAGAACGGGACGGGGCCGAACCCGATGCCGCTGGTGATCACCCACGGCTGGCCGAGCACGTTCTTCGAGATGACGAAGATCATCCCGCTGCTGGCGGATCCCGGCGGACACGGTGGGGATCCGGCGGACTCCTTTGACGTGGTGGCGCCTTCGCTGCCGGGGTTCGGGTTCTCACAGGCGTCGCAGGAGCCGGGGATGCAGGTGCAGAAGGTGGCTGACCTGTGGGCCAAGCTGATGACGGAGAACCTGGGGTATCCGAAGTTTGCGGCCCAGGGCGGAGACATCGGCGCGGGCGTCACGTCGCGGTTGGGTTATGCCCACTCCGACAAGATGATAGGGGTTCACCTGACGTCGATCACGCGGCCGACGCCGTACCTCGGGCCGGGATCGTCGCCGCTGACCGAGGCCGAGCAGGCGCATTCGGACCAGCGGGAGCGGTGGCAGCAGAGCGAGGGCGGGTACAGCCACATCCAGGGAACCAAGCCGCAGACGCTGTCCTACGGGCTCAACGACTCGCCGGCCGGCCTGGCGGCGTGGATCGTGGAGAAGTACCGGACGTGGAGCGACTGCAACGGCGACGTGGAGAGCACGTACACGAAGGACGAACTGCTGACCACGGTGACCATCTACTGGGTGACCAACACCATCGGATCGTCGGTGCGGATGTACAAGGAGAACCAGAGCTCGGTGTGGGAGATGGCGGACGGGGAGAAGGTGCCCACGCCGGCGGGTATGGCGATGTTCCCGCAGGAGATCGCCAAGCCGCCCCGCGAGTGGGCGGAGCGGTCGTGGGACGTGCGCCGCTGGGTGCAGATGCCCAGGGGCGGCCACTTCGCCGCGCTGGAGGAACCGGAACTGCTCGCCCACGAGGTGCGGGAGTTCTTCCGGCCATTCCGAGGCTGAAACCGGCGGCTTCCAAGTCTGGGAACGGTGCAGGGGCGAATAATCATTCGCCCCTACGTTTCTTGGCCAGGGCGCCGGGCCTGTGATGCGGGTAGCGACGAGATCGCCGCGCTGCGCTCGCAATGATGGCCGGCGAGTCCCGGTTCAGCGGGTCAGGAACTTGATGATTTTCGGGTTGACCTCTTCGGGGCGTTCCTGGTGCATGAAGTGGCCAGTGCCGGGGATGATGACCTTCTCCAGGCCGGCGGAGAAGTATGAGTACATTCCCGAACTGAGGAAAGACTCCAGGCGCTTGGGCCGGTCGCGGGTGCCGTGGAGGGCCAAAGTGGGGACGCGAATGGGGCCGGCCGCGATGACCGCTTGGTCGGCACGGACCTGGTCGTCCACCTGGGAGGCGTCGTAGCGGGCGCGATAGTAGCCGAGGGCAGCCTGGACGACGCCGGACTTGCGGAAGGTCGACCGTATGCTCTCCAGGGATTCGGCGGGAATGTCCCATTCGGGCGATGCCCAGCGCCACCATTCTTCCACGAAGGCGTAGTCGTTATGGGCAACGACTTCCTCGGCGTCGGGCATCTGGAAGAAGAACCCGTGCCAGGTGCCCTGCAGGTATTGGAACTCCATGGACAGCTCGCGGTCGACGCGACCGGAGGCGATGGTCACCAGCTTGATGACCTTCTCGGGCGCGAGGGCGGTGGCTCCGACCACGGCGCCGGCGCCCCAGTCATTGCCGATCAGGTAGGCGCGGTCGGCTCCGAGGGCGCCGATGAGTTCCACCGCGTCCCGGGCCATGAGGGCGGAATGGTAGCGGCCGTCTGCCGGGGCCTCGGTCGGCGCGTAGCCGCGCATGAAGGGGGCCACGGCGCGGAACCCGGCGGCGGCCAGGTCGGGCAGAAGGTGGCGGAAGGACCAGGCGTGGTCGGGGAACCCGTGCAGGCAGATGGCCAGGGGGCCATCGCCCATCTCGAGGTAGTGGAAGTTGATGCCGTTGGCGCTGACGCTGCCGGTGTTGAAATCAGCCATGATGGTCTCCGGGTTATTGGGTCTTGAACATGGAGGGTATCACCACTCTTACACCCAGTTCCTGTGCGCGGCGGCGCTGCTGAGGTTCTGCCACTCCACCGATCACCGCCGCCACGACTTCGTTCTCCGTAACTGCGGATAATACTCGCCCTCGCTGGCAGGCGCGGTCGACGTCGTGGTTGTTGATGGTGAAAGACACCTCAAGCACAGCGTGGACCTGTTGCCGGTCGCTGGATCGCTGGGCGCGAATAATAATGTCGGAGACCCACAGGTCGTCCACTTCTTCCTCGCTGACCATGCCGCGAGCTTCTGCTCGCTCGATTGCCACCATCAACTCCGGGCAAATCCCCTCGTAGCCGCTGTTCAATCTGAACGCCCTGACCAGTCCCAATTCGTCAGCGATGATGCTGAAGATTTTGTACCGGATCCTGTCTTCTACAGCCGAGGCCGCCAATGATGATGGGACTGCACTGGGATAGGACGTCATAGCGCTCAAATCTAGAAGTTCAACCTATGGAGGGATACGGACAGGCTTTTGCCAGCACTGCAATTCCAGGTCAAGCTCGCTTGGGTTGGCGATACGTCTATCGTTCGCAACTATTATAAGCGTGTGGATTGCCGTCGCAACTTTGACTCCGAAACTGTAACTGTTCAGAGTTGCGGGGAAAGTGTCATTGCGAGCGCAGCGCGGCAATCCCGTTGGCGCAAGGGAGTCCTTCGAGACAAGCGTGGCTGCTACGGCGTCGAGATTGCCACGGCGCAAGGGCCTCGCAATGACAACCTCCTGAATTCTGAACAGTCACCCGAAACTATGAGGTCAGAATTCGTGGATGCGGGGAAGGACCTCGCGGCCGAAGAGTTCGATTTCGGCTACCACGTCCTTGTGGTTGAGACCGGGTTGCTGGAAGGCCAGATCGACGACACCGACGCCGCACTGTGCGTGGTAGGCGCGCAGCTGCTCGACCACGGTGTCGGGGCTGCCGACGAAGTTGAGTTGGGTTCGCGGGGCGCCGCCGGACGGCGGGTTGGACGCTTGGGGTTCCGGAACCGTGGGCGGTCGTCCGGAGCGGGCGGCCTGCACGGCCTGGGCCAGGGAGCGGCCGATGTTCATGCCGCGACCACCGCCGGCGTTGTGCACGCGATCGCGCAGGGCGTGGGCTTTGTCATCGGTCTCGGCCAGGCAAATGCCGCCACGGAACACGATGTCGTCGGCATTGGGCTGCCATCCGGCTTCCTGCGACCACCGACGGTAATCGTCGAGCACGCCGGTCATGTCGTCGGGATGGTCGTAGGAGATGCCCAGCCCGAGGCGGCGGGATGCGGCGAACTGGACGGTATCGGCGCTGCGGGTCGCCACGATGAGCGGCGGCAGCGGGCGCTGCACCGTCCACGGCCAGACGGATACGGTGCGGTACTGGTAGTAGCGTCCTTCCCAGGAAAAGGGCTCGGGCTCGGTGAGGGCCTTGAGGACGAGGTCCATGGCTTCGATCAGCCGACCGCGTCCCTCAGCGGGGTTGAGATCGTACACCTGGTCCTCGCTGGGGGTGCCGCGCATGAACGCGGCAACGAGCCGCCCGCCGGTGAGATTGTCCAGCATGCCGATTTCCTCGGCGACACGGACCGGGTTGTTGATGGGGAGCAGCTGGCCCAGCAGGGCTATCTTCGCCGTGCGGCAACGCTGGGCGACGGCGGCTGCCATCACCGCGGGGTTGGGCGTGGTGCGGTTGCCCGAGAAATGGTGCTCGGACAGGCTGATCCAGTCGAAGCCCAGTTCCTCGGCCAGTTCGCACTCGTCCATGCCTTCCTGGTAGGAACGGAGGGAAACCTCAGGGTCGTGAAACGCGGGCGGCACCGGCCACCCGGCGGGGAACCGGTCGCGTTCGGCGTAGCCCATGCAGCCGAAATATGAAGCTTTCACGTCATTCCTGCAGTGTGGGACGGGCGGTGTGTCGGATAGCGTGACCGGATGGCGCGATGTTAGGGGGCAGCACTGGGGTTGTCAACGCGGGGTGTGGCTCCGGAGGGGCCATCGCTGAATTGCGAGGTGAGTTTTTCACCGGGATATACAGGATGCACTGGATGGACAGGATGTCGTTTATCGAAGCAGCCGCTGGTGCAGGAGGATGGGAGATTGGGCGGGAACATCCTGTCTCCGAGGACGGTAAAACGCTGCCTGCAAACGCTCACGCGTACCCAGTTTGTCATCGCGAGGAGCACAGTGACGTGGCGATCTCGTTGCTGCAAGAGACCGCGGCTGCCACCACGAGATTGCCACGCTTCGCTCGCAATGACAGTTCGACTGAAACTGGGTACGCGTCAGCTGCAAACGGGGTTGCCATGCTGCGCTTGCGGTGAAGCTTCTGGCTGACCTGGCATCGCCGAGACTGGCGGTCTGCTTGACCGGGCGTTACGCGAGGCTGTACTGTCGCAGCGTGCTGATGGGCGCGCCGGTTCAGCGGCGGGACGCTGATGACGTCCTGACGCGGTCGGCAGTGACCGTCGGAGTTCCGTGTTTAACTGATTTGCTGCCCAGCCGGGCATTACATAACCAGGAGAGGCATTATGCAGACCAGAGAGATGACCGCCAGCGCGTCGCGCCTGATGGTCGAACAGATGGTGGCGTCGGGCGTCAAGTATGTATTCAACAACTCGGGATCGCGCGAGGCGCTGTTCTTCAACGAGCTGCACGCGCGGTCGGACATCCACGGCATACTCGGCCTGCATGAGGGCGCGGTGACGGCGATGGCCGGCGGATACACCCAGGCGAACCTGGCGCCCGGAGTCATGGTGGTGCACCTGGGCGCGGGCCTGGCGCAGGCGATGGGACAGCTGATCAACATCTGGACGGGCAGCCTGCCGGTGGTGGTGATCACCTTCGCCGGCGACACGGGAAGCTTCGCGGGCAAGATCACCCTGGACGTTAGCCACAATGCCGGTCCGACGGCGATCGCCGCGCCGATGATGAAGGCGAACTGGACGGTCATCGAACCCGAGGGCCTGCCAGCCGCGCTGGAACGGGCGCTGCGGGTGGCGATGACGCCGCCGGTGGGACCGGTGCACCTGGCGGTGTATGACCGGCTGCTGGGGCCGGCCGAGCACACGGCGAACATCATCGACGGCCAGCTTCCCGATATCCACGCCGGCTACCCGTCGGACGCCGACATCGACGCGGTGGCGCGGGCCCTGCGGGACGCCAAGCGTCCGCTGATGTACGTAGGCGACGGTGTGTGGAAGAGCGGAGCCATCGCCGAGGTTACCGCGCTGGCGGAGCGATTCGGAGTGCCGGTGGTTGGGGATCCGAGAGCGGTGTCGATCAAGCACCCGCTGCACGCCGGCGGCCGTCGGCTGGAGCAGGCGCCGGACATTGATCCCGACCTGATCCTCTGCATCGGCGTGACGCACAACGGCGCCGGCAACGCCAGCGATTACACCGCGTTCTTCAACGCCGAGCGGACCATCGCCATTGGCGCGGACGCAGAGAACCTGGAGAACATCCCCGGACTGGACTTGGCGGTGCTGGCCGACGAGAGGCGGGCGGCCCAGGGGCTGCTGGATGCCACGGAAGGTTCCTCCGACGATCTGTCCGACCGGCGCAGCCGGGCCCGGGAAGAGGTTGCCGCGCTGCGGGCCCAGCGTCGGGATGCCGCGTGGCGAGTCCCCGCCGAAGATGGCAAGGTCCGCGCGGTGGCCGTGGGCGACGCTTTGGACAAGGCGCTGGAGAGCCGTGGCGGCGGGCTGGTGACCATCGAGCAGTTTGCCGTGGCGCAGGACATCCTGGCCAACAACGACGAGGCGGGCCGCAACCAGTACATCCGGCCGGCCGGCGGGTCGGAAGGGTACGGCGTGGGCATGGCGATCGGCGCCAAACTGGGAGCGCCGGACACGCCGGTGGTAGGCCTGGTCGGCGACGGGTCGCTGTACTACTCCGACCACGCGCTGTGGACGGCGGCGAGCCACGGGGTTCCGGTGCTTTACGTAATCTCCAACAATGGCGCCTATGGCATCGTGGCCAGCTCCTTTGCCAACGCCAACGCCGACATGCGGGAGACCGGAGAATACCGGGGCGTGGTGCTGGACGGAATCGACCCGGTGAAACTGGCCGAAGGTTTCGGCGTCGAGGCGATGGACGCAACCGACGAGGCCAACATCAGCGACGCCATCGAGCACGGGCTGAGCGTCGTCGAGCGGGAGAAGAGGCCGTTCCTCTTGAACGTCCACATGCCGCTGGGCTTGCCCGAAGGCGGGAGGCCCGGGGAGATTTACAACATGAGCGCGGAGCTCGGCTAGCCCGGGCGGAGCTCGGACAATCTGGAATGATGGGCGGGGAATATCCCGCCCGTCGGTTTTTGAGCCTCACGCGTACCCGCGTCCGTCATTGCGAGGAGCGAAGCGAGGTGGCGATCTCGTTCCCGGAGCAACCTTCCTTGCCTCAACGAGATTGCCGCGCTTCGCTCGCAATGACAGGAGCGGGTACGCGTGAGGTTTTGTGCCGGGCGCGATCGCGCCGGGCTGAGTGCGCTAAAATAGGCGCAACTTCAGGCTGAATGTCTGATGGCAAGAGCAGGTTACGGGTATGCCGAACAATTTCTGGATGATCAATTGCAACGAGGAGAACTATAACGTTACGCGACGGCTGGGGTTTACGGGACAGGGGTTGAAGGCGGAATACCGGCGGAAGGTGCAGCGGGTCGAACCGGGGGACCGTGTTATCTACTATGTGACCGGGTCGCGCGTGTTCACGGCGACGGCCACCGTCACCCAGGGGTACGAAGAGGTTGATTCGAGCCCGTGGATCCGAGAGGGCAAGGCGGCATGGCCCTACCGCATCGGGATCAGGCCCGATGTGGTGCTGGAAAACCACCAATATGTCAGCGCGGGGCTGATCGCCTACCGGCTGGAGTATGTGCGCAAGTGGGCGCCGGAAGACTGGTACATGGCGTTCCAGGGTAATCTGCACCTGCTGTCAAAGAGCGATTTCTTCCTGCTGGAAGGGGAGATGCTGAAACTCCGGGACGGCCGGGAAAAGGCGCTGATACAGATCGATGCTGCGTTGGCCGCCGAAGAGGAACGCGTGAACGCCCAACGGGAGCGGCGGCGGCGGAACACCAACCGGAGCAACGCCCGCCCGCAACCGCCACGGAACCCCCCGCCCACGCAGGATGTCCCACCGGCCCCAGCGCCTGCGGCCGATTCCCCCGGCCCGACTGACGATGCCGAGGAGCCGGCCGGCACTACGGAAACCCCGGGTGAACCGGGGCGCGCCAACGGTCGCGGGCGCAGGAACCAGCGGAACCGTGGGAACGGCCGGAGGCCGGGTCCCAGGCAGTCGCCGCGCTACGACAGCGAATAGGCTTCGCCGTCAGCTACCAAAGCCTGCCGGATCTCGGAGCGTACGTCGGGATCGGGTTCGTTGGCCAGGGCGCGGGTCAGTGAGGCGATAGCGGCGTCACCACCGATGCGACCCAACGCCCACGCGGCGTGCTGCCGGACCAGAGCGGGAGCGGTTCGCAGAGCTTGAGTCAAAGCCGGCACGGCGGAGGGGTCGCCGCAGTTTCCCAGGGCGACGCAGGCGTTACGCTGCATGCCGACGCGCTTGGCGCGCATGATCGGGGTGCCAGCGAAGCGTTGCCGGAACTGCTCGTCCGTCATCTCGAGGAGTTCGACCAGGTCCACAGAGGAGAGGTCGGTGCGGCCGAAGTTGGGGTCCGCGGTGGCTTTCGCCTTGCGGTTGACCGGGCAGACTTCCTGGCAGATGTCGCATCCGAAGACCCAGTTGCCCATCGCCGCGCGGAATTCGATGGGTATTGCGCCCTTGTGCTCGATGGTCAGGTAGCTGATGCAGCGGCGATTGTCGACGACGTAGGGGGCGACGATGGCTCCGGTGGGACACGCGGGCATGCAGCGGGAGCACTGGCCGCAGGTCTTGGCGAGAGGGGCGTCCGCGGCCAGCGGGAGGTCGGTGATGATCTGGCCCAGAAGGAGCCAGGAACCGCAGGTGGGATTGAGGATGTTGCCGTTCTTGCCGAACCAGCCCAGGCCGGCGCGGGCGGCGGCGGCGCGGTCGAGCATGGGCCCGTCGTCGACGTACCAGCGGGCGGCGAACCGGTCGCCGATCCGTTCGGTCAGGTCCAGGACCATCCGGCGCATGCGACGTTTCATCACGCGATGGTAGTCGCGGCCGCGGGCGTAGCGGGCGATGCTACCGTGGTCATCCGGGACCGGAGGGTTGTCCGGAGGAAAGTAGCTCCAGCCCAGGGAGATGATGGAGCGGGCGCCGGGCAGCAGCGTTTCCGGATCGGTGCCGCGCTGGACCCGCTGGGCGTTGAACCAGGGCAGGCCGTCCATGAGGCCGGCGTCGATGCGATGCAAGGCCTCCTCACGCTCGGAAGCGAAGGCTTCGGCGGAGGCGACGGCTACCAGGTCGAAGCCGGCGTCGTAAGCCGCCTGGTCGACCCATTGGCGCATGCGAGCGGCGTCCGCAGCGTTGACGGTGGCGGCAGTCACAGGTTCTCGCGCTGGTAGCGTCCGGCGTAGCCCTGGGCGTCCGGGGCGCTCAGGGGGAAAAAGACCAGCTGGGCGATGCGAGCATCCCGCTGCAGGCGGAAGCCGTCCGCGTGATGGACGACCAGGAGCGCCTGGGAGCGTCCGCTGTAGCCGGCATCCCACACGGCGGTGTGCAGGGTGACGCCCATGCGCAGCAGGCTGGACCGGGGACGGCACAGGGCCATGAGCCAGCGGGGGAGGTTGACCACCTCGTTGATGGTGGCCAGGTAGTGGCCGGGAGACAGGTTCAGCCAACCGTCGGGTCCGAAGTTCAGCTCGGTGGGTTCAGGCAGCACGCGATCGGCGTCGGAGACACCAATAGCGCCGGAGCCGACGCTATTGGGATACGAAGCTATCGAGCGCACGGTAACGTCGAAGCCGTTGGGCTGGAGCTGTCCGTGAGGGTCGGGACATTCTTCGAGCAGCGGAGGCCGACCGGCCAGCAGCGCGGCGATGGAATCCCGATTGAGCGCGCCCGGTGCGGGTGTTTCGTTGGTGGTCATGCTACAGAAAACAATTCACCCGCCGGCGTCTTTGAGAGGAACGCGCGGCGGGTGGATTTGCGTAGTCGATGGGGACTAGTCGTGCATGAAGTCCTGGATGTCGGCGGGCAGGGGCTCGTACTTGGGGATCTCGGTAACCACCGCCTGGGTGGTCAGGAGCATGCCGGCGACGGAGCCCGCGTTCTGGAGGGCCGAGCGGGCCACCTTGGCGGGGTCGATGATGCCGCGGGCGACCATGCCCGTGTAGTCGCCGCGGTCGGCGTCGAACCCGTAGTCGGCTTCACCGTTGCGGACGTTCTCGACGATGACGGCGCCCTTGTAGCCGGCGTTGTCGGCGATGGTGGTGAGCGGCGCCTCAAGCGCCTCGCGGACGAGACGGATGCCGACGGCTACGTCGCCGGTAGCGCTGGCCAGGAGGCCGTCCAGGGCTGCCTGGGCGCGGAGCAGGGTAACTCCGCCACCGGGGATGACACCTTCTTCAACGGCGGCGCGGGTGGCGGCCAGGGCGTCCTCGGTGCGGCTCTTGCGCTCGTTGAGCTCAGGCTCAGTGGCCGCGCCGACCTTGATGACGGCGACGCCGCCGGCGAGGTTGGCGAGACGTTCCTGGAGCTTCTCGCGGTCGTAGTCCGAGGTGGTTTCCTCGATCTGGACGCGGAGTTCGGAGACGCGGCCGGTGATGTCGTCATCGTGGCCACGGCCCTCGACGATGGTGGTCTCGTCCTTGGTGGCCACGACGCGGCGGGCGGAGCCCAGTTGGTCGATGGACACTGCGTCGAGGCGCATGCCGGTGTCGGTGGTGACCACGGTGCCGCCGGTCATGATCGCCAGGTCTTCCAGCAGAGCCTTGCGGCGTTCGCCGAACCCGGGAGCCTTGACGGCCAGGCTGCTGATGGTGCCGCGCAGCTTGTTGACCACCAGGGTGGCTAGCGCTTCACCCTCCACGTCCTCAGCGATGATGATCAGGGGACGGCGGCCGCCCTGGGCCACGGCCTCGAGGGTGGGCACGACGTCGGCGGCGGAGGACAGCTTCTGGTCGGTGAGCAGGAAGAGAGGCTCGTCGATGGAGCACTCCATGCGGTCGGTGTCGGTGACGAAGTGGGGCGACAGGTAGCCGCGGTCCAGGCGCATGCCTTCGACGACGTCGAGTTCGTCGGTGAGGCTGCGGCTTTCCTCGATGGTGATAATGCCTTCGCGTCCTACCTTGTCCATGGCGTCGGCGATCAGCTCGGCGATGGCCTCTTCGTGGGCGGACAGAGCGGCGACGCGGGCGACCTGCTCGCGGCTCTCCACGGCGGCAGCCTGGTCGCTGATCTCGCTGCACACGGTGGACACGGCGCGGTCGATGCCGGATTTGATGGCCAGCGGGTTGGCGCCGGCGGCGACGTTCATGAAGCCGCCCTGGATGATGGAGCGGGCGAGGACGATGGAGGTGGTGGTGCCGTCGCCGACGACATCATTGGTCTTGGCTGCAGCCTCCTTGACCACCTGGGCGCCCATGTTCTCGTAGGGGTCGGGCAGTTCGATTTCCTTGGCGATGGTGACGCCGTCGCTACACACCACGGGAAGGGTCCAGACGCGCCCAAGGATAACGTTGCGGCCGCTGGGGCCCAGGGTCAGGGCGACCGCGCGCCCGAGCTGGTCAACGCCGCTCATCAGGCTTTGGCGAGCGTTCTCATCGAAAATCAACTGCTTTTCGGGCATGGCGGGGATCCTCCGCTAATGGGGGTATTGTTGATGTAAACAGGAATCGTGACACTGAAAAACGCGGCACCCATGAATTTCCGGGTTCCGGTTTCAGCATACCAATTTTCGGGCAACATGGCCGAAATTGTCAACCTGAACCGCTCGCGTCCGCAAACCGGTCTTGCCTGGGGAACGGAGAGGCCAGCGGCGCGCCGGCGCGGACGACGTAGGGGGCACCAAAGGACGGGCGTCGACACGGCGGTGGACCGTGGAAAACGCTGGACATGGAAGGAAGGGCATCCGTGAGAAGCCGCCTGTAGCTACCCTCACGTGTGGCCAGTTCGGGGGATCGTCATAATCAGGATTTACGGGATTTTATGATTGACCAGGATTGGGAGATCTCCGCCATGGAACGGTTCCAATCCTGATAATACCGAAATCTTGAAAATCCTGATTCTGACGATCCCCCGAACTGAGTACGCGTGAGCTGTCAGGGTCTTTTCAAAGTCTCTGACGGTGGCCCACAACCCGGTTCGTCATTCCCGCGAAATCGGGAATCCAGAACGTTTCCATTGGCGGAGGTCTCTGGGTTCCTGCTTGCGCAGGAATGACGGATCCACGTTGAAAAGGCACTGGTGAGTTGTAGCCACCAGATGACAAACAGGCAACGGGTTTGGTAACATCGTCTTCTTGAAAATCAGGCTCCAGGAGTTAGAACTTTGCCGGCTCAGAAAGCCCACCGCCGATCCGTCAAACGCAATGCGCGCAACATGAGCGCGCGTCGCGCCACCCGCACCGCCGTCAGTCGCGCCCGCCAGGCCGTGGCGGCCGCCGATCCCGATTCGGAAGAAGCGGTGCGCAATGCCATGAGCATGCTCGACGTGGCAGTCCGCAAGGGGTTGCTGCACAAGAACAACGCATCCAGGCGCAAGGGCCGGCTGGTCTCGGCGCTCAACCGATCCCGAGCCGGCTAGTTCCGAATCAAAGGGGCCAACTCCGGGTCAAAGGGGCCAGTTCCGATCCGAAGGGGTTAGCTCCCAGTCAAAACGGAGCAGGGTTCCACCGGCGAGTTGGGCGCGCAGTTTTCGGCTGGGCGGTCCCGGTGGATCTGGCTCTCAATTTGGTCGCCTCCGCCACCGTGAGGCGGAGCGGGTAGCTGGCGCCGTGGGACGGCGCAACGGCCGGAGATCTGATGACTCCCGCGTGTTGACAACGCGAGCGCGTTTTATTAGCATATTGGTGCCGAACATTAGTTTGAGGTGCGGAGAATACACACGGTGTGGAGGTAGCCTGTATGCCACCGAAGAAAAACCTGAGGCCCCGACAGCAGCAGATCCTGGATTTCATCGGGCAGTTCCTGGACGAAAACGGTATCCCGCCCACGGTGCGGGACATTCAGCGCGGCTGCAGCATCAGCAGCACATCGGTTGTGGATTACAACCTGCGATTGATGGAGCGGGACGGATATCTCAAGCGCCGCTCGGAAGTCGCGCGGGGCATCGAACTGCTGGACGAAACCGGCCTGCCGGTAGCCAACGGGGCCGCCCGGGTGCAGATCGTGGGCAGCATCGCCGCCGGTGAACCGATACCGGCATTCTCCTCGGAAGGGGTGGACTCGGCTGCGGAATTTGACATCGTGGAGGTGCGCCCCGACCTCAAGAAGCGGCACGGGACGCTGTACGCGCTGTCGGTCAAGGGCACGTCGATGATTGACGCGCTGATTGACGACGGTGACGTGGTGGTGATCAAGCCGACCAACACGGCGCGGAATGGCGAGATGGTGGTGGCCTGGCTGAAGGAAGAAGAGGAGGCGACCCTCAAGAAGTTCTTCCGAGAGGGCGACCAGGTACGGTTACAGCCGGCCAACAGCACCATGGACCCCATCTACGTGCCGGCGGACAACGTCGAGGTGAAGGGTCGAGTGGTGGAAGTGCTGCGACAGTACTGAGTCGAAGATGGCCTTCAGTTACGGCTGTTGGCCAACGCTCCGTAGGTGGCTACCAGGAAGGGCACGCAATAGGTCAGCGGAATTTTCCAGGCCAACGCGCCGGCCAGATTGCCGGCGACGATGGCGTCACCCTGATTCAGCGCCGTGAGGGCCGTGCCCACCACGGCGCTGGCGATTAACGACCGGCGCAGCATGGGCCAATGCCGCAGGGCGCAGCGAAGGCACTTGGTGATCCCGGTTGCCCCGCCGCGAGGCCGGAAGGTGAAGCTGGCGCGAATGCCGGTGGGTCGCGCGCACCGATTGCACGGGAGATCGGCGGGTGGCATGGTACGTCGGGCTCACGGGGTGGCGACGGGAGCGTAAGGCGAAGGTTCTGCAATCTCGAAAACCCGGGTTGGCGCCAGGCGGTCCTCGGGTTCGGGGCGGGCCAGGGCAAGGAATACGTCGTCCGGGCCGTAAATGCGCCACAATCGGGGATCCAATGGGTCGGTTCGCGCGGGGGCGACGGGGACGGTCTGGCCATGGCCCACGGCGCGAGCGCGTTCCGAGTTGACCCGCAGGGCGGGAAGTTGCTGCAGCGCCCAATCGATAGGGAGCAGATGGCACGACCAGTCGCCGGAAGATGCGGCCTGCTCGAGATCGTCGGGGGTTATGCCGCGGTTGGACTCAAACTGACCGCATGACAAACGGGCCAGTTCGGTGACATACGCTCCGCAGCCGAGGGACTGGCCGAGGTCATGAGCGATGGAGCGGAGATAGGTGCCCCGACCACAGTCAACGGTGAACGTGACGAACGGTAGCCGGATGTCGTCGATGGAGATCGAGCGCACCGATACGCGGCGGGGCGTCCTTTCGATCTCACGGCCGGCGCGTGCCAAATCGTAGAGCCGGCGTCCGTCAACCTTGACCGCGCTGTACATGGGAGGCAGTTGGTCGATGTCGCCGACGAAGCCGACCAGGGATGCAGCGATGTCCCCACGGCTCAATGAGGAGGGATCGGCGATTTCGTCGATATCGCCCTCGGCGTCGTAGGTGTTGCTGACGGCTCCCAAACGGATCGTCATGCGGTACCGCTTCCATCCTGAGACCACGAGCTCCATCAGCCGCGTGGCCTGTCCGAAGCAGATGGGCAGGACACCTTCGGCCAGGGGGTCCAGGGTACCGGCATGGCCAACCTTGCGGCGTTGGCCGGTGACGCGCTTCACCCGCCGAACGGCGTCCATCGAGGTGATGCCGACGGGCTTGTAGAGGTTGAGGAATCCGTTGATCGCCGGCCGCCCACGTTCACCAGCAGGCATGGTCTCACGCTCGTCCCGCCCGGGGCTGGGCGCCATCTCCAGGTTCCTCCTGGACCTCCAGGTCGTCGATAAGCTGCATCAGACGATTGGCTTCCATCATGGCGTCGTCCAGTTGGAAGGTGAGGAAAGGCACGTGCCGCAAGGAGACTCGGCTGCGCAACTCGCGGCGGAGGTAGGAAGCGGAGGACTGTATGCCGGCCAGGGCTTCCTGGCGGACAGCCTCCGCGCCCATGACGCTGACGTAGACCCGGGCGCTGCGCAGGTCCGTCGCGGTGCGCACCTGGGTGATGGTGATGATGCCTCTCAGGCGGGGGTCGTTGACCTGCGAAGAAAGCAGGTTGGCGATCTCCTCGCGGAGCAGGCCGTTGACCCGCTCCATTCGTCTGCGGTCCGCCATGGGTAAACCTCGCAGCGCCGGCTGGCGCCCTAGTTGGCGCGCTCCATGCGGTAGACCACGATCAGGTCGCCTTCCTCGAATTCGTTGAAGTCGCCGAGGACGATACCGCAATCGGTTCCGGCGGTGGCCTGGTTCACCTCGTCGCGGAAGTGACGGAGGCTGCCGATCTGGGTTTCCGTGACCACCTCATCATCGCGCATGACGCGGATATTGCCCTGGCGGACGATGCGGCCATCGAGGACGCGGCAACCCGCAATTTTGACGCCGCGACGCCCTTCGAAGATTTCCCGGATTTCGGCGCGTCCGACGACCACCTCTTCGAATTCCGGTTCGAGCAATCCATGGAGTGCAGATTCCACGTCTTCGAGCAGGCGGTAAATAATCCGGTATTCGCGTACCTCTACGCCGAGTCTCTCCGCGGTGCGCTCGGCGCCCACTTCGTAACCCACGTTGAAGGCCAGGACGATGCCGCCGGAGGCGGCGGCCAGTTGCACGTCCGAATCGCTGACCGCTCCGGAACCGGAGTGGATGACGCGGGCCTTGACGTCGCCATCGGACAACTGCTCAATGGACTGGACGGCGGCTTCCACGCTGCCCTGGACGTCGGCCTTGAGGACCAGCACCAGTTCCTTGACGTCGCCGGCGTCGATCTGCTTCACCACGCTGTCCAGCGTGAGTACGGTATCGAGGTTGCTGGTGTTGGAGCGCTGGTCACGACGGCCGGCCATCTGGCGGGCGGCGCGTTCACCGGTCACCACGGTCAGGATGTCACCGGCTTCGGGGACCGCGTTCAGTCCCATCACCACCCCGGGTGATCCTGGCGAAATAGAGTCGATGGTTGCTCCCTGTTCGTTGGCCATGGCGCGGACGCGTCCCCAAGCCGTGCCGGCAACGATATAGTCCCCTACGCGCAGGGTGCCGGCCTGGATCAGCACGGTGGCGGAAGGCCCCCGGCGGCGGTCCATGGTGGCTTCGACGATGACGCCGGCGGCGGCGCGGTCGGGATTGGCCTTGAGCTCAAGGATCTCCGAGAGCACCGAAAGGTTTTCGAGGAGGTCGTCGACCCCGTCCCCCGTCTGGGCGGAAACTGGCACGGCGATGACTTCGCCGCCCCATTCTTCAACCAGCAGGTTGCGTTCGCTGAGCTGCCGCTTGATCACATCGGGTTGAGCGGTGGGAAGGTCCATCTTGTTGATGGCGATGACCATGGGCACGTCTGCGGCGCGGATGTGATCGATCGCTTCGTCGGTCTGCGGCATGATGCCGTCGTCGGCGGCCACGACCAGGACGGCGATGTCGGTGACGCGCGCGCCCCGGGAGCGGATCGCAGTGAACGCAGCGTGTCCCGGGGTGTCCAGGAACGTGATGGGCTGCCCTTCGTGAACGACCTGGTAGGCGCCGATGTGCTGAGTGATGCCGCCGGCCTCCTTTTCAACCACCGCCGATTGGCGTATGTAGTCGAGGAGGCTGGTCTTGCCGTGGTCAACGTGGCCCAGGATGGTGATGACCGGCGGGCGCTGTTGCAGCGTTTCGTCGGCTCCCTGGGAAGCGGCGTTGATGGAGGCGGTGTCCGCCTTTTGCTCGGCCAGCCGAGTGCGGACACCGTAAGCCGCAGCAGCCACGGCGGCCACCTGATGGTCAACAACCTGGTTGACGTTGACCATGATCCCGTGACGCATCAGTTGCTTGATGACGTCGATAGGGGACTGGTCGAGGAGTTCGGCCAGGTCCTTGACGGTCAGGGAATCGGGCAGGACCAACGCGCGTGATCCGCTGCGGCGCGGCTCGTTGCGTCGAGGTCGGCGGGCTCCGGAGCGTTGTTCAGTCTGTGTAGTCATAAGTAGCACCTCCTCCAGCGGAATTGCCGTTCACGCAGGGTATTGCCCCGCGCAAGATCAGCCTTCCGCTTCCCGAACCGCGGCAGGGGCGGTCCCGGACCCGGTGTGGTAGACACCGGGCGCGACAGTTTCAATGAAATAGCGTTTCAGAGCGTCCAGGTCCGTGTTGGAGACGGGGTTGCGAAGTCCCCGCTCCAGAGAACGGCGGACGAGACCCTTTTCCCAACAGGTGGCCTGACGACACAGGTAGACGCCCCTGCCGTTGGCGCGTCCGGTGGTATCGGGCCGCACCTCGTCGTCAGGCGTGCGCACCAGCCTGATCAGATCGCCTTTCGGTCGCTTTTGACCACAGGCGATACAACTGCGTTCAGGGATGTGGCGCTGTTTCGGAATTACGGTTACCTGAATTGAGAGGGATGTCGGGTAGGGTACGTCGGCGAAATGCCGGGGCTTACCTGCGGCGGGGTCCGGGTCCGCGGGCGCCGGGCACGTTGCCACCGCGACGGTTGCCGCCGCCCCGGCGGCGCCGTCGGTCGCCTCCCCGGAAATCGCCGACGATGTCTTCCGCGAACCTGATCTTGCCGGCATCCGGCGCCAGGTTGGGGAGACCCGCCAAGAGGTCGGCCATTTCGGGATCCGCCTCTTCCTCTTCTTCCTCTTCCTCGAACTCTTCCACCACATCGTCAATGGTGAGGCTATCCAGCGCATCAACGCTGAGGCCCAGGGCGTCATCCGTCGCTACGGGTTCTGGAGCGGCCGCGGCGGCGGCTTCTTCTTCGGCCATAAGAGCCTCCAGCAACGCGTCCTCATCGAGCTCGGGTTCCGCGATTTCGGCCGGTTCGGGCGGCGTTTCGATGACGATGTCCTGCGATTGGGCGGCAACGGCGTCGAGCACAGGTTCCGGTTCCGTTGCGGCGGGGGTGGCGATATCCGCGGTGACGAGACTGTCGATTTCCGCCGGCACGGTTTCAGAAACGGGCGCGACGTCAACCAGCGCTTCGGCCTCGGCGAGAACCTCGGCGACGGGAGCCAATTCCACCGGCTCCGTCTCAGGAGCCACCGGCGCGGCAGCGGCCTGGGACGCGGCGATACGGGCGGCAGCCTCGGCAGCTTCGGCCTGGGCGGCCGCGACACGGGCAGCCTCGGCGGCGCGCGCCGACCGCAGCGCTTCCCATTGCTCGACGTTCTTGATGTCCAAACGCCAACCCGACAAGCGGGCGGCCAAACGGGCGTTTTGGCCGTCGCGTCCGATGGCCAGCGACATCTGGCTCTCGGGGACGACCACGTAGGCGGTATTCTCGTCGGCGTCAAGTTCGACGCCGCCGACGTCGGCCGGGCTGAGGGCGCGCCCGATGAGGACACGGGGATTGGGGTCCCACTCGATCACGTCGATCTTTTCGCCCTGAAGCTCGTTGACCACGCTCTGGATACGGTTTCCGCGAAGGCCGATGCAGGATCCGACCGGATCGACACCGTCCTGGTGGGAGGATACCGCGACCTTGCTGCGGATGCCGGGGTCACGGGCAATGGCCCGGATTTCGACGGTGCCGTTGCCGATTTCGGGCACCTCGGATTCCATCAGGCGGCGGAGCAGGTCGCGGTGAGCGCGGCTGACCACAACCTCTGGGCCACGGGTGGTCTGCTGAACCTCGACCAGGAGTACTTTCAGCGACTGATTCTTGCGATACCGCTCGCTGCCGACCTGGTTGTCCGGGCGCATGACGCCGCGGGCGCGGTTCTGGCTCTGGGCCTGATGGGGGTTGAGGTTGACGAAAACGGTCGGCCCTTTCTCGATGCTTTCCACGCTGCCGCTGATTATCTCGCCCTGGTAGGCGGAATATTCCTCGAAAATCTTTTCCCGCTCGGCCTCGCGCAGACCCTGCATGAGAACCTGTCGGGCGGTCTGAGCGGAGATGCGGCTGGTGTCGTAGGCGACCTCTTCATCCTCGGATATTTCGCTGCCGATCTCAGCCGAGGGTACGATCCGCAAGGCGTCAGCGAGCGCGATTTCGGTCTCCGGGTCCTCGATTTCTTCGACGACACTGCGCAGGGGGAAGATGCTGATGTCACCGGTGTTCGGGTTGAGCTTGACGGTCAGGTTCTGGGAGCCGGCCACCCGGTCGCGACGGAAAGCGGTGGCCAGCGCGACCTCCACCTTATCGAGGACCAGCTCCTTGCGCAGGCCTCGTTCGGCGGACAGTTGATTCAACGCCATCATGAAATCGCTTTTCATGCTTGTCCTCCGCCGGCTCCGCCGCCGACAGTGATCTGATGTGCATTCTGTTCACAGAAATAAAGCGGGTTTACGCCCCGCTTTTAATTCCCGTGAACCGCTCGCTGCCGAGTTGATGAGGAAGTCTCACTTTTCCCTGCAGCGGGGGCGTGATGTTGGCGCATTATAGCATCGGGTTAACGTCGGGGCAAGGGTGGCGGCCTGGCGCGTACCCGCTTTACACGGCGACCGGGGTAATTTTACATCGATGCACAGGATAAACAGGATTTGATTGATTATTGGCAACGTCCCGGCATCCAGGACGCAACTGTGACCGGAACGCCGCGACGGTATCGCCAGCATCCTGTTCATCGATGTAAAAGACAAACTGGGCACATGTGAGCTGCGGCGATTCGCCGGTCCGGAAATTCCGGGGCGCACCGGAGTTACCACCAGATTTTGCCCTGGGCCTCCTGGGCGAGGGTTTCGTAATCACGCGTCCAGAGCTGGCTGCTGAGATATTTCCACCCGCCGTCGGCGAGAAGACAGACCACGTTGCCACTTTCCATCCGGTCGGCGTGCTTCAGGGCGCCGGCGATAACGGACCCGGAGGAGATGCCGGCGAAGATGCCTTCCTTGTCCATCAACTCCTTGGTCATGTAGAAGGAGTCGAAGCTGTTGACCAGGAGGCGGTTGTCCAGCAGGTTGATGTCGAGGATCGGCGGAATGAACCCGTCTTCCAGGCGGCGGAGGCCGGAGATGAAATCGTCGGGCTCGGGGGCGACAGCGATGATCTTGATATCGCTGCGATGCTCCTTGAGGCGGCGGGCGTTGCCCATGAGCGTGCCGCCCGTGCCCAGCCCGGCCACGAACACATCGACCTCCGGCAGGGCCTCCACGATTTCCTGGCCGGTGCCCTCGTAGTGCGCGTCCGGGTTGCCGTCGTTGCCGTACTGGTAGAGCATCAGGTAGTCGTGGGGGTTTTTCTCAACCATCTCCTGGGCCATGACGACGCTGCCGTTGGTGCCCAGGGTGCCGTCCGAGTAGACGATCTCCGCGCCGTAGGCTTCCAGGAGATGGGTGCGTTCCACGGAGACGTTCTCCGGCATCACCACCTTGACCTTGTAGCCCTTGAGGCGGCCGATCATTGCCAGGGAGATGCCGGTGTTGCCCGAGGTGGGCTCCAGGATGGTCCGGTTGGGCGAAATCTCGCCGTCGGCCTCCGCCCGCTCGATCATTTTGAGCCCGATGCGGTCCTTGACGCTGCCGGTGGGATTTTGGCCCTCAAGCTTGGCGTAGATGCGGACCTCGGGATTCGGACTGAGGTTCTGCAGTTCCACCAGAGGGGTATTGCCGATGGTGGCAATGAGTCCTTTGTACGGGGACAGCGTCATTGGTGCGCGGCTCCGGATCGCCTCTGAACAGCGGGATTGAACGACTAGATGGCGCCAGCGCCGACGGCCGCCGGTTCGGGGGCTTCCGCCACGCCGCAGAAGACTTCGTAGTCGATGAGTTTGGTAACGGTGGGGTTGTCGCCGCAAAGCGGGCAACCGGGGTTGCGGCGCAAACGCACCTCGCGGAACTGCATGCTCAGCGCGTCGATGACCATGAGGCGTGAGGCGAGGCTTTCACCGATGCCGAGGATGTGCTTGAGAGCTTCGGTGGCCTGGATAGACCCGACCAAACCGGTGAGGGCGCCCAGGACGCCGGCCTCGGCGCAGTTGGGGACCATGCCGGGAGGCGGCGGGGCCGGGAACAGGCACCGGTAGCAGCCCTGGCCGGGGAGAAACACGGTGGCCTGACCGTCGAAGATCAGGATGCTGCCGTCGATGAGCGGCTTGTTCAGCAGGTAGCAGGCGTCGTTCACCAGGTAGCGGGTGGCGAAGTTGTCGGCGCCGTTGATGACAATATCGTACTGGCCGATGATATCGAAGGCGTTTTCCGAGGTGAGCCAGGTTTCATGGAGCACCACCTCGACTTCGGGGTTGTAGGACAGGATGTTGTCTTTGGCGGACTGGACCTTGGGGCGACCGACGTCGGGCGTGTGGTGCAGGATCTGCCGTTGGAGGTTGGACAGTTCGACCACGTCGAAGTCGACGATGCCGATCTTGCCCACGCCGGCCAGGGACAGGTATACCGCGGATGGGGAACCCAGGCCGCCGGCCCCGATGATCAGCGCGCTGGATTCCATCATCTTGCGCTGCCCGGCGCTTCCGACGTCCTGCATGATGATGTGGCGGCTGTAGCGTTTGACCTGATCGGGGGTCAAGCGTAGGGGCTGGACCATTTTGTGTTCCTCCCGGTTGGCGGTGATACGGATTCAACTGAAAACCTGCGCCCCGAACCGTCTGACGGTGAATTCGGCGGACGCAGGCTCGAAGGGTTGGTTAGTCAGCCTGCCCCCTATGTTCGGGGACAAGCGCAGGCGACCAGCGCAATTTGAGCAGGTGACATCGTGCGGGAAGTGTATTGTCGGGCCCGGAATGTTGTCAAGCAGCGCGACAAGCGGTCAAACCGAAACCGCGGGCGCCGGCTCTGCAACGCCACGGCTCCGATCGCCTTCGGCGATGAGAGCGCGTTGCCGGTCGGCGAGAAGGGCCAGGGTCGTGGACTGGAGCACCTGCTGTATTGAATCCTCGACGGTTTGCCAGATTTCCTTCTGGGCGCAGGAGTCGGCGAACATGCAGTCGGTGGGCAGGGTCAGGCAGTCCAGCGGGGACGCGTTGCCGTCAAGTTCCTGCATGATGTCGTAGAGATTGACGTCCTCAGGCGCTCGGGCCAGAAGATGGCCGCCCTGGGGCCCGCGGCGGCTGTGCACGAAGCCGCTCTTGTTGAGGGTGGACATCAACCGCTCAAGGTACGGTTCGGGTATGCCCTGGCGATAGGCGATGGCGGCAGTCTGGATCGGGCCATCGCCGTAGCGCATGGCTAGCTCCACGAGCGCGCGCACGCCGTAGTCAACTTTCATCGGGATGCGCAAAACGACACCTCCCTCCTGGGGCAATTATATCCAAACGCGGCGGCAAATGCCAACCGTGTCAGGTATTCGCCTCCGGTTCCTGCCGTCGGCGGTCGTAAACCGTCATATACGTGCCGATCCCGGTGGCGATCAGCTGGCCCTCGTCACCGTAGATTTCCATGTCGCCAACGATGATGCGCCCGCCTCGGCTCTTGATGGAACTGCGGGCGGTGAGCTCGCCGTCGCGGGCTGGCGCGATGAAGTTCAGCTTCAGCTCGATGGTGACGGCGTGCTCGCCCTCCCGGAGGACGGAGCGGCAGGCGCGGAAGAACGCGTAGTCGGCCAGCGTCACCAGCAGGCCGCCCTGAACGACGCCGGCCCGCTGACGGTGCTTGTCGGCCACGGTCATAAACGCGGTGCCCACGCCGTCGTCGGATATGCCGGGACGGATGCCCAGAAGTTCAGCGAAAGGCCCATCCTGGCCGGCCTCGGGTTCGGGATGGCTCATGGCAATCTTCTCCAATAGCACGTGTAGGGGGTTGGTAGCGCGGGCAATTATAGCGACGCCTCCTCACGCGTACCCAGTTTGACGACGACGGGAGCGAATTTACATCGATAAACAGGATCGACAGGATTTGAATGATTGCCGGAGAGCGACGCCTCTCGGTGCAGCCGCACGAGCCACCGGATATACTAATTGTCCGATGTTGTCAGGGCTAGGATATGTAACCACACGGGGTGGCGGCGATGGCTAAAGGGTTGTTGACCGCCCTTGGGGTCATGCTGGTTTGCACGATAATTCCCGTGGCGCAGTTCCTGCTGGCTCCCTTCGGCCCGTTTCTCGGGGCCTACTTCGGGATACGGTCGGTGGATACCACGGGTTCGGCGCCGCTGGTTGCCGCGGCCAAATTCGGCGCGGTGGTGGGCGCCGCATCGGCGGTCATCCTGGTGCTGATCGCGGTGATCCTGACGGCAGTCGTGCCGATGCCCGGGAAGTTCGTAATCCTGACGTGGATCGCGGTAGCCGTCTTCGCGACGTACGTGGCCGGGATGAGCACGCTGGGCGGGCTTTATCGACTGATGAAAACGAGATCGGCGGCGCTTACGACGCCGGCGGAGGCGGGTTAGCGTTGGACGCGGAGACGCTCCAAACCCTCCTGGAGAGCGTTCGGGACGGGAGCGTGACGGTGTCCCGGGCGATGGAGACCCTGCGGGACCTGCCTTACCAGGACCTGGGGTACGCGCGGCTGGATCACCACCGGCCATTGCGGACGGGTTGGCCCGAAGTGGTGCTGGCCGAAGGGAAGACCCGGGAGCAGGTTGCCGGGATCGTGGCGGCGATGCGCGGGCGCGGCCATCCGGTGCTCGTCACGCGCGCCGCCCCTGACGTGTACGAAGCCGTGGCCGCCGAGGTTCCGGCGGCGCGTTACCATGATTTGGCCCGGTGCGTCGTTGCACCCGATGAAGGGACAGCGCCGCCGGAGGACGTGGGGCTGCTGATCGTGACCGGCGGCACCGCCGACCTGCCCGTCGCGGAAGAGGCGGCGGTGACGGCGGAGTTGATGGGATGCCAGGCGGTCCGGGTGAACGACGTCGGGGTGGCGGGTCTGCATCGCCTGCTGGCGCAGCGGGAGCGACTGCAGGATGCACGGGTCATCATCGTGATTGCCGGGATGGAAGCAGCCCTGGCGAGCGTGGTGTCGGGAATGGTTTCGGCGCCGGTGATTGCCGTGCCCACCAGCGTCGGTTACGGGGCGAGTTTCCAGGGTCTGGCGGCGCTGCTGGGGATGCTGAACTCCTGCGCGCCGGGGATCGGTGTCGTGAATATTGACAACGGGTTTGGAGCCGGTTACCTGGCGGCGCAGATCTGTCGGATGACCACGCCCAGCCCGGACTCGGACGCAGCGGTGGCGAGCGAGGAGTCGGCTTGAACGGGCGGAGATGGCTGCTGCTGGGCCTGCTCACGGTGGCGGTCTTCGGCGGGCTGTTGGCTTACGGGGATCTGCGGCAGGTGGGCAGGACGTTGGTCGACTCCCCGGCAGCGTACGTCGGATTCGCGGCGGCCGTGGGACTGGCCGTGGTCAACTACGGATTGCGATACCTCCGCTGGTCGATGTACCTGCGCGCCCTGGGGATCAACGCTCCGGCCTCGGTGAGCGTCCCAGTGTTCGTCGCGGGATTGGCCCTGTCGATCACGCCGGGCAAGGTCGGCGAACTGCTGAAAAGCGTGTGGCTCAACCAGCGCACGGGGACGCCGGTGGCCGCATCGGCGCCGGCGGTGGTGATGGAACGGCTCACGGACGTGATATCCGTGGCCCTGCTGGGGCTCACCGGCGTGCTGCTGTTGCCCACCGCAATCGCGTTGACGGTAGCGGCTCTACTGATAGTGGGCCTGGCGGTTGGACTGCTGGCCGCGTCAAGGTACGGGGTCAAGGCGCTGGATCTGCCGGTGTTGCGTCGCTGGCGCGAGCCCCTGTCTCAGTCACAAGACGGGGTGCGCCGCCTGATGTCACCAAAGATACTGGCGGCGGCGGTGGCGTTGGGCTTTCTGGCATGGGCGGCGGAGGGTCTGGCCCTGTGGATCATCATCAGGGGATTGGGTGATGAGGTGGCGGTTGGGATCGCGCTGCCAATCTCGGCGGCGGCAGCGTTGCTGGGAGCCGTGACGGCCTTGCCGGGCGGGCTGGTCGGATTTGAGGGAAGCATGGTCGCCTTGCTGGGTCAGGCTGGCCTGCCGGCGGCTACGGCGGCGCTGGCCACACTGTTGACCCGGCTGGCCACCCTGTGGCTGGCGGTGATCGTCGGCGGGCTGGCCTGGCTGTGGCTGGTCCGGACCGGCCGAAAGCGCGCCACCGTGCTGGCCGGCGAGACCGGGGCTAACGGGGAGTCATGAGCCGGCTGGCAGGGCTGTGCAGAACGGCCCGTCCGCTGCAGTGGGTGAAGAACCTGCTGGTGTTCCTGCCGCTGCTTTTCGCGGTGGACCTGGTTTGGGAACCCGGCGACGTCGCGACGCTGCTGCCGTACATCCCGAGGCTGTTAACTCTGTTTGTCGCGTTCTGCGCGCTGTCGTCGGCGGTTTACCTGCTCAACGACGTGGCGGATCGGGAGGCGGACCGACGGCACCCCACGAAGCGGACGCGGCCGATTGCGTCGGGTCTTGTTCCGGCTTGGCTGGCCGTCTCGACGCTGGCGGTGTTGGCAGTCGTGGGGATGCTGGGGCTGTATGTCATATCGCCGCTGACGCTGCCCCTGATCGGAGGGATCTACCTGATCGCCAACGTGGGCTATTCGCTGCGCTTTAAGCGAGTGGCATTGGTTGACGTAATGATCGTGGCCGGCGGCTACGTGCTGCGTGCCGTGGCCGGCGCAGTGGCCGTGGGAGCGGCGCCGTCGCCCTGGCTCTACGCGGTCACCGCGGCGGGGGCGCTGTTCATCGTGATCGGCCGGAGGTACGCCGAGGCGAGGCTGGCCGGCGAAGAACCTGAAGCGCAGCGGGCGACGCTGTCGCATTACGCACCACCGTTGGGCGGGCAGTTGCTGATCCTGTCGGCCACGGCCGCGCTGGTGAGCTATGCGCTGTACGCGGTGGAGGCGGACAACCTGCCGGAGAACAACACGATGCTGCTGACCGTGCCGCTGGTGATATTCGGGCTGTTCCGCTACCTGTACCTGCTGAACAACAGCAAGGACGCTGAATCTCCGGAGTTGCTGATGCTGCGGGACGTGCCGCTGTTGGCGGCAATAGCGGCGTGGATGGTCGTGGCGGGAGCGGTGCTGGTGCTGAATTGACGGTAAATTAGAGCAACGTTACCATGCCAACCAGGTATCGGGAGTTTTCAATTACGATTGGCGGATATTATGAATTGGAGAGATCACATCGAGACCAACAAAAATATATCGGCGGGCAAACCGGTAGTCAAAGGCACCCGGCTCTCCGTGTCGTTCATCCTGGAACTGATGGGGGCAGGTTCCAGTGAATCTGTGATCCTTGCCAGCTATCCGCAGTTGACGCAGGAAGATATACGGGCGTGCCTGCGTTACGCCAGCGAGAAAATGGCACATGTCGAAAACAAGTCGTCAATCGACGACTGGATTGCAGGAGCACATAACGATTGTGAGATTTCTCGTGGATGAGAATATGGGCGAAGGGGTGGTGTCTTTATTGAGAGACGCCGGCCACGACGTAGTATCAGTATTTGAAACTGCTCGGGGTAGTGACGATGTTGAAGTTTTGTCCATGGCCGTAACTGAAGACCGGATATTGTTGACCTACGATAAGAACGATTTTGGCGCATTGATTTATGACCGCGGCTTGCCGGCGCCGCCAGCGGTGTTGCTGTATCGCATCCCTGACGTATCTGCCGAGCGGCGTCCTCAGTTTGTTGTGAATAGTGTGGTGGAGCGGTCGGACTATTCGGGCAGTTTCTGGGTGATCGAGCGCGAACGGGTCCGGTCACGGGCACTCCCCGGCTAGATCGCCGTCACCGGCGTCCGAAACAGGCTGGGTTCAACCGCCGCAGAAATCACGAGGGTGCCGGCGCGGTTGCGCGACTGCGGTTCCGTCGCTATGCTTACCGTCGGTTGGCTCACCGGGCCAATACGGCTTATTTTCCGTACCGGAGATTGACGAGATGACACAGGCTGCTCCTCAGATACCGCTGCCGGCGCCGCAGCCGGAATCCGACTTCTACTGGGAGAAGTGCAAGGCCGGCGAGCTTTGGCTGCGCCACTGCAAGGCGTGCAACCGGGCGTATTTCTACCCCCGCGACATATGTCCATTCCCGGAGTGCTTCTCCAGGGACACGGACTGGATCCAGAGCAGCGGGCGCGGCACTTTGCACACCTTTGCCATAGTGCACCGGGGACCGACGCCGGCGTTCCGCGACAAGGTGCCGTACATTGCGGCGGTGGTGGAGCTGGAAGAGGGGGCGCGGATACCTTCCTGGCTGGTGGGCATCGAGTTTGGCGAAGGGGAGATCCGGCCAGACGCTGTGCAATGCGGTATGGCGGTAGAGGTGTTTTTCGAGGAGATTGACGAGAACATCAGCCTGCCGATGTTCCGGGCGGCGTAGCCCCGGGCACGCCACCGGATTGAAATTCCCGCAAGAGGAACTCCACGACAACAGACACAGGAGGCCCCATGACGCAGCCCGCAGCCCGAACCGTAATGCAAGAAGTATCGCCCAAGCTGGCCGAGCTCTCCGCGGATGTCCTGTTTGGGGACGTTTGGGAGCGACCGGAACTGTCCAAACGGGACCGCAGCCTCATCACTGTGGCGACCCTGACCGCGCTGTACCGGACCGATCAGCTTCGCGGACACATCGGGCGGGCGCTGGACAACGGCGTGACCCGAGACGAAATCTCCGAAGTGATCGCGCACATGGCCTTCTACGCCGGCTGGCCGGTGGCGGCCAACGCGGTGCGCGTGGCCAAGGAAGTCTTTGACGAACGCGGCGTCTAGCCGAACCCACGAACCCGATTCACCGAACCGTCATTCCAGCGCAAGCCGGAGTGACGGTCATTGCTAAGTACGGAGGCCCCTGATGCCCACCATGACCGGAGCCCGTTTCCTGGCCGAGACCCTGCGCGAGTACGGCGTAACCCATGTGTTCTTCGTTCCCGCGATCATCCGCCGCGCCCTCGTGGAGATGGAGGACGTTGGCATCAAACGGATCATCAGCCACGGCGAGAAGTCGGCGGCCTACATGGCGGATGCCTACGCCCGGGTCACCGGCAAGCCGGGGTTGTGTTTTGCCCAGTCGGTGGGAGCGGTGAACCTGGCCGCCGGTCTGCAGGACGCCTACCTGGGAGTGTCGCCGGTGATCGCGATCACGGGGCACCGGCCTCCGATGCACCGGCACCGGAACTCGTACCAGGAGGTCGAGCACTCCAAGCCCTTCGCTTCGGTCACCAAGTACAGCGCGGAAGTGGAAACGGCGGAGCAACTGCCGCACCTGCTGCGACAGGCGTTCCGGGAAGTGACCACCGGGCAGACGCTGCCGGCGCACCTGGACTTCTCCGGCATTTCCGGCGACGTGATCACCGATGGCATGCTGGACACCGACGTTATCGTCGAGGAACCGTTCACGCAGCGGCCGGCGTTCCGCCCGGCTCCGGAACCGGAGCGCGTGCGCGAGGCGGCGCGGATACTGTCCCAGGCCGAGCGGCCGGTGATCGTGGCCGGCGGCGGAGTGACGGCGTCGGGCGCTGAGGCCGAGATCGTGCGGCTGGCGGAGATGCTGAACATCCCCGTGGCCACCGGGCTGAACGCCAAGGGCTGCATACCGGAGAACCATCCGCTGGCGGTGGGCGTGGTTGGCAGCTACTCCCGCTGGTCGGCGAACCGGGTGGTGTCGGAGGCGGACCTGGTGCTGTTCGTCGGCAGCCACACGGGCAGCCAGATCACGCTGGACTGGCGCATCCCCGCCGAGGGGACGCCGGTGATCCAGATTGACATCGACGCCAGCGAGCTGGGGCGGTCTTACCAGGGTGCCTACGGGCTACAGGGCGACGCCAAGCGGACGCTGGAGGCCATGCTGGACGTGCTGGAGCCCACGGGCGGCAACGCCAGCTGGGTCGCCCGGGCGCAGGAGCACGTGCAGAACTGGCGCGACGAACATGAGCCGGTGCTGACCTCGGACGCAGTGCCGATTCGCCCCGAGCGTCTGTGCCAGGAACTGACGGACTTCCTGCCCTCGGACGCCGTCCTGATGGCGGATACCGGTCATGCCGGCATCTGGACAGGCAGCATGGTTGACCTGAACCACGAGGGGCAGTCGTACCTGCGTGCGGCCGGTTCGCTGGGTTGGGGATTACCGGCGGCGTTGGGCGCCAAGTGCGGCGCACCCGACCGGCCGGTGGTGTGCTGGACCGGCGACGGCGGCATGTGGTACCACATCGGCGAGCTGGAAACTGCGGTGCGCTACGGCATCAACGCGGTGATTGTGGTGCACAACAACGGCGGGCTGAACCAGGACCGGCGGGGCGACGAGGCGGCCTACGAGGGTCGCGAGGGCGGGAATTCCGGCGAACTGTGGCGGTTCAACGACACGGACTTCGCGCAGATCGCAGAGTCGATGGGCGCGCTGGGGATTCGGGTGACCGATCCCAACCAGATCAACTCCGCGCTGGACCAGGCGGTGAGCGCCAACCGGCCGGCGGTGGTGGACATAGTGGGCGACGGGGAAGTTGCGGCCGCGCCGCCGTGGGGTCCGTAGAGACGATGGCAGACCGGCGCTGTCTGGGACACGGATGGCAAGTGCCGGACTGACGAGCGGGAGACACTGGCGCACGTGGCCAATGGCCGGCGCAATCGCGCCGGCCTTTATGTTGTGGATCTTCTGGGAATCGCAGGGTCGACAACGGGTATGACGGATAGGGTCAGGTTATAACCTGCCTCAGGAAGCGGCTGGCGGCATCGTAATCCCGTGCGCCGTTGCGCCGGATGGGCGGGACCAGGTAGCAATCGGCAGCGCCGGCGCTGCGTAACGAGTCCCAAGCCTGCAATGCGATATCCACTCCGGAACGGCCGGCCGCCAGGTCATCGGTAACCCACCGCGGAACGTTGGCAAAGGACACACCGTTGGGTTCCATCAGGCCAACGCCATAGAATACGGGGACCGGCAGGGGTTGGCCGGACCCGCGGACGTACTCGTCGGCGAAGCGGCCGACATCGGCCGGGTCGAACACGGGCTGGGTGATAAGGAAGTGAGCGCCGGCTGCAACCTTGCGGGAGGCCAGCCGTGCTTCGGATTCGATGCCGCGGCCGAGGTCGACGGTTGCGCCGATGCAGAAGTCGGTTGGCGCGCGCAGGTTGCTGCCGCGATGGTCTGAGCCCGTGTTCAGGTTGGCTATGGAGGCAATCAGCTCGGTAGGTCGGTAGTCGTACACAGGCGACGCGGAGTCCCGGGCACCCAATGGGTCGCCGGCCACGACGATGACATTTTCCAATCCCAATGCCTGGGCTCCGAGCAGCAGGGACTCCAGCGCCAGGCGGTTCATGTCGCGCGTGGCCAGGGTGAAGATCGGGTCGGCGCCGTGGTGATCGCGCAGCACTGCGGCGGCGGCCACCGGGTTCATGCGGACCGCGCGGCCGGGGTTGTACGCCGCGGAGACAAAATCGGCCGACTGCGGCGGGGCCGGCACGTCCTCGGGCCGTCCGGAGCGGGGCGGCGAGTAGTCGCAGATGAACGCGGGCCCGCCGGTCTGCGCGTGTATGCGGTCGACGACTTTCGCCATGGGACGAGTCGGAAACCGATGTGCCCGGTGGTCGGTGCTCAGTGTGCGGTGGTTGGTGGATCCGTCGGCTAGCCGGGCAAACCTTCGAGCAGTTCGCGGAAGCGGGCGATGGCCTGCTGTTCGGATCGGCCCACGAAGTAGCGGATGCCCTGGACGTATTCGACGACGTCGCGGGGGAGCATGAGCAGTTCGTCGCGAGGCTCGTTGAGGTGATAGAGGCCGTCGACGCCCTCTTCGAGACCGACGTACAGGGTGTCTTCCAGGATGGCCTTTACGCGGTCTTCGAGGTCCTTGCGCATCACCCATTGGCTGAAAACGAAGGGGAGGTTGGTCCACTGTGTCCATTCCGATCCGAGATCGAAACGGTGGGCGAAGCCGCGAACGCCGCGACGACGGCGGAGGGCGCGGTTGCCGATGAGCACGAAGGCGTCGAAGGTCTCGTCAGGGCGAACGACGTCCCCGGGCCGGGCGACAAACTCCCCCGGTTCCAGGTTGTACTTACGACGCAGCAGGACCTCGAGCAGTTTGGCGGCAGTGACGTCCTCGTCGGACACGCCGATGGTCACGCCGCCCAACTCTTCCATCGGGTATTGCGAATAGAGACAGACGCTGACGGCGCGGCTCAGGGTGGAGAAGCAGAACCCGCCGACGGGCTCGAAGCGGTCTTCGAGGCGGAACACGTCGGAGAGATGGGCCGGGCCGGCGTCGAGGTCGCCGGCGTCCAGGGCATCGCCCAGTTGGCGAGGGGTGGTTTCGCGCAGTTCGAACCCGCGGCGCGCCATGTCGAAGTAAAAGGGTTCGGCTTCCAGATACGGCACGCGGCCGACTCTAACGGGCATCTTCCAGTCACCAACGTTTCTCGGGATATTCCGCTATAGCCAGCGTGGAAATTGAACCAACGCCCGGCCGGCGGCCAGCAGGATTGTATGGCGGGCCGCGATACGGGTCAAGGAACGAGCGGGTCGTGCGGCGCCTGATGGTTGCAGATGCAACGGGCTCGAACCGCGTGGCGGAATGGCGGCGGGTATAATTGGTCGCAGTTTTTGATTGGACTGGAGGCGGCGCGTTTATGCGTATCACCAACGTAGAGGCGGACATAGTTCGGATCCCACTGAGCACGCGGTTCAGCGGCAGCGTGTACCAGATCGAGTCGCGATGCACCATCGTCGTTCGGGTCCACACCGATGAGGGCCTGGTCAGCGAGATCTACTCGGGCGACGAGCGGACAGGCTATGAGTTGCTGAAGGACCTGGTGGTGGGGCCGATGGCGGAGGCCGTGAAGGGCGAGGACCCCATGGCCATCGAACGATGCTGGCAGAAGATGTTCGCGCTGACGCCGCACATCGGCAACAAGGCGATTGCGATGCGGGCCATCGCCGCAATCGACGTGGCGCTGTGGGACATCACCGGCAAGGCGCTGGGGGTTCCGGTGCGGGCGTTGCTGGGCGGCTACGCCGACCGGGCTCCGGTGGTGCGGTTCGCGTACTACGTGCAGGGGCGCGACACGGCGTACATGGTCGAGGACCTGCTGCACCAGCGGGAGCGGGGCATCGGCGGCGTGAAGCTGAAGACGGGCGGCGTCGCGGTCGCGGACGACCTGCTGCGAGTGCGGGCGATTCGGGACACGCTGGGCGACGACTTCATCATCGTGTGCGATTCGAACCAGGCGTGGACGCTGGAGGAGGCGCTGGAGTTCGCCGGGCCGGCGAAGGAGATGGGGCTGGCCTGGCTGGAAGAACCGTGCCGCTGGCAGAACGCGGACAACGACATGCGCCAGGTTCGGCTGCGCACCGGCATCCCAGTGGCCGCCGGCCAGGGCGAGAGCAGCTCGTGGGGCGGGCAGCGGCTCATGGACACCGAGGCGGTGGACATCCTGAACATAGACGCGGCCATCTGCGGCGGCATCTCGGAATGGCGTCGGGTGGCCGGCGCGGCGCAGATGCGCGGCATCAAGATGGCCCATCACGAAGAGCCGCAACTGGCGGTGCAACTGCTGCCTGCCCACGCCCACGGCCTGTTCGTCGAGGTGTTCGAGGAGGAGCGGGACCCGGTGTACTACCAGCTCAACAGCGTGCTCCCGGAGTGGGACAACGGGGAGATCATCGCGCCGACGGAGCCGGGGATGGGGCTGCACCTGGATGCGGCGGTGCTGGAAGAGTACAAGGTTTATTGATTCGCATTTTCGAGCACTCTGCGCATGAACGACAGGGGGAAGTGGCATGGGAACGTTTAACGTGGATTTATGGGTAGGCAGCCTTTTCGCCGAAGAGGGCGCCACCGTTTCTGCGTTGGTCGACACGGGAGCCACCAACACGGTGCTGCCGGCGAGTCTATTGCACGGATTGGGGATCGAACCGGTGGAAACCAGGTTCGCGCGTGTCGCCGACGGGCGGCGTGTCGAACTGCAAACGGCGTGGGCACGGTTTTCCGTACCGGGTCGCAACGCGGTGGCGCGAGTTGCGTTCGGCCCTGAAGGTCAGTACCTGATGGGCGCGACAACTTTGGAAGACCTGGCGCTGGTGGTTGACCCGGTGGACCAGCGGTTGATTGAGCAGGAAGACCTTCTCATGCGAGGTGAGGAACGATGGCCGAAGAACTGACCGGTCCCGAAATTGCCACCCTCGGGCGCAAAATCTACGAAGGCATCCGGGAGGAAATGGAAGCGAACCACTGGGGCGAGCTGGTGGTTATCGATGTTCACAGCGGGGACTACGAGGTCGGTGAGTACAAGGGGCCACGCAGTGACCTGGGCCTCACCAAGCGACTGTCGGAGCGGCGGCCCGAGGCCCTCACCTGGGCGGAGATGGTAGGCAAAGGGCGGTACAGTTTCGCTCAACTGTCCACGCGGCAGACCATGGAGTACCTGGCTTCGAAAACGAAGGATGCCAATGATTAATGGCGAGGTGAGGCCGGCCCATGACGATGGCACGGGTTTGGAAGCACGGATTATGGTCCACGTTGTCGGGGCTAGCCGCGTTTTCCGAACGCTGGAAGTTGTCGTCGATACTGGGTACACGGGTTGGATGTCACTACCGGAACCGATTATCAATGACATCGGTTTGGACTACATGGGGATACGGCCCGCTACCCTGGCTAACGGCCAAACTGTCCCAACCGCCGCATACAATGCAGGTCTGCTTTGGCATGGCCGACCTGTTGACGTGGTGGTTCAAGCGTTGAACAACAAACCCATGGTCGGCGCCGAATTGCTAGCCTACTGTCGCCTCACCGTCGACTGGTGGGATGGCGGCGAGGTTGTCATTGAGGAAAGGATGCCGGCGGCATAGAGTGAGTGTTGCGATGGTGGATTTGGGAGCAATTGAGCGGGTTGACCTGCGGGAAGTCTGGCCGCACGAAGCACAGGATTTTACGCCTTGGTTGGCGGATAATCTGGACTTGCTGGGCGGCGCGTTAGGTTTGGATTTGGAATTGCGGTCGGCCGAGGCTGCGGTCGGCACCTTTTCTCTGGATGTGTTGGCGCACGATCTAGGCAGTAATCGCCCGGTAATAATTGAAAACCAGTTGGAAGGTACTGACCACGATCACTTGGGCAAATTGCTGACCTATGCCGCCGGGCATGACGCTTACGCGGTTGTATGGCTAACGCGCGAGTTTCGCGATGAACATCGTCAGGCGTTGGACTGGCTGAATCAGCGGACTGACGAGGACACTCAATTTTTTGGAGTAGTGATTGAGGCCTGGCAAATTGATGAATCCCGCCCCGCTCCGCATTTTAGGTTGGTCGCGTTCCCCAACGATTGGCAAAAGCAATCGTCCAACGCTGGACGCCGCCATGTTAACGGTGGTGCGGTCACGGAAAGAGGCCAACGTTACCGGGAATTTTTCCAATCATTGATTGACGCGTTGCGCGACGAGCACCAGTTTACTAATGCGAGGAAAGGACAAGCGCAGAGTTGGTATAACTTTAGCTCTGGTCTATCTGGAATTGCGTACACGGCTGCTTTCGCTAGGGACGGAAAAGCAGTCGTAAACATGGATATATCCCGAGGAACCGAGGAATGGAACAGAGAATTGTTGGACGGTTTGGCCACTCGCAAACACGATTTCCAATCCGAGTTTCAGGAAGAAATTCAGTGGGATCGGATCGACGGCCGTCGAGCATGCTATGTACGTATTGCGAGGGATGGCAGTATCGACGATGACGAGTCTACCCTTGAAGAATTGCACGATTGGATGGTTGACCGCCTCTTGGCATTCAAGCGGGTATTTGACCCTCACTTGCGAGAATTAGCGAGGTAACGCGCGACGATGCTAGCAGCGATTGACGAATACCATGAAGCTCTGTCCCTGGCCTATGAGGCCGGTTGGACCGACGGGCTGCCCGTGGTGCCGCCTACGGCGGAGCGGGTGCGCGAGTTTGTGGAGGCTTCGGGGCGTTCGGCGCTGGAGTTGGTGGGGGAGGTGCCGCCGCGCGGTGGTCGGGCGACCGTCGAAAAGCTGGCCGCCAACGCGGTGATGGCCGGGTGTTTGCCGGAGCACTTTCGGGTGGTCATCGCGGCGATTGAGGCGTTGCTGTTGCCCCGGTTCAACCTGGCGTCGGTGCAGTGCTCCACGCATATTGCCACGCCGCTGGTCGTGGTGAACGGGCCCATCGCCGTCGAATTGGGCATGAACTGCGGCGGCAACTGTTTCGGGCAGGGGAACCGCGCCAACGCGACGATTGGCCGGGCCGTCAAACTGGCGTTGACCAACCTGGGCGGCGCGCTGCCCGGCGACGAGGACCGGGCCACCTTCGGGCATCCCGGCAAGTACACCTACTGCATTGCCGAAAATGAGGGGGAGAACCCCTGGGAGCCCTACCACGTTGAACGCGGCTACCGGGCCGACGAATCGGTCGTCACGGTGCATCCGGCGGAGGCGCCGCACAACCTGAACAACCACGGGGCGGACAATCCGCGGGACCTCCTGACCACGTTTGCGATGTCCATGGCCATTCCGGGCTGCAACAACATCCACGTCATGGGCGACGTGCTGCTGGTGCTGGGACCGGAGCACGCCAACATAATCGCCGGGGCGGGTTGGAGCAAGAACGACGCGCGGTCGTACCTGTACGAACTGGCCCGGCAGCCGCTGGCGGTGCTGAAGCTGGGTGGCATCCACGGACGGCACGCCCACCGCAACACCCTGTGGCCGCGCTGGATCGACCGGGAAGACGACGAGGCGATGGTACCGGTGGTGCGGCGACCGGAGGACATCCATATAATGGTGGCGGGTGGCGCCGGGAGGCACTCGGTGTACATCCCGGGTTGGGGGTCGCGGATCACGTCGGCTCCGATAGCCTAATTTGCATGGATGCACAGGATGGAAAGGATGATAGGCAATACTGATTTGTCGGCCCGAATTGCCGCACTGGGGTTGGTTGATCCGACCGACAGGCAGGAAGAACCGGAGCGCCGGCCCGCGGCTCCGCTGGAGACGCTGGAAGGTTTGAAGGGAGGATTCCTGGACAACCGCAAGGGCAACGCCGACGTGATCCTGGAGGCGATCCGCTCCAAGCTGTCGGACGGTTACGGGATGACCGACTCCCTGGTGCGTTCCAAGTGGGTGTTTTCGGCTCCCGCCGCGCCCGAGATCATTGACGAACTAGCGGAGTGCGATTTCGTCGTGACTGCGGTGGGGGATTGAGGAAGTTGCGTGGCGCGCAGTTTGCGCGATGCAGTGGAACTGGAAGACCGGGGAGTGCGCACGGTGGTGGTGCACACCAAGGCGTTCCGGTCGGCCGCCGAGCAGCACATCCTTTCGCTGGGTCGGCCCGACTACGGCGGGTCGGTGTACCTGCAGCATCCGGTGGCAGCCTTGGACACGGCGGCGATTGAGTCGCGGGTGGACGCGGTGGCACCGGAGATAGTCGCGGCCCTTTTGGGGCACGACCGCGCAGACTAGACCGCCCCCGGCAATAGGGGTCATGTAACCGGGGATTGCCGAATTTTCCCGGACGGGGTTCTCGGCGTCGCTAGAGCAGCAGCATGGCGTCGCCGAAAGAATAGAAGCGGTACTCGCGGCGGACTGCTTCTTCGTATGCCGCCAGGATGCGCTCGCGGCCCGCAAAAGCGGACACCAGCATCAGCAGGGTTGAACGGGGCAGGTGGAAGTTGGTGACCATGGCGTCCACCAGCCGGAATTGGTGGCCGGGCAGGATGAACAGGTCGGCGTCGCCGGCGGTGGCGTGAATCTCTGGAGCTCTGTTGGCATGGGCATCCCGCGCGACGTGCTCCAGGGTGCGGACGGTGGTGGTTCCCACGGCGATGATGCGGTTGCCGCGCCGCCGAGTGTCATTGATGGCCGCCGCCGTGTCGTCGGGCAGCTCGAACCATTCCGTGTGGATCTTGTGCTCGGCGATGTTCTCGCCGTGGACCGGGCGGAAGGTGTCGAGGCCGACGTGCAGGGTGACCCACGCGGTGTCCACCCCTTGCGAGCGAATGAGGTCGAGGAGCGGCTGGGTGAAGTGGAGCCCGGCGGTGGGAGCGGCCACGCTACCGGGCGCGTCGGCGTAGACGGTCTGATAACGGTCGGGGTCGTCGGGTGTTTCCTTGATGTAGGGAGGAAGCGGCAGTTCACCGAGGCCGTCGAGCGCCGAATCGTCGCTGACTTGCACCAGGCGCAACCCGTTTTCCCGGGCCTCGATGATCTCGAGCTGAGCCGAACCGGAGCCGTCGTGGGCCTCGACCGTGACGCGGGCGCCCACCCGGAGCCGGCGGCCGGGCCTGCCCAGCGCCTGCCAGCTCCCCGGTTCCTGGCGCCGGACCAGCAACACTTCGACGCGTGCGCCGGACCGTGTCTCCGTGCCGTACAGACGGGCCGGTATCACACGGCTCCGGTTGAAGACCATGAGGTCGCCGGGACGCAGGTAGTCGGTCAACTCCCGAAAAGTTCGGTGCTCGAATTGGCCGTCGGGCCGGTTGCGGTCCAGGACCAGCAGACGTGAGGAATCCCTGGGCTCGACCGGCGACTGCGCGATGCGCTCCTCGGGCAGGACGTAATCGAAGTCACCGGTTCGCCATGACTCCATAAATCAATCCGAGCTGAGACGGGCGGCCTCCAGCGTGTTGCTGAGGAGCACGGCGATCGTCATCGGGCCAATGCCGCCGGGCACGGGAGTGATGGCCTCGGCCTTCGCGGCGACCGGCTCGTAATCCACGTCGCCCACCAGGCGGTAGCCACGGCGGCGGGTGGCGTCATCGACCCGGTTGATGCCGACGTCGATCACGACGGCGCCGTCGCGCACCATGTCGGCGCCGATGGCTCCGGGAACTCCCATGGCGGCGACGAGGATGTCGGCCTGCCGGGTGATTTCGGGAAGGTCACGAGTCCGCGTGTGGCAGACGGTGACGGTGGCGTTGCCGCCGGCATTGCGCTGCATCAGCAGGGCCGCCAGGGGTTTGCCAACGATGTTGCTGCGGCCAACGATCACGACGTGCTGGCCGGCGGGGTCGTATCCGGAACGCAGCAGGATGTGCTGCACGCCAGAGGGAGTGCAGGGCAGGAAGGCGGGCTCTCCCTGGAGCATTCGACCCTGGCTGGTGGGGTGGAGGCCGTCCACATCCTTGCTGGGGTCAACGCGCTCGATGACGGTGTGTTCGTCCATGCTGTCGGGTAGGGGGAGCTGGACCAGGATGCCGTGGAACCTGGTGTCCTGGTTCAACTGGTCGATCAGGCTCAGGAGGTTGGCCTGGGACACGTCCGCTGGCATGTAGAATATTTCGGAGAATATGCCGGCTTCCTCGCATGCCCGGCCTTTGTTCCGTACATAGACGCCGGAAGCGGGGTCATTGCCCACGAGGATGGCGGCCAGACCTGGCGTGGGTCCTCCGGCCGCAACAAGATCGGCCACGCCGGCCGCAACCTCCGCGCGGAGGTCGGCGGCGATTTCGTTGCCTTTGAGGACGCGAGCAGCCATCGAAGCCAATGGTATCAGCGCAGGTCGAAAATGTACTGCCGAACCGGGAAGGAAAAGCCGAGCATCACGTCCTCGCCGCTCAGAGTTTCGGGGTCTTCGAGAACTTCCGGTTCTGGCTGGCCCAAACGGTAAATGTATACGCGACGATTTGCCGAATCGATCAGCCACCCTAAGCGCGCGCCACCGGCCAACCACAGGTCCATCTTATTTTGCAACGGAAGCAGGTCGTCTGTCCGGGAACGGATTTCGACCACGAAATCGGGCGCACCTTCCACTACACGATTCCATTCATCTTCGGTCAATGCATCCAACCGTTCCTGCGTGATCCACGCCGCGTCCGGTCCGCGCAACTCTCCCGAGGGAAGACGAAAACGACTGGTCTGGGATGACGAGGCTCCTCCGTTGGAGAGCCGCCAGCCTGTCACGAAATAATTGACAAAATTCTCTTCCTGGTTACCGCGAAATCCGGTCATAGGCAGTATCAGCAGGTCTCCGGCAGCGTTGACTTCCATTTCGTAAAGGTTGTTCTGCTCACAGAACTCGATGAACCGCGCCGGGAAATCAGCCGCCCGGTGGTCGACGCCCAGGGCGGACAGGTCCAGGCGAACGGTTCCGGCCGGCTCGGACACGCGAACGCCCGCGGTGGGAGGAGCGACGATGGGTTCAGGTGTGGTTGTCATGGCAGTGATTACCCGGCGCGGTGGTGGTGTTCATCATACCATTCCAGCGTGAGGCCGCTTTCCGGAACCCGTGCCATACCGCCCGTCGGACGTCCGTTGTCAACCCCCATGGCGCCTCACGCGTACCTACTTTGTCATCGCGAGGAGAGAAGCGACGTGGCGATCTCGTTCCCGTATTGGCGTTCCTAGCCCCAACGAGATTACCGCGCTTCACTCGCAATGACGGGTTCCGGCGAAACTGGGTACGCATGAGCCATGGTGTTTGCCAAGCGTGTGCGGTGGGCCTACAATGCCCGCCATGCGCATCATTTCTTTGCTGCCCAGCGCCACGGAGATTGTGTTCGCCCTGGGGCTCGGCGATTCCCTGGTTGGCGTATCTCACATGTGCGACCACCCGGCAGAGGCCCGAGGACTGCCCATCGTCAGCCGGAGCGTCCGCAGCAAGTCTCACCTCTCCAGCGCGGAAATCGACACTATCATTCAGCAGGCGCGGGCGTCGGGCAATCCCGTGTACATCATCGACGAGGACCTCTTGCGCCGCCTGCAGCCCGACCTGATTCTCACGCAGGAACTGTGCGAAGTGTGCGCGGTGGGGGCCGGATCAGTCTTCGAAACCGCCAGCAAAGCGCTGGACTACCAGCCTGAGATCTTGAGCATTCGTCCGGCCAGCCTCGATGACATATACGGCAACATTCAGCGCATCGGCGATGCGGCTGGAGCAGGGGGCAGCGCCTCGGGCCTGGTTGCAGAGTTGCAGGAGCGTTCCGCCTACGTTGCGGAGCGAGCCGAGGACGGGAGCCGGCCGAAGGTGTTCTGCATTGACTGGCTTGAGCCGCTGCGCAACACCGGGCAGTGGACGCCCGAGCTGGTGGAACTGGCGGGTGGCGCTGAGGGACTGGCCGAGAAGTGGGGCAAGTCACGGGAAGTCGGATGGGATGAAGTGATCGCGTATCAGCCGGACTACGTGATGGTGATGCCCTGCGCCTTCAACATGGACCGGACCATCCTGGAGACGGCGCGGCTGGCGGAACGGGAAGAGTGGAATTCGCTGAACGCGGTCCGGGAAGGTCGGGTGTACCTGTTCGACGGGCAGATACCCAGTAGGCACGGTCCCCGCGTGATCGATGTCCTGGAGGGTTTGGCCGAGGCGATGCGGCCCGACCGGTTCGAAGGGCTCACGCGCCCGGGCATTTTCAGGCCGGCCTCTCTGAGGGATCTGGCAACCGTCACCTAGCCTGGGCCACGCAGTCGCCCGGGCAATTGGGGAATAGCTTATGGCTCTGTACATGATCTCGCTGGAACACGCTCCGGAACGCTGCCCGGGGGTTGACCTGGGCGTACGCGATCGGGTCCTGCGGATGTCGGCGGAGTTGACGGAGACGCTGGCCAGTCGCGGTTGCGAATATCGCGGAGGCTGGGTGGGCAAGTCGTCGCACCAGACGTGGCTGGTGCTGGACGGGCCGGACGCCCACGCGGTGGATGACGCAGTCATCGACATGGGCCTGGCGACCTGGAACCGGACCGACATTTTCCCCATCATCACCATGGAAGAAGCCTTCGGAGGGCTGCCCACGGACTGACCACCGCCCGTCAACCGCGAACCGTCGCCGGCGAGTCTACGGGCAATCGGGCGACGCGCTACAGGAGAACGGCCATGAGCGAAAACATCTACCACCGCCGCCGGCGCATGTACACGGATCCTGCCGATATCGGCAAGAACAAGATGGCCCCGGCGCGCCAGGTGGACCTGGGAGCAGTTGGTGACTTCAAGGAACTGCCGGCGCGAGTGCGGTTGGAAAATGGCGACGAGTATTGGCTGGCCAAGGCCCGGGACGGGCAATACCGGCTGCTGTCGATGGTGTGTCCGCACGCTTTTGGACGCGTGGTGAAATGGGACAAGAGCTTTTTGTGTCCCGACCACGGGTGGCGGTTCGAGGAGGGGCAGGGCGTGTGCGTGAACGGGCCGCGGGCCCAGTTGTTTTACCACGACGTCAAGGCCGAGAACGGCCGGCTGATCGCGCAGATACCGGCAGACGACGATTCTTCGGTGACGCATGCGCCACCGCCGGCCTGGGCAGTGCCGAAGTAGGCTCCATAGACGCCTAACTCCGCGGACACATAACACCGCCGTCCGATAGAGAGTACATAGGGGAATGCGCGAACGATGACGAGAACTCTCAAGGTCGTTGGAATACTAGCAGTGGCCATCGCGCTAGCCGTGAGCATCGGTAACGTGTCATCGCTGGAGGCCCAGACTTTCCCTGTGCTCGGCAAATTCAGCGTTGCACAGGGTCCCAATGAAGGCGAGGCGGTTGTTACCTGGGAAGGGTTGGATCAAACAGATTTCTACGTCATCGCCTGGATATCATATGAGGATTACCGCGCGGACACCGGAGCGGGCCGAAATTGGCGGGACTCGATCACTCACCGGACGGTAGACAATAGCGGGCAAACCTCCTATACAATCACACGCCTGACGCCGGGGGAGTTGTACGCGTTTCGGGTTGGCACCAGTGCCAGTCGTCACGGCGCCCCGGAGTGGCTGCCCTGGTCCGCGCCCCTGCGTTTGAGCGGTGGCCCGGCGGTTTGTGCGGGTGACCGGGGCGCGCTGACGGCGTTGTACGACGCGACGGACGGTGCCAATTGGCGGAATGACGTCAACTGGCTTGACGATACCGCTCCGCTGGATGAATGGTTCGGCGTGTCCGCCGACAACGACGGTTGCGTGCTGGTGCTCTTTTTGCAAAGCAATGACCTGTCCGGAGAGCTTCCTGCCGCGTTAGCGAATATGCCCAGATTGCGCTCATTGTTCCTGGGCGGCAACGAATTGACCGGCGAGATTCCGTCGGAGTTGGCCAATCTCAGCGACTTGCGTGTGCTCCATTTTCGTGGCAACGAACTAAGCGGCGAGATACCGCCGGAATTGGGCACGTTGACCAAATTGAGCACTCTGAACCTGGACTACAACGAACTCGAAGGGCAAATACCCGTTGAGTTGACGCAACTGACAGAGTTGCGAGTGCTGTCAGTCAGCAACAACATGCTGAGAGGTGATATACCCCCTGAATTGGGTACCATGACTAACCTGACCAGTCTTGTCCTGTGGGCGAACGAACTGACCGGCGTGATCCCGTCCGGGTTGGGCAACCTGGTCAACCTCAGGAACCTGGACCTTGATGACAACGAGTTGACCGGGGCGATACCACCCGAAATAGGCAATCTGACCAGTTTGAAATTCCTGTGGTTGCCCAACAACGAACTCAGCGGTGCGATACCGGCTGAGCTGAACAACCTGTCTAATCTCAAGTTGTTGTCACTGAGCGGCAACCAGTTGACCGGCAACATACCCCCCGCGTATGGCAGTTTCGCCAAACTGGAATATTTGTACCTCCAGGACAACAAGCTGACGGGTGGGATACCGACGCAGTTGGGCAACCTGACCGATCTGAAGATTCTGCGCCTGTACGGAAACCGACTGACCGGGGCGATACCGGCCGAGTTGGGCAGCCTGTCTGAACTGGAAGGCCTGCAGCTCCACAGGAACGAGTTGAGTGGCGCCATACCGTCGGAACTGGGCAACCTCGCCAACCTGGAAGTTCTGATCCTGGACGCAAATGATCTCAGCGGAGCGCTCCCGTCGACATTCGGCAACCTGGAAGAGCTGACTTATCTGAGCGTGAACCGCAACGAGTTGAGCGGTACGATACCCACTGAGCTGGGCGGCCTGTCCGAACTAGAGCAACTGCGCCTGGACAACAACCAGTTCAGTGGCTCCATACCTGCCGAGCTGGGCAACCTGGCCGAACTGGAGCAACTGCACCTGGATGGGAACCAGTTGACCGGCGCGATCCCGGACGAATTGGCCAACCTGACCAAGCTGGTGCTTTTGTTCCTCAGCGGGAACTCCTTGACCGACTGCATACCGATCGGACTGGAAGACATCGCGGACAATGACCTGGACGAGCTCGGCCTGGTCACCTGCACGGCGACGCCGACCACGTCGAACTGAGCCGTGGGCTGGGATGCCAACCCGTCCCGGGTGGCATCCCAGTCGCGGGTTGGTTACCAGATTATAATGATTATCAATTTTGATCCAGACGCCGATTTTTATTGACAGCGTGTAACAACTAAATTAAACTACCGCCAACCGTCGTAAGGCCGGGAACGGCGCATGGAATCCCGGCAAAAACGGCATCAAATCACAGGAAAGGAGGCACAGGATGTCACACAAGGATGACCTGGCATTGATGGCCCACCTGATGCGGCGCGCCGGCTTTGGCGCCAACCGCGCAGAGCTGGAGCGATGCGTTGCGCAGGGTTACGAAGCCACTGTGGAAGAGCTGATCGATCCGCCCACGGACCGCGAAGGCGGGAAGATGGCGCTGCTGCTGCGGTACCACCCCAGCTTCTTGCTCCCCGGCGGCGTTCCCTTCTCGGGCCAGGCGAACTGGATGTACAACATGGTATCCAGCAACAAGCCCCTCGAAGAGAAGATTACGCTGTTCTGGCACCACGTTTTCGCGACCGGCAACTCCAAGGTTGACAACTGCGACCAGCTGCTCGAGCAGATCGACATGCTCCGGGAATATGGCATGGGCAACTATCGGGACATTCTGATTGAACTGTCCAAGAACCCCGCCATGATTTTCTGGCTGGACAACAACGAAAACCACCGGGACGCCGTCAACGAGAACTGGGGCCGCGAGCTCCTCGAGCTGTTCTCCTTGGGCGTTTCCAACTACACCGAAGTCGACGTTCGCGAGTGTTCGCGGGCCTTCACTGGCTGGACCATCCAGGCCAAGCTGCCGCGCGCTCCGTACGGCCGCTATCCCTGGAAGTTCGCCTACCGCGACGAGGACCACGACTACGGCGAAAAGACCTTCCTGGGTCAGACCGGCAACTTCAACGGTGAGGACATCATCGACATCATCCTCGGTGAGCCGGCGACCTCCCGCTTCATCTGTCGCCACCTCTACAACTTCTTCGTCGCCGACGAGCCGCAGGTTCCGGCCTGGACCATTGAGCCGGCCCGCGACGAGGACGCCCTGGACGAGATGTGCCAGGTGTTCGAGGACTCCGGCTTCGAGATGAAGCCCGTGCTCCGCCACATGTTCAACTCGCAGTGGTTCAAGGACGCCCGGTTCCAGAAGATCAAGAGCCCGACCGAGGTGGTCGCCGGCACGCTGCGGATGGTGGGCCTCTTCGAGAACCCCGATCCCGGCGTTCTCAACATCGGCAAGGAACCCACCTACATGGGCCAGTCCATCCTGGACCCGCCGTCGGTCGAAGGCTGGCACACCGGTCTCGAATGGATCAACTCCGGCGCCCTGCTGGCTCGCATCAACTTCGTGGCCGACCGGGTCTCGAACTCGGAACTGCCCGGAATGCGGGACATTATTGACCGGATGCAGGAAGAAGGCGTGGAAACGCCTGACCATCTGCTGAACGCCTGCACCGATTACATGGGCTTCGTCGAGCTGAGCGAAGAGACCCGCGGCCAGCTGGCCGAGCACGTCCGCGCCGGCGGCAACGTCAACTGGGACGACCGCTCTGGCACCGCCACCCGGATCGGCGAGACGATGTCGCTCATCAGCGCCACCACTGAGTACCAGTTCGGCTAATCGAAAACTCGCCGGGCCGCCTCCGGCCCGGCGATCATATCGATCCGACTGTCTCGCCCACAACAACAAGGAGCATAGGCAATGACCTCCACAAAGAAAGACCCGGTCATCGTGGTCTTGCAGCTCACCGGCGGCAACGACTATTTCAACACGGTGATCCCCTACAACGATTCGTCGTACTATGACAACCGCCCGGCGGTTCGCTACGAACGCGACAGCATCATCTCCGTCAACGACGAGTTGGGTTTCGCGCCCACCATGGGCCCTCTCAAGGAAATGTTTGACGCGGGCAAGGTTGCGGTGATCCACGGCATCGGCTACGCCGACAGCCCCCGCTCCCACTTCCGCAGCATGGACATCTGGCACACCTGTGAGCCGGACAAGGTTGGCACCGAAGGCTGGGCCGGCCGTGTCGCTCGCGAGATGGACCCGAACAAAGAGAACGTGCTGACGGCCATCAACTTTGGCCACGGCCTGCCCCGTGCGCTGGCCGTCCCTGGCGTCCCCGTCGCGGCCATCGCCGATCTGGAGACCTACGGCCTGTTGACCGGCATCGAAAACGCCGACCAGCGTGCCAAGGCGCTGGATCTCTTCTCGAAGATGTACTCCCCCACCGTGGGCGGCAGCTTCGTGAACGATTACCTGCGCTCCACCGGCACCGACGCCATGATTGGCGCCGATATCGTGAAGGTTGCGCCGGAGCAGTACTCCAGCAACGTTGAGTACCCCAACAGTCCCATCGCCAGCCACCTGCGCGACATCGCCCAGGTGTACATGGCCGATCTGGGCACCAAGATTTTCTACACCCAGCACGCCAGCTTCGACACCCACGCTGGTGAGGCTGCTGCCCACCCGCAGCTGTGGAAGGAAATCTCTGAGGGCGTCAGCGCCTTCTTCCAGGACATGAAGGAGCACAACACCGGCGAGAACATCGTCATGTACATGTTCTCCGAGTTCGGCCGCCGCGTCCGCGACAACGGCTCCGGCACCGATCACGGCGCAGCCGGCGCTGCCTTCCTCATTGGCGATCCGATCCAGGGTGGCTTCTACGGCGAGTACCCGTCCCGGAAGAACGAGGACCTGGAACAGGGCGACCTGGTTCCCAACTACGACTTCCGCGGCGCGTACAGCACCATCGTTGAGGACTGGCTCCACATGGACGCCAACCCCATCGTCAACGGGACCTTCCCGAAGATGGACATCATCAAGAAGTAAACCGGTTGGCCCAGAAAATGGCGGCGGCGCGGCTACCAAGCTGCGCCGCGGTCGGCCCAACGCAATTCAACTGGAGGAAAAACTATGCCTCAGAATACCGTAGCAAGCGGTCGGGCATGGCTGTACGTCAAGAACGTTGGCCGTCAGGGTCAGGTGGGCATGGGCTTCAGCCAGCCTGTTGGCGTAGCCACCCTTGATGACGGCACCATGTACGTCGCCAACCGCGGCGGTGAGCAGAACCCCAGCGCCCGGATCACCAAGTGCACCATCGGCAGCACTGAGGGCAAGGGCGGCGAGGAGTTCCTGGGCGAGTTCGGCCGCGAAGGCATCGCCTACCAGGCCAGCTCGAGGGGCCTGTTCGAGTGGATCACTGGGATCGCTCTCGACTCCGCCGGTAACGTTTACGCTTCCGACGAGTGGAAGAACATGGTTGCCGTGTTCGACGCCGACGGAAACCTGATGAAGCACTGGGGCGAGGCCGGGGATGGCGAAGGCCAGCTCAGCGGCGCCGCCGGACTGGTTTTCGACGCCGACGACAACCTCTGGGTGGTCTCGGCCAAGAGCAGCCGCGTCCAGAAGTTCAGCAAGGACGGCGAGTACCTGGGAGGCTTCGGCACCAAGGGCAACGGCGCCGAGGACCTGGAGATGCCCTCTGGCATCGCCATCGACGACGCCGGCGACCTTTACATCGCTGACTGGGGCAACCACCGGGTGCAGAAGTACACCGCGGGTGGGACCCACCTGCGCACCTTCGGCAGCCAGGGCACCCGCTCCGGCGAGTTGAACCACCCGCTGGACGTCACCATCGACAACGACGGCGATGTCTACGTGGCGGACTGGATGAACGAGCGCGTCGTGATCTACGATGCGGACGCCCGTCCTTTGGCCTACCTGGAAGGGGATGCCACCGAGGTTTCGGAATGGGGCGACCTGTCCCTGAACGCCAACCCCGACATGGTGAAGGCCCGGCGCCGGGTTCCTGACCTGGAGCAGCAGCAGCGCACCTTCCGGATGCCCATGGGCGTCAACTTCGACCGGGCGAACAACCGGTTGCTGGTGTGCGACACCCTGCGATCGCGCCTTCAGGTCTACGAAAAGGACGATTCTTACCTGGACCCGCAGTTCAACCTGTAACCGTGCGGTCGATCCGGTAAAAGGTTAGACGCCTTTTCGAAATGACCGGCGCTGGGTCAACCCAGCGCCGGTTCTTTTTGTCGGTACGAAAATGAGAGGGGCGGGTACAAACCCCGCCCCTCTGGCGTTGGGGACCGGAGCAGACGGTTACAGCTCGTGGGTGTGGCTGTCGTTGCCGCCTCCGCGGTTGGTGGCTTCGGGCGGCAGAGTGATGATGGCCCGGCGGTGGGTGCCGACGCCGATGGTGCGGTCACCGTCCAAGGCTTCCACCTTGAAATAGAGCCAGCGGCCGTCGACACGTTCCAATTCGGCCACGGCCACCACGGTGGCTCCGATATCCGCTCCGGCCACGTGGCGGATGTTTACCTCGAACCCCACGGTGGATTGTTCCGGAGGGAGGTGATCCAGGATGGCCCGCTGCGAGGCCTGCTCCATGGCCCGGATCATGGACGGCGTGCTGAGCTTGGATACGTGAGGCGCGACGTTGTGCTCGCACACCAACACTTCCCGCCGGCCGATCAAGCCCGGCGACAGTTCTGTTTCCCGGATGCCGGTTTGTTCAGTCATCGTTACTCCTGTGACGCGTCTTCCGCTCTCGATGTTGGCGGGCCGTATGCTATCATATCGCCGATGTTCATCAACGGGGCGGCAAATCTGGCCGCGCTGTGCGGGGCCGCGGTCCCGGATGCATCGTCAATGACAGCGCAGAACCTGGCCCCTGGGCCAGGTTGCATGGGACCCACAAGATGAGCCGCAAGCGGGATTTCCTTTCCATAACTGACATATCGCCTGACGAGACGCGCCGGCTGATCGACCGAGCCCAGGAGTTGAAATCGGCTCCCCCGGGAAGCGCCAAGCCTCTGGCCGGCAAACGGGTGGCGCTGCTGTTCGAAAAGCCCTCGCTGCGGACGCGAGTCAGTTTTCAGATTGGAATCGCGGAGCTGGGCGGGTTCAGCCTGTACATGGGGCAGGACGAGGTCGGCCTGGGGCGACGCGAACCGGTGTCGGACGTGGCACGCGTGTTGAGCGGGTACGTCGATTGCATCGTGGCCCGGGTCAATTCGCACGACTCGCTGGTTGGACTGGCGGAATACGGCGACGTGCCGGTGATAAACGCGCTTTCCGACCTGGAGCATCCGTGTCAGACCATGGCCGATCTGCTGACCATCGCGGAAACCCACGGCAAGACTGACGGATTGAACCTGGCCTACATCGGCGACGGAAACAACGTGGCGCGCAGCCTGTGCCTGGGCGCCACGGCGGTGGGCATGAACTTTGCCATCGCGGCGCCGCACGGCTATCAACTGGAGGAGCAGTTATTCGACGAGGCCAGTGAGCGGGGAGCGCGTGGGGATGGCGGACCTCGCCCCACGGTGCATCCGCTGGTGCGTCCCGCCGACGCGGTGGTTGACGCCAACGTGGTATACACCGACGTCTGGACCAGCATGGGGGACGAGGCGGAGTCCGAGCAACGGCTCAAGGCTTTCCAGGGCTATACCGTGGACGGCGCGCTGATGGCCCAGGCGGCGGCAGGGGCGTGTTTCATGCACGACATGCCGGCGCATTACGGCGAAGAAGTGCCCCCCGGGATGCTGGAGCACCCGCAGTCGGTCGCCTACCAGCAGGCGCACAACCGATTGCACGCGCAGAAGGCGGTTCTGGAATTTCTGTTGGGGTGACAACTCGCTGCCATGGATCAGCGGAACATTCCCGCCAGCAGTCGATTCGATAACGAGGCAAAACTAGAGGCCGATATGCTTGCCGTTCCTGATTTGCCCGAACCGGGCGAACAAAGCCTGGATGACCGTCGCCAGATCAGCCGTCGGTTTATCATCCATGCCCGCGAAGAACTGGAAAAAGGACACCGGCTGCAAGCCGGCGAAAAGGCTTGGGGCGCCGTGGTGCAGCCGCTGAAGGCCATCGCGGAGCAGCGGGGCTGGCGACATCAGAGCCACCGGGACATTCACTACGTCGGGCTTCAGATACTGGCTGAAAGCCCGAACGTTGACCTGCAGGATGCCATTTCGGAGGCGTACCGTGTTGGCCACGAGAATTTTTACGAGAACCACCGCCACCCTGAAGAATTGGCCGAGATGCTGGACAAGGTTGAGGACGTAATGCCCATCCTGGAATCTATGCCGGAGGCCCCGCCGCGCCCGTTCACGATTGCCAGCAACGCCCAATTGCGACGGCTGCGATCGCTCACGGGCAATGAAAGCTTGCAACTTGGTGACGCCTCTGCCGTGGGATTCTCGTTGAAACACGGCTCGGTCAACGAATAGCCGGCAGCCTGACACGCAGAACCAACGGAATATTTATGACCACTCTCGACGAAAACACCGATCCAATCCTCCCGGAAACGCCGGCGCCAGGCGCTCCGACCACCGCCGATGACCTGATGGTGGGAAGCATAGGCCACCCCGACGAAATGCCAGTTGACAGCGAGGAGGTGGAGGAAACGCCGGCGCCAGGCGCTCCGACCACCGCCGATGACCTGATGGTGGGAAGCATAGGCCACCCCGACGAAATGCCAGTTGACAGCGAGGAGGTGGAGGAAACGCCGGCGCCACGCGCTCCGACCTCTACCGTAGACCCGATGGTGGCCATTATTGGCCGCCCCAACGTGGGCAAGTCTTCGCTGTTCAACCGGATCCTTTCGCGGCGGCACGCCATCGTGTCAGAGGTCGCCGGGACAACCCGCGACCGCCTGATCGCCCGGGCGACCTGGAAAGGGCGACCGTTCCTGCTGATCGACACCGGAGGGCTGGAAGACGACCCGGATGGGCACATTCCGCAACGGGTCCAGCAGCAGGCCGATATGGCGATGGGCGCCGCCGACGTGATCGTGTTCCTGACCGACGCGGTCGAGGGTGTTACGGCGACAGACGAGGCCGTGGCGCAGCGCCTGCGACGTACCGACAAGCCGATACTGCTGGCTGTCAACAAGGTGGACAACGACAACCGGGAACTTGCGGCAGCGGAGTTTTATGGCTTGGGCCTAAACGAAACGGCGTTCATTTCCGCGTATCACAATTACGGCGTGTACGATTTATTGGAGCGGGTTGTTGAGCTGTTGCCAAAGCCCGAGTTCGCCGATATCTGGGAGGATGGCCCGGAAGGAGGGCTTGCGGTCGACGATGACTGGTGGGACGACGAAGCGGCAGAAGATACGGTGGCGGAAGAAGGATGGACCCCACCCACCGAGCTGAGCCTGTCGATTGTTGGCCGCACCAACGTGGGCAAGTCGATGCTCACCAACGCCATCATCGGCGAGGAGCGCAGCATCGTCAGTCCGGTAGCCGGCACCACACGAGACGCGCTGGACACGACCATATCGTATAAGGAGCATGAGATCACGCTGGTGGACACCGCCGGAATGCGCCGGCCGGGTCAGGTGCAGCGCGGGATCGAGAGATACAGTGTGCTCCGTGCGGTGAACGCGGTGCATCGCAGCGACATCACGCTGTTGATCACCGATGCAACCGAGTTGGCGACGGCGCAGGACGCGCACATCGCCGGTTTGGCGTGGGACACCAATCGCGGCCTGATCGTGGTGGTGAACAAGTGGGACCTGGTGAACCCCAACCGCTTCCGCATGGAACGGTGCCTGCACCGCATCCAGGAGCGGCTGCATTTCATGCCGTACGTGCCGGTGTGCTTCACGTCGGCGCTCACGGGTGAAGGGATTGACGACCTGCTGGACACCTCCCTTTCGCTATGGCAAGAGCGGCAGAAACGGGTACCGTTCCGTGATCTGCAGTACCTGTTGGCCGACGCGGTTTCCGCTCACACGCCGCCGTCCCAGAGGGGCAACATCCGCAACCGCCTGCGGATTCGTCGGGTCAGGCAAGTGGGCGTGAACCCGCCGACCTTCGTGTTCTCGGTCAATGATCCCAAGTTGCTGCACTTCTCGTATCAGCGGTATCTGGAAAATCAGATCCGCGCCCGGTTCGGCTTTGACCGAACGCATTTGAGACTGATTTTCCGGCCCGAGCGCGCGGAAAGAACCTCCCAGTCCGGTATACGCAACCGCGCCAGGTAGACGGTTGTCCATGACGCAGTTACGGCAGGCATCGTACGCCACGATCGCGATGCTGGTCGCCCTGCCCGTTCTGGCGGTGGCCGGCGTGGCCCTGGCCGGCTTCGGCCGCCAAGTGGAGCCCCAGCCGCTATCGTATATCGCCGTGTGCGTGGTCGCCTATCTGATCGGTTCGATCTCGTGGGGCTATATATTCGTAAACCTGACCATGGGGGAAGACATCCGGGATTTCGGCAGCGGCCGGACCGGCATGTCGAACATACTGCGGACTTCCGGCGGAAAAGCGGCGGCAGTGGTGTTCCTGCTGGACGCCGGCAAAGGTGTGCTGTGCGTGGTCCTGGCGAAGATGGCCATCGGGGTGGGCGAAGCAGAGGTAGCGGCCGCGCTCCTGGCGTTGTGCGGGCACAATTGGCCCATCTTCCTACGGTTCCGCGGAGGGCGTGGCATCCTGCCGGGGTTGGGCGCGCTGTCGGTGATGGCTCCCTGGGTGGCCCTGGCTGGCGGGGCGCTGTTCCTGGTGATCACCCTGTCCAGCCGCATATTGTCATTGGGGAGCATTGTCGGCACGTTAACCGTGGCGGTCCTGAGCCTGGCGCTCATGCTGCTGACCGGACACAGTCAACTGTACACGCTGTACGCCTGCGTGGGTGGCGCGGTAATCATCTGGCAGCACCGGGACAACATCCGGCGCATCGCCAACGGCACGGAACGCAGGTTGGGCATACCGGCAGTCCGGAATCGCTAGCGGCAGCCGGACCGGGCCCCGAGCGCCGGGTAGAACCGGGTTGCCGAGGACCCTCTTCCACCCGCCTCCATTGAGGAACGGGATCCGGGCCGGGGATGCCGGCTCAGGCGGATCGGATCGCCTGACCCAGCCGGGTTAACGCTTCGGCCAGGTCGCCGACGTCATAAAGGGAGAAGCTGATCCGGAGGCTGTCGCGAAGCCCGCCAACGGACGAAAACGCAGTGCCGGGGCGGTATGAAACGCCAGCCTTCTGGGCGTCCGGCAGCAATTCGTGGGCGTCGACTCCATCCGCAAGGTTGAGCCAGAAAAAGTAGCCGCCTTCCGGCTGATCGAAATTGACCAGCCCGGCCAGGTCGGTGGAGAGGATTCGGGCAACAGCGTCGCGCCTCATGGCGTAGATTCGCCGGAGGTTCGCGAGGTTTTCCTGCAAGAGGCCCAGGTCCAGGGTTGCCTGGGCCATGGCTGCCGCAAAGTGGCTCAGGCCTCCGCCGGAGGCCGCGACCCCGGAGTCCACGAAGCGTTGGATGATGCCGGGAGAGGCGTGGGCCCATCCCAGGCGCAGGCCCGGAGCCAGGATCTTGGAAAAGGAACCCAACGAAACCACGCACCCGTCATCGGTGTCGTCCATGGTGACCAGGGGCGGTGGCGGCGGCGGGCCGTAGTGAAGCAGTTGGTAGACCTCGTCGGCCAGGATGGTGAAACCATAACGCTGGGCCAAGCGGATCAGTCGGTGGCGGCGCTCCGGCGACAACGTGGCCCCGGTGGGGTTCTGATACGCCGGTATGACGTAGAGCAAACGGGGTCGGTGTCCATCCAGGAGCATCAACTCCAACGCGTTGATGTCGAGGCCATCGCTGTCCGTGGGTATGCCCACGACCTTGAGACCGTGATCGACGAAGATGCGGCCGATGAGGTAGTAGGTCGGCTCTTCCACAAAGACGGTGTCGCCGGATTGAGCGAAGACCGTGGTGGCCAGGTCGATGCCCTGGGAGGCGCCGGCGGTGAGGAAGAGCGACGTCGGGTCCACGGGCTGGTTTCCATAGGCGTCCTGGGAAGACAGGAAGTCGGCCAACCCTTCGAGTAATGGTCCGAATCCCTGGACGGCTCCGTACTGCAATGGTACGGCGGACTGTTGGCTGAGCACTCGCTCGCTGGCGATTTGAAGGGCTTCTGTCGGGTGCAGGTGCGCGGACGGGTGGCCCCAGCCGAGGTCGAGTACGCCGTCGGGGATGGAGATGAGGAGGGAAGGGAGAGTGGTGGTCATGGCAACTGGAAAGGTTGACGAACAGGCGCGTGTTGCGCCGACTATCTATCTTGCGAGGAAGGGCATAAAAAGGCCGGCGGGTGCGATACCCGCCGGCCGATTGCCGATATGGCGAGATGTGGGACTGGGCTACTAGATGTAGTCCTGGTCCTCGGCCATCATCTGCAGGACGTCGCCGGACTGCAGCTGGATGGCGCGCTGGATCTGGAGCTTGAGGTCCTCCAGCATCTCGTCGGGGATCTCACCGTCGTTGTCACGAGCGGCGTCCTTCATGGACTCGAAAGCCCACTCGTCGGAGTTGCCGTGCGGCATTTCGAAGAAGCCGCGCTCGAAGACGGGGAGTTCGCCGGGGCCGAAGTAGCCCTTGCCTTCCAGGTTGTAACCTTCGAGGTCGTGGGTGCCCTTGCCGAGGACCTGACCGGTGGCGGCATAGTGCTCCATCGTGTTCTTGAGGCCATACTTCTGGATGGGGCAAACCTTCATGCACACGCCACAGCCGAGGTAGCGAGCCATGACCGGGCGACAGCGCTTGAAGTAGAGCTTGTTCTTCTCAATTCCGCGCCACCAGATCTTGTCACGCATGAGCGCGCGGCCGGGGCAGCGGTTCACGCAGACCTGACACACCTGACAGAAGGCATGGATGCCGTAGTCGACGGGCGAGTCGTAGGTGACATTGGCGTCGGTGGTGATCATCATCAGCCGCATGCGGTTGCCGGTGTGCGGGGACAGCAGGTATCCGCAGGCACCCAGCTGGCCGAGGCCGGCGGCCACGAACATGGGGATCACCGGGCCGGTGGCGTCGCTGGAGTGGATGACGTGGGCCTTGTAGCCCAGGGAGCGGATGAAGTTACCGAGCTCGAGGCCGGCCGCAGCCTGCGTCCGATAGGTGCTGGAGTGCACGATCTCGGCGTCAACGCTGGGGATGGTCTGCGTGGGCTCGAAGTCCTGCTCATAGGCCAAGCAAATGGCGTGGGGCAGAACGGTGAAGCCGCGCTTGCTCTTGTAGTCGTAGCGCGGGTCGTAGGAGGTGATACCGACTTCGAGGTAACCGAGCTGGCGGGCCTTGTCCTTAACCAGCTGCGAGATGTCGTCGCCGGAGGCCTCAGCAGTGGCGTCCATTTCCATGGTGGAGCGGGCGGCCATGATGAGGTTGCTGTTGAGCTTGTCGTGCTCTTTGCGGATCTCACGCATCTCGGCGTGGAGGTCGCGCAGGGTGTTGGACCAGTCGCGGGAAGCCCGCTCGGTGATGTTCATGGTTTCCAGCGGATATTCGCGGGCGTACCAGTCAATTTCACGGCCGGTCATGGGGATACCAGGGGTGGTTTCCAGTTCTTCCGGAACCGGAATGGTGACATCAGCGTCCCCCCAGTGCCTTCCGGGACGGACTACCTCGTGCCCAATGTTAAGCATATTAGCCTCCTCGCTGGTTGGCTTGGCCGCAGGATTGCGGCGGCATTTGGGGCAATTTATACCCTAGTTACCCCTTTGTCAACAACCAGCGTCAAGTTCCCACTGGAAATCGTGTGCGATGGCGAATAGCGGCGCAGAGCAGGGTTTCGACGGCGATTTGCGGCGAGGCGTATACACCAATCCGACACGCTCCCCGGAATGCGTCGCGGGCTGCCGTAGTTCCCGGAATCGCCGCTATCGGCGCTTCCACCAGGCCCATGCTCCGACCGCTGCCAGCAGGACGCCCACGGCCATGAGGGTCCACCCTACCCCTTTTAACAAGAGAACCGCCACCGGCGTGAGCAGGAACAGGCCCAGGCACAAAATCGCCAGTCCGCAACCTATCGCCCCGGCAGCGCCGGTTGCCCGGTAAATCATAGTGGAGGGACGCTCCCGCGACTTCTAATCTGGCAGGACGGCTGATCGGGGGAACTGCCTAACCCGACGGGACGGCGGATCCGGGAGGCCGCCTAATCCGGCAGGACGTAGGTGGCTTCGCGCTCGATGACGCGGTTTTCCTGGCGCAGTTTCTCCAGGTGGGTACGCACGTTGCGTCCCGCGGCGGCGCGCAGGGATCTGCGCAGGTTGCGCGGGTACACGGCGGTGACGATTTCATCCACGGTGGTTGCGCCGGAGTCCAGCGCGGCCAGCACCTGGTCCTCCCGGCTGAGGCGGTGGGCGATCTGCTGCTGGATGCGCTGCTGACCCCGGATGATGGTGTTGCCGTGGCCGGGGCACACCACCAACGGCCGGGTGCGGGCCATGCGTTCCAGGGAGGTCATGTACTCCTTCAGGTTGCGCACGCTGGACGAGGAGTTGCCCAGCAGGTTGTCTCCGCTGAACAGAACCCGGTCGGGGCGCAGGAAGTAGCAGACATGGTCGTCCTCGTGGCCCGGCGTGAACAGGGGTCGCAGGGTGACGCCGCCGCCGGTGGCTATGGTCTCGTTGGCCCGCAGGGCATGGACCGAATCGCCGCCCAGGGAATGCTGCAGGCGCGGCGCGAGCTTAGGATGGCACCGCACCGGGCAGTCGAATTCTTCCTGCAGACGGTCGAGGCCGCCGGTGTGGTCGCCGTGGCCGTGGGTGATCAGGATGGCGTCGATGCGCGGACTGCCCAGTTCGCGCCAGTAGTCGATGATCTGCCGGGTCCAGAATCGGTAGGGCTCGCCAGAGTCGATCATGACCATGCTTGCCGAGGGGTCGCCCACGAAGTAGATCTGGGTGCCGCCGGGGTGCATCGCCCCAAAGGTGCTGGGGTCTTCCTGGATGTGGGTGCTGTAAACGTGGTCGGTGATCTGCATGGGGAAACCTCACCACTCACGGGAGCGAATGTAGCGGTGCGCGGCGATGGCGGCGGTGGCGCCGTCGCCGGCGGAGGCGACCAACTGGGCCGCGGACTGCTGGCGGATGTCGCCGGCGGCGAACAGGCCCGGTTGGGGCGTGTCCATGGAAAGACCCACCGGGATGTGGCCGGCGTTGTCCAGCGGAACCAGGTCGGAAACCGGGGACGAGTTGGGTTCCAGGCCCACGTAAACGAAGAGGCCGCCCACGGGCTCGACGTTTTCGCCGTCGGCGCTGCGGACGCGCACACCGGTGACGGTGTCCTCGCCCACGACCTCCACCACCTCGGAGTTGTAACGAACCTCGATCTTCGGGTTGGCAGCGAGGCGTTCCTGGAGTACCTGCTGGGCATCGAGACCGTCGCCGCGGTGGAACAGGATAACGCGCTCGGTGTACTCGGTCAGGGTCAGGGCCTCGTCGGCCGCCGAGTCGCCGCCGCCGACCACGGCAACGGTTTGTCCCATGTACAGCGGGCCGTCGCAGGAGGCGCAGTGGGAGACGCCGCGGCCGAAGAACTCCTCCTCGCCCGGTATGCCCAGGGTGCGCAGCGTCGATCCGGTGGCCATGATGACCGCTTTGCCGAGATAGGAACCCCCGCCCTCGCCGGCGACGCGGAGGAAGTCGCCGTCAGAGGAAACGCTGGCGACGGTATCCATCAGGATTTCGACGCCGGCGTTCATCGCCTGCTCCTGGGTGGACGGACCGAGCTCGTAGCCGGCGATGCCCTGGGGGAACCCGGGGAAGTTCTCAATGCGCTCCAGGTTGATGATCTGCGCTCCTGCCATCATCTGCTCGACGACGGCGGTGCTGAGGCCCTGGCGAGCGGCGTAGATTCCGGCGGTCAGGCCGGCCATGCCGCCGCCGATGATGATGACGTCGAAGTTCTGGTCGGGCACAGGATTACCTCTCTAATGTTCAATTGGATACAGGATTTGATACCGACGCGGAGAGTTTGTTGCGTGGATGCGAGGCGCCTGAGTTTCAAACCCGATGGATGATTTCCGATTGTACCATCCGACGATTCTACGTTGGATGGGCGGGTGAGCGACGGCCTCACGCGGATCCAGTTTCCGCAAACCCGTCATTGCCAGGAGCGAAGCGACGCGGCAATCTCGTTGGCATAGCGACGGCCCCGGCCCTAGCCAGATTGCCACGCTGCGCTCGCAATGACGGTTCTGAATAAACTGGGTGCGCGTGAGGGACGACGGCTGCCTGGCACGTCCCCGTGATGCTGAACGCGCGCTCTGTTCAACCCCGGGGAAGCGTGGACTGGGCGCGAAGGAATTCGGACGCCGCACGCGCTCGGTTGACACATCCCGGCGGGATACAGAAAATGGCGCCATCATTACCACCAACTCCGCGTTATTTAAGGAAGGTGACCAAATGGCAGAGATCCTGGGGCTTGGCCTCACGCATTACCCACCCCTGATTTCTCCCGATGAAGACAAGGCGATCCCCCTCAAGAGGACGCTGCGCGGGAACCAGCGGATCCCGGAGGAGATGAAGAACCCCAGCAGTTGGCCCGAGCCGATGCGGATCGAGTACGGCGAGGACGAAGGGTACGCCTCGTCGCTGGAACACCGGGCTCGCCTGGTGGCTGGCTTCCGGCGCATCCGCGAGGAGCTGGACGCCTTCAATCCCGACTTCGTGGTGATCTGGGGCGATGACCAGTACGAGAACTTCCGCGAGGACATCATCCCTCCATTCTGCGTTCTGGCCTATGACGACTTCGAGTGCCAGCCCTTCGCGCACCGCCAGCGGAACTTCTGGGGCGAGCCCCAGGACAAGGTGTTCAAGTACAAGGGGAACAAAGAGGCCGCGCGCACGCTGGTCTCGGGAATGATCGACCGCGGCGTCGACATGGCCTATGCCTACCAGGGACTGCACGAGTCGGGGTTGGGTCACGCCATCCTGAACACGCTGCTCTACCTGGACTATGATCGGAAGGGGTTTGACTATCCCGTGGTTCCGATGCTGGTGAACTGCTACGGCAGCAAGGTGATCCGCAACCGCGGCGGCGCCGTGGAGTACCTGCCCGATCCGGACCCGCCCGGACCCTCGCCGAAGCGGTGTTTGCAGGTTGGCGCGGCGGCCGCCGAGACGCTGAAGGACTCGCCCTACCGGGTGGCGCTGATCGCGTCGTCGTCGTGGTCCCATGCGTTCCTGGTGGAGAAGAACCACTGGCTGTGGCCCGACATCGAGTCGGACCGGGCACGGTTTGAGGAGCTGAAAGCCGGCGACTACCAGGCCTGGGCGCGCATCTCCACCGACCAGGTTGAGGACGCCGGCCAGCAGGAGATGCTGAACTGGATGTGCCTGGCCGGCGCCATGGACACGCTGGACTACAAGCCGGAAATCCTGGACTACGTGGAGACGTACGTCTTCAACTCCAACAAATGCCTGGCGATTTTCAAGTAGCAGAACGATCCTGACCGGGGGTGTGGGGGCGAATTACTAATCGCCCCTACGACGATATCGAGGTTAAGGAGGGCAATCATGGCTGAAATACTGGGGCTGGGACTGACACATTCGCCGTCGTTCATCCGGCCTGACGAGGACGGGGAGTCTTCGCTGAAGCGGACGCTGAGGACCAATGACCGGATACCCGCCGAGATGAAGAACCCGCTGAACTGGCCGGAGCCCATGCGGGTGGAATTCGGGGAGGACGAGGGGTACGCGTCGGCGGTGCGACTGCGGGAGCGCATGGTGGCCGGCTTCCGCGAACTTCGGAAGGAACTGGACGCGTTCAACCCCGACTTCGTGGTGATCTGGGGCGACGACCAGTACGAGAACTTCAAAGAGGACATCATCCCGCCTTTCTGCGTGCTGGCCTACGACGAGTTCAACTGCCAGCCCTTCGACAACGGCAACGGATCGGCGCGCCGGAACGTCTGGGACGAGGGTGCGGACACGGTCTTCAAGTTCAAGGGACACAAGCATGGCGCGCGGGCGCTGGTGTCCGGCATGATCGACCGGGGCGTTGACATGTCCTACGCGTACCAGCCGCTGCATGAGCCGGGGCTGGGCCACGCCATCCTGAACACCATTCTGTACCTTGATTACGACCGCACGGGGTTCGACTATCCGGTGGTGCCGATGCTGGTGAACTGCTACGGCAGCCGGGTGATCCGCAACCAGGGCGGCAGCGAGCAACGTTCGCCGGACCCGGACCCGCCCGGCCCTTCGCCCAAGCGGTGCATGCAGATCGGCGCGGCGGCGGCGCAGGCGCTGAAGGAATCGCCGTATCGGGTCGCCCTGATCGCGTCGTCGTCCTGGTCCCACGCCTTCCTGACGGAGAAGAACTGGTGGCTCTACCCCGACATCGAATCGGACCGAGCACGGTTTGAGGAAATGAAGGCGGGCGAGTACCAGGCGTGGGCGGGCATCTCAACGGCGCAGATCGAAGACGCCGGCCAGCAGGAACTGCTCAACTGGGCGTGCCTGGTGGGAGCGGTGGAAGAACTGGGCTACAAGGCGGAGATCGTCGACTGGTACGAGACGTACATCTTCAACTCCACCAAGTGCCTGGCGGTGTTCAGGTAAAGGCTCTCCGCGACACCGTTAAAGAGGTAGGGGCGAATGATTATTCGCCCCTACGTTTTGGCAGATTGACGACGCGCGTCAGACGTCCAGGTAGACCTCGCTGCCGGAGGCCTTGAACTCCTCGGACTTCTCCTGCATGCCCAGGAGCAGCGCGGCGGCGGTGTCGCCCATGCCCTTGCTCTTCGCGTAGTCCCGCACGTCCTGGGTGATCTTCATCGAGCAGAAGTGCGGTCCGCACATGGAGCAGAAGTGGGCGACCTTCTGGGCCTCCTTGGGCAGGGTCTCGTCGTGGTAGTCGCGGGCCGTATCGGGATCGAGGCCCAGGTTGAACTGGTCCTCCCAGCGAAACTCGAAGCGGGCCTTGGACAGTGCGTTGTCGCGGATGGCGGCGGCCGGGTGGCCCTTGGCGATGTCGGCGGCGTGGGCGGCGATCTTGTAGGTGATGATGCCTTCCTTGACGTCGTCGCGGTTGGGCAGGCCGAGGTGCTCCTTGGGCGTGACGTAGCAGAGCATGGCGGTGCCGAACCAGCCGATCATGGCGGCGCCGATGCCGGAGGTAAAGTGGTCATAGCCCGGCGCGATGTCGGTGACCAACGGCCCCAGCGTGTAGAAGGGCGCCTCGTAGCAGTCCTGCAACTGCTTGTCCATGTTCTCCTTGATGAGGTGCATGGGGACGTGACCCGGGCCTTCGATCATGACCTGGACGTCGTGCTCCCAGGCGATCTTGGTCAGCTCGCCCAGGGTCTCCAGCTCGCCGAACTGGGCCTCGTCGTTGGCGTCGGCGATGGAGCCGGGACGCAGGCCATCGCCCAGGGAGAACGCGACGTCGTACTGCTTCATGATCTCGCAGATGTCGGCGAAGTGCTCGTACAGGAAACTCTCGCGGTGATGCGAGAGGCACCACTTGGCCATGATGGAGCCGCCCCGGGATACGATGCCGGTGACCCGGTCGGCGGTCAGCGGGACGTACTGGAGGCGAACGCCGGCATGGATGGTGAAGTAGTCCACGCCCTGCTCGGCCTGCTCGATGAGGGTGTCGCGGAAGATTTCCCAGGTGAGGTCCTCGGCCTTGCCGTCGACCTTCTCCAGGGCCTGATAGATGGGGACGCTGCCCACGGGCACCGGGCTGTTGCGGATGATCCACTCACGGGTCTCGTGGATGTTGCGGCCGGTGGAGAGGTCCATGATGGTGTCGCCGCCCCAACGGGTGGCCCAGGTCATCTTCTCGACCTCTTCCTCGATGCTGGAGGTGACGGCGGAGTTGCCGATGTTGGCGTTGATCTTCACCAGGAAGTTGCGGCCGATGATCATCGGTTCGGACTCGGGGTGGTTGATGTTGGAGGGGATGATGGCGCGGCCGGCGGCGACTTCATCACGGACGAACTCCGGAGTGACAACCTCGGGCAGGTTTGCGCCGAAGTTCATCGCCTTTTTGGAACCCATAAGACCGGAACCAATGAACTCCTCCCGCTTCATGTTCTCGCGGATGGCGATGTATTCCATCTCCGGGGTCACGATGCCCTGACGGGCGTAGTGCATCTGGGACACATTCTTGCCGGCTTTGGCCCGGCGCGGGTTGCGAATGTGACTGAAGCGCAAACGGTCGAGGTCGGGATCGGCCAGGCGCTCGCGTCCGTATTCCGAAGTGAGGTAGGGCAGTTGCTCGGTATCGCCCCGCTCCTCGATCCATCGTTGCCGCAGGGCGGGCAAGCCCTCACGCACATCGACGGCGACGTCGGGGTCGGTGTAGGGTCCCGACGTGTCGTAGACGTAGATTGGAGGATTCTTCTCGATCCCCTCGCTGGAATGGGTGTCCGAGAGGGAGATCTCGCGCATGGGCACGCGGATGTCGGGTCGGCTTCCGGTCTCGTACACCTTGCGGGAGTTGGGGAAAGGCCGAACGGATTCCGGGTCGACCTGGGCCTGCTGGCTGAGATAGTTCTCGTTGACGATGGTCATTCTGTGGTTCCTCCTGCCGGTTGATTGGGGGTTGGTGACGATGCGGCGGCGAGATCGCTCGCCGCCGCGATTGGTGTCGGGTGATTAGTCGTCCGCTACGGAAGGTTCGTCAATAAGCTGGACGTCCGCGTTGAGGATGGCGAAGTCGTACTCGCTGTCCGGAGCCACGAGGCGCTGTCCGAATACCACCACCGCGGAGATGACGGACGAAACGACCAGGGCCGACGCGAAGGCCCAGAACATCTGCCCGCCAGCGGGTGCGGTCAGCGCCCACGGAGAGAGCAGGTCGGGCTTGGGATAGAACAGTGCGCCGATGATGATGCCGACGCCCCCAGCCAGCAGCACGCCCCAGCCGGGCATCCGGCTTGAGTACAGGCCGGTCAGCATGGGAACCGCGATGGCTGCGCCGAGCAGGTCAGCGATGAGGAAGACGTAGAGCACGCTGTGTCCCTGGGACGCCACGATGATGGCGGGTATGGCCACGATCACCGTGACGGCGCGGGCCAAACGCAAGAGCATTCCCCGTTCCAGTCCGATCCCGGCGAGGTCGGCGGCCATGCCGCTGGCCAGGCCGTTCATCAGGGTGTCCAGGGTGCTCATGGCCAGCATCAGGGCGCAGATGAGGATCAGGAAGTGCATCCACAGAGGAAACACGTCGGAGGCCAGGGCGAACAGGGCAGCGGCCACGGCAGGATATTCAAAAGGACCGACGGAGCCGTTGCCAACGGCGGCGATGCCGGCCATACCCATGAGGAAGGTCAACGGAATGGCGATGGCCGCTGCGCCCCAGAGGGAGCGGTTGAGGGCGGCCTGGCTCTCCACGGTGTATACCCGCTGCCACATTCCGGGGTGGAAGGCGTTGGAGGCGATGATGCCGATGATCAGCACGATGCCGAAGAAGTAACTGCCGGATGAGGTTACGGACAGCAGGCCGGCCTGCTTCGCAGCGCCCCAGGCTCCAGAGCCGCCGACCAGAACGGCGGCCACGATGACCAGGAGGAGGAGCACCGGGATCAGGATCCAGAACTGGATCCGGTCGGTATAGATGGAAACGCGCAGGCCACCGTAGGCCGTGTAGGCGATGACGACGATTCCGACGGCGACGGCGGTGGCCCAGGCCGGGGAACCGGTGAGGATGCTCACCGCGGCGGTGATCGCGGTCATCTCGGCGGTGATGAAGATGCCGATGACAAAGATGATGACGACGAAGATGGCGACGAAGGGAACCAGGCCAAACCGATGGCGAACGTACTCGGTGACCGAGTGGCCGTTGGGCATAAGCTGGCGGATTCTCGGGCCCACGAACATGAACATGACCGGGATTCCGGCCATCCCGAGGGCGTAACCGACCAGGGAGATGATGCCGAAGTTGGCGCCGGACTCACCCGGGCTCAGGAGAACCCAGGTGCCGAACATCGAGGCGACCAACGTGGCGATACCGACGTTGAACGGAGCGTGGTTGCGCGAGGTGGTGTAGTCCTCGACGCTCTGGCGCCGTCGCCGCCAGGCATAGGTCAGGCCGAGGACGAGGAAAACGGCGCACGCTATGACCAGCGTTGCGATCCCCACGGTGGTATCCAGCATAACCAACCTCCCGGTTGCTTCGAATGGCTGAACCCCGGCGGCGACCAGGAAATGAAAAACCGCCAGGCTTCAAATTCTGGCGGTATATGAAATGCGATTCCAAATTCCTACGCCGGCATTACCCGGATCAGGTGCTACGGTCGGCGGCATTTCGGCCGCCCTCTCAGCCTGGCATAACCAAGCTCCCGCCAGAAACTATTCGATTTTGTGGCGCGAGAATATCACGGTGGGTATGGGCGGTCAAGCCGGGGTTCCGTGGGTAACTGTTCAGGGTTGCGGGGGAGGTGTCATCGCGAGCACAGCGCGGCGATCCCGTTGGGGCAATAGATTCCTTCGGGACAGGCGTGGCTGCTACGGCGTCGAGATTGCCACGGCGCAAGCGCCTCGCAATGACAACCTCCTGAATTCTGAACAATTACTTCCGTGGGCGCGCGACGCGTCACGATGTGGTGACACCAAAGAGGGGCGTCCGTTCGGTCGCCCCTCCACAATGCCGTAATCGCAACGCTGTCGGGTTGGCTCAGTTCACCTGGTAAACCCAGATCTGGTGTGTCACCTCGGGCTCGCCCTTGGGTAGGGGCTGGAACGGATCGGTGACGCCGACCAGGGACCAGGCGCCGCTGGCGACCAGGGCGTCCTGCTGATCCTTGAAGCCGAGCTCGACGTGGGTGTCGGGCCGCATGCTGAAGACAATGTGGCCTCCGGGCCTGGTGACGCGACAAAGTTCCACGAAGGAATTGGGCGGCGCGTGGCCCGGCGTGAAGACGCCGATGCTGATGACCGCGTCGTAGGCGTCGGACTCAAAGCCGAGGTGATCGCCCAGCGCCATCTGTTGGAAGTCGTTGTAGCAACCCTTGGAACGAGCCTCGTCCAGCATCCCCTGGGAAAGGTCCATGGCGCAGATGTCGCCGTAGCCCAGGCGCTGGAGTTCAACGCCGACCAGGCCGGTGCCGGCGCCGGCGTCCAGGATCTTCGCCTCCTTAGAGACGTGCTCCGCGAGGGTCTCTGCTCCGCGACGGGGCGCAAGCCAGACGAAGGTGTTTTCCAGGTCGTCGTCGTACTCCTGGGCCCACTGGTCGTAACGCTCGGCCAACTCGTCGTTGGTGGTGGACGAGTAGACCCATTGGACTCTCTCGTCCGGATTTATGCTTCCCGATTCAGGCATGGGTAATAACTCCGCGATAGGTATCGGACTAGGCCGGCTTGACGCAGAGGTACTGCGCCCATCCCAGCTCGCTGTTGTTGATGGCATCTACCGTCTTCATGTAGGCATCGGTCAGGTAGTCAAACCGGTCCTGGTATCCCTCGGGACCTTCCGCGATGGACGCCAATCGGGACAGGTAGGTGTAGCTGCGAGCGAGGTGAGACGACAGGTCGCGGGCCTGCAGCACGCGGAAACCCACGTTGACCAACGCATCCATGTAGGAGTAGAAGCTGAAGTCGGTGTCGAAGAGCAGCCGGTCGTAGACAAACTTTCGCGCCGATTCGCTGATATTGGTACGGGGCTTGATGAGATCATCGAAGATGAACTGCCCACCGGGTTCGAGGACGCGGAAGGCCTCCTCGAGCACCTTCACCTTGTCGGGCACATGGTAGACGGTGGCCTGGCTCCAGACGTGGGTGAACGTGCCCTCCGCGTAGGGGAGTTCGGTGGCCGAGGCCTTCTCGAATGCCACTTTCCCGGCGAGGTCCGGCATGTTTTCCAAAGAAGCGACGGCGTTGGCGATGCGCACTCCGCTGAGGTCGATGCCGGTGGCGTGAGCGCCAGTGTTCCGGTGCACCCAGACCACATTGGTGCCGTTGCCACAGCCGACGTCGAGGACGCGGCTGTCGGCGCCGATGCCCGAGTATTCCACCATCAGTTCGTTGAGGCGGATGCCCGCGCTGCGGAACTCGTGGCGGATGTTGTCGTCCCCGGCGGGTTCACTGTCGAATACCCCCCAGTGCACGCTGCCGTCGGCATCCCACACGGAACGGTAGATGACGTCTTCGGCGTCGTAGTACTCCTCGGTCTCCTGTTCCGAAAACCGGTGGCCCGTTACCATATATAGCTCCTTTCGTAGCCTGGATCTTGTTGTAGCCTGGATTATGATGCGTCTACTTGATGCAGAGGAATTGCGCCGAGCCCAACTCATCGTTGCCGCAACCCCGGTCAAGCACGCGAGCGGGTTCAGCGGCGCCGGAGTTCTCCGGGGTGATGGCGTTCAGCCGGTAACCTGCGGCCGGGTAGGCGTCGCGACGGTTGGAACCGGGATTCGGCGAACCGGAACCCGGAGCGTCGGGGCCGTCGAACACGCCCCAGAGCAGGGAGCCCTCTGCGTCCCAAACGGAACGGTAGAGGGCGTCCTCGGCGTCGCAGTATGCTTCGGTTTAGCGCTCAGAAAAGCGCGACGGGTTCGGGCTGAGGTTCGGCATACATCGAGCCTTCGATCCACTCCAGGAATTTGTTGTTCTCGTCGACCAACATCATGCGGGGATCCACGGGCTCGTCGGTGACCTCAAAAGCGAGGATGATGAGACAGTCGCGCTCCTGGCAGAGCCGGGCGGCCGCGCCCTGGACGGCGATGGTGCCGCTGCCGCGCTCGGCGGGCAAGGCGTAGGTTTCCCAGCGGGCGCCGTTGTTGATATTCAGCACCTGGACCTTCTCGAACGCGATGATGTCGGTCTGTTCCATGAGATCGCGGTCGATGAGGATGCTGCCGACGTACCCCAGATTGGCACTGGTTACCCAACAGCGATGGATTTTGGACCTCAGAACTTCTCTCATATTTGCTCCTCGTTTTTAACGGCCAAGCTCGGTTGGCAATGATGGATTTTCGGCCAGGTTCAGGCCTTGTTTGCCGTCGCGGCCGCGGTGGGGCTCGGGAGCCTCAGGTACAAGCAGGCATGTTTGAACAGGCGCCAGCCTGTGGTCGGCGTTGCGGCGAAAACCCGAAGGGGGGGAGGGCTTATGGCGGAACGCTACTTCCGCCGCCCATTTAGGCTACGAGCAGCTAAGGCTCGCAGGGCAGCTGGTGCTTGGCACGCCCGCGGATGGTGTCAACCCCGGTGGGACGGCCGCTCCCAGATAGCGGAGAATGGTCGCACTGGTCCCGCATCGTGCGAGACCGCCTAGAGTCCGGTTCCGACAATTGTCGGCGCGCTAAAAGCGCGGCTGCACTCATATGGCCTCCTTGTTTAAGGGCAGGTTGATGGGTGTGCAGACCTGCGTTTGAGTGCCCGCAGTTTAGCCGCACCGGTTGCCGATGTCAAATCAGAGGCTAATTTTGAGCAAATTTCGCAAAAACTCGCAAAAAAATACGTTTTGGGTCGTGGGGACGCTTGATCTATCATTACCGGGTTGTGCCGAAATGAAAGCGCGCCGAAAACCGGGAACCGTCAAGAACCGGGAACGGTGTCATAGCCCCGCAGCCGGCGCCGGGGGCCAGGTGTCAAAGAGAGCCAACTGTTGCGGTCCCAGGCGGCGAACCTCGCCGAACGCGGAACACCACCGCGGGATGCCGCGCGCGGAGGCGTGACCCTCGAACACCGGGCCGTGGCCCTGGTAACGATGCCGGGACCAGAGCCAGGCGTGCAGCAGTTCGTGGGCCAGGATGCCTTCGATACCCAAGCGCCCGGAGCGTTGCAACCGGGGATGAGACAGGCCGATCAGCCAGGAGCCGTCCGGGTAGCAGAAGCACCTTCCCCCGGTGGCGGAAATGCGTTCCAGCACCACCGAGCCGGACGGGATTTCCAACCCGTCCAGTTGATACTTTTGCGCGACGTCATGGACCCACTCCAGGTCGTTGAGCAGAACGCCCCGGGGAGCGGGCCACGACGACGGTGATGGCGTTTGGAGCATCTTTGGACTTGCTGCGCCCGCGACGGCAGGGCGCAATCGCTAAGGGGTGAGAATGATCTTCCCGGTCGTGGCGCGGCCGGCGAGTTGTCGGTGCGCTTCCGGGGCGTCGGACAGCGGGAACAGATGCTCCACCCGCAGGTTGAGCTCGCCGGATTGGACCCAACCGAGCACCGCGCCGGCCCGGTTTTGCAGTTCTTCGCGGTTGGCGGTGTAGTCGCCCAACCCCGGACGGGTGAGGAACTTGGACCCGTTGCCCAGGACGCGGGGGTCCATAGATTCGACGGGGCCGCTGGCCTGGCCGTAGAGCACCATGTAACCACGAGGGGCGAGGCAGGCGATGCTGCGATCGAAGGTGTCCTTGCCCACTGCGTCGTATACGACCTGGAGCCCGGCGCCGTTGGTGGCGTTCGCGATTTCCGCGGCGAAGTCTTGCTGGGTGTACAGGATCACGTGGTCCGCGCCGGCTCCGCGGGCCAACTCCGCCTTGGCCTCGGTGGAGACGGTGGAGTAGACGTACGCACCGAGAGCCTTGCACATCTGGATCAGGAGCAGGCCGACCCCGCCGGCCCCGGAGTGGACGAGCACCCGGTCTCCGGCCTGGACGCGGTAGGTGTCGTAGCACAGGTAGTGGGCGGTCATGCCCTGGAGCATGGCGGCCGCACCGTCCCGGGCCGACAATCCGTCGGGCATCTTGATCAAGCGCCACGCCGGGACCAGGGCCTGCTCAGCGTATGATCCGGGGTGACTGCAATAGGCGACGGTATCGCCGACGGCAACGTTGGTCACGCCGGATCCCACCGCTCGCACGACGCCGGCTCCCTCAACGCCGGCCACCCAGGGCAGGCCGGGCGGGTTGGCGCCCATGCGGCTGTAGATGTCGGTGAAGTTCACGCCGACGGCCTGGATGTCGACGACGGCCTGGTCCGGGCCCGGGCTCGGGTCCGGCAGATCGACGTATTTCATCACCTCGGGTCCGCCGTATTCAGTGATCTGGATGGCTTTCATGGCAGCAGCCTCCGTGTTTGCCGGGGTTCAGTTTCGGTAGGATAGCATAGGGCCGACGGGCGGCCGCAACGCGACGTTGTCAGCAATCACGGATCGACGGGAGCGGCCGGGTGTGGGTGGCAATCGCCAAATCAGCGCGGCGTGACCTGTCCATGGATCGCTTACAAACCAACCCGCCCGCTTCGACCAGGGCCGGTGCAAAGTAATCGACTTCTTTAGTTTCCGCTCATCCTGAGCCCGTCGAAGGATGCCGCCGTTGCCGGAGTCGTGGTTCGACAAGCTCACCATGAGTGGGAGGAGGGACTTTGCACAGGCCCTGCCGCTTCGCCGACCGGAGCAGTTGCGTCCATTGGTCGGCGCGCGGTCGCAGGTGGTTGGCGCGCGGTCACAGGATCTGGAAATGCGCTTCCGTGGGGACGCAGTCGACGCCGTTGATGGGAACCATGTCCTGGGGGCACGCCGAGAACGCAACGACGCAGTCCATTTCGGCGCGCAGGGTCAGGTGGTCACCCGCGCCGGAGACGGGCGGTTCGAACCGGACCGAGCCGTCGACCCCCACCGGGATGTTCATGAACAGGTTCCACGGGCTGGGAGTTTCCGGAGGAGCCAGGCCGAGCTCCGCCAGGGCTGCGGCGAGGTTGTCGGTGCAGTTGTCGTGGTAGTCTTCGCAGCCCAGCAGTTCATAGCGATAGCGATCGCACGCTGCCAGCAACGTGTCGTGGATCCCACCCGAGGTGTCTGCCATCAAGGTCAGGATCGGCCGGCGCCGGTTGGTGACCAAGGACTGACCGACCTCCGGCATGACGCGGGCCAGCGCGGTGCGGGAGTGCTCCATTGACATGAACTCGGTCAGGTCATGTCGGGAGAATGCCCAGGTGTCGACGACCTGCTGACCGTGGGTGTTGATTACCCTCACGTTTTGACCCCGGGCCACGAAGGCGGCCTTGCCGCGCCTCGCCGGGATGGTGATCAAGGATGCCGTTGTCATGCGGAACACCTGCCATGGAGAGTCGGAGGCTTCACGGCGAAAAACCGTACAGCGCAAGGTGGCGTCATGATATGTCCGCTACGGCTTGCCGACAATTGGGCGCATGCTCCTGCGGGCCGCTCGATTTCCAAGGCCGCCGTCTCGGGAGCGAACGTGCCCGTTCCGGGCATTGTCTCCGGCTGTGATGATGCGGCCAATGCCTGGATTGCATCCGCCGAAGGGACGCGCTCCGTTCCTGTGGGAACACGATACAGCCGTCTGACCTAGTGGCCTCTGGTCCATTGGAGCCGATCCATCCGGCCGGGTATCAGGAACCTGAATCCCATGCAAAGAGGGACGTCGCAGCCAACGCTCGCTCGTGCGGTCAGCCCGGCGCCAGGGCACCGCGTCCGTTTGCCCTACCGCCGGCCAAAATGCTATATTGATCCAGGTTTAACGCATCAACCTACGCGAAAACCGGAGGGATAAACAGTTGACCAACGACCAGCACCTCTCGATTTCGGAAGCCATCAGTAGGTTTGTAGAACACCTAAAAGATAGCAAACAGGCATTGCAGGGTCAGCAGGAATTGTTGCGTTTCCAGGCCAGGATAGGCAAGGAAAAAACGATGGCGACCCTCCATGCTATCGAGGTTGGCGAATACGCCAAGTGGACCACGGAGAACGTGGAAGACGCCTCCCTGAGGCTGGACCCGGTGAAGAAATTCCTGACTTTTGCCAACAAGCGCGGCTGGACGGAAATCAGCCTGGCCCGGTACGCCGCGGCGCCCCGGCGCAACCGGCGTCGGTTCGCAGCGGGAGCGGCAGGATCGCGGGCGGCGGGCACTCCCAGCGCGCGCCTGAGCCAGGAGAGGCATACCGAGTTGCAGGCTGAATTGCAGCGCCTGCGAGAAGAGGTTCCACAGATACGTGAAGCAATCCGGCTGGCCCGGAGCGACGGCGACGTGCGGGAAAACGCCCCGCTGGACGCGGCCCGGGAACAGCAGCAACTCACGGAACGACGCATCCGGCAGCTGGAGAACGACCTGGCCAACGTGGAAATCGTGGACGCGGCCAACGCCGACACGGAAAAGGTGAGCATTGGTTCCCGGGTGACGCTGCACGAAATGTCATCGAGGCAACAGCGCGTGTTCACGTTGGTGGACGTGCGAGAGGCCGACGTCTCCGCAGGGAAAATATCGACGGTGTCGCCCATCGGGCAGGCCCTGATGGGACGGAGCGCCGGCGAGGAAGTGACGATCGCGACGCCCCGGGGCGCGGTCGAGTACCGGATCGAGGGAATCGGCGGGTAACGCCCATCAATTTCTGAGGCGGCCAAAGATTGGGGCGGGTCTTGCAACCCGCCCCTTTTCGTTTTAGCCGCTGATTTTCGACTAGCCGTTGATGTCCGGTCAGCCGTTGATGTCAGAGACGGCCTGCAGGATTGTCTCCGGGTCCGGAAGCGTGCCCGGTTGGTAGGTCTCGCGATACCGGATAACGCCCTGCGGATCGACGACGATCACGGCGCGGGTTCCGGCACCTCGCTCGTCGTTCCAGAGGTCGTAGGCGGTGGTCACCTGGCCCTTGGGATGCCAGTCAGACAGTTCGGGATAGGGGAGCCCGCCCATGGTGGTGGTCCAGGCCCGGTGAGCGGCTACGTGGTCACAACTGATACCCAGCACCTGGGCATTCAACTCCTGGAACCGCGCGTTGTAACGGCGGAAGGAGGTGGCCTGATCCGTTCAACCGCTGGTGAAATCCAGTACGTGGAACGACAGAACCACGGTGTGGGTGCCGCGGTAGGTGTTCAGAGAGATGTCTCCGTCGTTGGGAGACGGGAGAGTGAAGTCCGGCGCGGTGTCGCCGATTTGACCTGGCATCTAGATTCTCCTCGATTATGCCGGGCGGGCGGGATGCAACGGCTGGCCCTCCGGCGGGGTTGGCAGGGATTATACCGCACGCTGGAATCACTGGCACCAGGACCAATGCTCCGGGGCGGGCAGCAGGGCGTTTCGATTGTCATAGCGAGGCGCTTGCGCCGTGGCAATCTCGTTGGGTCCGGGACCACCTCTCGCGAGGATCGCTCCATTCTGCACGAGATTGCCGCGCTTCGCTCGCAATGACAGATGTCCGCAATCGAAAAACCCTGGGGCGGGCAGCGGTGCATCCGGTACCGGTGAGGGTAGCGTGCTATACTCCGCGACGCCGCAGCCGGCGGCCGGGTCGCCCGATTGGACGTGGTATTCGACAGGGGGATACACCTCCCGGAGATGGGACTGTGGCTTGATGCCCTGCGCAAGCAGGACACCTCGGTCATCTCCCACGCCCACTCGGACCACACGGCGCGGCACCGCCGTCCCGTGCTCACACCCGGAACCAGGTTGCTGTTGGGCGATTACCTGAAGCGGTCGGAGCCGGTGGAGCTTGAATTCGGCGAGACGCTGGATTTGCCGGGTTGCGCCATCACCCTCTATCCCGCCGGGCACTGCCTCGGATCCGCGCAAACCCTGGTCGAGAGCAAGGTAACCGGGGAACGCCTGCTGTACACGGGCGACCTGAGGGTGCAGCCGTCGCCGATCAATGAGGCGCATCAGCAGGTGCCCTGCGACGTGCTGGTGATTGAAAGCACCTACGGTCGTCCGGACTACGTTTTCCCGCCGCAGGAAGATGCCGTCGGCACGGCGATCCGCGTGGTGGCGCAATGGCTCGATCAGGGGGCAGTGCCCGTGGTCATGGGCTGGCGATTGGGCAAAGCGCAGGAGGCCCTGTATCACCTGCTGAGGGCGGGGTTCCGCGTAGCGTGTGAGGAGGGCGTCTACGAGATAGCGCAGAGGTACGAGGAGGCCGGGGTCGACTTCCCGGGCGAATACCGCGCCTGTGACGGGCAGTTCCGGGAGGGCGAGGCGCTGCTCTTCCCGCCGGGCAAGAAATCACGGGAAGCGGTCCACACAATAACGCCGGAACGCCGGCCCGTCCGGTACCTGGAGCTCACGGGCTGGGCGGCAGGAGCCGGGGTCAAGCCGTGGGGTCGAGGCCGGCCGGGCGACGCCAGCCTGCCGTACAGCGATCACGCCGACTTCAACGACCTGGTCGCGTACGTGGAAGCGGTGGCCCCCAGGCAGGTGTACACCGTGTTCGGGTTCCCGGACCTGGCGGACCACCTGCGCCGCAAGGGCTACTCCGCAATCCACCTGGGAAAGAACGCGACGGAAGCGGACCGCGCGTTCCAGATGCCCCTGCTCTAACCGGTTTACGCAGGGGCGTCGTCACCCCAGTGGACGGGCTTACTCGCCCGGACCACGCAAGAGGTCGAGGTACTTGTAGCCGGAACCGGTGTTCAGCAGCACCACCTCCTCGTCGGCGCCGATGCTGCCGTCGGCCATGAGCCGCTGAAGGCCGACCAACGTTGCCGCGCCCTCGGGACAGGCGATGACTCCCTCCGTGGAGGCCAGAGTGTACATGGCCTCGATCATGTCATCGTCACTGACCGCTAAGGCACCGCCGCCGGTTTCCCGGAGCGCCTGCAGTATCAGGTAGTCGGCGAAGGGCCCGGGCACGCGGAGGCCGTCGGCCTTGGTGGTGGCGTTGGGCCACGGGTCGGCGGTGTCGGTTCCATCGTTCCACGCCTTGACGATGGGTTGGCAACCGTCGGCCTGGATGGCATAGAACCGGGGCAGCTTGCCCTCGATCCAGCCCAACTCCAGTAGTTCCTGGAACCCCTTGTGCATGCCGATGATCCCGGTTCCGCCCCCGGTGGGGTACACGATGGCGTCGGGCATGCGCCAGCCCAGTTGATGGGCGATCTCCAGGCCCATGGTCTTTTTGCCCTCGGCGCGGCACGGTTCCTTCAGAGTGGACAGGTCGAACAGGCCCTGCTCGGCGGCGACGGAAACGGCGATGCGGCCGGCGTCGCTGATCAGGCCGTCAACCAGGTTGAGCTCGGAGCCGGCGACGATGGATTCCTTCTTGTTGGACGATGGCGCGTCCTGGGGCATGAATACCTTGACGGGGGTGCCGGCGCGGGCACAGTAGGCGGCGGCGGCCCCGGCGGCGTTGCCCGCCGAAGGCATGGTGAACCCGCGGGCTCCGACTTCGACGGCCTTGGACACCGCAGCGGAGATGCCGCGGGCCTTGAAGGTGCCGGTGGGATTGAGGCCTTCCTCCTTGATGAGGAGCCGCCGGATGCCGACCTGACGGGCCAGCGTGGTGGCATTCAGGAGCGGAGTGCCGCCTTCGCCGAGGGTGATGATTTCATCGGGGTCGGTGACCGGCAGCAGTTCGTTGTATCGCCACATATTGGCCGGACGGCTGTCGAAAACCGAGCGCTGCACCTCGCGTCGCAGGCGGGGCAGGTCGTACCGGACGAACAGGACTTTGCCGCAGCAAACGCTGATGGTAGCGAGCCCGTCATACGGATACGTTTTGCCGCAGATGGTGCACTCGAGATGGTCGATGTAACTGAAGGAGGTCATCCGTTTACTCCGGGTTGTGATAGTGCTGGTCGTCGATGGAGGAGATCACCGGGTTGGAGATGGCGGGCCGGTTCAATCCCAATGTGTCGCGAACCAGTTCGCTGGTTCGCACCAGCCTCACCGCCGAGGTGGGGTACTGAGGATTGTTGGGATTGGGGACATCGTGCCGTTCAATGATACCTTCGTATAGCCAATCATCCACCAGCCGGCGGCATTCGTACTCGTTCCACGCGATTCCCCAGTCGAGCATCCACTGGTTGCACAGCATACTGTATCCCACGAAGTTCATGCGGGATTCCAGCTTGCCCATTTCGCGAACAAAGACTTGGAGCACATCCTGGGATGCTTCCGCCTGCTCCTCCGGAGTTGGCAGTTGGATATTGATATCACCGTGTTCGGCTAACTGGAATCCCAGTTCGGCTTCCAGCGGGAACAGCGGCGCTACGGCGAGCATATCGCGGGCGACGGATTGGCTGAAGGCACACAGGATAACGCGACGACCCATGCCGCGGGCGCGGTCGACCAGCACCTGGTAGTCGGAATCGCCAGAGCCAAGAATAACCACGCTACAGTCGTCACGATCGCGCAGCCAGTCGTACACTTCGAGCAGTATGGAAGGGTCGCTGCGGTCCTTGCCGGCCATGGTCCGGGGAGCGTGATAAAGAGTCATGCCGGCTTGTGTGAACGCGGTACCGTCGTCGGGTCGAAGACTCCAGTCGCCAAATGCTTTGCCGCCCAACACTTCGCCAAATACTTGCCCCACTTTAGTCATGGCTTCGTACAATGCTTGAGGGGATATGCTTTTCTGATAGAGTTGAGCCCCGCGGCGTATGTTTTCCCAATCGATGGCGATTAATACTCCATTAGACGAGTCTTCCAACTGAGCGCCTCCATGTGAAGTCATTGGTCGGATTATACATATCACTCGCGTGTGTGCCAGTGTTGACTGATTGGCCTATGCGGCCGTAATGGTTTGACGGACCAGCAGACAGTTGTGGGGCTTGACGGCATTCAGTTGACGACTGTTCGTTTAAGGTTTCCGGTCGCTCCAGCGGAGGATGTACGTTTTGCTGGACTGTACGGTTTTCACCGTCACCGGTCCTGGTCGACGCTTCCCGAAACTTTGACACAGCCTGCGGTGGGCCGGGGCCGCGTGGACATGCGGCGATGAGACGAATAACGATCCTTCATTGGCTAACATCGACGTTGAAGTCGGTTCGTACCATCGAAATTTGGCGGCATTATAACGGAATCGGGCACGGACGGATTCAGCGGCTTCCCGTGCTAAAATTAATCGTTTGACATTGGAGGAAACGATTTTATGCCCGACTACGAACTCATTCTCTACGAAGCTGACCCCGACAGTTGCATCACGCGGATCACGTTGAACCGCCCGGACCGCCTGAACGCCCTGAACGATCAGATGCAGGTGGAGATCGCCGACGCTGTGGCGAAGGCCGACGCTGACCCCGATACGCGAGTGGTGATTATCACCGGCGCCGGCCGGGCGTTTTGCGCCGGTGGCGACATGAACCAGTTGGGCGGTTCGACCAATGGTGAAGGCAGCGGGTGGACATCCGGCAACGCGGACCAGGTGCGGCGGAGCTTCAAGCTGGCGCAGGACATGATCCTGGGAGTGCAGCGGTGCGAAAAGCCGGTGATCGCCATGGTGAATGGTGTCGCCACCGGGGCGGGGCTGGATTTGGCGTGCGCCTGCGACATCCGGACCGGCACGCAGCGGTCGAGGTTCATGTCCGCGTACGTTCGGATCGGACTGTTCCCCGGATTTGGTGGGACCTGGCTGTACCCGCGCACTCTGGGCAGCCTGGGTCGAGCGGCGGAGATGCTGTTCACCGGGGACTTCCTGGAGGCTGAGGAAGCGTATCGCCTGGGTTTCTTGAATCGCCTGGTTGACGAGGATGATCTGGAAGAAACCACGATGGAACTGGCCCGGAAGATCGCCGCCGGCCCGCCCATCGCAATCCGGCTGTCCAAGCTCATGTTGTACAAGGGGCTGGAATTCGACCTGGAAACCGCGATGAAGATGGCGGCCGCAGGCGAGACGATCACGCTCACATCGCAGGACCACGTGGAAGGCGTGGCGGCGTTCCGGCAAAAGCGGTCCGCCGAATATCGCGACAGCTAGACTGGGGCGTCCAAGTGGCGCCCCAAACATTTACGCGCCGTCCGGCGAGGCTCGTCGGTTCAGGCATCGCCGATCGCTCGTCCAGGTTTGCAGCGACGGCAAGCCGCTGCGCCGCCAAGGGCAATGATAGAATTGCGGGCACTATGACTATGAACGTTGACAACAGCCTCTCCCCGCACGGTGGTGTCCTGATACAGCGGGTACATCCGTTGAGCAGCGTCAGCGAGGTCGCCGGTATGCCGACCATCGAAGTGCGGGAGCAGATCGTCCACGAGTGTGTAAACATAGCGCACGGCTTCTTCTCGCCGCTGGCGGGGTTCATGGGAAGCGCCGACGTGGCGTCGGTATCTCAGAAAATGCGCCTGAGCAGCGGGTACGTGTGGCCGATTCCCATCGTGCTGGACGTCAGCCTGGCTGAGCTCGAAAACGCTGGTGTGTCCATCGGAGATACCGTCCTGCTGACCCACGGCGGCAATCCGCTGGCCACGCTGGACGTATCGGAGATATTCGCGGTCGACCTGGCGGAGATGGCGGAACAGGTCTACACGACCACCGACCCGGAGCACCCGGGAGTGCAGCGCACGCTGGGATACGCGGACCGTTTCGTGGCCGGGGACATCACGCTGGTGTGCGAGCCCGTGATCAATCCGCCCTTCGACCGCTTCTGGCGGACGCCGGCGCAGCTGCGCGCTGAACTGGGAACCGTGGGATGGCAGCGTGCCGTGGCTCACCAGACCCGAAACGTTCCCCACTCGGGCCACGAGTACCTGATGAAGGGAGCTTTCATGGAGGCCCAGGCCGACGGCGTGCTGGTCAGCGCGGTCATCGGCGAGAAGAAAGCGGGCGACTACATCGACGAGGCCATCGTGCTGGCCCACGAGAACCTGCGCGCCCACGGGTTTTTCCGTGACGAGATACATCGCACCACCGCGCTGCTGTGGGACATGCGCTACGCCGGGCCGCGCGAGGCGGTGTTCCACGCCCTGGTGCGCAAGAACCTGGGCTGCACGCACCACATGTTCGGCCGGGACCATGCCGGGGTCGGTGACTACTACGGGCGTTACGCCGCCCACGAGATCTTTGACGAACTGCCCGACCTGGGCATTCGCTCGGTGCTCACCCTGGAGTGGTGGTACTGTCCCTCCTGCGGGGGCGTCGCCTACGAGGGCATCTGCGGGCACCCGGACACGAAGCAGGACCTGGCCGGACGGCTGATCCGCAGTATCATCTCCGGAGGCACGGAGCCGGCGCCGCAGACGCTGCGGGCGGAGACGCTGGAGGTCGTACGCGAGTGCGCCGAGCAATACGGGTTCGGGTCGCCGTTCGTCACGGAGCAGTACCTGAGCCAGCGAACGCCGGTGCTCACGGTGCCGGAGGCCCCGTAGGCGTCCGAACAACCCGCGGCGCCGCAAACAACACCTGGAGGACATCCCAACATGGTTCTGGAATCGGGACGGATAACGGAAGAAGGGTTGGAACGATTGCGCGGACGGCTGGGCACGTTCAACCGGCCGCGTCAGTACGGCGTGGGCCTGTTCAACGAGGATGCTTCCCGCAGCGCAATCCGGCATTTTTGCCAGGGCATCGGGGACACCAACCCCCTGTACTGGGACCGTTCCTACGCCCAGACCAGCAAGTATGGAACCATCATCGCGCCGCCGTGCTTCCTGTACAGCGTCTACTGGTGCTCGGGCCGAACGGGTGGACTGCCCGGCGTCCACGGGTTCCACGCCGGCAACGACTGGGAATGGTTCCGGCCGATCTACCTGGGCGACGAGATCAGCGTTCAGGAGCAGTTCACCGGGCTGGAAGAGAAGGAAAGCGAATTCGCCGGGCGCATCGTGATCCAGTCCAGCGTCACGGACTATTACAACCAGCGCGGGGAGATCATCGCCAAGACCAAGGGCTGGCAGGTGCGCGCGGAGCGAAGCGCGGCCCGGGAGCGGCAGAAGTACAGCTTCGAGCCTTACCAGTACTCACGGGAAGAGCTGGAGACCATCCACAACGCGGTGCTCAACGAGGAGATCCGGGGCAACAACCCCCGCTGGTTCGAGGACGTTCAGATCGGCGACGAGCTCACGCCGGTGGTGAAAGGGCCGCTCAGCCACGGCGATATCACCGCGTTCGTGTCGGGCTGCATCGGCGGCATCAGCCACGGCATCCAGCTCCGCGAGATGCTGCGGCATCCCTCGTGGGGATTCACCGACCCCAACACGGGAGCGCAGGAGGCCATCATCCGCGTCCACGACATCCAGGAGGCGGCGGAGTCGGCGGGACTGCCCGGGGCCTACGACTACGGGTGCCAGCGCTGCTGTTGGATGGGCAACCTGCTGACCAACTGGATGGGGGACGACGGGTTCCTGAAGCGGATGCACGTGGAACTGCGTCGGTTCAACGTGGTTGGCGACACCACCTGGTGCAAGGGCAAGGTCACGGGCAAGCGGGTCGAGGACGGCGAGTACCTGGTGGACATGGACATCTGGGGCGAGAACCAACGCCAGCAGGTGACGACGCGGGGCAACGCCACGGTCCGCCTGCCCTCGCGGGATGCCAACGGCGGCTGGCCGTAGGCGGGCACGGAGGCGAGGCTATGACGCAGCCCAAAGCGAAACCACGGGCCAAATTGACCGGGGCGGACTACATGAGGCTGACGCCGCCGTCACACCGGGGCGTGCGCTACCAACTTATCGAGGGAGAACTCGTCAAAATGGCCGGGCCCAATGACCCGCATCAAGTGTTCACGGGACGATTTTACATTCAGCTCACTTTGCAAACAGATGCGCTGGACATCGGCGAGACGCGAGTCTCGCCCTACGATGTGGCCATCGACGAGCACAACACTTTTCAACCTGATGTATTGTTCGTATCCAAAGATCGGCTTCATATCTTTGATGATGACAATCACGGCATCCACGGTGCGCCTGACGTAGTGGTCGAAGTCCTTTCCGATTCCACTCGCCGCCGCGATTTGGAAGTCAAGCTGCCCGTATACGCTCGCAACGGCGTCAGCGAAATGCTCGCGGTCGATCTGGATGCCGAATCGATCGCTCATTACATCGGCGACGGGCGTTCCATGAGGCTTTCCAGGGTTTACGGCCCTGATGACATTTTGTCTTCTGAGGCCATGCCCGGAGTTGCTATCGACCTGGGACCGATATTCGCTCGGATACGGGGCGCGATCCAGCGAAACGGCTAGCGCAGGTACTGCTCGGCGGCGCGGGCGAAGCCGTCCATGGAACCTTCCAGGACGCGGTCTTCCAGGCAGTAGGAGATGCGGAAGTGGCCGGGCGTGCCGAAGCCCTTGCCCGGCACCACGAGGACGTTGTATTCCTGCAGAGCCGCGACGAATGCCTCGTCGTCGGCCAGGGGCGAACGGGGGAACAGGTAGAACGCGCCCTGGGGCTTGACCACCGAGTAGCCCATGCCAGTTAGCCGCTCGTAGAGGAAGTCCCGCTTGCGCTGGTACTCGCCGACGTCCACCGACGCGTCCTGCACCGCGCGGACGACGTGCTGCATGAGGGCCGGCGCGTTGACGAAGCCCAGGACACGGTTGCAGAAGACCAACCCGTCGAACAACTCAGCTTTCCCGGAGTAGTCGGGGTGGATGGCGATATGGCCGATGCGCTCGCCGGGCAGGCCCAGGTCCTTGGCGTGCGAGTTCACTACGATGGTCCGTTCGTAATGGGGAAAGACCTGCGGGTAGGTCAGGTCGTCGTAGATGATGCGGCGGTAGGGCTCGTCGCTGATGATGAAGATTTCGGAACCGTACCGGTTCTCGGCCTGCGTGATCGCATCTGCCAGCGCTGCTATGTCCTCAGCGGGATACACGACGCCGGATGGGTTGTTGGGGGAGTTCAGCATCACGGCCCGGGTGCGCGGCGTGATGGCCGCTTCAATGGCAGCGACATCCAGCCCAAACTCCGCATCGGTGGGCACGATGATGGGGACGCCGTTGTGGTTCTGGATGTAGTAGACGTACTCGCCAAAGAAGGGTGAGAGGATTACCACCTCGTCGCCGGGGTTCAGTATGGCGCGAAGGACCACGTTGGCCGCGCCGGCCGCACCGCAAGTCATGACGATGTCGCCGACGCCGAAGGGCAGGCCGGTTTCGGCAGCCAGCGTGTCGGCGACGGCCTGCCGGGTCTCCGGATAGCCGGCGTTGGGCATGTAGCGGTGCATCCCGGCGGTCGGAGACTGCGCGATGCGGAGCAGCTCGGCGTGGAACTCCGCCGGCGGTTCCATGATCGGGTTGCCCAGGGAGAGGTCGAAAACGTTGTCCTCGCCGTACTGCGCCTTGAGGGCGATGCCCACCTCGAACATGCGGCGAATCCAGCCGCCCTCTTCCATGGAACGGCTGACGTATTCAGAAATGGGCATGGGAAACTCCGTGCAGGGGTGTCGGGATGAGGGCAATTATAGCGAGCAGCTACGGCTGATCGTTGGCGATCCACCCGGCGGCGCGCTCACCGATCATGATGGCGGTGGCGTTGGTGTTGGCCCGCACCACGTTGGGGCAGATTGACAGGTCGACGACGCGCAGGTTGTCGACGCCGTGGACGCGGCAGTACTGGTCCACCACGGCTATGGGGTCGTCGGCCGGCCCCATGCGGCACGAGCCTGACGTGTGGAAGGTGGTGAACACGTTGCGCAGGAGCCAGTCGTCCAGAGCGGTGTCGGAGGCGATTTCCTCAGCCGTGGGTGACACCGGGTCGCCGGCGATGGACGCGAATGTGGGTTGGTCCAGGATGCGCCGGCAGAGGCGAACGGCTTCGCGCAACCGCTGCCGGTCCCGGTCGCTGCGCAGGTAGCGATAGTCGATGAGAGGCTTGTCGTTGGGGTTTGAGGAGGCCAGGCGCAACTCGCCGGCGCTCTCCGCGGACTGCAGGATGCAGGTCATGCGCAGGGTGGGTTGATCCGCACCTGGCCCGCTACCCAATGGGCTTGGCCCCGAAGCCACGTTGTTGACGTAAACGTGCATGTCGTTGCGGGAGTCGGAGTTGGCGGTGGTATAGCGCAGCAGGGTCTGAATCCGCGACCCGCTGAAGTCGGCGGAGATGTAGTCGGGATGCAGCGCGGTGTCGACGTACACCAGCGGGTGATCGCGCAGGTTCTGGCCAACGCCGGGGAGGTCCTGCACCACGGGGATGCCCAGCTCAGTCAGATGATCGGCCGGGCCGATGCCGGACAGCATCAGCAGTTGCGGCGACGCGATGCCGCTGGCGCAGACGACGATCTCACTGCCGAATGCCGTGAATACCTCGCCGCCGCTCTCGGCCTCGACTCCCAGCGCCTTTCGTCCGTCGAACAGTACGCGCCGGACGGACACGTTTCCCCGGATCGTCAGGTTCAGGCGATGACGTGCCGAAGAGAGATAGGCCAGGGCACAGCTCATTCGGATGCCGGCCGGGTTGTTCATGGGCGCCGGACCAACACCGGCAGACGAAGGATGGTTCATGTCCGTATCTTCGGGATAGCCGAGACCCACGCAGGCCTGCACGAAGGCGTGCTGGAAGGGATGCCAGGCGTCGCGCGGGGCGCGGACCACCGGCACCGGGCCGTCACTTCCGTGGAAGTCGTCCTGCACGTCGGCGTCGGATTCCAGCTTGCGGAAGTAAGGGAGGACGTGACCATAGGCCCACTGGTCATTGCCCCGGGCGGCCCAGCCGTCGTAATCCTCGGGAAGGCCGCGCAGGAACACCTGCCCGTTGACGGCGCCGGACCCACCCATCACCCGACCCCGGGCGATCTGTATCGGGTCGGTCTGGCGGTCGGTGGCGGTGGCCTGGTAGGACCAGTTGAAGGCCGCGCCCGGCGTGGAGGCCTCCTGGCTGGTTCCGTCGCGGAGTTCGGCGGGCCAGTGTTCAAAGTCGGCATAATCGGGGCCGGCCTCCAGCAGGAGGACCGAGCGGGCCGGGTCTTCGGAGATACGGGCGGCGAGGGTTGAGCCGGCGGATCCGCCACCCACAATGATTACGTCGTATTGCATGTCACCACCAAATGGGTATCTACGCCCCACCCCCGGTTGCCCGTCGGGACTTGCCAGAGCTTGAATTTCGGGGCCGCCGATGCGCTGCAAGGGTACATCAGCCGGGCTCGCGGCACCATGCATCGACCGGATGAAAAGGGGCGCTGTGGTATCATCGGGTACGGAAATTTGCCTGCCGGAACGTACCCGGCGGGCCTTTGAGGTGCGGTTTTGCCTGCTAATGACACTGTTTATGACGTAATCGTGGTGGGAGCCGGCAACGCCGCTCTGTCCGCCGCCATCGCCGCCCGCGAGCAGACCCAGTCGGTGCTGGTCGTCGAAAAGGCACCGGAGTATTTCCGCGGCGGCAACACCTACTTTACCGGCGGCATCATCCGTTTCGCCTACAACGGGCTGGACGACATCAAGGGTCTCATTCCCGATATGTCCGAGACCGAGGCGAACTCCGTCGAGGTGGGGCAGTACACCGAGAACCAGTTCTACGACGACATGATGCGGGTCACCCACGGATTGTCGGACCCGGAGCTGGCCGAGATCCTGGTGAGCCATTCCTACCCCACGATGAAGTGGCTGCAGGAACACGGCGTGCGGTTCGTGCTTTCCTTCGGCCGCCAGGCCTTCCGTGACGGCGACAAGTTCCGGTTCTGGGGCGGTCTCGTGGTCGAGGCCGTGGGCGCGGGCAAGGGCCTGTCGGACCAGCAGTTCGATGTCTGCCAGCGGCTCGGCGTCGAGGTGCGGTACTCCACCGAGGGCGTGTCGCTGATCCAGGACCAGAAGGGCAACGTGGCCGGCCTGCGGGTCAAGGGACCGGACGGCTTCGAGGATTTGTCGGCGCGCGCGGTGGTGCTGGCCGCTGGCGGATTCGAGGCGAACGCCGAAATGCGCTGCCGGTACCTGGGCCCCGGTTGGGAGACCGTGAAGGTTCGCGGCATCCCCTACAACACCGGCGACGGCATCAAGATGGCTCTGGACGTGGGCGGGCAGTCCTACGGGCACTGGTCGTCGTGCCACGCCGTGGCCTGGGACATGAACGCGCCCACCTTCGGCGACCGCACGGTCACCGAGCTATTCCAGAAGCACTCCTACCCCTTCGGCCTGATGGTCAACATCAACGGCGAACGGTTCCTGGACGAAGGCGCGGACTTCCGCAACTACACCTACGTCACCTACGGACGGGCGTTGATGGATCAGCCCCAGGGCCTGTGCTTCCAGATTTTCGACGAGAAGGTGAAACACCTGCTCCGCGACGAGTACTGGATTCCCCAGGCAACCACCGCCGAGGCCAACTCCATCGAGGAACTGGCGCGGATGCTGGACATCGATCCCGAGGGGTTGGTGCGCGAGGTGGAGGCATACAACGCCGCCGTGCGCCAGGACATCGAGTACAACCCGACGGTCAAGGACGGACGCTGCACCGAGGGCCTGGCGGTCAACAAGACCAACTGGGCGCAGACCCTGGACACGCCTCCCTATCGCGGGTGGGCCGTGACCACCGGCATCACCTTCACCTTCGGCGGCGTCAAGGTGAACAACCGGGGCCAGGTGGTGACCAACGCCCAGGATCCCATACCGGGCCTCTACGCCGCCGGCGAGATGGTCGGCGGCCTGTTCTACCACAACTACCCCGGCGGCAGCGGCCTGAGCGCCGGCATGGTGTTCGGCCGCCTGGCCGGCAACAGCGCCGGCGAGGACGCGCTGGCGTTGAAGGACGTGTAGTTTTGACCAGACAGGCTGCCTCTGCCGAGTGATTTCAATCTTAGGCGTTGCCGTTTGGTTAGGAGTATCAGCGAGGGTGTTGTCTTCTGACGGTGCCCTCAACCTTTCTCGGGCTCCGGGGAATTTGTCGCTTACGATGAACAACTGCGAAATCGTTTGCAGCGATATGGCGATCCTCCCCAGCTTCTGTGACGTGTGCCGCAGATTGCACTACGATGAAGATGCCGGCCCAATGGTTGGGTGTCACTCTTGCGATCGCCCGTTGTGCCCGGAGGTAGACCATTCGTGTGTTGCTTGCGCACGCGAATTTTGCGACCGCTGTTGCCAAGCGTGCCAGAATCAAGGCTGCGACACCGTTGCGTGTTACGGCTGTTTGGACCAACATGCAAATGCCTGCAACTCATTGCACTACGGTGATTTGCGGCCCAGTGCCTCCATCTGTGGATAGAGAGTGAGGGAAGGCGGTCCTGTGACGAACGACCACCCGGCAGCCCAAGTACTTGCGCAGGAAGGTTTGCGGCATATCGAATCCGCGATTCTGATGTTGCTGGAATCGCATCCCGATGGACTCCGCAACTCGCAAATTGCGGCTTTGCTTGGACTGCGGTCATCCATCCGTGACGGGCAGCGGAATTACTTGACCTACTCGGTCCTTGGTGGGCTGATGGCTCGTGGCGCGGTAGTTCAAAATCGAGACACCAAGATTTTCATCAAGGCAGGAAACCGGGAAGCGTAGAAGAGAGATCTGGTAAATGGCGGCGTACCGGAGCCATACACGCGAGGCACTCAAATGACCACCACCGCAACCCAAACCGAATCGCAGCGGCGGCTGTTCACCGTGGCAGAGTTCATCGCAATGGGCAAGTTCGGAATTCTGCTACAGGACGAACGGATCGAACTGCTGGACGGGGAGGTTATCCGCATGGCGCCAATTGGTGACCCCCACCTCTTTTGCACGGATGCCCTCAACATGCTGTTGGCGCCGGCGTTGGTGGGTCGCGCCGTAGTTAGAGTGCAGGGTTCGATTCGACTTGACGAATTCAGTGCGCCGCAGCCTGATCTTGCTTTGCTCCGCCTTCGAGAGGGTTATCACACGGATCCGGCAAAACCCGAAGATGTTCTCCTGGTGATTGAGGTTGCCGAGACGTCTTTGGAATATGACAGCGGGCCAAAGGCCGCCGCTTATGCCGCCGCCGGCATCCCTGAAATGTGGATAGCCAACCTGCGGACAGGAGAGGTGGAAATTCGCACGCAACCATCCGGGTCAGGGTATGACACTGTACGCATCGTCAGGGCTGGTGGAAGGATCAGCCCCGGATCTTTCCCGGACGTCGTGCTGCAACTACAAGAGTTTTTGCCTCCGATTGAAGCGTAACGGACTGGTCCGTGACTTGTTGGGGAGTGGGGTTCGGAGGATCACGAGCAGCAGGCGGATTGCGGTGATTTGCAACTATCGCCGCGTGAAACTGCCCCTTCAAGTCTGAACAATAACCATGACTTTCCTTGCGCACCCACCGTTGTAGGCATACAATCCGCCTCAATCCACGGGCAACGTAGCGAAGGGGCTTGGGGGCGTCATGGCGGTGAGTAATCCGGCGCGGTCCGGCATGTTTTACGGGTGGTTTGTTGTGGCCACCTGCATGTTCATCGCGTTCCTCACCATGGGCACGCGGAACGCGTTCGGCGCCTTTGTTGTTCCCATGGAGGCGGAATTCGAGTGGAACCGGACCGTCGTCTCGTGGGCGGCCGCGCTGGGAGCCTTGCTGAACGGGGTGTCGCAGCCTTTCATGGGGTACCTGTTCGACCGGGTGGGCGTGCGGATCGTGGTGATGGCGGGAATTGTGGTGGTGGGTGTGTCCACGCTGCTGATGGCGGCCACGGGCAGCATTTGGTACCTGATCTCGATTTTTGGCGTGGTAGCGGCAGTGGGCCAGAGCGGCACGTCGCTGACCAACACCGGGGCAATGCTCAGCAAATGGTTCCGCCGCCGGCGGGGCTTGGTAATCGGCCTGAACGCCTCCGGCATGTCCCTGGGCGGTTTGATCCTGGTTCCCTTTGCGGCGTACATGATCAGCCTGATCGACTGGCGGCTGTCGTGGATAGTGCTGGGTGTGATGATCCTGGTGCTGGGCATCCCCCTGGCTTTCATGTTCCTGCACGACGACCCGGCGAAGAAGGGTTTGACACCCGACGGCGACCCGCTGCCAGACGACGGACCGGCCGGGTCTCCGGGAGCCTCCCAACCACCGGCTCAGCCGCTGTTCGCCGAGAACTGGCGTCAGGCATTCCGTTCGCTCCCGATCTGGCAGATGAGCTTTTCGTATTTCATCTGTGGGTCGACGACCTTCATGCTGGCCGTGCACTTCGTGCCGATGGCGGTGGAAGAGGGGATCAACCCTCAGACCGCGGCGTTGATTTTCGGGTTGATGTCCGGCCTCAACGCGCTCGGTGCAACCGGCGCCGGCTGGATTTCAGACCGCATCGGCCGGCGCAAGAACTGGCTCGCGCTGGTGTACTTCTGTCGGGGAACCGGCTATGTGATTCTGGTGGCCTCGTTGGTCGTACCGGGCATACCGGTGATAGCCGGGTTGCTGATCTTCTCCGTGGTTGCGGGCCTGTCCTGGATCGCCACGGCGCCGTTGACAACCTCGCTGACAGCGGAGGTTTACGGGCTGAAGTCCCTGGCGACCATCTCGGGGGTGGCCTTCCTGTTCCACCAGTTGGGCGGGTTCACCAGCGTACTGATGGCCGGCTACCTGCGCGAGATCACCGGCGACTACGTGATCGCGTTCACCATCGCCGCGGTGATGCTGTATCCGGCGGCGATCAGCGCCTTCTCCATCCGGGAGCGCAGGTACTCGGTGCGTTATCAGACTGCTCCGGCTGTAGCAGGAGCCGCCGATTAGCCGGAGTAGTCGCGCTTACTGCGGCCGCCGACGGCTGCGCTGACGGGCCGTCCCTGCGTCGTGCCTGGTGATATCCCGAGCTCTGCTGGGTCAGGGCCTGTGTAAAGTCCGTCCTCCCGCTCATGGTGAGCTTGTCGAACCACGACTCCGGCAACGGCAGCATCCTTCGACAGGCTCAAGATGAGCGGAAACCAAAGAAGCCCATTACTTTGCACAGGCCCTGTCTGGTGGGTGATGTGTACTGGCGCCCCATTTGTGCGCCTGCTATGATGGCACGATACGTGGCGATGCCCGTGCATCAGATCACGGAACGCGCCTGACAAGGGGTCGTATGACATCCAAATCCGCAGCGCCGGTTGCCGCGCCGATGTATTTCGGCTGGTATATCGTTGCCACCTGCTTCTTCGTTTCCTTCCTTTCGATGCCGGGCCGCCAGGGGTTCGGCCTTTTTGTTACCGAGATGGAGCCCACGTTCGGGTGGGACCGCTCTGATATTTCCTGGGTGGGTTCCGTTGGCTTTCTCATAAACGGAGCGATGCAGCCCATCATGGGCGCGCTGTTCGACAAGTACGGCCCGCGCCGGGTCTTCGGGATCGGGCTGTCCATAATGGGCCTGGCGATCATGAGCCTGGCGTTCATCCAGGACCTGGACCACTCGCTCAACCTGGGCGTGGTCAGCATCCCATTGGACCTGCTGTGGTTCATCGTGGTGTTCTCCATCGTGATCAACACCTGCCTGAGCGCGGCGTCGATAACCAACATGCTGGCCCTGGTGGTGCGCTGGTTCCAGCGCAAGAGGAGCAAGGCGACGGGCCTGGCTGCGGCCGGCACTTCCATCGGCGGCCTGCTGATGATCCCCTTCGCCGCATACCTGATGGGCGTTATCGACGGGTCCAGCCTGAACATAGCTGGGGTGGAACTGGTCGGCTGGCGCACGGTGTGGTTCCTGCTGGGAGCAATGGTCATTTTCCTGTCGGCTCCGCTGGCGATGTTCTTCCTCCGGCCCAGCCCGGCGGAATTGGGCCTGAACCCGGACGGCGACCCCAACCCCGAGGACGCTCCGGCGGGAAGCGCGCCACAGCGACGCCAGTCCGGCCTGTACGAAGTGAACAATTGGCGGCAGTGCTTCAAGTCGCCGCCCATGTGGCAGTTGTCCGGGGCGTACGTGGTTTGCGGTATCACCACCGGCCTGCTGAGTATTCACTTCATACCCTACGCGGAGGACATCCTGCCGGACACGGTCAACTTCCTGTGGATGACCTTTGATGACAAGAAGGTGTTCGCCGCGTTGATGTTCGGCGTAATGACCGGCCTCAACGCCGCTGGGGTGATCATTACCGGGTTCATGGGTGACCGGATGCGGCGCAAGAACGTGCTGGCGCTGGTGTACGCGACGAGAGGCGTGGCGTTCATGGCACTGGTGTTCCTGCCACTGATGGGCTACGGGATGCTGGGTCTGGTGGCATTCGCCCTGCTGTCCGGCATGTCCTGGGTGGCCAGCGTACCGCTGACGTCGACGCTGACGGCCGACGTCTATGGGTTCCGCGCGCTGGGAACCATCAGCGGCTGGGTGTTTTTCTCCCATCAGATCGGGTCGTTTTTCAGCATCCAGTTTGCCGGTTACGCCTACGAATGGTTTGGCAACAGCTATTTCTGGCCGTTCCTGATCGCAGGCCTTACCCTGATCCCGGCTTCTATAATGGCCTACAGCATCAAGGAGTACCACTATTCCAGCCGGTACAACTCGCGTCCGGCAGAGGGCAGCCCGCAGCTGGCCACGGCCGGGGCGGGAGGACGATACTAGGGCCGCCGTTTGACCGGTTCGGCCCGCGGTGGTCGCTATGGGCGGAATGACGTTTGTTGCCATACTGGCGGCATTAGGACGCCACCACGGGGAGGCGGATCCGACCCTGCTGCAGTGGATCATGGCCGCCCTCAGCCACATCCTGCTGGGGAAGCTGGGCTTCACCGAGCTCACCGTGGTGATCATCATTGGGATCATTATCCTGGCGATGCCGGCCATGATCGTGATCTCTTACCTGGCCAGTACCCGGCGCGCTTCGCCGCGACCAGTGGAAGGCGCCGAGCGCTTGACCCATCCGGAGTAGCCTGCCGGTTCGGGTTCGCGTTCACGTCACCGCCCCGGGCACATCCGGCGATACCGTCGCTGCGTGCTATGATTGTTCACGATGTGTGCCGCGATCCGTAAAGCAGTCATACCGGCCGCCGGCTTGGGAACCAGGTTCCTGCCGGTAACCCGTTCCGTGCCCAAGGAACTGCTGCCGATACTCGACCGGCCCATGCTGCAGTACGTGGTGGAGGAGGCGGCGGAAGCGGGAATTACCGACGTCATCGTCGTAACGTCTCCAGGCAAGGAGGGCATCGCCGAGTACTTCAGCCCGCGACCGGATCTGGAAGCGCGACTGGCCGACGATGCACAGCTCCTGGAGAAGGTCCGGTCCGGTTCGGATCTGGCCAATGTGTCATTCGTGATCCAGGAGGAACCGTTGGGTTTGGGTCATGCCGTGCTCACGGCGCGAGAGGCGGTTGGAAACGAACCCTTCGCTGTGATTTTGCCGGACGACATAGTCGACAACTCGCCGGGAGTGCTGTCCCAGATGATGGGTTCCGTCGCGGGCGAAGACAGCGCCGCAGCGGTGGCGGTGGAGCGCGTGCCGTGGGAACTGGTGCAGAATTACGGAGTCGTGGACTCGGAACCATCAGGTGATGGCCGGCACCGGGTCCGAGGGATGGTGGAAAAGCCGCCTCCGGGGACGGCGCCGTCCAACCTGTCCATCGTGGGGCGTTACCTGCTGCCACCGCAGGTGTTCGATTGCCTCGAGCGTACTCCGCCGGGAGCCCGGGGCGAGATCCAGCTGACCGACGGCCTGGCGTTGCTGATGGAAGATGTGGCCGTGTACGCCTGCGAGTTTGAAGGGACACGCTATGACGGCGGCAACCCGCTGGGACTGCTCAGAGCTTCGCTGGAGTACGCGCTGAAACGCGACGACACGCGGCAAGCGGCGGCGGACCTGGTTCGGCGGTTGGCGGACGATCTGTAGCGTGGTCAGGTTCAATTGACACTCCAATGGGGCCACCGTAGAATTGCCCGGCGCTGTCGGCAGGGATTCGTCCGGCCGGGGTTGCCCCACCTCACGCTTGAAACAGGAGATGCCGAACCATGGCAACGAAAGCTTTTTTGCTGGTTGAAACCGCCGTTGGGCGAACCAGGGACGTAGCCACCACTTTGCGAGATCTGGACGGCATCGAGTCGGTGGATGTGGTCACGGGTCCTTACGACATCATCGCAGTGATATCCGGCGAGGACATGTCCGTGGTCGGAGGACTGGTCACGGAAAAGATCCACACGGTGGTGGGCGTAGTGCGAACCGTGACGTGCGTGGCCGTGGATGCTTGATGACCGATCGGGGTTGATCAACACGGCTATCTGATCTCGCAGGAGGCATGGTTTGGAGTACCGCTTCACTCCGGAAGACGATCATTTCAGAGGCGAACTGCGCCAGTTTATCCAGACCGAGCTGCCGGCCAACTGGGAAGGCGGCGGGCGCTGGCCCGAGGAATACGACTGGGACTTCACCATGCACCTGCGCGGCCGGCTGGCGGAACGTGGCTGGCTGACCATGCACTGGCCTGAAGAGTACGGTGGGCAGGATGCGTCACCGGTGCGGTCGGCCATCTACAACGAAGAGTTGGCCTACCTGCGGGCTCCGGGCCGGGATATTTTCGGCGTGCGGATGCTGGGGCCCACGTTGATGATCCACGGCAGCGAGGAACAGAAGCAGACCCATCTGCCGCCCATCGCGCGCGGCGAAATCCAGTGGTGCCAGGGCTACAGCGAGCCCGAATCGGGATCTGACCTGGCGTCGCTGAGCACCAGAGCGGTGCGCGACGGCGACGAGTACGTGATCAACGGGTCGAAGATCTGGACGACACTGGCGCACCATTCCGATTGGATCATGTGCCTGGCCCGCACCGACCCGGAGGCTCCGAGGCACCGGGGGATCAGCTTTATCCTGGTGGACATGAAAACGCCGGGTGTCGAGGTCCGGCCGGTGGTCAACATGGCCGGCGGGCACGAGTTCAACCAGGTGATGTTCGACAACGTGCGCGTACCCAGCAGCAACGTGGTCGGCGAGGAAAATCGTGGTTGGTACGTGGCGGTGACTCTGCTGGACTTCGAGCGTTCCGGAATCGACTATTCCGCCATCGCGCGGCGACTGCTGGACGACACACGGGAGTACGCGGGAAGGGTCACACGGAACGGCGTCAAGGTCACGCAGCAACCCTGGGTGCGAAACCTGCTGGCCGACCGGTACGTAGAATGTGAGGTGGCCCGCCTGATGGCCTACAACGTGGCCTGGATGCAGGGCGAAGGGTTGGTTCCGAACAAGGAAGCCTCAATGAGCAAGGCTTTCGGGAGTGAGACGCTGCACCGGTCCGCCAACAGCGTGTTGGAAGTGGCCGGCCTCGACGGCGCCATGGGGCGTGGTGAGAAGCGGGCTCCGCTGAATGGCCGCCTGCCGGAAAACTGGATGATCAGCTTCTCGCACAAGATCGCCGGCGGCACCTCGGAAGTGCAGCGGGGGATCGTGGCCGGCCGTGGCCTGGGATTGCCCCGGGGTTAGACGGCGCTATTCGTCCTCGCCGGCAAGGATACTGACGAGTTCCGGGGAGAGTTGCACGCCGTGTTGTTCGAGCGCCGCGCTGATGCGCTCACGCTCGGTCCGTTGACCTGATTTGATACCTTCTTGGAGACCGCGCTCCCGGGCCTGGCGCCTGCGCTCCCGGGCTTTGCGTTCGGCGGCTTCTTTGGCTGCAAAAAACATTTTGAAAACTCTATAGAGCGCGGCGGTGGTGGGGAACAGCAACAGCGTTGCCGTCATTATAATCCCATCATCCCGGTTGGTCAGGTCCTTGAGATAGCCCAGCACGGGCAGACCGTTGCAGAACAGGGTCTGTGCAAAGCCCGTCCTCCCGCTCATGGTGAGCTTGTCGAACCACGCTCCGGCAACGGCAGCATCCTTCGACAGGCTCAGGATGAGCGGAAACCAAAGAAGCCCATTACTTTGCACAGACCCTTGTTGCAGAAGGCGCAGGCGTTGACAGCGATCGATAGCAACATACTGGCGCTGATTGACGCCGCGCCGTCAAAGAACCGCCACAGCGCGGTGTTTGGCCTGTCGTCGGGCATTGGATGGTTCGCTCCATTGGCGGCGCCTATGCTGCCAGGCTGGCGAACACGGCGGCTTCCACTGGCGTCAGTTCCCGCATGGCCTCTCGGCAGCGCTTCAAGACCCGAAACACGGTACGCTGGGTAACGGAGAATCGCTCTGCCGCTTCGGGGATGGAGAGGCCTTCGCTATGGATCACAGAGGCCATGTGCAGATACCGCCCCAGGCGACGGTATTTGTAGAACCATTCCATGTCGTCGAACTTGCAGCGGGGTAGCGGGCAGTCGAAGCATGTGGCGGAGACCTCACAACCGGTATCCTCGTAGTGATCGATTCTTGGTTCGGCGATTTGTCGCTGCTTGGGTGCTACGGCGTTCATGGCGAACATAATCCACCTCGAAACGTACGTTCTAAACAGATCAGCATTATAGAACGGCCGTTCGCTGAAGGTCAAGTGCCTCAGCAACGGAAATTCGGAGGGTCTCCGAAAATCGGTCGATTGGGATGCGGTTGGGCTTTACGCGGTCAGGAAACGGCGCAGGATGGTGACCGCGGCGGCAGCGTCAATCGCGCCGGGGTTGCGGCTGGGGCTCTGGCCGGACTGCAGCAGGTCGTTGGCAGCAGCGTTGGAGCTGAATGACTCGTCGACGGTCAGCACTGGGATGTCGGTCGCCCGCTGAAGAGCGCGGACCAGCGCAGCGGTTTTGCGCGCCTGTTCCCCGGAACGGCCGTCGGCGTCATAGGGCATGCCGGCAACGATTGCCACTGCTTCGCGTTGGCTGGCCTGTTCCAGGATTGCGGCGATGTCGGACCGGCGATTGCGGCGTTCGAGATGCCCGACTGGCAGAATGAGTTCCCCGGGCGGTATGCTCACCGCCAGCCCTATCCGCCGGTCGCCGATGTCCAGAGCCAGCAGGCGGCCGGCGCGGGCAAGGTACGCGGGGTCAGGACGAGGCGACGGGGTTCCCAAACAGTTACCCCCGCGGGGCGGTGCGGCTAATTGCCCAGCCCAGCTCTGACCAGGTTGGCCACGCTGTCCAGGGCCGCGCCCAGGCGTTCCGGTTGGCGCCCGCCGGCCTGGGCGGTTTCCGGACGGCCGCCGCCACCGCCGCCCATGAGCTTGGCGGCGTCCCGGGCGATGTTGCCGGCGTGCAGACCCCGGCTCACCAGATCCGGCGTGACCATGGTGACGATGATTGGGGACCCGTCGATGACGGCGCCCAGGGCCACCACTACACTGCCTAATTTCTGCTTAAGATAGTCACCCATCTCGCGCATGGCCTCCACGTTATGTGCTGACGTGACTGAGGACACTACATGCACGTCGTTCGTAACGTAGACGCGTCCTATCAGGGATTCCGCTTCTGACCGCAGGCTGACCCGTTCGGCATCGGCGAGCCTCCGGCGTAGCACGTCGGTGTCCGCCATGTAAGCGTCCAGCCGGGCTTCCAGTTCGGCCACGGGAGCCTGCAGCTTTCGCGAAATGGCTTCCAGGGTGGCACTCTGCTGAACAAACAGTTCCTCGGCGGCCCGGCCGGTCATGGCCTCAATGCGACGCATACCGCCGCCGATGCTGGACTCGCCCAGCACGACCAGCGTGCCGACCTCGCCGGTGGCGTGAACATGGGTGCCGCCGCAGACCTCGAAGCTGAACGGTTCGTCGTGGTCATCGTGATCGCCCATGCGCACCACTCGAACGACATCGCCATAACGGTCGCCGAAGAAAGCCAGCGCGCCGTCGCGAACCGCGTCGGTGTAGGTGGTTTCGCGGGCGGTGATAGACAGGTTCTCTCGGATCTTGCGGTTGGCCAAGCCTTGGACATCCAACTGCTCGTCCGGGGACATTGCGCCCACGTGGTTGAAGTCGAAACGCAGCCGCCCGGGCGCGCACAGCGAACCGGCCTGGCGAACGTGGGGGCCCAGCACGGATCGCAGCGCGGCATGGAGCAGGTGAGTGCCGCTGTGGTTGCGGGACGCGTCCAGGCGGCGTTCGGTTTCCACCCGGGCGGTCACCGCTTCTCCCAGGGCGATGTCGCCTTCGGAGACCAGTCCCCGGTGGACGATGAGGCCGGCCACCGGACTCTGGGTGTCCTCGATACGCACGCAGCCGTTTGGGCCGGCGATCGTGCCCTGGTCGCCCACCTGTCCGCCGCCCTCGGCGTAGAAGCAGGTTTCGGGGAGGACAATCTCGACCTGCTGGCCCCGGGTGGCGTGTCCCACCGCCTCCCCTTCGCGCAAGATGCCGAGTACGCGCGTTTCAATGGTCGTGTGCTGATAACCGTCGAAAGACGTACGCCCGGCTCCCAGGTTTTCGTAGGCGGTGACGATTTCCATGCTGCCGGTGACCTGGTGTCCGGCGCGGTCGCGTTCGCGCTTCTCCTCCATCTCGGCGTTGAACCCGTCCATATCGACGGCCAGGCCGTACTCGCGGCGACCGATCTCGTCGACCAATTCCGGCGGGAACCCGTAGGTGTCGTAGAGTTCGAATACCACGGCGCCCGCGATAATGCCTTCGGACTTCGATGACGCCAGCACATCTTCCAGCAACGGCATGCCCTGGCGGATGTTCTCGAGGAACTGAGTTTCTTCCAGACCGACGACGCGGCGGATAAAGCCTTCGTTTTCTCCCAGAGCGGGATAAGCGGCGGCGAAACGCGCGATCACGGCGTCGGCCACTTCGGTCATGAAGGGGCGGTCGAGCCCGAGCTGGCGCCCATAGCGGATGGCCCGCCGGATGATGCGGCGCAGCACATAGCCACGGTCGCTGTTGGACGGGACGACGCCGTCGCTTATGAGAAACGAGGCGGCGCGGGCGTGCTCGGCGACCACGCGGATGGCGTAATCGGTTTCGGCGTTCTCTCCGTATTCATGGCCGGTGAGATTGCAGACGGCATCGATGATTGGGCGGAAGAGGTCGGTCTCGTAGACGTTGGGCTTACCCTGCAGCACGGCGGCGGCGCGCTCGAGGCCCATGCCGGTGTCGACGCTGGGTGCGGGCAACGGGGTGCGGACGCCCTCGAGATCCTGGTAGAACTGCATGAAGACCAGGTTCCACAGCTCCACGAACCGCTCGCAGTCGCAGTTGGGATGGCAGCCGCCGGGCTCGGCGGCGGGACCGCCCTCGGCCTCGACCCGGAGCATGGCGGTGAGCTCGTCGGGCGTCATCATCTCATCGGTGACGGGATGCTGGCCCCGGCCTTTTTCGGCGCCGCCGTCGTAATGGAGTTCCGAGCAGGGCCCGGTGGGTCCCTCCAGGCCGGCGGGACCCCACCAGTTGTCGGCGTTGCCGTAGCGGTAGATGCGCTCCGGTGGCACTCCGATGTCGTTCAGCCACAGATCGTAGGCCTCGTCGTCGTCCAGGTGGACGGTGACGTACATGCGCTCCGGTTCCAGGCCGAAGAGTACCGTGCATAGGTCCCACGCGAAGGCGACGGCGTCCTTCTTGAAGTAGTCGCCGATGCTGAAGTTGCCCAGCATCTCGAAGAAGGTCAGGTGCTTGTGGTCGCCAACCTCGTCGATATCGGTAGTGCGGAAGGACTTCTGGCAGCTGGTCAGGCGGCGACGGGGCGGGGTCTGTTCGCCCATGAAGAAGGGCTTGAAGGGCACCATGCCGGCGGATGTGAAGAGCAGGGTAGGGTCGCCGGCGGGAATGAGAGAAGCGGAGGGCATGTATTGGTGCCCGCGTTCTTCGAAGAACTCCGCGAAGGATCTGCGTATGCTGTCGCCGTCCGTGTTCATATGAGGCTACGACTCCCGTAAAAAGGATTACGAAAAATGTCTATGCGGGGACGTAACCGATTTTAGGGTACGGCCGCGAAAAGCGTCAACGACTGTCGGAGCAGGGACGGATCAAGCTGCGGCAAGTTCGCGGAGGTGGTTGATGAGGAGCGCGAAATTGGGGCAGGCGTTGTAGACCGTGGTGGGGTTGAGCCGTTCCAACAGCCCCACGTCGTCGCGGCCTTTCGAGTAACGTTGTTTTGCACAGTCCCGGGTGGCGTTGCGGAGGCCGTTTTCGATTTCGCGCTTTGGGGCATCTTCAATGTTGTTGCGCTGTGGCAACGCGCTTTCACGGAATCCGGGACCGAAGTAGTCGGCCAAAGCATCCCGGTCGGCAATGAACCATGCTTCCATCTGCTGGACCATATAGAAGGCGCGGTTCGTGGAGCCAATTTGGCCAGACACGCGCACGATTAGTTGTGGTGAAACTTCTCCTTCGGAATCGATCAGTAAAATCGATCCGGTATTCTTGACACACCGTTTGATCGCGTCGTCGCCAGACCCGCAAGGTTCGACGTTGAGAGTTACGGATTGGTTGTGAATGGTACGGACGGCGTTTCGAAGGAAAGACTTCATTGGGACGCGCAGGCGTCGATGGCCTTCGAGATATACTTCCATCGGCCGGCTACCTCACGCCTCCGATTGAGCCGCTCATCCACATCTCGCTCAAGCCATATACGACCAATTCCTTGCCAGTTTGTTGGTAGATGTCCTGCCATTCGGTCAATTCCTGACGAGAGACGCGGTGGAACTGTGTACCTTCCTCGGCATCGCGGTCGCACACGACGATGCACTCGGGTTCGTCGGAAAAGTGGCTGACAAACTCGGGCGAGTGGGTGGTGACGATGATCTGGGTTCGCTCAGATGCTTTACGCAATAGTTCCGCTATGAGGCCGAGAGAATCGGGGTGCATGGCAATCTCCGGCTCCTCGATGCAGATGAGCGGCGGCGGTTCCGGGCGACACAAAATGGCGAGGAGGGCGATGAAGCGGATGGTTCCATCAGACAATCGGGAGGCCGGCAGCGTGCTGGCCATGCCGGTTTCGTTGACGATCAGCTCAATGGTGTTCCCGAAGATGCGCGGGTGCAGGCTTTCGTATGTCTCGTAGAACCGCTTGAGGTAGGAATCCAGGGACGGTTCCAGCCGGCGGCTGAGCAGGTCGTTGACCACCAGCGCCAGGTTGCTGAAATCCTCTTCGAGAAAGTCGAGAGAACCGTCGGTTGGCTGGGGAAACCGTACGACGTTTTTCCTGCTTACGGTCCAATCACGATAAATTTTCGTGTTGTGGAGCAAGAACGCCAAGTCTGTCAGCACTGGATATCGCGTCGGGTCGCGTATTTCGCTGAGCACGGATCTCAGCGGATGCGAATCCGCAATAACCGGTTCGTCAGAGTATCTCGCAGCAATGGCGATGCCACCGTCAACCTGTGCCGGCCACATTTTTGCGGTGACGTTTTGTGATTGCAGTACGGGGATTGAATAACGGACCTCACCTTCGCCCAAATCCACTACGTCGATCCTTTCGGACACGGAAACTAACTGGTTGCGTGCTACCGTAGCGTCTAGTGCGTACGCTATGTCGGCTGCCGAAAGATTCATGATCGCCAAAATCTCTGCGATCTGCAAAGGCGTTTCTGAGCGACCTGCGCCATTCCATATCCAATCACCTGTCGGACCGTTCTGACGCAGGAATCCGCCGAGGTCTCTTGGCACCGACTGCAGTAGCGCGATCACATCAATCAGGTTCGACTTGCCCGAGCCGTTGGCGCCGATGAGCACGTTCAGCGGCTGCAGGTCCAACCTGGCATCCTTGAACGACAGGATGTTTTTCAGGTGCAGCGATTTGATCAGCATGGCGGCCTCCGTTTGGAAGGCGCGGCGTCAGCGGGTCAGTACTCGAAACCCGTTTCCGCGGCCCAGGCCTGCACGCCGCGTCGGAAGGCCAGTGCGCCCATGGGGGCGATGACTGCCTGCATCGCTTCGAGGATTTCGCGGGGCGTGGCTCCCTCGTTGAGGGCGACGCGGATGTGGGCCTGGATCTGCTCCTGGTCGGCGCGGAGTGCAGTTTCGACGCAGATCTGGAGGAGTTCCTTGGTCTTGCGATCCAGCAGGCGCTGGCCGGTGTAGGTGGCCTCGATGAACTCGCCGTATTTCTGGGTCCATTCTGGATCGGCCAGGGCGTTGATGCGGTGCATCTCCAGGGTGTAGCCCCGGGTCTGGGCGGCTTCCTCGATCAATCGCTGGGCGTCTGCGTTGTCCGGCATGGTGGCCTCCTGGGTCGGATTGGATTCTAGAGATCGTAGTGGGTGCGGGCCGCGGCCTGGAGCGGGTCGTCCTGCTGGAACAGGTCGGGATGTGTTCCACGAGCCAGGGCCAGGTGGTAAGTGAAAAGCTGCAGCGGCACCACGCTGGCAATCGGCATCAGGTGTTCGGGGCAATTGGGCAAAGGGAAGGTGAGCGCACCAGCATTCTCCAGATTTCCGTCAGCGCGGTTGGTGAGCGCCCACACCGGAGCGCCCAGTTCCCGGGCAGCCAGCGCCAGGTCCACGGAGCGGCCGCGGTCCTCTGCATCCGGAGCGATGAGCGTCAGCAAGCAGTCGGAATCCAGTGAGCAGAAAGGCCCGTGGAGCAACTGCTCGGTCTGAAAACCCTCGCAGTCAGCGCGGCTGGTCTCCTTGATCTTGAGCGCAACCTCGTAGGCGTTGGCGCGGCTGGCTCCCCAGCCGGCGGAGATGAACCTGCGTCGCGCGTGATGACCGGCGACCACCTGGCGAACTGCGTCCTCGTCAGCGAGGATATCGGCTACCTGTTGTGGAAACGCGCCGAGGCCGTTTGTTGAATCATCCAGGTAACCGGCAATGCCCAGGTTGAGCATGGCCAGCGCCGTGAGCGCGGTGGTGTAGCTTATGGTGAAAGCGGCCGATTTCTCCTGCTCCACGGTGCGAATACCGGCGTCGGCGGCCTGGATGCGCGGACCCGGATCGGTGGAGGTGATGGCCACCGTGTAAGCCCCGAGACCGTTGGCAACGTCCAGCGCGTCGTACGACGACCGCTTAGTGCCCCGATGGCTGATGACGATCACCGCGTCGTCGGCCGTGACGCGAGGTGGAGAAACGCAGAACTCGAAAGAATTGCACGGGAACGCCTCGTGTCCAGCGTCCAGGATGGATGCGCCGACCAGCGCGGCGTGCCAGGACGTGCCGATGCCCACCACGTAGATGCGGCGTTTTTGCGCCAGAACCTCGGCGACCTCCGCACAGAGTTCTTTCTGTGTAGTGATGACCGCGTGGATGGCGTCGGGTTGGGCGGCGATGGCGTCGTACATGAAGTACGGGTGCTGGTCGCGTGGAGCAGGGGTAGTCATGCAAACAAGGTCCGGAGTGGCGAATTGCCAGTGCAGTCGCAGTGGCGAAAATATAATAACAGGCGTTGGTTTTGATGTCCCAATCGCCGGGCTGCAGGGCCTTTCCAAAGCAGCTTTTGTCATTGCGAGCGCGGCGCGGCAATCTCGCTTCGGGAGCATGACTCATACGGGAAAGCATTATTGCATCGACGGGATTGCCACGTCGCTTTCGCTCCTCGCAATTACAGGGGTGATGGCTTCTCGCAATGACTTTGGAAAGGCCATGGGCGGGCTGAGCAGCGTCCTGACGGATGAAACCAAAGCGGCTATAATTCACCGCAACGTCCATTGCCTGATAGCCGCATTGGCTTAGGCGACTGCGACCATACAGGAGCGAACCGACAATGGCAGTACGCGTGCTCGATGTCCATGCGCACATAACGCCAGCCAGCGCGCTGCGGGCAATGCAGAGCGGCGAAAACTGGTTTGGGGTCACCGCGCCCCAGCTTTATAACCAGCACCGGTACAACCCGCGCACCTTCTGGACGCCGGAGCAGCGGATTGCCGACATGAACTCGTTGGGCGTGGATGTTCACGTGCTGTCGACCAACGCCAACATGTACTTCTACGACCTGACCGTGGACCAGACCATGGCCATGCACCGGGAGTGCAACGACTATGTCGCGCAACTGACCGAAGAGTATCCGGATCGTTTTGCGGGCCTGGCCCACCTGCCGATGCAGGATGTGGGCGCGGCAATCGAGGAACTTACGCGAGCGGTCGAGGAACTTGGGCTGAAGGGCGCCATGATCGGCGACCACGTGAACGGCCGCACCTTCGACGATCCGGTCTTCCAGCCACTTTGGGCGACCGCGGAGCGCCTGGGAGCGATGTTCCTGGTCCACCAGGGCGGCGATACCGTGGTCTCCGAGCGGCTGAACCGCTACCACCTGCCCAACACCATCGGCAACCTGGCCGACCGGGCGATCACCTACGCGTCCTTCGTTTTCGGCGGGGTGATGGACCGCTACCCCGGTCTGCGGGTATGCCTGTGTCACGGCGGCGGCTACGCCTGCTACGGCATTGGACGCATGGACCGGGGCTGGCAGGTGCGGCCGGAGGCTCGAGCCAACATTGACCAGCCGCCCAGCGCGTATCTCGGTCGTTTCTACTACGACTGCCTGACCCACAGCGAAGACGGCCTGCGCATGCTCATCGACATGGTGGGCATCGAGCAGGTGGTGTTCGGGACGGACTGGCCCTTTGACATGGCCGCCGACTGGCCGGTGTCCTGGCTCCTCGGCCTGGACAGCCTGACCCGCGACGAAAAAGACGCCATCCTCTTCGGCAACCTGGAGAGGCTGCTGGAAATCTGACGAAACCAAACCGCACAACCCTGACTACCTGGAGGGAAACCTTATGGGACTCAACGCCGACAACATCCGCCTGAAGGCGATCAACCACATCACCTACAACGTCCGGGACAAGGACATCGCCCTGAAGTGGTATCAGGAAGTCCTGGGCGTCAAGCAGATCCCGAAGATGGTGGACAGCGACAACCTGTACTGGCTGCAGCTTCCGAGCGGGGCCATGGTCCACATCATCGAAAACCCGGACGCGCCGTCCGCGCCTTCGCATCACACCGCGTTCGAGGTGGACGACATCTCCGCAGCGCGCGATGAGTTGCAGAATATCGGCGTGGAATGCACCGACATCCAGACCCGCCACGACGGGCAGCAGGCCTTCTACTTCCACGACCCGGACCACAACCGGCTGGAAATCTGCACCAGGTCAGGGTTTGGCGTACTCGTCTAGCCCACGAGGACACGCGGAATCAATTGGGGGCGAATAATCATTCGCCCCTACGTTTTTGCCCGTGTTTGTCGGGTCGGCTCTACGGCCGGCCCATCGCATACCGGTTCAGTATGCCCAGGTAGGCTCGCTGGCCTTCCACCGCGATGGCGGTGCGGTCGGCGAGGTATTCGGCCCAGACCGATTGGGTGAGGGCCGTGGCCTTGCCGGACGGGGAATACGGGTTAGCCGGGTCCAGTCCGGCGAAGGCCTGGATTCGGGTGCCGATGGACTTGGGGCTGCGCTCCAGTGCTGCGGCCAGGGCGGCGACTTCGCGGCTGTCGAAAGCCACTTTGCCGCGATACAGGTGAAGTACCGCCAAGTCCTCGATGCGTTCCCATTTCCGAGCAGGTGGCATGATCAAGCCTGTTCGCGGGGACGAAGACCCTCCGCCCCCGCGTATAGTCTCTTACCGTCCTTCCTTGATGAACTCGGCGACGCGCTCGCCGATGGTCATGGAGGTGACGTTGGTGTTGGCGCGGATGCAGTCGGGCATGACGCTGGCGTCGGCGACGCGCAGGTTGGTTACGCCCTTGACCTTGCCATACTGATCAACCACGGCCATGGGGTCGCTGTCCGGCCCCATCTTGCAGGTGCCGGAGATGTGCTGTGAGGTCGTGACCTCCCGGGCGATCCAGGCGTCCAGCGCATCGTCGCTTGCGGTGGCGTCCGCTGGCGGCTCGGTCCTCTCCTGGATCAGGTCGCGGAAGTTTTCGTCCTCGGCCAGTTGGATGCACAGCTTTACCGAATCGCGAAGGCGCACCCGGTCCGACTCTTCTTTCAGATAGTTGTAGTCCAGGAAGGGCTGCTCGTACGGGTCGGTGGACTGCAATCGCATATGGCCGGCGCCGGCGGCCAACTGGATGCCGGCGGTCATGCGAATGCCCAGCGGCACCATGCGGTCGCCGCCGCGGTTGATGCGCTCGGTGGCGAAGGACTGCATGCTGATCTTCATGTCGTTGCGCAGTTCCGAGCCGTCGGCGGTGTAACGCAGGCACAACTGCGAGCGCGGAGCCAGGCCGTCGAGTTCAACCTCGGGTTTGGTGCGCCAGGTGCACCAGACGGTGGGATGGTCGCGGAGGTTCTGGCCGACGCCCGGCGCATCCTGGATCACTGGAATGCCCATTTCGCGCAGGTGTTCGGCCGGACCGATGCCCGACAGCATCAGGATGTGGGGCGAGCCGATGGCGCCGCTGCTGAGGACGATCTCGTCGGCCTCGGCCACGAAAGTCTCGCCGCCAGATTCCAGCTGGACGCCAACAGCCTTGTTGCCGTCGAAGAGGATGCGGTGGACGTGGCAGTTGGCCTTGATGGTCAGGTTCAGCCGGTGGCGGGATTCGGAGAGGTAGCCGAGGTTGGTGCTCATCCGGATGCCGTTGGGGTTGTTGAAGGGGGTGGGGCCAACGCCGTAGGAATCGGGGTGGTTGTGGTCCCAAGTCTCCGGGAAGCCGGCCGCGACGCAGGCGGCGCTGAAGGCGTTCTGAGCGGGCAGCCAGGTCTCGCGGGCGAAGCGGTGCATGACGATGGGGCCGTCGCCGCCGTGGAAGTCATCGTTGCCGTAGTCGGTGTCGGTTTCGATCCGGCGGAAGATGGGAAGCAGCTTGGTGTAGGCCCACTCGTCGTTGCCTTCGGAGGCCCAGCCGTCGTAGTCCTCGGGCACGCCGCGCAGGAACACCTGGCCGTTGATGGCGCTGGAACCGCCGGTCACCTTGCCCCGGGGTACCATGATCTCCGGAGAGGTGTCGGTGCCCTTGCCGACGAACTGCCAGTTGTGGTCGCTGACCATGATGTCGATCTCGGTGTTGTAGCCGAACTTGACCTCTTCCGGCAGGTGCTCAAACTCGGGATAGTCGGGGCCAGCCTCGATCAGCAGCACGCTGGTGCTGTGGTCCTCGGTCAGGCGGCTGGCGATAATCGAGCCAGCGGAACCCGCCCCAATAACGATGTAATCGTACTTCATACCAGTCTCGCTCCTTTGGTCACGTTAGTAGGCTCACCGCCAGATGGTAATTGGCCGACGGCGGCGATGCGGCGGTGGATTCCGTACTGCCGCAATGATATACACGGGCCACGAGGGGCGCAAGCGAGACGAAGGCGCCGGCTGCAGTTTGCTCGCGTGCCCGGTCGTGACGCTGATACGGTAGAATAGGCCGAAAATCGGGTTCCGGCCGGCGTTCCTACGTCCCCGGACACGCGCACTGCTGATGAAAGCAACGACCAATTAAAGGAGACGCACAATGGCAGAACTGGTACTGGGCCTGGCCTCCTCCCACAGTCCGCAACTGAGCACTCCACCGGAAGGCTGGGCTGGCCGTGGTGAAAGGGACAAGGGGCATCTGGAGCTGATCGGAACCGACGGCATCACCACCAACTTCGAGGACCTGCTGGCCCGAACCGACACCGAGCGCATCGCGAAAGAGATCACGCCGGAAAAGTTCGCGAAACGGCACGAGCAGAACCAGAAGGCCATCGCTCACCTGTCAAAGAAACTGTACGACGCCAAGCTGGACGTGCTGGTGATGGTGGGCGACGACCAGCATGAGTACCTGCTGGACGACAACATGCCGGCCTTTTGCGTCTACTGGGGCGACGAGGTGAAGGTGTCCGGCCATGAGGCCGGGCCGTCCACCGGCGGCATGAATCTTATCGGCTACAGCACGGAGGACACGCAGGTGCCTACCGACTCAGCGCTGGGCCTGCACATCATCGACAGCCTGATGGACGCCGAGTTCGACGTGGGCTCCTCGAAGTTCCTCGACCCCACCCGTGGACGGGGAGAGCGCGGCGGCATCGGGCACGCTTTCGGCTACGTGTACAACCGCCTGATGACGGATGGGATACTGCCGACGGTTCCGGTCATGCTCAACACCTACTATCCGCCCAACCAGCCGACGCCCAAGCGGTGCTTCAACCTGGGACAGGCGCTGCGCTCGGCCATCGAGTCGTGGCCGCAGGACATCCGGGTGGGCATCCTCGCGTCCGGTGGGTTGAGCCACTTCGTGGTGGACGAAGAACTGGACCAGCAGGCGCTGGCCGGGATGCAGGCCAAGAGCGTGGACAAGCTCATGGCGCTGCCGCGCGAAAAGATCAACTCTGGCAGTTCCGAGATCCGCAACTGGATCGTCGTCACCGGCGCCACCGAGCACCTGGACATGGACGTGGTCGACTACGTGCCATGCTACCGCTCACCGGCGGGGACGGGCTGCGCCATGGGGTTTGCCACCTGGGGGTAGACCGCAGGTTGGCGGCGTGGCCGTCGCCGTAACGCCGAATCGTGTAGGGGCGAATAATTATTCGCCCCTACAATTTGGACAAGGTTTGTCTGCGTTATGAACGCAGCGGTTCGGCTATCAGCGCCTGGATGCGCTCCGTGGTGTCGGCCTGGTCGTAGTTGCGGAGGAGGTTGATGCGGTTGCGGTTGGGGTCGCCGCCGTGCCAGTACTCGTAGATCTCCTGGCGCATGCCGAAGGACGAGGCGGCGAGGTCGTGGGCGAGGCGGAACAGGCGGGACTTGTACTCGACGCCCACGCCCTTGCCCGGCATGTAACGGTCGAGATAGGGTCGAAACTCGGGGTTGGCCAGGTCGGCCTCGCTGGGCTGCATGATCATGCCGGAGCCGGAGATCTCCCGCAGCAACTCGACCATCCGCTGCGAGGTCTGGGCGAAGTAGACGTTCATGCCGGAAATCGAACCCAGGGACATGAAGCCGTTGTCGGCCACGTAGGCGTTGTGCTCCACGCCGTCCATGGCGTGTTCCCACATCTCGACGTGCATCGCCATCTCGCCGAGCTTGGCGGAGACCTCGCGGTACTCGATGACCCCGATGGCCTCGGCGATGAGGGTGGCGACGGCGGTCATGACCTTCATGCGCTGGTGGATGCGGCACAGGTTGCCCCATCCGCGGAAGTTGGCATCCGAGCCCAACCGCTGCAGCAACGGGGCCGAGTCGTAGAGCATGAAGATGCGGTCCCAGGGCACCAGTACGTGGTCGAAGAACAGCATGGCGTCCTGCTCGTCGTACACTGCGCCCAGGGGATGGCCGTAACTGCCCACCCATTGGGACACCGGTTCCCGACACAGCATCTTCATGCCTGGGGTGTCGGTGGGGATTGAGAACGACAGGATGAACCGCGGGTCTGAGCGGCGCATGAAGGTGGCCGACAGGGACACGTAGGTCTCGTTGCTGACGGGCGCGGCGGTGGCCAACTGCTTCGCGCCGTGGACGATGACGCCGTCGGCGGTCTCCTCGACGACGTGCAGGGCGACCTCGGTCTCGCTCTCGGCGCGGGTCTCGTTCTGCGGTTGCGAGCTGCGGTCAACCTGTGGGTCGCCCAGCGCGTGGGTGAGGAACAGGTCGTTCTCCATGCAGTAGCGGTGGTAGTTGATGACGTTTTCGGCGAAGTCGCACTTGGGATGCTTCACCTGCCCCAGCGCGTCGCTGATGGCCACCAGGCCGTTGATGTAGGGGGCGAGGATGTCGGGGCTGCGGCCCAGCTGACCCCAGGACTCCTCGTTCCAGATTTCGCTGTTGCGTCGCTGCCGCTTCAGGTCCTCGTGACTTCGAGGCAGCAGCCAGGACAGGCTGCACCGGTTGCCCGTGTCCGGCGAGACGAAGGTCATCTCGTCACGGTACCTGTCCGAATGCTGCAGGTCGTAGATGCGCGCCAGCTCGTGGACCATGCCGGCGGTTGCCGGGTGAGTGGTCACGTCGGCGACCTTCTCGCCGTCCAGCCAGACCTCGCGTCCGTCGCGCAGGCTCTCGATGTAGCGGGCGCCGGTCATGGCGCCGTGGGTGGTTTCAAGTTCCAGTACCATGGGGTTCTCCAACTGCGGCGACTAGGTTCGGCCGTTGTAAATGTAGTGAGGCTCGCCCATGGCCGGCGGGTGGCTGCGGTAGAACTGCTCGACGTAGGGCGACAATTGCACCGCCATGCGTCGGGTGGCCAGCGTCGCGGGATCCAAGGGGCGGGCCAGTTGCTCGCGGAGTTCGCGGGCGACGTCGGCCTTGTTGGCGCGGGTGTGAGCGCCGTCCTGCAGCAGTACCTCACCGTCGACTATGACCGTGGCGATGTCCCTGGACTTGGCCCGGCCCAGCACCACCTCGATCGGCGGCGTGTCGGCCTCGAGGTACGGGTCTTCGAGCGCATCCATGCGGACCAGCACCATGTCGGCGCGGCGGCCCACTTCCAGCGCGCCGATTTCATCGCCGAAGCCGGTGGGCGCGGCGGCGTTGGCGCTGGCCATGGTCAGGACCTGCTCCATGGTGATCGCCGGCTGATCCAGCCCCGGCTGTCGGTGCAGCTTGCTGACCAGTCGCATCTCCTGCAGGAAGTCGTCGTCGTCGTTGATGGCGGTGCTGTCGGTGCCCATGGCAACGTTGACGCCCCGGGCCAGCATGGGATTGACCGGCGCGATACCGTTCTTGAGGCGCAAGTTGGAGCTGGCGTTGTGGGCCACGGTGGCGCCGGCGTCCGCCAGCAGGTCGATGTCCCGCTCGGTGAGCCAGACGGCGTGGGCGAAGGACACCTCGGGTCCGAGGAACTCCAGGTCCTGCAGGTGCTCCACCGGGGTTTTGCCCCAGGTGCGGATGCCGTAATCTTTCTGGTAGGGGCTTTCGACCAGGTGCATGTGGATGCCGGTCTGGTGCCGCGCCGCCTGCTCCTTGCAGCGCACCAGGAAATCGTCGGAGTTCCACTGCGCGTTGGCGGGGCTGAACAGCACGCGAACCTTGCCGGACGCGTGGTTATGGTACTCGCCGACCATGGTGTCGCAGAAGCCGAAATAGTCGTCATCGCTCATGTGGGCGACGGACAGGTAGCGGCGCACGTCATCGGCCAGGTCCGTAGGCAAACCGCCCAGGAAATCATCGTCGCCGGTGTAGACCACCCGGTTCTGGTTGCGGAGATAGCTGGAGAAAGCGACCCGCATGCCGGCGTCCAGGAACCCACGCAGCACGGCGTCAACGTCCTCTTTCAACGTGGCGGCCGCCGTCTGCGGGTGGTTGTACATCACCGTGGTCTGGCCCGACTCCAGCATGTTCAACGCGGTGTACAGGGTCATCAGGTAATGGTCGTAGGGACGGCGACCCCAGCCGGCCAGGATCCAGACTTCGAGGCAGTCGTCGCAGGTGCCCATCTGCAGGGTGGTGACGCCGCGACCGTGGTGGTGGGTGTTCACCAGGCCGGGGATGATGGCGTAGTTCGGGCCGCCGAGTTCAGAGTCGGCCTGATATCGTTGCCGCAGGTCCTGATAAGGGCCGATGTCCTTGATGACGCCGTCCTCCTGGTAGACGGCCGCGTCGGCGATGGTGGTCACGCCGCCGGAACTCTGCGGGCTGATGATGTGCTTGCCGCGAATCAGTGAGGAGGCCATGGTTCACCCCGTCAATCGGTTTGGGACTGGTACCAATCGATGATCTCGGACCCGGTGGCGGGCCAAATACCGCCCTGCTCCATCATGTATCCCAGCGCGTCGTCCGCCGCGCCGATGCGGAAGGGCTGGCCGACGAGCCACGGATGCCAGTTCAGCGCCATCAGCCGGCCGTGGGTGGCTCCATCGGCGTGCAGCACGTCGAAACTCTCGGTGAGGCGGCGCTGGTAGTCGGTTACGGTAACCTTGCGCTGGGCCATGGACGCCACATCGTCAAGTTCATACATCAGGGGCAGCGAGAAGAAGGGGTTGTCCCCGGTGGTCATCGGGTAGGGCTGCTCGTCGTTGGTCCAATCGCACACGTAACGCAGGCCGGCCTCGGCCAGCAGTTGCGGCGTACGGTCCGACTCACCGTATTCGGGGCCGAACCAGCCCTGCGGCGTTTTGCCCGTGGCCCGGGTCAGGGCATCGACAGAGGAGCGGATGTAGTCGCGCTCCTCGGACTCGGACATGTTGCTGGTGATCATGCGGCTGACGGACACGCCGTGGCCGATGATCTCGCAGCCCCGGTCCAGGCAGTGCTGCACCAGGAACGGGTAGTTCTCGGCGGTGATGGCGTCCATGGCAATGGTGGCCGTGATGCCGTGCTTCTCCAACGTGTCCAGCAGGCGGAAGATGCCGATGCGATGTCCGTACTCCCGGTGCGAGATGCGGGCGTAGTCCGGGAAGGCCCGGGGAGCAGATCCGCCCGATAGTCCCGGGACCTGGAAGCTGCCCTCCGGTACCTGCCACTCCATGTGCTCCAGCACCAGGATGACGCACAGCGCCACCCGGGCGTCGTTGGGCCAGCGCAGGGCCGGGCGGCTGATGATGGGCGACCACTCGTGGTGCGGGTGGTCCATTCCAAAGGTACGTTGGGCGGGCATATGGGTTTGCTCCTGAATGTTGGAACGTGTCGCGGCGGTCATTCCGGCCACGAAAAGTGGCGGGGTAAGCGTTTAAGGACACCGGCATGTCGTGGTAGCGCACGCCGGGCCTGATGAGTGGGAGTTGGTCTGCGATGTGGCAGGCGGTGGAGCGGATTATACCGGCGTCGGGACAACGTTGAGGGACCAGGTGGCTCCAGGTGTGCGCCCGGGACTCACGGGTAGAGACGGTTCAGGTTGGCGTACCGGTCGGGATCAAGGTCCCGGTCGGCGAGGGCAGGATGGTCGTGACCGTACCGGTGGGCACGGAATACGGAGTTGGCTTGACCCGTGATGGAACCGCCCACGCCGAAACCGCTCTGCCCCATGAAGGGATTGATGTACTCCCATACTATTTCTTTGGCGGGCGTTACCTCGAAGATGCGGCCCGGCGCGCCCTCGCAGATTAGCGTGTTGCCGTTGGGCAGCCGTTCCGCCCCGCTGATGTGGTAGCTGTAGAAGGATATGGGCGGGTCCCCCCGGTATTCCCAGGCAATCTCATCCGTCGCGGGATCCACCTCAATCACCCGCGAGTGGGTGAAGCCCCGTTTGTGCGGCCCGTTGTCGAAGAGAAGCACGTTGCCGTTGGCCTGCATGGTTGGGTGATGCTGGTGGGAAATATTGCCGGGTCCCCACTTCCAGCGGAACTCGCCGCTGGACTTGTCCACAATACCCACCGTGTCGGTCTGTCGGAAGCTGACCAGAAAATCGCCTTCGGCCGTAACGTTGAGTGCGTTCTGGTGCGTCCATTCCTCGCGCCCTTCCAGGAAGCAAATCCGGTCCGCTTCCGGATCCAGGTAATCCCACGATATCCATTCGTAGACCACGTCACCGGCCGGCGTGATCTCGCGTACGACGTCGCCGAGCATGCCCCGGTCCTCGCCGTCATCATGCCCACCTTGCACTCGTCGTGAGATCTCCTCGGGGATAAGTTCCCACGCCAGCACAAGAGTGTTGCCGTTGGGCAGACGTTCGAAATCGTGGTGCAGCAGCGGGTACCGGTACTCCCAGACCACGTTGCTGTCCCAGTCCAGCTCCAGGATGGCCCCGGCCACCGTCCGGCCGCCCCGAGGCAGGAGTTCCATGGCCGGATGCTGCAGGAACGAGACTTCCTGCCCGGCCGGACCGGTGCGCAGCAGCAGGTTGCCGTTGGGCAGCAGATAAGAGTATCCGATGCCCCGGTTGCAACTCCATCGATGGCAGATGCGGCCCTCCATGTCGATGAGGCGCGATTCGTGGCTGTTCAGGTTGGTCACGAGGGTGTAGCCCCGGTACGCCTGATGGGGTGAGTAGTGAATTAGACCGTTCGGATGGTTTTTGGACCAGCCCATGGATTTCCCCCCATTACCCCATTACCGCATTTCCCGCGAATGGCCTGTGCCCAATCGGTTGGTCTTCGCGGGACGGAGCGCGTTTCCCTGACCAGATTGCCACGCTTCGCTCGCAATGACAACGCGGGCCCCGCGCGTACTCACTTTGCCCGCGCAAGGCGCCATAGCGACTGGGCAATCTGGTTACCTGAGAGTGGATCTCTCCCATCAGGTGATCGCGGCGCGGCGCTCGCAATGAGAATTCCTATGCGGTGAAGCGTTGCGCGTGTGCCATGGCCTGATCGTAGTAGTTGGCGATGTAGTACTCGGCGATCTCGTCGGCGGTGGTCTGCCACACGCCGTCGTGGGCCATGATGTGGCTCAACACGTCGTCCAGGTACTTGATGCGGTGGGGCTGGCCGATCAGGAAGGGGTGCAGGGCGATGCACATGACGCGGCCGCTCTCGGCGCCCTCCTCGTACAGCCGGTCGAACTGCCGCTTGCAGATGTCGGCGAAGTACTCGGCGGTGTAGTGGTTGTCCCGCAGAACCGAGGAGTCGTTCAGCTCGATGGAATAGGGAACCGACACGAGCTTGCCGCCGTTGTGCACCTTGATGGGCGTGGGCTGGTCGTCGTGGAACCAGTCGGTGTGGTAGATGAGCCCGGCCTCGGCCATGAGGTCGGGGGTGCTGACGCTGCCGGAGATGGCCGGGCCGAGCATCCCCTTGAGCTGCTTGCCGGTGTGCCGCTGCAGAGTGTCGATGCAGTCCCGGTAGAACTCGCGCTCCTCGTCCTCGGTGCAGGTGTATAGGTAGCGGGTGTTGTAGATGCCGTGGCTCATGAAGTCGTAATCGCGCTCGACCATTGCCTCGGCGATTTCGGGGAAGTGCTCCAGCACCGCCAGGTTCAGGGAAATGCAGCAGCGGATGTTGTGCTTGTCCAATGGTTCCAGCATGCGCCAGAAGCCGACGCGGTTGCCGTAGTCGCGGTAGGCGTACTGCTGCACGTCGGGATAGGGCACGCGAGGCCAGGGATCGCGCACGCCCTCGTTGATCGGCGTGTACTCGTAGTGCTCGATGTTGGGCGAGATCCAGAGGGCCACGCGGGCGTCGTTGGGCCACTTGATGATGGGCCGGTCGACGATGGGCAGGTAGTCAATGCGGTCGGGAGGCAACGCCATGATTCGCGGCTCCTTTTGTGATTTGTCATTGCGAGAATGCCGCACGGCATTCGGGGCAATCTCGTTGCAGCACAGTGGCGGGATGCCTAGTCCAGGAACCCGGACTCCCGCCGCCACCGGACATAATCGGTCAGGCCGGCGGCCAGGTCGTACTGGGGCACCCAGCCGAGGTCGTGCCACAGCCTGTATCCGGACAACGGCCCACGGGTCGGTCCCAGGGAGGATCCCGCCGGTTCGGCGTTCCCGTCCTCCACGATGCGGGTCTCCGGGAACAGCTCGGCCAACTTGCGCTGGATTTCCGCTCCGGTCACCGAGACGCCGTTGGTGATGTTGTACAGGTCGTGGGGAAGTTCGGGGGCATCAACCACGGTGGCGATGGCGGACCCGGTGTCGAGGACATAGGTGTAGTCGCGCCCGTAGTCGGAAGTGTCGAGGGGAATGGGCTCGCCCCGCAGCATCGCGCCGGTCCACTGGTAGGGCGTGGACATGTTGTCGCGGTGGCCGGTGATCCGTTCCATGGGGCCGTACGGAGTGCTGACGCGCAGGCTCACGGCGCTGAAACCGTGGAGCGCACCGTAGCGGCTGGTCAGCTGTTCGCTGGCGAGCTTGGTGATGCCGTAGAGGTTGCCCGGCTGCGGGTGATCGTCCTCGTTGTAGGTCTGATCCGGGTCGCGGCACAGGCCGTAGGCGGCGCCGGAACTGATGTACACGAACCGCTGGACGCCGATCTCCCGCGCCAGTTCCAGCAGGTTGCCGGTGCCGGCGAGGTTGATGTCGAGGATTTCCTTGCTGCGGGCCGTTTCCCGATCGGTTCGGTTCACGGTGAAAACGGCGGCGTGGACGATTTTGTCGAAGGCGTGGTCACGGCGCAGGGCTTCGAGGCCGGCCGTGTCCAGGATGTCGCCGTCAACGAAGGTGACCCGGTCGGCCAGGTCGCCCAGGAAGTGCGTCATCAGCGCGTCGGGGGCCAGCACGTCGTAGCTGACCACCTCGTGCCCGCGAGCGGCGAGCGCCTTGACGATGCTTGCTCCGACGAAGCCGACGCCACCGGTTACCAGGGTTGCCATGGGCTGGTTCTCCCCGGGTGCAACGATCCGCGAAACGCGCCGGATCGATCACCAGTTGGAATGGTGGCGCCAGTATGCCGACCGACGGGCGGGAATTCAACCGGAGGCATCCCCTCACGCGTACCCATTCTGTCATCGCGAGGAGCGGCGACGTGGCGATCTCGTTCCCGCAGTAGCGTTCCTTGCCCCAACGAGATTGCCGTGCTTCGCTCGCAATGATGGTTCCGGTGAAACTGGGGACGCGTGAGGAGGCATCCCGCGAGTACGTGTCTGCTCCCGCCGCTGGCAGAAGGCTTGGATGGATGGGCTACGTTTCGCGGTCGATGGCCGCAACGCACTGGGCGGGGCGAAGATGCGACGGCTGGGTTTCCAGTACATGAGCGTGGGCCGAAATGACAACGGCCTGGGACTGGCCCAGGCCGTCTGACCCCCGCTCCCGGTGGCCGGTTCCGACTGCGGCTATGCCGCTAACCGGAACCGACTACGGGAGTAGTTTTGATTATCCGGACGGACCGGAAACGGTAGTTGTCGATTCGTTGGACAGCTTGCCCCCGTCTCGGGTGCAAATCGCGCCGGTATCGGTGCAGTCCGTGGTTGCGGGCAGGGTGATCGTGACTTCGCCGTTGCCGTCTGGTCGCACGGTGATCTCCCAGCGGACGTTGCTCGGTGGCTCCAGCCGTCGGGCCTTGGTCACGCGACCTCCATCCAACGTGAACGCGGAATCCCGCAGCGTAACGTAGCTCAGGCCGCTGACATTTTCATTGAACCGCAGCTCGAATGTGAATAAACCCTGTCCGTTGTGAGACGTCGGCGTGTCCGTGAACTCGGCCGTCAACGGCGGCCGGATCGGGTCTGTGGCGTCGCTGGTCAGCGTCTCGGAGTAGCCCGCATCGTCGGTGAAACTCACCCGCACCTTGATCGTTTTGCCCACGTCGGCAGCGAGAAGGGTGTATCGGTTGCGTGTGGCGTTCCTGATGTCGGTTTCCGAAGTTCCGTCAACCCGGATCCACTGGTAGGTGAAGGACACTCCGTCCAAACCGTCCGCGTCGGCGATGTCGGATGTGGACACACTGAGGTTCTGGTCCATTTCGGTAGTCCCACGAATGGAGGGTTCGCCGGTTGCCTCATCGTTTCGAACAATGAGCACCGTACCGGGATTGGTGGTGCGGAGAGTGGTGCCTCCGGCGCGCATGATGACGAGGTTGTCCTCCCGGTCGTGGGTGATGTTGGAGTTGGTCATCACGCCGTTGAATTGCGAGTAGACCGCCCTGACCCGTTTTGGCGGGTCGATGCTGCTGCCCTCGTCGGGCGGACTGAGCGCGACCTCAAACACCGGTATCTCATGGGGTTTGATGACCCCTCTGCCCAGGACCCCCATCATGGAATGGTATAGATCACCGCGCGGGTTGAACTTCGGATTTGCGCCTGCATTATCGAAGGGGAACTTCAGGGAACCCATGTAAGTTTCCACCCCGTTCGGATCCGTAATCCACATCCCGAACCACCGTCCGTCCGCATCGTTGACGCTCCCATCATGGGCCATGCGGACCGTGTAGTCTCCCACTCCCCAATCGTAGGCCTTGCGGATGCTGATGAAGTCACCGAAGGTCCTGCCGATCCCGACCCACCCATCGTCGGTGGGCCGGGCCAGTGACGTATCGTGGGTGCCCCAGCGGTTAAAGAGGATGCCCTTGCCCTCGGAGCCATCGGTGTCCGGGTCGTCCACGTCAGTCCGGATCCCAAACACGAAGCGTGTGGAGCCGATGCTGCCCCAGCCGAGCGCCATAACCAGGTTATGGTCCTCCGAGAAGTGGCCCGGGTCTTCACGAACGGTGAAGTTCATGGTGACGGACTCGCTCTCACCACTTTGGGGTTGCCAGCCCCACTGCGCGTTGGCCATGACCTCAGGCGTGGCCGCGTACCGGGCGTCCACCTTATGACTGGCGTTGTTTCCTTGAGCGCCGCTGGCAAGGTTGGCCCGCAGAGTACGGGAGGTCCCCTTGATGGAGCCCCCACCCTCCGGGCCCATTGAGATGTCGCCGTTCTTGGCCAGGGCGTTGGCGGGTATGGCGATGCCGTTGCTGTCGTTGTCCAGGAAAGACACGTTGTACGCGAAGACAAGCGTTGATGTACCGCTTCCGCGTAGGTAGTTGGCTGTGCGGGTGGCGGTGCTGCCCAGGGCTTCAATACGGAGCCGGGCCTGTGGGTTCCCGCTGACGACGACGGACCGATCGAACCTGATCTCCACTTGCACCTCCTCGCCGCGCACGTAGTAGTCGGCATGCTGCGGCGAGGACGTGATGCGCACCCGGTTGACCTTGGGCCGCCTCGAGCGGCCGTCGACCTTGTGGCTCGATTGGGTTCCCAGGCTGGAGTGGGTCAGGCTGACGTTCTGGTTCCCTTCCGAGGTCTGGAAATAGTTCGCCGGGTTATGATCCAGCGTCGAGCTGTTGTTGCCGATCCACACACCGTTGGTATCCACGTCGCCGGACTGGATGAGCGTGGCGAAGATCACCGAGTCGTCCCGGTAGGAAACCGGGACCAGATCCCTTCTGCTGGAGCCGATCTGGATCCGAAACGTGGCGTTGCCGTTCACGTTCACACTGTCGGTGAATTGGACCTCCACCGCGAGGAGTTCGCCGTAGCCGTAGGTGTCGTCACCGGCCAGGCGAGTGGGCCACCCACCAGATTCGTTGGGCTGCACATCGTACATCCGGACGCCGTTTGCGGCGATGGCGGGCGTGACGAACGGCCTCTGCGAGACCCTTGGCGAGTTGGTTTGGGCGCTCGTGTTGTCGTGGTTGGCAAGCTTGATCTTTTCGTGATGTTGGCTTTTTCCGGTGTCTTGCGTCGAAAGGTCGGTCGAAGCGGCGAAAGCATGGTCGGATCCAAATCCCGCTATGATGAGGATTGCCAGGGCGGCCAACACCGCCGGCCACATTCTTTGAGGTCGAAACCGGCTCAACCGGTTCCTGATCTTCAGCTTTTGCGCATTCATGGTTACAACTCCCATTCCACCGGACACGCAACCGACAGATCAGCGTGCGCCGTTGGGTTCAATGCTGGCAAGCAAGGTTCTAGGCTCGGTTCATCTGATACAGGCGAGACGGAGCGGCCGACAAAACGAGGCCGCATGGAGCGCTATGGCATCCTCGTGCATCAACATGATCTTCCCTCCTTGTTGTGTCGTTTCGACCCGCGGAAGGGACCCAGGACAGGTGCGGGAAGCGGCGCCGTTGACCAACACCGTCGCATCGCTGCATCAGAGCGGGCTGGTTCCGCTGGATCGAATGGCGCACTAACATAGACAATGAGTCTGGAAAAATCTGTGCATAATCGAATTTCGACACCGCATGCTGCTATTTTTCATAAAACGTACATCTCCCAACTTCTGTGCGAAGTTTTCGCTAACTAATTGGCGAAAATATGAAAGTAAATCGTATATTATTTGCGTAGGATGAGCGTGTTCTTTCATCGACCCAGGATTTGACCGAGATGATGTGCACGGGCTGCAAGGGCGACGTCAGGCATCGGAATCGTTGGACCCCGATGAAGCGGACAAAAACCGCTTACGCCCCCGGGAAGTCCTGCCCGCCCCGGCCACGATCAGACCGGGAGAGGCTTCGCTAACTCAGCAGTCTGACCCGCCACCAGGGGCTCACGAGATACCGGTCAATCAGATTTGCCACATCAGGCTGGCGTATCTACAATTGCCGATACCAACCAGGAGGGAACAAACATGAAACTATTGGTACTGTCAGGAGGACGACATCCGTACGAGGAGTCGACGCCCATTTTGGAGACCTTTCTCAAGGGCGCCGGCCATGACGTTACGGTGACCGAGGACGCGTCGCCGCTGGCCGACCGGTCGGCGATGGGCGGTTACGACGCGGTGGTTTTCAACACCCGCCGGGAGAACGTGCCCCATTTCGGCGACTGGACACTTTCAGCGGCGGAAATGGAAGGCCTGCGGGAGTACATCAGCGGAGGCGGCGGGTTCGTTTGCATCCATATCGCGACCTGCGTGGCGGCCGCATGGCCGGAGTACCACGACATCACCGGAGGCGGCTGGATTTCGGGCACCAGCTACCACCCGCCATATGGCGAATTCACGGTCAACGTCAGCCAGGCCGGCCATCCCGGGGCTGACGGCATCGCTGATTTCTCGACCAACGACGAGCTGTACATGAACCTGGCGATCAAGGACGGGAACAACGTCTTTATCACCGGAACTGCCGAGGACGGCGCCTGGCCCTGGGGTCCCGACCGGAGCCCCACCCACATGCCGGGCGGGACCTATCCTCTGGGATGGACGCGCCAGTACGGCGAGGGCAACGTGTACGTCCTGCTCCTGGGACACGACGGCCGGAGCTTCGAGACGCCGGAGTTCCAGAAGTTGGTGCTCAACGGCGTGGACTGGGTCGCTGCCAAAGTCGCGGCCTAGCCGAGGGCTTGGCCCACCGGTCCACCGCGAATACGGGTGGACGGCAAGCAAGATATTAGGGGTGCGCCGCAACGGCGCACCCCCAAGTTTGACATGGCGTAGAGCCCCGTTGTCGGGGCAGTGTTGTGTTCTCTATACGGTCCGTTCGGCGTAGGCCTGGCGCGCCCGGTCGATGGCGCGGACGCGTCCGCTCACCAGGTCGTCCTGCCGCTCCTTGGCCCACTGGTTGGACGCCTGGGTGCTGAGCACGCTGCCCTGGAAGTGGGGCATAACGTAGCGGGCCATGAGCTCGTAGCTGCGCAGCATCTTGTCGCGCGGCGCCCAGTCGATGGTCTGGACGAGGAACGCGCCGAAGCCGCCGCTCTGCTCGCCCAACCGCTCGATGGCCTCGATGCAGTCGTCGGGCGTCCCGATGATCCAGCTGCCCGTATCGGCCATGTGGTCGATGACCTTGTCCAGCGGGCCGTCGAAGACCGGCTTGCGGCCGTTGGTGCCCTCGCTGTATTCCCGCAGGTAACGGCCGGCGCCCATGCGGGCATCGTCCAGAGCCTCCTTGCGGGTCTCGGCGATATGGCAGGGCAGCACCAGCCGCCAGTCGTCGCGGTTCATCGTGTTGCCGTGCTCGGCGGCCGACTCTTCGGCGATGCTCCAGAGCCCCTGCAGGTCCGACGGGCCGGCGGACGGGTCGCGCGGAACGGTGATGGTCAGGACGGAGCAGCCGTGCTTGCCGGCCAGGGTCACGCCGGCCGGCGACTGAACCGACGCCACGGCGGTGTGCATGTAGGGTCGCTGGTAGGGGCGAAGCTGGAGCAGGCCCTCTTTCAACTCGAACCAGTCGCTCTGGTAGCTGAAGGGCTCGGTCTCGGTGAACAGGCGCAGGATGACGCCCAGCGACTCGTCCATGCGCTCACGCTGCAGTTCGTGAGGGATGCCCATCATGTAGGCGTCGCCCGGCAGCGCGCCAGGACCCACGCCGAAGAGCACACGGCCGTAGGTCATGTGGTCCAACTGGACCATGCGGTTGGCGACCATCAGCGGGTGGTGGTAGGGCAGGCTGACCACGCCGGTGCCCAGCTTGATGCGGTTGGTGCGCTGGGCGGCGGCGGCGATGAAGACTTCTGGAGAAGAGATGATCTCCCAGCCGGCGCTGTGGTGCTCGCCGACCCAGGCCTCGTCAAACCCCAGCTTGTCCAGCCACTCGATCAACTCCAGGTCACGTTCCATGGCCAGGGTGGGGTTCTCACCCACGCGGTGGAACGGGCCGAGAAAGATGCCGAATTTCATTCGTTCGGGAAACGCCATACAGGGACCTCCTCCAAAGGGGAATGCGAAGGCGCATTCCGTTACGGATTACAGCGAAAGGGGTGACAGGCCGCCCCGGATTTGCGCCATTCTGCGCTTGACGAAAAGCCCTGTCAATCGTGCTGACACTCGCCGCCGCGCGCTGCCCACCGCTCAGACGCGAGAGTGATCACCCTCCTCAATCTCACCCGGGTTCGCACTCACGCGTACCCAGTTTCACCGGAACCGTCATTGCGAGCGAAGCGCGGAAATCCCGTTGCGGCAAGGAAGGCACGGCGGGATCGAGATCGCCACGTCGCTCCGCTCCTCGCGATGACAAAACGGGTACGTGTGTGAGGGTCCAAAGGGTTGAGGCCGGAACCGTCATTGGGAGCGAAGCGCGGCAATCTCGTTGGGGCAAGGAGGGCAACGGCGGGATCGAGATCGCCGCGTCGCTTCGCTCCTCGCGATGACAAAATGGGTACGTGTGTGAGGGTCCAAAGGGTTGAGGCCGGAACCGTCATTGGGAGCAAAGCGCGGCAATCTCGTTGGGGCAAGGAGGGCCACGGCGGGATCGAGATCGCCACGTCGCTTCGCTCCTCGCGATGACAAAATGGGTACGTGTGTGAGGGTCCAAAGGGTTGAGGTTGGATAGATAAGGGTATAATCACTCAGATTTACTGTATCGCGATAGGAGTGCGACTCCGATGCATGTAACGCGGTACGTTTGCTGTACTGATGTGAGCACCGATGCCCGCCGTGGCCAAACTGCTTGTAGACATTCCCCGGTTTACCTCGGGCCATCTGTTTGAGGGCACGGCGCGCCCGCCGGCCATCGTTTGGGTCCCGGCCCTGCTGGTGGCGGCCTTGTTGCTGGTCTCCCCGGTCTACCTCGCGCTGCGCACGGTGGGGGCCGGCGAAGACGCCATAGACCTGATCTTCCGGACCCGAACCCTCTGGGTGGTCGGCCGAACCGTCGCGCTCATGGTGGCAGTGATGCTGGGCTGCATCGTCATCGCGGCGCCGCTGGCGTGGCTGACCGTGCGCACCGATCTGCCGTGGCGGGGTTTCTGGCGCGTGGCGACCATGCTGCCGCTGGCGTTGCCGTCGTACATCGTCGGTTTCGCCATTGCGGTGGGCCTGGGACCCCGCGGCATCCTGCAGGGGTGGCTGGAAGCGGGTTTTGGCGTGGAGCGGATTCCCAGCATCTACGGCTTCCCGGGGGCGGCCTTCACGCTGATCATCATCAGCTTCCCCTACGTGCTGCTGCCGGTGCGGGCCGCGCTGTGGAATATGGATGTCTCGCTGGAGGAGTCGGCGAGGGTACTGGGCCGCGACCGGTGGCAAACCTTCCGGAGCGTCACGCTACCGATGCTACGGCCGGCGATACTGGCAGGGGGATTGCTCACGGCACTGTACGCCCTGAGCGACTTCGGCGCCGTCGCCATCATGCGCTACGAGACCTTCACCTGGAGCATCTTCATCCAGTACGGCGCGGCGCTGAACCGCACTCTTGCCGCCGCGTGGTCGCTGGCCCTTATAGTGCTGGCGCTGGCGGTGGTGTGGGGCGAAAACACGGCGCGTAACGCCATGGGCGGTCGATACTATCGCAGCCGCGGGGGCGCAACCCGACTGCCCGAGCCGGTACCCCTGGGGCGCTGGCGTTGGCCGGCCCTGGCGTATTGCGGCGCCGTGTTGGCGGTTTCCATCGGCTTGCCCGTAACGGTTCTGGTGTACTGGACGGTGCGGGGTGTGGCGGCCGGCGGGCCGCTGCTGCTGTTGTGGGGGGGCGGGGGGCATTCTGTGGGGGGGTCTGGGGTGGGCTCGGTGTCTCCGGCGGTGTGGGCGTGCCCCCCCCGGGTCTGTCCAGCCGGTGGCTGGAACGCTTGGGATTCGTGGGCTTTGCCCTGCCCGGGATCGTCATCGCGTTGGGCCTGGTGTATTTCGGGGCAAACTACGCGCCCTGGCTCTATCAATCGCTGGCGATACTGGCGGTGGCCTACGTGACTCTGTTTCTGCCGGCGGCGGTGGGATCCCTGCGTACCTCCCTGCTGCAGGTGCGGCCGGAGTTCGAGGACGCCGCTCGCAGCCTGGGCCGGCGTCCGCTGTCGGTCCTGTTGACGGTCACGCTGCCGCTGGTCCGGCCCGGCATCCTGACGGGAGCGGCCCTGGTGTTCCTGCTCACGATGAAGGAATTGCCGGCGACGTTGATCCTCAGCCCCATCGGCTTCACGACCCTGGCATCGTCGATCTGGGCCGCCGCCGAGGAGGCGTTCTTCGCCCGGGCGGCGGCGCCGGCGCTGCTGCTGATTGCGGTCTCGTCCATCCCGCTGGCGCTGATCACCATGCGCGAGGAGCGCCGCGAGGACTGACGTTGCTGGCGTCAGAACCAGTTGGCTTTGTCCACCACGTTGCGCAGTTCGCGGCCCTCGTTGAAACGCTTGCAGTTGTCGATGAACAGCTCGGTGCGCCGGTCGTCCAGGTAGGGGCCGTTGCCGGCCACGTGCGGTGTGATGAGTACCCCGGGCATGGTCCAGAGAGGATGACCGGCCGGCAGCGGTTCGATCTGAAAGACGTCCAGGCCGGCGCCGGCGAACTCGCCGGCCCGCAGCGCGTCCACCAGGTCGTCCAGTATCGTGGTGGCGCCCCGACCGATGTTGATGAAGAACCCGCTGTTCTTCATGGCCCGAAACTGCTCGGCCCCGAACATGCCCTGGGTCTCCGGCGTTTCCGGCACGGTGACCACCACGAAGTCGGCGCGGGGGAGGACTTCCAGGAGGTCGTCGGGACGGTGCAGTTCGTCCACGCCGGCGGTGGGAGCCGACAGCCGGGGGTCCACGCCAAGCACGGTCATGCCGAACTCGGAGCACAGGCGCGCGGTCTCGCCGCCGATGCCGCCAACGCCCACAACTGCGACGGTGGCCTCGGGCAGGTAGATCGTGGGGTAACCCTGTTGCCAGACTCCCGCCACCTGCTGGGGAATGTACACCTGCAACCCCCGGGCAAAGCCCAGCAGCAGGGACATGATGTGGGCGCTGATATGGTCGTTGTAAATCTCCCGGGTGTTGGTGACCACGACATCGCTGTCGATGAGCGAGGAGTGGTAGTAGCCGGCGCGAGGCCCGGCCTGGGGACAGGCGATCCACCTGAGGTTGTCGGCCCGCTCCAGCAGTTCGGGCACGATGTCGCCAAAGGCGGCGTCGGCGTCGCCGATGACTTCCATCGCTTCGCCCACCGTAGGGCACAGGTGGACGTCGATGTCCGGAATTTCTTCCTGCAGCCTTTGGGGCCAGTGGTCCTGATAGTTGGGCGGACAGATAACGAGCTTGAATCCCATTGCATTGCTCCCTTCGGTGAGGTTCGGATGCGACATTCTAGGCCGATCCTCCGGCAGCGCAACATTGGGTTGAACTTCACGTGTACTCAGCTTTACCGGATCCGTCACTGCGAGCGAGGCGCGGCAGTCTCGTTGGGGCAAGGAATGCTGCTGCGGGAGCGAGATCGTCACGGGGTTCGACAGGCTCACCATGAGCGGGCTGCGCTCGTCGCGATGACCAAGTGGGCACGCGGGAGCGGGTGGAACCGGCCGGCGCGCCACAGCGCTGGAAAATTACCGTTCCCCCGAAAGTTTGTAGTACAGTACCCGCAACAAAGAACCCCTCGCCCGCCGCTGTGATGTGTGGGAGCGATTGGGCGTGAAATCGGGAGGCTGTTCCGTGCGGAGCGACGCGTTCCGTGGGCGCGCAGTCCGGATCTGAAAAGGAATGTAGCATGAGCACAAATCGCAAACCGGTCGCCGTCGTCATCGGCGCGACATCCAAGTGGCAGTCCGACGGACGCAACACGCAATTGGTGCACGGCGGGGAAATCGACGACAGCGATCTGCCCATTGGCGTGCGCTGGGGCGTGGGCGGCGCCGTTGCCCAGAAGTTTGCCCAGGAAGGGTTCCTAACAGTGCTGACCACCCGCACCGCCTCCAACGCGGCGCCCCTGCAGGCGGCGATCAACGAGCAGGGCGGCGACAGCACCATCGTGGAACTGGACCTGTCGATTCCCGAATCGATCTCGGACGCGTTCGCGCAGATCCGCGAGGAAGCCGGCGATCCCGATGTCCTGGTGTACAACGCGGGCTACATCGACGGTCGGGACCTTCCGCCGGAGATGGAACTGCTGGAAAACACCCCCCTCGAAGTGTTCGAGACCGCGCAGCACATCTCCAGCAGCGGGCCGTTCCTGGTTGCCAAGGAAGTGTTGCCGGCCATGCGCGAGCGTGGCGAGGGCACCATCCTGATCTCCAACAACCCGTCATCGCTGCGGGGCCGGAAGCGGTACACCGGCCAGTCGCTGTACTATCCCCGGGTGATGATGCGGACGCTGGCGCAGGTCCTGACGGAAGAGTATTCCGAGTTCGGCGTGCACGTCGCCAACGTGATCATAGACGGGACCATTGACTCGCCGGGGACGCGGGCCACTCCGCGGGCGCAGCAAAACCCGGAATTGCTGATCAACCCCGTCAAGATCGCGGAGGCCTTCTACTACCTGTACACGCAGGACAAGTCCTGCTGGACCCACGAGCTCCAGCTGACCCCGTATCCCGTCAAGCCGGCCTTCTAGCTCGCGCGCACCCAGTTTCGTAACAACTGTCATTGCGAGCGAAGCGCGGCAATCTCGTCGAGGCAGGGAGCGCTATTGTGGGAACGAGATCGCCACGTCGCTTCCCTCCTCGCGATGACAAACTGGGTACGGGTGAGGGCCTTCTAGGCCGTTTGAACGCTGACCCCTAATACCTGGACCAAATGCAAGGAGTAATCGGATGGATGTCGGAATGATGATGATCTTCTCCAGCTACGGCTGGGATGAAGGGTCGGACGGCCTGATGTGGGAAGAAGAACTGCGCCTGGCCGAGATCGCGGCTGACGAGGGCTTCGAGTGCCTCTGGTCGGCCGAACACCATTTCAACGATTACTCCTTCGTACCGGACAACATACAGCTGATGACCCACGTGGCGGCCAAGCATCCCAACATTGACGTGGGAACGGCCGCGGTGATCCTTCCCTGGCACAACCCGCTACGGGTCGCCGAGAACGCCGCGGTGCTGGACCTGCTGAGCGGCGGCCGCCTGCGCCTGGGGTTCGGACGCGGTTTGGCGCGCCGCGAGTTCGAGACTTTCGGCGTCAGCATGGACGAATCGCGGGAGCGCTTCGACGAGGCCGCGCCCATGATCGTCGATGCCCTGAAGACCGGATTCATCGAGGGCGACGGGAAGTTTTACCAGCAGCCCAGGACCGAAATCCGACCGCGGCCACAGCACTCCTTCGACGGGCGCATCTACGCCGTGGCGGCCAGCGACGAATCGGTGTTATCAGCAGCCAAGCTGGGGGCCCACATCATCATGTTCGCCGACCGGCCCTGGGAAATGCGGATGCCGGGCATCGAGCGGGGCCGGGCCCTGCACCGTGAGTTCCACGGCACCGAGCCGCCGGCGCTGATGCTGTCGGAGTTCGTCATTTGCGGCACCGACTTGGAGCAATGTGAGCAGGAAGCGCGCCAGTACCAGGGCAAGTTCGTGGAGAGCAACTTCTACCACTACGAGTTCCTGGGCGATCACTTCGCGTCGGTGAAGGGTTACGACGCCTACCAGCAGAAGGCCGAAATCGCCCGTTCCGCCGGCCTCGAAGGAGCCGTGGAGGGCTTCATGAAGGCGGCCAGTTGGGGCACGCCCGACAAGATCCTGCGGGGGCTCGAGGACCGGCGGGCCCTGCTGGGCGATTTCGAGTTGAACGTCGCCTTCCGTTTCGGCGGCACGCCTATGGACGTTGCCGAACGAGGGCTGAAGCTCTTCGCCAAAGAGGTGCTTCCCGTCCTGAAGTCCTGGTAGCGGGCGGAGCCGATCGGTGGTTGTGCGCCTCGGCGGGTAACTCGCCGAGGCGTTTCACTCCGTGGCCCACGGGCGGGAGCGCGCCATCTCCCTGACGCCTTGTGCCGTGCTGATGGGGGCGAGGCACTGTTCGCCCATGCACGCGTAGAGCGCCGCTTCGCGACGCAGTGGGAAACCCAATTCGCGTACTCGCTCCGCATCGCGCTCTATATCCAGTGGCTGGACGATCTTGTGCGGCGCGTGGACCCGCAGGGCCGCCTGGTGCAGCGGGCGATAGGACGGGTCGGACGCGTCGCCCACGAGGACCAGGCTGACCGGCCCGTGGGTCAGCAGGCTCCGGGAGCGGCCCCACGCGGCGCCGGCGGGGAGGAACAGGGCTTCCTCGTCCTCTTCCATGCGGCGCGACGCGTGATCGCCCAGGTAGCTTTTGCCGGGAACTATCTGATCGAAGATCTGCAGCGTCGCCGCGGCCTGGTCGGCGTAGGTTTCGTCGCCGGTCAGCCGTGACAGTACCAATAGGGCCTCCGCCCAGTTGGCATTGTCCAACACCGGCTGCTCCCGGCGCAGGAATCCGGCCTCGAATGAGCTGGGTTGGGTCGTGTCGTAGCAACCGCCGGCTGCGGCGCCGAACAGCCGCTGTGTCGTCCGAGCGATTTCAACTGCCCCGTTCAGGTGTTCGGGGCGGCCCGTGGACTGGTACCAGGCCAGCCAGGCCCGCAGGAAATACACCTGGTCGATGAGGACGGGTTCCCCGCGTTTGGCTTCGCCGGCGCGGCGGCTGAGCCCGCTTGAGGAGGTCCAACTCTCCGCCCACAGGGTGTCGAGGATGTTGGCCCCCAAGCGCCGGAGGGACGCGCGGTTCAACACGTCCCCCGCCTGGATCACGGACAGCGCGGCCAGGGCGTTCCAGCCGGCGTAGAGGGTGTGGTCGACCGGCGGGGCGGTGCCCTGGTCCCGGTCCTTCCACGATCCCTGGTAGAAGGGCTCGTCAGCATCCTGGCTGGCATGGAACAGTCCGTCATCGGGGCTGAACATGGTGGTCAGCAGGTGATCCAGGATGCCGTCGGCGGCCGTTCGATAGACGGACTTGCGCGTGATCTGGAACGCCGCGAGGTATGTGATCGCCAGGTTGGCGTTGCTGACCAGCATTTTCTCGTAGTGCGGCACCTTCCAGTCGCGGCTCACCGCGTACCGGAAGAACCCCTGGTCCTTGCGGTCGTAGATGCCGTGCCACATGCCTTCGAGAGTGGTTTCCACCATTGCCAGCAGGGCGCGGTCACCGGTGAGACCGTAGCGGGCGATGAGGAACTCCAGCGCCTCCCACGGGGGCTGCTTGGGCTCGAGGCCGAACCCGCCGAACTCCTCGTCATAGAGTTCTTGCAGCCGACCAAGCACCGCGTCGACGGATGCGCTGGTACCGTCGCCGGTTGGCGGCCCGGAAGCGATCGTCGAACGGGATGTTTCGCCGACGAACTCCCCGCTGGATATCTGTTCCAGCAGGGCGGCCATCTCGTCCGCGGGGGTGTAGGGCCGGCCGGCCAATAGCTCGCCCTCCGCGGTCAGGAAGGCCACCGAGGGATAGGTGCCCTGGTTGTAACGCAACGAGATGTCCGGCCGCTGGTCGACGTCCACGCGGACCGGGATGAACCGGGAGTTGGCCAGCTCGATCACCCGAGGATCCGAGTAGGCGGTCTCGTCCATCACGTGACACCAGTGGCACCAGGTCGCGCCGAGGGTCAGCAGCACCGGCTTGTCTTCGGACCGGGCAGCCTTGAAGGCTTCCTCGCTCCAGTCGCGCCAGGCGATGCCGGTGGCGCCGTGACTTTTGCTCATCGCTTTGCCTCCCGGCTTGCAGCCAAGGCGAGTTGGTCGAGGATCAAAATCTACTGTTTCAGGTGCTGGCCGTAGAACAGCAGCACGCGGTGCCACATATCCTGGGCCGGCGCGGCGCGATAGCTGGGGCGGTAGTCGGCGAAAAACGCGTGGCCGGCGTTGTTGTACATCACCCACTCGTAGGTCTTGCCGTGCTGGTCCAGCAGGGCTTTCATCTGCTCCGCCTGTTCCGCCGTGGGGTTCTCGTCTTCCACGCCGAATAACGCCAGCAGCGGGCAGGTCAGGTCGGGCACCATGTCCATTGGCTGCACCGGCCTCAGTTCGGTAGGCTCGTGGACGATGTGTCCGCCGGCGGAGTCCACCGCCGCATCGATGTTGCTGCTCAGGCACGCCATCATCAGGGTGTAGCGTCCGCCGGAGCAGAAACCGATGATGCCCACCCGGCCGTTGGAATCGGCCTGGGACTTGAGGAACAGCGCCGCCCCTTCCAGGTCGTCCATGGCGCGGGCGTCGGGAGAGGCGAAAAGCGTGGCCAGCACGTTTTCCGGCTCGGGTGTGCCCTCACGGGTGTAGAGGTCGGGCGCGATGGCCAGGTAGCCCTGCCCGGCGAAGCGCACCGCGATGTCCTTGTGGTGGTCCATCAGGCCCATGCCTTCCATGGTGACGATGACGCCGGGATAGGACCCGGCGCCGGCCGGACGACTGTAGAAGGCGTCGATTGTAGTGCCGTCACGGCTGGTGTACTGGATAGTGCCGGTTTCGAGTTCCTGTCCAACGAGTACCATCATCAACCTCCGCCGAATTGATACGAATGGAAGCGCGGGAAACGGCTCAGTGTGGTCGCCGGCCCCGGCGCAATGCGGGCCGGTTGGACCGCGCAGTCCCGCCCCTAGTGGCTGGTGTCGCCCAGCAGGGTCAGCTTTTCCCGGAACGCTTCGATGGCGCGATCTTCGGGCACGCCCATGAAGAACCTCATCCCCTGGACGTACTCAAGCACCTCGCGCGGCAGCATCAGCAGGTCGTTGCGCGGCCCGGTGGACTTGTAGAGGTTGTTCATCCAGTCCTCCTGCCCCACGAACAGCGCATCCTGCAGCACCAGGAAGTCCTGCCGCTCCATGCCTTCCCGGACCAACCAGCGGCTGAAAACAAAGGGAAGACCCGTCCACTCGACCCAATCCTCGCCGAGGTCGAGGCGGATCGGGAAGCCGCGCACCGCCCGGCGGCCCCTCAGTCCCCGGTTGCCCGTGAGGAACACGGCGTCGTGCTCATCATCGGTACCCACGAACGTGGTGTCGTTCACGCCATGTTTCTGGGTCAGGAGCACTTGAAGCAGCTTCAGCGCGGTGGGGTCGGGATCGTTGACCGCGATGGCGTTCCCGCCCAGTTCATCGATGGGCGCTTTGGAAAGGAGCACGCAGGCCGGGGCCCGGGTCACCGATGCGACGCAGAAACCGGAGATCGTCGACACCGGCGCCGTCAAACGGTCAATGTCCAAAAGGGATATGGGTCCAGCGTCCACTTCGCCCCGTTGCAGGGCGCCGGGAACTTCGTTGGGCTCCATGGGGACCATGACGATTCCCCGGCGTTCCATGTCGAAATAGAACGCTTCGCACTCAAGGTTGGGTATGTGAGCTACGGTGATGGGCATGTCTCAGGCCGCCTCCCGGGATCGAATTCTCACGAGTCAATCGTAATATCACGTGACGGGGCCCCCGTCCATAGCCGAACCGCCGGTCAATCCGGTAGTGGTCCGGCCGGAGCGGGGGCCCCGACGCCGTCCGATGCGGTCAGGCTTTACAGGCGCGGCCCCATGAACATGGGTGACTGCTTCCGGTAAACCTGGATGCGGTTGCGCGGTCCTTCGCATACGAACACGCGGTTCATGTCGTCAACCGTGACGCCGGTGGGCGCCCAGAAGTCCTTCTCCCGCTCGAGGCCAGGGGCGCGCTCGCGCTCGCCCCACATCTCGGGGTTGGCGTCCAGCTTGTCCTTGCCCCACTTAGAGACGGTGGCGTCGCCGGTCTTTTCGCCGCAGAAGTTTCCGTCCGGATCGAAGATCTGGAGACGGTTGTTCAGCCAGTCCGCGACGTAGATGATCCCGTCACGGTCGACCGCGACGTCGGCGGGCCGGTTGAACTCGCCGTCGCCGGAGCCGGAGGAGCCGAACTTCATCAGGAACCGTCCGTCCGCGGTGAACTTCTGGATCCGGTCGTTGCGCCAGTCGGCGATGAAGATGTTGCCCTGGTTGTCGATGTCGATGCCCCAGGGCGAGTCGAGCTCGCCGTCGCCGGAGCCATAGCTCCCGAACTTCGCCAGGAACTTGCCGTCCGGGGTGAACTTCTGGACACGGTGGTTGTTGCCATCCACGACCCAGACGTTGTTGTCCGCGTCGACGGCTAGGCCGGCCGGGCGGTCCAGTTGGCCGTCGCCGCTGCCGATGTTCTCCTGCCACTTGCCGATGAACTCGCCGTCGCGGGTGAACATCGAGATGCGGTGGAGCCACTCGTCGGAAACGTAGACGGTGCCGTTGCTGGAGATGGCCACGTTCACGGGCCAGACCAGCGAGCCGTCCTCGAAGTTGTACTCGTGGGGACCCTGCTGCGGCACGCCGCGAGCGAAGGCGTTGACGTATTCCTCGTCAACGGTGCAGACCGTGATGCGGGTGCCCTCCGGCCGGTACTCGGAGGACCGGCACAGCACGTACATCAGGTCGTCTTCGCCGAGAGCCATGTGGATGGGATAGGTGAACCCGGGCCCGAACTGCTCGCCACGGCCAATGGTGTGGCTGTACTGCAGCTGGACGTGGGAAATTCTTTGAGCTGTAACCATAATCGCCTCCCTGCGTCGGGCTAAATGAAGTCCATCTGCTCGAAGGAGCCGTTCACGATAGGCTGGGCATCCAGACCCATCCACTTCTCCAGCAGGGTGGAATAGAGGCCGCGGAAGTCGTTGTTGAAGTGCAGGTCGCCCTCCAGCAACTGGTTTTCCTCCAGCGACGGGTATTCGCCGTACAGGCCGCCATTCACGTTCTCGCCCACGATGAAGGCGACGCCTCCAGAGCCGTGGTCGGTGCCGGAGCCGTTGTCATGGACACGGCGGCCGAACTCGGTGAAGACCAGCAGCACGACTTCGTCGCCGGCGTTGTGCTCCTTCAGGTCGTCGTAGAAGTCGGCGATGGCGTGGGATGTCTCCGTCCACAGGCGGGTGTGGTTGGCCAACTCGCCGGCGTGGGTGTCGAAGCTGTTGTACGGCGCGGTGGTGTAGAACACCCGGGTGCCGAAGCCGGCCAGGTGCGTCTGCGCGATGTTCCGCATGTACTGGGCCACGGTGTCGTTGCCGTACTCAACGGATGAGGAGTACATGGTGGGCGCGGTGCTCAGGATGTCGGCGCCTTCGAGGGCGTCGAGGCCGGTCTGGGCGAAGTAGTCCAGGACCGGGCCCTGGCCCAGCATCGGCGAGTAGACCCGTGAGAACACGTCCAACGCCTTGGTGCGCTGCTCTTCCATTTCGATGCCGGTGAGCACGCCGTAGGTTTCCAGGTTGCCCACCGAGGCCACCGGGACACCGGGGGCCACCAGCGACCTGGGGAGACCGCGGCCGAAGTTGACGGCGGTCAGGACGTTTTCCTTCTGCGGGTCGATGTCGCGTATGGCGCGGCCCAACCAGCCTTCGTCTCCAACCTTGTCCGGCTCACAGGTGTGCCAGATGTCCATGGAGCGGAAGTGCGAGCGACTGGGAGCGGGATACCCCACGCCCTGGATGACGGCGACCTTGCCATCGTCGTAGAGACGCTTCACGGGCGCCATTGCCGGGTTGAACCCGATGCGATCGTTGATGGGCAGAACCTGGTCGACAGGTATCCGCACGTTGGGCCGGTTGTCCAGGTACAGGGGATCACCGTACGGGACGATGGTGTTCAGGGCGTCGTTGCCCCCCGACAACTGGAGGACCACCAGCACCGGATCTTTCTTGGTGGATGTCATATCATTCCCCCTATTGCGTTACTCGAACAGGTACTCGGTGGTCGCCACGATGGACTGCAGCATCTGTCCGACCCGCTGGCCGAACTCGTCGGTGCCAGTCCGCAGCTCGCCTTCGCTGTCGGCCAACGCAACGAGCTCGTTGCGGGTGACATCGGCCAACTGATAGTGGCCCAGCAACTGCAGGCAGCCGTCCACCAATCGCTCGGACGAAATGGTGTCGCCCTCGGATCCCAGACGGTTGATTATCGACTGCACGCCGCGATGCGAGGTGTTGCCCACCGCGTCGGCGGTGAAGTTGATGCGCTCAACCAGGGTGCCACTGTCGATCCACTCGCGGCCGGTGTGCCAACCTTCCACGGTGGGCGGGTTCAGCAGGTCCTGCCCCATGTAGCGGATGGTCAGGGTCATGGCGTTCAGGCCGGGGCGGGGCATGTCGAAGTCGCCAACCAGGCGCATGGTGCCCACGACGGTCTCGGTGGGGCTCTTCACCTTCTCGAACTGGGCGTTCTTGAAGAAGTCGGAGTTGAACAGCACGCGCAGCATCGACCGGATGTCGTAGCCGGAGCGGAAGTACTCGTCTTCCAGCATCTTGATGGCTTCGGGGTCGCGCGGCGGCGTGTTCTGCCAGGCGGGAACCTGCGGCTCGTCGGCGACGAAGAAGTTGTACATGTGCCGGGCGACGAACCGGGCGGCTGCCGGCTGCCGGGCGACTATCTTGACGATGTCCTCGCCGTTGAAGTTGCCGGTCTCACCCAAGAACGTCTTGTCGGTGTAGTCGTGGTCGGACGGATCGTAGATGAAGGCGGCCTCGTACTTGCCGTACGGATACCGCGGGACGGAGTTCGTCACCGTCCACCCGGTGAACGCCCGGGCGGCTTCCTTTACGTCGTCCTCGGAGTAGTTCGCCTCGCCGTCCATTCCAACGCCCAGGGAGAAGAGCTCCAGCAGCTCGCGGCCCCAGTTCTCGTTGATGGCGTCCTTGTGGCTCATGCAGTTGTCCAGATAGAACACCATTGCCGGGTCCATGGACAGGCCCATGAGCAGTTCCTCGAAGTTGCCGAACCCCAGGGTGCGGAACATGTCGAGCTCAATATTTTGCTGCTTGGGGTACTCGCACTTGGCGTGGCCGGTGCAGAAAATGTGGTGCCAGAACAGGGCGATCTTCTCTTCAAGCGGCCGCTTGGTGTTGATCATCCGGTAGGTCCACTCTTCCTGCTGGCCTTCGAGGCCGGCCTTGGACACCCACTGCGGCTGGTAGCGCATCAGAATGTCATCCTGAATGGCCGGTTGGCCTTCCGGATTTAGCAACTCCTCGACCGTGGCCTCGTAGCCATTGGCGGCGCGCGCCTCAAGCTCCTCGTAGGTCGCTCCGAACCCGGCGCGGCGCATGAGGTGCGCCATCAAAGCAATGTCTTTTTCTGCCATCCTGTTACCTCCTGAATCCGCGTATTTGACTCGAGTAACTGCCAACATCCCGGCAGTGATTGTTCCCAGCAGGATTGGCCCCGCCACGCGCGAGAACGGCCGTTTCTTCGGGCACGCCACGGGGGTTGACAGCATTTCGTTAATTTGTGCGCCATGCTAGCCCGAATGGTTCAATCCGTCAATGTTTTCTATTGTGAAATTACATATCCCAACCCGATTGTCCCGATCCATGAGTCAGAGATCACCACGTCGGCGTCACTCGGCTGAAATCGACGCTAACGGAAATGCCTGTCAGTCGAGCCGAATCGATGGTTGGAGATACCAAGCCAGGGCGTACACCCCGGACTGCGTCCCGTTCGACATAACCACAAACACCATTCGATAACCCCGGCGCGAGCCTGGGCGGAATGGATTACAATCGCGGGGTGGTCAGTCTATTGCGCACCTTGTCGCCAGTCCGGCGGGTCGGGCAGCGGTTGGAGTCCCGGGCAACCTCCAACGCCCAGGCTGGATCTTGCTAGAAGCCCAGCCTCCACGGGGCCGTGCGGCGTCCTATGCCTCACGGATATTGAACCCGTGGCGCTCGTACAACTTCCGCTGGTACTGGACCGGGTCGGCGACCCAAGCCCTCTCCCAAGGGGCGCAGATGCTTGTTCTGAGCTGGCTGGTGCTGGAGGTCAGCGGATCGAGCACCAAGGTTGGCCTGACACTGTTCCTGTACGGGTTGCCCAACGTCGGCCTGCTCATGGTGGGCGGGGTGATCGCCGATCGCGTCGACCGCAAGCGGTTGCTGATAACGATCCAATTGGCCGTGGGGGCGTCGATTTCGGCGCTGGCGGCGCTGTCATTGGCCGGCGTGATCGCCGTCTGGCACGTCTATGTGGCGGCCGCGCTGCTGGGCTCGTTACAGGCGCTGAACCAGCCGGCGCGGGTGGCAATGGTTGCCGACCTGGTGGACCAGCGCACCCTGCTGGACGCGGTGGCTCATTTCAACGCGGCGGTGCATATTGGGAGAATAGTCGGGCCGCCGCTGGTGGGCGCGGTAATCGACCACTGGAGCATCAGCGCCGCGCTCCTGGCGAACGTGGCCTGCTACGCGATCAGCGTGGTGTGCGTGTCGAGGATCCGCCCCATGCCACGCGATCCGAGACCGGCATCCCAGCCGATTCTGCGGAACTTTACGGATGGCATGGTCCAGATCTGGCGGGCGCCGGTGCTGCTCACCGTCCTGGTGCTGGCCTGCGCGTGGGGCGGGTTCGGGATGAGCCACCTGGCGGTGATCCCGGCCTTCGCCAAGGACCACCTGGGCACCGAGGCGTCCGGGGCCGGCCTGCTGCTGCTGGCGTCAGGCGTCGGCTCGCTGTTGGGGAACCTGAGCATCACGTTCATGCACCGGGCCTGGCTGTACCGTTGGCTGCTGGTGTGCCTGGTGTCGTTCTGCGCCGGCCTGACGCTGTTCGCGTGGTCGAACTGGTTCTGGGTTTCGTGGTCGCTGTTTCTGCTGTTGGGGGTTCTGAGCCTGGGCACGGTGTGGCCACTGGCCACCACGATCCTGCAGCTGTCGACGCCGGCTGAAATACGGGGAAGGGTGATGGGCGTTTTGCACTTCACGCCGGGGTTCCATAACCTGGGGGCGCTGCCGCTGGCGGCCGCCGCCGGTTGGATGGGATGGTCCGCCGCCATCAGCATAGCCGCCGGCCTGTGCCTGCTGGTGACGCTGTGGTTCGGGCTGGGCCGGGCGGCTGGCCGGCATCTCGCCTCGACACCAGCAGCATAGACGAGTGGCTCACGCGTAAGGAGTTTCAGTCGCACCGTCATTGCGAGCGCGGCGTGGCCATCTCGTGATGGTAGCGGCGGTCTCGTGCGGCAACGAGATCGCCACGTTGCTGCGCTCCTCGAGATGACAAACTGGGTACGAGTGAGAGGTGAGCGGCAGTTGCGGTGAGCAGGCCCCGGCGGAACCGACGCCCGGATGAGTCGGTTTTTCTAGTCGTTGCCACCCGCGGGGCTGGCAGCGGCCGCCACCGGTCGCGCCGTGCCCCGGAAGTAGATGTCGCGCCAGAAGCCGCTGCCGATCACCGTGCCGACGACCACCAGCGTGAACGCAGCGCCCGCCACTGACATGACCAAACCCGCGGACCAGAAGTCCGCCAGCCGTCCGTAGAGCAGGTTGGCGAAGGCCATGCTGCCGCCGATGTGCATGGAGTAGGCTGCGGAAACCCGTCCCCGGATATCGTCGGGAACGACCGACTGGATGACGGTGTGGGTGATGGTCATGAAGCCCGAGGTGCCCAGGCCCATCATGACCGCGGCGATGACGGAAATGCCGGTTTGGGACGACAACCCCATACCGATTGGCGTCAGGCTGCTGGTGAAGCCCAGCAACAGGAACACCTTGCCCCGAGTCATGTGGTTGACGATGCCGCCCACGAACAACGATGAGAACAGAGCGCCGATACCGAGCGCGGCCATCAGGGCGTAAACGTCGTTGGCGTTGAACGTTATCCCGTCGGGAGAGAGTTTCTCCAACGCCAGGGGCGGCAGCATGGACTCGAAGGACATCACCAGGACACAGTGCGCCAGCGCCATCATGAGGATCCCGAAGACCAGCGGCGTGCTGTAGATATAGGTGAACCCGGCAACCGCGTTGGCCCAGAAGCTGCGCCGCCGGTCGACAACACCCGTCGAAACGGTCCTGATGTTGAGAGCGGATGTCAGAGCCGTGAGATAGAAAGCCGCGCACGCCCAGAACACAATCGCGGACGTGCCGAGGGTGATCAACAAGTTCTGCAGGGAGAACGAGACTCCGCCGGATCCGAATATGGCGCTGCTGCCCACCGTGACCGAAATCGCCAGCAGGATGGCCGGACCCACGGCGCGCGACCCTTGCTGCATGGCCTGGTTCAGGGCCACCGCGTTGGGAAGGCGGTCCCGGTCCACGAGGTTGGGTGTCAGGGACTGGGATGCGGTCATCTGCGTGGAGCGCAATGTCCCGTTGACAATCGCGAGGGCCACCACGTACCACGGGTTGCTGATGCCGATCATCACCAGGATGGCCATGATGGACGCCTGGCCAATCTGGAGCGCGTAGACCCATTGCAGCAGGGTCTTGCGGGTCATCTTGTCGGCCAGGTAGCCGATGAATGGGGTGGCGAAGAAACGCGGCGACATGGCCGCAAAGGTGATCAACCCGACCCACAACCCCTGGGTTCCCTGCAACTCGGGGATGCTGTAGACCCACGCGCCGCGGGCCACTATCAGGGCCCACGCGCCGCTGCTGCTGCACAGCGTGGAAAAGGCCAGGAAACGAAAGTCTCGAAAAACCAGCGCCGCCAGGAATCGATGCGCCCGCTGGGCGAAAAAGTTGGGCTGCGGCACTGGTGTGGTTGACATATAGCGGCTCCGGCCGTGTGAAATAGCGGGCTGGCACGGCCTCGAAGCCTGATGCTCACCTTGCGGTTATTCGCGCATTGTACTCCAATTATTTGACGTATCGATACCGGGAGCCCCGCGATATAGCGTATGGGCGTCACACAATACGCAGGATTGGCTCCAAATGCGCACGGGGGCGAGACCATGGCCTCGCCCCCGCGAAGGTCTCCGGCTGGCGGCCGGTCTGTTTCGTCTGTCGGTCCTTTTCGTCTGTCGGTCTGTTTCGTCTGAGGGAAGGATCAGTTGGGCACCCACACGACGGCGCCCACCTCGGTGAACTCGCGGTTCACCTTGACCCACGAGTCTCCGGCATCGTCGCTGGAGTACAGCTCACCCATGAGGCTGGAGGCCACGACGAAATCGGGATCCGCCGGATGAGTGGCGAACTGCCAGATGTTGGAGTTGGGCTCCACGGGAAGTGGGCGCCGCTCCCAGGTCTGGCCGGCGTCCGTGGAGCGCTGGATGGCGCCGGCGCCGCCGATGGCCGTGTCGCCCACGCCAGCGAAGATCACGTTGGGGTTGTCGGGCTTGACGGCGATGCCGCGGCTATAGGGCAGCACAAACTGGTCGGTGGTCACCACCGACTCCCAGCTCTCGCCCATGTCCGTGGTCGCGTAAATCTCCCGGGGCGTGCTGGCCAGCACCCGGTTGGGCTCGCCCAGGCCGATGGCCATGCCGTGGATGTCGGGATGGACTCCGCCCTCAACGTGGGTCCAGGTGTCGCCGCTGTCGAGGCTGCGGTAGACCCCGTCCACCTCGACGCCGGCCCAGACGGTGCGGTGGTCCTTGGGGTCCACCATCAGCATGGTCACCATCGGCGGACCGATGTGGCATTCCTGCGCCATCTGGACGGAGAGCTTGGTCCAACTCTCGCCATCGTCGCGGGACCGGAACAGCGCCGCCGGCTTGATGCCCACGAAGACGGTGTTGGTGTCTTCGGGATCGATGGCAATGGACCAGATGGGCACGCCGTCCATGGGAGACCAGAGCTTTTCCCAGGAGGCGCCCTTGTCCTCGCTGCGGTAGATGCCGTTGTCCGCGCCGGCCAGGATGCGGTTGGGGTTGTCGGGATACACGGCCATGGCCCGGACCTGGCTGCCCAACGGGAAGGGGTCCCGGATACGGGTCCAGTTCTCGCCACCGTCGGGACTGTGCCAGACGCCGCCGCCGAAACCGGTCGCTCCTACGCAAATGCTGTGGTTCTTGCTCATAACACTGCCTCCTCTCTAAGCGTGAGTTCCGTTTCGAAACGCGGGTGATTTGAACGCACTACCCCGGTAGTTCGGTGATGGTAATCCAGCCCGGCCCTTCGCCCAGCGGATGCGTTCCGACACGGGACAGCTCGCCCGAATCGCCGACGCCGAAGATGGCCATCTGACCGGAGTCCTGCCCGGCGGAGTAGATGAACTTGTCCTGCAGGTCGAGGCACAGGGCGTTGGGTCTCGGCTCGGACTGCACGATGCCGTTGGAGGTGAGTGCGCCGGTCGACGCGTCCACCGTGTAGCAGGCGATGCTGTCGTGGCCCCGGTTGGGCGCGTACAGGAAACGGCCGGAGGATGTGATCTGGATCTGAGAGCAGGTGTTGCGCTCGCTGAACCCTTCCGGCGGTAGCGTGGTCACCGTCTGGGAAAGCGACAACGTGCCGTTCGACGTGTCCAGGTTGTAGGCGCTCACGCTGCAACCCTGCTCGTTGGAGAAGTAGAGCACGTCCAGCGAGGGATGGAAGCAGAAGTGGCGCGGCCCCAGGAACTCCTCCGGGTCCACCGTGGCCGGCGAGTTGGGGGTGATTTGGCCGGTGTTCCCGTCGAACCGGAACTGCCAGATGGAGTTGGGGCCGTTGCCCGCGATGTGCGGCACGAAAGCGTAGGCGTTGGTCGGATCGGTCTGCATGGCGTGAGCGCCGGTGGCGGTTTCCAGCGACACGACGGCATCGCCGCCCACCGAACCGTCATCGCCGATGGGATGCACTGCCACGCGCGCGCCCTGATAGTAGGACGACAGCACGAACCGGCCGCGCCGGTCGGTGGCGACGTAGACGGGCCAGGCGTCCAGCGGAACCGACCCGTTCTGGGTCAACCCGCCGCTGGACTGGTCAATCTCGAAGCTGACCAGTTGGGTGATCTCCCGGCAGCCCACGTAGAGGAACCGGCGGTCCGGGCTGATTGCCATGGTGAACGGGCCGCCGTCAACGGCCACGTCGGTTTGCAGTGTCATCCCGCCGGTGTCGGGGTCGACGGTGAAGACCGAGATCTTGTTGTCCCCCTGGACGGCGACGTACATGTAGTAAGGCATGCTTGCTCCCTCTCGGTTGAAATGCGGTAGCGACGATAGGTGGGCGCCGGCCTCAGCCGGTGGCCGGGCCGTAGCCGGGACGGCGAGCCCAGACCATTCCGTCCGGATCGTGGGCGACCTCCACGGCATTGCCCCTGGAGTCCCGCAAACCCAGCGGGTGCTGCACCAGTTCGATCATGTTTCCGTCAGGGTCATTGATGTAGGTGGAGTGGCCGCCGCTGTACTCGCGGACGGAGGGCTTTGAGTACGGCACGCCCAGAGCGTCCAGGTTGGCGATCATCTCGTCCCAGTCGTGGATCTCCACGGCGAAGTGCCCCGAAGGGTTGGGGTTGGGAGTGAAGGTGCTGTGGATTTCGCCGTTGCCGATGCGCAACTGCAACTGGCGCTCGTTCAGCTCGGGGCCGCGATCCAGGAATTCCGCGCCAAACACCTTCTCGTACCAATCCCGGCTGCGCTCTTTGTCACTGATCTGGATGTTGATGTGCTGAATCATCGTAACGCGAGACATGGGGCACCTCCGATTCGTGAAACAATTGACCGTTCGTGAAGGATTTAGACCCGGCTAGCGCCTTTGGCGCAAGTATAGCATCACGTTTTCCCGTGAAAGCGCACGGTATGAAAAGGGGCCCGGTACAACAACCGGGCCCCGCCGAGGTTGATCGGATGTACGAGGGCCTGCCGGTTTACCCAAGGTGTTGGCGGATGAACGCCGTCATCCGTTCCAGAGCCTCCTGCGCGACCGGTGTGGAAGGATCGGTCAGTATCCGTTCGCCCTCGCCGTCGAAAATCTTGACGTCGATGTTCCCGCCGGCCTTGCGGTACTGGGCGATGAACTCGTCCAGGTCCGGGCGCGGATGGGCTTCCTCGTAGGAGCGGGCCACACACAGTGTGGGGGGCAGTTCCATCTGCTCACCGGCGGCCAGGGCGCGGGCCGGCGCGGCCTCCGCCATGGCTTCCTCGGTCACCCAGTACTCGTCGTGATTGGGTGTCACTCGCTCAGCCATGCCTGCCGGCGGCATGACGTCGTCCCGCAGTCCCTTGGCGTATTGGTAGCGCCCCAGCGGGTCAATCACTGGAGAGACCATGATGACGCAGTCCAGGGCGCCGTCGACCGCCGAGGCTCCGTTGGAATATGGAAGGGCCGCGTAACGCGGATCATTGGGTCGCATGCCCAGCAGCATGGCCTGGTGCGCGCCGCTGGAGGTGCCCATTGCGCCGACTTTGCCCGGGATGCCGTTCCACGGCGCAGCCTGGCTCTTGCACCAGCGGATTCCGTAGTGGATATCGGCGAAGGAAGCGGGATAGGAGGCCACCGGCGGGACGCGGAAGTCCAGGGCCGCCACGATGACGCCGTTGCGGGCCAGGGCCTCGTTGGCCGCGTTGCCGTTCAGGCGGTCTCCCCGCACCCACGCGCCGCCGTGCAGCTCAATCATGATCGGGAAGGGCCCGCTGCCCTTGGGACGGAACAGCCTCGCCAGCAGGGGAGTATCGCCGTGGTGAAGATATTCCACGTCTTCGATGTCAACTTCGTAGGTCGTTTGATTGCTGATAACCATTCCAAAACTCCCTGTGGCGTGTGCTTGTCCTCAACTACTCCAGGTTTCGTAGCAGGCTTCCGTAGCCGTCGATGGGTTTCGTCCAGCCCACCCGACGGAGGGCCATCCAGATGGTGGCCTGGTTTACCGAGATGACCGTCTTGCCCAACCGCTGTTCCAACTCCTCCACCGCGTCCAACGCGCGCCACGCTGTACCGGGCAGGAAGATGGTGTCCGCCTCCTCCTGGGCCACCGTGGGCACGAAGTCGATGATGGTTTGGGGCGGTTCGGCGTCGATTTCGCGAGGGTTCATGGAGTCCTGCATCCACGGTTCGCCGTCGGCGCTCAGGACTTCGAAACCGGCCTCTTCCATGAGCGGCTTCAGGCGGTTGCGCAGATGGTAATTGCGGTAAGGGCCGGCGATGCTCAGCTTGCGGCCGCCCATGTGACGCAGCGCGGCGATGCTGGAGGTGACGGCGGTTACCGACTGGATGCCGCTGGCCTCCTCCATGATCCGGGCCATCATCTGGTCGTAGGCCATGTAGCCCTTGTGCCAGGTGCCCGAGGTGCAGGCGTACACGAGGACGTCGGGGCCGATGTTGGACAGGGCGCTGGCGCCCCGGGCCACGTCGTCGTTCATCTTGCCGACGTCGAAACCGAACAGCGCATAGTCGACCTCGTTGGCTTCCGCGCTGGACATGCTGAGACGGTGGCCGGTCTCGGTGGAGATTTCCGGTTGGGTGCCCCAGGTTCCGTTCCACATCCGCTCGAAGTGGACCGTGATAGCCGGTGGCACCACCCTGTAAAAGTCGGGTTCGACCACTGGGTTGGTGGCGGGAACCAGGGCCCCGATTCGTTGCGCGCTGCTCAAATTCGCCATATCTTTCCGCTCCGGAGGATTTTCGGGCGTATTATACAGCCCGCGTTGCGGCACGGCGGGGCGAATACGACGCTACAACCGCCGGCAAACGCCCGTGAGAAATGGGGCAACCAGTGCGCTTGAAGGATGATAGAGGAGGCAAACCATGGCTGATGTACCAATTCGAGTGGGACTGATCGGCGCGGGAGGCAACGTGCGCAACCGCCACATTCCCGGCTTTCAGGGGGTGGATGATTGCGAACTTGTGGCTGTGGCCAACCGGACCGTGCAGTCCGGCCGCGTGGTGGCCGACCAGTTCAACATTCCGAAGGTGTACGGCCACTGGCAGGAGTTGCTGGAGGACGACGAGATCAACGCCGTCTGCATCGGCACGTGGCCGTACATGCACCGCACCATGACGTTGGCCGCGCTGCAAGCCGGTAAGCACGTGCTCACCGAAGCCCGCATGGCCAACGACGCCGCCGAAGCCCGCGACATGCTGGCTGCCTCCCGAGCGCATCCGCACCTGGTGTGTCAGCTCACGCCGACCTCCACCAGCTATACCATCGACAACGTCATCAAGCGGCTGATTGACGAGGGGCACCTGGGCGAGTTGCTGTCGGTGGACTTCACGTCCCTGCAGAACAACTTCGCCGATTTCGACGGCCCGCTGCACTGGCGGCACGATCGCGCCCTGAGCGGCTACAACACGCTGAACATCGGCGCGTCCTACGAGTCCATGATGCGGTGGCTGGGACGCGGAACCCGCGTGATGGCGATGGGCAAGGTCCACGTGCCCTACCGGCGAAACGACGCCGGGGATCTCACGTCGGTGAGCATCCCGGATCACATCGACATACTCTACGAGCTGGCCAACGGGGCGCAGGTTCACATGCAGATGAGCGCCACTTCGGGCCTGAACCAGGGCAGCCAGATCTGGATGTTCGGCGCCGAAGGAACCATCTACGTGGATTCCCAGCGCCGGGTGTGGGCCGGCAAGCGCGGCGATTCGGAGTTGACCGAGGTGCCCAACCCGCCGGAAACTCAGGCCAGGTACCGGGTCGAGGAGCAGTTCGGCAACGCAATACGCGGTACCGAGATCGTGGATATGGTGGCCTTCGAGACCGGCGTTCACTACATGGAGTGGACGGAGGCGGTGGGTCGCAGCGCGATGACGGGCCAGGCGGTGCATCTGCCCCTGTAGGCCCGGCGCCGCAGGTCACCAATCGAGGACAACGCGATACGATCCGCTGGCGGAACAAACATGCAGAGTAAACTCAATCGCGAGCTCAAGGCTTACTGCGCGGATCTCGGGGCTGCGCGCGAAATCCTCCGCGCGCACGGGGCCGGGTTCGTCGAGGTGAAAGAGCAGGTTGACTACTATTACAACCTGCCCGACGGGGACGATTCGCAAGGAACGCGCCGGCTCAAACTGCGCGTCGAGAAGGGCACGGGCACGCTCATCTACTACCGTGAGCGCCAGGACGGCGGGGCCAGAACCAGCCAGGTTCGGATGTCGCCGGCGGACGACCCGGGCATCAACGACGTGCTGCAGACCGCGCTGGGCGCCAGGGCCATCGTGCGCAAGCAGCGCGAACTGTGGCGCAAGGACAACGTCATCTTCAACCTGGATACGGTCGAAGGAGTTGGGCAGATCCTCGAGGTAGAGGTCCAGGACGAGGAAGGCTGCGACATCGACGCCCAGGTGGACGAGTATCGCAGCCTGCTCGGCCAACATTTAAACGGCTACATCACGGGATCAAACGAAGACCTGGTGGCCGCGATCACTCCCCCGCCTTGATGAAGTCGGAGACGCGCTCGGCGATCATCATCGTGGTGACGTTGGTGTTGGCGCGGACCACGTCGGGCATGATCGAGGCATCGGCGACGCGCAGGTTGGATACGCCGCGCACCCGCAGCCGCGTGTCGACCACCGCCATGGGATCCCCCGCCGGTCCCATCTTGCAGGTGCCGGAGATGTGATATGAGGTGCTGATGTTGCGGCGCAACCAGAGGTCCAGGGTCTCGTCGCTCTCCAGGTCCGCCGGGGTGGGAGCCGTAATCTCGTCGATGATTCCGTCGTAGGCGCTGTGCTCCAGGAACGACACGCAGAGACGCACCGCCTCCCGCAACCGTTCCCGGTCCCAGTCCTCCTCGAGGTAGCGATAGTCCATGCTCGGCGCCGTGTGCGGGTCGGCGGACTCCAGCCTCAGTTCGCCCTTGCCGGCGGCCAGGTAGAGACCACAGTTGACCGTATGGGCGGGGTTGTCGTCCCGCACCACGGTGTTCAGCGACGCCGGTGAAAGAATCATGTCGTTGGGCGTGTCCGAGCCGGAGGCGGTGAAACGCAGTCGCAGGGCCCGCATGCCGTTGGGGTCCTGCGGAACGTCGTCCTTGACCATGTATCTCACCGACACGTTGGGGTGGTCGCGCATGTTCTGGCCGACCCCGGGCAGATCCACGGCCACCGGGATGCCATGGGCCTGCAACTGGTCGGTCGGGCCCAGACCGGACAGCATCAGCAGTTGTGGAGAGGCCACCGCGCCGGCGCACAGAATGATCTCGCTGCCCTCGACGACGAAGGTGTCGCCGCCGCTCTCAACCTCGACGCCGACGGCGCGACCGTTTTCCAGCACCACTCTGCGGGCCTGGACGTTGGCGCGAATGGTGAGGTTCAGGCGGTGACGCACCGAACTGATGTAGGACAGAGCCATGCTCATGCGCACGCCATCGATATTGTTCTCGGCGCGCAGGCTGACGCCGGTGGCCTCCGGGTTGTTCACGTCAGGATGGAAGGGATATCCGGCGGCGGTGGCAGCCTGGAAAAACGCCTCCTGGGACGGCGGCCAGGTTTCGCGCTGGTGGTGCCGTACCGGAACCGGACCATCCGTGCCGTGGAAGTCGTCATGGAAGTCGGCGTCGTTTTCCAACTTGCGGAAGTAGGGCAGGCACTCCAGGTAGCCCCAGCCTTCGTTCCCCCAGGAGGCCCAAGTGTCGAAATCCTCGGGGGCTCCCCGGATGAAGGTCTGGCCGTTGATCGCGCTGGAGCCACCCAGCACCTTGCCGCGAGGCACGGGCATCGGCTCGGGTTGTTCTGCCGTGGCCCGACCGGTGAAGGACCAGTTGTAGGGCGAACCGGCGGCGCGGGCCTCCAGGTTCACGGTGCCCCAGCCCAGCTTGAGCATGTCGGGCAACTGGTCGAAGTCCGGGAAGTCGGGGCCGGCCTCCAGCAGCAGAACCGAACGCTCGGGGTCCTCGGAAAGCCGCGTCGCGATGATGCACCCGGCCGTGCCGCCGCCGACAACGATGTGGTCGTATTTCATTGAGACATCTCCAAAGTTTGCTTGCTATTGGCTGGCGCCGCTTCCGGCGACGGCGAGCCTACAAAGGTCGATCGGGCAGGTACTTGTCTTCCATCTCGCGGATGCGGTCCGCGCCGAGGATGCCGCCGTTGCTGGCGATGCCCCACTTGCTCTGGGCCGCCGACGCCAGGAAATCGTCGATGGCGGCGGTGCCGCGCTCCTGGAAGTCGCTGAGGAAATCCCAGGACGCCTGGAGCCCCGCCATGGTGGTGAGGCCGGGATACCAGGCCGCCGCGGCGCCGGCCTCCTGCAACTCTTCCAGCGTCGGATGGGTCTGGCTGCCGTGGGTGAACAGGGGCAGCACCGGACCGGGAATGCGGCGGATGGCTTCCTGGTTGTCCTCCCAGGAGGATACGGCCGGGCACACCACGTCCACGTTGGTCTGGCTCTTGTAAGCCAGGCAGCGCTCCATCACGTCCTCGAAAGTTGCCCCGGGGACGCCGGCGTAGTCGCACCGGGCCACGATCACGAAGTCGGGGTCGTACTCCATCTTGGCGTCCATGGCGGCGCGGAGTTTGCCGACCATCTCCTCGATGGAAACGCAGCGGCGGCGGGGGCCGGACTTGGGCGGGTAGGTCTGGTCCTCCAGGTGGGTGCCCGCGATGCCGGCCCGGATGTATTCCTTGACCGTCTCGTAGACCTGGATGGCGTCGCCGTAGCCGGTGTCCATGTCGACGAACGCCGGGATGTCGATGGTATTCACGATCTTCCGGGCGTTGTCCACCATGTCGCGCATGCTGGTGCCGCCCTCGGTCAGGCCCATGACCTGCGCCGAGGTGTTGCCACCCGACATGTAGAAGGCCTCGTATCCCAGCACCTCGGCCATCCTGGCGCCCATGGCGTTCATGCCGCCGGCAAGGACGAAAATCTCCGGTCGCTCGAACAGCTCCTTGAGCCTGGTGGTCATGCGTTGTTTCTCGGGCATAACTCTTCCTCCTTGCGGTGTATCGTGTGGTGGGCCAACCGTCCTGTCGTCTCTGGATTGGTTCAATCGGGCATTCCGGCCGGCGCGGGCGGAGACGCGCTACTTCCAGCGAATGGCGCAACGGTCGATACATCGATCACCTGAACGTGTCTCTTCCCGTTGCGGACCATTCTCGCTTCCCGCTTTTCTCAGTAGCGAGACGGTGCACATCTTACATCGATTTGAACGGGATCCGACCCATGCCCTGCAATCGCCGCAGGTAATCCGCCTGAGCCTGCACGGTCGTCATGCCTGTTCCGGATGTGATTGGACGCTGGGTTAGTCTTGGCATTCGCACGCTGCATGTGGCCTGCGGAAGACGTTTGTACGGAGAGATGCTGCGTGATAGGGTTGCGCTATCCCCGAGATCTGGAGGAGCCATGGCATCACAGAGCGAAAGACCTGAGCCCAATTACGACCCGTTTCCGCCCGGCCAGAACCGTCGTGCCACCGTCACCGAAGTGGACGTTGAGGACATGGGCGACATGCTGCGGCGGGCCTTTGTGGGACGGGACGTGAAGTTCACCATCTATTGCGATGAGGGGCCCAATGTCGGCGGCAATCACACCGCTCCCGCGCCGCTGCATTACTTCGCCTCGTCCATCGCGTTTTGAGAGATGACCCAGATCGAGAGGTACTCTCGAATGATGAACGTGGAGATCACCGGCGTCAGGGCCCACATCGCGGTGCACTTCGGGTTGGAGGGATCGGTGCTGGCGGGCACGATCCAGGCCAGCGCTCCGAAGGTGGAAACGAGCTACGAGATCGAGTCGCCGGATGAGCCGGAACGGGTGGCAGCCGTGTTGCGCAATGCTCGCAACGGGTGCTGGGTGCGGGCTGCCGTTGCCAATCCCACCCCGTTCGAGGACAGGTCGACGCTGAACGGAGAGCCGATCTTCTTCGACTGACGGCCGGCCTACTGGCGGCCATGCTGAGGCCATCAGGGGCGCACCATCGTGCGCCCCAACGTTTTCAAGGGCGGATGGCCCTGGGGCCGTCTACCAACCCAGGCTCTCAGGGATAAGGATCATGGAGATGCGGCCGACCACGGGCTCGTGCTCCATGACCAGGTATTTGCCGATGGGGGTGGGTCTCGCGCCCCGGCCCTCCAGCCAGCGGTCGTGTCGCTCCAGGGTGAAGCCGCGAGTGCGGGCTTCGGCGTCCGCCAGGGTCGGGCAGATCTTCTGGGTGCCGGCCACCAGGATCACACGCCGCGCCCCGTAAGCGAAGGCGCCGATCTGGCTGCCGGAACCGCTGGCGACGACGATCTCCCCGGTCTCCGCTATGGCCTGGACGCTGCCGACGAAGTAGTCGGCGATGGTGGTCTTGCGGCGGAACTCGCGCTGGGCCACCGGGTCGGTATGGCCCAGCATCTGGTCATGGAGGTTGTTATAGCGGTCGTTGCCGTGCATGTGCTCGGTGTAGCCGATGGTGTCCAGCGTTTCCGAAGTGCTGACGAAGACCTCGGAACCCTCCGGCACCAGTTCCTTGAGTTTCAGCAGCGCCGCCCCGCGAGAATCCACCAGCACGGCCTCGACGTTGCGGGCCGCCAGGGCGCCGATGGTCCGGCTGATGGATTCGGCGGTTGCTGGAGCATGGGGTGTTGCCGAGGACATGATCGGTTCTCCTGAGTGGGCTGCGATGTTTGCGGGTTGCTAGACGCCGGGCTGCAGGTTGGGCATCACTTCGTCGACGAATAGCGTCATGGAGCGCATCACCTGTTCGGGGGTCAGGTCACCCCACGCGAAGATGGGGCAGAAGTAGTTGATGCCCGTTTCGCCGATGGCCTGCTGGACGCGCTCCCGCACCGTGGACGGCGTGCCGACGATGATCACGTCCCTGGCTTCCAGAGCATCGAAGTCCCGCATGGCGCCCAGGCGGTCGAGCCCGTTCTTGGCCCACAGGTAGTCGATGTTGTGGAACCACGTCCCGTACGCCGCTTTGGCTTCCTCCCGGGCCCGCGCGTCGGTGTCGGCGATGTACATGTGGCGCACCAGACCCAGCTTGGGAGCGGTGACGTGGCTGTTGAGCCCGTCGGACATCCGCTCGGCGTTCCACACCCGCTTGTACAGGTCGTAATGGGCTTTGACGCCGGCGTTGTCGGCGAAAACGGTGCAGGTGTTGAAGCCGTGCTGGGCCATCCACGGCACGGTTTCGAGGTTGTTGCTGGCGTACCAGAGCGGCGGATAGGGCTTCTGGTGGGGCGCAATCCAGAGTTCGATGTCCTCGTAGTTGTAGTGCTTGCCCTGGTAGTTGAGCACGCCGGTGGTGAAGCCGCCGGTGAACATGTCCATCTGCTCGTTGAACATTTCCCAGCTGATGCCGAGATCGACGCCGAACTCCTCAGCCTCCACGGGCGAGACACCGCGGCCGACGCCCAGATCGAGGCGCCCGTTGCTGAGGTTGTCCAGCATGCAGATCTCGTGGTAGAGCCGGATGGGGTTGTAGAAAGGGAGCAGGAACACCAGCGGGCCCAGGCGCAACCGTGACGTGCGTTGTGCCGCCGCCGCCAGGAACACCGCCGGCGAGGGCGACACGCTCAGCGGGGTGATGTGGTGCTCCGCCAGGTGGTAGCTGTAGAACCCGCTGCGGTCAGCGTACTCCAGCATCCGCAGCCGGTTTTCGAAGATCTCGCTGGGCGCTGACTTATCCCACTCAATCCAGTCGAACAGCCCGAACTCCAGGGTATCGTTCAGCGTGGCGACCTGGGTCATGGCGCACCTCCATGGCGATGATGCGGTTGCCTCGGCGATGATGCGGTTGTCTCAGTCGGCGACCAGCGGCAATGACGGATCGGCGGCGTATTCCGACATGGAGGCGTCGTACACGGCGACATTCTCGTAGCCCAACATGGCCAGGATGAAAGCGTCGTTGGACGCCGCGATGCCGCCGCCGCAATAGGTGACCACGCGCTGTGTGCGGTCAGCGCCGGCCGCCTCGAAAAGGGACGCCAGTTCATCGGCCGGCCGGAACAGGCCGGTTTCGGGGTCGGTCAGATCGCCCGACGGGACGTTGGTCGCGCCGGGGATGTGGCCGGCCCGCCCGTAGCCACTGCCGCCGTCGGCGCCGGAATGCTGATCGCGTCCCAGGGCGTTGATCAGGCAACTGCCGCCGCCAGTGCCGGACTCGATGAACTCCCTGACCTCGGCCAGGTCGGCAAAGCGCGCGGGGTCTGCCGTCGGGCTGAAGGACGCGGGCGCGTAGGTCGCCGGATCCGTGGAGACGGCGCGACCCTCGGCGGTCCAGCGGCGCAGGCCGCCGTCCAGCACTACCGCGTTGTGGCAACCCATCGAGCGGAACATCCACCAGAAGCGGGCCGCCCACTGCGAGCCGAGCCGGTCGTACAGGACCAGTTTCGAGGTGTCCGAGATTCCGTGGCGACCGGCGGCCTCCGCGAAGGCTGCGGCGGAGGGCATCATGAAGCGGTATGACTGGTCGTTGTCGGAGAAGTCGGCCTGCAGGTCGAGGAAGCCTGAGCCGGGAATGTGGCCGGTGTCGTAGGCGCTCCGGCCCGACTCGGCGCGTCGGCCGCCGCCTGCGACGCTATGCAGGAAGATGGTGGTCTCGAAGATGCGGACATCGTCGTCGGCCAGGTGCTCGGCCAGCCAATCGGTGGATACGAGGTACTCGGGATGCGTAAATGCCATGATCAGCTCCTGCCGGCGCCGGCTTGTCGTGTAGTTGTCGTCATGCGCCCCAGTATCCCCGTCCGAAGCACCGTCCGCAACCGGTCCGCGGAGATCACCCAGGCCTTTCCAAAGCAGCTTTTGTCATTGCGAGCGCAGCGCGGCAATCTGGCTCCGGAGGCATGACTCATACGGGAAGGCCTTGTTGCATCGATGGGATTGCGACGTCGCTGGAAAAGACCCCGGCTGCCATCACGAGATTGCCGCGCTTCGCTCGCCATGACAGTTCGAGTGAAACGGAGTACGCGGGAGGTCCGCGGAGGCTGGGCGATACATCTGTGCTATAGTTTTTGCGTTTCATACTTTGGTCGAGAGAATGCATTAATGGATATCAGCACGGTCGCCATTCTGAGCCCCGGAGACATGGGTCACGCGGTTGGGCAGCGCCTCCGCGAGCACGAGTTGGACGTGATCACCTGCCTGAGTGGCCGCAGCGAACGGACGCGCGCCCTGTCCCAGAAGGCTGGCATACGCGACGTCGCCACGATGGAGGAGTTGGTCCAGCGGTCGGACCTGATAATGTCCATGACCGTGTCCGCAGCGGTGCCAGGTGTATGCCAACAGGTCGCCGAAGCGTTGGCCGCAACCGGCGCGGATACCCTGTTCGCGGAGTGCAACGCCGTCTCTCCCCAGCTCGTGCGGACCCTGGAACCGGTTATCACCGACGCCGGCGGGCGGTTCGTGGACGTGTCCATAATCGGCGGGCCGCCGCGGCCCGGCTACAGTCCGCATTTCTACGCCTCCGGGCAGCACGCTGTGCAGTTTGATCAGCTCAACGACTTCGGCCTGACGGTACTGAAGCTGGACGGCGAGGTGGGGCAGGCATCGGGCATCAAGATGTGCTACGCGGCCATGACCAAGGGTTCGTGGGCGCTGTATACCCAGTTGCTGATGGCCGCCGAGATGATGGGGCTGACCGAACCGCTGTTGGCGGAGTTCGCTTCGGGCCAGCAGACGGCGCTGCAACGGATGGAGAGAACCATTCCCACCGTGCCGCCACGCTCGCGCCGCTGGGTCAGCGAGATGGAAGAGATCCGCGACACCTTCACCGAACTGGGTATGACGCCGCACCTGTTTGAGGGGGTGGCGGAAATGTACCGTTTCATTGGCGGCACGCCCCTGGGAGAGGAGTTTCCCGAGTCGCGGGACCGCGACCGCACCTTCACTGAGACCATTCGACAACTGGCGCAGCACGTGGCGGTGCGCGAAGATCAGCGCGACCAAGCCTGACGATGGCCCTGCGCCAGATCCCATTCAGGAGACACTCAATGCCCGAACCGGCGCCCACCAGCAATAACCGGCTCATGTTCTCCACCGAGGAATGGGCCATGGTTTCCAGATCCCAAATTGAACACTCCACGATTCCGGAAAGCATGGACGAGGAAGCTGGCGTCCTCATCGTGTGGGCTCGCGGAACGGCGGGCCAGCCGGACACCGGATGGACGGCCAGGCACGCCATCTCCGGAGATGCCCTGCGCGACGCGCTGGTCGCGGCCGGCCTGATTCCTGAAGAACGGAACTAACGTTGCACGCCGGCCGCAAGGGTCCGCTCTCCGGTCGGGAACGCAACTCATCAAGCCTGAACTGTCACCTATCGACCCGCGCCGAACGATAGAGAGCGACGGATGGCCAACTTACAAACCCCGCCCGAGCAACTGATTGAGGGTAATGACCCCTTTGGGATGTCTCGCTTCAGCCTCCGGCGTTACTCGGTGCAGCATTTCCTCCTGATCGTGGTGACCCACGTCCTGCTGATAGCCCTGCTCGTCACCTCGGTATTGTGGGGAAACGCGGCGCTGATCGCCCTGTCGGCGTTGGCCTGGGCCGTAGTCATGGTCAAGACGGTGCTGGTAGTGACGGTGGGCATCCGGACAATCGCGGCCGAGGCCTGGATCAGGCGACTTGGAATGGGCGACTACGAGCACAGCATCGAGCCCCGCGGCAACGACGAAGTGTCCAAGGCGTGCCAGGCGCTTGAAACGCTCCGACTGCGTTCCATCGAGGTCGTCCGGCTGCAACTGGTGGAGAAACTCGGCGACGAGCTGGCCGCCGCCAACGCCGTCCTGGAAACCCGGAACCAGGAACTGGACCTGGCCTTGTCCAAGCTCCGGGAAGCGCAGGACCAGATCGTGGCCCAGCAGAAACTGGGCGAGATGATCGACCTTGCCACGGGCGTGGCCCATGAGATCAGAAACCCGCTGAACTTCGTTTCCAACTTTTGCGATGGCTCCGCCGAACTGCTGGATGAACTGATGGAGACTCTCAATCGCAATGATCGGGACGACGGGGAAATCGAGGAGATCAGCAACGAACTCCGAGCCAACATGGACCACATCCGGCGAAATCTCGGCCGCGCCGACCGCGTCCTTCAGGGGATGCTCAGCCTGGGAACCAGCAGCGGAGCCTGGCAGGAAGTCGGGCTGAACTTGCTGGTGCGGCAGTCGGTGCGAGCCGCTCTGGACGCCTACGTTACGGTTAACGGCGGCAAGCAGCCCGTGGTCGAAGTACTGGAGGACCCGTCTGACCCGCAATGCCTCGCCCTGCCGGAGGGCATGGCCCTGGCCGTGATGAACCTGGTCCAGAATGCCTGCGAAGCCGTGGAGAGAACAGGCAAGGCAGACGCCCATATCACCGTGTCAGTCGACGCCGATGAGGACGAAGGTTGCATTACCATCAGGGATGAGGGATGCGGCATGGCGCCGGAAGTGCTGGAGAGGGCCCTGACGCCGTTCTTCACCACGAAAATGGGCGACAACCAGGGCGCCGGTCTGGGACTGTGCCAGGCGGCCGAGGTGGCCCGCGTACACGGCGGCAACGTGGTCCTGGAATCGACTGCCGGAATGGGCTCTATCGTAACTCTAACGTTGCAGAGGCGACCGCCCATCGCGACGGCAATCGACCAGGACGCTTGAGCAGGGCAAATCCAGAGAGGAGCAGACAACTCCCACGGGCGCTACCCCGTATTCGTCGAGCAGCGGTACGACCTCCGGAATTTGGCCTTGCTCGCGCACGGCGTCGTGGGCCAAGTTGGTCCGGTCCAAATTGACAGTCCTCCGCGCGTGTCCCTACAATCGCGGAAACCCACCGAACCGTGCGAGGGTTCCGGCTCGTTAGGAGGACAAAATGGCTGAACTACTGGGTCTGGGCTGTTCTCACGGCCCCATCATCCTGACGCCGCCCGAGGTATGGGCCACGGGTAGAGAGCGGGTATTCGCCCGCGTGCCCGGCTACGAGACTCCCGCCCAACTCGTCAAAGAGCTGGGCGACGACAACGGACTGAGCCGGGACATCAGCGACCAGAAGAAGATCATCGATTCGTTCAAGGTGATGCGCGACCGCCTCCACGAGTGGGAGCCGGACGTCCTGGTGGTGATCGGCGACGACCAGGCGGAGAACTTCCTGCAGGACAACCTGCCGCCCTTCTGCCTCTACACCGGCGCCGAAGTCGACGGCTTTCCTTTCCAGCGCGGCGCGGCCCGCACCAACCTGTGGGACGCCGAGCCCGAAACCAAGTTCACCTTCCAGTGTCCCAAGGAGTTTTCGCGGGACCTCCGCAACTTCCTGATTCGGGACGGGTTCGACATGGCCTCTTCCAGCGCCCTGAAGGGCTGGGACTGGGGACTGGCCCACGCCATCATCAACCCGCTGGTGTTCCTGGACCCGGACGGCAAGTTCCCGCTGCTGCCCCTCTTCGTCAACTGCTACGGCGAAGAAGCCGGTCCCGACTATCCACCCCGTCCGACACCCAGGCGCTGCTATCAGCTGGGGCAGGGGATCCGCAGGTTCCTGGACACCCGGGACGAGCGGGTTGCCGTGGTGGCATCGTCCAGCTGGTCGCACAGTTTCCTGGCCCACAAGTTCCAGTGCCGCGAGATCGACGTTGAGACCGACCGCCGCTACCTGGAAATGGTTCGGTCCGGCGACGGGAGCAAGCTGGCGGAACTGACTCCCGAGGAGATCCAGGACTCTGGAGACCACGAGATCCTGAACTGGATCATCGCGTTGGGAATCCTGGGCGACGTTCCGGCCGAGATCGTCGACGTGCGAGAGTCAAACACCCAGCTGGCGTACCGCGTTGCTGCGATCTGGAACTGACAGGTCGCGCGGCGACAGTCGATAGGCAAATGCTTGCCGCGCCGGAAACTGCGCCCGGTGCGGCGGCTAGTGTGTCCACAACCCGAGGGAAAACGTCGAACATGGTCACAGTACTGGAGCCACGAACCCAGACCGGGCAGGGAACCGGCCACAGGAGATGTGACGGGTGTCCCCGGTGCGAGAATCCAGAGAGCCCGACCTGCAATATCCCCCATCCCAAGTTTGCCAACCGCCATCCGGTGTGCAAGGTTTGTGGCCATTGCGTTCTGCGCGGCAAGCACCAGGACGATGCGTCGGATCTGGACGACCACCCGGGGTTCATCTCCGGAGGTTCCGGCGGCGGGCCGAGCCTGAACTGAACCGGGCGACGGATTTCCGCATCCGCACGCAGGTCGACGTTCCGCGGCTGGTCCGAGCGAAGCTGCGATGACCTGCGTCCGCGTGGTCCCGAACAGATACACGCGGGACACCTTGGAGGCGTCCCAGTACCTTGGACTCGAGGCGCCGGCCTCGAGCGGAACGGTGATCGAAATCTGCACCGATGGGGTGACGCTGGACCTTTCCGGCGTGGTGCTGGACGGCGAACGGAAGGGCGGCGTTGGTATTTGGGTCCACGACTGCCGGGACGTGACAATCGCCAGCGGCATCGTGATCGGGTTCCACTACGGAATACGCGCGGAGAACGTGAGCCACCTCAGCATCCGGCGCTGCGTCGTGTCGGACAACACCAACCCGCTGGACGCCGGCTGGCTGCCGGACATCGAGGCGCCGGTGGAGGAGGGGTTCGGCGGCGGCATTTATCTTCGCCGGGTGCGGAACAGCGTCATCGAAAACAACCAGACCGGCAACAACTTCAACGGCATCAGCCTGGTGCGGTCGGACCACAACGTGATTTCGGGGAACCACGCCTCTCACTGCGGCAACGTGGGGATCTACCTGCTGAAGTCCAGCCACAACCAGGTGCTGGACAATCAGGCCGAGCACTGCATCCGCTACACCGACCGCTTCTGGTGCGACACCGCGGACTCGGCGGGAATACTGCTGGAGGATGGTTCCAACCACAACCGGATAACGGGCAACAGCCTGCGCTACAGCGGCGACGGGTTCTTCATCCGGGGACACCACGGCGAGCCTTCCAATGACAATTTCATAGCCCACAATGACGGGAGTTATTCGCCCAACAATGCCTTTGAAGCGGTGTTTTGCTCGGGCAACGTCTTTGAAGACAACGTCGCCAACTTTTCCAACTATGGGTTCTGGCTGGGCTATTCGACCAACTCGACCGTCAGGGGCAACGAAATCAGGGTGAACCGTTTCGACGGGATCGCCATCGAACACGGGGAAGGCAATGCCATCGAGGAAAACCGTATTGAAGGCAATCGCAACGGCATCCGGCTGTGGAGCGACCCGGCACGGCGAGGGTCGGCGACAATAGGAAACACGCGGCGTCGGTACACCATTTCGGGGAATCGGATCGCCGCTTCCAGAGAGAGCGGGATTTACGTGACGGACGACCACGACGCGGTCCTGGATGAAAACGTCTACGAATCGAACGCCTGCGACCTCCGGCGCCAACCACTTCGTTAAGCCACGCAATTGCTGGGCGTCGGTGTCCATAACCAATCTGACCCCTTTGATGTTCAACCGAGTGCATTCAACCCGAGGGAAACGATGAAATACGATGTGGTAATTGTCGGAGCCGGGTCTGCCGGTTCGGTGCTGGCGGCCCGGCTATCGGAAGATCCGCAGCGTTCGGTGCTGCTGTTGGAGGCCGGGCCGGACTATCCGGACTTCGAACTGCTGCCCGACGAGCTGAAGTACGGCTTTGCCGCCGCTCCGGTTCCGCCGGCTACGCGAACTGCCGCCGGCCACCCGGAGTGGCTGACCACCGACCCGCACAACTGGCAATTTACAGCGACCGCAACTGACCTGGCGCCGCCGATGCTGGTGCCCCGGGGCCGGGTTACCGGTGGGTCCAGCGCGATCAATTCGTCGGCCTTCTATCGAGGCGTTCCCGAGGATTTCGACGCGTGGGCCTCCCGCGGCAATGACCAGTGGACTTACGAAAAGGTCCTGCCGTTCTTCCGCAAATCGGAAACTGACGTTGACCAACACGGCGACTATCACGGCTCCGAGGGGCCCATCTTTGTGCACCATGCCAATCCGGACGCGTGGGATGCAATGCAGCGGGCCTTTTTCAGCGCCTGCCGGGCCAGCGGTTACGACGAGGCCGACGACCACAACCATCCGGACTCCAATGGCGTCGGTCCAAGTGTGACCAACAACCACAACGGGGTGCGGTTCAGCACTGCCCTGGGCTACCTGGGGCAGGCGCGCCATCGTCTCAACCTGACGGTGCGTTCCAATTGCCAGGTGCGCAGGATCGTGTTTGAGGGGACAAAAGCCGCCGGCTTGCTGGTGGAGAGCGGTGGAGATACTTTCACCGTGGAGGCCGAGCAGATCATTCTCAGCGCCGGCGCGGTGGGCTCGCCGCACCTGATGCTGCTCTCCGGCGTGGGGCCGGCCGCGCAGTTGAGGAGCCTGGGGATTCCAGTCGTACACGACCTTCCCGGCGTGGGACGGAACCTGAAAGACCACCCGAAGGTCTATGTCACATGGGAAGTGGGCGACGGTTTTGCGGCTCCCTCCAATCGTGGAGCGGGCAGCGCGGCCTTGCGGCTGACCGCGCCCGGTTCGAATTTGAGAAACGATCTGGGGATCAGCATTTCCGGACCGTCTGTGCCTCGGGTCAAGGCAAGCGGTCCCTCCCCTGCTGCGTCAGGGGCGCGCGCCACGAGTGAGGGCAACGCCCGGCACCTCGAAATGATGGTGGCCCTGCTGTTGCCGGAGAGCCACGGTGAGTTGACGCTCGCCTCGCCCGACCACCGGGTACAGCCGTCGATGCGATACAACTACCTGGCGGAGCCTTTCGACCGGGAGCGGCTGCGGGCCGGCATTCGCCTGGCCCTGGAATTGGCCGAACGGCACGAACTTGCACCCATGTTGGGGCCACGCATAGAGCCTGAAGACAGTGACCTGGTCAGCGACGACGCCCTGGACCAGTGGTTGCTGCGGGAAGCGACGACCTACTCCCACATTTCATGCACGTGCAGGATGGGGCCGTCCGGCGACCCGTTGGCCGTGGTCGACCAGTATGGGAAGGTTCATGGCATCGAAGGGTTGCGCATAGTCGACGCGTCGATCATGCCCGACCTGGTGCGTGCCCCGATCAATCCGGCGGTGATTATGGTCGCGGAAAGAGTGGCTGACTTCATCCGTGCGGGCCAGTGAGCAGGCGGAGGCAGGGCCTTTCCAACGTTAATCCGTCATTCCTGCGCCGGCAGGAACCCAGAGACCTCCGCTAATGGAAAGGTTCTGGATTCCCGCTCTCGGGGAATGACGATCGGGATCGCATGCCACCGTCAGCGACTTTGGAGAGGCCCTGAGGCGGAGGGCATGCGGCTTGCGAGCGGCGGATCGACGATATATGCTCGCCGCGATTTGAACTTGCGTGGTTTCGTGACAGGCGGGATGAAATGAGACTTGACGGAAAAGTAGCGATTGTCACCGGCGGCAGCCGCGGGATAGGGCGCGCCATCTGCCTGGGGCTGGGCGAAGCCGGCGCCAGCGTGGTGGTAGCGTCCCGCACCGAAGAAGACCGGTCGGCCGGCACCGAATATGAACAGTATGGGTCGGGCGATATCCGCGAAACGGCGGCGCAGATCAACGCCGGCGGGGGCCACGCGTTACCGGTTCGCTGCGACGTGGCGCGCGTCGAGGACATTCAAAATCTGGTTGATGCCACGCTGGACCATTTCGGCCGGATCGACGTTCTGGTGTGTAACGCGGGAATGGACTGCGAATCGCCGGTGGTCGACCTGGACGTTGAACTGATTGACCAGTGCCTGGCGGTGAACGTGAGGGGTCCACTGCTCCTGTGCAAGTATGCGCTGCCCTCCATGATTGAACGGGGCGAGGGTGGATCCATCTACTGCGTCACCTCGGGCTCGGCCAGGAACTACCGGGAGGGCCGGGTCGGCTACTCGATGAGCAAAGCCGCGCTGGAGCGGATGTTTTTCAGCCTGGCCGAAGAGGTGCGGCCGCACAACATCGCGGTGAACGTCTTCGAGCCCGGCAGGGTGGATACCTGGATGAACCGGCGTGGGGACTGGCCGGGGACGTCCCACATCCCCATGGTCCAGCCGGAGGCCCTGGCGCCGCCGGGAGTATGGCTGGCAGGGCAAACCGCCGAGACTTTGACCGGCGAGATGGTTTCGAGGGCCGAATTCGGAGTGACCTGGGGACCAAAGGCTGGGTAGGCGACCTGAACCCCGGTCGGCCGATTTGGCCGGGTATGACCGGCAACGAAAACGGCGTCTCCCGCCTGTTGTGGGCGCGAGACGCCGTTTCGCATGGGCGGGAAAGTGGTGGAGCTGATGTCCCCCGAAACAGAGATCATTTGGTGCTCAAATCCACCGGCTATCATGTCCCAATCCGTGTTCGTGTACCAGTTCGTGCACCAATAATTCTATGGTGACCGAAGAATCCGTTCACGTCGCCCTCGCGAAATTTCACGGCAGTAGATTGGGAATTGTCCGGTTTCACCGGTTCCATGCAACTGTCTCCGGGTGGACCTCGCTATACTGAATTCCTTGGTATCCGAGGGCCGTTCACCGGCTTGCAAGCGGATTTACGCCCGAATTCTGCTGCTGAGCGATGAGACCCAGACTGGGGCCCCATGCGAGACCGGGATTGGTGGCAGTGGCGCCAGGACCGACGGGATTGTAGAAACAACACAACGCATGGAGGCAGGGTACGGTCGCCAGTTTGGGTCACGGCGGTCTGGCCTTCTTCAAGTCTTTTGAGGCCACCCAGGGGCCGTTCCGAGGTGCTAAACTGCCGGTGTCACAGTCATAGCCTAACCTGTCCGCGGTGTCCGAACCGAGCGGTGTTCAAACACAAAGGAGTGAGCAGTGCCTTACGCCAACATAGACGGAGTCAACCTGTATTACGAGGAGTACGGCGCCGGCCCCACGGTCATGCTGACGCCCGGCGGACGGGTGGACCACAACGGCCTGCGTCCCATGGCCGCCCTGCTGTCGACCCATTGCCGTGTCATCATCCACGACCGCCGCAACTGCGGCAAGTCCGACGTGGTGATCGGTGGCGAGCTTTCCGAGCAGCACCTTTGGGCCGAGGAGATGGCGGCGCTGCTGAAACATCTGGGCGCGGCCCCGGCTTACCTGGCCGGAGGGTCCGCCGGTTCCCGCACTTCCCTGACAGTGGCGGTTCGGCATCCGGAGGTGGTCAAGGGTACGTTTATCTGGGAAGTCTCGGGCGGGCCGAGGAGCGCCGAACTGATGTCCCCCGGCTACTACGGACAGTACATCGAGGCCGCGGAGCGCGGCGGGATGGCCGCCGTGGCCGCCACCGAGTTTTTCGAGCAGCGCATCCGGGACAATCCGGACAACCGGGAACGGATTGTTGCCATGGATCCCGGGGAGTTCTGTTCCGTCATGCGTCGCTGGCGGGACCAGTTCTCCCGACCCAACCCGGTGGGAGACCTGACCGAGGAACAGCTGAAGTCCATCACCTGCCCGGTGCTGGCCTTCGAGGGCAACACGCCAGACGACGTTCACCACAAGTCTGCCGCGGAGAACGTGAAGCGGCTGGTACCCGACGCCGAGCTGCGCCCGTCGGCGTGGACTCACGAGGAGTGGGCGGTCATCGGTCAGCACGACAACACCTTCCCGGGCATCGCCGCCACCAACCGCTACCACATGCAGTCCACCTTCTACGCCGCACACCTGCTGGAATTCATCGCCAGGGTAGAGGCCCAACAGCCTGCAGCCGTGGCCTGACCGCATCCCTTACCGACCAAATCGGAGGAACACGATGGGAACCTTCAGACTTTACTCTGGCGATGACGGCCAGTCCCACATTGAGACCATTGACCTAGACCAGACGCCTGATTGGAAGAGCGCCCAGGAAACCACCACCATCAGCTTCAGCGAAGCCCCAGTCGGTCGCTTCTCCGACTGGCACCCGGCGCCGCGCCGCCAGTTTGTCATCATCCTGTCCGGGCAACTGGAGATCGGCCTTGGAGACGGTTCCAAGCACGTCTTCGGACCCGGCGACGCCCGCCTGGTGGAGGATATCACCGGCCAGGGCCACACCACCGCCACACACGGCGACCAGCCGTGCGTCACCTGCACCATCCCCCTGGCCAACCAGTAACCAACGCGGCTCGGGCGGCGGCTTTACGTGGGCAGCCGTCCGCAAGGCAATGGTGACCGCCGCCCGATCTCACTGCTCCGGGGGCCGGGATGGCGGGGCTCACGCGTACCCACTTTGCACAACCTGTCATTGTGAGCCTCGTCCGCAACTGTCATAGGAATTACGCACTTGAGATTACAAACCCGTCATTCCTGCGAAAGCAGGAATCCATAGTCTTTCCGGTGAACGAATCTGGAACACAGTTAACGAAATCGGCCACTGAATTCCCGCGAAAGCGGGAATGACGGTGGTCAGGCTGCCCAACTGCGTAAGTCCTACGTCATTGCGAGCGAAGCGCGGCAATCTCGCTGCCGGAAAAGTCATCTCTTCGCCAGCGGGATTGCCGCGTCGCTCCTCCCAGTGACAAACTGGGCACGCATGAGGATGGCGGGCGGGCGTCTTACGGCATCGCCACGCGGGGTTCTAAAGAGGTTTGCGGTGGCTCACCCGCTGCGGTCCAGGAACTCCTGCACCCGGGCCATGGATGGCTCCTTGTCGTAGTTGCTGTACAGCATCATCGTATTGCGTACCGGGTCGCCGCCGAAGAAACGCTCGTATAGAATCTGGCGCCCGCCGAATGCGCTGCACGCCACATCCCAGGCCAGGTGGAACAGCTTGGCCCGGTCCCAGGCGCTGGCGGAGTCCGTGGACATGTAACGTTCGATCTCCGCTGCGATGGGTGTGTCAAAGTCCGCCTCGGCCGGCAGCGCCATCAGGCTGCTGGAACCCATCTGCTGCACGATTTCGGCCAGCCTGGGGTAAATGGTCGTGGGGAACAGGCCGCGGCTGGCATTGAACGGCGCCATGGCCGGGCACATTACTCCCCACTGGTCTATCTCGGCATCGGCCTCGGCGGCCCGCAGCAATGCCTTCATGGTTTCCAGGTACACAATTACCTCGCCCATGCGCTCCTGCACATGCGGTATCTGGGTTGACCCTAAAGTCTCCGCCATCAGTGAAAGCAGACCCAGGACGAACTCGGTCTTTACCACTCTGCGGGTGGTGACCTGGTGTCCGGTGTGGGCAAGGGCGTGCGTGCTGGCCGAATAGTTGTTGCACAGTTCAGGGTCGCCCAAAAGGAACACGCGCTCCCACGGCACCAGGACGTCGTCGAAGAACACCACCGCGTCCATCTCTTCGAACCGGGATCCCAGGGGATGGTCGAAGGGAGAACGGTCATAGTCGAAGCTCTCCCGGCACAGGAACTTCAGGCCAGGCGTGTCGCAGGGGATTGAAAAGGAAAACGCCTGGCGCCAGGCGTCGTCTCCGATCAGGTGAGTCCGGGTCGGGTACACGGCGATTTCATCGGATATTGGGCCCAGGGTGGCAAGGATCCGGCTGCCCCGGACCACAATGCCGGCGTCAGTCTCTTTGGTCACAGTCAGCGCGACCTGCTCGGTCAGGTTGTCCACCGTGGAAGGAGATCGGCTCCGCTGCAGGTTGACCAGCGTGTGGGTGAGAGTAACGTCGTTCTCCCGGATGAACTCGTGGTAACGCAGCACATTTTCCCGGAACTCGGGACGGTTCTGGGCAAAATAGTCCGAGGCGGCGGCCCAGGCGGTCAGCCCCACGTTCAGGAAGTCCGGCGTGCGGGCCATCATCCCGCAACTGGTCCATGCCCAACGGGCCATCATGTTGCGCCGCCGCTCCAGGTCTTCATGGGTCCTGGGGGTCATGAAAGACAGGCCGACCTGGTCGCCAGTGCTGGGAGAGGCAAAGGTCATTTCATGCCCCACCTCTGGGTCGTGTTGCAGGTCGTACAGGGCGGCCACCGATTGGACTCCGTTGCGAAAGTAAGGGTGGCTGGTCACGTCTTTCACCAGTTCACCCCGTATCCACACCTCCCGGGGGCGGTCCCTGAGACCGGCGATGTATTCTTTTCCTGTCCGAGCGGGCATCAATCCCCCTGGCTGGCGGCGAAAAACGTCGCACGCAAAGCGATGCGGTAAGAGTGCCGAGTGTAGCAGCGCCCATTTTGGGCGTCAAAATCGGTCACTCCGGAGTCAATCTGAAAAAGGCGGGGCAAATTGGACCACGCGGGCCGATAGACCGCCGACATTCGGCGGTTGAATACCGCACCGATCAGGAGGTGCGTGCCCATCGGGGCGTGGAGACCCAACGCCAGTGGCCGGATCTCACCATCGCCCGCACAATACCCCTCCTCCTACTCCTCGCGCAAATCCGCCATCAAGCTGCCATTTTTACGACATCCCCTACTGTTCAAACAGCATTGAAATCGTAAATGTGTGTCGTATTATATGTGGGTGAGTACTGAGTAGACTGGGTTGTGGGATGATGTGATCGCCAGGCAGGAAGTACCGGGTGCAATTGAGCATAGAGGTGAGGCGAGACCCCGCACTTTTGGTGTCCAGGGACAGGCGGCAGCCAACAGGCAGACCCATATCCGTATCCTCCGTTTTCACAAGAGCAGACTCTGTCGCTGAGTAATGAAGCCCGAGAGGGAGAGTCCATGAAGATGAGGAGATTGCCGGGTCCCTCCAGATTGGTAGTGCGACATTGGAACGGGTGCACCGCCACGTTCCAGGCCAGAACGTCCCGCGGGGCGAGATGGCAGCGTGGGCAACGGAGCGCAAACGGGACGGAATACGAGTGGACTGGCGCTTCACCATCGCAGATGCACGTATCGAACTGAAGTCTCGCTATCAATCAATGCAGCAATGACGGACTGCCAGGGGAGGTTGAGTATGTATGACCTGGGCGGGAAAATCGCTGTCGTAACCGGCGCGGCGGGTCGTCGCGGCATCGGCCGGGCCATCGCAACCCGCCTGGCCGCCGAGGGTGCGAACGTCGTGGTGAGCGATGTGTCACCCAGCATCGGCACCATCCGACCCGACGACCGGGCGGTTGGTTGGGGGGGTCTCGAAAGCGTAGTAGCCGAAATCGAGGATATGGGGCGTGAGACGCTGGGGCTCTTCGCAGACGTTTCCGACAGCGCTCAGGTAAACGAAATGGTACGCCAAACTCTGGCCAGGTTCGGCCGCATCGACATCCTGGTGAACAACGCCGCCTTCCGCCCCGGCAGAAGCCGTGTGCCCATAGTTGACCTGGAAGAGGAAGCCTTCGACGAAGTGATGCGCGTCAACGTGCGCGGCACCTTCCTCGTCTCCCGAGAGGTAGCCAGGCACATGATAGCCCGGGGCGGCGGCGGCAAGATCATCAACATGTCCTCGGTCATGGGCAAGCGGGGCGTCGCCCGATATGCCACTTATTCCACCTCCAAATTCGCCGTAATCGGTTTTACTCAGTCCATGGCCCAGGAAATGGCCCAGCACGGGGTGACGGTCAACGCCATCTGCCCCGGACTGGTGGACACTGAGCGGGTGGACTTCGCAGCCACATCGCAAGCCCCGGATGGTGTGACCAGCGACGAATACCGGGCCATGCTGGTTGAAGACCGCGCCAGCAGGACGCCCATGGGGCGTATAGCCCAGACTGACGACATTGCCCGCATGGCCGCCTTCCTTGCGTCCTCTGAATCAGACTACGTCACCGGCCTGTCGATCAGCGTCTCCGGCGGCCTGGAAATGAACTAGAGCGAATCAACAGTTGGGTTAAACCGGGACGCTACGGCGAGGAACGACGATCTGCCGACATCGAACGAGCGAGACAGGAGGCTACCTTACATGGAATGCTGGACTTGGCGGGTATCCGAGCCCACAGGAATCATGGAATTCGCGCGGCGGGCCGAGGCGCAAGGCTGGGACGGCATCGGACTGGGAGACTCCCAGAGCCTGACCGGGGACCCCTATATCTGCCTCGCGCTGGCGGCCACCGTCACGGACACGCTGGGACTGGCGACATCCGTGACGAACCCCGTGACCCGTCACGCCTCGGTGACCGCGACTTCGGCGTTTGCGGTCCAGCGCTTGTCCCGGGGTCGCATGGTGATCGGGATCGGCCGCGGCGACAGCGCCCTCGCGCACCTTGGCCGCGCTCCGGCGCGCCTGAGTTGGTTCGAGAACTACCTCGAACAGCTGCAGGCCTATCTCGAGGGCGGTGAGGTTCCCCTCGAAGATGCGGGGGTCCCGGACGACGCAGCACCGCCGGTGGATCGTCTCCGTCTCGCGAAAGCGCCTGAGGCCAGCTCCATCCGCTGGGTCGGCAACGAAACAGACGACCGCAAGGTACCGATCGAGGTCGCCGCCACAGGCCCCCGCGTGATCGGCATCGCTGCCCGTCAGGCTGACCGGGTGATGCTCGCCGTCGGCGCCGACCCCAGACGCATAACCTGGGGCATGGAGACCGCCCGCGATGCGGCTCGACGGGCGGGACGGGATCCAGAGTTGCTCAGTTTCGGTGCATACGTCAATGTCGTGTGCACCGAGGACGCCACCGCGGGCCGTGAGCTCGGGCGGCCCTCCACCGGGTTGTTCGCGCGATTCTCCGCGATGTACGGTGAAGTGGCGGGGCCGACGGACGAAGGTCAGGCGGAGGTCTTTCGCGAGCTGCACAACCGCTACGACATGAACCTGCACGGCCAGGAGGGCGGGCAACAGACCACGGCCCTCACCGATGACTTCATGGACGGGTACGCGATCGTGGGGGCGCCCGGCTACTGCGCCGACCGGCTGACCGAACTCGAAGAGCTCGGAGTGTCGAAGTTCGGAATCGTTGGGCCGGATTTCGCCACTAACAGCGCCGTGGCCGAGGTGGCCGCGGCGCGGTTCACAGACGACGTGTTGCCGTTGTTGCGGCGCTAGTCCGGAGATTGCACGCGAGCCGGGCGACGATTGCTGGATATCGAGCGGGCGGGCGAGCTTCTCGTGGCCGCGATGACCTGCATGCCGACAGCTTGACAGGCGGTGCCCAATGTCCGTGGCCCTCTGTCACCGGTGCTCCGCCTGCCGCCGCCGGTTGAGCCAGCAGGGTGTTGTGATAACATGACGCTTACTGCCCAATTGGCGGTTTGGCTTCATTTGAAAAGTCTCGGGATAGGATCATGCCAGCATGCATATTGGTGGAAGTTGAAACAATCGGCGATGCCGCGCAGGCAGAAGTCCGGTCGATACGTAACAGAAAAGGCGATGTCGTCAGCATAAACATCATGGAAGGAAAGGCTGACGGACCAGGTCTTGATCTCACGATATGAGGGAGCGCTTTGTAAACCCATCAGCCCTTCTACCGCGCAGAGTAGACTACGGGCTGCACAACCTGCGGGGAGATCTCCTGGGCGGCCTCACCGCCTCGGGTGTCACGTTGCCCACGGCAATGGCCTATGGGGTATTGTCCGGGCTGGGTCCGGTGGCGGGGCTCTACGGCGCCGTAGCGGTGGGTATTTTTGCCTCCATCTTCGGAGGGACCAGGGGCTTCGTATACGGCCCCAATACAGCCGTTACCGTTCTCATGGGCCTGGTGGTTGCGGAATACGCGGATAGCCTTGCTCAGGCAGCCACCATAGGCATCATGGCCGGAATGATTCAGATAGTCTTTGGGCTGCTGGGACTGGGACGCTATGCCACCTATATCCCCACTTCTCTGACCTCGGGGTTCTTTGCAGCCTTCGGGGTCCTGATCATCGTCAAGCAGATAACTCCGGCCTTGGGTGGAACCCCTGCGAAAGGCGGCATTGTCAATAGTATAGTGTCGTGGCCAGAGTCGGTGAGAGCAACGAATTTTGAGGCTTTGGCGTTAGCCGCCATCTGTGTTGCGGTGGCCCTGTTGTGGCGAGGAAGGCTGTTGCGGCTTTCTCCTGCCCTGTTTGCCGCGCTTGCCGTGGGTACTGTTGTTGGGTGGTTGCTGCTTCAGGATGCTCCCACCGTGGGCGAGATACCCTCGGGCCTGCCTGAGCTGCAATGGTCCGCCATCTCCCTGGGCTTCTTCCTGCATTCATTGCAACCGGCCTTCGTGATGGCCCTGCTGGCCTCGCTTTCCACTTTCGTAATAGCTCTGCGAGTGGATGCGATTACCGGCAACCAGCACAGGCCGAACCGTGAGATGTTTGCCCAAGGCCTGGGCAATATCGCGGCCGGCTTGACCGGAGGGTTGCCCGGGTCAATCGCGCCAGGCAGTATGCCGAACGCGCTGAGCGGCGGCAGGTCGCCATTGGCCGGGCTTACCGTGGCCGGAATAATTCTCGCCGTAGTTCTATTTCTGGGTCCGGTGGCCGAGGTCATTCCCTATGCTGTATTGGCTGCCATTCTCATGGTCACGGGCTGGAGCATAATCGACTGGCGATTTATCAAACGCATACATCGTGTCTCCCGCAGTTTTGCAGTTGTCATGATTGTGACCTTTGTTCTCGCGCTTTTCGCGGACTTCGCCACTGCCATAGTGATTGGGCTGGTGGTTGCCGCACTGATGGGGTCGCGCCAGCTCGAGGGCGTGGAGGCGTCGGCAGTCATCTCGGTACCACTGCTGGATAACGCCCTTCTGGACGCGAGCGATTGGGACGAGGGCGCCGACCCATTCCAGGCCCGGTCCGGCCTGGTCGTCTTCCCGGACCGTGTCACGGTGGCCTCATCCCGGGAGCTCAGCCGTATTCTTCGGATTGACATCGGGGGACACCAATACTCCATATTCGACATGTCCCGAACGGTCTTTATGGACGACTCCGCCGCTGTAATGATGGGCGACCTGGTCGGCGTGGCAATGGCGCGACGGTCCCGAACCATAGTAATCGCCGGCATGAATGAATCGGTGATGGCCACGGTTCGCGCTATGGGAGTGCTGGACAGGGTTCCCGCGGAGAACATCGCAGCCGACGTCGATGAAGCGAAGCATATAATCCGCCCACTGCTACTGGCCGACCGCGCGGAAAGCGAGGACCTGTAGCAGTCACATCTTATATAGCGTTGCGTTGGACACGCCGCACCAGTGCAGAACTTCTTTGCGTTTCATCGCTCGGTGATCTTGAATTTTCACGTTAGTTTCCCCGAGGTCGTCGGGCGGGGAAACTGATATGCACAGTCGAGTTCCGCGGATTTTTCGCGGTTAGTGGCGAATGCAGTCGGACTTTGGCGGACACAAAAACGGCGTTCCCTACTTGATTTCAGCAGGAAACGCCGTGTTCCAAGGGTAAGTTGAGGGGGAAAGTGGTGGAGCTGGCGGGAATCGAACCCGCTACCTCTTCAATGCCATTGAAGCGCTCTCCCAAATGAGCTACAGCCCCACTGGGCCACTGGCGCTTTCGCGTGAGTGGGCGTCCATTCTAGCAAACGTGCCTCGGGAACCGCAACCGCAGACGCGGGTACGAAAGCGCTGTAATCAGCCCGAAACCCGCTTGCGACGGTTGGTGATGTAATCGACCAACACGTACTCGCCCAGGTTTTCGCTGCTGCTGTAGAAAGCCCGGCCGCGATTGATGCGGGTCATTCGATCAACGAAGTTGACCAACTGGTAGCTGTTCTCCAGCATGAAGGTGTTGATGACGATGCCCTCCTGAGTGCAGCGTCGCACCTCCTTAAGCGTTTCCAGTTCGGTGCGGTAGCTGGGCGGGTAGGAGAAGTAGGCCTGCTCGCCTTCCAGGTGCGCCGTGGGCTCGCCGTCGGTGATCACCAGGATCTGCCGGGTGCCTCCCTTTTCGCGGGAGAGGAGCTTGCGGGACAGCATCAGGGCGTGGTGCAGGTTGGTGCCGGACACCCAGTTGTTCCAGGTGAGGCCGGCCAGGTCTTCCTCCTCCAACTCGCGCGCGTAGTCCGAGAACCCGACGACGTGGAGGGTGTCCCGGGGATACTGCTGGCGAATGAGGGCGAACAGGGCGAGGGTCACCTTCTTTGCCGCCGCCCAGTTGTTGAACAGCCCCATGGAACGGCTCTGGTCCAACAGCACGATGGTGGCGGAGCGGGTCATGTGCTCGTTGCGGTAGATTTCGAAGTCGTCGGGGCGCAGCTTGACGGGCACCTGCGGTCCGCCGAGGACGATGGCGTTTTTCACCGTGGCCTGGAGGTCCAGCTGCAGCGGGTCTCCGAACTCATAAGTCTTGGTGTCGCCCAGCAGGTCGCCGCCGGCGCCACGGGTATTCAGGTCGTGGTTGCCGATGCGGTCCTTCTTTAGTTGCTGGAACACCTCACGCATGGCTTTCTGGCCGATGCGGCGGATGCCCCGGGCGGTCAGGTTGAGCTTGTCGTCGTCGGTGATATAGCCGGCATCCTTCAGCAACTGGCGCAGGCGGTCAAGCTCTTCCCACGCCCGCCGGGCCTCTTCGCCCAACAGTTCCGCCAGCTTTTCCGGGTCGACGTCGTCAAGGTTGCCGGTGCGCATAGCCTGTTGGAGTGATTGTTCCAACTGGTCGAGGTCCTGCATCTGGCGCATGGCTTCCATGGCCTGCTCCAGGGTCATGCTGTCGTCGCCGAGGAACGGGTACTGGCGGGCAAGTTCATCCGGCGGCATCAGCGACTGCATCAGGCTGGCAAACTCGGACATCTCATCCATGAGGCGCGGGTCCATGGCGGACTGCATGGCGTCTTCGAGCTCGCGGCGCATGTCGGGGGACAGGCTGTCCATCAGCGACTGCATCTGCGCCATCTGCTGCTGGATGCGCTCCATGAGCTCATCGAGACTCTGTGGCGGGTCGTCGCCGAACATGGGACCCCATTTCTGCATGAAGCCTTCGAAGTTGGGGTCTCGCCCCTCCATGCGGTCGCGCAGCATCTGGTTGAGGTCCTGCATCATCTGACGCATGGCCTCCATCTGCTCCGGCGACATGTTCTGCATCTGGTCCTGCATCTGCTGGGAAATATTCTGGGCCATCTGGCCCTTGAGCATGTCCAGCAGTTCCTGGAACATCTGCTGGGCGTCCGGGTCCATGAAGTCGTACTCCATCAACTCCTGGATCTGCCCGCCCAGGCTGTCGGGGAGTTCATCCAGCTTATCGAGGTTGCGCTGGGCGCGTTCCTGCAGCATGCGGTTCAGGGCCCGCTGCTGCTCCTTGCCATCCATGTCGGCGGGCTCCGGCTGATCGGCTGCATCGTCCAGGCGACGCTGGATGCCCTCCCGCTCGGTGCGGAGGATTTCGTCCATCCGTTCCTTGAGGTCGTCCACCACGGAGTCGAGGTTGCTCTGCTGCATCTGCTCGCGCCGCTGCTGCTTGAGCTGTTCCATGAGCTGGCGCAGGTTGGGCATTTCGGAACCGTCGCGGTTCTGCATGCCGTTGCGGAAGAGGTCGCGCAGGGCCCGGGCCAGGTCGCCGTGCTGCAGCAGGTCATCCGAAAGGGCGTCCATCACCTCGCTGGCGTCGACGTCGAAAATCTGCTGGGTGCCATCCCACTGGGAATAGCGGTAGCGTTGATACAGCATTGGAGACCTCCGGACGGGCCGGCGGGAGAAGGACGAACAATTGCGGGATGATAACACACGGGGTGACGGCGCCCTTGGCTCTGCCACCGCGCGATGGCGGCGTTCAGGCGAAGAGGCGATTGAGCCAGGCGAGGAACGTCTGGGAGAGCAGGTTGGCGATTTGCAGGTCCTGGGTGCGAATAGCCAGACCCATTGGCCTGGGATCTTCCTGAACCGCCAGCCAAGCATGGACCTGCGCACGGCCGGTTTTGCTTTCGGCGAATTTGCGCTCGACGAGCGGGATTTGATTGACGTATCGGCGGGACAGCGGCCAAACTCGGTCATCCTCGGGAATCATTTCGGCGACGAAGTCTTCGAGTTCTCCCGGCGATGTATTGTCGGGCATCATCCAAATGCCAATGCGGGGTTCGCCCGTGCCTGGACTTTCAGAAATGATGGTGCCGTTTGGATCAGGACGGTCAGGCAGTGCGACCGCGCGTACCGCTTTGGCAAATTCTCCTTGAACTCTGTCCCAAGTTTGGTTTGGGTCCCGATCCGAGTCCATCACAAAACCCACGGCAGGCCGGCCCGGCGTGTCGATGTGCCCGTTGATGCTGCCGAGGACGTTGTCGATACCTTCATAATCCCTGATGCCGAAAGTTAGAAACGGAGCTGCCCGCCCTGATAAGTGTGAAATAACATGGAGGTCGTCTTTGCCCTCGACCACCAGCAGGGGATCGGATGAGCCCGGCCGGGGGATTATCACGATCAGCGCACCTCGATATCGTATTTCGTAACCGAGGCCAAGCGAGATTCATCGTAGGTGATCGCCCTCAAGCCGACCGGCACGCGCTCGATGCGGACCAGCAGGCCCTCGATGTCCTCTAATTCGTTTGCTGCCTGTGCGAAGCCCTCTACGCAATCCCAGCTGTGGGTGGTGGCGATGACCTGCACGTTGTTGCGCTCCGCAGTCTGCAGCACCATGTTCCAGAACTTGGCCTGGATGGAGTGATGGATGCCATTTTCGGCCTCGTCGATGAGGAGAAAGCCGCCGCTGCTTCTGGCCAACGCAAGGCCTACGGCGAACGTACGGAATGCTCCATCTCCCAAGGTACGCAACGGTACTTGACAGTCTGAATCCCGTACCTTCGCCATTACACGGCGTGGTTGCATGAATCCCGTGCCGGGAAATGGTTCCAATGCCGCGACACGCTCCACTACTACGTCCGTGATGAGGTTCAGTGCTTCTAGGGCCCGGTCCTCGTGGGAAGTGAGGGCCACTTCGTTCCAATATTCTTCGACTGTCTCATCGGTCGGGCGATTGGGCCCGAACGTGCTGCAGGGAACAGCCGTAGGAATGGAATCAAGCAAAAAGTGAAGCCCTTCACGCCACAGCCCGCTTGCGCCGAGCTGCATTTCTAGGTGGACATATTCGGACACGTCCATCGGGAACGGAACTGGCCGGCTTGTCCTATCCTTGGAATAGAATTGCCGGATTTTGAGTGTATTGGCGTCTTCAATTGCTCCGATAGAAATGGTTATCTCCGGCGAGGCTGGTCGATGCGTGAACAGTGCTGTGCGGTCAATAACCGTTCGTTGTTGACTATCTGCGTTTCTGATGAATGCATCGCCTCTGTCTGTTAGCACCTCACTGAACTCGTTGGTTAAGCCCCGGGACGCCCACACCCGCACCGCATCCAGCACCGTCGTTTTCCCAACTCCGTTCTTCCCGGCAAGCAGGGTTACGCGGCCCAGGCGGGGGATGGTCAGTTCGTCGATGCCGCGGAAGTTTTTGATGACCAGGCTGGGGAGGTGGAGGTTTTGGTCTGGTGTCTGATCTGACATGATGCTCCCCTGATGGATGCTCGTTGACGGCCGCGATTGGCGGGTGCGGTTTTCCGATATAATCCCAGTCTAAACTATCAATTCAACACGGGGAAATGATAGCCCCAGGAGGACGCATGAAGTACGACGTTATCGTGGTCGGAGGCGGTGCGGCCGGCTCCACGCTGGCCAGCCGATTGGCAGAGGACGCGAACACCTCGGTGCTGCTGCTGGAGGCCGGCAACGACTATCCGGATCCGGCCGTTCTGCCCGACGACGTGAAGTTTGGCGGCACCAGGTACGCCGAAGCTCAGGACTCCATTCACAACTGGGCGCTGCGGGGAACCATCACCGAGGAGCAGGGCGAAATCCACGTGGCGCAGGGCAAGGTTATCGGCGGCGGGTCGTCCATCAACGGCCAGGCGATGCAGCGCGGGTTCCCCGAGGACTTCGACGACTGGGCCGCCCGGGGCAACGATGAATGGTCTTACGATAAGGTGCTGCCCTTCTATCGCAAGATGGAAAACGACATGGACATCCAGGACGACTATCACGGCTCGGACGGCCCGATGCCGGTCCGGCGTCGGATAACCGGCACGTGGGCGGACATCCAGAAGGCGTTCTATGATGCCTGCCTGGCCGAGGGTTACCCTGCCGTGGAGGACACCAACGGGCCGAACCCCACCGGCGTCGGCGTGTCGCCGACCAACAACCTGGGCGGTATCCGCATGAGCGCGGCCATGACGCACCTCAACCCGATGCGGCACCGGCTGAACCTGACGGTGCGGGGCAACGTGTACGTGCGCCGGGTCCTGTTCGAGGGCAACAAAGCCGTCGGCGTCGAGGCCTCCAGCGGGGGTGAGATCTTCACTGTCGGGGCCAACCGGGTCGTGCTGAGCAGCGGGGCGATCCGCTCACCCCAGTTGCTGATGCTGTCCGGCGTCGGCCCTCGGGAACACCTGCGGCAATTTGGCATCCCCGTGATCCACGACAGCCCGGGCGTCGGCCAGGGATTGTGGAACCACCTGAGCGTCCATATCACCTATAAGGTGAAGGATGGCAAGACGCTGACGGGCGACCTGGACGCGCCGCACTTCGGCCTGCACTACTCTGGCGGGGCGGGCTACACCAATGACATGGTGCTCCGCAGCAGCACGGTGGTGGACGAGCGGGAAGAGAAGGTCGCCGGCGTGCGGACCCGCTACAACACCGGGGACGTCCCTGCGGAACGCGCGGCGCGGATTTCGTGCACGCTGGGGCTGCCCGATGGATCGGGGTTTGTGAAGTTGCAATCATCCGATCCCGACGTGCAACCGGAGTTCAACTACCAGTACCTGCGGCATCCCAACGATGCCAAGCGCATCCGGGAGGGCATTCGATTCGGCGCACGGATGCTGGAATCGGAAGCCTTCAGCGACGTGTACGACTTCCGGATCAACCCGCTGGATGACATCCTGAACAATGACGACGCCCTGGACCGCTGGGCTCGGGAGACGGTGGGCACGGCGCGGCACGTTTCCGGCACCTGCCGGATGGGGCCGGACGCTGACACCATGGCCGTGACTGACCAGTATTGCCGGGTGCGTGGCGTGGACGGCCTTTGGGTTGTCGACGCGTCGGTGATGCCACGGGTCCCCCGTTCCGGCGGAATTCATCCCACCGTCATCATGGTGGGCGAGCGCGTGGCCGATTGGGTCGCTGCGGGCTAGTTCTTCACGCCGCCATAACCGTGGGGAAACGATCGACCCGGACCTATTCGTCCGGGTCGATCACTATGTCAGGGTAAGTGTCGACGCCGTAGCGGGCGAAGATGGCGTCGATCTGCTCCATATCCGCGCCGGAGAGAGCCCACTCCAGCGCAGCGACGTTGTCCTCAACCTCTCGCACGGTGCGGGTGCCGACCAGCGCCACGGACACGGCGGGGTTGGAGAGCACCCAGCGCAGGGCGAGGTGGGGCATCGTTTTGCCCCGGGCCTCGGCGATGGGTTTCAGGTCTTCCACGACGCGCAGATTGCGCTGGAAATGCTCCTCGGCGAACACGCCGATGTTCCAGCCGGGCCGGCCGCCGGTGGCGCGCCAGTCGTTGTTGCCGAAGGTGGTGTCCGCCGACATGGTTCCGGTCAACAGCCCGAACGCCAGTGGTCCGTAGACCATGACGCCGGTGCCCTGCTGCAGGCAGTAGGGGAAGATTTCCTGCTCCATGCGCCGGTCGAACATATTGAGGCCATACTGGACGACGTCCACGCTGCGAACGGATTCACACTCCCGGATCTGGTCGAGGGTGAAGTTCGATACGCCCACGGCGCGCACCTTGCCCTGGTTGACCAGGCTGTCCAGGGCGTGCATGGTCTCGTCGAATGGAGTGTTGACGTCCGGCCAGTGAATCAGCAGGACGTCAATGTAATCGGTGCCCAGGTTCTGCAGGCTCTGCTCCACCGAGGATAAGATGGACACCATGCGGCTGTCCCGTCCCTTGGGCCGGTCGGCGTAGCCGACGCCGCACTTGGTGACGACGATGACGTCCTTGCGGCGGTTGCCCAGCGCCTTGCCCAGGACGACCTCCGATTCGCCCCGCCCGTAGGCCGGCGCCGTGTCGAAGCAGTTGATGCCAAGGTCGATGGCGCGGTTGACCGCCGCGTCGAGCTCACTGCCGGACACGTCGCCGTAGGTGCCGCCCATCTCCCAGCAACCGAACCCAAGGGCCGAAACGGTCATGTCGGTTGGGCCGAAGCGTCGGTATTCCATGAGATTGCTCCTGCGCTACCTCCGTAGAGACGTCGTAGGTGTCACTCCAGGCTGGGCCAGACGCCCCGGCTGGGAGAGACGGCCTCGTAAGCGTTGGCGATGCGGAACAGGTTGCCCTCCTCCCACGGACGGCCGATGAACTGCAGGCCGATGGGCAGTCCCAGCTCGCTGAATCCGCAGGGCACGGTTATCGCCGGGAACCCGGTGGCGTTCATGGGGCTGGTGTTGCGCGAAACGTGGCCGGAACCGGGACCGCGCACCTTCTGGCGGCCACCTTCCACGTCCAGGGTGTCGGCGTCGATGCGCGGAGCCGGCAGCGGCGTGGTCGGTGTGATGAGGAAGTCCACGTCCTGCATGACGCGGGCGTGTTCCTCCTTGATGATGCGCTGGACTTTCATCGCCTTGGAATAGTCGCGGCCGAGTACAAACTGGCCGGCCAGGGTGCGGTACAGGGTATCGGGACCGTAGTCTTCGCGACTGGCCTCGATGTATGGCTCGTGGGTGACCACGCTGTCCGCCATGCTGGAGAAGCGCAGCGCGCCGGCGTATTGCATGCTGGGGACACTGACCTCTCGGGTCTCGACGCCCAGTTCCTCAAGGGCGGCGATGGCGCGGCGAATCGCTTCCTCCACCTCAGGGTCAAGGTGATCATAGTAGTAGTTCGACGGAATGCCCATGGTCAGCCCGCTGATCCCGCGTTCCATGATGAGCGCGTAGTCGTCAACCGGTACCGGAACCGTGCTGGGATCCAGGGGGTCGTAGCCGGCGATGGCCTGCAGGACCAGGGCGCTGTCGCGCACGGAGCGGGTCATGGGGCCGATATGGTCGCCGTTGAAGCTGGTCACCAGCAGGCCGCGCTGGCTCACCCGCCCGAAGGTCTGCTTGAGTCCGACGACGCCACAGAAGGCGCCGGGCAGACGCACCGAACCGCCCAGGTCGGTTCCCAGGGACGCGAAGGTGACGCCGGCGGCCACGTTGGCGCCGCCGCCCCCGCTGGAACCGCCGGGGATGTGGTCCACGTTCCAGGGGTTGTGCACCGCCCCGTAGTGGGGGTTGTTGGAGGTGGCGCCGGCGGCGAACTCCTCCAGGTTTTCCTTGCCGATGATGATGGCGCCGGCGGCCTTGCAGCGGCGGACTACCTCGGCGTCCTCATCGGGCACGTTGTCCCGCAGCACCTTGGTACCCACGGTGGTGGTGATGCCGCCGGTGGCTATGTTGTCCTTGATACCGATGGGGATGCCGTGGAGGGGGCCGAGATACTCGCCACGGGACAGGGCTTCCTCCGCCTGTTCGGCCTGTTCGAGTGCCTGTTCCCGCATGATGTTGATGAAGGAATTGAGCGTGGGTTGGCGGCGCTCGGCTTCGGCCAGGGCCGCCTCGGTGAGGTCAACCGGAGAAACCTCCCGGGCCTGGATCAGCGGGGCGACTTCGGAAATGGTCAGCTTGAGCAGGTCGGAATCAGGCATCGGCTTGTCCTCCATCGGCTGGCCTCAGCAGGCGCGCGGACATAACGTCGGAGAGGTCAAGGTCGCGCAGGTTCTGCAGTTCGGTCAGGTAGTTTTCCAGCTCGGGTTTGACCAGCGCCAATTCGGCGTCGGACAACTCGAACCCGCCGTATTCGGCGATGATTCGCTTCATGGTTTCGTCGGAAATCGGCATTGGCCACACCTCCTGCATGGTCGAGGTTGGGCGCGAGTGTACATAGCGCGTCGCGCAGAGGCAAGGAAGGAATACCGGCATCGGACCGGCTGGAGCCTGGTCACCGGGCGAAGCGTTTCCTCTTGCATGGACAAACAGGATGAACGGGGATGGTTCAAGGTGGATGAGAGGGGATCGTTAGCTGGTTGAGCATGCCATTTGGCCCTGTTGTTCGCTGCTTCTATCCACTTTCGCTCTGGACTGATGTAGAGCGTCTCATCGATTCGATCATGTGTATCCATGCAAACTGCCCGGCTCCGGCAAAGCGGGTACGCGCGGGAAACGTTTCAGATTGCCGCTCGGATTTGGCCTGTGCTATACTCACGCCCGATCTTACGCCAGACACAGGAGAGAGGCACAGAGCTTATGGTACAAGCCCCGGAACGCCCGGCGGAGAGTGCGATGAATGCGGCTCCCGCGCTGGAACCGATCACGATGAAGTCCCTGTTGGAGGCCGGCGTCCACTTTGGTCACCAGACCAGGCGGTGGAACCCGCGCATGCGCCGCTACATATTCACGCAGCGCAACGGGATTCACATCATCGACCTGCAGCAGACGATGGGGCTGATCACCGACGCATATCGGGCGATGGTGGAATTGTCCGCCAACGGTGGCAAGGTCCTGTTCGTCGGTACCAAGAAGCAGGCCCAGGACGTGATTGCTTCCGAAGCAGAGCGCACCGACCAGTGGTACGTGAACCAGCGCTGGCTGGGCGGCACGCTGACCAACTTCCAGACCATCAAGGGTCGCATCGACCACATGAAGCGTCTGCAGGAACAGCGGGACACGGGATACCTGGCGCGGCTGCCCAAGAAGGAAACGGTGCGGCTGACGCACACCCTGGACAAGCTCGAAAAGTACTTCACCGGTCTCCGAAACATGGACCGGCTGCCTTCCGCTCTCTTCGTGATTGACATTGGCAAAGAGGATATCTGCATCGCGGAAGCGCGCCGGCTCAACATCCCCATCTTTGCGATTGTTGATACCGACTGCGATCCGGGCCAGGTAACCCACGCGGTGCCCGGCAATGACGACGCGGTTCGGTCCATCAGACTGATCACCGGGCGCATGGCTTCAGCCATCGAAGAAGGTCAGGCGCAGCGGGAAGCCCTGCAAATTGCGCAGACCGAGGCGTCGGAAACTGACGGGGAAGAAGGCGACGAAGATGCGCGGCCTTTCAGCAACACGGTGACGCTGGAAGAGCTCGGGCAGATGATGTCCGCTCGCCCCCTCGAGACGTAGCCGGCTCTCCCTGACCAATCGCCAAACCGCATTACCCACAGGAGGCGCAAAAGTTGCCTGCAGTAACCGTTGAACTGATCAAAAGCCTGCGCGAACAGACCGGCGCCGGCATCAGTGATTGCAAGCAAGCTCTGGAGGACAACGGCGGAAACCTGGAGCAGGCCATGGCAGCCCTCCGCCAGAAAGGGTTCGAGCAGGCCGCTAAACGAGCCGACCGCGAAACCTCGCAGGGGTTGGTCGAGTCGTATATCCACACCGGTGGTCGGGTCGGAGCATTGGTGCAGTTGGGATGCGAAACTGACTTTGTGGCGCGCACCGACGAGTTCCGCACGTTGGCGCACGACATCGCCATGCAGGTGGCGGCAATGTCGCCGGTGTACCTGAACGAAGAGGACAAGGATGAGGGCGACGATCGCCCCGCCGCCCAGGTGTGCCTGATGCAACAGCCGTTCATCAAGGACGGGTCAAGGACTCTCGCGGACCTGGTGCGGGAAACCGCTGCGCAGACCGGCGAAAACGTGCGTATCGTCAGCTTCCGCAGGCTCGCGCTTGGAGAGTAAAGGACCAAGCGAAAACGGCATCGCTCCCAGGTTGATGCTGCGTCGGGTTTGACAAATGGGTTCCGCCAGCATCAACGGAGAAACGGTCTATCGCCGCGTCCTTTTGAAGGTCAGCGGCGAATCTTTACAGGGGTCGGGCCCGGATACGATCGATCCCGAGGCGGTCGCCTACATCGCGGACCAGATAATCGATGCCCACTCCCGGGGTGTGGAAGTGGCGGCGGTGGTGGGTGGCGGCAACATCTGGCGCGGCTCGGCTGCCGAGCGACGTGGCATGGAACGTTCCACCGCGGATTACGCCGGCATGGTGGCGACCATCATCAACGGCCTGGCTTTGCAGGACGCTTTGGAGCGACGGGGGATCACCACCAGGACACAGTCAGCGTTGCCGATTCAAGCCGTTGCCGAGCCTTATATTCGACGCCGGGCCATCCGTCACCTGGAAAAAGGAAGGGTGGTACTGTTCTGCGCCGGAGCCGGCAATCCCTACATGTCCACCGACACGGCCTCGGCGCTCCGTGCCCTGGAAGTGGGCGCGGAAGTTCTGCTGATGGCGAAAAATGGCGTAGATGGGGTGTATGATTCGGATCCCAAGACCAATCCCGGCGCCGTGCGGTTCGGCAACCTGGAATATTTGGATGCAGTCAATCGGCGGCTGGAGGTCATGGACTCCACCGCGATGACGCTGTGTATGGACAACGAGATGCCGATCATCGTCTTTGATATATTCGAGCGAGGCGCCATGGGCCGCATTCTTCAGGGGCATGTCGTGGGGACTACCATCGACGACGGTTCGCGGCGCAACGGAACATAGTACGAAAACCGCCAGCTAAAGACGTTCAGCCGTAAAGGAGGGACCAAATGCCAGATCGCAACAACCGAGGCAACAACGGCGATCAGGATGGGCCGACCATGGAGGCCGTGCTGACCGAAGCGGAGCGCAAAATGGGTCAATCGATCGAAGCGATGCGCCGCGACATCAGCACGCTCCGAACGGGACGGGCAACGCCCGCGCTGATCGAAGACTTGTCGGTCGACTACTATGGCTCACCCACACCTCTCAAACAGATTGCTTCCATATCGGCCCCCGATGCCCGGGCCATCATGGTGCAGCCCTGGGACCGGCAGGCCTTGCGCGACATTGAACGGAGCCTGACCCAGTCCGAAATGGGGTTCAATCCCTCCAACGACGGCAACGTGATCACGGTTCCCATCCCGCCGTTGACACAGGAACGGCGCCAGGAGATGGTGCGCTTGCTGAAGCGAAAGGCGGAGGACAGCAAGGTGGCGGTCCGGAACGTCCGGCGCGAAGGTGTGGATTCCCTGCGCAAAATGGAGCGAGACAAATCGATCTCCCAAGATGAGAACCGGCGCAGCCAGGACTCGTTGCAAAAGACGACCGACGCTCACATCAAGACCATCGACGAGGTGGCGGCGACGAAGGAAGGGGAAATCATGGAGGTGTAGCTCCCGCCTCAGATGCCTGGCGCACGCGTTAGCGCGTTCCTTCAACACTGTTGGACGCCCGCCATATTCGGGGCCTCGTCCCCATGAGAACCGATAGGCGGGCGCAAGTTTGCCTGAACACCATCGGCGTTGCCCCACACTGGAATCTCCGGCAAGCGCAGTCGCCCGCGCAGCGAACTCTGCCGTACCGGCATGGACGCGAGCCATCCCGATACCTGGACCACCCTCTGTCTGCGAACTTTTTCATGTCACATAACTCGGACCTGCCCAACGCCGAATACTCGCTACCCGCCTCCGGCGCGGATGCCGGCGTCGATTCGATCCCACGCCACGTGGCCATCATCATGGACGGCAATGGACGCTGGGCTGAGCGCCAGGGCCTCCCGCGCAAGGCGGGTCACCGGCGCGGTGTGAGCAATATCCGGCAGGTCGTCGAGTTGCTGGCGCAACGTGGCATCCGGGTGGTCACTCTCTACGCGTTTTCTACGGAAAACTGGCGAAGGCCCAATGATGAAGTGGACAGCCTGATGGCGATCCTGGCGGAAGAAATCGAGCCGCAGACCCGGGAACTGCACAAGGCTGGCGTCAGGTTGGTGCACCTGGGGGACATGAACCCGTTGGATCCCGCGCTCCAGGATGCGATACGGCAGGCGCAGGCCATCACCGAGCACAATGCCGGGATCACGGTTAACATCGCCTTCAACTACGGCGGCCGCGACGAGATCCTGCAGGCGGTCCGGCGGATGCTGGCAGACGGGGTGCTTCCGGACGACGTGGACGAATCGCTGTTCGCCCGCTACCTGTACACGGACGGTTGCCCGGATCCCGACCTGATCATCCGGACCGGAGGCGAGCAGCGCCTCAGCAATTTTCTCATCTGGCAGGCGGCCTACAGTGAGTATTACCACACGCCGGCGCTTTGGCCGGATCTGGATGCGGCAGAGTTGGATCGCGCGCTGAGCGCCTACGGTCAACGGCAGAGGCGGTTCGGCTCCCTGGCTGTCCAGGACCATCCTTCCGGAGCGTAAAGCGGGTGCTGCTCCACCGGGTTCTAACCGCCCTGGTGGGTGTGCCCGTGGTGCTGGCGTGCATCTGGTTGGGCGCACCCTGGATTACCATCCTGGCTGCGGTCGCCGCGGTGATCGGGGTTAGAGAAGCATATCGGCTGTATCCCGCCAATCGTGACCGAATGGCGGAGGGCGATGACAGCCCCGACACGCCGCTGCCCGTGCTGCTGGGTGGAGTCTGGGCGGTCGCGCTGGTGCTGGCGGGAGAGCTGGCGGTACGGCCCCAGGATTTCGGGTGGGCAGTTCTGGGCATCTGCATGGCCGGCGCCGTCGCTGCCGGTTTGTGGATGATCGCCGCCTGGCACGGGCAGCGCCCGATAGCGGCGGCGGGTTATTTGATAGTGTCGCCCGTTTACATCGGAGGAGCGTTGGCGGCCGCGACGGCGCTTCGCGGGATCGACGGGTTGCCCAGGCTTTGGAGGGCGAAAGTTGACGACCCAGCGCCTCCATTATCGAGGCCTCCGCTCATAGAAGATGACGGACTCGGCGAGGCTTTCGAAACGGCCTATGCGGCCCCGGGCGCTGCGGAAGGGGTTTGGGCGCTGCCGGACATAATCGGTTCCGATTTCGCGCGGGAACTCACCGTTCTCACGGAAACGGGCTGCTGGTGGCTGCTCCTGGCGATCCTCACCGTGTATGCCGCAGACACCGGTGCGTACATGGTGGGTCGTCTTTTCGGCAGGCATCGCATGGCTCCCGGGATCAGCCCCGGGAAAACCTGGGAGGGGACCGCCGGCGGAATGCTGGCCGCAGCAATCGCCGCGGTTGTGGTCGGCGTGCTTTTTCCGCTGCGCCTGGAGATTTGGCACCTGGCGATGATCGGTGTTATTTTAGGCGCCGTATCGCCCATAGGTGATCTGGCCGAATCCAAAATCAAACGGTTGGCTGACGCCAAGGACTCAGGCAACCTGTTTCCCGGACACGGCGGGATGTTGGATCGGTTGGACAGCCTTCTTCCGTCCCTGATCGCGGTGTACGTCCTGGCAGCCGTGAGCACCCCATAAACTGACCCGGAAGCGAACAAATGCGGCGCATCGTCATTCTCGGCTCCACCGGCTCTATCGGGCGTCAAACGCTGGATATCGTGCGGGCGTTTCCCGACGAGTTTCAAGTCGTCGGTCTGGCCGCCGGCAACAACACCGGCCTGCTCCTGGAACAGGCCGCCGAGTTCACTCCAGATTACGTTTGGTGCTCGAACCCGCCTGAGGAATTACCGGCCGGCACGAAAGTTATGCCTATGGCGGAAATGGCGTCGCTCCCTGAAGTGGACCAGGTGATGGTCGCGCTGATGGGCGCTGTTGGCCTGACGCCTACGATGAGCGCGCTGCGGGCGGGCAAGCAGGTCGCGCTGTCCAACAAGGAACCCATCGTGATGGCGGGTCAGGTCCTGAAGGAAGCTGAAGCGCAGTACGGCGCGGTGATTCTCCCGGTGGACAGCGAGCCCAGCGCCATCTGGCAGTGTCTGCAAGGGGAGGACAACCACATCCGGCGGTTGATGATAACCGCCAGCGGCGGCCCGTTCCGGCGTACACCGCTGGAGGAGCTGGAATCGGTAACCCCAGAGCAGGCGCTGAAGCATCCGACCTGGCGCATGGGGGACAAGATCACCATAGACTCCGCCACGCTGATGAACAAAGCCTTTGAGGTGATCGAATCGCATTGGCTGTTTTCCGTGCCGTGGGAGGACATTGCCGTGGTGGTGCATCCCCAGAGCACCATACATTCCATGGTCGAGTTCGATGACGGATCGGTGAAAGCGCAGTTGGGGCCGCCCAGCATGCGGTTGCCCATACAGTACGCCCTGTTTCACCCCAAGCGTTTCGCCAACGACGAGATCCCGCGCCTGGACATCGGTGCTCCGTGGTCTTTGGACTTCGAACCGCTGGAGCCGAAACGCTACCCCTGCTTTGATCTGGCGGTCTCCGCCGGCAAGACGGGCGGAACCATGCCCGCCGTGCTCAGCGCCGCGGATGAAGTGGCGGTCCAGTCCTTCCTTGCTGGGAGCATCAGTTATACCGACATCTACCGGCTGGTCGAGCGAGTGCTGAGCGAACACGTACCCCAACCGTCGCCAGACCTGGATGCTATAGTAGATGCAGACCGCTGGGCCAACCTGCGCGCTGCTGAGATCGTGAGCAGCGGGATGAATTAGCCGGCCACGCGGGCCAGGTCTATGGAAACGTGGATTATCGCGGTGGCGTCGTTCGTGCCGATGCTGCTGTTGTTGGTGGTGGTGCACGAGTTGGGGCACTTCTGGTCGGCCAAGGCTTTCGGGATCAAGGTGCTCGAGTTCGGTGTCGGTTACCCGCCCCGCGCTTTCGGGATTTACACCGGACGCACGGAGACGCTGCTGAGTCCCACAACGGTTTGCCTCAATGGGGTGATGGGCGCCATCCGCCCGGGCCAGGTGATTCGAGTTCTGTCCGGTGAAAACCCGGAGGGCCAGCTGGTTGCGCGCTACGTTGAATTGCGCGAAGCCGGTCGAATCGGGGGGGCGCTGGGATCCCTGGCCGGGTTGGCGGGTTTTGGCCGCAGGGCCCGATCTGAGGAACCTGGAGGGCAGCCCGCCCGCCGGCGGCTGGACGATGTCCAGACCGACGAGTTCCTCCGGCACGAGGGACGCGTTCGGGAGGTATTGCCCGACCGCATCGTCCTGGCCGATATGATCTACACCGTCAACTGGCTTCCGCTGGGCGGCTTCGTGAGGCTGTCGGGGGAGAACAATCCCGCCGCGCCGGGGAGCCTGGCGCGGCGGGGCCTCGGCCAACGGGCCATCGTGCTGGCGGCCGGATCGGCGATGAACGCGCTGTTCCCCATCGTCGCGTTCGCCATCATGTTCATGATCCCGCACACCGAGATGGTCGGCGGGTCAGCTGAGATCACATCGGTCGCGCCAAATTCACCGGCGGAAGCCGCGGGTTTGATGGCCGGAGACCGGGTGGTGCAAGTCGGCGACCGGTCTCCGGGCGCGCCGCAGGAACTGCCGCGGGAGGTCCACCTCGCCGCCGGCACTGAGATGACCTGGGTGATCGAACGGGATGGCCAGCAGCGGGTGGCCCAGGTGACGCCGCGCGTGGACCCGCCACCGGGTGAGGGCGCGGTCGGGATCACATTTTCCGTGGTGGACCAGCAGGAGGTCCGGAAAATCGAACCTCCCTGGACCGCGGTCCGTCTCGGGGCAATCAGCACCTGGGACATGCTGACCCTGATGGGTAGGGAGATCCGAGGTTGGTTCGGCGGGGGACGCGGACCGGAATTGAGTGGCCCCATCGGGATCGCCCAGATTACCGGTGAGGTAACCCGTCAGGGTGGGATCCAGGGCTGGATGCTGGTGGCGATCCTGTTGAGCATCAACCTGGCGGTGCTGAACATCCTGCCGATTCCGATGCTGGACGGCGGGCGGCTCCTGTTCGTTTTCATCGAGTGGGTGCGCGGGGGCAAACGGGTGCCGTCTGAAAAAGAAGGACTGGTGCACCTCATCGGGTTCGTGGCTCTGTTGGCGCTGGTGATTGCCATCTCCGCCAATGACATAATGCGGCTGGTGCGCGGAATATCCCCGCTGGGGGGATGATGCGATAGCGCCGCCCGGCGCGTTCCGCCAACGCTGGTTGGAGTCGCATTCGGCGCCGCCGGATCCGTCGGCGATGCACACCCGCATTATGAAGCGGCTCGTCGTTGGCCTGCGAGGAATCGCTCAGGCGTTTCGGGGCGGGTCGCGCCCATCCTGTTGATCATTTCAATCCGGTCTGGTGCGAGTCGCTCCGGTCCCAGGTTCTCGGGCGGCGTCCGCAAAATAATTGGCCCCCGCGTTAATGGCGCGGGGGCCGTATAACCCGAGGATATGGCTGCGCTTACTTCAGGTGCTCGTTGAAGAAAGCCACGGTGCGGGCCTGCGCGTCGTCGGCGGCAGCCTGGTTATAGCTGTCGCGGTCGTTGCAGTTGAAGCCGTGGCCGGCGCCGGAGTACATCTTGAAGTCATAGGACTTTCCGGCCGCATCCAGGGCTGCTTCGATCTGAGAGACGTCAGCAGGGGTCGGATTGCCGTCGGTCTCCCCGAAGTTGCCCATCAGCGGGATGCTGATGTTGGCGGTGCCGTCGATGGGGGTCACGCCGTCACTGTAGGGGGCGAGAATTGCGCCACCGTAATACACCACGCCTGCGGAGAGCCCGGAACAGGAACTGGCGGCCAGGTAGACCACGCGACCGCCCATGCAGTAACCGACGATTCCGATCTTCTGCCCGCGGGTGCGCGGATACGTGCGCTGCAGGTAATCGACGGTGGCATTGATGTCAGCAATGATGCCCTGGCCGGTAAGCGCGGGCATGTAGGTGTTGATCGCGGCGTCGAAGTCCTCAGGAGTGTAGCCCAGCATGGGGTTGGGGTTGCGCTCGTTACGGTGGAACAAGGCCGGGGCCACGGCGACGAACCCCGCAGCTGCGAAGCCGTCGGCCACCTTCTGGATGTGCTGATTGGCGCCGAACGCTTCCTGAACGACAATAACGGCCGGCAGGCTGGTGCCAGCGCTTGGCGGCGGGAAGCTTACGTAGGCAGCCATATCACCGGCCTCGGCGATGTTGGCTCCAGATTCGCGGTCCTCCTCGGGGTCGGGCATTCGAATGTTTTCCCAGAACGACGGCATAGTATTTCCTCCTCCATTGGTTGCGCGAACTGCGGTGATACGGCGGCTCGGCGGTGGCAGAGCACGCTCGTCCGCGAGCCGTATCTTTCGTGCGTCGGAATTGTAACAAAGGATCGCGGGCCAAACAAGCAGGTTACGTCCGTATGACTGGCCCACGGCGGCGTGATGGAGATCGGCTGAGCCGGCCAGCAGCCGCGACACTGGAACCGCGCCGATCATGCGTACCCGGCGCCCTTCCTGCGGTGAGGGCTCGGATCGGGACCCGTTACTGAAATGCCTGGGTGGTGCGCCGGCGTCGGCCGATGAAGTCGGCAATCCACATAGTGCACACGGACGCGACTGTCAGGATTGCGGACAGGACGAACGCCTGCACGTAGTCGCCCTGCAGATCGAACATCAGGCCGGCTACGATCGGCCCAAGAAAGATCGCCGCCCCCCGGCCCATTTCGACAAATCCCATCACGGTGCCCAGAGATTCGCTGGGAAAGATGTCCGCCGCCTTGGCGCCAATAATCAGGCCGCTGATACCGTCGGTTATGCCCGCCAGGCCGACGTAGATTGCCAGGGGCCAGAAGCTCCGGCCGTCGCCGAGCCAAAGCACCAGCAGGACGGCTCCGGCAGCGACGCTCATCCCGACCGTATAAACCGACTCCCGCCCCCAGCGGTCGGTAGCCAAACCGATCAGGGGTCGGGCGAACACGCTGACCAGCCCCACCGCGCCCAGGGTGTTCGCCGCGGTTTGAACGCTGTAACCCGCCAGAACGAAAAACGTAACCAGGTGGACCCGGATCATCTGAGTTCCCGTGGAACCGAACACGCGGGTCAGGACCAGCATCCACATCGCGGCGTCGCGGACCGCGTTGCCCAGAGTCGGCGCCTCCGCGGCCGCGGTCCGGCTCCGCGGAGCGCCGGAATTTACGGGGGAGGGCTGGGACTGATGCGCGTGAGGCGGCCCAAGGGTGGCGGTCGGCGTTTCTGGAGGGCGGCGCTGCAGTAGAAGGTTGGGCAAGGCTATCAACACGGCGAAGATTACGCCGTAGATGCGGTAGGCCCAGCGCCAGCCAACTTCGGTGATCAATACTCCGGCCAGCGGCGCGAAAACCGCCTGCCCGATGGGGTTCCCACTATCCGCCAACCCGAGCATGCGTCCACGGGTACGCGGAAACCAGGGTGCAACGGTCGCGGTCATTGAAAAGGACGAAATGGCAGTGTGACCGATTCCGGCGAAGACGCTGTAAAAAATGAACATCTGCCATAGATCGGTCGTGTAGCTGGCCGTGATCCAGCCGAAGAGGATGAAGAGACCGGCCAGAGGGAACAGCACGCGAGCGCCCCATCGGTCCAGCAGAATGCCCAGGAGAGGGGCGCAGATGGCGCCAATCAGCCCCGCAAGGGAAAAGACCGCCGAGGTGTAAGTTGCGCTGCGGCCGAAGGCGTCTTTGAGCGCGTTGAAATACACGGCCTCGCTGTTCTTGGTGCCACCCTCGACGGTGAGGTTGCCCAGCGACAGGACGAATATCACCCAGCCGTAGTGGAGGCGGGCGCGGGCCGCACTCAGCACGAGCTTGCCTGGAATCGAAATCTGCAGGCGGCGCGGCTGTCCGGCGGAAAATCGGATTGAAGCATCGCGCGATTATACACGGCAGGCGCGTCAGCCCCGAAGGCCAGTCGCATCTGTGGCCGGCTCGCGCGGACCGCTGCCGGCGAGCACCGGTTGAACGGATCAACCGCCGGTGGCGGAAGGAGCCGGCGCGGGCGCAGGCAGGCTGGAGAGCCCGTGTTTCATGATCAGGCCGGCGGCGCACAACGACAGCGATGCGAAGCTCACCACGATCAACGACAGCCTGACGTCTCCGGTCAACTCCTGAATAATGCCCGCGACCAGGGGACCCAGCGCGATACCCGCAGAACTGCTCATCTGGATGAACGCGAGACTGACGGCAATCTCACGCGGTCGTATTCCGGGCAGATTGAAGGGTACCGAATAGAGAACCGGCCAAAAGCCCCAGGCTATTCCATTGACGATGGTGAGCGCCAATAGCACCGGGAGCGATCCCGTGAGGGTCATGCCCACAAAGGTGACGGCCATGACTGCGCCGGTGCCCAGCAAGACGGTGCGGCCTTGATCCGAGACCATGACCAGCCAACCGAAGCCCAATCCGCAGAGGCCGCCCACGAAGATGCCCACCGCCAGAATGCCTCCGGACCAGATCAGGGACATCTGGTAGGTATCCAGCATCAGGGTGGGATAGAAGCTGAGGAAACCGGACCAGGCCATGGTGGCCCCCACAAACCCCAGACCGCCGATCCACAGGTCGCGGTAACGCATGGCGCCTTTGAGAACATTGACGTCCTGGGAGCCGAGACGCTGCCGGTATTCGGCGGTGATCCTTTCACGCCCGAACACCAGCCAGAGCAGTGTCAACACGCCGAAAAGACCGACGAACCAGAGGAGGGTTGCCCGCCAGTCGTCAGCCAGGGCGATAAGGATGAATGGTGAAGCCGCGATTCCACCACCCACCACCAGGCCGAACATCGCATTGGAGATGCTGTTGACCAGCACCACCTGGCGCGGCGGGAACCATTGCTGGGTGAGCAGCGCCCGGGCCGGCTGGCGGGCGATCACGCTCACGCCGAAGGCGACGCGACCCAGCAGCAGCACTGCGAAGCCTGGCGAGAAGGACTGGGCAAGAAGGAACAGCGTTCCCAGGGCGAGGGTGATGGAGGTCAGTATCCTGGGAGAGAATCGGGACGCCCACCAGCCGATGGGAATGGCCAGCACCAGATTTCCCCAATAGGCGGAGGAACCGAGCATGCCTTGCTGGAAAGGCGACAGCCGGAGGTCGGCGCTGATGGCGGGCAGCAGGATGCCGATGGTGGACATGATCATGAAACCGGCCACGCTGGCGGTGAGCCAGATTCCCATGACCACCCAACGGTAAGATGACGCCTGGTCCGGTGGACTTTGCATGGCGATACGTCCTGCTCCTGTGGTGCGACGCGCGCCGGGCGGATCGACAAGCGCGGACTGCGTTGGGAGTGTATTCGGCGGCTCGGACGGCGGTCAATCAACGGCGGCGGCGTGCATTGGCAACCGGGCGGGAATTCGCAACCGGGGTAGACGGCACGGGCATGGTGCGGAGGCTGGGTTTACCGGGCAAGGGGCGGCCGAAACCGTGTGTTGGACGCCAAAAGCCGCTGGGTGGCCGGATTGGCGGATGGAAATCGCGGCGGGTATTGACAATACCCTCGAAAGCGGCTAAAGTTGCCGAACTCACTGGTCGTCGAGGCCACAAGCCACCGCCGGTGAAGGCTCCTTAACAGCTGAATAGTGGAAGGAAGTAAGGTTCTCATTAAGAGAGTTTGATCCTGGCTCAGGGTGAACGCTGGCGGCGCGCTTAATGCATGCAAGTCGAGCGTGATCGTGGCTTCGGCCACAATGATAAAGCGGCAGACGGCTGA